>FWPV01000346.1_pt1 | contig 142450 bp, 108 predicted proteins | sample 2228371 | NCBI WGS metagenome assembly FWPV01 (sample SAMEA103939776, study PRJEB20133) | metagenome | reverse complement strand
CATTTAGCCGGACAGTGCGTCGGCGACCTTTACGATCCCCGGCTTGACACCTTCGCTCCGGAGAAAGTTAAGGGAAAACCGGCTGAGCTGCGCGACTGGGCCATCGAAGAGATGAAGCTCACCGCCCGCGCGGCTAAAAACCTCGGTTGCTATGTGGTCAACGGGTTTATGGGTTCTCCCATCTGGAAATTCTGGTATTCTTTTCCGCCAACTTCAGAAGAGATGGTGGAGAAGGGTTTTCAACAGATCAGGGAACTCTGGACGCCCATCTTAGACGAATTTGACCGCTGCGGAGTGAAGTTTGCCCTGGAAGTCCATCCGACGGAGATTGCCTTCGACCTGCATACGGCCAAAAGGCTTCTCGAAGTGTTTGAATACAGGCCGAACTTAGGCTTTAACTTTGACCCGAGTCATCTGTTGTGGCAGGGAATGACGCCTCATCTTTTTATCCGGGAGTTTCCAGACCGGATCTTCCATGTCCATATGAAGGACGTGGCGGTGACCCTCGACGGCAAAGCTTCACTCCTCGGTTCGCACCTGCCCTTTGGCGACCTCAGACGGGGCTGGAATTTCCGCTCGCTCGGTCACGGCGATGTCGATTTTGAATCGATCATCAGGGAACTGAACGCTGTCGGCTACAGCGGTCCGCTCTCTGTCGAGTGGGAAGATAACGGGATGGACCGCGAATACGGCGCCCGGGAAGCCCTGGAATTTGTTCGCAGCCACGACTTCAAACCTTCGGCCGCAGCTTTTGACAGCCATATGAAGAAGTAAAAGAAGACGGTCAAGCCCGGGCTCTTTTCAGATAAAGGTCGGAAAGAATATATGAATGAGTTTTCATATATTGGCGGTTTCCGGACCTTTTCACTGCCCGTCTTTCTTAACGGACAGAAATTTCTGTCGCCGGCCGAGGTGAGATGCCCGGACCGGAATAAGCAGGACCGGCCAGGAAGCGAAGAATTGAATGAAATCTGCCGGGTTTCTGACTTTACAGGGCGCTCCTTAACCTGCTTGACTGATCGGGTCGCCGATTAATCTTCCCGGACGAGCGGATCGGGCCCCGGAGGTTGCGCCCGGCCTGAAATTATTGTAGAAATTTATGAACGCCAAAAACTTGTTTTCTCGGCCGGCGTTTTATTAGAAAATAGGTAAGCCCGGTCTAGCCGGGCGAGAAGAGAGATTAATATGGCTCAAAAAACAGGAAAAGACGAGAAGCTGAATAATCCCGTCCCGGCGCCAAAGCCCGATCCCGACAGAAAAATCGGCCCGGGACTCTCACGACGGGATTTTCTGAAAGCCACAGCCGCCGCCGGGCTGACGGCAGCCACCGGCAAGCTGTTCGGCGCGCCGCTCCTCATCAGCGCCGAGGGCCAGGGCAAAGCGGTCATGCCCTCGGACGAACTGAGTATTGCTCTGATCGGAGCCGGCGAGCAGGGAAGGATTCTTCTCGACTGCTGCCTTAAAATTCCCGGAATAAAAATCGCCGCCATCTGCGACATCTGGGAATACAGCCGGACCTACGCTTCGGGCTATGTCCGCAAATACGGCCAGAACCCGAACGTCTATGAAGATTACCGCGAGATGCTCAACAGCGAGAATGATCTCGATGCGGTCATCGTGGCCACTCCCGACTGGGTGCACGCCGAGCACACCAACGCCTGTCTCAACCACGGTCTTCATGTTTACTGCGAAAAGGAAATGTCGAACAACCTGGATAAAGCCAGGTCGATGGTGGAGACGGCTCGCCGGACTAAGAGACTGCTTCAGATCGGCCATCAGCGCCGTTCCAATCCCCGCTATATCCATGCTATTGAAAAGCTGATAAAAGACCGCCGACTTCTCGGGCGGGTGATGATTGCCTTTGCCCAGTGGAACCGGGCAAAAGCCGACATGCTCGGCTGGCCGAAAAAATTCACCATCGACCCGCAAACGCTTCACAAATACGGCTACGGTTCGATGGAAGAGTTCCGCAACTGGCGCTGGTTCAAAAAATACGGCGGCGGGCCGATCGTCGACCTCGGCTCGCATCAGATCGACCTTTTCAGCTGGGTTTTCAGGAACAATCCGAAAACAGCGGTGGCTTCCGGCGGGGTGGATTATTATCAGAACCGGGATTGGTACGACAATGTTATGGTCATCTATGAATTTGACTCACCCGAAGGCGTGGCCAGGGCTTTCTACCAGGTTCAGACGACCACTTCCCACGGCGGTTTTTATGAAACCTTTATGGGTGAGAATGGCTCCCTGGTGATCTCTGAAGTGCCGCAGAAAGGCAACTGGGCTTACCGGGAAGCTCACGCTCCCGACTGGGAACCTCTGGTGCGGGAAGGATTGATTCTCTCGGAGGCGCCGCCGATCCAGAAAGTGGAAACGAGAAACGTGTTCGTCGATGTCCGGGTGACGGCCGAAGCCGGACGCTGGCCTCTGCCGGTGGAGTTAGCGAAACCGGCTCACCAGCCGCATCTCGAGAATTTCTTTGAAGCCATCCGCCGCGGCGTTCCGTTGAACTGTCCGGCCGAGCTGGCCTATGAAACTGCAGTGGCCGTGCTGAAGGTAAACGAGGCGGTCAGGACGAAGAGCCTGCTCCGGTTCAGGCCGGAAGAGTTTAAGGTCTGAGACAGTCGCTTGAGGAAAGACGGAATTGACCTCAAAACTTCTGAGAGGAGCGAAGGAGCTGGAAATAGGGAGCGGGCGGGACGGACAGAGAGCAGGATAAAAAAGCAAGCAGGATGAAAAAATTAGAAGGCGATTCAGGAAATAAAATGAAGGTTCAGCCGGAGAAAAAAGAAAACTGCCGGAAGGTCAGACGGAAGAAGGCTTTTCAGATAGCGCTTCTGGCTTTAAGCGGTTCTATTTTCATATTTTCCGTGCTCTCGATTTCCAGGCTGCTGGAGGCTAAGAATCAGTCCGGACAGGCCAGGGCCATAAAGCTCCGGGCTGAAGAAAAGAAAGACTGGTCGGGAAGCCAGCTTTCGCCGCTGCACCGGATTCCTCTCAATGATGAACTGAATCAGAAAATTGTTCCGGCCGCTCCCGACGGCCTGCCGTTTTCCAGCCGCTATTCCTGCGAGCCGTGCCACAGCTATTCGGCCGTCAGCCAGGGCACCCATTTCAACCTCAAGCAGAGGCCGAAGGTTGACCGCCGCGCCGAACCCTGGTTTTTAGCCGATGACAGGACCGGAATTCAGCTCCCGGTTTCCTTTCAGGAATACCCCGGATTCTGGTCCCCCGAGAAACTCGGTCTCAGCGATTGGAAGTTTGTCACCCTTTTCGGTCGTCATCTAAGCGGCGGCGGGCCTGGAGAACCGCCGGATGAATTCGGGACTCCGGATTCCCGTTGGACAGTCTCCGGCAAACTTGAAATCAACTGTCTCGGCTGTCATCACCGCTCACCGCTTCAGGACCATTCCGAATGGGTGAAACAGGTGATGCGGGAAAATTTCCGCTGGGCGGCCACGGCCGCTTCCGGACTGGGCGAAGTGGTCGGGATGGCTTCCCGGCTGCCGTCAACCTGGACTCTGGCCGACGGTCCGAATCCCGACGACCATGAATGGGCTGTGGTGCCGCAGGTCAAGTACAACCAGAATCTTTTTGACAGCAAAAATAATGCCCTTCTGGACCTGTCGCGACCGGAGAACAACCGCTGTCTGGCCTGTCATTCAGTAAGTCCCAGAAAGGCAAATTCCAGAGCGGAGCTCGAGCACGACGTTCACCTGTCGGCCGGGCTCAGTTGTGTCGACTGCCACCGCAACGACCTGAGTCATGAGATGGTCAGAGGTTTTGAAGGGGAAAGACTCGGGCGTTCGTCGTTGAAATCCTATGACTACACCTGCGCCGGCTGCCATCTGGGTGAGAAACCGGAAAAGGGCGGTTTCGGCTGGACGGGAAAACTCGGAGCTCCGAGACCAGCCCATAAGGGCATTCCGAAGGTCCATTTCGAACGTCTGTCCTGCACGGTCTGCCATTCAGGTTTGCTTCCTGGAAAAGAACCGCAGGCAGTTTACACTGCCCGGGCCAACCGGCTCGGAATATTCGGTAAGGCCATCTGGACTTCCGAATATCCCTTGATCTACGAACCGGTTTTTGTTCGCGAGACTGACCGGAAAATTTATCCGGAAAGAATAATGTGGCCGGCTTTCTGGGCGGAGAAAAAAGGAAAAGAACTCATCCCGCTCGACAGCGAAGAAATTTTCGGAACGGCGCCCGAAATTTTCTCCCTGAAACAGGAGGTGGCGGCGCTGCTGAACGCTTTGCTGCCGCTGCGGGAGGGAGATTTTTATCCGGCAGCGGCTATTTCGGAATTTCTGTTTGAACCCGATGCCAACGGCGGTCTTAAAGTCAGGTCTCTGGAGAAGGCTGCCTTTTCCGGGAAGGAGGCTCGAAGACAATTTCTGCTGGTTCAGGTGAAAGATTCCGAAATTAAACCTCTGCTTCCTGTTTTTGACCCGGGGGAAGCGCCGGCGGAAATTGAGGAGAAAATTCAGAAGACGCTGGAAAGTCTAAAGCCCCTGGCCCGCGGGCGGCAGCCCGTCTTTTTAATAAATAAATATGTGTACGGAATTTCTGAGGGTTATTTGGAGAAAAAAGAGAAAGAGGAAGAGCCGGCGGCCGAACCGGCCTTAGGATTCCTGGAAGGGGAGGAATTCCAGCCACTTCTTTCATCTTTCCAGGTGCGAAACCTGGCGCTTCTGGGCGGCGGTTTGGAAACGCTAACCGAAGAGCAGCTTGAGCTGGCGCTGAAGAAAATTTCCGCCTCCAGCCCGGAAAAGGAATTCGCCTACGCGGCCGGAGGCTTTTTGTTTACTCTGGATAAAAGCGGGAAGCTCAGAGCCAGCGAACATCCGGCTGCCCGGGCGATAACCTGGCCGCTGGCACATAACGTGAGGCCAGCCCAGCAGGCTCTGGGGAAAAACGGCTGCACCGACTGTCACAGCCCGAGCTCAAAAATATTCTTCGGAAAGGTCGAGGCCGGCTCGCCGCTTAAAACCTCCCACCGGGAGTCGAAACTCGGTTCAGACTTGATGAAGACCGGCCCGCTGTTTCAATTTCTGTTTGGTTTGACCTTTCTTTTCCGGCCGGCCTTCAAGCTGGTTCTGGCCGGTTGTGTTCTCCTGATAGGGCTGATTCTTCTGGCAGTGGTTTTGAAAGTTACGGGGAAGACCGCCGGTCTTTCCGGAGACGATTCTCATCCGCAGGGCAGGAGTTAATCTGATGTTTTTCGGCATGGCCAGCTTTGTTCTGATAATAGCGATAAGTCTCAGGATTACTTTTGGCCGTTATCTGAATCATCTGCCTGAAGAGAAAAGGCGGATTTCCTTAGAAAATTTTAAGTCTTACCTCCGGTGGATCGCCGGCTGGAAAATTTCTTTTCTGAAGCTCAACCGCTGGGACAGGGCGATTGATTACTTTGCAGGCTGGGGAAAGAAAAACTATTCCGGCTGGACTGTCTGGGTGTTTTATCTGATGTCGCTCTGCTATGTTTACTTAGCGCTGAGCGGAATGTTTTTTGCCTGGTTTGTTCCCCGGGGGCTTTTCGGTTTTCCGCTTCTGCTGCATGTGGCGGCCGGAGCGCTTTTTGCCATCACCCTGACGGTGATACTGTTTCTTAAAGCCAGGCATTATCTTCCGGAGAGGCTGAGAACTTCGGCCGCTGGGCCATCGGGTCCGGGATTCTGGTGTCCGCTCCTTAAAAAGAGTTTTCCCCGGATATACATTCAGGCGGCGGCCTTCTGGCTCTTTGCCCTGACTGGATTTCTCTTAGCCGCCTCGACACTCGGCTCGATGCTTCCTTATTTTAACTATCCGGCGCAGATTCTGTTTTTTAACCTGCATCGCTGGAGCGCTGTTTTCTCGGTGGTTTCAGCCATCCTCGGATTGGATTCAATGGTCGAATAGCTCCGGGTAAGCGGCTTGAATTTTTATATCCTTTATGATGAAAAAAGGGGTTTTCAGTTTCAGACATGAAGCGATGGCCACTTTCTTTGAAGTGCTGGTGGCCGGAGAGCGAGAGGATTACAGCCGCAGCGCCGCCCGGGCTTTTTTCCGGGAGGTTGACCGTCTGGAAGGGTTTTTAAGCCGCTTTGACCCGGGGAGCGAAATCTCCCGGATAAACAGGTTGAAACCGGGTGAAATTCTGCCGGTGGGCCTGGAAACGTTTGAATGTTTGAAGCTAAGTTTTCGGTTGATGGTTGAGACCGGCGGCGCTTTCAACATAAATTTCCGGGCATTGAAAGGTTCTGAGGTTAAGAACCTAAGGCCGGGAGAGAAAGCGAGATATATTGAAGGGAAATCAAAATTATTTGAGGAAGAGAGCAGCGCTGAAAAGATCATAAGGCCGAATAAAGAAGCGGCAAGCCTGAAATATCCAGAAAGAGCTGGAAATGAAGGTCTCAAGTATGACGAAGAGGCGGCGGCCTTTGAAAAAAAATCCCGGAAAGAAGTTTATTCTGTGTTATCGGATGAAAAAAAACGTGAAAATTTCCTTGTTGTTTTTCCTCTGGAACTTATAGAACAGAATCAGGGATATGCAGCCGTCAGGCTCGAGGTTCCCGGGACCGCTCTCGACCTCGATCTCGGGGCGATCGGCAAGGGTTATGCTCTGGAGAAAGCCGGCCGGATTTTTTCCGACTGGGAGATAGAAAATTTTCTGGTAAGCGCCGGAGGAAGCACCGTCTTGGCCCGCGGAGCAAAGCTCTGGCCGGTGGCCGTCGGGGGCGGTTTTGATTTTTTCCGGCCGGGGAAAATTTCTCTGAACGACAGGGCGCTGAGCGGGTCGGGGCATGAGGTTAAGGGCGAACATATTTTCGACCCGCGGCGGCGCGCCGGGCGTTCGAGACATCTGGCCGTCTGGGTGTTACATCCTTCCGCGGCGCTGGCTGACGGGCTGTCGACCGCGTTTATGGTCATGAGTCTTGATGAAATAAGGCATTTCGCGCAAAAACACCCTGAGGTCAGCGCCCTGGTTCTCACCCGCAGCAAAAAATCTTATTTTTTTAATGAGATGAACATATACGAACCGGGCACTGGAAGAAGGAACAAGAAACATTAGCAGCCGTCTATGTTCTTACTGTGGCGATAATTTTTAGCAAGTTTCCCGCGGCAAGCTCCTTTCGTTTCAACCTGGTTATTGCCTGATATTGGACTGAGTTTTTGGATTGAGTTTGAGGATTTTTATTCTGTTTTGACCTCGAGCAAAAAATATTTTCAGAATTTTTTCTTTTAGCTTTCAGAAGATTATGACGCCGGACTGATTTGGCCAGTCAGCAGAATTTTCGGTTTTCTGAAGGCTAAAAAAATAAGCAAAAAAAAGCTATAATATTGACTCAAGGAGATGAAGATGAAAAAGCTGATTACCTCAATGTTCGCCATGCTGGCCCTGTGCGGGCTTTTCCTCATGGTTACGGCAGCGTCAGTTCCGGCTCCTGCCCAGGAGCAGGAAAAGGTGGAGCTTAAAATCCAGCTTCCGAAGCCGATGTTCATCGGAACTCCCCGGAATATTAAAACTCCGAATCTTGAAGCCGTCACCGGCAAACCCCGCGGTCCTTTCTATGTGCCGAAAGGCACCGAGCTGGTATCTCTCAAGAGACCGGTTACCTCGAGCGACCCCCAGCCGGTAATCGGAGAGCTCAGCTACGTCACCGACGGGGAAAAATCCGGTGAAGATGGCTATTTTGTCGAGCTGGGTCCAGGTCCGCAGTGGGTGCAGATTGACCTGCAGAAGCCCAGCCTGATTCAGGCCATTGTGGTCTGGCATTACCATAGCCAGGCCAGGGTGTACCGCGATGTCATCGTCCAGGTTGCCGAAGACAAGGATTTTGTCGAAGGCGTGATTACTCTTTTTAATAATGACCACGACAACTCTTCCGGACTCGGAGCCGGGCGGGATAAGGAATATATCGAGACCAATGAAGGACGGTTGATTGACGGTCGCGGCGTTAAGGCTCGGTATGTCCGGCTCTGGAGCAACGGCAATACGGCCAACGACATGAACCACTACGTCGAGGTGGAGGTTTACGGCCTGCCGGTTAAATGAAGAAAAAAACCTTTGTCTATCTTCTAATTCTGGTACTGGCTGTCGGTCTGGCTGTCCGGCTTTATAGGCTGGACCTCAGGCCGATGCATCACGACGAAGCCAACCAGGCCTATAAATTCGGACAGCTTCTGGAGAAAGGGGAATACCGCTACGATCCCTCAGACCACCACGGGCCGACGCTTTATTATTTCAGCCTGCCTTTTGCCTGGCTGAGTGGCCAGACCACCTACGCCGGGCTCACCGAGAAGACCCTGCGCGGGGTGACGGTATTTTTCGGGCTGCTGATCATTTTTCTGGTGCTGGCGGCAGGGAACAATCTTAAGTCTTCGGAGAAATTCTGGGGGGCGGCGCTTCTGGCTCTTTCTCCGGCGCTTGTCTATTACAGCCGGTTTTACATCCAGGAGATGCTTTTTATCGCCTTCAGCCTGGCCTCTGTCATTCTTCTCTGGCGTTTTGTTTATCGCCCGGATTTCCGGCAGGCAGTCTGGTTCGGGCTTGCGGCCGGGTTGCTTTTCGCCACCAAGGAGACCTGGCTGATTGTGGCCGGAGCGGCCGCGGCTTCGCTCATTTTATTGCGGCTTCCGGGCTGGTTGAAGAATTCCGGGCGAAGGGGCGAAAAAGACGAGAAGAAGCTCAAAATAGACCTGTCCGCTGTGAAGTCTGCGCTTCTGCCGTCGCTTTTAGCGCTCGCCGTATTTCTGGCAGTTTCTTTTCTTTTTTATTCTTCATTCTTCAAACATCCCGAAGGTTTTCTCGACGCCTTCCGGGCTTTAGGCGGATATCTGCAAAAGGCGGCTGAACCCGGCTGGCACCGGCATGGCTTCTGGCACTATTTCAGCCTTTTGCTTTACAGAAAGGCGGGCGCCGGCGGGCCGCTTTTCAGCGAAATTCCGGTTCTGGCGCTGGCGCTTTACGGAGCTATTCTGAGCTTTATCAGGCTCAGCCGGAAACCGGCTGAAAATTTCAGAGCTTACCTGACTCTGTTTGCTCTGACCACGGCTTTAGTCTATTCCGCTATTCCCTACAAAACCCCCTGGAATATGCTGGCTTTCCTGGCGGCTTTTCTGCTGCTGGCCGGCGTCGGGTTTTCCCATCTTCTTTCGCTCCTAAAAATTCGACAGGCTAAGGTCATTCTGGCCGGAGCGCTTGTTATCTGGAGCGGCTGGCAGATGTATCTGGTCAACATCTATTTTCATTCCTACCCGGCCAATCCTTATGTTTATGCCCAGACGAGTCCGGATTTTATGAGGCTGGTCAGCCGGGTGGAGGAGCTGGCTTCAGTCTCAAAAGATGGCCGGGAGATGCTGATAAAGGTCATCGCGCCAGCGGAAGAGACCTGGCCGCTTCCCTGGTATCTCCGGAAGTTCGACCGGGTGGGCTACTGGACCTCGAGCGAAGAAGTAGAAACACTGGAGCCGGCGGAAATTGCGGTTATAAGCGCCTGGGAAGCCCGGAAAAGGTCCGAGGCTGAACTTGATTCTTATGTTTTGCAGTATTACAGCCTGCGCCCCGATGTTTTAATGGCTCTGGCCATCCGGGAAGACCTCTGGGAAAATTACCGCCTGAAGAAGATTACAGCTCTGCCTGAAACAAAAAAATAAGACTGACAGTTTCTTCGGTGGAATATCGGACGTTGGTTCATGCCGGCTGATTCTCTAATGGTATGGGATGGGCTGGCGTCAAGGAACCGATCCCGGGAGAATTCCAGATATCACCTGAAAAGGAATTGAGTCTCAGAGTGCCCGGACCAGCCGGAACGACGTTTTCAGTCAAAAGACGACTCCTTTAAGCCAAAAAGCATATTCAGGCGGGATTTTCCGGGAATCTTCCAGGCCGGGGGAATTGAGATCGGGGAAATTAAGGACGGGAAGTAGATAATTAATTGCCAGTTAATGGCTGCCTTTTATTGATTTAATAAAAATTTCCCTCCCGGCACTGGAGAGCGCGGAAGCTTGTGATATACTAAATGGGAATAAATCGATTCAGGAGAAGGCCATGAGCGAGACAAAACTTCAGGAAATAATCAATTCGCTGAACGGCGCTGTTCAGCTTGAGGGAAATAGAATTAAAGTGCTGAACGAAAGCGCACTCAGGGATAAAATCACTCCGCTTATTTACAGGGCGGTTTTCGGAGATGAAGCCGAAAAGGGAATTGCCCGCTGGATCATCTGGGAGGCGGCTCAGGAGCTGGGTATCCGGCCGGCTTCGATTCACGACCTGTACATCGCTCGCGGGCGCGGTGAAACGCCGGTTAATTTTACCGTCCCGGCGATGAATCTCAGGATGTTAGCCTACGAATCGGCCAGGGCGGTTTTCCGGGCAGCCGTGAAGCTTGAGGCCGGGGCTTTCATCTTTGAAATCGCCAGAAGCGAGATGAGCTACACCGACCAGCGTCCCTCAGAATACGTGAGCGCGGTGCTGGCCGCAGCCATCAAAGAAGGCTTTCGCGGTCCTGTTTTCATTCAGGGGGACCACTTCCAGGTGTCAGCCAGAAAATTTCAGCAGGACCCGGAATCGGAGAAAAAAGCCATCAGGGACCTCATCGCCGAGTCCCTGGCGGCCGGCTTTTTTAACATCGACATAGACACTTCAACTCTGGTGGATATTACTAAGCCGGATTTAGATGAACAGCAGCGGTTGAATTATGAACTGTGCGCCGAGTTCAACCGTTTTATCAGGGAAAAACAGCCGGCGGGGGTAACCGTTTCAGTTGGCGGCGAAATTGGAGAGGTCGGACAGAGAAACAGCACGGTCGAAGACCTCGAAGCCTTCATGCAGGGATTCAACCGGCTTAAGGGCGAGGTCGAAGGCCTGAGCAAACTGAGCATCCAGACCGGAACCAGCCACGGCGGAGTGGTTCTGCCGGACGGCACACTGGCTCAGGTGGCCATAGATTTTGAGGTGATCAAACGGCTGGGAGAAATTGCGCGGAAAAAATACGGAATGGGCGGAGTGGTCCAGCACGGAGCCAGCACTCTGCCGGATTCAGCCTTCCATAAATTCGTTGAGGTGGAGACGCTTGAAGTTCATCTGGCCACCGCCTTTCAGAATATGATCATGGAGCACAGAGCGGTTCCGGAAAGTCTGCGTCAGGAAATGTATGATTGGCTCAAGGTCAACGCTGCTTCCGAGAGAAAGCCGAGCGATACCGAAGCGCAGTTTATATACAAAACCAGAAAGAAGGCAGTCGGCCCGTTCAAGAAGCATTTCTGGCACCTGCCGGAAGAGAGCCTGCGGGCAATCGGAGAAGATCTGGAGAAGCAGTTTGCTTTTCTTTTTGAGCAGCTCAACATAAAGGGAACCAGAGCCCTGGCGGAAAAATTTGTCAGGGCGCCGGAGATTCATCACCCCGGTCCGCTCGAAGTGAAAGCCGGAAAAAAGGAATCGGTCGAAGGCCTGGCCGACTGATTTCTATTGGATGACACGGGCAGCCCGGAGGATGCCGCGCTTGACGATTTCCCGGCCTCGGGCACGTCAAAGTCTGCGGCGAGATGCCCGAGCGAGCAGTAAAACACCCGCCCCTTAACGTAGTATTTTTTCCAGACGACCGGCATGACCACCCCTTCAATCCAGGGGGCATATTTTTACCTAAGCCATGAATACTTTCTGCGCTAAGCGAATTTAAATCAACTTTGCCTCAAGGGGATAAGAATCTCAACCCATCAGAAGGTCGTTTAAGAAGACATACACCCCTATAGTCCTGTTCAAAAACCGGCAGGTTTTTCTTTTTTTTCCCATAGGATGAGGTCTAAAAAAAATCACTTGACAAAAATATTAAGAATTAATTACAAGATATATTACATATCTTATAACAGGAGGTCTGAATGCGCAAGTTTTTCGGTCTGGTGGTTCTTTGTCTGTTGCTGTTCACTGTAATTGCTGCCTCAGGGCAACAATTACAGACAGGAACAATCCGTGGCACTGTCTCAGACGAGGGGGGACTGCCACTCCCGGGCGTGAATGTTGTTGTGACCAGCCCAAGTCTAATCGGAAAGTTATCGGCTGTAACCAACCAGGATGGCCTGTATCGCGTCCCCGCACTTCCTCCCGGCACCTACACCATTACTTTTGAACTGCCTCAATTTCAGACGATAAAAAGGGTAGGAGTTATTGTCAACGTTGGGGCAACGGTGACTGTTGATGTGCAGATGCAACCGGCAGCGCTGAGCGAAGAGGTCGTGGTCCAGGCCGCTTCACCGGTTATTGACATTCAGAACACCAAGATAGTCACCCTGGTGGATTCTAACCTGATGCGCAACCTGCCCATGGGTCGAAATTTGACTTCTATAATTAATATGACTCCAGGCGCTGTGAACAGCGTTCTTCATGGTGGCACGGAAATTTCCACCACTTATGAAGTCGACGGAGTTAACGTTAATGATCCGGCCATGAATGGTCGGGCGGTGACAGTCGAATTTGATGCTATGGAAGAAATAGAAATCATGACCGGCGGTTTGCCGGCCCAGGTTGGCGGCACAGGTGGCGCTTTTGTCAATGTGGTCACCAAATCCGGCGGTAATGAATTTAGTGGAATGGCTCAGGGCTACTACAGCCCCAAAGCCCTGAACCAGGTCTTGTTTACTGACGAGCAGATTAAAGCCCTGGGTGTGGGTAAACCAAGCTTTCCGATTTATAGCCTTCAAAGTTCGGCCATGCTTGGCGGCCCGATTATCAAGGATAAGTTGTGGTTCTTCGCAGACGCCAGCTTTACAGGCAGCAAGAATGTCGCTTCCTTCCTGCCGACAGTTATTCAGGGCGTTCCCTATGACCAGTATACACCTCGAAATTCAACCCTGGCTGGTTTTGCCAAGTTGACCGCGGAGCTGGCAAAGAATCTCAGGGTCTTTTTCATGGTCAATTATTCTCATCCGGATACACCCTACAGCGGGTCAGGCACTTACACCACTGCTGAGGCTACCCAGAAACGAGTCGATAATAACCTGGCCTTTACGGTCAATGCTTCCTGGATAATCTCCAGCAGCACCTTTGTCGACTTCCGGGTGGGATTAAACGATATGAAATGGAATATCTTGCAGCAACCCGGGACAGAAAATAATTATTCGTTTTATGATGGGTATACTTATTATTACTGGGGAACAACCAGTCGCTTCTCCGAACCGGTCTGGCGGAATACCCTGCAGGCTTCAATCCGCGGGACCCATTTTAAGGATAATTTCCTGGGCGGCGACCATGAAGTCAAAGCCGGCATCGAATATCAGAGAGGTCTCGATGAGTGGACCTGGTGGAAAAATACCCCGATTAACTGGTATTTTTACAACGGCAACCCGTATTATTATCGTGGTCTGTATGGTCTATCCGGTCCTCACCCCACTTACGGTGACGGGCGCATTGATATTTATGTTTGCGGCCCGGAGGATTCTCCAAATATCGTCAACGGAACCGAAAACAGGATCGGAGCTTTTATCCAGGATTCCTGGACAATTAAGAAGCGTTTGAATATCAACTTTGGAGTTAGGTTCGACTACTACGACGGTTTCCTGCCGGAGTCGACCAAGGCGGTAACCCCGGGAATCGCTCCTTCGATAGGCGAGGCTCTGTTTGTGCCGACGCTGGGTTTCAATCCCTATGCCGAGTATACAGTTCCAAAATGGAATAATGTCATGAACTGGAGCACGCTTTCCCCGAGGGTGGGACTTTCCTATGACCTCTTCGGAAGCGGAAAGACGGTGGTCAAGGCCGCTTATTCCCATTATGCCGAAGCCCTGCCTGTCATGTATTTCCAGACCGTTCATCCTTTGAGACCGGTAAGCTATAGTTTTTACTGGACAGATAACAACGGCAACGGCATTCCGGATGCTTATGGAACAGATACCTATGTGCATTTCGGGTCATCCCCGGCTGCTATGCTGGAGTCTTATTACAAGCAGAGAATTCAGCCGGATATCAAGGCTCCCTTCTATCATGAAGTGACGGCCTCGATCACCCATGAGTTGTTCCGCGATTTTTCCCTTGGTTTGCAGTATATCTACAAAACCAAGAAGAACACCGTGGGGGCTATTCTTTATGACCCGGTCTCCGACAGATACTGGAATACCTATGAGAAAGCACCGGATTGGTGGATTCCTTTTACTACCATAATTCCGGCCTACGGAAACTTTCCGGCCCAGGAAGTTACCATGTACTTTATGTCGGCTAACGCTCCGGCTCAGGTAACCCGGTTTGCCAATGTGCCGGAAGCCAAGAGAATGTATCAAGCGGTTGAGCTAATTTTTAACAAGCGCTATTCTCATGGCTGGCAGCTTGGCGGTTCGATAGTCTGGTCTCAGACTAAGGGAAATAACACCGATGATTACGGTTCAGTCTGGGGGTATTCCGGAGCCTATGCTAATCCGAACTGGTTTGTGAATAGATATGGATATATTGGTTCAGACCGGCCCCTGGTCATAAAGCTTTATGGAACCTTTAAAACTTTTGCCGGGTTAATATTTTCGTTCTATGGCACCTACTATTCCGGCTCCCCCTGGCAGCGAACAGTTACCGTCTATCCGCCCGCAGCCTGGGCAGCGGCCAACAATGCACTCGGGCTGTCCTATTCAATTAATGTTGAACCATCGGGAACACGACGCAACCAGGCCAGAACAAGCCTCGATCTCAGACTGGAGAAAGAATTCGTCCTGGGAAAGATGGGCAAGCTGGGAATTTTTGCTGACGTCTTCAATATACTGGGATTTACCTACATGAATCCTTCTCTAAATCCGGGTGGCACCTGGCGGCCGACTGACATCAATGTTTCCACCGGCACCTACACTGCCAGTTCGAGCTACGGGAAAGTTACCAGCGTAGAGGGCGTGAGGACAGTTCGCATATCAGCTCGTTTCTCGTTCTGAAGAAGCCAAGCGAAGAATCTGAAATAGTTCTTGAGGCCGGCTGCGGTTCAGACCCGCAGCCGGCTTTTCCTTTTTTTAAGAACCTGACTGAAGACTTGATGGTCATATCTGAATGCGGCCGGAAGAATCAGATTTCATCAAATTGGGTTTCCAGGTCAAGCTTTTGACCGGCTTACTTTTTTGATGGTAACCAGGGAATTTGTGGCCTGGTTTGTAGTTAATATGGTGAATAGATAGCCTGATCAGTTAGCTAAGGACCGCCAATTTAAGTTGAACAGAAAAATAATGACCGGGGTTACGCGAGAAGCTGCGGCTAAACTGAATTATTGGCCATCAACGAGGCGGGCGGCCCAGAGGATGCCGCGCTTGACGACTTCCCTGGCTTCGGGCACATCAAAGTCGGCGGCGACATGCCCGAGCGAGCAGTAAAACACCCGCCCCTTCCCGTAGTATTTTTTCCAGACTACCGGCATGACCACCCCTTCAATCCAGGGGGCATATTTTCCGCTGAAGGTGGTGGTGGCCAGCACCTCCACCGCCGGGTCGACATGCATGTAGTACTGCTCCGAGTGCATCTTAAAATCTTTAAGCCCGCGTACGATCGGGTCGTCTTTCTTTTCCGGGACGATGTTGACTTCGTAATCGATGATTCCGCCGGGATGAGCAACCCACTGCCCGCCGACCATAAACTGATACTCGGTGTTCATCCTGAAGGAATCAGCCAGGCCCCCGTGCCAGCCGGCCAGTCCGACTCCGCCCTTTACCGCCTCCAGCAGGTTTCTTTCCTGTTCGGGCTTAATCGTTCCCTGAGTGTAACACTGCACAATGACGTCGAGTTTCTTCAGCTTTTCCAGGTCGAGATAGGCATCGAGGGTGTCAGAGATTTCCACCTCGAATCCCTGTTCCTTGAGCCATGGAGCAAATATATCAACGCATTTTTTGGGCTCATGTCCTTCCCAGCCGCCCCAAACGATCAGGGCCTTTTTCTGCGGCGTTTTATCCGCAGTCGATGATCGGCTGAAGAGAAATGAGCAGCTTATTGCCACCAACAAAATGGCAAGGCCGGTTAAGGAAAATAATCTTCTCAAGGCTTTTCTCCTTTTTTACTTTATCGAATAGCAGTATCCAATAAAAGAATAATCTGGTCAAATCCTTAATCAGGTCCGGACAATAAAGGACAGATTATTTTGCTGTTGTTGTTCTTGCTCGCCATATTTGTTACCTTTTTTCCTGAACCTGTCTTTTATTAAGAAGAAGAAAAGTTGCCAATCGACTGCGATTAAAAAGTTATTCTAAGAATGTTGAGACCATTTATAAATTCAGGATGCTGCAGACAAGAACTTATCTGGCTTGCCCGTTCTCCAGTTCTGTAATAATATTAGGCTGAGAATTTAGATGTCTGAAAAAGAAATCAGCCGCCTTTTTTTGAAAAGTGTTTTCTGGCCTTGCTGATTGTTTATTCTGGAGAAATTTCGGCTCTTCAGAATGGAAGTTCGGTTCAGGGCGAGAGCCAGAATAAGGAGAAAAGAATGAAAGAAATGATTGCCTGCTGTGGCCTTGTCTGCACTGACTGCCCGGCTTATATCGCTACCCAGCAGAACGATGATGAATTGAGAAAAAAAACTGCTGAATCCTGGTCTAAAATGTTGGGTCATGATGTCAGGCCAGAAAGCGTTAATTGCGACGGCTGCCTGAGTCAGACCGGCCGGCTCATAGGGTATTGTTTCGAATGCAAAATCCGAGCCTGCTGTCTGGATAAAAAGTTGCCTAATTGTGCTTCCTGTCCAGATTACGGTTGTGAGAAGTTAATGTCTTTTATCAATCAAGTACCGGAAGCGAAGGCCAAGCTGGAAGAGCTGCGGCGGAGAAAGTAATTATAAGACCTTAAAAAGACTGCGCTTTCTTTAAATCCGGGAGCCTTAAATAAATGAGCGAGGAAAACTCAGGTCTGTGATAGATTTGGTGCGGGTATATTCCTTATTCTGAAAGGAGGTAACCCGGCCTCTTGAGTCCTGACAGAGAATATTGGTCTTATTAATCCAGTTCCCGGAGCCAGATATTGCGGAACCTCACCGGATGGCTGTGGTCCTGAAGCATCAGCGGCAGTTTCGGGGCATGCGCTTTGTACGGCGGACGAGCCTTGTGGGCCGTGGGGCCGGTGAGCTCGATGTCGTGGTGGATCAGGATGCCGTTATGAAATACGGTCATCCGGGCCGGCCTTACCAGCTGTCCGCTGCTGTCGAATTCGGGCGCGATGAACACGATGTCATAGGTCTGCCATTCACCGGGCTGGCGGCAGGCGTTGACCAGCGGGGGATACTGACCATAAATAGCTCCGGCCATGCCGTCGGCATAGGTTTTGTTTTCGTAAGAGTCGAGCACCTGGACTTCATACAACCCCATCAGGAAAACGCCGCTGTTGCCGCGGTCCTGGCTTGCGCCTTTGGGCGGGTTCGGTGCCATCCACTCGATGTGCAGCTGGCAGCTTCCGAAGCCGTGTTTAGTCTGGATGGCTCCGGTGCCCGGGACCACTTCCATGTATCCATTCTCAACCTTCCAGCGAGCCGGCTGCCCTTTTGAGTCCACCCAGTTGAACAGGTTCTGGCCGTCAAAAATAACCACGGCATCGGAGGGCGGGGGAACCGGCGGCAGCGGCGGCCCCGGGATAACTACCGGTGGAAGAGGTCTTTCCGGGTCGTGAATGGCCCACTGGTCGAGCGATTTTTTCTGTTTTGCTTCGTTGTCCCTGGCTCCGATGGCCGGAGTAATCAAGAAACCGGAGACCAAAAAAAGGAGAAGAAAAGAAAAGTAAATTTTAGGCTGTCTTCTTCTCAAAGTCTTCATTTGTTCCCTCCTCAGCCTCAGCTGTTTGGTGTAAGCATAACCGTCCTGAAGATTGGAGCCTCTTCAGGAGGAGCTGCTTTTCTTGCCTGTTATCTAATCTATTTTTTTATTATTAAAAAGCTCCGATATTAAGATTCTAATCTGAACCTTTTGCTCCTGTTAGGCAATTGCCGTAACTTTCTAGGTCAAAACGCATTTTCTATGTTTTCAGATGTTGTTTCCTCTTTTTGCCTGAACCAGACCTATTCGCTCCTTTCGGGCAGAATCTGTATCTTAACCCACCCGTGTATTTTTTAGAGCTCCCAGCCCGAACGATATTCTTTATGCAGATACTGATTGGCTTCAGGCAGGTTGGTGAACTGGAAGTTCTGGCTGTCCCATTCCAGCACCACATTGTCGTCCTTGAAGCGGAGAGCAATGTTGCCCAGGAGCATCATCTCGGTCAGCGGGCCGGAATAAGAAAAATCGGTTGTGGATTTCTTCCCTTCCTTGATGGCGGCTATCCATTCTTCATGAATGCCGGGTGAGCGGGGGATTGTTTTCTCGGGGCGTTTGTAGTCGCGCATCAACTCGTCGGGCAGCAGGCGCGGGTTTTCTCCGTAGGTGCTGCAGACCAGCAATCCCTTATCGCCGACAAACAGGCAGCCGCCGCCGTCGTCGCCCAGCCGGCGACCCTTCGGCAGTTCTTTGGGTCTCGGCGGCATCAGACCGCCGTCGTACCAGATGAGTTTTACCGGCGGCAGACCGTCCCGTTCGGGAAATTCGTAGCTAACGATTTCAGCCAGCGGATAGGAATCCTTGGTGAATTTGGTGGAGCTGGCCTGGACGCGGATCGGAGCTCCGAGTTTCAGGGCCCAGAAAGGCTGGTCTATCAGGTGGGCTCCCATATCTCCCAGGGCGCCGGTGCCGAAATCCCACCAGCCGCGCCAGTTGAACGGACAGTAAGCCGGATGGTAGGGCCGCCAGGGGGCCGGGCCGAGCCACAGATCCCAGGAGAGAGTGGGCGGACAGGATGGAATTTCCTTGGGAGCATCTATGCCCTGGGGCCAGATCGGCCGGTTGGTCCAGACATGGACTTCGCGAACCGGGCCGATGGCTCCGTCCCAGATCCATTCACAGACCAGCCTGGCTCCTTCTTTGGAGTGACCCTGGTTGCCCATCTGGGTGACCAGGTTTCTTTTTTCGGCTTCCTGGCGCAGCAGCCGGGCTTCTTTGACCGTATGGGTGAGCGGTTTCTGGACGAAGACGTGTTTTCCCATCTTTATGGCCATCATGGCGATTGCGGCGTGGGTATGGTCGGGCGTGCTGACGGTGATGGCGTCTATAGTTTTTTCCCGCTCCAGCATCTCACGGAAATCGCGATATATGTGCGCCTTTTCATATTTAGCTTTGTGCTCGGGAAGATGCTGGTCGGAGGTCAGGAACTTTTCCATCATCGTGGCGTCCACATCGCACAGGGCCACGATGTTCTCGCTGCTGACGGACTGGACATCCGAAAATCCTTTGCCTCCGACGCCGACACAGCCGATATTCAGGGTGTCGCTCGGGGCTTTCTTCTTCTTGTCTTTCTGAGCGCCGATCACATGGCGGGGGACAATCATCAATCCGGCGGCCGAAGCGGCTGTTTTCCCCAGAAATTCCCGACGGCTGAGTGGCGCTGACAGTTTATTGGCTTTTAATTCTTTTTCAGTCATCTTAACCTCCTGTTCATATATTGCTTATTATAGAAACGGGCCTGAGGTCAAGAAGAATTATGGCCGTCAGGGTCCGAAGAAAAAATCGGCTGACGGCCGCGCCTGGCGATAATCGCCCGATTTATGGGCAAGGGTAAATTCCGGACAGACTGAAGCTTTATGTCTTGTCAGGCTGGAGCGATAAACCTATATTTAAGGTGAGGGATTGTGAGGGAAAATGATGAACTTGCTCCAAAAATGCAGCCGGCGCCGATTTATGCTGACAGGTCTGGGCGGCCTGGCGGCCGGATTGGGCGGCTGGCTGCAAGGGCTTTTCTCTAAGGAGAAATCAGAAACCAGGGACGGCTCCCGTGAGGTTCAGGCCCGGAGAATAAAAATGACCGAGAACAGCTTCGAACCGGCCTATTTGAAACTTCATCAAAGCGGAGAACTCAAAGGCCGTGGTCAGGAATTGTGGGAGGTTATGAAGGAATGCCGGCTCTGCCCGAGAGAATGCAAAAAAGACAGGTTCAAGGGAATCAAGGGAGATTGTCACTCCGATTACCGGCTGAAGATTTCGGCTTTTCATCCCCATTTCGGAGAGGAACGGCCGTTGGTCGGCCAGGGAGGCTCAGGGACGATTTTTTTCTCCAATTGCAGTCTGAGATGTGTCTTCTGCATTAACTGGGAGATAAGTCAGGGCGGGGCTGGTAAGCACCGAAGTCTTGAAGAACTGGCGGGCATGATGCTGGAGCTGCAGAGGATTGGCTGCCATAACATCAATTTGGTTACTCCAACCCATTATCTGCCGCACATCCTGCTGGCCCTGGATATAGCTGCCGGGAAGGGGCTTCGGCTTCCGATTGTCTACAACACTCATGGCTGGGAAAAAGAAGAAATTCTCAAATACCTTGACGGAGTGGTGGATATCTATCTTCCGGATTTCAAGTACTGGAGTCCGTCGGTGGCTTCCCGTTTGTCTTCGGGCGCCAGAAGCTATCCGGAGTTGGCCAGAAAAGCCATGCTGGAGATGCACAGACAGGTGGGCGTGGCCAGGCCGGCGGCCAACGGGCTGATGTACCGCGGGTTGATGATAAGACACCTGGTTCTGCCCAATCGTCTGGCGGGCTCTAAAGCAATCCTGACCTGGATCGCTGAGAATCTGCCAAAGGATACATATGTAAACATAATGTCACAATATCAGCCTGCTTACCGGGCCAGGGAATATCCGCAGATTGCCAGAAGCATTACCAGGTCTGAATATCGGGAAGTCGTCGAGCATGCCAGGAGCCTTGGCCTGACCAATCTGGACCTCCAGGGCTACTGGTGGCTTTAAAAAAACAGGTCCATAATCTAGATTTGCTGATTTTCTCCGATTGGCTTCATCGCCGTTGCTTTTTGCCTGAAATCTGCCGATTCATTTCCGGCTGATCTCGCCGCGTCGCAGCCGACGATAAAGCTCCAGGGATTCTTTGATGATCTGAATGGCTTCTTCCGGTCCCATAAAATCTTCGACGATTGATTGTTTGTTTTCCAGGGCTTTATAGTCTTCAAAGAAACGCTTAATTTCTTTTAAGGCGTGTGTCGGGAGCTGATTATGATGGGTATAATCTGCGTAGAAGGGATCGGCTACAGCAACGGCAATTATCTTGTCATCCAGACCTTTTTCATCGCGCATGCGCATTGCCCCGATAGCTCTGGCCTGAACCACAGCCAGGGGATGGACCGACTCCTGCATCAGGACGAGAACATCAAGAGGATCGTTATCATCGCAGAATGAGCGCGGAATAAACCCATAATTGGCCGGATAGAAAACAGCGCTGTAAAGTACCCGATCAAGCCGCAGGAAGCCGGATTCTTTGTCGAGTTCATATTTGTTTTTGCTCCCCTTGGGAACCTCAATTACTGCCGGGAAAACCTTCTCGATTAACGTGTCATCCACGTAAATGTCATGCCAGGGATGCATCTTATTCTCCTGCTTTTTACTACTTACTTTATTATGCTATCACTTTGGCCCCGGATGGACAATTTTTGTCTTGAGTCGGGTTACAATCGGGGATGATATTTTTATGGCCTGATCAGAGCAGAAGAGTCGGAATCAGACTAAATGAAGCTTTGTTTCCTGCAGCCATAAAAATATGGTAAATATGTATTGTGTCCCCCGTTTTAAGCAGAAAGATTCTGGAGGAGCTGAAGGCTCTTATCGATCGGGCCGGAGCGGCGATCTTAGAGGTCTATAATCGCGCCGGCGAATTTTCCGTGGAGCTTAAAGAAGACCGGACTCCTCTGACCGAAGCCGACCGCGCTTCGAATTCGATCATCACCGAAGGGCTGGGCCGGCTCTTTCCCGATATCCCGTTGATTTCGGAGGAAAACCGGGAAATTCCTTATGAGGTCCGCCGGAATTTTGAGTTCTGCTGGCTGCTCGACCCCCTTGACGGGACCAGGGAATTTTTGCAGCGAAATGGAGAATTTACCATCAACCTGGCTCTGATTCATGGGGGACAGCCGGTGGCCGGATTTATCTCCGTCCCCTGCCGGCATCTTTATTATTACGCCATTAAAGGAGAGGGAGCCTATAAAATAGAGGCGCCCGGGCCCGGCGATTGCGGAGAAAAAGAGCTTCGGGGAGAAAACGAGCCGGACCTCCAGAATATATTTCAAATGCCGGGAGTCCGGCTGCAGGCGGCCGAATTTTCAATGGACCAACCCGGTTTGCGGGTAGTTGCTTCACGCTCTCATTTTGATGAGCGGACGAGGGCTTTTATAGAAAAGCTCAACCGGCCGGAGCTTACGAACCGCGGTTCATCGCTGAAATTTATGATGCTGGCTGAAGGGCTGGCGCACCTTTATCCCCGCCTCGGACGGACGATGGAATGGGATACGGCGGCCGGTCAGGCGATTCTTGAAGAGGCCGGCGGTCAGGTCCTGGAGTTTTACAGCCGCCGTCCGTTAACCTACAACAAAGAATCCCTGGAAAACCCGCCCTTTTTAGCCACCGCCCGCCTCAGATCATGATCAGGCTCGGAATCCTTTAGAAATTTTCCCCATTTTTATATCAACGCCGGTAAAGACGCATCAGCCATCAATCGCTCGGGATTCTGCTTCTACAATATTATTTTGTTTGTGGTATTTTATGGCTTTATTAATTGATTTGCTGCCAGTTAGCGCCGTGATTTCTTCGCCCGTTTTAAAGAGAAAGATGTGCCTTGATAAATTCTCTGTTTTACTTCGATAGCAATGGCTTCTTCAAAGTAGGTGCCTCTAAGCCATTCGTTATTTTGAACAAAATTCCTGAAAGCTTCCTTTTCATTCCGTCCCTTTCCAAATCCGAGCACCTGGTAATTATCAACGTCGGGTTCATTTAATTCGGCTGAAGAATAAGTGATGCCATCAGGAGTCATGAACAGATATAATTTTTCATTCATTGAATTAACCCCAGCTTTAATCTTTCCAGCAGCTGATCATACGCATATTCGCTATTTATGTCTATCTGATCAAAGCTATATTTAATGAGTAGGATATCAGGCCATGGAAATGACATCCTGGGGAACTCCCTGGCTATCATCAGGGAGCCTGCTGAATCTCCTCTGAATTCATCCAGATATCCTCTGAGTTGTGCCATCTCTTTCTTTTGAGCTTTTCCTGTCTTAACTTCTGCAAGTATGAATTTGGTGATGCCGGCTGGATACATTTGTTTAATGAAAATATCCACATATCCTTCAGGCAGAGCTTTTTCTCCAAGCACCTCAAATTCTTCGGTTGCAATATTAATGGAAAAATTCAGGAGTACTTTTTCGAGAATAGTTTCTCTTAGCTTCTTCCTTATTAGTGATTGAAGAATTACCTCCTGAAAAAAGAACCTTTCAGGAATTTTTTGAAGTTTTCTTTGAAAGACAATTTTAGGTTCAAAAATATCAGTTTCAATCTCCCAGTTTTCGTGGTTATTAGCAGAAACCGAGCCGATCTCGGAGACTGCTGATAATGTCTTCCGGTCAGCCTGAAAGTGAGTTTTTCTATAACCACCTCTTAAAAGCAGGTTCTCTGCAACATAAGAAAACTCCGGTCTGACCATGGGTTCATCGAATTCTCTTTCTTGTCTTAAGAATAACCTGAAAGGGAAATAATAGGTGTTTCCTGACATTCTAAAAGTAACAGGGGGCCAAGGGCCAAGGTTTAAAGCGTTCTTGAAGGCAAGCTTCCTCTCAACTTTATAAAGGTTTTTTACTCTTGCTCCATAGAGAAAAGAAATGTAATCGCCCTCAGAAATATCCAGAAAAGTCCAGAGGCCATTAATGCTATTAGTAAATCCCGCCAGTGCGTATCTGAGACAGAGTTCCAAATTCTGGCGATTTGAAACCGAAATAAGAAAATAGCTTGGTTCGTTCGGTGGCATTTTTATCACCTGCCTTAGAATTTTATCTTTTTTTTATTTGGTGATTCAATAGACTATTTATTGAGTTTGCCCTGAGCAAAACGACCCCCGGTAACTATCGTTTATCTAAGATAAGATGGGCGGCCAGTTCGCCGGTTCGCATGGCGGTCGACACACCGCCCATAAACAATTCGCTGGCGGCATAAATCCCGACCATCAGCAGGTTGCTGATCGGGGTTTCCACCAGCAGCTTCCGGCCGAAGCTTTCTGTCTTATCGCTGCTCCAGCTCCAGCCGGCAATCGACCCCTCGAATCTGTGGCCCCAGTCCAGATAGGTTAGCGGGGTGGCCACTTCCATCAGTTCGATGGCTTCGCTCAGGCCGGGCAGCACTTCTTCGGCCAGTTTAACCAGCTTTAAGGCCAGGGCGGTTTTGTGGGCCTTATATTCCGGCACTCTCTTTTTCTCACCTGTCCTGAAACGAGCAAAATGCTTGTAATCAAGCCCGGCTCTGATCACCAGTCCGATGCATCCGACCGGCGCCTGGCGGGGCTCGTTGTCGCTCCAGCGGCAGATCTCTATTTCCCCGTTCTCCAGGTTCAATTCATCAGCCCCAGCCCGAACACTCTGTTTTTTCCCCGGGCTATAAAATAGATGGGTAGCTCGCATCCGGCTGAAATCGCACCTGGCTGGATTGAGGCCGAGATAAAGGCAGAGTTCCGACCCGGTATAAGGAATGGTTCTGATCTTATCCAGGAAATCCTTCCCGACCGCCCCCGGCTCCATGAGCTCCAGAAAAGTCGTTTTGTAGTCGGCGTTGCAGACCACCCAGTCTGCCCCGACTGAGCTATTATCTTCTGTAATCACTCCCCTGGCCAGGCCGTTCTCCACGACGATCTTTTTGGCCGGCAGCCCGAAGTATAATTCGCCGCCGGACTCCCTGATTATTGCCGCCAGTTTATCGCTGATTCCGTGGGTTCCGCAGGAAGGATACCAGATGCCCTCGACCGACATGATCTGCCACATCATGGCCAGGGTCAGAAAGGACAGGCTCGACTCGGCTGTGCCCATCGAGCCCAGGAAGTTGATTAGCCTCGAGTTCTTCAGATGCCGGCGGAGGAAATCCAGAGCCCGGGTTTGAGAAAAATTGGCCAGTCTGGTTTTCCTGCTTTCCGAATATTCCGATTTAACCAGCTTTTCCTGCAGAGCGTTAAGTTTCTGCGGCAGATAGTCAGGACACCAGCGATATGAATCGTGAACGAGTTTCATGGCCGGCTTGAGTTCCTGAAAGATTTTCTTCAGGCCGCGTTTTTCTTTAGGAAAAAACCTGTTCAGTTCCTCGCGCAGTTCGTCTGGCGGTCGCGAATACACCAGGTCCATGTCCGGTGTTATCAGTTGAAAATGGTTTCGCTTGAATTCCAGGGGGGCCCTGATTCCCAGGAAGGCCAGCAGGCTGCTGATGTAGCCGGGGTAGCTGAACGATAAAGGACCCATCGGGAAGTGGTAATCACCGCGCCGGAAGACGTAGCTGGTGCCGCCGGGATGCGGGTCCTTTTCCAGCACCAGGACCCTGACTCCCTTTCTGGCCAGGGCGGCCGCACAGGTCAATCCGCCCAGGCCGGCTCCGATGACTAGGACTTCATATCGCATTTTTCCCCGGCCCTATTTTAACAGAAGACCGAAAGACAACCTAACTTGGAAAGTTTTATGGTTAAGGTTTGTTCCAGGACTATTCAAGCGGTTGTTTTATTTCTCGGAGGTAAAGGTTCTTAAAATACAGCGGGGTATTGTGAGCTTGAAGCTCTATCTGACCGCAGCGGTAGATAGGCTTATCGCGCTCCCAGTAGTTTTCCATGACCGCGTTATCCACCACCAGCCGGCCGTTAAGGTAAACCGTGACCCGCTCGCCGACCATCTTGATGTAGAAAGTGTTCCAGGTGCCGACGGGATTGTCGGCCGGCAGGAGCGGTTGGCTGGGGTTTTTCTTATTGTTATAAAGCCCCCCCGACCCTTCCGGCCACTGAGCCGGGTCCCAGATCTGAACCTGAGGCGAACCTCGAAGGTAGATTCCGCTGTCGCCGCCGGGCTCAATCTTCCAGTCTACGAACAGCTCAAAATCGCAGTAGTCTTTTGCGGTGCACAGGCTGTGGCCGCGCCCGTCAAAAACCAGCTCACCGGCCACTACCTTCCAGTGCTGATTCATATCTTCGTCAGCTTTTTGCTGGGCGGTCAGAAGCTCTTCAGGGCTCATCTTTGCCCGCTGCACGGGGTCGCCCACCAGCCCCTTCCAGCCGTGAAGGTCTTTGCGGTTAAAGAGAGGCTCGAATCCTTCCTGCCTGAGCAGCCGGTCGAGGTATAGTTCTGTTTCCTCAATTTCCAGGTCGTCTCTGAGGAGGGTCAGGGCGTGCTTCAGAATCATGATGGTTTCAAAACCGCTCAGCCCTTCTTCGCCGGAGGAAGGCCTGGCCAGCCGGCAGGCCATGACTGCGGCTCGTTCCCGTAAATCACCGTCCGTGAAAAAGCCGGCAATTTCTTTCAGGGCTCTAAGGTCCTTGAGGCTGCCCCAGGCGGTGAAGAGGAAATTCTTTTCATCCGGATAGGCAACCAGAGGTTTTATCTCATTGAGCACCTTTATCTTCTGTTCTCTGTCCGCAGCCGGGTCTTTCATCAACCTGGCCAGCGCCTGAAAAGCCAGGTAGCGGTGAGTCCTGTTGTCGCTGCTTCTGATCAGATTGACCAGGTGAGTGGCGGCTTCAAAATCAGGCCAGTTGCTGAGCGCGGCCAGGGCGGCCGTTTTTATTTCCGGGCTTCTATCGTTAAGTAAATTAACCAGGCTGCTCAAACAGGCCCGACCGCCGACCTGGGGCAACAACCTGATTAACTCGGCCCGCTCTTTTCCCGATCTCCGGCTGAGCAAAGCCAGCGCCGTTTTCTGCCGCAGCTCTGAATTCTGAATCTTATTTAAGGCGGCGACGATAGCTTTTTGAAAACCGGGGGCCAGCGAGGTGTCGGGCAAAGCCACGTATCTTTCGACCAGCCAGTTCAGGTCATTGCCGTCAGCAACCTGAAACAGAGACTCGACGGCGGCTTTTTTCAGTTCCGGGTTTTCTGCTTCGCCGGCCGCCAGGACTTCTTTTTTCCAGCTTGAGTCCAGCTGCTCCTGCAGGTTTCGGAGCACAGCGATTTTGCCGCTATCCGAAAGCGACCGAAAGGACTCTCGGACCGCGGGCAAATAGCTTGGGCCCGGGAGAGACTTGAAGAGGTCCAGGATCAGTCCGGCTTCACCCTCGGTCTGGTTTAAGCCGGCCAGCAGGCGAGGGACGGCCTCCTCTTTTTTCCGGGCAAAAAAACTCCTGATGGCGGCGCGCCGGACCGCTTCATCCGGGTCATCAAGGTAAGGTTCTATAATCTCAATCCTGGCCTGAATTTCGGGGCTTCCCAGGAACTCTATGACCGCTGCCCGGTTAACCGGGGGAAGACCGGCCAGGCTTTCCTCCAGCTCTTTTATGAGTCCCGGCCAGCGGTATTCTCTGGCCAGCCTCAGGGCCTGCTGTCGGTAGGCGGGCTGCTCGCTCCAGACCGCTTTGATCAGGTCTGGAATCGACTTTTCAGCGGCAATTTCGGCTACCAGGTTCAGGGCTTCGCAGCGCAGGGCGGATTCCTCCCCGGCGATAAGAATTTCTGTGGCCCTTTGAGCGATTTCCAGAGCCCGGTCTTTATGCCCTTCCGCGGCCAGCCTGCGAGCAAAGCGCAGGTATAGTTCCAGACTATGCCTCCGCTCCTGCGGGCCGGAAAGAGTGGGTATGGAAGCCAGCAGCGGCTCGGACGATGGTTCGGCTATTTCAGCCAGGGCGGCCAGGGCTGAGTATCTTATTTCCGGGTCGGAATCGGAAGCCCTGATTCGCAGCCGGGCGAGCGCTTTCCGGCTGCGCAAATTGCCCAGAGCCAGAATGATTGACGGCTGCGTTTCGGCCGGGACCCGGTCCAGATTATCGATCAGGATATCTTCCAGTTCCGGTCCTTTGACCCGCAGCATAGCTTTGAGGGCATATTCAGTCAGGTCGGGATTCTTCAGGAAAGCGGCCAGCCGGCCCAGATGTTTCGGGCTGACCGCATACTGGACTTCCTCCAGAAGGAATTTTCTGATTTCGTCTGACGGGGCCTGGACGGCCAGCTTAAGCAGGACATCGGCCAGGAGCTGTCTTTGCTCTTCCTGCCCCGGGAGGCCGCTCCGGGTAACCAGGCCGTCGAGAGCAAAGCGCACCAGGCTGTCATCCTTCTCTCCGGGGACAGCCAGGCGGCGGCCGAGCTCGTAAACTACGGGAGAGCCGGCACTGAGCATCGCCGAGAAAATTTTTTCCGCTTCCTGCTGACTGCCGGCCGGAAGCTGCCGCAGCCAGTCGTCAACCTGATTCCTGAGACTCTCGGGAACAACTGCGGGCTGAGGGCGAGAAACCGCAGGTGAGGGTATGACCTGAGGTTGATAACAGGCTTGAAGGAGAAAGACCGCCGCCAGCGTGATCAGAAAAAATGCGAGCAGTCGGGACAGATTAAATGGATTAACCTGTCGAGAGGCTGAACTACTCCTTAATTCGGAAGAGAACGCGGGCCAATCCGTGGTGTTCAAAAGGTTTTTTTTCTGACCCGGTGTCAATTCCCCGACCCGGCATTTTCGCAGCGACCTTGATTTCAGAAAGAAAATCGAGCCGATTGTCTGAGGGACCAAAAATATTAAAATTGGAGAGGGCGAGCTTCCCGGCTGATCCCTGAGTCTATTTTTTTCCATTTTCTTTTGCTCTTTGCTTTTTATTTTTTCTTTCATGGCCTGAGCAAACACTGCCGGCCGCGATGGAAAGCTGGATTTGATTCAGAGCCGAATGGAAAAGGTTGTTGGTGACAGAGCTTCCTTTCATGAGATTCTTGCATCCGGTTTCTGTCATTCTTCTCATTCATATATCATCCTGTCCTTTAACCGCCCGGAGGGCTTTCAGACTGAATCCAGCAGCTTGTTCCACGGACTTCGCATCGGTTCGTTGATCAGCAGATTCGCCTGCTCGTCGCCGATGAATACCTGACGCCCGGGGTCAAAACGCAGGTTCCGGCCGAGGCGGACGGCGATTTTGGCCAGGTTCACCAGGGTGCAGGAACGGTGGCCGTTTTCTTCGTTCAGAGCGAATTTGCGCCTTTCGCGGACAGCCTGGTGAAAATCGGTCACCTGAGGTTCGGGATCCGGCAGCGTTTTGAGTTTTTCGGCAAGGCCGGGGATGGTGCTTCTTAGCCCGGGATAGAGCATCCCTTCCGGCCCTTCGATGAACGGAACGTCCTTTCGCTGGTTTTCTCCGTCCAGGATTATTTCGCAGCCGTCAGAATAGCGCAGGACGATTTTTCTCCAGCGGCCGCAGGCGTCAGGATGCTGCTGCGGGGCGTCGACTTCGATTTCGACCGGACTGGTGTGGTCCTTTTCTAAGATATACTGAACAGGGTCTAAGTAGTGCATGCCCATATCGCCCAGGCCGCCGCCGTCATAATCCCAGTAACCGCGGAAGGTTACGTGAACACGGTGGGGGTGGTATGGTTTGTATGGGGCCGGGCCAAGCCAGAAATCATAGTCGAGTTCGTGCGGTATCGGCTGCGGCGGGAGGTAAGTTTTCCCCTGCCAGTAGAATTTCCAATCGAAGCCGGTGGCGCCGCTGATCGTGACCCGCAGCGGCCAGCCCAGCAGGCGGTGCTGGACGGCTTTCTTGATGGGACTGACGGTTGTGCCGAAGCCATAGAATGTGCCCTCGAACCTGAACCAGGTGTTGATCCTGAAGATGCGGCCGTAACGTCGGACAGCCTCTACCACTTTTTGACCTTCACCGATCGTCCGGGTCATCGGCTTTTCGCACCAGATGTCCTTGCCGGCCCGGGCGGCGGCGACGGACATCGGAGCATGCCAGTGGGGAGGGGTGACAATATGGACAATATCGATATCCGGTCTGGCCAGGACCTCTCGAAAATCGAAATAGCCTTTGACTCCGGGCCCGGCCAGCTCCAGGGCTTCCTGCAGGTGATTGCGATCGACATCGCAGACGGCCAGAAGACGGCCCGGGTAGCGGAAGTGAGCCTTGCCCATGCCGCCGACACCGATAATGGCTCTGGTTAACTCTTCACTCGGCGGAATGTATCCCTGGCCTCCCAGCACCCGGCGGGGAACGATGAGCAGCCCGCAGGAAGCTACCAGTCCGGTTTTGAGAAAATTTCGTCTCGAAATCGTCATTTTATTCTTGAGTAATATCTTTTATCCTAATCATGACAATTTATCAACCTTAAAAAGGGGGACACAATACTCATTCCCCAATTTTTCTGGACCCGGAAAACGGAGAACCGCTGAACAGCCGGAAACTTTTTTTATCAACCGATCCGCAGCAGATGAAAATTTGACGGTAGCCATCATTATCAATGGTTTTTGCTTCTGAATTCAGTCGGGTTGCCCGATGTTTCTCTTGCCCGTCGTCTGCCGGCTGATTCCGGCCATCGGTTTGGCTTGCCCGACATGAAATATATTTGTAAACTCTAAGGAGATTAAAAAATGGAGGGCCCCCGATGATTAAAAAGATCGAAAGCGAAGAGCCCCGGGTATCGTCAGGGCAAAAAATTGGTGCTCCCGGGGACTGGCTGCCGGCAGCGACGGCTCGTTTTTTTATTGTTATCGGTGTCCTTATATTTCTTATTCTTTTCTCAGGTCCATCCACAAGTGAGGCGGCCGATTACAAGGCCTCGCTCTTCGGCGTCAAGTCCAACGGAACGACCCTCAACACCCGCTCCATCCAGAAGGCCATCGATTACATCCACGAGAACGGGGGCGGAAGACTGGTTTTTGATGTCGGCCGCTATCTTACCGGGACGATCTATTTAAAGTCGAACGTAACCTTACATCTTCTCGAAGGCGCGATTCTGGTCGGTTCGCCCAATCCTTTTGATTATGACACTCACCGGAACTGGACGGCGCTGATCTTTGCCCTGGAGCAGGAAAACGTTGGAATTACCGGAGAAGGAGGGGTGATCGACGGGCAGGGTTTTATAGTCGCCAATAACCTGGTGGATATCATTCACAAGGGGCTGGTCAAGGACCAGCTTCGAAACGACCGGCCGCGGGAGGGCATCAGGCCGCAGAACATTTATTTCTGGCGCTGCCGGAATGTTCGCATCGAGGGCTTCACCCTGAAGGACCCGGCCAGCTGGAACCAGCAGTATGACCAGTGCCAGAATGTGGTCATCCGGAAGCTCATAATCGACAGCAAGTCCTACTGGAACAACGACGGAGTGGATATCGTCGACTGCGACAATTTTGAAGTTTCCGATTGCTACATCGACGCCGCCGATGACGGAATCTGTTTGAAATCGCACGACGAGAAGGCGGTCTGCCAGAACGGTTACATCCATGATAATGTGGTGCGCACCAGCGCCAACGGCATTAAATTCGGGACGGCTTCTCTCGGCGGGTTCAAGAATATCAAGATTATAAACAACGTCGTTTATGATACTTACCGCTCGGCCATCACTTTTGCGGCCGTCGACGGCGGTTTCGTTGAGGATGTGGTCGTGGACGGGCTGAAGTCAATGAACACCGGCAACGTGATTTTTTTGCGGGTGGGCGAACGCTGGCGGCCGGGAAAGAAGGGCCGGATGAAAAATATTTCGATTTCGAACGTTTATGCTGAAGTGCCGGCGACCAAGCCCGATGCCGGGTACAATTACGAGGGGCCCTGGGAACATCAGCCGAGAAATATCTCGCCCTCCTCAATCGTCGGGCTGCCGGGAGCTTTGATTGAGAATGTCACCCTGAAGAATATTGAAATCAGGCATCCGGGCGGAGGCGACCCGAATTTTGCCCGGGTGGGGATGGATGAGCTGGATAAGGTGCCGGAACTTCCGGCCAGCTACCCCGAGTTTTCGATGTTCCGCGAACTTCCGGCCTGGGGTTTTTATGTCCGGCATGCCAGGGACGTCACTTTCGAAAATGTAAGGCTGGTCGCGGGCAAAAAAGACTACCGCCCGCCGATTGTGCTGGACGACGTTCATTCAGTGCGGATTAAAGGGCTGAAGGTTGAAGAACCCGGTCCGAAAAAGCAACCGGTTTATGCCCATAAATCAACCGAGGTGAAAATAGAAAAATAGCGGGCGTCTCCAGACCCGATTTGCCCTGTAAAGCGTTGAATTGTTGTTGTCTGTTTGTTTATCTCGTAGCCCAGGCAACGAAGCCGGCCAGGTCGGTCTTGAGTTTCTTAAGAGACGGCTTGTGGATGTACATCATATGTCCGGCCTCATAATAACCCATTCGCACCCGGTCCTTGAATGAACCGTCCAGCATCAACTGGCTGAAGGTGTACTCGGTTCCGAAAAACGGAGTGGCTCCGTCGTAGTAGCCGTTGCAACAATAAACTTTGAGAGCCGTGTTCTCGGCCATCGCCTGCCGCAGGGTTTCGGCCACGTACAGGGACCCGTCCCGGGAACTGCGACCGGCAGCCCTGGTCACCCCTGGAGTCCTGGACTGGGCCGGCTGAAAATTGAAATTCCAGGGATAGACATTTCCGTAAATGGCGTAAGGGACTTCTTTTTTGTAATTGAGAACCGTCCCCACATAACTATTAAGGGCAGCCGCGAAGGAACCCATGATCAGGGCGCTTGAAGGGTCGTATTCGTAGCTCTCGCCGGCGGCGTCAGCGTCCCGGCCGGTAAAACGGCTGTCCAGCCGGCCGACCGTCAGTCGCCGGTCGCGGAGAAGCTCCTTGACGAACCGGTCGTGCCTGACCCTGAGGTTGGAATTTTTCAAGTAATCAGGGGACAGGCCGGTAAATTCCGACAGCTTTCTGGCGGCCGCTTCTACCTCCTCGACTGTGAGGAGATTTCCCCGGAGCAGGGCCGGCATATATTCTTTTATGGTTAATTCCCTGGCGGCCTCGAGCAGAACCGGCAGCTCCCGGTTCTGGTTAATAGGGGGAAGTTTCTTGTGGTACCAGGCGGTGGCGGTGTAATGCGGCAGAAAAATCGCATAGGACAGGTTATTTCCCGGATTAAAAGATAGGGTGGCAAAATCCAGCACGCTCGAGAGCAGGATGATGCCGTTGAGGTAAATGCCATAAGTCCGGTTCTGGAGGATACCCGAAAGCACCGCCGCCCTGGTTGTTCCATAGCTTTCGCCCAGCAGAAACTTGGGCGAGCCCCAGCGGTCGAATTTCGTCAGATAGATGCGGATGAATTCGGCAAAGGCGTTGCCGTCCTCTTCCACTCCGTGAAACTGGCTTCCTTCCTGGCCGGGCAACGGGCGGCTGTAGCCGGTGGAAACAGCGTCCACGAACACCAGGTCAGTCACATCCAGCAGTGAGTAATCGCTGTCGACCACGCCGGGCGGCATTTTCAGCGGATACCCCTCATCGTCCATGGCGACTCTTTTGGGGCCGATCCCACCCATGTGCAGCCAGACGGTTGAGGAGCCGGGTCCGCCGTTAAAGCAGAACATGATCGGGCGGGTTGATTTATCCCTGACGTCATCCCTGGTATAAGCCGCAAAAAACATCGAGGCGCCGGGGGTTTCGTCAGGCTTGAGGACGGTAATCTCGCCGGCGGTGGCGGTGTAGGGCACCGGCTTGCCGTCTATCAGGACCTGGTGTCTGGTAACGGAAAAGGGGCGCGATTCCGGAAGCGGGGCTTTCTTTGGCTCCTGGGCTTGAGCCTGAGTCTTTTCCGCGGCTTCGGGTCGGGCGGGCCGTGTTGTCTGTGAAAGCAGCGGAGTTGAAATCATTGATATGGAAAATAAGAAAATTATGCCGGCCAGAACCGGCTTGAGATTGCTCTTCATGTTTGCCTCCTGGAAATCAGAAAATATAAAAGATGTCCCCATTTTATAAATTGAGGGGCGGAAGTTTGTCAAACAGAATTTTCTTGGCGTAGTTTTATGGCTGCCGACAGTATGGGCCGAAATGGCCGGAAAGCAGGAAAATGGGTGTGGAGCCCTGCCAAAAAAATTGGGGAATGAGTATTGTGTCCCCCGTTTTAATAGCTGATGGTCATGGAGAAGCCGCTGCTGCCGCTGCCGAACCTGGGATTTACCACCCGGCTGAAGATTGAGCCCCAGGAATAACTCAGCCCCACCGAGAAATAATAATCATAGGAGGTGGTCAGCTGCTTTCTCATCAACAGGACATCCTCCCAGGAAGCTCCGGCCTTGGAAATTGAGATGAGGTCGTGAACTCTGGAGTAGCTGCCGTAAACATTAACCGCAAATCCCCTGAACAGCCTGACCGAAAGGTCAGTGTTGAATTCCAGCCGGTATTTGCTGAAGTCGTGGAAGTAATGGGAACCCTCTATTCCGGTGGAGACGGTTCCCCATTTTTGCTTGAGTTCAAAGGCGAGTGAAAGATTTTCCTGAACCAGAAATTCTTTTGTCCGGTCGAAGATCGTTTCCTCAAAATAATAAGCCGGTCCGAGACCAATACTGTAGGTCAGGCGAAGCTGCCTTCTGGTGGACTGGGAGTAGGGGAAAAAGTTGTATTCTATGGCCGGCTCCAGCCGGGAGGAAAATTTGAGGTTCTGGTAGGTGGAGCTGGTCAGGCTGGTGAAAGAACCGACCGACCAGTGCTCGCCGAGGCTTTTAGCAATGAGCGCCCGGAATATGTAACCGTGGGATTTGCTGGTAAAGGTCTGGTCTTCATAATTAAAAGAATCGCGGTAAAAGTTGCCGCTGACCGACAGCCGGATCTTCCATTCGGGCGTCACCCGGCTGGCGGAAAAATTGCCGTAAACGCTCTGGTAGGAATAACTCTTTTCTCCGTTGAGGAAGCTGTTGGTGCTCAGGCTGAATACCCAGAAATTCCAGGGGTCAACCACCGCAGTCGGCCGGACCTCTTCTTCCAGCTTTATCCTCATCCTGGAAGCGGCCGGAGTTCTTCCGGCCAGGGGCACCAGCCCGGTCCGGATTCCTCTGGTGACCTCAGCCTTCTGCTTTTCCTGGTCGAGCTCAGCCGGCCAGTTGATTTCAGTTTGATATTTCTTCCCGGCCAGTTCATTCTGGCCGACGAAGGTCAAGATTAGAAACCGCTGACCGTTTCGGGTTTCTTCGGTCGCCTCCACCACCACATTGGCTTCTTCCCGGTTCCCGACAAACTCGGCAAACTCGACTCGGGCCTTGAGGTCGTCAACGGGGATGAGCATCCTGGTCAGAAAGACTTTAAGGCCAGGAGCCTCGTAGTCCCGGTCCTGATTCTGGGAACGAAGCCCGAGCGGGGCGAGCAGCAGGACAGATAACAGCAGAAAAATCGCGGCAGGCCGAGAGATCAGGAGGAAGAGACAATAAATCCTGTCGGCCCCCGATTTTTCAGGTGTTTTTTGTTTTTTTGCTTCTGCCTCAAATTTATTTCTCGGTGTCTGATGCATGTTCCGGCTCCGTTCCTGAAATATGGCCATTTCTGCTAATCAACTATGATTGACATCCCGCCGCTGCTCACCGAACCGAACCTGGGGTTGACCACGTTGGTGAAAATTGAGCCGAAATTGTAGCTGAAGCCGACCGCCAGGAAATAATCAAAATCGGTGGCCAGCATCTTTCGCCTCAGAATTACCTCTTCCCAGCTGGCGCCTCCTTTCGGCAGCGAGAGCTGGTCGTGGATGAGCGAGGCCCCGCCAAAAAGATGAGCATTCAGGCCTTTGACCAGATTCAGGGAGATGACATTAAAAATAGAAACCTGATGTTTGCTCAGGTCATGAAAATAATGGGAACCTTCCAGCGAGGTGCTGATGCTGCCCCATCTTTCCCTTAATTCCAGGCTGATGCCCAGCGACTGGCTGAGCAGGGTTTCTTTTGTTTTATCGTAAAGGGTTTCTTCAAAATACTTGGCCAGTGTCGGTCCGATCCTGTATAAAAAGCGCAATTGTCTGCGGGTTGATTCGGAATAGGGGAAGAGGTCAAATTCAATGGCCGGCGAGATGTTCACCCGCAGCCGGTAGTTGCTGTAGGTTGAGCTGGAGACCGAATAAAAAAAGCCGGCCGACCAGTGTTCACCCAGACTTCGGACGTAGAGGCCGCTGCCGCTGTAGCTTCTGGTGCTTGATTCCAGCCTCTGGTCTTCATAGGTATAGCGGTCATGCCCGTAAGAAGCGCTGGCGGTGAAATTAAATTTCATATCCCTGGTAACCCGGTTGGCCGAAAAGGAACCCCTGACCGATTCGGAAGCGTGAGCCTGCTGGCCGTTGAAATAGCCGCTGGTGCTCAGGCTGAAAACCCAGGATTTCCACCGGTCAAGAGCCGCAACCTGCGCGCCCGGCTGCTCTTTCTGAAATTCCACTTTGACCCTTTCTCTAATAGCTGTTCGGTTGACATAGCCCATCAGGCCGATTTTTAGGACCCCGGTGAGCCCGGCTCTGATTTCTTCTTCGGTGTCGGTTTTATGTGAAAAATACTTGAAAAGGTCATCCTGGCCCTGGAAGCGATTCTGCCCGATGAAGGTCAGGGTGTATTCCCGACCGCCGCTTCCGGTAGACTGGGTGGTGATCAGCACATGGACGTCGGCATCTTTTCTTTCCCTGACATAGTTTACAAACGGGATTTCAGTCTTGATGTAGTCAAGGTCGCAGTAACCGCAGTCTATATAGACTCTGGGCGCGGTCTTTTTGAGCTCCTCAATAGACTTGTCCGGCGGGATCTGCTCCTGCGACTGCTGGCCCCGGGCCGGCAGAGCTGCCTGATCGGCCAAAAGAATCAACAAACCCAGGACCATAATCAGAGGTCGGGGCCGGCGGCAATTCTCTGAGATTTCCGTTCTGATGGACATAGGGCAGCTCCTGTCCGGGATTCGGTTTCGATAAAGTTTTCAGTGTATTATACGATTCTAAGACCGGAAATGTTACTTAAGGCTCCAAAAATCAGCAAAAAAACCGAAAAAAATAAAATTAGCCGTTGCCGCCGGACCTGGCAGAGACCGGTTTCAGGATTACCTTCTCCAACTTCAGGGCATTGTTGTTGACGATGGAAGTAATCTTAAATCTTAAAATGTGCTTTCCGGAGCCGAGTTCCACCAGGCCCAGGCTGTGGGCGGCCGGAAAGTATATCGAAGGCGAAGGTTCGGATGCGCCCCGCAGAACTGTCCTGTCGTCTATTTCCACCAGAAAGGAGCTTTTCCCGCCCCACTGGTAGGCGTAAGATGCCAGAAGCTCATAGCGCCCGGCCCGGGGGAGCTCAAATTCCCACTCGGGGTAATCGTTTATGTTCTGCCAGTTGGTCAGCATGGTCGTCCGGTAAAAATAGTCTAAGTAAGCCCGCTGTCCCATCTGCGATTTGATTTCAGCCAGGTAAACCGGGAGCTCGAGCCTTCCGTCGACAGCGGGCAGCAGTCTGTATGGCTCAGCCTGGGGAATTCCCTCAACTTCGACCACCGCCACCGTGGCCACCCGGTCCGGAGGCTCTTCCGGAAGTTTTATCTCCAGGCTATTTCCTCTTTTTGAGAAGCCGAGCTTTTCTCCGGTGGCCAGAAGATAAACTTTCCTGGCCTTATTCTTCAGGCCGGGAAGAACTATTCTTTTGTCTTGCGGCCAGTCCGGCGATAAACAGCGCCAGCAACATGGCCGTCGGGGTTCTTTTCGGCCCGGACACAATGAATCCGGCTGAGGAAGCAGAATCGGCCGGCTTTCTTCTGCGGTTCCGGTTGTTATCGGCGCTGCCCAGAGATTTCATCCTGTTCCCTCCTTAATATCTGAATCGATTGCCAATTTTATCAGACATCGCTGCTGACATTTCAAGCCTGATCAGCCCGGTCTTTAGGCCCGAATGGACCTTAAGGGCTATGTTTTGAGCCCGGCCGGGGAATTTTCCTCTGCCGGGTCTACCGAATCATGGATTTCAGTCGGGCCAGGCGTTCTCGAGCCCGGGCGACGTTGGCCGGGTCTTCGCCGCTGGTGTCGGCCAGGTATAGTTCAAAGGCCCTGGCTGCTTCAGGCAGCCGTCCCGTTTCCAGGCAGGCGATGGCCAGGTTCAAGTAGGCGGCCGGGGATGGCTTAAGCTGGATAACTTTTTCCAGAATCGGCCGGCTTTTTTCATATTCGCCGAGGAGGTTATAGATGGCGGCCAGGTTCAGATTGTATAAAACATTCTCCGGAAAATCGGCGGCCAGGCCGGCATAGACTTCGGCCGCTTCTTTCCGCCGTCCGGAACGAACCAGGTTTTCAGCCCGGCTCAAGCGGATCATTTCGTTTTCCGGTTCGATCTGCAGCGCCCGGTCGGCGAACTCCAGGGCCTGTTCGATTTTCCCCTGTTCTTCGCTGACCATCAGGGCCACGACCAGGGCGTCGTAATTGGCCTTATTAATCGACAGCGCCTGCTCGGCTGCTTCCATTGCCTCGGCTCTGGCGCCTGCCAGGACCAGGGTTTGGGCCAGTTTGGCCAGCAGGCGGTCAGACCCGGGCAGAACTTCCAGACCGCGTCTTAATGTGGCCGCAGCTTCCAGATGCTTTTTTTGCAGTCCCTGGACTCGCGACAGGTTAAGGTAACTGGACTCCAGGGACGGGGCCATTTCCACCAGGCGGAGATAAGCTTTTTCGGCTGCTTCCAGCCGGCCCTGAAGCTCAAGCCAGCCGGCTTCCTGGTAGGCTCTCAACTCTTCCAGGCGGTCTTTGGGGTCAGCCAGGGCTTCTGAAGAAGCCGGTCCGGCCACCTGGAGATATCCGAGCGAGCGCAACCTTTCCTGCTCGGCCGGGGTTATGTCCCGGCCGGCAGACGCCAGGCCGGTGGCCGCGGATATTATTTTTTCCAGCCGATTCCTGAGCCGGAAGGCAGGCCCCTCGCCCTCCCGGTAAAGGTTGATATTTTCAGCCGGGTCGGTCTTTAGGTTATAAAGCTCCGGCCTGGGAGCCTGAATATACTTCCAGTCTCCCGATATCAGGCCCAGCAGTTCCGACCAGCCGTAATTTTCTCTGGGAAAGAAGCTTTCGAGGTAAATGTCCGGGGATTTCCATTTCCGGCCCAGCAGAAGGGGCAGGAAACTCCGGCCGTCTGTTTCCTCTGCCTTTTTCAAACCCAGAATATCGACCACCGTGGGCATAATGTCAATCAACCGGACGGGTTGATTGACCACCCGGTCGGCCGGCAGCCCCGGGCCGACCACGATTAACGGCACCCGGACCGACATTTCGTACAGAAAAAGCCCGTGCCCCTGTTCCACCTTTTCGCCGAAAGCCTCTCCGTGGTCGCCGGCGATTATGATTAACGTCCGGTCATAACAGCCGTATATTTTTAAGAGTTCGACCGCTCGCCCCACATACCTGTCCATGAAGGCGATTTCACCGTCATAAGGGTCGGCTTGAAATTTGCGGGCAAATTCTGAAGGGGGATTGTAGGGGAAATGGGGGTCAAAAAAATGAATCCAGGCAAAAAACCGCGACTCGTAATTTTTCTCCAGCCAGCGGGAAAAAGATTGGTAAACGCTGTCAGCCGGCCGTTCGGCGTTATAGGTTTTGAAGGCTTTGCCCGGTTCAAAAGAATCGTCGTAAGTCTCAAAGCCCTGGTCCAGTCCGAACCGGGAATCAACGGAGAAGGAAGCGACAAAGGCTGCCGTCCTTAATCCCAGGTCTCTGAAAATTTCGGCCAGGGTGGTAAATTCCGGCTGCAAGGCATAGGTGCCGTTATTATGAACGCCGTGCCGGCAGGGATTCAGGCCGGTCAGGATGGAGGCGTGCGAGGGCAGGGTCAACGGAACCTGGCAGTAAGCATTCTGAAACCTGGTGCCGGCTGCGGCCAGTTCGTCCAGGTTGGGAGTCGAGCCGGCCCGGTATCCGTAGCAACCCAGCCGGTCGGCCCTGGTAGTATCAAGGGTAATAAGCAGCACATTCCAGTTCCCGGCTTCCGGGGCCGGCAGTCGAGCAGAAAATTTTTCTCTTAGCGTGAGGATTGCGGCTGCCAGAACCGCCAGCAGGAAGACGACGGTCAGTATAAGTCTGGTTCTGGCTCTGGTCTTACCGGCCGGTTGCGGCTGATTTTTATTCCCGGAATTTGCTTCCGGCGCTCGGGCGGAAAACTGTTCGCTCCTCCCGGAAGTTACTTTTTGTTTTCGTCTCTTCTTCTTGCTCATGGTTAAGCACATCAACCAGACCTGCGGCCGGCTAAATCATTATAACCTATCCGGCGTCTTTTCTAAAAGCATGGTCCCGGCGGGCCGGGGCCGGAACGATGAGAAAAATTCAGCCCAAAAGGCGTCTGATTTATTGCCATTGAAAGATGGTGCACTGACTGACTTAAACAATAAATGCCAGAAGCGATTCGCCCGGGAAGACAGTCTGTTCGCTGCGGGTGAGAGCACTCTTCACTCCTGTTTCTTTTTATTCCAGTTTCAGGTGATGGAGCGATGGCCGAAACGCAGCTGGTGTCCAGAATTTTTGAGGTTATCGGCGAGGCGTTGCAGGTTGACCATTTTCAGCTGGTGGCCTTTGATTACCGGCAGCGACCTTTCTTTCAACAGTTCAGAGGGAAAAAGCCGGCCCTGAGCGAAGTCGAGCGCCTGAGTCTGGTCAACCGGGCCCTGGAAAGGGGAGAGTTTCTGTCCGGGCGGGGCAACCACGGGCAGGATATCTTGGCGGCCTGTTACCCGTTCTGTTCTCAGGGGCGCCGGCTGGGCTTTGCCTACCTGGAAAAGCACAATCCCGGAGCGGCTCTCACCGAAACAGAAAAGGATATCCTGTCGTCGGCTCTGCCGATGGTCAAACTGCTGACCCAGGAAAGCTCTCCCCAGGAAGAGGTGAAAATCCAGTCGAGGAATACCGAGCTTGAATTCCTGGGGCTCAGCCAGCCCTTCCGGTTGATAAGGGAATTGATTGATAAGGTTAAAGAAGTCAGTTCACCGGTCCTGATCAGCGGCGAGAGCGGGACGGGTAAAGAACTCATAGCCCGCCTCATCCACCACGGCGGTGTCCGCCGCCGCGGCCAGTTCGTGGCCGTCAATTGCAGCGCCATCCCCGATAACCTGCTGGAGTCGGAGCTGTTCGGTTATGCCAGGGGCGCCTTCACCGGAGCTCTGCGCGATAAACCCGGGCTGGTGGAAGAAGCCAGCGGCGGAACCTTCTTCCTGGATGAGGTCGGCGACCTGTCGCTTCCGCTTCAGGCTAAAATTCTGAGGGTGCTGCAGGAGAAGGAAATCAGGCGACTGGGCGAAAACCGCAGCCGCCGGGTGGATGTCAGATTTATCAGCGCTACCAACCGCCATCTGGAGCAGGAGGTCGCTGCCGGGCGTTTTCGCCAGGACCTGTATTTTCGTTTGAGAATAGTCACCATTGAAGTACCGCCTCTTCGCCGCCGGCCGGAAGATATCCTGGTTCTGGTCAACCATTTTCTGGATAAATATTCGCGGGAAATGAACCGGCCGCGGGCTTTTTTCTCCCCGACGGCCCTGGAGCTTATACTGAAATATGAATGGCCGGGCAATGTCCGCGAGCTTCAGAACGAAATCCAGCGGGCGCTGGTGCTGGCCGGGCCCGGCCAGGTTCTGGGTGAAGAGCTGCTGTCCGACGACATCAAGAAAGCCAGGGACCGGCCGTTGCCCGACCGCTGGGATTATTCCCGGGCCAAGGCCGAGTTTGAGAAGAAATTCCTGGGTGAAGCCCTGCGCCATTTCAATTTTCATCGCGCCCGGACGGCCGCGGCCATCGGTCTGACCCGCCAGGGGCTGTTCCGTCTGATCAAGAAATACGGCCTGGACCGGGAGCTGAATTGAGTTGAAGGGCGGGTTTTTTTCTGTTAGATTCTTACTGTCATGGAAAATAAAAAGAAAAATGAAAAAGGGGATAAGGTCTTTCAACTGGTCTGCCCGCACTGCGGCGCCCGGCTCTGGGTGGATTCGGGCTTGAAGGAAATCATCCAGTCGGAAAAGGGACAGAAAAAGAAAGCTTCCTTTGACGAGCTTCTTCTTAAAGAGAAAAGGAAAGCCGATGAGATCGGGGAGAAGTTCGACTCGACCGTTGAACTGCGCCAGAAAAAACTGGAACAGGCCAAGCAGGCCTTCGAGCAAGCCCTGAGCCGCCTGGACGAACTGGAAAAAGAGGTTGAAGAAGAGAAAGAAAATAAATAACCGTCGGCCGGACTGATTTTTTTATTTTTCAGGCGCCCCTGTCTTCACCGGCCCGAAAAATCGGGCCGGATTTAACCTGGCTGCCGGCTCAGGAGTTCTTGTCCCCTCCGAAATTAACTTTGACCCGGGGCCGGCTTCAGGCTCTAAGCCTGACAGGTTGCTTTAATCTTTTTTGATTTCCGTCGGCTTAGGGCTCAGCTCCCGGGCCGGGTCTCGTCGTCGCGGATTTTCCGGGCCATGGTAAAACCGGTAAAGCCAAAGACGGCTAAGATGATCACCGCTAAATAATTTGAAAAAGCGTAAAACAGATAGGAAAAAGTCGGCACACCCAGGGTCCCGGTGATGTACACGCCGGCCATGCTCCAGGGGATGAGCGGCACGATTATCCCGCCGCTCTCTTCGATTATCCGCGACAGGTTTTTGGCGGCCAGCCCTTTTTTCCTGTAGGCCCCGGCCAGCAACTCGGCCGGGATGATCATCGACAGGTAAGAACTCCCGGTGATGAGGGCCGACAGGATGGCGGTGCCGATGGTGGTCAAAACCAGGCTCCAGACCCGGTCGGCGAATTTCATTATTTTTTCCAGGATCACCGCCAGCATGCCGGTCTTCTGCATTATGCCGCCGAAGCTGAAGGCGGTGAAAGCCACCAGCTGGGTTTCCATCATGCTCATCAGCCCGCCCCGGGAAATCAGACGGTCAACAGCTTCCAGCCCGGTCCGGGCCGAGTAACCCGAGTTGACGGCCTGAGCCACCTCGACCAGCCCGGCCTTCTGGAAGATGACGGCCAGAACGACGGCTGCGGCCGAGGAGATCAGCATGCCCGGAATGGTGGGTTTCTTGGTGAAGGCGTAATAGAAGACGATTAAAATCGGCAAAAGGAGCAGCAGGTTGAAGTTGAAATTTTTTTCCAGGGTGGAAGTAATTTGCTGAATTTTTTCCCGGTCGAATTCCCGGCTGCCGTATCTCAGGCCCATGAAGAAATAAATGGCCAGTCCGGCCAGCCAGGCCGGGGTTCCCGACCAGAACATGTGCTTGATGTGGTCAAACAGGTTGGAGCCGGCAGTGACCGCGGCCAGATTGGGAATGTCTGACAGCGGCGACATTTTGTCCCCGAAATAAGCTCCGGCCACGATGGCTCCGGCCGCCGGCCCGAGCGGAATCCCCAGGCCCATGGCGATGCCGATGAAGGCCACGCCCAGGGTGCCGATCGTCCCCCAGGAAGTGCCGCAGGCCAGGGAAGTCAGACTGCAGACGAAGCAGGTCGTCACCAGGAAGTACTTCGGGGAGATGAGTTTGAGGCCGTAGTAAATTATCATCGGTATGGTGCCGCTGGCAATCCAGGTGGCCACCAGAACACCGACCGCCAGCATGATCAGGATGGCCGGAAGAGCTTTCCTGATGCTGTCCACTATTCCGTTTTCCATGTCCTTCCAGGAGTATTTCAGGTAAGCTCCGAGGCAGGCGGTGATGAAGGCCGCCGCCACCAGCAGCACCTGGGCTTTGATGCGGTAAACTCCATAGCCTATGCCAAGCAGAAGGGCCATGGAAATCAGGGGAATAAGGGCCAGGCCGAAAGATGGTTTTTTCTGTCCGGCCCGGATTTCCGTCGGGACAGTTTCTTTTTCGTCCATCTATTTCTCCCGCTCTCAGCCGGGTTGGGTCACTGCCGGCTGGATGTCATCAGGCGAAATTATATGTTGAAGGTTCCACGGACTTTTAGCTGACCTTCCTCCAGGGCCACCCGGCCGCGACTGAGAATATATTTGGGCTGAAGAGATTCATCGAGGAGCAGCAGGTCGGCCTCATAGCCCGGGGCCAGCTTTCCTTTTCCCGGCAGCCGGTAGAAATCAGCCGCGTTTCCGGAAAATACGGCCGCCGCTTCTTCCAGGGACAGAATGTTTCCCTTAACCACTTCCCGGAAAGCCCGGATAAAATCCTTCTGACTGGCGACGGTCAGAGCCACCAGCTCGCCTTGCCGGTTAAACACCGGCAGGCTGCCGTTGGCGTCAGAACTGACGGTGACCCGGGTGAGAGGCAATCCGAGCGTTTTAATCTGTCCGAGCGCCTCAAGCACGCCGACTTCATCCGGGTCGCAGGGCTCCGGGCCGCAGGTCAGGTCGATATAGCCGCCCCGCCTGACCCATTCCAGGGCCTGGGAGAAAAGGCGGCGATTGCGGTTGGCATGAGTGGCGATAACCTGCGTGGCTGGAAGCTCGCTTTCTTCCAGCAGTCTGAAGAAATACTCCAGGCCGCGACGGCCGTCGCCCAGATGAAAATGAGCCACGCCGGCTTTGCCGCCCAGCATCCCGCCGACCCGGCATTCAGCCACCAGCTTGAGGAACTCTTCAAAGGTGGGCTGGGAAGAGCGATGGTCGGATAGAGCGATTTCTCCGGCTCCGACGACTTTGTCGATCAGCGCTATATCGGAACGTACGCTTCCGGTTATGGTCGGGGTCGGCAGATTATAGGCTCCGGTATAAATCCAGGTGCTGAGGCCTTCTATCTCCAGGGCTCTGGCTTTAGCCAGGAGAGAGCTCATATGCCGGGTGACGCTGTCGGTGCCGAGACAGCCGATGACTGTGGTCACCCCGCAGCTCAGGCAATCTTCAACTCTTATTTCCGGCGCTCTGGTGGCCGGGCCGCCTTCGCCTCCGCCGCCCAGGATGTGGACATGGGGATCGATGAAGCCGGGTAAAGCGGTCAATCCGCTCCCTTCTATGATTCTGGTTTCCAGGCCTTCCAGTTTCAGGCCTCCGGCTTCCGCCAGGGCGGCAATTTTTTCTCCGGCTATCAACAAATCCCACAGTCGGTTTCCGGCCCGGCCGGCAATCTTGAGGTTCTTAATCAAAATAAACATCTGGCCTCACTTTCAGGTTGAAAATAAATTAACACTCTTTTGACAGGCTGACAAGAAAATTCCTGCTGGTTAACAGGGCAGAATAAAGTTAAAATGGCGTCAGGGAAAATTAGAAACCGAAAAAAGCCTGATAAACATTTTCTTCCCGGGCGTCGTTTCATCTATGAGATGAGACGTGAAGCGGAAAGTTAGGTTATCAGGCAACCAGACCTGAATGACAGATAGAACCCGGCTTATGAGACTTCTGGAAGATTATGGAGGTGACCTTATGTCTTTTGCCCTGAGCCTGGTCGGCAACCGGCCCGAGGCCGAGGATGCCTGCCAGGACATGGTGGTGCAGATGCTCAAGCACTGGGATAAAGTCGACGCCGACCGGAACCTCAAAAGCTGGGCTTTTACCATACTGTACCGGAAGTGCCTGGACCAGCTTAAAAAGCGACGGCGGTTCCTGAATTTTTTTAACCGGGCGGCGGCCGATTATTCTGAACTTCGGCCAAACCCTTCAGAAGACCGGTGGACGGAGTCAATCAGCGAGGAACTCCTGAGCCGTTTGAGACCGACCGAGAGAACCTGCCTGTTTCTCTGGGCCAAGGAAGGGTACAGCTCGGAAGAAATAGCCGGCATCATCGGCTGCTCTCCAGGCACTGTCCGGGTGCATCTATTTCAGGCCAGGAAGAAATTAAAAAAGATGATGGAGGGGGGAAATGAAAAGAGGGCTGATGGAAAAAAGAATTAGTTGCTTTTTCGCCGGGCTGCTCTGGCGGCTCGTTCCTCTGACCGCCTTCAGGCGCTGGCTGCTGAAGATTCACCTTGACGGCTGTCAAGCCTGTCAGCGGGAGCTGGCCGGCCCGGAAGAAAGCCGAAGGGTTCTGGTTGCGGTTGAAAACGCTTTTCCCGAAAGGCTCCTGGCGGCCGCGGCTTCCGGCAGAGTTCCTGACGACAGCCGGATTGAAGGGCGGTCCGGACTTTTAGTGAGGGTTTATGCCGGCACTACGGCCGCGATTATTGTTTGTTTGCTGGCTGCCTTTTCCTGGCAGTTTATCAGGAACTCCGATTCAGGCGGATTTAGTTTTGCTAACGGTACTAATAAAACTGAAATAGTTTCATCGGTATCGCTGGAATATGTCCGGGCCCAGGGCCGGCCGGCCGACACCTATATTTACCGGGCCGACAACCCGGAAATGGTCATCATCTGGGTGGAAAGCAGCAATTGAATGACGGCCCGGAACTGAGTTTAGAATCTGACCGCAGGAGGTAAGAATGAAGATTATAAAAACGGAACTGAAGATTTTGATTCCGGTTATCATGGCGGTACTCTTGTTATCATCGGTTCTCTCGGCCGGGACCGGGAAGGCAGAGAAGGAAAAGGGAGCGCTGGCCGAATTGAAATTGAAAGTGTTTGAAGGCATCAGGGAGGGAAAAGCTGAGCCGGTTAAGACCGTAACTTCTTCTTTCCTGAGATATACGCTTTCGGCCAGCATAAAATCTGAAGACACTTCGGAAAAGGAAGAAAACCAGCTGCGGCGGGTTTTCAACCTCAAGAGCGTCCAGCTTCTGACCGAAGCCAACCTGAGCTGGAGCGAAATCCGGGCCAGGGATTTCCACCTGTTCCGGCTGGACAGTAAGGAATACGCCATCGTGATCACCCTGGTCAGGGTCATCGACCCGGACCGGATTTCCAGCCGGATTGAAGTAATGGAGCAGGATAAAGACAGGAAGAGCAATCTGCTGGATTCAGAGCTGACCCTGGACAAAAACGTAATCACCACCTTCGGTTTTGAAGACGGCTCCGGAAAACCTTATTTCGTATCGCTTAAAGTGCAGACAATCGGGTTTCCGGGCGAACCGCCGGTTCGACCGGTTGAGGCTGCGGCCGGTGTGGCCGGCGGCGTTGTTCCGGCCAAACCAGCCGAGCCGACAGCCCGGGCTAGGGAAAAGATTGACCAGGCGGTCGGAGCCTTAACTCTGACGGAAGCCATCAAAGCCACCGGAGAAATCAGGCCGCCCAGGCTCATCAAGAAGGTTGACCCGGTCTATCCGGAAGAAGCCAGGCAGGCCGGGGTTGAAGGCACAGTAATCTTAGAGGTGGCCACTGACGTTAATGGTCGGGTGGCTGCGGTTAAAGTTTTAAGGTCTGTCCCGCTTCTTGACCAGGCGGCAGTCGAGGCAGTCAAGCAATGGGTTTATGAGCCCGTGGTAATAGAAGGAAAGCCCCGGCCCATAGTCTTCACCGTGACCGTCAGTTTCAAGCTACATTAATTTTTTCGGTCAACCTGTTAATGTTGGCATGGAATTTAGACTGACCGCCGATGCCGGCCGAAAGTTGTTCTCCGAAGCTGAGGCAAGAATTAAGAAGCTGAAGAGCGGAAAAAGGCCGGCGAAGATTTCAATCAATCCCTAAAAATCGATAAGACCTTTGACAACGGCCATTATTACCTCGGGCAGACCTATCTGAAGTTGAAAAATCACAAAAGAGCCCGGGAAGAACTAACCCGAGCGGCCGAACTGTTTGAGTTTGAGGCCGGGCAGGCCGAACAATTGAGCGCGGAAGCCCGGGAAAAAGGCTGGTCGGCCAAAGCTGAACTGCTTGTTAAGAGAAAGGGCGAACTGGAAGCCAAAGCCAGACATTGCCGCCGGCTTCTGGCCGACCTGTAAATTCTTTATCCGGCTGAGGGGAGGCAGGTGTCGGCTGGACATCTCGGCCCTCGAAAATTGTTTTGAAATTTCGTCCGGTCTGGGCTAAAATAATTAGCCCATGCCGAGGACTTTTGAAGAAGAACTGAAGAGTTTTGAAAAAGTCATCCTGAGAATAAGCAACCTGGCTCTCTTTCCCAAAAAGATTTCAGTCCGGGGCGCCAAAAACTTTGTCCGGGAAGGTCCCAACATCTTAGTCGGCAATCATGTCGGCAGCTACAAGGATGTGGCCGTGCTGTTCAAGACCGTGCCCCGGCCGATCTTCTTCACCGCCAATAAGATGATATTCTCAAAGGAAGAATTCAGTTTTCTGGTTCGAAAACATCTTTTCCGCAGCATGAAAAATTTCGGCTTGATGGTTCATTTCCTGCTGAATCCGTTTTTTACCCTTATTGTTCGTTATATATCGTCCAATATCGCTAAGGTTGGTTACATTCCGGTTGACCTCTATGAGGGCCGGGCGGCCGCGGTCAGGAAGTGCCAGGAATACTTGAAACTCGGGCGGGCGATTGTCCTGCTTCAGGGCCGGGGCCACTTTAACGATGCCGACCCCAACCCCTATGTGGCCCGCTTCCGCCACGGACCGGCGGCCATGGCTTATAACCTTTATAACGAAGAACGGCTGGATGTTCCGGTCACCCCGCTGGCCTTTTTTGGCACCCACATTCCTTTCGGGGTTCCGGCCACCATTCAGGTCAACGTGGGAGAACCTTTGTTTATCAGCCGTTACTGGGTCGAAAATAACAGCCGGCAGACGGTCGAGAATTTCCGCCTGGCTCTGGAGAGAACCGTCAACCGGCTGTTCCTGGAGCTTCTTCGCAACCGGTGAGTTGCCGGCCGGTTAATAGATTCTCGGGCAACCGGGTTAATCAGTTTAGAAAGCCTAAAAGGAGAGTGAGTAATGTTCAAAGGACATCCGAAGGGATTGTTTGTTGCCTTTTTCGCCAACATGGGAGAACGATTTGGCTTCTACACGATGGTCAGCATCTTCGTTCTGTTCCTGCAGGCCAAGTACGGGATGACGCCGGGGCAGACCGGTTTCATGTACGCCACCTTTATGTTTTTCGTCTATTTTTTCCCGCTGCTGGGCGGATTTCTGGCCGACCGGGTGCTGGGTTACGGGCGGACGATCAGCATCGGGCTGGTGGTCATGTTTTCCGGGTATCTGCTGCTGGCCCTGCCGACCAGGTTTCAAACCGGGTTTCCCCTGGTGGTGGCGGCCCTGGCCACCATTGCCCTGGGAACAGGCCTGTTTAAGGGTAATCTCCAGGCCCTGGTGGGCAATCTCTACGATGACCCGAAATTCAGCCATCTTAGGGACCGGGCTTTTACCATTTTTTATATGGGCATAAATGTGGGAGCTATGTTCGCGCCCTCGGCCTCGGAAGTCGTCTCCAATTTTATTCTGAAAAAGAACAACTTCTTTTATGATGCCCGAATCCCGGCCCTGGCTCACGATTTCCTTAACGGGAAGTTAGCCGACGTCAACCAGCTTCTGGAACTGGCCCAGAAACAGAATCCGGCCGTCACCATAGACGGGCTCAGGACGTTTGCCGAGACCTACTTAGGCACTCTGGGCAAGTCCTACCATTTCGGCTTTGGCGTGGCCTGCCTGAGCCTGATTATCTCCATGCTGATTTTCTGGGGTCTCAGAAAATATTACCGGCAGGCCGATATCACCGAAAAACAGAAAGAAAAATCGGCCGAGCTGAAATCACAGGTGATAGAGCTGAGCCCCGAGCAGACCAAGCAGCGTCTGGTAGCCCTGGGACTGGTGTTCATGGTGGTCATCTTCTTCTGGATGGCCTTCCATCAGTCGGCGGTCACCATGACCTTCTTCGCCCGCGATTATACCGTCAAGCAGGTGGGCAAGCTAACCAACCTCTGGTTTGACCTGGGAGGGCTGTTGCCTCTCTTTCTGTCGATAGTCGGCCTGGTCTTCCTGGTAAAAAAGGGCATGTCCAGAGGAGGCCGAATAGCCGGCGGCCTGACTTTCATCATTTTCGCTGTCCTGAGCTATCTGCGTTACAATTCTTATCCAGAAGTCAGTCCCTTCCAGCCCCAGCGCTTCCAGCATTTTAATCCCTTCTTCATAGTGGCCCTGTCGCCGCTGATTATAGGCATTTTTTCTTACTTGAATAAAATCGGTAAGGAACCCTCGGCTCCTCGCAAGATTGGCATCGGCATGCTGCTGACTGCGGCTTCTTTTTCCATTCTGGTCTTTGCTTCGCTCCGGTTGCCCAGTCCGGCCGAGCTGGGGGGCAGGGTGGCTCCGCCGGAACACCTGGTTTCAGTCTACTGGTTGATCAGCACTTATTTTCTGCTGACCATAGCCGAGCTGTTCTTGAGCCCGATGGGCATTTCCTTCGTTTCCAGGGTGGCTCCGCCCAAGTATAAGGGCCTGATGCAGGGTGGCTGGTTCGCGGCCACGGCCACCGGCAACTACCTGGTGGGTCTGGTGGGCTATCTGTGGATGAAAGTCCCGCTCTGGGCCCTGTGGTCGATTCTGGTTGTGGCCTGTCTGCTGTCGGCGGCCTTTATGTTCAGTATAATGAAGCGGCTGGAAAAAGCAGCCTCGAGTTAAATTTTGTCTGGCGGCCGGCCCGGTTTTCAAGCCATCGGGGAAAATATAACCCGGAGACGGCTTAAGGTCAGTGAGTTTCTGGTGCGGGCGATTATGAAACTAAAAGTCAAAGCTTCCAGAGCCGGGATCGCGGCAGTTTTCCTGATCATGATAATCTTTTCAGGAAGCTTTGAACTCCGGGCCCAGTTCAGGCCGCCGGCCAGGGACCGGGGCAGTCTGGTTTTTTCGCTGGAAAATGACGTCTGGCTGAAGCAGGATGAGGGTTATACCAACGGTGTTCAGTTGATGTGGGTTACGCCCGAGCTAAGGCCTGAACAGGGGCCTTCCTTTCTCAGATGGCTGGCCGGGCTGAACCGGAGAATCCTCGGCGGGAAAAACAGAGCCGGAGAGGAATCTCGAACCATGTCCTATCAGCGCAGAGCCGGTCTGTCGCTGGTCCAGGGGATGTTCACTCCTGACAACCTGTCGGAGAAAGAATTGATACCGGATGACCGCCCCTATGCCGGCCTCCTCTATGCCGGACTGAGCCTGGTCAGGCTGAGCCCGGGTAACCAGGATTCAGTCGGAGTGGCAGTCGGGGTTGTCGGCCCGCTGTCGCTGGCCGGGGCCATACAGCGCTGGCTTCACCGGACCTATGGCTGGACCTACCCTGAGGGCTGGGAGAACCAGCTCAAGAACGAACCCGTGCTGGAGCTGTGGTTTAACCGACTCTGGACTCTGGTGCCGGCCCGGGTTGCTTTCTGCGGACTGCAACCGGTGGTCAAGGCCGGAGTCGGGGCTCAGGTCGGGAATCTGCTGATAGCATCATCGGCGGTGGCCGACCTGAAACTCGGGTTCAATCTGGAACCGCAGATGGACGCTTTTACCGCCGCCCCGCTATTTAACCACTTTGTTGCCGGCCGGGCCACCAGGACTTCTGTTTATGCTTTCGTCAGACTGGAAGGTCGGGCGGTGGGAAGGAATTTGCTCCTCCAGGGCAACACTTTTCAGGAAAGCCATGGGGTTGATATCCATCATCTTTATGGCCAGTTTTCATCCGGTCTGGCCTATCAGTCGCCGCAGGCCGGGTTGATAATTTATTTTGTGATGAGGACCAGAGAATTTATCGGTCAGAAGTACAGAGAGCCATATTTCGGCCTGACCTTTTCCTTTAACCTCTGAGTCGCTGAAGCAGCCGAGCCGGGTCGGGTTGCGGTCGAGTCCGAGGTGGCTTTCGGTCAGAACAAATGGAGAAAGACCAGCGAGGAAAGAGGTGGAGATTGGCTTTTTGAAAAAAGTTGAATTGGCCGGTTGCCGGGAAAGGAGAGCCTGGCGCCCGGGGCGCTAAGGTCAGCCCTCCCGGATTTATGAAAGTTTCAGGGACAAGAAGCAATGGAAAAAATCTTAAACTTCGGACAGGAGACAGATGAGCCTTAAGAACATAGCTGTTTTTTGCGGTTCGCAAAGCGGACGGGATGAAATCTATGCCCGGAAAGCGAGGGAACTGGCCAGAGCGCTGGCCCGACGGAACCTGACTCTGATTTTCGGGGGCGGCGGAATCGGACTGATGAAGGAGGTGGCCGAGGCAATGCTGACGGCCGGGGGCCGGGCGGTCGGAGTCATCCCGAGAAATCTCCTGGAACGCAACCTCGGCTTTTCCGGCCTGTCGGAAATGATCGTGGTCAATGATATGCACGAACGAAAGGCCACCGTCGTCAGGATGGCCGACGGCTTTATTGCCCTGCCCGGAGGCTGGGGAACGCTGGAAGAGATTTTCGAAGCTCTGACCTGGGCCCAGCTTGGCTATCACGGCCGGCCCTGCGCTTTTCTGAATGCGGCCGGGTATTTCGACTCGCTGCTGGAGTTTATAAACCGGGCAGTGAGCCAGGGCTTCCTGTTGCCCGAGCATCTGAACCTGTTTACCATGAGTGAGGATCCGGAAGAAATCCTACGATTTATGGAAGGCTACCGACCGCCGCTAATCCTTGACCCGATCTGGAATCTCAATCCGGACGAGCTGCCCGCTTACGGCCGGAATGAAAAGGATTAGCGGGCCGGAAGGGAAGAGCTGCGGCCTTTGAGGCGGTTAAAAGAGTCGGATGCGCATAGACTTTCGCCTCCGCTTGAAGTTTGCCCCGGGCTCTTAAAACTGACCTTAATCTGCTTGATGCCGTCGGGAGGTAAAGTCTATCTTAATCATTATTGGGCAACCGGCGGCCGAAAAACTTAAGCGGCTTTAGAGCAGAAAGGCGGAATTTCTTCCAGCCGGGATAGCGGTCCCGTTCAGGAAGCCGGCCAGATTGACTATTCTGAACCTCCGGCTGTTTTTTTGAGTTCGTTGTCGGGGCGAGCCAGGCGGCGCATGACCAGGTAAAGCGGAAAGCCCAGGATCAGAAACATGGACCCCAGCAGGGCCTGGCGCGGCTGGGACATCAGGACGTTAATCGTTATGCTCAGCAGAAAGAAAATAAATAACGCCGGCAGAACCGGATAGCCGGGAACGCGGAAGCCCCGGTAATCCTCTGCGCTTCTCCTCGCCCTGGCCCGAAGCACAAATATGGTCGAAGCCACCACGGCGATCCCCAGGCTGTCCAGGAACATCACGTAATTGACGATATTTTCGAAAGTCCGGAGAAAGGCCAGGCTCAGCAGCATGAACGCGCCCAGAAACAGCAGACCGAATTCCTGGACCTGGGTCCTGGGATTAATCTTTTTGAAAATGCCCGGCAGGGTCCGGTCTTCGGCCATGGCCAGGTAGGTGCGGGGAAGCTGCATCAGGATGGCGTTGAGAAAACCCAGAGCCGAGAGAAAAATGGCCAGAGAAACGAATTTGTAACCGGCCGGCCCGAAAACCACCCGAGCTGTTTCGGCTGCCACCAGACGGGCTGAGCTCATCCCGGGCAGGCCCAGGACCCGCCAGTAAGCCAGGTTGACCGACAGGTAGCAGGCGATAACGATCAGCATTCCGGAAATGACCGCCCGCGGCAAATTCCGGCTGGAATCCTTCAGGTCGGCTCCCAGGTTGATGGTCTGCTGGTAGCCGCCATAACTAAAAAATACCGAGATGAAGCCGAGACCGAGGGCCAGCCACCAGGGATGGTCAAGCGGCAGCGAGGCCTGACGGATTTCCGGGCTGCTGTGGCCGCCAAGCAGCCCGGCCAGGGCCAGCGCCAGAATCAGAATTATTTTCGACAGGCTGAGAATATTCTGAGTCCGGGCTCCTGACTTGATGCCGATGTAATTCAAGACCAGCAGGACGACAACCATGGCCAGAGCCAGGAAAAGAGTGTGGCCGGAGGTTCTGGCCCGTTCCGGGAGGATGATGGGCGTCAGATATTCGGCGCCGATTAGAGCCACCCCGGCCCCGCTGGCTGTGTTGATGATGAAGACATTGGCCCAGTTGAGCATAAACGCCAGCAGCGAATTGTAGCTTTCAGCCACAACCTTATAGTAGGAACCGGGCTGAGGAAAGCGGGCTCCGATTTCGGCGAAGGTCAGGGCGCCGACCAGGGTGATGAGGCCCCCGGCTATCCAGGCGGCAAAGAACAGAGCCGGAGTTCCGGTGGCTGAGGCCACCATGGCCGGGGTGCGGAAGATGCCGATGCCGATGACCAGGCTGACCACGATCATGGTGACGTCGAAGGTGCTGAGTCTGGCTTTAATCATTTTTATCTCAGGTGTCTAACGTTACTGACCCGGCAATTCTGACCGGCCGGAGTAGTTTAGAATTATCTCCGAGTTGAAGGCGGAAGGCAAATAAAATTTTTTTCAGACGGTCTTTTTGTTTCCAGGTATCACTTCTTGAGCGACGGTCAGGCCGCTGTCTGTCCTTCCGGCGGGCCCGGCTGGCCTGACACTCCGGCGGGGAATCCTTTCTCGGGCGGAGGCTTGAAGACATGGAGCGCTCCCTTATGAATATAATCCAGTCGATTCAGAAAGAAGCCCTAATTTTTTCGGCCGATAGACAGTTAAATAGAATTAGAATTCAGAGACAGGAAAAAGGTTGGACCGGGGATGAAAAAATAGCCTGAGTCTCCAGAGACGAAGCTGACCAACACTGGCATTAAGGCGGATTATTTTCGTTTCCCTCGTTGTGTTTCTAATCAGCAAAGAGCTGAAAGATTTCTCTTTTCTTCCAGAGGTAATAGATAGCCCAGAAGCAGTAAATAAGGCTGGGGATGACAATGCCTATCCGGAACAAACCGGTCAGGGCTGCCACCAGCAGCACATCGAACAACCACATCCCGAGCCCCAGCAGGCCGAAAACATATCCGGTTTTCTTGAAGCGCAGCAGCCCGAAAGAACTGATAATCAGAAAAATCGACATTACCAGGTCGGGCACGGCGAAGCCGTTGTAAAGATTGTCGGGAACTGGCAGGGTTTTGGGGAAGCGATGAGCCAGCAGATGACCGGTCCAGAAAGCTATGGTCATCAGGGCCACAAACAGGTTGATTACTCCGATTATCACCAGGCCAAGAATAAACCTTCTTTCTTTATCCATCCGAACCTCGATTCCGATATCAGATTGAATGATATAACATCCGCCCGGTCTTTTTAACCCCGGACTGATTTATTCTAATTATGCCGGCGGATTCTGAAGCTTCACTCCGCCCGGTTTTATAGTCGTCTGACCGGGAAATTTCAGCCGGCAGATTTCGGTTGACGATTCTTATTCCTCTCCGCCCAGCCCTTTGTTGAAGACCGCCGTCAGGAAGCGTCGGTCGCGCTCGGACAGGGCCAGGCGGCCGAAAAGGTCGTAAAGCAGGTCGGTGACGTGCTCGCGGTTGGTGTCATGCATGAAACCCCGCTTCTCCAGCTTTTTCAGAATCAGCTTTAGGCAATCTTCCTGCTCCTTGCGGGGGATGGGCGGCGCTGTCTGGGGAACCGGACGGGAACCCGACTCCCGGAAGATGGCATAAAGGCTGAGCAGAACAGCCGCCGCTAAATTATAGGAAGGTTGCCGCCCGGCCTGGGGAATGAAGTAGACAAAATTGGCCCGGCGCAGCTCCCGGTCGGACAAGCCGGTCCTTTCGTTGCCAAAGACCAGCCCGACTCTGGTCGCGGCCGGAAAGCTTTTGATTTTTTCCAGCATTTCATCAACGGTCAATATTCTGAAGGCTTTTCTCTGCCTGACGGTTGAGGCCAGGACCAGATTCAGGTCGGACACGGCTTCTTCCAGAGTCGGAAAGAAAGAAGCATTTTTCAAAATTTCGGTGGAGTGAACGGCGGTTCTGAGGGCTTCGGGCCCGGTTTTTTCCAGGCCAACGATTCTCAGGTGCGAAAAACCGGTGTTTTTCATCGCCCTGGCCACCAGGCCGATATTTTCCTGGTTTTCCGGGTTGACCAAGATAACGCTGAACCGGCCTCTCTGCAGGCGATCCTCCGGGAGAATATAAGGAAGTTTCATGCTGAGATTATATATTAATTACTGATTGAAAGGGATGGGGCGCCGGCCGGGAACCGGGGGAATTTTGTTCTGCCGGTTTTCCAGGCAGGCATAGCTCTTACCATGGCCGAAAAGAGGCCGACCGGAGCTTTCAGAATTGTCCGAAAAAAATCATGCCAATTTTTTGACTTTCGAGTCGCCCTGTCCGGAGACCGGCCCTCGCTTCAGGGGTGAGAAATCGGATTTTCGGGCCTATGTTGTTTTACTGAAAGTGAAACCCTTCTTTTCAATCAGGTTCAGGCAGTGCTCCACCACTTTCGGGTCATAGAGCTTCCCGGAGTTGGTCCTGATTTCGGCCAGGGCGGCTTCCATGCCCAGCGCTGGACGGTAAGGACGATGGGAAGAAATGGCTTCTATCACGTCGGCCACGCAGATGATTTTCGCTTCCAGCAGAATTTGTCCGTCTTTAAGCCGGCGGGGATAGCCGGAGCCGTCGATTTTTTCGTGGTGCTGGAGTATTATCTCGGCCACCGGCCAGGGGAAGTCAATGCCTTTCAGGATGTCATAGCCGACCTGAGAATGCGTTTTTATCAGTTCCATTTCAATGTCTGACAGCCGACCGGGCTTATTGAGAATTTCGGGCGGAACGGCGATTTTTCCCAGGTCATGGATGACAGCCGCGAAGCTGACGGCCTGGACCCGGGAACCGTCCAGGCCCATTTCCCTGGCGATGGCTTCGGCCAGCTCGGCCACCCGTTCCTGGTGGCCGGCAGTGTAGGGGTCCCGCACCTCGACTGTTCTGGCGGTGGCTCTGATTATTCCCTGTAGAGTCTTTTCCAGATCCCGGGCGGCTTTTTGCCTTTCGGTCACATCGAGGATGATGGCCAGGAAACTCTTTTTGCGGGCCACTTCCACCAGCTGGAGGTGAACCTCGACCGGGTAGCTCGAGCCGTCTTTACGGAGATGAATGGTCTCAAAAAGTTGTTTCTTCCGGCTGCCGTCCAGCAGAGGCCTGAGAAGAGCTGAAAATTTTATCGGGTCGAATTCCGGTTTTAGGTGAAGCGGAGTAAGACCGGTCAGTTCTTCCAGCGAATAGCCGGTGTTGTCGAGGGCGGCCCGGTTGGCGTAGGTGAATCTCAAAGTTTCCGGGTCAAAGATATAAATTTCGTTATGGCTTTCTTCAATTACCCGCAGCAGTTCTTCCTTTTCCTGCTGAGCGGTAACCCGGCCGGTGACATCGCTGACATAATTCAGAGTGGCCGGGCGCCCGCCCCATTCTATTTTAACGGCCGTTATTTCCACCCATCGTGTGCTTCCGTCCCGGGCAATGAATCTGAATTCGTAGGTGGGCTGGAATGATTCTTCCTTTAAGCGTCTCTGGTGTTTTTCCCAGACCATTTTCCGGTCGTCGGGATGGATAAAATCCAGAAAGGGTTTTCCGACGATTTCTTCTTCTTTATAGCCGTATTCCAGAGCCTTCCGGTTGACCAGTTTGATCACCCCGTCCTGAGCCACGATGATCAACTGACCGGCGTTGTCAAAAAGCACCCGGTATTTTTCTTCGCTTTCCCTGAGTTTGATTTCAGCCAGCAACCGTCTGTTCTCGCCCTGCAGGAGAAGGCCGGTCAGAACCGTGGCCGGTGGGAAAATCAACAGGATGGGCAGCCAGATGCGACCAATGACTGTCAGCCCGGCCGGCCAGGGGATTATCAGCAACTGGCAGGCCAGCATTACCAGATGGGCCAGGAAACCGAATCCGTACAGCTCATAGGCACTGAGCTTGCCGAGCCTGGCCCTGAAAATATTACGGAAAGCCAGACCGGTGGCCGTGCAGAAAATTATCGTCGCCAGCCCGGCCCAGACTCCCTGACCGCCCAGGTAGGCCCTGTAGCCCAGGGAGATCGCCGAGGCGGTGGCCGCCGGCCAGAATCCGCCATAGAGTCCGGCCAGAGAAATGATTATTGAGCGGCCGTCATAGATTACTCCGCCCCCGTATCTATAAGCGACGCTCATGGCAGCCACGGCCGTAAGTCCGAAAACCAGACCGGTCAGGATTCGGGCTGGTTTCTTCTCCAGGATGGTTGCCCGCAGAACAAGGCTGTAGAGAGTGATCAGAGCCAGGATCAGGGAGACGTTAAGTATTAATGAAATATACATGATATTCTTTCATTGGTCAGGGCTTTTTCCCGACTTCAGGGTCAAAAAACTCGCGGACAGGATCATCCTCATTAACCTATTATTTCCATAATTACTCCCATCGCTTAAATCAAAAATTCAGGATGCCCTTTATCGTTCGCCTCCATATATACTATTTTTTTATTTTTTTGGCAACGGCCGGGCAGGCCTGAGAACCGGACGGGAGAGGACAGGGAAGGATTCAGGCTGGCAGATAATACCGGCTTCAGCCGGACTCCCGAGATAATGGGCCTCGGGCCGCCGGCTCAGCTTTTTATCTCCCGGACGGCGTTCTCTATCCGGCGCAGGGCTTCAGCCAGGATTTTTCGGGGGCAGGCTAAGTTCATGCGCTCAAAGCCTTCCAGCTCCGGCCCGAAGACCGGTCCCTCGTCGAAATAGACCCTGGCTTTTTTCAAAAAGAATTCATTGAGCTCCTTCTGAGAGAGCCCGAGTTCCCGGCAGTCAAGGAGCGCCAGGTAGGTGCCTTCCGGCTTCAGGAATTTAATCTGCGGAATGTGTTCTTCAAAGTAACGGCGGGCATAATCCATGTTGTCTTCAAGGTAAGCCACCAGCTCCTCCAGCCAGGCTGCGCCGTGGCTGTAGGCCGCTTCCAGGGCCACCAGACCAAAAATGTTGTTGACTGTCAGCCCCAGGTTTTCCAGTTGAGTCCGGTACATGGTCATCAGTCGCTGGTTGGGAATGATGACCACCGAGGTGGTCAGGCCGGCAATGTTAAAAGCCTTGCTGGGCGCGGTCAGGGTGATTGTCCTGGCGGCAATTTCGGGTGACAGAGAAGCGGTTGGAATATGTCGGTGCCCGCGGTAAACATGCTCGGCATGGATTTCGTCCGAAACGATCAGCAAATCATGCTGCCGGCAGATTTCGGTCAGTGGTTCCAGTTCCTCCCGTCGCCAGACCCGGCCGACCGGGTTGTGCGGGGAACAGAGGATGAGCATTCTGGTGCGGCGGTCGATCTTTTTTCTGAGGTCGTCGAAATCCATGCTCCAGCGGCCGTTTTCGAAGCGGAGGGGGTTACGAACCACCCTTCGTCCGTTATTTTCGACCGCCGAGAAAAACGGATAATAAACCGGGCTCTGGACGATGATTTTATCTCCCGGCGCAGTATAGGTCTGAACGCAAATATTTAAGGCCGGCACCACTCCCTGGCACCTGGACAGCCATTCTCGTTTTACTTCCCAGCTGTGGCGAACTTTCATCCAGTCGATGATGGCCGACCAGAAAGACCTGGGGATGAACGGATAGCCATAAGCCCCGTGCCGAGCTCTTTTTATGACCGCTTCCACCACCTCGGGCGGGGCCGGAAAGTCCATATCGGCCACCCACATCGGGATAACCTCCGGAACACCCAGCACCTGCTCGCAGAATTCCCATTTTAAGGAACAGGTCTGGCGCCGGTCGAGAATTGAGTCAAAATCATATTTTTTGTTTTCCATTTCAGGCTCCGGTATCGGCTCTGGGTGACAAGCTAAGTCAGGGCCGAAACAATTAGCCTTGATTTTAATGGAGAACAGGCGGATTGGCAAGCTGTCAGGGCGGGGCCGAGCTTGAAAAGCAGCCGGTAATGTCTTTGCCGTCGGCGAGAGTAATTCGGGGTTGATTTAATTAATTATCAGTCATTTAGGATTGGTCTTGTCCGGTTTTCAGGGCGGCTGCGGTCACAACCGGGATGACCATCCTTGACATCTTTGGCCGGCTGAATTATATTTCTCGGAAATTTAAGAGAACAGACGTTGCCGGGCGGGCAGGCGGCCCTCAAGAAGAAAAGGGCGCCGGAAAGGAGCAATCCACCCGGGGCAACGATTAGATAATACAGGTTCTGCGGGCAACTTAAAGATCGGGAGGGAAGAGGTGCAGGCTATTGTTTGTATCAAGCAGGTGCCGGACACCACGGAAGTAAAGATTGATCCGGAGAGGGGCACTTTAATCAGGGAAGGAGTGCCCAGCATTATCAATCCCTTTGACACCTATGCCATTGAAGAAGCTTTGCGCTGGAAAGAGAAGCTCGGGGGCAAAGTTACGGTAATAACCATGGGCCCGCCCCAGGCCATAAGCGCCCTTAAAGAAGCGGTAGCCATGGGCGCGGATGAAGCCATCCTGTTGAGCGACCCGGCCTTTGCCGGAGCCGATACCTGGGCCACGGCCTACACCCTGGCCGCAGCCATCAGGAAAATCGGCAATTTCGACCTGATCTTCTGCGGCCGGCAGGCCATTGACGGCGATACCGGTCAGGTGGGACCGGGAGTGGCCACCCAGCTTCAGATCAACCAGCTGACCTATGTCTGCCGGATTTCCAGTCTTGACCCTGGCCAGAAAAAGATAGAGGTGGAAAGGCTGGTGGAAGAGGGCCGGGAAGTGGTGCAATCAACGCTTCCCTGCCTGATCACCGTGGTTAAAGATATCAACCAGCCTCGTTATCCGACCATCCTGGGTATCCGGCGATCACAGAAAGTTCAGATTCCCACCTGGACCTCTAAGGACCTGGAGGTCGACCCGAAGCTGATCGGTCTCAACGGCTCACCGACCCGGGTGGTCAAGATAGAGACCCCGCCGGCCCGCCAGGGAAAATGCCAGATCATGCAGGCCGAATCGGTTGAACAGCAGGCAGACCTCCTGGCCGAAAAACTGATTGCGGAAAAAATAATTGTTTGAGGTGCGACCATGCCCTTGCTGAACATAAAAAGAGATGCCTGTACCGGCTGCGGTTTGTGCATTCAGGTCTGTCCTTTCGGCGCCCTGGCTCTTGACGGTGACAACATCATCACCGTCAGCGAAGCCTGCACCGGTTGCGGGGCCTGTGTGCCCGAATGCCCGACCGGAGCCTTGAGCCTGCCCGAAGTTGAAAAGAATGAATCCTCCGACCTGAGCGCCTACCGGGGAGTCTGGGTCTGGGTGGAACAATGCAACGGGAAGGCTTCTTCCATTTCCTGGGAAATGATTGGCCAGGGGAGACGTCTGGCTGAAAAGCGCGGGACCACGCTCACTGCCTGCGTGCTCGGCCAGGAGGTTGAGCCGATAGCCAGAGAAGCCATTGCCTACGGAGCCGACCGGGTTTTCCTGGTGGACGACCCGACGCTTAAGGTTTACCGGACTGACCCCTATGCCCGCTGTCTGGTGGAACTGGTCAAAAAACACAAACCTGAGATCTTTCTGCTGGGAGCCAGCAGCCGCGGCCGCGACCTGGCCGGGGCGGTGGCCACCTATCTCTATACCGGATTGACAGCCGACTGCACCGGGCTGGAAATTGAAGAAGGTTCCAATCTGCTGCTCCAGATCAGACCGGCTTTCGGCGGCAACATCATGGCGACCATCAAGTGCGAGAATTACCGGCCGCAGATGGCTACCGTCAGGCATCATGTCTTCGAAATGCCCGTTCCCGACGATAAACGCCAGGGCCAGATTGTCCGGGAACAGCCGGTTATGCTGGAAGAACAGATAGCCACCCGGGTGCTGGACCTCGTCATCGAGAAGAACGAGGTCAACATCGCCGACGCCAAGATAATAGTCTCGGGCGGACGCGGACTGAAAGGTCCCGAAGGTTTTTCCATAATACACGAGCTGGCTGAGGTGTTGGGCGGGGCGGTCGGCGCCTCGAGGGCAGCGGTCGACGCCGGCTGGATTTCTTACGCCCATCAGGTGGGGCAGACCGGAAGAACAGTCCGGCCGGACCTTTATATCGCCTGCGGCATCAGTGGAGCCATCCAGCACCAGGCCGGCATGCGCACCAGCAAGATTATCGTGGCCATCAACAAGGATCCGGAGGCGCCGATTTTTCAGATTGCCGATTACGGAATCGTGGGCGACCTGTTCTCCGTGGTGCCCGCTCTGACCCGCGCCCTGAAGAAAAGGCTTAATAAATAATCATATCTTCAAACTCCGCCGGCTTGCCTTGACTTTAAGGCCCCTGTTTCTTAAACTCTAACTGATGACCATCCGGGCGTCGCGATTTTCCCTGATTTTTCTGAACAGCAATACCAGGACGGAGCTTTAATAAGGGATGGTTTTCTTCTGACCCGTAAATGAGGCCGAAATTTTTTCAGGAGGGGTGAAGTGACCATAAAGACTGAAAGAGGCCTGTGGTTCAGTTTCATTTTTATTCTGGGTTTGATAATCGTTTCGCTTCTTCTTTATCTTCTGCTCGGCACCGCAGGCAAAAAGAGTCAACCGGTCAGTCTGGTCTGGCACGACCATGATAACGACGGCCGGGATTCCCCGGGCGACGTCATCGAGATGGATAACGGCCGGATTTATCTGCGGTTGGACTTCGTGGACGTCTGGAAAGGACACCGGGCGCTCAATCCTTTCCAGAACCCGCCGCAGACCAGAGACCTCGACCCGCGCTGGAACGGTTATTACCTCCAGGAATTGCGCTACCGCGGGGAACTGTGCTACCGCTATCTGGGCTGGGACAGGGCCAGAGAGAAATATCCAACGCTCAGCTCCAATGACGTTGTCGGTCTGGTCGGGCAGCCCGAAAGTTATCCGGATAACCCCTTCCTTTCAATGTGGAACGCCAAGGAATCGGAAAAGAATCCTTCCTATAAGTGGTATGTCTACTTTGAGAAACATGAAGTTGTTGCCGATAAGAAGCGCGGCCCGGTTCTGGTGCTTACCGCCGATAAGGGCGGCGGGTTAAGCCACCGGCTGGAAATCAGCCTTAAGGAATCGCAGCTTTTCTTTGACCACCGGGTCAAAAACAACCGGGCCGAAGAGACAGCCTACATCAACCTGCTGACTCTTCCGGCCAACAGGATCATTGACACCGCCTTCGGACCGGCCGAGCTGCTCTGCTCCAGAAATATTGAGCCGCTGGGCTTTTCGGACAGCTATACCTTTATCGTCGGCGGCGATGGACTGGCCGCCTCGGGCATGCTGCCCTGGAAAATTAAAAGAGATACGACCGATAATTACTGGACCGGCGGCTGGTGGATTCTGCATCAGCATGGCCTGTTTGTCTGGAAAGCGGTGAAAATACAACCGCAGGAGGAAGCCCGCTTCAATCTGGTGGCCACATTTTCAGACGAGAATATTTATTCGCGTTATGATCGCTATTTGAAGGAAAACGGCCTGAGCTTCGAGAAGGTTAACCTGGAGGAAGTGGAAAAGTATCTGGTCAGCAATGTGCCCAGGACGATTACCAGGGAAGGCTGGGTTTACCACGCCTATGAATGGCCGACCAACGACTGGCACAACGAGATGACCGGCAAAGCCTTTATGACCATGTTCTATGTCACCGGCGACCGTTCCTGGTTGCAATACACCGTAAACGCCAACCGTTTCTATCTTGAGAAAATGCGCTGGAATTCCCCCGACCATCCTTTCTACGGGTATTTTATGGACCAGACGGTGGACACCAAGCAGAGGCAGTGTTTTCTCTGGTCCCAGCCCTATAATGTGGAATCCCTGCTGGCCGAATTTCCTCTGACCGGAAATAAAGCCGCCAGGGAAGCCCTGTTGATTAATTTTGAAAAAGTCCATTCAGGCCTGATGTGGAATCCCGAGGGCCGGAGATGGTACTGGCGGGCGGTGGTTGATCCGACAACCAGACCGCCGAAACTTATCTGGAAGGATGACCTTAACACCTTCGATGCCTGCGAATTCGGGATAGATGTCATGCTCAACGCCTATTCCTTTACCGGGGATAAGAAATACCTGGACCGGGCGGTGGAAGCTATGGAAAATCAGCTCCAGGTGCTGGAAAATTACGGCCTGCTGCTGGAAGACCATGCCGGCGAGCCTTCGGTTAATGTCTTTGCTTTTGCGGCCAAAGCTCTGTATCGCCTCTATGATTACACCGGGGAAGAGAAATGGCTTAAGGATGCCGAAAAGATACTCGATGCCATGCTGATGTCCTTTGTTCATATGGATAAATTCCCGCCTGAATTTTACTGGCTTAAAGGCGGCGTAGCCAGAAAAGACGGGGACTGGACCGGCCAGTTCGGCGAACCGACCACGGGCACCGACTCCTCGGTAGCCACCGCGCCCACCTATATTCCCTGGATAATGGAGGCCATCGTGGCCGGTTACAAGCATACCGGCAAAAAGATGTATCTGGACTATGCTCACCAGCTGCTCTGGCACTCGCTCGAAGCCAACAAGAAAATGAAGGAAGCCACCGGCGGAAAATTTGAATTCTGCGGACATTTCAATACATACAGCCGGAAATTTTATGAGGATGATGACGGACTGGTGATTGTTTCCAACCTGTACGAGATTCCCTACCTGAAAATCTTTGAGCAGGGCGCCCGGGCGGAACATTTTGACCTGCAGGAAATCTGGGACGGCGAGGGTCGGATCAGACTGGTCAATCCGACCAACTCGGTCTTAAAGGCGGTAGTTCATCTGCCGCCGGACTGGACCCGGGTGGAGGTGACCGGCCTGGGGTCGATCAGGGAATATTTTTCAGGTCAGATGACGGTTGCCGGAGCTCCGGTGGAATTCAGAATGGCCGGGAATAAGATTGAGTTTGAAGCCGGGCCGATGAGCCTTTATAAAATCGTCAAAAAAGAGTCTGAATAGCCGGAGCTGAGAATAATCCGTTAGCCGCTTTTTTCCGGCGGCGATTTTGTCCAGGCTTTAAGAGTCAGCGGGAGAGATAAGCCAGGACGGCGTGAATCACGGCCGTAAACAGAAGCAGCAGTCCCAGGCGGCGGTGCCAGACGAAATTGACCTTAAGCCATTTCTTTCCGCTGCTGACCTGAAAAAGGACCAGGATCAGATTGACCAGGCCAAGAAGCAAAACCAGAGAAATTCCGGCTACGGTCATTTTTCCCCTCCCTTTTATTCTTCTATTTTTATTCTGACTGATGCCGGACCGGCGCTGCCGTGAAGATTGCAACTGGCTTCAGCCGTAATTTCAGTTTCGACTTCAATCTTGAGTTTTACTTCTCTGGAGAAATTTTCGCTTTCCGGCCGGCTGCCGGCGCTGAAGTTCCAGCGGGCAATTTCCTTTTTGTTGGCCATAACTACCAGACGGTTGGTGTGATGCAGGCTGCTGTTTCCGCGATGGGTGACGGTGATGATAATCGTCACTTCCTGGCCGGCTTTGACGGCGGCCGGGGCCTCAATGGACACAGCCGATTTATTGGCCAGAAGCGGCCGGACCAGTATGGCCAGCAGCAAACTCAGGATTAAAATACACTTTGTTTTCATTTTGCCTCCTCTTTGCCTTTTTGAATCCGGTGATAGATTGAGCTTTTACCCCCGGTTAATCATTTCCCGAATAATCTTATAGCCCTATTGTCTGGCTCAGCCATTATACAGGAGATAATGAGTCAGTTGAATAGCGGAGTCGGGTCAGAGTCAGAGGCGGTCATAGATTTCCGGCCGGCGGTCGTTGAGAAAATGTCTGCGGGCCGGACAGTCTTCCAGCCGGCTGAAATCAATCTCAGCCAGCAGAATGTCTTCTTTCTCCTTTTTAGCCCCGGCCACGACCTGACCGCGGGGGTCAACCAGCAGCGAGCCGCCCTCAAAATCCACCACTTCTTCTTTTCCGACCCGGTTGGCCAGGGCGACAAAATAACCGTTCTGGAAGGCGGCTACCTGAAGTTCGGCTTCAAACAATCCGGCCGGCCATTCGCCCTTCGCTCCGGCCTGAGGAATCACCACCAGCTCGGCTCCTTTAAGGGCCAGGGCTCGCATATACTCCGGGAAGTGTCGGTCGTAGCAGATGGCTACTCCTATCCGGCCGACTGAAGTATCAAACACGCCGGCTCCCAGGTCTCCGGGATGATAGTAATCCTTCTCGTGAAAGCCCGGCGCTTCCATCACGTGAACCATTCTGTTCAAACCGACCAGCCGGCCGTCGCGGTCGACTATCGGAGAGGAGTCATAAGTTTTTCCGGCCTCAATTTCCAGCAGGTTGAAGACCACCGCCACCCGGAGTTCAGCAGCTTTTCGGGAAATTATTTCGGTGGTCGGGCCCGGTACTTCTTCAGCATACCTTTCGAATCCTGGACGGGCGGGGCGCTGCGGCAGGAAGGGAAGGAAAGAAAGCTCCGGAAATACTATCAGTTCGGCTCCGGCCGCGGCCGCTTTTTCCAGAGCTTCAAGTCCGCGATTCAGGTTGTTTTTTAAATCCAGGCTATTGGCCAACTGAATCAGGGCTATTTTGATTCTTTTTGTTCTATCCATTCCGGCCTCCTTAAGGATAGGTTCTTTCAATGGAAGCGACCTTGTCCAATCCATTTTAATTGATAACCATAATGCGGGAAAGCTCTTTATAGCCGACCGGCTCGATGACAGCAGTTCTTTTCCCTGGTTTTACCAGCCAAAATCCCTGACCGGCTTAAAGTGATAGCTCGTGCCGGAACTGCTTTTGGTTTTTCAGCGATAGATTATCGGGTTAAAAAGAAATTTGAAGCTGCCGTGAGCCTGAGCCCGGTGGAGGGCATTAAATCCCAGGAGAACCACCCGGCCTTTTCCGACCTCGCAGACCACCGCAGCCGATTTTAATTTCAGCTTATCTCCGTTGAGCAGGATGCCGCTGAGCAACGGGTCGTAGGGCGGATACCAGGCGAGGTTATGAACCTTTAATCCCACCCCTGAACTTTCCGGTTTAACGATTTCAAATACAGGGCTGAAATAGGAAAAGATGGAGGCTTCTTTCTCCAGGCCAAAAACTTCGGGCTTTGAATCGTCAACCAGAACTTTCAGGATCGACCCGGGCGAGTAAATCCGCGCCCGGTCGGCGGAAGAAGCAGCCTGTTCTCCTTCGCCTCCTCTTGTCCGGCGGGGTTCAATTATGTTTTTGACCGGCAGTCCGAAATAGTCGATCACGAAATCGGAAGAATTTTCAACCGCCGTCAAGTGGCCTCCGTTCTGGACAAAGGAAATCAGGGCCGAGACGCCTTCAGTTCCCAGGCCGCCGGCGTATTCCGGCGGGACTTCCCCCTTGCGCCGACCTTCAAACATTACCCGGCTGGAGATGGAGGGCAGGATTATGTGAGTAAAATTTTTCTCGAGCTGCCCGGCCCGGATTTCGGCGTTGTGCAGCACCCGGAAATTGAATTCAAACTGCTCCAGCACCCAGCGGGTCCAGCCTTCATCCATGCTGGCGGTCCAGGGCTGATAAAGGCCGAGGCGGTATTCTTTCAGCGGGCGGAGGCTGGCCGGTTGGACCGAATCGAGGCCCTCGATTCGCAAGCCGAGGCCTCTTCCCAGATTGATGACCCGGGCCGGATTCACCCGGCTTTTTTCGATTACCAGGCTTCCTGCCCGGAAGGTTTTCCCGCCCGCTGAAAATTCCCGGTCAGCGTAACTCACCGGCAGGCGGTTTTTGAGCAGCCGGTTGGCCAGGATGAGGCTATGGTTGGAGCCGCTGTCAATTACCAGGTAGTTGCCACTGCCCGAAATCTGGCTGTCGGGAATGGCGATCGGCGGCAGCAGTTTCAGGCCGGCTTCGAATTTATTGGTCACTTCAATCACCCGCACGCCCATCTGCAGCGGCAGGGTCCAGCTGGCTTCATCGTAGGGCAGGTACTGGGCCGGGTCTCGACCGGGCGGCAGGGGATAGGATTTGCGTTCCAGCAGGTCCTTGACGAAAGCCCGGTAGGGCTGGGAGAGCAGGACCACATAAGTGCCGGCCGGATATTCAAGGCCGTCGGCCTTGAAAGCTTTTACAGCCTGATGCACTTCCGCGCCGTTCTTCTGGATGACTTGCAGCAATTTCAGGGCAGTCGGCAGGTCTTTCTGTTCTTCCGGTATGAGATAAGCGTAAGGAGGTTCGTTGAGTCCTTTGCCGACCTGGCGCTCGGCGAACAGGCAGAAGTTTTCCATGAATCTTTCTTTTCGGTCGGCGACCGTTCGCAGGAAAGAGGTGGCCACGATCAGCTCATATTCTACGATATCGCGCAGCCGCCACCAGCCTCCGGGCCAGGGCTCAAGGTTGACGGCTTGAATGTCATTGCCGCCGCCTGAGACCCGGACCTCAGACGGTCTCAGAAAGATGGGCGAGGCCAGATTGGCGCTGGCCGCTTCCGACAGAATTCCCAGGGCGTTGTGTCGCAGCGGAGCCGCCCGGTTGGCTGTGTTATACCAACCGTCGAATATGGTGCTGGTGGAAACACCGGTCTTGCCCTGGCGGGAGAGGCTGATGACCGCTTCGCCGGTCAGCTGGTAAAGCTCCCTGAGAAGCAGCGGGTCGAGGTTGGGATTGATCGGATCCTGGTAGGGCGGCAGAAACAGCCGCGGTCCGGTTGAGCCCATCTGATGAACATCATAGACGACCAGCGGGAACCATTCCCGGTAAAGCACTCCAGCCATCAGTTGAGATTCCTTCTGGGTAAGCATGAACCAGTCCCGGTTATTGTCATGCCCGGTGTAATGGTGATACAGCCAGGGCATCGAACTGCCTTCGTACGGAGTTCCCAGAGTGCGGTAGTACCAGTCGGTCACCAGGTCTATGCCGTCAGGGTTGGCTGAGGGAATCAGAAGCAGAATTACCTGGCTGAGGATTCTTTTGGTTTCCGGGCCGTTGTCGCCGACCAGCCGGTAAGCAAGTTCCATCGACATCTGAGACGCGGCTATTTCGGTCGAGTGAATCGAACAGCTGATATAGACGACCGCTTTTCCTTCTTTTATCAGTGCGGCCTTCTCTTCGGGGTTGAGTCCTCTGGGGTCATGGAGGCGGGCCTGTATCTTCCGGTATTTTTCCAGGTCGGGCATATTTTCTTCGGCGGTGATGATGGCCATGATCAGCGGCCGGCCGAGAGTGGTCCGGCCGAGTTCCACCACCTTAAGGCGCGGCGAGGATTGAGCCAGAAGATTGAAGTAACCTGTTATCTTATTCCAGTCGGCCAGCTTGAAATCCTGACCGGGCTGAAAACCCAGATATTTCTCCGGCGGGATTATTTCCGCGGACAGAATGCATGGGAAGATTAAGAAAATGATAAAGGTCAGGATGAAGGCAGAATAGCCTGCCGTGAAACTGCCGGGCCTGAAAGAAATTCGGCCCTTTACCGGGGACAGGGAGTAACTTAATCTCATTGGCGGCTCCTTGGTTTGAGGTTAAGACAAAAAATATATATTTTTCTCAGGCCTGAATTCAAATGGAATTTATGGGACTGAACAAACCGCTTGGTGGCGGCACCTGGAGTTTGGGGGGCCCTGTCGCGGTTCGGAATTGCATCCTCGCCGATTCCTGAACGGCGCAGAATAGGTATAGGGTCCTGTCACGGCGCGCCTTCTCCTTCCATAGTTCTCAATAATAACAGAAGCAGGAGGCCATGGCCTGAGGATGGGTAGAGCCAAAAATCTGGCGAAGGCAAAGAGCCGAAAACTTGACTCTGGCTGCCGGAAGGGAAGCCGGCTGGTTTAGATTTTTATCTTTATTTAGAGGGCTTCGTTTACCAGCTCCAGCTTCTTGAACCTGGCGAACGTCCGCATCTCCCGGCTGAGGTCGCCGTAGCAGGTAACGCGGTGGAGTCCGTGCGACCAGTTCTGCCAGAGCTTTTCCAGGTGGCCGTCAACCCGGACGGCTATTTTCGTTCGGCAGCCGCGGTCATCCTCAAGGCTGACCGGAGCCCCGACGATCTCGCCGGTAAAGTAAAGAATCCGGTCGGCGTTGACGATGATGGCCTGAGTTACTTTCTGGCCGAGTCTCATTCGGACCTGCGGAACGACTCCCTCTTCCCGCTCCATTACGGTTCTGAGTTTATAAGGATGAGCCGGCTGGCCCGGTCCGTCCATACAGACCGTGCCCAGGCAGTGAGCCAGGATGATGTGGTTGCTGCCCTCATCGACAGTGGGGTCGCTGATGAAACCCGGTTTTCCGGACAGTCCCTGCAGAATTAGCTGGGTGACGGCAGAGCGCAGGTCCGATTCGCAGATGCCGTTCAGGCCGCGGCTGTTGAGCCGGCTGAAACCGAGGCAGGGGTAAGCCGGAAGTTTTATGGTTTTATCCCACATGGTGCCGTAGCAGTCAACGGTCAGGGCGGTAGCCCGCTCTTCTTCGACCAGCTTATCAAAAGCCAGAGCCAGCCGGGCTGACCGGTAAACGTCTTCCCGGGACGGTTCAACCACTTTTTCTGCTCCTCGATACCAGAGCTCGGCTTCCCGCCGGGCGTCAGACTCGCTGATTGAGGCATACAGTTTTTCCACCCGGTCCAGACTGATTTTCTTGATCTCGGTCCCGAATTTTTCCTTTACTCTGGCCGCGTAATCTTCAAATGGAGCGGTGGTCAAATTAAGGATTTTAGCCTCCCTCAGGTGATGTATTGCCCGGAAAGGCCTGATGGCCCTGACCAGTTCCTGCCGGTTGCTCGTCAGGAAGCAGTCAACCAGCTCTCCCTTTTCCTGTTTCATCAGGCTGCCGTAGTAAGTCCATTCATGGCCCGAATAGGGAGCGGCGAAAATGACGGTCGGTTTCTTAAATTTCAGTATTTCTTCCAGAACCGGGGTGATCCAGATCGTCAGATGAATGGCCAGGATGCCATCAGCCTGCTTGATCTTTTCTGCCTGTCGGCTGATATCCTCGGGCCGGCCGGCCAGGATGTTGACCGTAAAGTCGACGTCGGCCAGCTCTTCCTTCTGGCGGCTGAAAAAATCCTCATAAGTTCGGACCTCTTCCTGAAGGTTGAGCGAGGGCTTTGGCCAGTGAGGCTGGGGCAGGCCCATATAGATTTTGGCCACTTTGACTTTTGTCCGGCCGCCCGGACTGACCAGACCGGGAGCCAGGGAAGAGGTCCAGGGCGGCGTCGGCCCGGAGTTTTGCTTCCCTCTTAGCAAAGACGGAGATACTGCCAGGGCGGCGCCGCTGCCGGCCGAAATTTTAAGAAAATCGCGTCTTTTTAAGATTTTCATGATTTTGCCTCCGGATTTGAGTCGGGGATTGACAAATTATCATCCCGGAAAGGTTAACACATTACTGTTTGAGAACTCAAATCCGCTCTCAGAAGTTCCTATCGGCCGGCGGCTAGTTTCTCTGGAGGCGACGACTCATCGGAAAGGCTGCGGTCCTTGTAAACCAGCCGGCGCCTGATATATGAATGATTCTTCATATATTAACCGGGGAACAACAAAATAAAACAATTTATGCTTTTGGCCCGGTTAATTTTTGAGCTTCCGATTGTTACTTAGAAAGGTCTGGCGGCTGGGTTTATATTGAAAGCGGAAAATATTGTGACCGGATTCAGCCTTCCATCCTGGTTTTAACCGATCTTATTCCCTCTATCATTTCTATCACCTGCCTTCGGAGAGCTGCCAGTTGTTCCTCTGAAGCCTCGAACCAGTCTTTATGGACGCAATCGTTCCTGGTGTCCCACCAGTTTTGCATATCTTCCTTTACCTGGTCGCTGATAACCTTTCTCAGAACAAGTTCTTCCAGTTTTTCGGGCATGCTGGAAGGTTTGTATTTTTTAGGTCCCGATCTTCCTTTTTCGCCTTCCAATAAATTATTGACTATACGTTCCAGTTCCTTCCCGGCTAAGATGCCGGCGATTTCCGGGTCTTTTTCCAGAAAAGACTCGGCCAGGGCCAGGTAATAAGTGTTTTCCTGGCGGAGGCGCTGCAGGGCGTTGCGGGCTGAAATCTTTTTGATCGGATTCGGCCGCTGGATGTAATCCTGATGAATCTGGTGATAGTCCGGATTCTGCCTCAGATATTCTTCGTTCAGCAGGCAGCAGAGGGCAAAAAGGGCCATATCGACGTCGGCTATCCGCTCGAAACCGTAAGCTTCCTGCAGCTCGCTCAGGTTATCCAGGTAGGTCAAATATTTTTTGACCGGCGTTTCCGCTCGGATGGCCAGCAGATTTTCCACCGGGGCGCTGTAAATACCGTAATGCCGGGGGCAGATAACCCGGAGCAGGCAGGAGAGAATCTCGATGTTCAGGAAGAGGTCAAAGAGCTTCTGGACGACTCTTTCATTTTTAGGCCCGGGGTTCCGGAAAATCCATTTCATCGCTTCCAGCTCGGACGGCTTCAGTACGGGCAGCTTCCACCAGGCGGGGAAAAGATTATCCCGCTGCAGGGCTTCCAGATGTCGACGGGAAAATTCTTCCTGACCGAGCCTGACCGGTTCCATGAGTTTTTCCAGCCGGCTGAAGTCCAGAGTGCCGCCGTACTTAAGGTTCCCGAGAGATTCATACAGACCGAGCAGCCGTTTCAGGTCGAATTGGCTCATTTCAGCTCATTCTGTCCGGACCGCATTCATAAATTCCTGACTGACAGCTACTAATTTATTAAAAAATAGGGATTTTTCAACCGAAAAATATTGGCCGGTCCGTGCCGGCAGCGGAAATTTAATGGCCGGACCGGAATTTAGTTGTCCCGTCAGGATGACTCCGGTCGGGCTGAGACGGCTTAAAAGAGACCAGGCCAGTCGCGGCCCGGGGCGAGCGCGGTTCCGGGAGCTTCTATTTTCCCGCCAGTTCCAGGATTTTCTTTTTGTTTAAGTCTCTTCTTGTCTCAAAATCGCGGGACTGGTCATCCAGGTGAAAAACTTGGCCGTTTGCATCCAGAACCACCACAAACGGCTCCAGCCTGACCCTGAATCGCCGGAATAAAGTCTTGTTCCGGTCTTCAATGATCGGATAATTGAACGAATAGCGGCGGACGAACTGAGTCAGCTGCTCCCGGTTTTCGACAGAAACCCCGACCAGAGTGACCGGCAGAGCCAGCCGGTCCACAAAATCCTTCATCTCAAAGAGTTCTTCCCAGCAGATATGACAGGTCAGCGATATGAACACCAGGACAAGCGGCCGTTGCCCGTAGCCGGCGATTTCTTCGAGCGAGTTGAAAATACCTCCCTGAAGGGATTGGCCACGGGCCGGGTTTGAGACTAATCTGAAAAACAAGATTAAGACCATTAAACCGATAACCGAATGAATGACAAATAATCTCTTCATCACGGCTCCACCCGGTAGACATAGAGTTCATCTTCCGTGCTGAGAACGTAAAAAGTTGTCCCGTCGGTGGCCAGGAGTCGGATTGCCCGAGGAAATATTATCTTTTCCAGGATTTTGCCCTGCCGGCTGATAACATAGACCTCTCTTCCCGGTCCGAGGTCGCCCCGGTTGTCCGAATCCGGAGCCAGCAGGTAAAACTTATCCCCATAATAGGCGATATTCCAGCAGATGACGGCCAGTGGTTTCTTTCCGGATTTGAGAGGCAGCTCAATGCTCTTCAGGGGATAAGATCTGTCCAGTTTAATTATTTCTATTGTCTTGCCTTCGGAATTAATCACCAGTATTTGAGGGTCGTCATATTTACGAAGAGCGAATATATTTCCCTGTTCGTCCCTTTTCAGGAAGATTTCATTTTTCAGAGTGAAATAGACGGTATCGGACGAAGGCACAGGATTAATTGCCTGCCATTTCAGCGTTCCGCGAGAATCATAGCAATACAAAATAGTTTCTCTGTTGTTAAAGGGGGTGGGCCGACCGGAAACGACAATTCTTTCGGCGTTCAGGGCCACCAGGTGAACCGGATTAAGGTCAACTCTGAAGCTGCTCAGCAGCTTTCCCTCGGGGCTTAAGATTGAGACCCGGCGATTGAAAGAATCGGCCACATAGAGTTTTTGGTCCTGGACATCAAGACCCATCGGGACGTCGAATTCCTCGGGGCCCTGGCCCTGTTTTCCGATGGTGGTTTTCAGGCGGCCGTCCGGGCCGAGCAGTTTCAGGCAGTTTTCTCCCGATTCTGAAACCAGGAGTCCGGCTGAAGAGAGAAATAAAGCAAAAGGCTTGAAGAAAAAAGGTCGGTCCTGAGTCCTGCCGAGGGGGACCTCTCTGACCGACCGGCTCGGGACCGGTTGGCCCGAGGCGGACCCGGGACTGATTATCGAAACTAACAGAGAAAGCAGAATGGCCAGGGCCGGATAAAATCCGGCTGGTGGTTCTGGTTTGTTCATCAAAAAACCTCCTTTCTGAGTTTAGAAAAAGGGGGCCTGCCGTTATGAGCAGGCCCCTCCGGCTGGTTAAATCATCTTCAGGGTCAGGTAACAGGCAATTTTTTCCAGGTCGCAGGCCACAAGGGCGGAGAAGGTGACAAAGGTGCTCAGGTCCGACATCAGCACTTCTGTCCGGCACTTTTTCCAGTTGATCTGACAGATGTCTTCAACCGCCTGGAGATCAGAGGTCGAGACCAGGAGAATGGACAGGCCAATGACCATGGTCAGAGCCAAAGCCGTTGTTCTTTTCATGGGACCTCCTTTTGCGCTCAGACAATCTTCATCAAACAATTGCCCAGGGCAATGTCGCAGAGGGTCAGAGCCAGGGTGGTTCTTACGACGCCTAAATCAGAAGCCAGAGCCCGGGCTCGGCATCTTTCCCAGTTGTCCCAGCAGGAATCAGCCGGATTCTCCGCCTGACCGGCCAGCGAAAGCAGCGAAAGTGTGGAGAGGATAAAAATTGTGGTCAGTGTAACGGCTATTGCCTTTTTCATGTTAACCTCCTTTCGCTGCCTTAAAGAGCAAGCGGCGTGCCAACCACAAGGTCCGGCACCGGCTTCCTGTGCTTACTTGTTATTGACGTTATTGCTGATAAAAAATTCTCATGGCCGGACCTGCGGGCTTTGACCGGGAACAGAAGGGGCACGGGCAACGGAGGAAGATTGCCGGGAAAACATGGAGTGAATCAGAAACGGCCGGAAGTATGATCGAGCGCAGAGTCGGCCGGCGCCTGCTTTAGTTATGATTGAGGAAGTCGCGGGCCGGTCATTTGAAATCGGCCGACGGGTTAATGACCCTTAACCACGGTCTTCGGGCCTGTCAAAAAGATTTTACCCTCCGGGGCCGGCTGGTATTTCTTTTCAAGAAAATCGGAATCGCGCCCGAACCGGGGCGAAGAAATAAGCCGCCTCGAGGCTCTTTCAGAAATTCGGTCGGCTCCGGGCAGGCTAATCAGGAGACTAAAACCTGGTTAAAGCTGGGAAGGCGACGCCGGCCGCTATTTCCGGCCAAACCGTCCCAGTCACTTTTCCAGGCCGCTCAATCAGATCAGGAACTTGCCGTTCTTGGCTATGTATTTTCCCTTGGCGATAATGGTGACCTTGTCCACCAGGGCGTCATAATGGTGTTTGCTCTTGTTCTTGCCGATGCCGTAGGAATCGCCGATGGCAAAGTGAACCGTGCCGAAGGCCTTTTCAGCTTCCAGCATGTTGGGGCAAATGCGAGCTCCCGGATTGGTGCCGATGCCGAACTCTCCGATTATGAACCCGGTCTGGTCGGAGCCGATATTCTTGACTATGGCTTCGATGCCCTTGCCCTTCCAGCGCACCAGCCGGCCTTCCTTGAATTCCATCTCGCCGTGGCCCAGCTTGTCGTCGATCAGGCTGATGACCAGCCGGCCGGTGAAGGTCTCCTCAACCGGGCAGGTGTAGCATTCTCCGGCCGGCAGATTGCCGTGCCGGCCCTTTTTCCCGATGTCGCCGTTGTCGTTATGCCACTCCCGTCCCTTGACGCTGAAGCTGATGTTGGTTCCGGCTTCATTTTCGATGATCACCCGGTCGGCGTCTTTCATGGCCCGGATGACTTTCTTGGTGAATTCATTCATCCGGCTGAAATCGATGTTGACCAGCCTTTCCATCATGTCGACTGTGATGCCGGGCATCATGCAGATCCGGCTGAGCTTCATTCCCTGGCTGACCATAAAGCCGCGGAAGGGCTTTTCTTCAATCCTGGCCTCCAGCAGATAAGCGATGACGCTGGCTTTCTCCGTCAGCAATTTGAATAATTTGGTGGGACCGGTTATCGGCCGCAGGGTTTCGGTCATCAGGTAGGTGGTGGTCTCGGCGCCGGCTTTTCTGGCGTAAAAAGCCAGGGCTTCGGCTATTTCCATCTTCTGTTTATCCGTGACCAGGAGGAAACTTTCTCCGGCTTTAAGTTTAAGGGATTGGAAGATGGCCTTTTCGGCCGCCTGATAAAGTTTGGTGGCTTTCATTTATTCTTTCCTTTCCGATTATTTTTCTTTCCTGGATTGCCAGTAGACAAAACCGACCAGCAGGATGAAGGCGGCCAGACTGATTATCTGGCCGTGCTGGCTGAACCAGCCGGCCGGGGTTCCATCCACCCACTTCCCGTTTTCCAGGATCATGGGAATGCCCAGGCTGATATAATGGTCCAACTTAGCCAGTTTCAGAACCGCCAGCACGATTCCCATCAAAGCCCCGCCGGCAATAAATCCGGAGGAAATGAGCATGCCCTTGTTATGTCTCTTTTCAGCCAGCTCTTTGTCCGGGCTTGATTTCTTCACCAGGTGGGACAGAAATCCGCCCACCAGCAGCGGCGTGGTCAGCTCCAGCGGCAGGTACATGCCCAGGGCCAGCGGCAGCGGGGGAATCTTGCAGAGCTCGGCCACCAGGGCGATTGAAGCCCCGATGCCGTAGAGCAACCAGGTAACAGGTTCCTTGGACATCAGAGACCGGATGACCGCGGCCATCAGGTTGGCCTGGGGAGCAGCCAGAGCGCCGCTCTGGAAGGAGAAGGCCTTGTCCAGGATAAAGATGGCTATACCCACGGCCAGAGCCGAAACTAAAATGCCCGTGAATTTGAACCTTTCCTGGTTGCGGGGGGTGGCTCCAATCCAGTAGCCGATCTTGAGGTCGGTGATGAAGCTGCCGGAAACGGCCAGGGCTGTGCAGACCACCGCTCCGATCAGCAGGGCCACTCCCATGCCTTCCTGGCCGGACAGTCCGGCCCCTATCAGTATCACGCTGGAGAGAATGAGCGTGATCAGGGTCATGCCGGAGACCGGGTTGGTGCCGACGATGGCGATGGCCGTGGCCGCCACCGTGGTGAACAGAAAAGACAGCACCAGGCAAATAACCACTCCGATCAGGGCGAATTTCAGGTTTGAAATCCAGAGGAAATAGAAAAAGATGGCTACCGCCGTAACCAGGATGCCGGCGATGATGGTGGACATCTTCAGGTCGCGGTCGGTCCTGATGGTTTCGGCCGAGGCCTGCTTGCCCTTGAGAATTTCCTTAAAGCCGAGCGAGAAAGCCCGGGCCATAATCGGCAGGGACTTGATTATTCCCAGCACCCCGGCCATGAAAATCGCCCCGATTCCGATGTAGCGAACATAGGTGGTAAATATCTGGACTTCGCTCATCTGGGCGATGGGGATTTTCCCGGGGTAGATAGCCTCGGTAAAATGCTGCCCTAAGAACCAGATGACCGGGATAAAGGCAAAATGGGACAGCAATCCGCCGGCCACGATTATGGCGTTGTAGCGAAGACCGATGACATAGCCCAGGCCCAGGAAAGCCGACAGGGCATCGATCTTCAGGACCATCCGGCTCTTTTCGGCCAGCCTGTCCATGAACGGCAGAAAGCGGAAAGTGATGACTTCATCCCAGAGGCGGACGCCTATAGCCAGAAACTCATAAAGGCTGGAAATTATCACTCCCAGAATCAACGGCCTGGCCTGTTCGCCGCCGCCCTCGCCCGAAACCAGAATTTCAGTTGTGGCCGTGGCTTCGGGGAACGGCAGTTTGCCGTGTTGCTCGAGGCAGAAATAGCGGCGAAGAGGAATCAGGAACAATATGCCCAGGCAGCCGCCGAGAAAGGTTGACAGAAAGATCTTAAAGATATCAATCGGCAGGCCGATGATGAACAGGGCCGGAATGGTAAAGATGGCCCCGGCCACCAGGGCTCCGGAGGCGGCGCCGATGGACTGGATGATGACGTTTTCCAGGATAGTATTCTTGCGGGAATAAGTGTAACCCAGCCCCACGGCCAGGATGGCAATGGGAATGGCCGCTTCGGGCACAGTGCCGACTTTAAGGCCCAGATAGGCCATGGAAAAGGTGAAAAACAGAGCCATGAACAGGCCCCAGAACACCGACCGGGCAGTGACTTCCGGAATCAGCTTCTCGGCCGGAACCAGCGGGGTGTACTTTTCACCCGGTCCCAGCTCGCGATAAGCTTCAGGCGGCAGAGATTTTCTGGCAGTCTCCATTTGCCCTCCTTAATAATTTAAGTTTTATTAATTAAAAAGAGGGTTATTCGCCCAGCCTTCCCAGGACGTCATCGGTCACCCGGGTAAACAGGTTATAGTTGACCTTGATCTTCATATCCTGCCTGACTTTCTGCAGGTAGCTGTAGAGGAACATTTCCCGGTTCTGGTTGAGCAGAGCCGCCAGTTCCTGGTCTTTGACCTGGGCGAAATCGTCCCGGGTGACTTCTTTCCTCTCCAGCACCCTGACCACGGCATAGCCGCTGCCGGTGGCGAAGGGCTCGCTCGGCTGATTCAGAGGCAGTCTGAAAACCAGCTTGTCCAGCTCGCCTGTATCGTCAATCAGGCTGAGGTACTGGCCGCGTTTATGAGTTTCGGCTCGCTTGTATTCCAGATCGTTATTCCTGGCGAAGTCTTCCCAGTTGACGGCCTGGGCGTATTTAAGCGAACCAAGTTTTTCCTTAAGCCGGGCTTTTTTCAGCTCGTCGACAAGGTCCGCCCGCACCTGATCCCTGACTTCATCCAGGGCGGCCGGGTGTTCCGGGTTGATTCCTGAAAGCTGCACCAGAGCTACACCTTCATAAGTAAATATGGGTGAAGATATTTCCTTCTCCTTTAGCTCAAACAGCGCCTGGCTCAGGAAACCTGAGGAATCCACCTCGGGCAGAGGGTCACCTTTCTTCAGGAGGCCCGTCGGCTGGGCAGTCAGCCCTTCTCTCCTGGCAGCCTGCTCCAGGTTTCTGGTCTTTCTGGCGACTTTCGCCAGTTTCTCCATCCGGCTGGAAGCCTGGTCCCTGGCCTTCTGCTCCACCAGGCTGTTCTGAATCATAGCCTTGACTTCAGCCAGCGACCTGGTGATTTCCGGCATTTTTTCCGTCGCCTTAAGAATGGACAGAGCGTTGCCCAGGTCCTGCGGTTCGGTTATCTGGCCGGCTTCCAGTTGATTGACGGCTTTGATTTCTTCCGGAGTAAAGCTCTGCCAGTCATAATAGCCCCAGTCGCCGCCGGAAGCGGCCTTGTCGTCCTTTGAATACTGGGAGGCCAGTCGGGCGAAATCTTCTCCTGCGGTCAACCGGGAATGAATATTCTTGGCCAGGTCCTGAATCTGCTGCTTGTCGGCCTCGGTGTAAGGCAGGTAAATCCGGCTGACTTTGACTTTGGCCGGTTCCTTGAACTGGCTGATATTATCCTTGTAATATTTTTCGATTTCGGAATCGGAGACGCTGATTTCCTTTTTCAGGTCGTCGGTCTTGAGGAAGACCATCTGTCCTTCGCGCTTTTCCGGAACTCTGTATTTTTCCCGATTTTGTTCAAAGTACCGGCTGACTTCTTCTTCGGTCGGGGAGACCGGGAGTTCTATTTTGTCGGTTGAAGCCACCAGGTATTCTATCTTGACGGTTTCGTTCTGGTTCCGGTAATTTTCCCAGACTTCGTCCTCGGTTACGGCCACTCCGGCCGTCAGCAGTTGATATATTTTATTGATCAGGACGTCGTCTCTCAGGCTGGCTTCAAATTTCTGGATGGGAATGTGGTTCCAGTCCAGGATTCTCTTGTATTCTTCAAAGCCAACGAATTTTCCGTCCCTCTGAAAAACCGGGAAGCTCATTATTTTTTCCTGGAGCTCGCGGTCGGTGGCTTTCAGGCCTTTCTTTCTGGCCAGGTGGAGGAGAAGCTGTTGCTGCACCATCTGTTCCAGGATCTGCTGGGGAAGGTTAAGTTGCCGCAACAGGTTGGGGTTGAGGTCGGGATATTCCTTTTTCATGGCTTCCACCCGCTGCCGCAGGACGTTGAAATAGTCTTCGATTGAAATGCTGGCTTTGCCGATTTGAACGATGGTATTTTCCCGACGGGACTCTCCCAGTCGGCCGGCGCCGCCCCAGACGGCGAAGATGGCGATGATAAAGGTGGCGATAACAATCCAGAGAACTGGAGCCAGTGATTTGACGTTCTTCCGCATGGTCTTTAACATGACTTATCTCTCCTGTTTCTTTTCTTCCCGTTCGAAATAAGGTCTCAGCCGGTTGTAGGTGGCGGTGAGATCCTCGCAGAAAACCCTGGTCTGGCCGATGATCGGCATAAAGTTGGAATCGCCGGGCCAGCGGGGGACGACGTGAATATGAAAGTGCCCGGTCACTCCGGCTCCGGCCGGCTGTCCCAGGTTGAGGCCGACGTTGAAACCGTGAGGCCGGTAACTTTTCTTAAGTATCCGCAGAGCCAGCTGCACCAGTTCGGCCGCCTCGGAGACAATTTCCCGGGGGGCGGTGTCGAAGCTGGCCAGGTGGCGGTAGGGAGCGACCATCAGGTGGCCGGTGGTGTAGGGGAAGCGGTTGATGATGATGAAATTGTGACGGCCGCGGTAGAGAATCAACGACTGACGGCGGTCTTTATTTTTAAGAGCCTGGCAGAAAACGCAGTTTTTCATCTTCAGGGCCTTTTTAACATAGTTGAGTCGCCAGGGAGCGGTGCAGTATCTCATTTATTCTGATTGAGCATCTCCTTCAGCAATTTAGAGGGCTTGAAGTACAGAACCTTTTTGGGAGGGACCTTGACCAGCTCGCCCGTCCTCGGGTTGCGGCCGGAGCGCGGAGCTCGCTGCCGAAAACGAAAGCTGCCGAAGCCGCGGAACTCGATTTCTTCGCCCTTGAGGATCGCTTCCTTGATGGCTTCGAAGAACAGGTTGACGCCGTCTTCGGCTTCTTGCTTGGAGATGTTCAGTTCCCGGGAAACGATGTTTACCAGGTCGGCTTTAATCATTATTCACCCTCCTTTTTGCCGGTGTCTCTGCCGGGCAGGTTCTTAAGCTGTTCCCGCAAAAGATCACCCAGGGTCAGGCGGTCGCTCTGGCCTTCCAGATATTTCTGAAATTCCTTTTTCTGCTGGTCCACCTGGGCCTGCCGGAAGCTGAGAGAGATTTTCCTGGCTGCCGGGTTGAGCTTGATGATCTTGGCCATTTTTTCTTCGCCGACCTTGAAAACCTCGGCCGGATTTTCTATCCGGTTGTCATCCAGCTCCGAGTTGAAAACCACGCCTTCGATCCCCGGCATGATTTCCACGAAAACACCAAAATCGGCTATCCGGACGATTTTAACCTTGAGCACGTCGCCCACCTTCTGGCGCTGGAAGAAATCTTCCCAGATGTCGCCTTCGAGCTGCTTGATGCCCAGAGAGACTTTCTGCTTCTCCAGGTCTACGTTCAGCAGGACCACTTCTATTTCCTCTCCGGCTTTGAGTTTTTCCGAGGGGTGTTTGATTTTTTCCCAGCTGATATCAGAGATATGCACCAGGCCTTCGATGTCTTTGTCCACCTGAACAAAAGCCCCAAAGTCGGTCAGGCTGGTTATCTTACCCTTGAGCCTGGAACCGGGATTGTGCTTCTGGGCGAAGAGCTCCAGCGGATGGGGCGTGACCTGCTTGAGCCCGAGGGAAATTCGCCGGTTTTCCGGGTTGACTTCCAGCACCTGGACCGTCACCTCCTGACCAACCTGAAGGACTTTCTTCGGATGGACCATCTTCTTGGACCAGGTCAGGTCGGAAACATGAACCAGACCCTCGACGCCTTTTTCCAGTTCCACAAAAGCCCCGAAATCGGTCAGGCTGACCACCTTGCCGGTAATTCTGGTCCCCGGCTGGTATTTCTGCTCGACGCTCAACCAGGGATCCGGAGTCATTTGCTTGTAACCGAGAGAGATCTTTTCCTCGTTCTCGTTGAAATCAAGAACCATCACCTCCACTTCCTGTCCGACCTGAAGGACTTCAGAGGGGTGGCTGACTTTGCCCCAGCTCAGGTCGGAGATGTGCAGCAGTCCTTCAACTCCGCCCAGGTCAATGAAGGCCCCGAAGCTGGTCAGGGATTTGACCGTTCCCTTGACCGTGCCGCCCTTGACCAGGCGACCAAAAACGCGACGTTTCCTCTTTTCCCGCTCATCCTGGAGCAACAGCTTGCGGGACAGAACCACATCCTCTTCCTTGCGGTTGAGCTTCATGACCTTGAATTTCAAAGTTTGGCCCAGGAGCGAATCCGGGTCTTTAAGCGGCCGGAGGTCGGCGTGGGACTCAGGCAGAAAAGCGTCCAGCCCGACGTCCACCGTGTAACCGTTCTTGGTCCTGGCCTTGATTGTTCCGGTGACCCAGTTGTTGGAATGATAGGCTTTTTCCAGGTGTTCCAGGGCCCGCAGGGCGTCGGCTTTTTTCTTGGACAGGAGGAAATACCCGTCCTGCGGCCTGGACCTTTCCAGAACGGCCTCTATCTCGGTTCCGATTTTTATTTCTTCGAATTCCTCGGGATGGCGGAAATCTTCCACCGGAATGACCCCTTCGGTCTTGTGGCCGATATCCAGCAGCAGGAGGCTGGGGGTCTTTTTCACCACCCGGCCGCGGACTATGGTGCCGGCGCTGAGTTCCTGGTCGGAAAGATGGTACTGGTCGAGAAGACGCTCGTAGTCTTCCGGAGTCAGTTGCTCATCGGTCTTGGGGTTCTTCTTGGTGTCAATCATGGGTCACCTTCTCCTGATTTGAATTCTGTTGGGAGCTATGGCTGATAGCTGCAACAGTTTTGTTGATTACCTCGGGCGGGGTGGAGGCCCCTCCCGACAGGCCTATTTTATTCACTCCCCTCAGCATGTCGGGGGTGATGTCTTCCGGTGATTCGACGAAATAGGTTCTGGGCAGCAAGCGGCGGGAAATCTGGTAGAGCTTGTTGGTGTTGGAGCTGTTCTTGCCGCCTATGATCAGCAGGGCCTCGACCTGGCGGGCCAGTTCGGCCGTAGCCACCTGGCGGACGCGGGTTGACTGGCAGATGGTATTAAACACCTGGAGTTCGGCAGTTCTTTCGGCCAGCGCCCCGACCACCTGGCTGAACAGCTGTCCGTCCTGGGTGGATTGGGCCAGAACGGCTCTCTTTTTCTTAAAGGGCAGAGCCCGGGCCTGGTCTTCGTTCTCGACCACCAGGGCTTTACCCCGGCTGTAGCCCAGCAGGCCCTGAATTTCAGGGTGATTCTTGTTTCCGACGATGATGATTTCGCCGCCCCGGCGGCTGAGCCTGTCCACGGTCTGCTGAATTTTCTTAACGATCGGGCAGGTGGCATCGACCAGCTTGACCTTTTTCTTCTTGAGGGCGCGGTAGATGGCCGGGGAAACTCCGTGGCTCCGGATGATGACCGTGTCGCCGGGCCGGAGCTGGCTCAGGGAAGTGGCCACCCGGATTCCGTCCTGCCTCAGCGCGGCAATGACTTCCGGGTTATGGATGATTTCGCCCCAGCTGAAAACCTGACCGCCGGCTTTTTTCCCGGTCCTGCGGGCCAGTTGCAGGGCTCGTCTGACTCCGTAACAAAATCCGCTGTTTCGGGCTACGATGATTTCCATAGAATATTATGACCGAAGAATAGCTTCCTATACTATAGAAGTCAAAACCCTTTGTCAACCCTAAGTATAGGAAAAATCTTTACTTAGAGCCACTCCGGGAAGTTTGATTCCGGGCTGGCGGCGGCTGCCGGCCTTCCCTCAGAATTTATCGCTCGCGGAGCCTCAACCCGGTCGCCGGTGGCCCGCGGCCTGGTTCAAGTGCTACTGGCGGCAATCATAGCCGGCCGGGCCGATTTCAGCTTTTCGGTTGGAAAGGGTTCAGGAAATAGCCTGCTTCTCATCCTCCAGGATTTTAGCAATTTCTTCTTCTTTCGGCAAATCATCCAGGCTGTTCAAACCGAAGTACTGCAGGAATCTGTCGCTGGTGCGGTAGACCAGCGGATTCCCGGGCGCCTTTTTTCTGCCGACAATCTTGATCAGCTTCTTCTGCAGCAGGCTCTTCAAACAGTAAGTGGAATCCACTCCCCGGATGGCGGATATCTCGGCCTGGGTAATCGGTTGGTGATAGGCGATGATGCTCAATGTTTCCAGGGCGGCCGAGCTGAGCTTGGTCTTTTTTTCAATCTGCAGCAACCGCCTGACCCACTGGTCGTGCTCGGGCTTGGTGGTGAAAAGAAACCCGCCGCCCGACCTGACCACCTGAATTCCCCGTTCGCCGGCGGCGTAATCCGAAAGCAGGGAATTCAGGGCCGCTTCCAGCTCCTCCTCGGGAACCTCGCCCAGGACTTCCCTCATTTTTTCCAGGGTCAACGGTTCCTGGGAAATAAAAATTAAGACTTCCAGTATGGCTTTCAATTGGTCATTCATGGCTCTGTCCGTGGGTATGAGGTCTGGACCGGCGCAGCCAGACCCGGATAGTCTGAAAAAGTTTTTCCTGGACCGCTATCACCAGGTGATTCTTTACCAGCTCCAGCAGGCAGAAGAAGGAAACCAGGGCTTCTTCCAGGGTCTCCTGGTCGGAAAAATATTCCAGGAAATCCATGGAACCGTGGGTTTCCAGAAAGCCGAGCATTTCTTTCATCTTTTCCTCAACCGAAACATCCTTGCCCTTGATGACCTGCAGGTTTTCCCGTTCTCTTCGTTTCATCAGCAGGAAGAAGGTCTCGGCCAGGTCGAACAGACTGACTTCCAGCAACTCAGCTTCCTCCGGCTTGGCCACCGGGGGCAGGAAGGTTCTCTTCCAGCGCAGGAGCTGGTCTTCTTCCTTTTCCCGGAGAACAGTGCAGGCAACTTTAACCTTCTGGTACTCAAGCAGTCGGTCGACCAGAAGCTGGCGCGGGTCGTCGGCCTGGACGGCTTCCTGTTCCCGGGGCAGCAGCATCTGAGACTTGATGTAAATCAGCAGGGCGGCGATCAGCAGGAACTCAGCTTCCCGGTCCAGGTTGATCTGGTCTTTTCTTTCCAGGTATTCCAGGTAGTCGCGGGTGATGACGGCGATCGGGATGTCGTGAATATCAATTTTTTTCTTCCGGATTAAAAACAGCAGCAGATCCAGCGGGCCTTCGAAAATTTCCAGTCTGACCTGGTAACTGTCGGCGGCCGGTGCGGCCGGCGGGGAGAGAACCGAACTTTCCTGGATATCCTGAATTTCCTGATCCATCAGACCTTTCCTGAAGTTGAATGACCGCCGGGGAAGACCAGACCCATGGCCTGCCTGACTTCGGCCATTGTTTTTTCGGCAACCTCCCGGGCCTTTCTATTGCCTTCTTCAAATATTTCCCACACCAGTCCCGGATGTTTTTCGTAATAGGCCCGTTTTTCCCGGAGGGGGGCGAATTCCTGGATCAGAGCCTCAATCACGACTTTTTTGCATTCCAGACAACCGATGGCAGCCGAACGGCAGCTGGCGGCCAGCTCGGCCCGTTTGCTTTCCGGAACGAAAGCTTTGTGCAGAGTAAAAACCGGACAGTCGTCCGGCTCGCCGGGGTCGGAGCGGCGTTTTCTCCTGGTGTCGGTGACCATGGGCGAAATCTTTTTTCTGATGGTTTCCGGCGAATCCTTGAGATAGATGGCGTTGCCGTAGGATTTGCTCATTTTCCGCCCGTCGGTTCCGGCCAGCTTGGGCACCTCGGTCAACATGATCTGGGGTTCGGGAAAAACTTCCCGGTAAAAGCGATTGAAACGGCGAACAATTTCCCGGGCCAGCTCGATATGGAAAGCCTGGTCTTCACCGACCGGCACCACTTCCGCCTTATAAATAATAATGTCTGCGGTCTGAAGCAGGGGATAACCGAGGAAGCCGTAGGTGTTCAGTTCCCGGTCCTGGATTTCCTGCTGTTGTTCCTTGAAGGTCGGGACCCTTTCCAGCCAGGGCAGCGGGGTGATCATCGACAGCAGAAGGTGAAGTTCGGCATGCTGCTTGACTTCAGACTGGATGAAGAGAACCGATTTTTCCGGGTCCAGGCCGGCGGCCAGCCAGTCCAGGGCCACTTCGAAAGTGTAGTCTTTGATGACCCTCGGGTTTTCATACTCGGAACTGAGGGCGTGCCAGGGAACTATGGTAAAAAAACAATGGTGAGTCTCCTGGAGTTTAACCCAGCCCCTGAGGGCGCCCACATAATTTCCCAGGTGCAGGGGACCGGTGGGCCTCATCCCGCTCAAGACTGTTTTTTTGCGATGTTGGCTCATGTCGGTTGCGCTCAAAAAAAGATTACGGCCAGAATTAAATATTGTAAAGGCCTGATGATCAGGTCCAGGATGCCGATTGAAATCAGGATGATAACTATCAGAAAGCCGTAGGGTCTTAACCTGGCGTAACTGTCGGCCAGGCGGTCGGGCAACAGTCCTTCCAGCACTCCGCTCCCGTCCAGGGGGTACATCGGAATCAGATTGAAAGCCACCAGGTAGGTATTGATCAGGACAAGATAAAACAGGATTATGACCAGGCCCTGGAGAGGTTGCAGCCCCGGCGGCAGCCCGCCGCGAGAAGTCAGAAAGTTATAGAGAGCGGCGGTGGTTACCGGACTGACCAGCTTCAGAATCACGATCAGCAGGAGGGCCGAGAGGGCAGCCAGCACGTTAGCCGCCGGGCCGGCCAGGGAAATCCAGAAACCGTCTTTCCTTGGATTGCGCAGGAAATTAGGGTTGACCGGAACCGGCTTGGCCCAGCCAAAAACCGGGGCCCCGAAAACTGCCAGCAGCAACGGCAGAACTATCGTTCCAAATATATCAATGTGAGCCAGCGGATTGAGGGTCACCCGGCCGGCAGCCATGGCCGTCGGGTCGCCCAGACGGTAAGCTGCCCAACCGTGAGCCGCCTCATGGATGGTTATGGCGAACAACAGGATAAAAAGGCTTATAATGGTAGTAATCATCTTCTTACAAGTCATTTTCTTATACCATAAGAACAGGGTATAAGTCTATGCCTGCCCCGAGAATAGCATCCGTATTTATGGTATAACCCATGTATTGCAGAGGGTCCTGTCACGGCGCGCCTCCTCCCGTCCTCGCTCACCGATCCCCCGTGGGGAACCCCTTCCGCCGCGGGCGGTTCGGAGATACGCCGTGCCACCCTCCGAAAACATTTTATCGCCGATTTATTATTGGGCCGATTGGAAAGAATGTCATGCGGGGCTGGCCGGCGCTCCGAATATCGGCTTCTCGCCATTTTATTGATGGCTGAATTTGTAAGGAGGGGCCTGTCAGGCCGCGCAGCCGACGATAGCCCCTTTTTGTTTTCTTTATGAATTGTGCTCTGTCGATACCTTAATGTCTTTGTCCGGTAAACGAGGAAGCATAAAGGCTTTTCCCGGGACGGCAGTCTAGGAGACGGGATTGATTTCCGGGCGGCCACGTTTCCGGGGTCTGAACCGACCGGCCAAGGCTCAGGCAATCGTTGAGATGGGAAAGGGCAAAAGATTTAATTGTTTCCCATAAGACCGCTGGCCAGAGTCTCTGACCTCGCGGTTCATTTAAATAAAATGGCTCATCAGACGTCGTTGGGGGTAACAGGGAGAAGGCTCAAGCCGGCGCAGGCTTCTACGGAGATTGCGGTTTTATTTCTGAGGACGGCGATCGTTTTTCGGTCCCGAAGCCGACCCCAAAAAAGATAAGCCTGACCCCGCGAGGTCAGGCTTAGCCTTTTGGTTGATTGGAAAAGTGGAATCAGGAATTCAGGATCTTATCCACTTCCTCTTGGTCGATGTCCTGGATGTACTTGATGCCGCTGATTCTGGCGGCTTCCATGGTCAGGGCGCCGATGTCGTCCCTGGTAATGTATCCCAGCGAGAATTTTCTGGCTCCGGCCATCAGCTGCCGCAGTCCCTGATTCAGCCGCTTAAAGTAGGTATAAACGCCGATGGCTCCCGGAGGCAGCTCGTTGAACCTCTCTCCAAACCTCTTCTTGAGCTCGGGAGCGGAGATGAAGATTTCTTCCACGCTGTTGCCGAACCTTTCGACATAAACCGGAATCTGACCGTCTTTGATCCGGCTGCCGATGGTCTTGCCGACCATGGCCGCAGCCAGGGGAGAACGGGCCATGCCCACAGCCTTGACAAAGGGAGCGCCGAGAGCGATGGCTTTGAAGATCTGGTCTTCGAAGGTGATGCCGCCGGCAAAAACTATATCCGGGACGTATTCGCCTTTTTTGGCCAGGTGGTCGGCATATTTGTGGGTCAGAGACCAGATTTCCACCCCCGGGATACCCCACTCATTCATCATCCGCCAGGGGCTCATGCCGGTTCCGCCGCCGGCGCCGTCGACGGTCAGCATGTCGATCCTGGCCTTGGAGGCGTACTTGACAGCCCGGGCTAAGTCGGCCGGACGATAGGCTCCGGTCTTGAGGAAGACATACTTGGCTCCGGCTTTTCTTAATTCTTCCACCCGTTTCATAAAGGATTCTTCTTCCACCATTCCCAGCCGGCTGTGACGCTCAAATTCCTTGAAGCTGCCTTTTTCGAAAGCCTGAATGACCAGAGGATCTTCCGGGTCGGGAAGCACGATGTAGCCTCTTCTTTTGAGCTCCTGGGCTTTCTTCAGCGATTTAATTTTGACCTCGCCGCCGATGTCCTTGGCTCCCTGTCCCCACTTCAGCTCGACGGCCTGGACACCGAGTTTTTCTATCACGTATTCCTGAACACCCAATCTGGTGTCTTCCACGTTGGCCTGAACCACCACCGTGCCGTAGCCGTCAAACCAGTTCTGGAAGGAGCGAACCCTCATTTCCATATCGGGCGAGCGGACCACCCGTCCGTTTCTGATTTCGGCCTCTTCGTCCATGCCGCAGACGTTTTCGCCGACGGTCAGGATGGCTCCGGAAATGGCTGCGCCCACTGCCAGTCCGGCCCAGTTCTGCTTGGCCACGTTAGTTGAGCCCATTCCGGAAATGACAAACGGCATCCGCAGCTTAATTCCTTTATCATGGCCGATGGCCGTTTCGATGGTGACTTTTTCAAAGGTGGCCAGGTCGCTGTCGGCCGGCACTCCCCAGGCTCCGGCAGCCGTGCCCATGATGTTGAAATGCGACAGGTCGACCGGATAATCTTTTTCGGCGGCTGCGGTGATCAGGCCGAAAGGCTGCGGATAGAGGACTTCTGTCCCGCGGTAAGCGGATTTTCCGATTTCGCACATCCCGATGCAGCCATCGACGCAGGTGACGCACATCCCGCTGAAGGGACTGATCGAACCTTCGGTTCTATTTTTGGTCAGGGTGGCTGCGCTTCTGTTGATTTTTGTAAAGGTCATGGTTTTACCTCCTTTTTCCCATAGTTGAATTTAATGATGAATCTATTCTTAAAATCATGCTTTTTTCTCCCGGACGCAGGTGCCGCAACGACCGGCATCGTACATCCAGCACTGGAGTTCATCGTAAAAATCCAGACAGGTCGGCTCCATCGTCAGACAGGCGTTGCAGATAGCCGATTCAGCCTGCGGCCCCTGACACCTGAGCTGGCAGGCCGGGCAGATGTAGATGCAGCCCCCGCACAACCGGCATTCTTCCGACCTGATGTCAAAGGGCGTGGAAATTTTTCTCTGGTAGCCCCGGTTCTGGAAACCAATGGCTTTGCCGTCCATCTGCTCCTCGCACATTCTGACGCACAGCCCGCACAGAATGCATTCTTCGTTCCGGATCTTGAAACGCATCCTGGTGACTCCGAATTTAGAAGCCAGGTCCTGGATTACTTTGGAGTAGGGAGCCACCGACAGCATCAGCTCAATCATCATCCGTCGGGCCTGAACCACTCTTTTGGTGTCGGTATGCACCACCAGGCCTTCTTCGGCCGGGTAGGTGCAGGAAGAGACCAGTTTGGCTCTTGGCCCTTCTCCGATTTCCACCAGGCAGAGGCGGCAGGCGCCGTAGGGAGTCAGCCCTTCATGATGGCAGAGGGTTGGTATCTCCAGGCCGTAAAATTTGGCTGTCTCCAGCACGGTCCAGCCTTCCTCGGCCTTGACTTCCACTCCGTTTATTTTCATGGTGATCATGGCTTCACCTCTTTCACGATGGTTATGGCCTCGTCGCGCTGAGCCTCGATGGCTTCAAAGCGGCAGGCTTCCAGGCAGGCCCCGCATTTGATGCATTTGTCATAAAGGATGAGATGAGTATCTTTTCTGGTGCCCTGGATGGCGCCGGTCGGACAGGCCCGCTTGCAGGCTTCGCAGCCGGTGCATTTTTCCGGAATAACGGCGTAGCGGATGAGGCTCTTGCAGACGCCGGCCGGGCAGCGCTTTTCGTAGATGTGGGCTTCGTATTCGTCGCGAAAATATCTGAGAGTCGACAGAACCGGGTTGGCGGCCGTCTGCCCCAGACCGCACATCGAAGCCTCCTTGGTGGCCAGGGCCAGTTCTTCCAGCAGCTCCAGGTCGCCCGGCTTGCCCTGCCCCTCGGTGATGGCGCTGACGATTTCCCACATCCTCTGGGTTCCTTCCCGGCAGGAAATGCACTTGCCGCAGCTTTCGTCTCTCAGGAAGTTCAGAAAGTACCTGGCCACGTCCACCATGCAGGTTTTCTCGTCCATGACGATCATGCCCCCGGAACCCATGATGGACCCGGCGGCGGTCAGGGATTCGTAGTCAATAATCTGGTCCAGCATCGAAGCCGGCAGGCAGCCTCCCGAGGGGCCTCCGGTCTGGACGGCCTTAAAAGCTTTTCCGTCCGGAATGCCACCGCCAATGTCGTAGATGATTTCTCTGAGGGTGATGCCCATCGGCACTTCCACCAGACCGGTGTTGTTGATCTTGCCGACCAGCGAAAAGATTTTGGTGCCCTTGCTGCCACTGGTCCCGATGCTCGAAAACCAGTCGGCCCCGTTGAGTATTATTAATGGCACGTTGGCCCAGGTTTCCACGTTGTTGATGCAGGTCGGCTTCTTCCACAATCCCTTCTGGGCAGGGAAGGGAGGCCTCTGGCGTGGTTCCCCCACCCGGCCTTCGATGGAGGCGATCAGGGCGGTCTCCTCGCCGCAGACAAAGGCGCCTGCGCCTTTGGCAATGTGCAGGTCAAAGCTGAAATCCGTGCCCAGGATGTTTTCCCCCAGGAGTCCGGCCTGGTAGAGCTGGTCGATGGCCAGGGTAACGTGACGGACGGCCAGCGGGTACTCGTCGCGCACGTAAAGATAACCTTCTCTGGCCCCGATGGCCAGAGCCCCGATCATCATTCCTTCCAGCACCCGGTAGGGATTGCCTTCCAGAACGCTCCTGTCCATGTAGGCGCCCGGGTCGCCTTCGTCTCCGTTGCAGATTATGTACTTTGGGTTTCCGGCAGCGCGCCTGGTGGCTTCCCATTTGATACCGGTCGGAAAACCGGCTCCGCCCCGGCCGCGCAGACCTGATTGCTTGACCGTCTGGATAATTTCTTCTGGCTTCATTTTGCTGACAGCTTTAATGAACGGCCGGAAACCGCCGATGGCTAAATATTCCAGCAGGCTGGTCGGGTCGACGAAAACGTTGTCGCCCAGGACTATTCTTTTTTGCTTCTGATAAAAAGGAATTTCATTTTCATACCAGGCGCGTTCTCTGGTGAGCGGGTCGCGGTGAAGGAATTTTTCAACAACCCGACCCTCAACCAGGGTTTCTTTAACTATGGTCCTGACGTCGGGCGGGGTCAGCTTCTGATAAAAAATTCGGTCGGGATAAATGATAATATTCGGTTCCGCCTCGCAGAAGCCGTGACAGCCGGTGATTCTGATGGCCACCTGGTCCTTGAGACCCTCTTCCCGGATGGCTTTTTTCAGGGCGTCGATAACTTTCAGCGAACCCCGGGCCTGGCCGCAGGTGCCGGAAGAGACCACGATAACTTTCTTTTTTTCGCCTTTGCGGCTGGCTTCCTGTTGGTCAATGGCCTTTTTGAGCTCTTCCAGATTCTTGAACTTTTTTATTTTTTTCATGGCCAGCCTCACTTTCGGTACTTGCCCAGGATGGTCGGGACCTTTCGGATGCTGGTGTGAGCATGGTAATCGCCATCGACTACCACCACCGGTCCGATGGCGCAGCAGCCAAGACAGGCTACGGTTTCCAGCGACCATTCGCCATCCTCGGTGGTTTCTCCGCGGCGAATGTTGAGCTGCCGCTCGAACTCTTCCAGAATTTTTGGCGCTCCGCGGACATGGCAGGCTGTGCCCAGGCAGACGGTAGCCACGTGCCGTCCTTTGGGCGTCAGGCTGAAGGCCCGGTAAAAGGTGGCTACAGAGATGATATCGATCAGCGGAATTTTTAACAGCCTGGAGAGCGTCTTCAGGGCTTCAGCCGGAAGATAGTGGTAGACAGCCTGGATGTCCTGAAGGATGGCAATCAACTTGTTTTTGTTGTAACCATGCCGTTCGACAATTTCCTGGAGGCTATCCAGGTTAATCGTTTGATGAACACTCAAATGCCGCCTCCCTTTTTATGGAATTAATTTGAATGATGCCCTTCCCGGCGGAAAGGAAACAATAAGACCTCGACCCGGCAGCAATCGCGATTAGAGGGAAAGACTCAGGCAGAATAAAACACGGCGGGAGCGAGACCGCCTCCCATTGTAATACAATACGGCGCTCTCGAAGACCGATAATAATGTATAACTCCTTCTTAACCTATAATACCCTAATGATAAGGTTTTTTTATATATGAGCCAAGTTTTGTTTGTCAAGAAAAATTTTTCTTTGGCGGCAGAGTATCTTTCCGGTCGCCGTGGGGCCGGGATTTTTGGAGGGGGCTGTAAGGTCGTGCCGGCCTCCTGAAATCCTATCCTTGCCGTTTCTTTATTGACTCCTGTAGTGGGGAGGGTCCTGTCGCGGCGCGCCTCCTCCCGTCCTCGCTCACCGATCCCCCCCGCGGGGAACCCCTTCCGCTGCGGGCGGTTCGGAGACAGGCCGCGCCACCCTCCTGAAAACCTTCCATCGCCGATTCTTTATCGGCCCGGATTAAAACCGGATTGAAAAGAGGGTCCTATCGCAGCAGGTGAAGTGCCGGGGGCGGCGTAGAGGGCCGGACTAAATTTTTATTTGTCTGGACGCCGTCTCAAACAGAAATATAATTGATAAAGGGAGAGAAACGATGAAACCCAGGGAACGGGTCCGGCTGGCGCTCAGCCATCAGGAGCCGGACAGGTGTCCTCTCCAGCTCAGTTTCACTCCTGAATTTGCCGACCGGCTGAGGAAGTCGCTGGGGCTTGGTCCGGAGGCTCATAATCCTCATGGAGGCGGCAACACTTATGTTCTGGAAAGGCTGCTCGGTTGCGACCTCCTCCTGACTTCAGTCGGCTGGGCCAATTCCTATTACTCCACTGACCTTTACAGCCAGGATGGCTTGACTTATGTCGATGAGTGGGGAGTTGGCTGGCGCAACGTTGAGTATGAGACCAGGTTCGGGCGAGGACGTTACACCGAAATAGTCGGCCATCCGCTGGCCGACGATAAAGCTATTGATTCGTATCAAGCGCCGGATCCCCTGCGCCCGGAACTTTATCTTGAAGCTCGAAGGGCGATTGAGCAGTTCAAGGACGAATACTGGATGGTGGGAGTGGTGGTCACGACCATCTTTGAAACAGCCTGGGCCCTGCGGGGACTGGAAAGGACTCTACTGGATATGGTCACCAATCCGGATCTGGTAGACAGGCTGTTCGACATTCCTTTTAAATATCACATGCAGGTGGCTAAGAAACTTACCGAGCTGGGTGTGGACATGGTCTGGCTGGGAGACGATGTCGGGGCCCAGGACCGGATGCTGATTTCTCCGGCTCACTGGCGCCGCTTTCTTAAACCCAGGATGGCTGAAGTGATTTCCAGTTTGAAGAGCCTCAATCCGGAGCTGAAAGTAGCCTATCATTCCGACGGTTATATTTATCCCATAATTCCCGACTTGATTGAAATCGGCCTGGACGTCTTGAACCCGGTTCAGCCCGGCTCGATGGATCCGGCTCGCCTCAAGCAAGAATTTGGAGACAGGCTTTGTTTCTGGGGAACGCTGGACCTGCAGTTCACCCTGCCCTTTGGCAGTCCGGAAGATGTCAGAAATGAAGTTCTGGCCAGGCTGCGCACGGTTGGCAAAAAAGGAGGCTTAATAATCAGTCCCACTCACCATCTGCAGCTCGACGTTCCGTTGGAAAACTTCCGGGCAATGATCGAGACGGTCAGAAATACCGGATATGCGGAGCTTAAATAGAGAATCAGCCTTCGGCGGACACCTTTGGGCGAATATGGTTCTTTAGCCTCCTGATTCTGGAAAGAGAAAATTGCCTGATTGACTGCCCGATAGACCGCTGGGGGACCGGCCGTTAGAATTGTCGAAGGTTTATAGAAACAAGCCTCAGCGGAATAAGCTATGGCAATTGCCTGGTTAACTCTGTTCTTTGCCAGTCCGTCTGAGGCCGGAGCTGACAACGGTCCTCGCGCCCGGAGTCGGAGTCAGATTCAGAGCATCGGCAGATACCGCTTTATTTCATATGGACTGACCTGCTTGTCGTATTCGTCGGGAACGTTCCGGAGGTAATCTTCGATTTCTTTTCTTTTATTGGCTATGAATTTTTCGTGGAGCGGCTGACCCAGGGTTTCTCTGACCAGCTGGCTCTTTTCGACCAGCCTGACCGCTTCCTGCAGGTTTCTGGGCAAAACCTGGATTCCGGCCTTCTTCTGCTTGCTGTTGGTCATGTGGTAGATGTTTTCCTCCACCGGCTCCGGCAGTTCCAGTTGGTTTTTGATCCCGTCCAGACCGGCGGACAGCATGGTGGCCAGGGCCAGGTAGATGTTGCAGCCCGGGTCGGGAGAGCGCAGCTCAATTCTGGTAGCTTTTTCCTTGCCCGGTTGATATTCGGGAACCCTGATGTAGGCCGAGCGGTTTTTCTGTCCCCAGGCGATGTAAACCGGAGCCTCATAGCCTTCTATCAATCTTTTATAGGAATTGACCCACTGGCTGAAAACGGCGCAGGTTTCCCTGGCGTGATGGATTATTCCAGCGATGTAATGACGGGCCTCGGCTGACAGATGGTAAGGAGCATCCTTCTCAAAGAAGGCATTGTGTCCGTCTCTCCACAGCGACTGATGAACGTGCATGCCGCTGCCGTTCTGACCGTTGATGGGCTTGGGCATAAAAGTCAGATACAGCCCGTGCATCCGGGCCACCTTTTTGGCCATGTATCTGAACACCATAACGATATCCGCCATGTCCAGGGCATTCTGATAACGGAGGTCGATTTCGTGCTGGCCGTGGGCCACTTCGTGATGGTCGTATTCCGATTCGATCCCCATCTTTTTTAGCAGCAATTGAATTTCTTTCCTGATTTCACCGTGCCGCCCGGCAAAGAAGTAGCCGCCGGAATCGGTCGGAACCGGAGTCTGGTCGTCGGGAAAGATGAAGAATTCCATTTCCGGGCCGCATTTGAAATCGGCCAAGCCGAATTCGGAGGACATCTTTTCCAGAGACCTTTTAAGAACATAACGACTGTCCCCGGGATAATTCTTGCCGCTCGGGAGGTAAATGTCGCCAAACATGATGGCTTCCCTCCAGCTGACGGCCGGGTCAAATCCCCGGTAGGTCCAGGGAAATACTCTGAATGTTCCGGGGTCGGGGACGATGATCAGGTCGCTTTCTTCAATCCTGACAAATCCCTCAACCGAGGACCCGTCAAAACCCTTGCCCTCGGCAAAAGCCTTTTCCAGCTCCGAGACCGGGATGGAGAAATCCATCGGTCGGCCGAGGATGTCGGTGAACATAATCCGCACAAACTCAATTTTTAGTTCCGGATTGGCCACCGCCTTGAGCACTTCCGTTTCTGTGGACAGCCCGTGGATGGCTTCAATTTCTTCTTGCATTTTTCCCTCCTTGTATTAAAATATTCATGGGCACCATACATATGTTAGAATATCAAGCCATATTAATTTCATTTATGTTAATATATTACAAAAATAATAACGCTTGTCAATATATTATCAAAAATATTTTATGATTGTAATGGAGGCCAGATGCCCGCCGAAACCGAAAGAAAAATAGTTGCCTGTCTCAACCGGGATGCCAGGAAAAGTTACCGGGAAATTTCCCGGGAAACGGGGGTTTCCGTTCCGGCCGTAATTCAAGCCATAAGGAAGATGGAGGAAGCCGGGGCCATCAAGGGCTACATTCCGGTTCTGAACCCTGAATATTTCGGCTTTGGCCTGATGGCAGTCATACTGATGAGATTTACTCAGGGCAAGCTGCTGGAAACCCAGCAGAAGATCGCCGAGGACCGCCGGGTAATGGCGGTGTTCGATGTCACCGGAGACTGGGATTCGGTGGTTATCGGCTGCTTCCTCGACCGCCAGGACCTGAACCAGTTCATCAAGAAAGTGCTGTCAATCAAGTATATAGACCGCACTGTTACCCAGCTGGTGCTCAACGTGGTAAAAAATGACCCCAGGGTTCCGGTTTGAACAGCAGAAGTTTATTGACAGGAACTTGATTTGTGCCATAATCAATTTGAAAAATTAGAGCGGAGGAAATGAATGACCAAAGAGCATCATTCCACCATCGGCCACCATTACATCGTGGAAGCTTCGGGTTGCGACCCGAAAGTAATCGGCAGCGTGGAAAAGGTCCAGCAGATCCTGGTCAAGGCGGCTGAAATCGCCGGGGCCCAGGTCTGGTCGATTTCTTTCAGCCGGTTCCCGCCAAACGGTGTCAGTGGCGTGGTGGTGATTTCGGAATCTCATATCTCCACCCATACCTGGCCGGAAATGAATTACGGCGCTCTTGACATATACACCTGCGGCAACAACATCGACCCGGAAAAGGCGGTCATCTATGCAGTCGAGGCTTTTGGGGCCACGACCTCTCACATCACTGAAATTACCCGCGGCATAGATGAGGGCGATGCCATTTTCTACCACAGCTTTGTTACCTGGGAAGAGTACTTGAAGAAAGAGAAAAAGGAAAAGGAAGAGCCAAAGCAGCAACCCTGATTGTAAAGATATTTGCCGGGTTGTAATCAAAGTTTAAGCCTGCAAGCGCTGCCGGCGAAGGTTTTCCCCCCTGACTTTTAAGAGATTAACTCCAGTCCAACATCTTTTGGCCACGCTTTTGCCTCTGGCATAAAACCTGCACTAATCCGTTCAGAACACCTTACCGGACGAAAGTTCGTATATAATAGAGGTGGCAACGGGTTGCCGGGAGGAGATATTGGGGTAGCAAGAGACTCGACGACAAGGCTCTGGCTGGCTCTGGCCATTTTGATTTTAGGCTGCCCGGTCTGGCCGGCTCAACCAGCAACTCCCGAGCACCTGAAGCCCCTGGTCTCCGCCCTGGAAGCCAGAAATCTCGGCGAATACCTGAATCTTTGCCTGCCGGAAATCCGGGAAGAAGAAAGCCGGTCCCTGAGTTCTTATTTTGGTCAGACCGGCCTGGAAAAGGTAGCTGTTTTCTATTCGGGCGAAAGCCGGGACCGCAACGGGCTGAATCGGGCTTTCTTTCAGGTGCTGTTCCAGAAAGAATACTCGGCGATCATTGAGGTCTGGCAGATAACCTACGACCTCGGGCCTGGAGGCTTGCGCCTCCAGCAACGAGTTGTGAGCAGCAGTCTTAAGGATCTGTACCGGCTGCGCTTTCCGGGGAGGGCCAGCACTCGAGCCCGTAATATACGCCTGGCCCAGAAGGACATAGTCGTTACTTTTGCCGAGGGACAGATCTTCTTCGATAATCTGCCGGAAGTCGATACGGCCATCATCATTATCGGCCGGGGCCAGGTCCGCTTTCAGCCGTCTGATGAGATTGAAAAGAACCAGCTGACCAGGGTTTTCCGGAAGCCGGTCTTTGAAGCGCCGCTGGAGTATATTTATGTCCGCGGCAGCGACAGCTATTTCCAGGACAACCTGCTCTACGAACCGCTGACAGAGTTTCCGGAGACGGTTCCGGAAGAAGTTGTCAACAACCGGGTCTACTCCGTATTTGCCAGGAATTATTCCAGGTCTTTCACTCTGGAGAATTCCCTGACCGGAGAGTTGCTGACCTTCCTGCCGCCGTCCGGAGAGACGGTGATCGAGCTTAAAACCGTCAAGAGGGGAGAATTCACCTACATCTACTCTCCCTTCGGCGAGGAAGAAATTTCGTTTTTCGACCGCACGAAAAACAGGCTGCTCAACAGCTATTCGCCCCAGGAAGAGGGGCAGAAGAGGATGTTTTTAAGGTTCGGAGAAAAATTTGAGGTCAGGAATTATGACCTCGAAGCCAGCTATCGCCCGGAAAGCGGTCAGCTGGCCGCCTCGGCCGCCATCCGGCTGGGCTCGGTCGTGGATAACCTGGACAGTTGCCAGCTTCGTCTAAACCAGGACCTTCAGATCTTAAAGATTGAGGATGAAAAAGGACGGGAACTGTTCTACAGCCGGGACCGTTTCCGCAAATACCTTTATATCTATCTGGCGGAAAGATTGCCTCGCGGCCAGGAAACTCTGGTGAAGATTTTTTACCGGGGAAAATTAGTCCCCCCTCCGCCCATGACCGACGCCGGACCCCAGATCAGGCCGGAAGAACCGACCATTCTCTTTTCCATCAGCAACAGCTACCTTTTTACCCAATCGTCCGACTGGTACCCGGCTCCGGTCCGGGAAAAATATGTGAGTTTCCGGCTGCGGATGATCGTTCCCGACGGATATTATTGCCTGGCCGGGGGCCGGCTGCTGGAAAAATATTCGGTCAAAGACGCGACCAGCCTCACCGAGCTGGAAAACCTGGGCAATTCCATCTTCGTCTACGAGAGCCAGGTTCCGGTTAAGTACATCAGCTTCTTCATCGCCCGGCTGGTGGCCGTGAAAAAAATTACCAACGGCCTGACCCTGGAACACTTTACCACTCAGGACTGGCGTCATCAGGCCAAACAGATCCTGAAAGACACGGCCGACATTCTGGAAACCTATCAGAAAAGTTTCGGACCTTTTCCTTACGACAGACTGGCTGTCGCCCAGCGCTACTGGCATGCCCAGGGCGGACACGCCCCGGCCGGTCTGGTGATACTTGACCAGCTGCCGTTTTCCCGGAGCCCGGAACTCATCATCATCAACCCTTCCAGCCCGGTAGAGCTTTCCTTCTGGCCGGAATACTACCTGGCCCACGAGATAGCTCACCAGTGGTGGGGCCATGGCCTGACCTGGGCTTCCTACCGGGATAACTGGCTGACCGAAGGGCTGGCGCAGTTTTCAACCATCCTCTACCTGAAGGAGCGCTACGGGCAGAAGGATTTTGAAAAAATTCTGCAGAAAATTTCTTCTTCGGTCCGCAAGAAGTCCAGAATCGGGCCGGTCATTTTGGGCATCCGGCTCAGTCATATTGATTTCGAAGGCTATCAGGCGATTGTCTATAACAAGGCGGCCCTGGCCCTTTTTTTGCTGAAAGACTGGCTGGGCGAGGAAGTGTTTTTCCGCGGCTTACAGGAATTTTATAGGCAATTCCGGTTTCAGGCGGCTCGAACCACGGATTTTCGCCTGACCATGGAGAGGGTGTCGGGTCAGGACCTCAAGACATTTTTTAACGACTGGTTTTATTCCGAACGGTTGCCGGAAGTAAGGGTGGAGAAGAGGATTCAGGAGTCGGGCCAGGTCTCCAGGCTGAAGTTGACTCTCCGGCAGCTTAACCGGCCGCTGACCTTTCCGCTCCGGGTGGTTCTGGAAACCGACCGGGGAAAGAGCGAGCACCTGTTGCGGGTGGATTCAGCCACCCCGTCATTTGAGCTGGAATTTTCCGGTCGCTTAAAAAAAGTCAGAATCAATCCCGGAAACCAGGTGCCGGGCCGGTTTAACTGAACCGGGCCGAACGCCGGCACTCTAAACCAGTCTGACGTTAATTTTCAGGCGCTTGATCATTTCATTCAGGGTGGTTGGTTTTAAGCCCAGCATCTGAGCGGCTTTCTTCTGCACGCCGCCCGATTTTTCCAGAGCGGTCAGGATCAGTTTTTTCTGGAATTCGGCCGTTTTTTCTTTGAGGTCCAGACTGGCGTTATCCAGTCCTTCAAACATAATCTTTTTCCCGGTCAGAAGGAAAGACGGTAGAGCCTCGCGGGTGATGACCCTGGATTTGCAGAGGACGACGGCTCTTTCCAGGACGTTTTCCAGTTCCCGGACATTTCCCGGCCAGTCGTATTCCATCAGGATTTCCATCACGTCCTCGCTGACTCCTTCCACCTGCTTCTGGTTTTCGGTGTTGTAAAGCTCGATGAAGTGCTTGACCAGCAGCGGAATATCTTCCTTTCTGGCCCGGAGCGGCGGCAGCTCGATCTTGATGACGTTCAGCCGGTAGAACAGGTCCTTGCGAAAGGTCTTCTGTTCTATCAATTCCTCCAGGTCGGTGTTGGTGGCGGCGATGATACGGACATCGACCTTTAAGGTCTTGGTGCCGCCCAGGCGCATGAATTCCTTGTCCTGCATAACCCGGAGCAGTTTGACCTGGGTTTCCAGACTGATGGAAGAAATTTCGTCGAAGAAAATGGTGCCCCGGTCGGCCGCTTCAAACAGGCCTTTCTTGTCGGAGACGGCTCCGGTGAAGGCGCCTTTGACATGGCCGAAGAGATGGCTTTCCAGCAAATCCGGAGGGAGCGAGCCGCTGTTGACCACCACGAACGGGTGTCGAGCCCGGTCTGAATTCAAGTGAATGGCCCGGGCCACCAGTTCCTTTCCGGTGCCGCTTTCGCCCTGAATCAGGATGGTCGACCGGGTGGGAGCGGCGGCCTTGATTAAGTCGAAGACGTTCATCATGGCCTGGCTCTTGCCGATGATGTTTTCAAAGCTGAATTTCTTTTTCAACTCGTGGCGCAGCCTGATGTTTTCTTCCTGCAGCCGGCGGTGTTCCAGGGCCCGCCTGATGGTCATCAACAACTCATCGTTCTTGAAGGGCTTCTGAATGTAATCGTAAGCTCCCATCTTAATGGCGGTCAGAGCTGATTCCACCGAGGCATAGGCGGTGATGATGATCACCAGGGCTTCGGGGTCGATTTTCTTTATTTGCTTCAAAACTTCCAGTCCGTCCAGGCCGGGCATCAGCAGGTCGAGCAGTATCAGGTCAAATTTCTGGTCTTCGAATTTTTTCAGGGCTTCTTCGCCGGAAGCGGAAATTTCGACCTTGAAGCCTTCCGATTCCAGGAGCTGACCCAGGACCTCATGGATTATGGGCTCATCGTCGATCAGGTGGATCAGAGCATCTTCATTCATGGTGGCTTCCTCGTGTCTGTATTTTCAGGCGATTTCGTTCAGACAGGCTGGTAGGGAGGATGATGGTAAAAGTGGTTCCCCGTCCGACGGCGCTGTCCACCAGTATCTGGCCTTCGTGTTCTTTGACAATGGCAAAACTGATGGACAGGCCCAGGCCGGTTCCCTTACCCAGGCCCTTGGTGGTGAAAAAGGGGTCAAAGATCCGGGGCAGATGTTCCGGCTTGATGCCGGTCCCGGTGTCGGTTATCTTGACCAGGGCCAGGTTGTCTTTTTGCTGGCAGTCTATGGCCAGCCGGCCTCCTGCCGGCATGGCGTCCATGGCGTTCAGAATGATGTTTATGAAGACCTGCTGCAACCTTTCCCGCTGGGCGTAAATAACCACCGGTCGCAGGTCCAGCTCCAGCCGGATATTCAAGCTTTTAAGGCGGTAATCGATAAGGGAGATGATTTCTTCCAGGCTTTCTTTCAGGTCCACCCGGTGGTAATATTCGTCGGCCGGGTTGCGGGCAAAATTGAGCAGATTTTTTATGATGCGATTAACCCTCTCGGTCTGGGCTTCAATCTTCTGAAGAATCTGAAGGTAGTGGGTGTCGGTCAGCTTTTTCTGCAACATCTGGACATAGCTGGAAATCCCGGTCAGGGGGGTGTTGATTTCGTGAGCCACCCCGGCCGACAGCAGACCGATGGAAGCCAGTTTTTCCGAGGTCAGCAACTGCTGCTGCAGGTGTATTTTTTCGGTGATGTCTTCAAAAACAATGATCGTTCCGTAAGCTTTCATCTGGTTGTCGAACAGGGGAGTTCGAGCCAGGTCGAAAATCTTCTTTTCGCCGCGGGCCGTGGTCAGACCGATTTCGCTCAGCAGTTGGTACTCGGTCTGGGTTTCGGGTGGAAAGATGGCCTGGAAATTGTATTTGCCTATAACCTCTGATAAATGCCGGTTCAGAGCCTGCTCCCTGGCCAGTCCAAACTGTCTTTCCAGCACCCGGTTCCAGCCGATTACCCGGCCGGTCTGGTCGATGACCGCCACCCCGACGGTCAGGCTTTCGATGATGTTGTCGCTGTAATCCTTCAACCTCTGCAGTTCCTGGGACCTGATTCTTTCCTGGTTGTAAAGGTAGGCGTTCTCCAGGGCCAGGGCCACCGAAGTGGAAATGGTGCGCAGCAATTCCCGGTCTTCACCCGAAAGGTAGGATTCGTCAAGCTTATGGCTCATGGCCAGAAAGCCCATGACCTTATTCTCCAGCCGAAGCGGCAAAATGTGGACCCGCCCTTTTTCCAGAATCGGCCCGAACAACCCCGGTCCGGCCGGAGTTTCTTCTGGCTGGAGGAGCGAGATAAATTCGGCCTTCTGTAAAAGGTCTATTTCGGGACGGGAAATCACCAGAGAGTTGATGGCCGGGTCAGGTTCAGAAGACCGGAGCAGGTAGAATTCTGTCGGGTCGTTTTCCCTGGCCAGAAACAGGTCGATGTGTTTAAGAGACAGGGCCTTGGAGATGGTGTCCACCAGGAAATTGCTCAGGCGGCTCAGGTCGCGCTCCCGGTTCAGGACGCTGGAAATCATCAGCAACGTTCGGCGGTACTCGTAACTGCGTCTGTAAATCACCCGGTCGACCAGGGTCTGGATCAACTCCGACAGCGGGGTGAAAAGGGTGGCCCCCAGGATGATGGCCAGCAGACCGAGAAGAATGGCGTTGAGCCGGTTTTCGGAAAAGAGCTCGGTCTGGGAACTGACCACGAAATAAACCATGGCCAGCATGGCAAAGGAAATCACCAGGGTGGTTCCCTTTTTGAATAAGACTTCAAAGTCCATCAGCCGGTAACGGGAAATGGAGTAGGCCAGCGTGATCGGAATCAATCCCTGCATCAGGACGCTCAACTGGCCCGGGGCGGAAGGCAGGCGATCCCGGAGAAAGGGCACCACATAAAAAACGGCAAACGGCAGGGACCCCAACCCCAGGCCGACGGCGATCCATTTAAGCTGATTTTTTATATAAGGATTGATATTGCTTATCAGGTCCCGGAAGATCAGACCCAGCGACAGCAAGCTGTACAGGGCAAAGTGAGCCAGTTCCAGCTTTTCCAGTGTTTTCTGAAAGCCCAGGACCTGGGCCTCGGTCAATCTCGATTCCAGGACAACGTTCAACAGGATGTTGGTCAGAAGGAGGGTCAGGCCGGGGATGTAAAAAAGCGCAACCCGTTTCTTATCATGAACGATTTTTTTCTTTCGGGGGAAGATGAAAAAGAAATTCAGCAGGAGAGGGGGAAAGGCCAGCAGGGCCAGCTTGTCCAGCCAGTAAAACAGATTATCCAGGAAATCCATCTGGCCGGTGGCCGAAAAAACATAGAAAGAATAAAGAGAAAAAGAGACCAGGTAAAAAAAAGCATAGGGCCCGGTGAACTGCCTCTTGGTGTTGAAAAAGACCATCAGGCTGATGGCCAGAGTGGCCAGTCCCAGAAGCATCAGGTAAATATAGGTGGAGCTGACGCCCTTCTTGGTCAAGTAGAAAGAAGGAGAAAGGATGGTGCCGCTGCGCCCCACCTGGTAAAGCGCTTTCTGCTCCAAACGGTCTATGAACCAGAGCATCTTGGCTAATTCTATTCTGTTTTTTACCGGGGTGTCGTTTATGGAGAACAGGATGTCTCCGGCTTTTATGCCCGATAAATAGGCCGGGCTGTCTTCATCCACCCGGGCGGCTATCAACCCCGAGGGCGCTTCCACCCAGGAAACGCCGTCATAAGGTTCTTTCCAGGCCAGCTTGCGGGAAATGTTAATGAAGCCAAGGACAATGAGAAAGAGCACCAGGAGCAAAAAAGGGTAAAGCAAGCCTCTTCTCATGGCCATTCTTCAATAAAATATACTAAATCCAAAAAATTGAATCAATCTGATAAAAAAAAATCAATTCAGAATGTGCCGGATCCCGGCTCTGAGGGCCCAGTTAGTTTTGGATTGCTTGAGAAGGCGGCGCAGCTCCTCGTCCTCTTTGAGCCCCAGAGGGCTGGTGGTCCGGGAGAGGAAGGTGCTCATGTAGTCGAGCCTGGGTTTCTGAACTTCCTGCGGGGGGACCTGGTCCGGCGGGGTCTGGGTGACGGTTTCCTGTTGCCTGCTTTCCTGACGGTTTGCTTCCTGCCCGGTCATAAGACAGGCAAAACCAAGCCAGGATATCATCAACAGGCAGAGAGTTGTGTGTTTCATTTTCCAGTAGATTAATAAGACTTTAGCCGTCTGTTGTCAACCTCAATCTGTGGCGGGAGGTCCGGGGCGAAAAGGCGGTTGTCCCGGCTGCCGATTTCCGGATGAATATCCGGAGCTCAGCTTCGTCATCGGCAGCCGGGCGCGACGGGCGTCATTATAGGGATAATCCAAGCTGGTTACAATTGCCGAGACCACTCCTGTTAATTAACTAAACTCTTGAAAATTCTGGAAAGCATTGATTTCTGGAATGTCGGTTTCTGCTCCTGGCAGAGCAAGAAAGGAAACAACTCTGCCGGAAGCTGCCGGGCCAGAAAAAGCTCCGGCCGGCACGAGAGCTGACCGGCCGGTCCTCGTCCCGCTTTTTTCCCGGATTTAGTGCTGCTGCCCATGACTTCCGCCTTATTTCTCCTCAAACAGATAATTTTTCCTTATGCGCAGGCGGGGAAAACTTTCGTCCGGCCGGGAGGGCCGATTCCTGTCCTGACCGCCATCCATTGAAAAGAAGACCAGATGGGGGATGGTGCCGTCAACTTCCAGAGCGGCTCCGATTATGGAATTACTCAGGTATCGGCAGGAAACACCCAGTCCGACTGACTGGAACCTCTTCTCTTCGCATCGGCCGGCTTCTTCGATGAAAGCTCTGGCCAGGTCGGAGCTGACCGGCCTGCCGGCTTCCCGATTCTTCTCTTTCTGCCGGCGGGGCTTTTTTCCGGTTTGCTTTTCGTACTTCAGGCCGATCGCTTCCAGCACATAGCTCTTGAGCAACTTCTGGTAAAGCCGGCTGAAGGCCGCATCTCTTGATAAAAATTCTAATCCTACCGGCCGACCTTCAATGAAGACCAGCAGCCCTTTCTGCTCAGGGATCAACTGAAAGGCACGGAGAAAGTCTTCCAGGTCCCTTTTTTTCGCTTCATAGATATCGCTCATGGCGGCGGTCGGCGAATTAACATCAAACCTGGATGCCATCAAGTCAATATCATTCCAGATTTCGCTCTGATCGGTAATAAAGGCTCTTTCCTGTTCCAGGTGGAAATGGACCTGGTGTATTTTTTCGCGGCGCAGCTCGCGGTTCATCAGGTGGTCGGACTTCTGCATATGCAGCGAGGGGCCGTGCCAGCGGTGGGCCTCGACGCAACTTACCGGTATGACCACCGAAGTTTTCGGGCCGATCAGGATGGTAGTGTTCAGCACCCGGTTCTGCTTGGCTCCCCTTAATTCTTCGCCATCAAGAAGCAGGACCGGTTTTTCTCCCTTGTTGACGGCTTTCAACTCCGGCACTGCCCCGCCGGGTCCGACTTCGGTCACTTCAAATAGCCCGGTCTCCAGGGCCTCGGACAGAGTGATATAATCCGGTCCCTGGTTGAGGCCCGAAGTGATCGGGAAAAGGACCATGGCCTCATGAGTCTGAGGCTTCCCGAGTTCCATTCCCCGAAGATAAAAATTGACAGTCCTTTCCATAGTGTTTTCTCCTTAAAAGGTGTAAGTTTTAATTCCCCCGGAATAGCCTTGAGCCTGAAGCCTAAGGCGGAATCTTTATCAGCCGGTTGACAATACCCATCATCAACCCCCGTCTAATACTTGCCCTGATCCCACTCTGTTAATCCCGGGTTCTCCCCGGAATTAAAAGATTTCTCCCATTTCTTTGAGCAGCTCTTCCGGCGTGGTCTCGGCCAGGGCGGCGGCTCTGGCCGGATCCAGAATTTCCGAGGAAACTGCGTAGTGAAGCAATCGTCTAAATCTGGAAGGATTTTCCTCGCCCCGGTATTCCACCGGCTCTTTCCACAGCCAGCCCCGGTCGTTCATCATTTCCCGAAAAGAACGAAACCGCCGCTCGGTTACCAGATTCAGGTCCAGTGCCCGGCGCATAATTGCCTGGAGCGAGATTCCGTATCTGATTTTTATTTCGGCCAGCTCGCTCAGAGCTATTTTTCTTCCGGCCGGGAGAAAATATTCTTCCAGGATTCTGGCTGGCAGCAAGAAAGCGGCTGCGAACCGGTTATAAAGCCTGATCGTTTCCGGGTCGCTGGCCAGTCCGAACAGAATCTGAGCCAGCTCCGAAGCTGCCCGGAACCGGATTCTATCCGCCGGCAAGTTCTGGTCGACGGCGATGAACGGCTGGCCGCGGTAAAAGCCGGAATGGCTTTCGAATTTTTCCGGGCCGGCCAGCTTGAAAGTCTTGAGGCCGTGTTCTTCCAGGAAGGTCAGCAGGTTGGTCACAGCTCCCGTTCCCAGGTCCCAGCTTCGTCTCAAATCTTCAGCGGCCTTTTCCGCTTCTTCCAGTTTGAGAATTTTCAGCCTTAACGGCGGCTCGAAGAGCTTTTCCTGCCTTAAAAGCTTTTCCAGCCAGAGATAATTTTTCATCTTTTCGGACAGAATGACCTTGAGGGCCAGGGCCTTTTTCCTGGGCAGGCGAGGCTCGGGCCGGAATTCGATTTCCTCTTCCGGGATCAAATCCCAGGTTCTTTGCAAATAATTAACTCTGCAGGCCGGAGCGGGCATCAGTTCATTGGATTCAATGCAAAAAGCCATGGATAAAGAAGTCTCGGATTTCTCATCATCTTTTTCCACCGGATCGTAAAGGTTCCGTGCGGTCCGGACGGGCGGCAGCCTGCAAGCCATAAGGTCTGCCTCCTCCAGCACCTCTTCCGGGATGTCAGGCGGAGGAGGGAGCTCGAGGACCTGGAGGAGGTGTTCCAGGACTTCGGGAGATGGGCTGCTCAGGCCTTTTTCGTACTTGGCGATGGCCTGTCTGGTGACAATTCCCCCGAGTTTCTGGGCCAGGTCCTCGAGACTCAGGCCGGCCTTTAAACGGGCGGCTCTCAACCTTATGGGGAAGGTTGGGTCCAGAATTGGTCTTTCGCCGGCGTTGCCCATTGCTTCCTTCTTGCGGTTGACAATATACATCATAAAAAGACATTTGTCAACTAAAATTTTAATTTTTTTCTGGATTTTTTTGTCAATTAGCTCAAATTTATTTATTTTGTGCCACTTAGTGATATCTGAGACGACTAAAGAGGAAGTGGAGTGCTATGAAATCTTGTCGGTCCGATTGGCCTTCGGGCTGAATCCATGGAAAACAGGGGGCCAGCCGGTCATTGCCGGTTTTTTCAGGAAAGGCGGCTTTTGTCCGCAACTTATTTTACCGGTCTGCTTTATATTTAATGTAGAAGGGCGAGGCTCCCTGTGGCGGGAAAGAGACAGATTGACATAATCGGGGAGCTAACTTAAGATAAAACAAAGGCGAAGGCTTGTAATCAAATGCCTGGATTTATTTGCCGGATAATAACACCCGATGGTCGTATTCTCAAAAGGACGCTTCAGGCCGCTTCGCTCGAAGAGTGTCGGAAGGCCCTTGAAGCTGAGGGACTTTATGTTCTCTCCATTCGCAAGGAACTTAAGATCTCTCAGGTCCGTCTTTTCGGAAAACGAATCAAGCCGGCCGAATTTATCCTGTTTAACCAGGAGCTGGTAGCGCTGCTCAGGGCCGGCTATCCGGTGCTCAAGAGCCTGGAACTGGTGGAAAAGCGGGTGGAAAATCCCAACCTGCTCGATATCATCAGGAAGGTGGAAGCTGAAGTTCGGGGAGGCAGGACTCTGTCTGAGGCTTTTGCTCCCTATGAAGGCCTTTTTTCCAAAGTCTACACCGCTTCTCTGATGGCCGGAGAAAGAAGCGGCAACCTGCCAGGTTCTCTGGCCAGGTATATCCAGTACGCAAAAATTATCGATCAGACCAGAAGCCGGGTGCGCTCGGCCCTTCTTTACCCGACGCTGTTGGTTATCTTCTCGGCAGTCTTAATCGGATTGTTGGTCGGTCTGGTCCTGCCCCGGTTCGCCACCTTTTATGCCGACTTCGGGGCTCAGCTTCCGGCTCTGACCAGATTCCTGCTCAAGCTGGCCATTTTTATCAGGGCCAATTTGCTCTGGTTCGGTCTTTTCTTTCTGGTGCTGATATTTGTCTATGTCATCTTCCGGCGCAGAGATTCCTTCATCGTTTTCAAAGACCGCCTGAAACTGCGACTGCCGTTTTCGCGCTTTCTTATCCAGGATTCGGCCGTGGCTCTTTACAGTCGCACCCTGGGGCTGCTTCTGGAAGCCGGGATTACCCTTCTGTCTTCGGTCGGCGTGGCCGCTTTTTCCGTGCCCAACCGCTTCATTTCCTCAAAGTTGCAGTCGGTGCCGGAAAGCCTGAAAGACGGACAGAGCCTGTATGATTCTTTGCAGAAAACCGAAGTCTTGCCCCAGCTGGCCATGGATATGATCAGGATCGGCGAAAGTTCCGCCAACCTGCCCGGCATGCTGACCGAGGTGGCTGATTTTTACGACGAGAGGCTGAGGGACCGGATTCAAACCCTGGTCTCTCTGATTGAGCCGGTAATCATTATTTTTATCGGGCTGGTGGCTGCGGCTATGATATTATCGATATATCTGCCGATCTTTAACATTATCAGGATAACGAGATGAAATAGAGGAGGATAATTTGCCAAAGGGTGATGCCAACGGGCTCCTGCTGGCTGAGGAGCTGGAAGCCAAAAAACTGGCTGAGAAATACCGGGTCCCTTATCTTGACCTGAGCAGCCAGGAACTCGACCGCAACCTGGTGCAATCCTTTCCGGTCGATTTTCTGTACAGGTATAATTTCGTTCCCCTGCACGATACCGGCCGGGTCCTGCAGATTGCCATAGCCGACCCCTCAGACCTGGCGGCCATCGACAGCATCGAAACCTATGCCGGCAAGAAGGTTGAAGTGTTTGCGGCCAGCAGGAGGGGAGTTCAGGAAGCACTGCGCCGCAGCGAGGCCGCGGCCCAGGTATTAAAAGAAGCCACCGAGGGCTTTGTCCGTCAGGTGGTGGAAAAGGAGACGGGCGAAGAAGAAGATGTCATAACCATTGAGAAGCTGACCGAACAGGACGGCTCGATCATCAAGCTGGTTAACACCATCATCTTTACCGCCGTCCAGAAGAGGGCCAGCGATATTCACATTGAATCCAAGGAAAATTTTGTCCGGGTTAAATACCGCGTGGACGGGGTTCTGACCGAAGCCCTGGAGCCCCTGGACAGACAATTTCAGTCGCTGATTATTTCCCGGATCAAAATAATGTCCGACCTGGACATCTCCGAGCGCCGGGTTCCCCAGGACGGCCGTTTTCGGCTGAAAATCAAGGACAAAACCATAGATTTCCGGGTTTCCATCATGCCCTGCATCTACGGCGAGGATGCGGTCATCCGTATCCTGGACAAGGAGATGATTACCGAGGCTTTCGCCGAGTTGCGGCTGGACCTGCTGGGTTTTTCGGATTATGTGCTGCGCAAGTTTCGTCGCTATATCTACCAGCCCTATGGAATGGTGCTGGTGACGGGACCGACCGGAAGCGGAAAGACCACCACCCTGTATGCGGCCCTGACTGAAATCAAGTCGCCCGAAGACAAAATCATTACCATCGAAGACCCGGTAGAATATCAGATTGAGGGCATCACCCAGATCCAGGTCAACGAGAAAAAAGGCCTGACCTTTGCCCGCGGGCTGCGCTCCATCCTGCGTCATGACCCGGATAAAATCATGGTCGGCGAAATCCGCGACCCGGAGACGGCCCAGATTGCCATCCAGTCGGCCCTGACCGGACATCTGGTTTTTACCACCGTCCATGCTAATAACGTCTTTGATGTCATCGGGCGTTTCCTGCACATGCAGGTTGACCCCTACAGTTTTATTTCCGCTCTCAACTGCATTCTGGCTCAGAGGCTGGTTCGGGTGCTCTGCCCGAGATGCAAAGCCCCGGTTAATTACGATGATGTTACTCTGGAGCTATCCGGCCTGGACCCGGGAAAATACCGGGAGCTGAGTTTTTATGAACCCCGGGGCTGCTCCGAGTGTCACGGAACCGGCTATAAAGGCCGAACCGCCATTGCCGAACTCCTGGAGCTGTCGGATAATATCAGAGAAATGATTCTGGCCAGAAAACCCCTGTCGGAGGTTAAAAAAGTAGCTCAGGAAGAAGGAATGATTCCGTTGCGCCAGGCCGGCCTGGAAAAGGTGCTGGCCGGAGTGACCAGCCTGAAAGACCTGAATAAAGTAACTTTTGTCGAGTAAGATTGATGGGTTTAAGAGAAAGCTTCAGAAGGTATTTTATGGAACAGCCGCGACCTTCGGCTGTCTTTCAGATTGCTCCGTCTTTTTTTGCGGCTATGAAAACAACGGTCGGGGCGGAGATAACTTCTGAAGATTATGTGTATCATCCGATATCAACCGGCCTGGTTGAAGCTCAGCTTCTTCAGACCAACCTGGTCCGGCCCGAGTTCCTGCGGGATTTGCTTAAGAAAGCGGTGAGAAAATTAAAGTTGCGGGGCAATTCGGCTACCGTCATCCTGCCCGAGATGAGCACCAGGGTCTTTATCCTGTCTCTGGAAAAGGTCGGTCTGACTCCGGACGAACATCTCAGGTTTATAGAGTGGCGTTTGGGCCAGCAGCTGTCGCGGCCGCTGGACCGGATCCGATATTCCTACCAGACATTCAATTCAACCCGCGAGCGACGGGTGCTGGTGGTTTGCACCGGAGAGGAAGTGGCCGAAGAATATGAAAACCTGTTTACTGACTGCAAACTGAAGCCCGGCAAACTGACCACTCCTTCGTTGTCGGTGCTCAATTTGATAATGCGGACCGGGACCGAGGTCGACGATTTTTTACTGATAGACGCCGACCTGGATTATTTATGCCTGATTGCCGTCCTGGACGGAGTCCCCTATCTCTACCGGCAAAAACAACTCTGGCCGGATAACGACACCAGCCGGACGACCATCCTTAAAGAAACAGAAACCACCGTTAACTTTATTGAAGATAAAACCCGGAAGAAGCCGGCGCTGGTTTATCTCAGGACTAATCTGGAAAAACCGGTCTGGCTGCTGACCGAAATAGAAAAGCTGCTGGGACTGAGGGTGGAGGAAGTGAAATCCGAACCGCAGTTTCTGGCGCCGCTGGTCGGAGGAAGGTGATGTCCGGCAGAGCCAACAGAAACGGCTGGAACCTGGTCATCAACCTGGCCAGTCAACCGAGGCGCAATCGGCGTCCATACCGGTTTCTTCGGGCCGGGTTGAGCCTGCTGATTGCGGCCGGGCTGGTTGTCCTGGCGCTGCTGAATCTTAACAGCTGGAGGCAATTCCGGGATTTGAGGGACTCCAACCGGAACCTGGAAGAAAAAAAGACCGGTCTCGGAGTGGAAAACAGCCGGCTAAACCGGGAGGTGGAAAGCTGGCGTCGGCTTTATGGAGACCGGGTGGAGGAGATTAACAGTCTTCTGGAAAAAAAGTCCGGTTCGTGGGTGGCCTTCTTCAGCCGGATGGAGGAAGCCCTGCCTCCGGGCTGCTACCTGCTGGCCCTGAATCCCCCGGCTTCTGCTGCCGGCCGGGAGTACAGGATCAGAGTGGCCATGAACAACCGGGAAGAGCTGGGCAGACTCATCCAGAACCTGCAGCTTCAGAATTTTGAGGAAGTCAGGGTGTTGAACGAAAATTATCAGGATAATAGATTTCAGGTGGAGATGATTTTCCGGGATGCCAGGATTAATTGAGCTTTTGAGTCCTGAAGAGAGGAAAAAACTGTCAGGCTTAGGTCTGGCTGCGGCCGCCGTTATTGTTCTGGTGATTCTGTCGCTATTCTTCTGGAGTTACCGGCTTAATGGGCTCAGAACCGAAGCCGGCCGGCTGACCGCTGACCTGAAAAAAATAAGCGGTCAGAATGAACAGGCCCGACAGGAATTCGCCAGCTGGCAGCTTACCCGCCAGGAGCTGGAAGAATTGGAAAAAACAGCCGTTTATTCCGGCAGCGATGGTCAGGAAGTCTTCCGCCAGGACCTGAAAAGCCTTTTCAACCAGACCGGATTGCCTGTGCCCCCGATAAATTATCAGTACGAGGAATCCGGAAAGAAGCAGCTCAAAAGGCTGGCCGCCTCTTTTGCCCTCAGGTTTAGCTATCCGTCATTAAAAAAATTTCTTTATCGGGTGGAGACCTGGCCGCGTCTGTTGATAATTGACCAGATTAATTTCCAGAAGATTGACAATGCGGCCGGAACCCTGGACCTGAGAATTACGCTTTCTGGTTACTACTATGAAAAAAATCAATAAGAAGCAAAAACAGAAAGGAATGGCTTTGAGCCGGCGGTCTCTGGCCGGACTGCTGGTTGCCTCCTGTTTGCTTCTGGCGAGCAGCGGGTCGGCCGGACTCGGACAGGAAAATAAAAGCGGCCGGCAGACGGAGAGTCAGACTGTTTCCGGTTCGTCATACATAAAAAAAGATCTACTGCCGAAGCTGACGCCGGAAATGGCCGCGGTTAAACGCGATCCGTTCAGACCGGCCTCTGCCCCGGCGGCCCGGAGTCAGGCGCGGAGAACCCTGCCTGCCGAGAGCGGGCCCGCTCGGATAAAATCCGCTTCTGTTCTGGAAAATCTAAGCCTGAGCTGCCTGGGCCTGGTCAATTCCGGCAACAGGAGAATGGCCCTGATACTGGTTGATGGGCAGGCGGTTACTCTGGCTGAAGGTGAAGAATTAATCCCGGGAATACGGCTGGCCACAATATCCGCCGAAGAAATTGTTTTCCGGGATAACCAGGGCAACTCCAGGAAAGTGAGGATAAAGGAGAGATAGGATGGAAAAAAGAGAAAGGGCAAAAATCGGAATAAAATGGATGGGCCTGTCCCTATTGCTGATAAATCTTCTGGCCTGCGTCTCGTTCAGCCCGGCCTATAAACAGGGCAATCAGGCTGAAATTAACAAAGATTACGACGAGGCGATTAAATATTATGAACAGGCCTTGATTCAAAATCCTAAAGAAACGGTTTACCGATTGGCTCTATTCCGGGCCAGGGCGGCGGCGGCCATAAGCTCGGTGGAAAAGGCCAGAGGGTTCTTGAGCGAAGGCAAGAAGGCCGAAGCGCTGGAAGCTTACAAGAAAGCCCTGTCCTATGACCCTAACAACCGCTTGATTCAGGATGAATACCGCAGGGTGGCCGGACTGAAACCGCCGGTTGAAGAGAAACCGAAGGAAATAGTGGTCGAACAACCCATCCGCCTCAAAGCCGCCGGAGAAAAACTAAAACTGCGTTTTACCGATGCTTCCCTGAGAGCCATCTTCCAGGCGCTGGGGCGATTCACCGGGGTTAATTTTCTTTTTGACGAACAGTTCCGCGACCTGCCGGTCAGCATAGACCTGACCGATATGACCCTGGAACAGGCGTTGAACTCTCTGTGCTTAACCGGACGATCCTTTTACCGAATAATCGACGACAGGACGGTGATCATCGTCCCGGACAATCCCAATAAACGCAACCAGTATGAAATCAACGCCATCAAGACCATCTATCTTTCCAATCTTAATGCCCAGGATGTTCAGAACCAGCTGGTGTCGATTTTAAGGACACAGTACAAAGCGCCAACCATCATCGTGGACAAAACCAGGAATTCGGTCACCATAAGGGATAATCCGCGGATTGTGGCCCTGGCCGAAAAGATTCTGCGCAGCTGGGACAAACCAAGGGGAGAGGTGATCATTGACCTGGAAATTATGGAAGTTTCCCGGCAGAAGCTGCAAACCCTGGGGACTCAATTCGGACAGAGCTATGCCGGCATCAGATACAGCGGGACTGAATTTCCGGAAAGCGGCTGGCTGCCGCTCGAAGGGATCGACTTTTCGCTGGCGGGGAATTATCAGGTTACGCTGCCTTCGGTCCTGCTGCAATTTCTGGAGACCGATACCGACACCAAGATTATCGCCCAACCCAGGCTGAGGGGCGTCGATACGGAACAGATCAATTATATGGTCGGACAGAAAGTTCCAATTCCCCAGACAACTTTTTCACCCATCGCCGCCGGGGGAGTCAGTCAGCAGCCGATCGTTTCCTATACCTATCAGGATGTGGGCATTGAAGTTAACATTAAACCGCGTCTCCATCAGGAAAAGGAAGTCAGCCTGGAGCTGGAGATCAAGATTACTTCCATCGGCGGCAAGGGCATTGCCGATATTCCGATTATTTCCACCCGGGAAGTCAAGAATATAATAAGGCTCAGGGATGGAGAGACCAATCTGCTGGCCGGGCTGTTGAGAGATGAAGAGAGAAAGTCTCTTAAGGGAATTGCCGGGCTGAAAAGCCTGCCCATCCTGGGCAGTCTGTTCTCCAGCACCGACCGAACCGTCGAGCAGACCGATGTTATCCTGACCATCACTCCCCACATCATCAGGTCCATGCCCATTACCGATGAGGATGGCCGGCCGCTGTGGATTGATAATGAGGCTATGGCCTTCAGCACAGCCCAGGTTGGAGCGCAGGAAGAGGTCATGGTCGGGGGAGAAGAACTGACTCCCGAAGCCCTGGCGGAATCGATCGGCGGGATGAGCACCATCAGTCTGATGCCGGAAAGGATGGAGGTGCCGGCAAAAAATACTTTCAACGTCAGTCTGGTTTTGAATTCGCCGGCCGATGTTACCTCTTTAGCCTTGAATCTGAGTTTTGACCCGAAGCTGCTGCGCCTGCGAGAGATCCAGCCAGGCGACCTGGTGGGACAGCTCGGGGCCAGAGGCTCTTTCCTGCAGAATATAAATGCCGCCAGCGGAGTGGCTGTGGTCGGCTTTTCTTCACCGTCGCCGGCTACCGGAGTCAAGTCCGGGAATCTGGCCGTTCTGGTGTTTGAGGCGCTGGCTCCCGGGTCGACTCAGGTTACAATATCGTCAATTCAGGCTCTGGGAGTGCAGGGACGTCCGGTCAGCCTGTCCGGCGGCAACCTGGAAGTCCTGATCCGGTAGAAATAGAGTTCTGTTTTCGGGCGTAGTCGATTTAATAAAAGAAAGCGGATCAGTTTACCCGCGCTTATTTCCCGGCGGTCGGCGTAATCCTGCTAAGTTCCTGACGACTTTGAAGTGCCCCGGATAAAGAAATAAAGAAATAAAGAAAATAACGGGAACTCTTTACGCTTCGGGCGTCAATAGACAGGCTATCCGCCTGTTGCCTTCATTGCCGCAAATCACGGAAGCTAAGATGCTTCCCCTGGATATTTTTCTTTTTATCGACTAATCGGGAGATGAACCGTAGTTATTAATAAGCCGGGGTATGTTTCGAGGCCGGAGAGGTTTGGAGGCTTTGGTCAACAACCTGCGGATGATCAGGCCGCGGACAATTTAATTAAAGATTAACGGAATTCTGTATCCACTATAGTCAAGCGCTCGGGGTATTTTATTTCTCCAAAGGGGGTCATCACTCTGGGCTGGACGTCAAGCGCCAGACGCGAGCTGCTGCCGTTCCGGCCGCCGATGGCCAGGGCCAATTGCAACAAACGGTCCAGCCCCTGGTTCCCGAAGAATTCATACAGGTCGAGGCTGAGCCGGATCGGAATGGTGGTTTCCTGGCCCGTTCCGGGAATTTCAACCGGGCTATCAATATCTCCATAAACCGTGGGTTGACCGTCGATCAGCAGCCGGGCGGCCAGGCCGCTCAGGGTGGCGGCGGTTTTAACCTTGCCGGCGGAGCCGTCGTTGGGGTTGACGGCTACCACATTAAGTATGAATTCCACCGGCAATTTTTTTGAACCGAAAACCTGAGCCAGCTTCAATCCATCCTGAACGGAGAAATCATTAAGACTGCTCTTGTTGCTTATAGATATGCCGGCCAGCGAAAAACCTTCAACCTGCCCCAACTTAAACTTGAGGCGCTGGATCTGGGCCAGACTGCCGGCCAGGTCGGTCAGCGAGGCACAGCTCTGAAAAATAAAGATTGAAGCCAGAAAAATGGCTCCCCTGACCGCAAGTTTTTTTGCCATTACTAACTTCCTTATTAATTTGATGAGTCTTTATTTTTAAGCCATTTTTTCAAAATTTCTTAAAACCGATTTCAGGGCAATATCATAATCCATGTTTTGGAAAGATTAAAGAAAAAAGATAGAGAAAGAATCCGCGTGGTAATATCCGGCTTTTAGCAAAAAGGCGGGTGCGGCTGACCGCTATCAAGCCAGTACATCTTTGCCGATCCTGTGACGGCTCATGTCCCGGAAGGGTTCCGTCACGGCGCGCCTCCTTCGGTCCTCGCTCACCGATCCCCCCGCGGGGAACCCCTTCCGCTGCGGGCGGTTCGGAGACACGCCGCGCCACCTTCCCGAAATCATTACCCCCAAAAAGACGGTCAGAAATGGTTCCTGTATAGAACCATCGAATTTTATTATTTACGAGCAACCCTTTGTTCTTGGGGAAAGTCATTGATTACTGATGATATCAGTCCAGAACTGAAAGGAGTGCAGGAATTGAAATTTAAGAACCCAGATTGCCTATGGATGGTTCTGTTTATGTTGGCCTTTTTCATTCCCGCCCAAGCTGACACCGAATCTGTTAAAGGTCGCATATCTATAAGGAGTGATGAAACTCTATTCACCACCTTTGCTTTTATTACCATTGGATCGTTTGAAACTGCCGATAAAGAAAAAATGGTTCCTATCAAGGAATTTGTATGGCGAAGGCTCAATAGAACTCTCGAACCCGGCTACCTGGAGAAAATCCGCAGACAATGCCAGGAATTCCAAAAGGACAAAATGTTCGAGTATCGGGCAACGATGCTTGCCTTGAACTCATCGCCTCCCCCGCAGATACGTTTTCTGAAGGAAGAACTTAAAAGGTACGTTAAGGGAAGAGGTGGCAATGTTAAGGAAACCCTATCTACATTCCGGGGACTCGAACTGCTGCCTGAAATGCTGACCGAATTTTATCTCAGAGCAAACATCAGAGAACTTTACGAAGACTGTCAACCCTGGTATGAAGAGGCCGTCTTTGAATATCAAAGAATAGTGTCACGATTGCTGGCAGCTGCCTTTGAATATCTCAAAATAAATGAAGAAAGTGTAGAATTTGAATTTGACTGCGTTGTAATAATCCCTAATTTGATAGGTCCTCGAGGCTCTGCCATGGGACCTGTCTGGAGGGGAATTAAATATGATGTTCATACCCCGTGGGACAGAATTTCCTGGTCGCCCCATGAGCTTATACACGATATGATAGCGCCGCTAACGAAATCCGACAAACATATAGACCTTATTCTATCAATCACAAATTCAATCTGGGCGAATATCGAAAAGACGCCTGCCAGAGATTATTATCAAGATCCGATCAGCTTTTTTGATGAATGCCTGGTCAGGACGATAGACCACCTGGTGGCAGAAGGTCGGGATAAGGCCGGAAATCGGGACCGCCTCAGAGCCGCATTGTCAGAACAGGCCAACAGAGGTTTTGTTCTTTGCCCATTAATGCTGGAAGTCTTATTGGACTATGAGAGGTCCGGCCAATCATTTCGGGATTTCTTCCCTGAATTTTTGCTCCTCCTGAAGAAGAAACTCAGCGGACAGGAGGCAATGGCAATGGTTGATTGTAAGAGAGGCAGTCGAATGTGGTAAAATTCTTTCCGGCTCAAAATTAGATTGCTAAAGAGTAAGAGAGACAGTCATGTCCATGGTCAGGGTCAAAGTTAAATTCTTTGCCTACTTCCGCGAAATATTTGGCGCCAGGGAGAAGGAACTGGCGGTGGAAAAGGGCAGCACTCCGGGGGATGTTTTGAGCCGAATCATAGAAACCCCCCGCCAGAGGGATGAACTGTTTAAGGAAGGTCAGCTAAGATCCCAGGTTGTTATCATGGTCAACGGTTCGGTTGTGCCGGCCGAAGCTCTGAATTCCCGCCGGCTCGAAGACCATTCGGTGGTGGCCATCTTTCCGATGATGGGGGGTGGCTGAGCCCGTTTACTGAATGTGCCCGATACCCTTCAGGATGAGAAAAGCCAGGCTAAAGATAAGGGCCAGGGGCCATCCCGTGCTAAGAACATAATACCAGGGCCCGACCTTTCCCGTTTCTTCCAGTGTCAGGCGCTTATAATCCTGAACATACTTGAAGATCCTGATTCGCCACAGGAAATAATTTATTTTTACTCCTCGTTTTGAAACATAATCTGTTATGAAGACGGCAGCAACAATGCCAGCCGCTACGCCGATAAAAGCAAGGATTACAAGAATATACATCGTTTAAATTCCCACAGACTTTATGAGCCAGATAGCTGGTTTAATTATATGAAAGTTAGAAGTTCATTTCAAAGCAGATTGCGAACGGAGGATGGATATCTGGCGGTTAGGGCAGCCTTTTCAGGCCCTGACGAATCTCGAAAAATTTCTCTCCCTATTCCAGGCCCGGTAAATGCGGTCCGAAAAGCTCCCGAGGACTGGGAATTGAGGCCGGTTTCAGGTTAACGCGACTTGTGGTTCCTGGTCGCCGCCAGACACACTGGCTAAACTTGATGCCGGGTCTTAATCTAAGAAAAAATATCTTGACATGTTTTGATATTTTTAAAAAATATGAATCTTTAATGGTTTGTCCGGGTGAGAGAGTTCTGCCAATCATCAGGATCAATCCCGCTCATTGAATTTGATATCGGTGGAGGGATAATGAAAAAACAAATCAAATCAGCTTGCGCAGTCCTGATTCTATCCCTGGTTTTCTTAACGGTTTCGGTTCTGGGTCAGGGAAAGCTTGAGGACTATCAGAGAGCCTGGAGCCTCAGGGAAAAGTATGAAGGGCTGGTCTCTAATGTGCCGGAGCGGCCGGTCTGGATTGAAAAGACACCGCGATTCTGGTACCGAAAAACAGTGAAAGGCGGCCAGGAGTTTGTCCTGGTTGACGCGGAAAAACTGACCAAGGGACCGGCTTTTGACCACCAGAAGCTGGCAGCTGCTCTCAATAAAGAAACGGGAGAAAAATTCACCGCCGCCACTCTGCCCTTCAGGTCGATAAATTTTGTTGAAAAGGAGAAGTATCTGGAGTTTGAATTCAAGGATTCGGTCTGGCGTTGCGACCTGACAAGCTACGAGCTCAAGAAGACCGGCCCGGCCCGGATGCGCCCCGGACAGCGGGACGGCTGGCAGGATTTGAGCGGCCCGCCAGCCCAGGCGGCTTCAACTGAAAGCAAAGCTTCAGCCGATAAGAAATGGGAAGCTTTTATCCGCAATTACAACGTCTGGCTGCGTTCGGCGGAGACCAAAGAAGAATTTCCGCTGAGCTATGACGGCAGCGAAGGAAATTACTACACCTATCAATCACTGCTCTGGTCGCCCGATTCTAAGAAACTGGTGGCGGTGCGCCTGCGTCCCGGTTTCCGCCGCCTGGTCCATTATGTGGAATCTTCGCCGGTCGACCAGCTCCAGCCGAAATATTTTTCTATCGGATATACCAAGCCGGGCGACCCCCTGCCGGTGCCTCAGCCGGTGCTTTTCCTGGTGGAGCAAAAGAAGCAGCTCAACATCGACAATTCTCTTTTTCCCAATCCCTACAATCTGAGCGAATTTTCCTGGCGAAAAGACAGCCGGGCTTTCACCTTTGAGTACAATCAGCGCGGACATCAGGTCTACCGGGTGATTGAAGTTGAAGCTGAGAACGGTCAGCCGAGAGTACTGGTCAACGAAAGCTGCGCCACTTTTTTCTGCTATTCCAGCAAAAAATATCGTTACGACCTGGCCGACGGCAAAGAAATCATCTGGATGTCCGAGCGCGACGGCTGGAACCATCTTTATCTCTATGACGGTCAGACCGGCCAGGTTAAGAACCAGATTACCAAAGGAGAGTGGGTGGTGCGCAGCGTCGAGCGAGTTGACGAGGAGCGCCGTCAAATCTGGTTCCTGGGAAGCGGAATGTATCCCGGGAAGGACCCTTATTTTCTGCATCTTTACCGGGTAAATTTCGACGGGAGCGGTCTTGAGGCGTTCACTGAAGCTGATGCCAATCATACAGTAGTCCTTTCGCCGGATCTCAAATATTGCCTTGACCTCTATTCCCGCCTTGATCTGGCGCCCGAAATGAAGCTCAGCCGCACTGACGACAGAAAAGTTCTTCTGGAGCTGGAGAAAGCCGATATCACTGAGCTCTTGAAGGCCGGCTGGAAGGCGCCGGAAGTTTTTTCGGCTAAGGGTCGCGATGGTCGGACCGATATCTGGGGAATCATCATCCGTCCCTCCAATTTTAATCCTAAGAAAAAGTACCCGATAATCGAATACATCTACGCCGGTCCTCACAGCTCCTTTGTTCCGAAGAGCTTCTTTGCCTGGAACCAGATGATGTCCTTAGCCGAGCTCGGTTTCATCGTGGTTCAGATTGACGGCATGGGCACCAGCAACCGCTCGAAGGCCTTTCATGATGTCAGCTGGAAGAATATCAAGGATGCCGGTTTTCCCGACCGGATTCTCTGGCATAAAGCGGCGGCCGCGAGATATCCTTACTACGACCTCAGCCGGGTTGGAATCTACGGCACCTCGGCCGGCGGGCAGAATACTCTGGCCGCTCTTCTGTTTCACTCCGAGTTCTATAAAGTTGGATTTGCGGCTGCCGGTTGCCATGATAACCGCATGGACAAAATCTGGTGGAATGAGCAGTGGATGGGCTGGCCGCTCGGTCCGGAATATGAAGCCTCTTCCAACACGGTTAATGCCCATCGTCTGCGCGGAAAACTTCTGCTGGTGGTTCCGGAGCTTGATACCAACGTCGACCCCTCAACTTCTTATCAGGTGGTTAATGCGCTGATTAAAGCCGGCAAAGATTTTGAGCTGTTAGTTGTGCCCGGCGCCAATCACGGCTCCGGCGGGGTCTACGGCGAAAGGAAAAGGAACGACTTTTTTGTCAGGCATCTGCTGGGGGTGAATCCGCCAGATTGGAACAGGCTGGACATAAAGCTGCCCGAACCTCGGCCTTCATTCATGCCCAGAACTCCCGGTGAGGAGATTGAGGAATAGAGCGCATCAGTCGCCTGACCCGAAGAAGACAGATTCATGAATTAATAGGTCTCTTTTTTCTGCTCACTTACAGAAAAGGCAAGATTTCTGGAGGCCTGGGCGGCGGTTCTTTTATCTGCCGCCTGAAGGTAAAGATAATAATTGCCCGGCTGGAGTGGGTCCGTTCTTATTCTGAGAAGATAAGTCTGCCGACCGGCTTCATTTCGAGCCGAGACGGGAGTGATTGAAGAAGGCACGGCGATCGACTGGTTTTCGTCGGACCGGAGCAGGCGGCAGCCGAATTCCAGTTCCGGACTTTCCAGGTCGGTCCAGCCGCCGCTTACCAGGACATAAAATTCTTCAGTTCCCGTTCTCAGGCCTGACCCCAGCGGCTGGTACCGGCTGAGACCGGGCGGGAAGAATTGCGGGCTGTTTTCAAAAACCGACACCCGGTCAGCAATCAGCAGGGCCGGCAGGCCCAGGGTCAGTTTTTCGGATTGGCTCTCGGTGATGACCAGGTCGGAGCTGCCCAGAGCCGACTGCCCGGTGGCCAGGTTCCTCATCACCACCCGGCAGCGGTAATTTCCCGGCGGCAACTCCATCGGGGGTGAAAAATAAGCCGTTCCGGCCTCAGTTTCGGAAAGCGAGCTCAATTTTATTTTTCTGCGTTCCATAGAGGCAATCTGGCCATCTTTATCAAAAACGATGAAAATCAGTTCTAATTTGTTTCCGGCCAGCTTTTCTATTTCCTCTTTGACCAGCCTGGTCCAGAGAATCAAATTTTCTCGGTCTTTTTCATAAAAGGTCAAGCCGCCTGCCGGCAAGGGCAGCGGTTCCTGGAGCAGAGGTTTTTCGCTCAGGCAGAGGTCAACCAGATGGAGCTGTTTTTCGACCTGAGTCAGTTCATTGAATGGCCTGGGATTGAAATAGCCCCTCTGAGCATAGACTTTGACTTTCGGGCGGTTGACCTTTACCCGGACCTGGTGATACTGTCCGTCCCAGCTTTCATCCACATAATAGCCAAGGACGTAATAGCAGCCGGTTATCTGCTGGACGTCATCCATTCCCCGGGCAAAATTATGAACGTTGCCGAAATATTTCCCGCCCGAATAATCGGCAATCTTGCCCAGGGTAAGAATGCCGGTCAGCCTGATGTCCTGGTTGATCCGGGTTACGCTGTCTTCGGTGTCAAAAGCATAGACCACCAGGTTGGCGTGGCTAATGGCTTTCTGCATATCGTCAAGGTAGTACTGAAGCTGGGTCTGTCCCCAGTCCTGTCTCCAGGTGCCGCGGCCCTGATCCTGGGTCTGAATCCCGTAAAAAAGCGAATAGGGAATGCCGGCCGAAAACAGGATGAGGTGCTTGATTCCGGGGATATAACCGAGTGCCCTGGACAGCCTGGTCATTTCCCGCAGGAAAGTTAGAGCCTGGACCCGGCTTTCCGAAGTCATAAAAGCCCGTTTCATTTCTTCGGAAATGTTGGTCGAATCCATAATAGGGTCTTTTTCGGGTTTGGACCAGATGCCGGCTCCCACCCCGCCTCTCTGGCTGACATCGAGCGGGTTTTCTTCGGTGGCCTGCTGCCAGTATCTGAGCTCCAGGTTTTCCACGCTGCTCTGGTAGTTTCTCAGGCCGACGGATTCGACGAACTTGCGGATTTTCTGGTGGTCGCTGGTCAGGTATTCCCGGACGGCCAGCCCGCCCTCCAAGGAGTAGGTGATGATTCCAATTTCATCTGTCGGCTGGCTTATCTTATCCAGAAAATGCAGAGCCGCTGCCCTGGTGGCCCGCAGCCCCTTGGGGTTGTTATAGACAAAGTCGAACAGTAAGAAAAATTTGCGGCTGGCGGTTTCCGGAGCGGCGGAACTTTGCTCAGCCGCCGTTTCCGATTCCGGTTCCAGAAGAAAAGAATGCAGATGTTTTTCGAATTCAGTCAGATTTTTTCTCTGTCCGTTGTCATAAACTTCAAACTCCTGTTTCTCCAGGTCGGTAACCGGCCGGCCTTTATTGTCGGTGACGTAAACCTGGATTAATTTCAGTGTTACCGATATTTCGTGTTTTGGCCTGAATTGAATGGTTTCTTCCTGGGCCAGCAATGAAATCGCAGGATTAAATAAAAGCAACATGAGCAGGACAGCAGAAATGGAATCAAACGCTTTTATATACCGGGTTCTCATGTCAGATAGCCATATGCGCCGCCGACCTCACTTTAATGAGACTCATTCTTATTATAATCCCGATTTGCCTCTAAATCACTGAAATTGTTGTTTACGCATACATCCACTGAAGACGACAGCCGGAGAACCTGGACCCCGATGGAGTTTGTCGTTTTGAAAGATGCTTGACTTATTGAGATGCCTTTCTTATCATGACATGGGGTTTGAAATTAATAAATTTTCTTATCCCGGATTTTTTCAAAGGAAAGGAGCATGAAGAGAGTTTTTCTGTTGATGGTCTTTTTGTGTTTTTGGGTAGGTTCTGCCGGTCTGGCTCAGGTGGTGACCCCGGTTCAGAAAAAAGACGAAAGGATAAAAAAACTGGACATTGTTGAACCGACGGCTATTTCCCTGAACAAAAGCCATGTTTATTTGTTCTTGAGAACTCAGGGGCAGAATACCTATAAAGAAGGTTACCAGCTTAAAGCCACTGTCATCCCTGATAATGCCACCAGCAAGGCGGTTATCTGGGAATCGAGTGACCCGAATGTGGTGACGGTGGACAATAACGGAAACCTGATCCCGGTCAAGCACGGTCAGGCCGTAATTACCGCTACCACAAAGGCAAATGGGTTAAAGGCCCGCTGTGAGGTCAGGGTTGAATACCCCAATTTTCCTTTCGGTAACAGCTTCAGCAATCTGGCCAATTCAGGGTATATGGCTGTGCAGAATGACTGGATATATTTTGCCAATCCGTCAGCTAATATGGCCCTTTATAAAATGAAGCTGGATGGGAGCGGCAGGCAGAGGCTCAACTCTGCCGTTACCTCTTATATTAATGTCTCCGGCGGGAAAATATTTTATCTGGATAGGGATTATTATGTTGAATCCGTTGACATCTACGGTGAAAACGCCCGCAATCTGACACCCAATACTCGTTCGGGAGATGTTCTATTAGCATATGAAAGGGTGTATTATCGCTCTCTTAATTCCGACGGAGGTTTTGCGATTTACCACTTTAACTTTGAAGGGCAGGATAAAAAGATTATCGATTGGAGCTCAAGAGCTAACCTTTATAAATTTTATGGCGACGGTAACTGGTTTATATATTCCATGATGGGAAATTTCAGTATAGCTTTTAAGAAAAACAGCCAGGATATGTCGGCATCTGCTTCGTTAAACAGCAAAGCCAGAATCTTTATTCCTTATGCCCTGATAATGTCGGGAATTGGCGGTCCGGCGGCCATTCCGACCGATGTCTACCTGATTGATGAGACAGAAGATTCCATAAAAAGAGTTGGAGCTTTAAGCGACTGGCCAAAATTAAAGATTGATACACTGTACAAGAATTACAATCAATCGATGAAAATTAACGCGCTGGCGCTGGAGGAAGGATGGCTATTTTACACGACCGAAACTATTTTGAGCAAAATGCGCACGGACGGAACGCAGAATCAGGTGGTAATCACCAATTTGCCTGCGGGTCAGCATTACATCTTTCCGGTAAGGACCGGCAGCTCGCCCGATGATCTGTGGATTTATGTTTACACAAAGGACGGGCAGGGAAAATTTAATCTGATAAAAGTTCGTCATAACGGAATGGACCGGACACTCATCAATTGAAGAATTCTCGAACTTCTTTTGACCCCGGCCAAAATAAGGAATAGAATAATAGTCTGAATTATTGAATAACCAGGACCGGAATTATTTCTTTTAGAAATGCCACGGGATAATCCTCTCAACCAAAAAGTTCTCGGTCTGTTTGAAGATTTATTGGCTGCTCTTTCATCCCGGACAGGGAAAAACGAACCGGAGCTGGCAGAGAAAATTGTTCAAACGGCAAGCCATTTGATTTCTTCCGGGAATGCCGACCGTCTGGATCCGGCTCTTGTCCGGAAGTATCTGGTTGAAACTTCCAGGTCATCTTTTCTGCAAAATCTCAGCTATCCCGGCGGATGCTGGCTCTGGGCTGAAACCTGTTTTTCTTTTATCCAGCAATCCGGCTACAGTTTACTCAACCTTTTTGAAGATAGAGTCAGGGAAGATCCGGAAAGGATTCTTTTTGTAGATCTCTCGGACGGGCAGGCCACTCGCTGGACCTATTCTGAAATAGCCGGTTATCTCAAGCTTCTGGCTGGAAGTTTTTATGTTTTCTCTGAAAAAAGGGAACCGAGAGTTGCCATTTTCAGCGAAAACCATCTTGATACCGCCTGTGTGGACCTGGCCTGCCTTTTCTACAACGTTCTGGTTTCGCCACTGAACCCGGCCTTCAATCTTGACAACCTTGAGATGATCTTCAACCGATTGCAGTTCAACATAGCGGTGACTGATTCCCCGGAAAGAATAAAGTTGCTTCTGGCTCTGAAGAAAAAAACCGGACTGGACTTTGAAATCCTGTCCACCAGAAGATTTGATATTCCAGGTGGTCAGATTTCTCTGCTGGGAGAAAGGATCAGAAGCGTCAACCCGGGGGCTGCTGAAAGGATACTGTCCAGAAGGCGGATAAAACCGCTGGAAGAAGTCTGCACCGTCATGTTCACCTCGGGCAGCACCGGTCAGCCCAAGGGAGTTTCATTTTCTGAATACAATCTCATTTCCAAGAGATTCTGCCGGGCGGCGGCCCTGCCGGCGGTTGGCCGGGATGAGGTCCTGCTGGCCTTTCTGCCTCTCTATCACACCTTCGGCAGATATTTTGAGTTGCTGGGCTCGATTTACTGGAGAGGGACTTATGTTTTTTCGGGCAACCCTTCCGTTGAGACCCTGTTCAGTCTTTTCCCTAAGATTAACCCCACAGGATTGGTCAGCGTTCCGATTCGCTGGCTGCAGATTTATGAAAAATGTCTGGAAGAGCTTAAAAAGCTGTCTCCGGGCGAAGATTCGGCTGAGGCTATCAGGTCTACAGTCGGTTCCCGCCTGCGGTGGGGAATTTCGGCTGCCGGGTATCTTGACCCGCGGGTGTTTCATTTCTTTGAGAAGCACGGGGTCAACCTGGTGAGCGGGTTCGGTCTGACCGAAGCCACCGGCGGCTTAACCATGACTCCGCCCGGCGCTTATCTGGATAATACCCAGGGCCGGCCTCTGCCCGGCGTAGAATTGAAACTGAGCCCGGAGGGAGAGCTTCTGGCCAGAGGACATTACATAGCTCGCTATCTCGAGGACAGAGGGCCGGGCGACAGAATTCCTTTTCCCGGAGACGAGGAAAACGATTACTGGCTCAGAACCGGAGACATCTTCCGTGTTCTGCCGAACGGCTATTACCGGATAGTTGACCGCATCAAGGACATTTATAAGAACAACCGCGGCCAGACCATCGCCCCCAGGAAGGTGGAAGATAAATTTAAGTCCGTCCCCGGCATAAAAAACGCTTTTCTGGTCGGCGACGGGCGACCTTACAATGTTCTCCTGATTGTGCCGGACGAAAGCTTTCCTGAGTTCAGCACGGTGCTTGGGAAGGAAGGGCTGGAACAATATTATAAACGAATCATAGAGGCGGCTAACCTGGAGCTGGCGCCTTATGAACGTATCATCAATTTTGCTCTTCTCGACAGAGATTTCAGCCGGGAGCGGGGGGAACTGACGGCCAAAGGCTCTTTTAACCGGAAAAATGTCGTTGCCGTAAATTCCGAACTGATAGAAAGCCTTTATAGAAAGAGTTATCTGGAAATCGAGACCGAAACTTTCAGGTTGAGAATTCCTTTCTGGGTGATACGGGATATAGGTTTGCTGGAAAGCGATTTCAACTATGAAAACGGAAGGTTAATCGACCGGGGACGTGACCTCACTCTGGAGATCAAGCCTGCGGAAAAGAAAGGCAGCTACCGTGTCGGAGACCTGGTTTATGAAGTGGCCGACGGGTTGATCGACCTGGGCCTATTTACCCGCCAGCCTTATCTGTGGTGCGGAAACCAGAGTCTGGTTGATTTTCTGCCGGTTAAAGAAGGCTGGGATACCACCCATCCCAACATATCTTTGCGAATTAAGTTGCCGCCGGAAAAAGAAATGAGTAAGTTGACGGCGGCGGGCTCGCCGCGAGGAATTACCGACCTGTCTTTGCTCCGGGTCCATCAATTAATAACCAGGATTTATTTCGGCCGGGACGAAGAAGTCCGGGAAGCCATGAGCCTGGTAGAAAAGTTGCTCTATGAATCTGAAAGCCTGAGAATCTCGACCCTGCTCCGTCTCCGGCTGGAAGCCATGGCCGGTCACCCCCTGGAGAGAGTGCGCTGCTGGGCCTATCGGCTGTTGATTCTGGATAATCTTCTTCCGGGATACAGCCCGGCTTTAGAGGCTTTCGTTGAATCTGGAAAAACCTTTCTCAACCAGGAATCGATTGAAGAAATAACCTCTTCGGTTCTGGAAAGCGGCCGGTTCGAAGCGCTCAGAAAAAGAATGGCCGGCTACAGGACCACTCTTAAATGGCCGGCTTCTCCGGCTACCATTGCCCAGTTCAAGCAGCTGTTCCAGTTGTTATCGGACTTTGCCCGGATGCATTCCGAATTTACATCCCGGGTGGCGGCTGAACTGGCCAGCTGGGCTCTGCACCGGGAAGACAGAGCCCTGGCGGCCGAGGCCGAGCGCATTCTGAGAGAACTTTATCTTGTCAACCGGTTGAAAATAAAACTAAAACTTCCGGAAGATTTCCGGCAGCGGCTGGATGGGAGGTTACAACTATCCGGCGAGTTCACAGACCGTGAAAAAGCTCGGATAATCAAGACTCTGAGCGACCCGACCTTCCTCCTGGAAAGCATCAGGCTCGGGTATGACGACCAGCGGACCACTGCCGAGGCTGTTGCTTCCGGCCGGATCAGGGTTTCCCGGGTTACTTCGATCTATCCTGGACTTCACCTCAGAGTATGCCTTAACACCCGGGCCGGGGATCATTTTGACCTGCGGGTGGAGCTTTTTAGCGGCCGGTGGCGCACTGACCTTCAGGAAAGAATCTACTGGTATTTGATGCTTTCTGAGCATTATGAGTATCCGGGCCTTCTGCCGCCTCTGGCCAGCTGGCGACCGGACCTCAGGGCAGTCAGTTATAGATTCATCAGCCGGCTGAGCGTGGATGACCGGATCAGAGATTTTGCCACCAGTTATTCCTATCCGCAGTCGGCGATCAGCCCTCTTGAATGGCGAATGCTTTACATCCGGGCCATCTCTCTTATCTTTAAGGCGGCTGCGGCCACGGGTTTTAAGCTGATCCCGGGCGAGGCCCTGCCTGAAAATATCACCGTGGATTCGGCCAGCCCGATGTTTATCTCTCCGGGGCATATCAAATTCGGCACTAAAAAACTGGACCTGGTCAAGTCGATCATCGAGAATTTTTATCTGAAAGTGGCGGCCGCTTATCCCTGGGCTGAAAAAATATTGGACCTGAGCTGGATTTTTGATGCCGGCTTTGAAGTCTGGGAAGAAAAACAGGCCGCTGATTTTCTGGCCGGGCTTCAGGAAGAACTGCAGACGGAAGATTTTGAAGTTGACCGGTTTGGTTCCCTGAAACATCAGCTGGAGATTTATCTCAACGAAATCAAAAAAAATCCCGTGTTGCCGATTTCCGTGTTGCAGGCCATCCGGCAATACAAAGAATGGGAGCTTAACAGGACGGAAGCCGGACCGGAAGAAAAAGAAAGAAAAGTTCTGGACCTGCTGGATGAATTTCACCTCGACCGACGGCCGGAGTGGATTCGCTTCTATTTCTACCGGCACACCTATTTTTCTTCGCTCACGGCTGAAGTGGCCGGGGCTTTTGAAAAGTTGCTGGCCAGGATGAAGGACAGGCCGGACAAGTTGCCGGTTCAATTCCTGGAGCTGTCCGAGCTGCAATCCAGTCTGAAAAATAAAATTGACCTTCAGGTTTTCAGCCGGATGGTTTTTCCCGGAACCCGCCAGGTCAAGGAACTGGGTTTGCTGAAAGCCGGGGACCTGGGTCAGGAACGGCTGGTAATCAAATCGACGGTCACAGACCGGGAGGGAAACCAGTTCACTTTTCGGCAGACTTACGACCCGTCTGAGATCGGGCAGCTCTACAGGTTGTTCCTGAACGACAACTATCCCCGGGTTATTGCCCAGGCCAATCAAAACCTGGTCTTGATTGATAAGGAAGGATTTCTGGTCGGCGGCATATCATATAGAAATCTGTCCAATCAGGTGGTCTTTATTGAAGGAGTGGTGGTGGCGGAGAGGTACAAGAATAGAGGGCTGGGAAGGGCCATGCTGAGGGATTTTATCGGCCGAATGACCGGTTTCGGCATAAAAATGATTATGACCCATTATCTGATACCATTCTTCTTTATGAAAGAGGGTTTTGCGCTGGATAAACGCTGGGGGGCTCTGGTCCGGGTTATTTAACCGGGGAAAGTCCGGCGATGACCTTGCCGGAAGGCGGTAGACAAAGGCCTGGTGATAATCAGGGCCTTAATTCAGAAAGTAAAACCTGACTCAGACTATCCGCTAAAAAAGATGATTCGGACTAATAAAGTTTGTGTCCGCGGTTGTCGATGATTATAAAGGCCGGGAGGTCTTTCACCACAATCTTTCTGACCGCCTCCATCCCCAGGTCTGCAAAATCCACCAGTTCGGAAGAGACGATATGCTCCCTGGCCACCAGGGCGGCTGCTCCTCCGATGGTGCCGAGATAAAATCCTCCATAACGACGGCAAGCTTCGACCACTTTTTCCGACCGGTTTCCCTTGGCTAACATAACCCTGGAAGCGCCGGCTTTCATGAACTCTTCGACGTAATTATCCATTCTCTGGGCGGTGGTGGGGCCGAAACTTCCGGTCGGCATCCCCGGCGGGGTTTTAGCCGGTCCGGCATAGTAAACCGGATGATTCTTGAAATACTCCGGCAGCGGCTGCCCGCTGTCCAGCATTTTCTTAAGTCTGAGGTGTGCTATATCCCGGGCGACAATCAGGGTGCCTGAAAGTTTAAGGCGCGTTCCGACCGGGTATCTGGACAGCTCGGCGATGAGTCCCTCGGTCGGTTGATCCAGATTTATGGCCGGGGCTTCTTCCAGCTTCAAATCTTCGATCTTTTTCAAAAAGCGGGCTGGATTTCTGTCCAGGGCTTCTATGAAAATTCCATTGCGGTTTATTTTAGCTTTGAGGTTGCGGTCGGCGTTGCAGCTGACCCCGATTCCCACCGGCAGCGACCCCCCGTGCCTTGGCAGTCTTATAACCCTGGCTTCGACCGCCAGAGCCACTCCGCCGAATTGAGCTCCAAGGCCGGTTTCCCTGGCTATCCGGAGCACTTTCTTTTCCCATTCGAGGTCTCGGTATCCATGGGGAAGTCCGGTCGGCCGGGTGACCAGGTTGTCGAGAAAACCGGCCGAAGCCAGCTTGACCGTTTTGACATTCATCTCCGGCGACAGGCCACCGATGACCACGGCAATTCGGTAAGGAGGGCAGGCGGCCACTCCGAGGGCTTTTATTTTCTCCCTTAAAAAATCCAGCAGGGTTTTTTCATCGCGGAGCAGCGATTTGTTTTCCTGGTAGAGGGCGGTCTTGTTGGAAGAGCCCCCGCCTTTGGCCATAAAGTAGAATCGGTATTCGCTTCCGGTAGCGCTGAAAATTTCGATCTGGGCCGGCAGGTTGTGCCCGGTATTTTTTTCCTCAAAAATTGAAAGCGGGACGTTCTGCGAAGCTCGCAGGTTCAGAGTGGTATAAGCTTCAAATACTCCGCGGCTTAGATACCTGGCATCGTCAACCCCGGTCAGAACATTTTCGCCCTTATATCCGATGATATTGGCCGTTCCGGTGTCCTGACACAGGGGCAGCAATCCTTCGGCCGAAATGACGGCGTTTTTGAGCAGTCCGGCCGCCACGAAGCGGTCGTTGGCCGAAGCTTCCGGGTCATCCAGAATGGCCGCCAGGTTTTCCAGATGGGAGGTCCGGAAATAGAAATTCAGCAGGGAGAAAGCTTCTCTGGCCAGAAGCCGAAGCGCTTCCGGCTTAACCTCCAGAAATTTTTTCCCGCGGCCTTTCACCTCTTTTACATAATCAGAGGTCAGCCTGAGGTATCCGGTCTGGTCTTTTTCCTGAGGGAAAACCGGACTGTATTCGAATTTCATATTGACCTTCTCCAGCCGAAGTTATCAGTCTTCTATATCCATATACTCGATGATGTCTTCGAAGCCGGCAATGGTCTTGTGCCCGACCATGCCGATCAACATATACTCATTGGTCAGGGGATTAAGGCGGAATTCTTTGAGCAGCCTGAAATTTTCGATCTGACCCGACCGGTCGACATGGGTTCTGGGACCGGTGCAGTAAATTTTCATCTCGCCCGCCTGAATGGCATCCTCTCCGGGAACGCTGACGATGGGCACATCGGCTTTAATAACTTCCAGCACTTTGTTTTCCAGCTCGTCCAGGTCGATATTCGGCCGTTCCGGAAAATTGATGACAAAGCCATGGCGAACATCGGAGTGGATCAGGGGACTTCTGGATTTGTAACCGTAATCTCTTTCCAGAATAGCGGTGGTGATGTCCTCGGCCGAGTGGGCCATCAAGCGGTACTTGATGGTTCGGTCGACGATGGTCTTGATGTTCTGAGGATAGGGGCCAAAAACCGTCGGCCGGGCGACGATGATTTCCTCGCCGATGCCGATGAGAACCTGAGCGTTGCAGCCCAGGATGTCATAGATCAGGTCGAAATGTTCGACCACCACCCGGCGTTTGTGTTCTATCGCCCGCCTGATAGCTTCCTTGATTTTATATTTCTGCATGAAGGCCAGCTCATGGCGAACATCGATGTGGAAGGTATGTCCCGAAAAATAGTCCTCGGGCGAGAATGAATAGATGGGGGCTCTTCTGACATTGATGCCCTCGTCTTCATTAGTGAGTTCCAGTCCGGGGAAAAGGCCGCGAATCAGGGTGGATTTGCCGGAGCCTTCTTCCCCGATGATGCCGATCAGGTAATCTGTCGGAGCCAAATAGCGACGGGCTATTTCGCTGGCCACCAGGTAAAGACGGTAGCGTCCTCGCGGGGCATAGTAGACGGCATAGATCAGGGTGTCAAGCCGCGAAAGTTGTTTAGGATCCATCGATTCCCCAACCCTTAAAATTTTAGGTCAAACAGCGGGACATGCTGCTGAGCGCCGTAAATATCGGTGTCTCCCGGCGAACCGGAGGGAATTTTCCTCCTCATGGTAATCTTGACGGCCTGACTCGGCTCGAAATAGACAATCTTGAGGACATCCGTTTCAGGAATCCGATACAGAGCGGCAATTTTCCCGGCGGTGATTATCTTTTTCTCCCGGAAAAGTTCAAAATGACGCCTTTCCTTGAACATGATATCAAGAGTCAGCTCAAAAGGTCCAGAGTTCTTGGAACGAATTACCCGGGCTACCTGGAGAATATTTCTTTTCTTGTTTTTCTGGTGTTTTTTCTCGTTTGCCGGCATCTTTCCCCCCGCACCTATAATTCTCTAATTTCTGTCCTGAAAAAATTCGGATCATCTATTTTCATTAAATGATAAATGGAAAACTCAAAGACTTTGCCCATGGCTACATCGGAGGGAGAAAAGGGAAAGGCCAGGTTTCCCGCGGTAGCTATTCTCCCTTCGTAACCAAAGTGAAGCAGGGCCGAGCGGGTGACCGCCAGCAGCGAGTCGGCTTCTTCCTGGCTGCGGCCGATGGCTTCGATCACTATTCCGAGCTCGTGGGATGAAGCCTTCTTGACCGGCTCCAGCTCGCCCATGACGCCGTTTTTCCCGTATACATGGAAGAAAATGCGTCCTTCCTCCGGGGCGATTTTCATTATATCCCTGGCTCTCTTTTCCACCGCTCTGAGGATGGAATCAATTTTTGAAATCATGATCGGGTCGCGCACCCCGGCCACGCTGATCGACCTGTAACCGGTCAGCCGCACCCCCTCCAGCTTCACCCAGTAATTCTCAGAAGGCACAAACCGGCTGCCGCGAACTCGAACTCTGCCCCGACCGATATCTTCGAACGAGCAGCCTCGAAGGTTAATCAGGCCTCCGGGCCCCGGCAACTCGTAAGGGTCCGATTTCTCGTAGAGAGTATGGGCGGCCGCCGATTGCGGGGTGAATTTTCTTTCGGGCGAGAGAGCCTCTAAGATGAAGGAATCCTCTTCCAGGATTCCCAGGGCACAGTCGGAGCCGGACCCCGGTGTGGCGGCAATGGCCGCGCACTCGAGGATTTTTCCGAGGTGCAGGGCCAGCCCGGGGTCGTAGCCCAGCGAGATCGGCAGGGCGGCAAACACCGCTGGGTCGTAGGACCTTCCGGCCACCACCACCCGGCAGCCTTCTTTCAGGAGCTTGACGAAAGGTTCAACGCCCATCTGGGCGACGATGTTTTCGCTCTCTTCGACAATCTGCGGGGTAAGCTCGGGAACAAAGGCCAGAGGCTTGATGCGATTCTCTTTAAGAGCCTTGATAACAGTTTCTTTTTCTATATCGCCGTAGGCCACCCCGAGTTTGAAATGGAGATTTTCTTCTGCGGCAATTTCTTTAACAATATCCAGACACCAGTCGACATGCGGCCGGGCGCCGGAGCCGCCGGCGGTGCCGATGACCACCGGAATGCCCTTTTCCAGGCCGGCTTTTATCATCAACCGCAGGTCTCTTTTAACGGCCAGGCGGTTGGTAAAGGATTTCCCGGCGCCAAGATAATAAGGCCCCGGGTCGGTGGAACCGGCATCGGCCGCAATCAGGTCCGGTTTTTTCTTCAGGCCGTTTCGGAAGGAGCTCTCCGGAAAACCGTAGCCCAGAATGGCCGTAGTGGATAGAATCTTAAAGGGCGGAAGCTTTTTCCTGGTTTTTTGGGCGGGCATTTATTATCTCTCTCCGTATTTCATTTTAAGAATCTGGATAATTCTTTCCATCTCATTATTCACAATCATGAAGCCCTCGTCAAAACCCATGCCCGGCTTGGCCAGCATCCGGTCCGGGCGGGTGGCCATGGCCACATGAACGCAGGCAATGGCTGAGATGTCAGTTTCGTTGCAGGTCCCGCCCTGGTAGGCTTCAATGCCGTGAGCCTTACAGTAAAGGTTGCTTTCTATGACGTTCTGAATGCCGCCCAGGTCGGGAGTCTTGATCTGAATCATATGGCAGGCCCGGGCATCGGTGAATTCCCGGATGTCTTCCAGAGTGTTGCAATGTTCGTCAGCTACTATCTTTACCTTTGAGCCCATCGACTCCAGCTTGTGGGTGATTCTGGCCAGCCCTTCCATCTGCCTGTATTTTTCTTCCAGGTCCACCGGGCCTTCGAGGTAGAGATTAAAGCCGTCGGCTTCTTTTTCCAGCGAGGCTAAGTAATCAGCCACCCGGTCGAGGTCTCCGTCAAAAATCAGGCCGACCGTTCCGTAGACATCGATGTGAATATCGGGCCGGTAATCTTCCCGCGGCCTGAGTTTGATGATTCTGTTTACCAGCCAGCGGATGTATTCTCTTAATTTTTCGCCGTCGCGTCCCAGCTTGTCCTCAATGTTGTTAATCAGGGCATGGGGTAGAGCGTCGACCTGTTTCAGGATCATTTTATCGGCATTGGTGTAGCGGTCATCTCCGGACTGTCCGAAGATTTTAACCCTTTCCGGAATTACCGGCAGGTTGTACTCCTGGCAGATGATCTCGGCTTTTAGCTTTTTCTCGGCTCTGGCCCGGGCATCGAGGATAGCCTGGGAAAGGCCGTATCTGATAGCCGTGTGGAGCCGCTGCCCTTCAAACTTGAGCTGCTCGAATCTTGCGGCCATCTTCCTGAAGGGCTCGACCTCCATTCCCTCCAGCAGCGGACGCAGATGTTTTTTCATAAAGGGGAGATAGCGGTCGGCTAAAAACAGCGGGTCCCGGCCGCCGACTCCGGAATACTGGACGGCCGCGCAATCCCCGACGGCCAGTTGACCGTCTTCCAGTTCCAGGATGATCGAAACGCATTCCCCGGCCATCCTGATTCTTTCAAATCCCCTGGTAACCGGTTGTCCCTGGTAAATAAAACCATCAGCCCGGGCGCCTTTCTTGATTGCTCTCTGGTCGTCAAAAAAGAAAGCGGACTTTCCGGGCACAAACTGAACTCTCTGTATTTTCATTTCGGCCTCCCGACTAATTTGCCTTTGCTGATGGCATAGATATCATCCGTCACCATTTCAAAAGTGATGGCCCGGCCTTCGGCTCTGGCTCTTTCCTGAAGCCTCTGGCGATGGTAGGCCATGATGTCTTCCGGCAGAGGCAGATGGCCTTTGTTGAAAATTCTGATAAAGCCTTCATTGTCCCTCATCGGAATGATTTTCCCGTGGTTATAAATGGAGGGAGCAAAGGGCACATCCAGCAAACCGGCTTCAAAGGCAGCCACCGTGCCGGCGGCCACATCGCCCTGGCCTATTTCATAAACCTTATTTAATAAACTCCGGACTTCGGCTTTTATCAGATTGACTTCCGTCTCCAGGGCTTCAGGCTTGAAGATAACCTGGTCTTCGACCATATTGATCGCCTGCCGGGTGGCTCTCAGGCCCTGGGCGTTGGCTTCCTTGGTGGGAATGCCCATGGCTTCATGGGGGCTCTTGACGATTACTTTTTCGGCCCCGGAAAACCTGGCCACTATCGCCCCCAGGGCAATTACCGAAAAGGCTTTGGCTTCATCCTCCGGGAAGCCGCCCATCCACTGGTGGAAGACGGTGGTCAGCTCGAAATCGTCAAAACCTTCCTGGCGGAAATATTCTTCGGCCAGCTGGCGCAGGGCAGTGATGGCGGCAACATCCTGAATGATATTGCCGCCCTGCCCGTAGCCTAAAGTTATCGACCTGACACCCTGTCTGATGGCTAATAATCCTTCTATGATTCCGACTGCAATAGAAATGCATGGCGGCACCAGGGTGCCGGTCAGAGGTCCGAATGGCTCTCTATTTATTCTGATTCCGTTTTCTTCGTAGAGTCCGACCAGGCGGTCAACGTACTGCCAGTCGCGAAGTGATTTTTCGACCGGAACCCGCTTGGCGTATGGAATGTTGTAAGAAATTCCCCCGCCTTCAAAGCTGGTAAAGCCGGCGGCCAGGGTAATCTCCGCCAGCAGCCGGGCATCAGGGGTTCCGTGCCGGACCTGAAGAGGTTTGCTCAGGCTTTCCACCACCCGGCGGCAGCCTTCCAGACCATGATTGACGGCCGGAAAACCGTTGAGCAACGAGGTCCCGGCCTGTCTGGATTTTTCGATGCCCTTTTCGGCTTCTTCATACCTGTTCTGCCTGGTGTAGGCATCGATGGTGGTGGGCAGGAGGTCGGCCTGACCCTCGGTTTCCAGGTAGCGGAGCAGCTTGATGTGGTCGTCTATCAGCGCCACTCCGGCCCTGGGTTGAAGAAGAGTCCGGCCTTTTTCTCGGGCTTTTTGCATCGCCCGGGCAAACCTTCTTTCTTCGGGGATCGTCCGGTGATATTTGAACGCTTCTTCCAGCGAGACCTTCTGACCCGTGGGCCAGGTTTGCAGAACCTCTTTTCTTATGTCATCGAATTCTTTGAGGTCGAGCTTTTGATTTTTTATCATGGCTTTTATCCTTCATCATTTAAGGTTTCTAATGATTCCACGGCCAGGGCGGTTGCCTCCCGGGGGTACTTTTCCACCAGATTCCCCAGCAGCGAGAAGAGGTACTTGCGGTCGGCAAAAAAGCACGGTTTCTCGGGCAGGAGCTTTTTTTCCTGGCCGTATTGAATCAATTTTTTAAGAGGAGTTTTCATGGTTGAGTTTGATTCCGCGGCCGACAGAAAGCCGCCGCTTCCTATAATGACCCTGACTCGCCTGAGGTCTTTTCCGGTCTGAACGTAAACCTTGCCCTGGGGAGTGTAGGTTTCCTTCCAGCCGCCGATATGCCTCAGGGCCGCATAATAAACACAGCTTTCAGCCAGCAGACGGTCAAATTGAAGTTCGTCTTCTGTTCGGGGAAGATAATCAAGGTCCCGGGCGATTCTATCCACATAGTTCCTCAGGGAACCGGCTTCCAGTCCGAGCTCCCGGAGTCGGTCTTCAAGATAGGGCCAGCCGCTGTCGGCGAGGGAATGAGCCGAAACCCTCATTCCCAGGTCTCCCTCAACGGTCCTTTTGACTTTTGGTTCTTTTATTCCCTTAAGGACCACCGTGTCGGATTCCAGATAGGATTCTGTGTTGGAATAAAAATCGGTGGTGGCGCCGCCGATGTCGATGGCAGCTATATCGGACCAATCCGGCTGGTGCTTGGGGATAGCCTCCATTAATTCAAAAACGGCCAGGGGGGTCGGCCGGGGCTGGCTGCCGAATGTTTCCACGATTTCGGATAAGCCGCGCCCGCTGACGATTCTCTGCAGAAAGATTTCTCTTATTTTCTCTCTGGCCGGTTCGATATTGACCTGACCCACTTCGGGCATCAGATTTTCAGTCACCATAACTTCCTTGGTCTTCATAAGGTCAACCACCTCTTCAGCCACTGCCCTGTTTCCGGCATAGACCACGGGGCAGGCGATAGAGGCGGCGGCCAGCTTCCGGGCATTTTCCAGAACGTACTGACTGTTTCCGCCGTCGGTGCCGCCGCTGAACAGCAGGATGTCGGGTTGAAGTTTTTCCAGATTGGCCAGGTCGCCGCGGGTCAGGGAGAAGGCGAAACTGGCCACGACTTTGCCCCCGGCCGACATGGCGGCCAGCCTGGAAAGCTGCAGGGTCAGGTCCGGCACCAGCCCGATGGCCGCGATTCGCAAACCGCCCTTGGCCGAGGAAGAAAAAAATATTTCCGCCTGGCCCTTAAGCTGGCCGAGGGGCGTGTTTTTATCTTTAAGCAGCAATCCGGTCAGGGCCTCGGCGAATCCCCGCACCAGGTTATTCTGGGTGGTGGGAACGGAAAGTCTTTTTTCCAGACTCAGACCGGAATCCGTCAGCGAAAACAGTCCGCCCTTGGTCCAGGTAGAACCGATGTCGATGCTGATTATCTTCTTCATTTCAGTTGCGTTGCCGGGCGCCTAGATTAACTGGCTCTGAGGACTTAAGATTGGCTTCAGAGTTTTTAGAATCGGCTCCGAACTTTTCGCTGATATCCTGTCTTAAAAGTTCGGCTACCCGCTTCAGGTCAACGTCGGGCGGGAACACCCGGTCAAAGCCCATGTCCTTGAATTTCTTTTCCACCACTTCGAAGGGCGTTTTGCCCACCACCAGGTTGCCCCCGACGTAGAGAAGAATCCTGTCCAGTCCTTTCTCTGTGCACAGGTCGCGAAAACCCTGGCAGTCGATTTCGCCGTGGCCGTAGAGCGAGGACACCAGAATGGCCTTAGCGTTGGTTTCAATGGCGGCGTTGATGAATTCCTGCTGGGAAACCATGACTCCGAGATTAACCACCTTGAATCCCTCGGAGGTGAAGAACAACTCCAGGATTTTATTGCCCACCGAATGACAATCGGCTCCTATTACTCCGAGAACAATCGTCTGCTTTTCCATGGTTGTCATCGAACTCCCGTCTGGTTTGTTTCCTGTCTCGTTTTTCATCTGTCGGAATGATCTCGCTTCAGGTTTAAATTTTTTAAAAGGTCAGGGATTCAGCAGCTGGCTGATTTTTTCCTCGACATACAGAAGAGAACCGCGCTCGATCTGATAATCAAAGACAATCACCTTGCCGCCCCGCTGAGTAAAATTCTGGACCGCAGCCATATTTTCTTTTTTGCGCTGGAGCTGATACCCGGGCGGAATGAAAACAACGTCGACGGCAGTTAAAAACTCCGGCAAGCGGTCTTCATCCTTCAGAAAGAGGCAGGGCACCGGGCCGGTTGTCAGGCCCATATTTTTTAATCTGGCCACCACCCGGTTCAAAAAGTTCTGGCTCTCGCAAACCACGCCCAGTTTCTGAACCGGGCTCAGGCTGGCCATCTCCATGATGGTCTCCTGGCTGGGGGAGACGGCTACCTGAATCATTTTTTCCTTCAGTCCGGGCAGTTTCCCCAGCAGCTCACTGTAATGGGTGCTGGTGGTGAGAATCAGGTCAAAGGGTTTAAGGCGTTTCTCAGCTTCCGGGTCGGCCGCCAGGTCGTCAAGAAGGAACTTAGCCACCCGAACATGCCTGAGGAAGATAAGCTGTCTTTCAAAGATCGATAGACTTTCAGGGTTGCAATCGATGATGGCCACGTTGAAATCTTCCAGCCTTTCTTCTCTCTGGATGATGGCCAGCTCGACAAAGGTTTTAATCTCCTGGTAGGAAAAATTCATCTTCCGGAGCTCTTCCAGAAGGCTGTCTATCAATTTCTGGGCTCTTTCTTTTCGTCCGGCGGGGATGACGTCCTGTCTGGAGGAAATAAAAGTTCCCCGGCCCTGAGTGGTTTCGATGAGCCCGTCGGTGGCCATGAGTTCGTAGGCCTTTTTCACCGTGCCCCGGGCAATGTTGAGCTGGGCGGCCAGCTCTCTCTCGGTCGGAAGCTTGTCTCCCGGCTTTAGCTGATTGTCGTGGATCAAGGAGGTTATTTGCTTTATTATCTGGCGATAGGTCGGGACAGGGCTGTTCTTATCAATCTTAATTTTCGTCTCCATATCACTCCTCTCTATGCCGGTATAATTTCAGATGAGCCATTATATACCATAATAGACCAATATGCAAGTATTTTTTTCCTATTTTTTGATTCTTATAGTGCGGATATTTCGCCGGGATTTTGTTTAAGGAAAGCCTGAGCTATGAGTTCAATTTAATTTTTTCTCTTATTTACAGAAGAAAACAGGGGCCAATAATAATTAGTAGTAAGCGAGCTTCTTTAATTCTTTTGGTTCAGGTTTTCCGTGGCTTTTTATAGCCTGCTATCAGCGCTCTTTCAGCATGACTCCTCCCTTTATCGTTTTTGACTGTCGCTATTATACCGGAAAACACAGGCCAGAATAATCGCGAGTCGATTCTGGACACACGAGGCCGGGTGATTTCATAAAGTGATAAAATGAATCTGGTATTTTCAGAAACATGATCAATGACATTTTTTTCCGCCTAAGGTCATTTCAAGATGTTATGGATCTTATGAATCTGGCTTTTTTCCTGCCAGCATTACAAATTTACAGATGGCAGGAAAAGAGTCGTGTTGTTTTGCAAATTTCAAAATATTTTTGCTTTTAACTTTCAGACCTCAACCAAAAAGCATGCAAAAAATAGCTGAATGAGTATTGTGCCCCCGTCTTAAATGTCATTTCTAAGGCCGAGGAGGCGGGCCATGTTGGCCTTCGGGTCGATTTTAACTTTTATGCGGCCGGGCATGGCGCTCAGAATCGGGTTGAGGCCGGGGCCGTGGCCGGAATAATCGCTGAACCCGTGGATTACCACGCCAATGGTCACCGCTCCTTCATACCTCCCGCGGCCGTAGTAATCATAGTGATCTCTGATGGCCACGATGTCTCCGAGCCGCAGTTTCTTCAGGTTGAATTTCTCCACCGCCTCTGGACAGGTCGTCTGGATATCATAGTCGATGGCCTCGATGCCCTGGCCGCCGATACCCGAGCCCATAAGATAACCGGGCACTTCAGCCGCCACCGGCACAACTAACTGATTTCCTTCGACCACCAGGCCCATCTTTTCCAGAGCTTCGGGCGATATTTTGTTGACCCGGACATCCTCAAATCCCAGGATCTTCAGCCCGACTCCGCGCGCTTTAACCATGACCCTGTCGTAAAGGGCCAGTTTTTCTTTGACCCCGGCCGGGAACCAGACCTTGTCGTCGGAGCCGGCATGACGCCCGATGTAAATTCCCTTGCTGCCGCGTGCCTCTCCCGAAATCACCACCGCTTCGTTTCCGATGCAGGCTAAGATGGCCAGAGCCGTTTCCATCGGATTCTGACGGTCGCGTCCCTGAATGGTTACGTCCGGCTCGACGTGGTCGGCCTCAGCCCAGCCATAAGTCGTGTCGCCGTAGCTGACGCTGTAATTTATCGAAGCCATGCCGATTCCCAGCTTTGATTTTCCGTCGTACCCGGGAGAATAGTCCAGGGCGGACGGCGGCTGAATAACGCCCTCGACGGCGATCGTCAGCAGTTCATCCTTGTTAGTCCGGATCGGGCCGGAATAGGGGGCTTTTTTCGCAGCCTGGGGATTCTGGTTTGCGGCCGGGACGGTCGATTTCACCGGCTTCGCCGCTGCCAACGGCAAGCCCAGCAACCTGGCCAGGCCGGCTTCCCGGTCAAGCCGGTAAGTTAGCTTTCCGGTCTGGCAGGAAAGAACCGGCGTCACACCTATTCCCAGCCCGGAAATGTCGCTCGGCCCGCTGACCACCACGGCCACCGTACCCGCTCCTCTGTAATATCCTTTGCCGTAGTTGCATTCAATATCCTCGAGGTAAACCAGGTCGCCGAACCTCAGCTCATCGAGGCCGTATTTTTTAATGTCCGGAGGATAGCAGGTCTGAATGCTGAAATGGCCGTAAAGACTTCCCGCGCCCGGTCCGGAGCCGACGATTTCTGCCGGAATCTTTTTCACCACCGGGACCTCCAGCTTGCCGTCCCTGATGCGGATGGCCATTTTTTCCAGCACCGCCGGCGACAGACTGTGAACGAAAATCTCCGGGAAGCCTTCGATGGCCAGCCCGATTCCTTCGGCTTTGACCTGAAGCTCGTCGCCGATGGCCAGCTTCTCTTTAACTTCGTCGGTAAAATGCACCAGGACATAGCTTCCGAATTTCCCGATGACCAGGCCCTTTTCGCCCCGGGCGGTGCCGCCGAGCACCCGGACCTCGTTGCCGATGGCTGTCTGGGTGAGCCAGGCCTGACGGAATCTTTCCTCACCGACCCCTTCGGTGGTGACTCCGACTGTAACCTGGTCAGCGGCAGCCCAGCCGAAAACAGGCTGGCCTAAATTCAGCGTGTAATTTATTCCCGCTGCGCCTATGGCCATTTTGGGCTTCCCGTCCCAGGTGGTCAGGTAATAGCGCGAAGGCTGGGGGTGAGCAATCTGACCCTTAACCGCAGTGACCACAAGGCGGTCTTTGTTGGTCTTTAAGGCCGGAGAATCCTGCCCGGCCGCATATAATTGAACAAGGCTGATGATAAGAAGCAAAATCACCGGGAAAATTTGCTTCCAGAGTAGCCATCCGCAAACCCTAATCATCGAATTTCTTCTTTTTGACATCTCGAACCTCCTGACGAATCCATTCAACAAATTGGCTTTATTATAATTTTTTTCTTTCCCGCCCGGCAATTAAAAAAGCAGACGGCGGCGGCAGAGTTACCTGTTAAAAAACATAAAGAAAGAATAAAAAGACAGTCAAGCGGAATCGTCATCAATCTGGAGATGGGCAGAGGGCGACAGGGGTCACTTTGCCAGCTTGCGCCGGCCGAGATAAACCAGATTCTTAATGAGCTCGATGGTGGTCATGACGGCGATAAAAATCAGCAGGGCGGTTAGACCAACTCTTATCTTTGGCAGCAGTTCAGCGGGCACTTTAATGGCAAATAGATTGTCAAACGGCTGGCGCAGAAGAAGACCTATAACCACCAGAGAAACACAGTTCGACCCGACATCCACCCAGCGCGATGCTGTAAACAGTTTGAAAAACAGGCTGAGCGTGGCCGCAGCGAAACCGACGATGATAATCAATGAAATCCGTCGGCCGGGCTCAGGCATAAAGATGGGTCGCGGCTCAGCCAGGTTAAAGTTAACAAGGAATATGGTCTGAAATCTGCCGAAAAGCCACAGAGCAAAGCCTGTCAGACTGAGCATGATGGCCATCGCAATCAGGGTGCCGATTCTTTTGAGCAGCGGTAGTCTGGCCGGAGTATTTATTTCTTCCAGGTCGACAGCGAACCTGGGCCAGGGAAGCTTTATGTCTTTTCCACTCTGAGTGATCAGGTAAAGAACCAGGGTGACGATTCCCAGGTCGGTCAGGAAAGCGGTGGGCAGATAAAAGATGGCTTCAAACGGACCCAGCCGCGGGATATAAACAAAGGGGAAGGTGATAAAACTCTGCTTGAAAATAACGGCCACCAAGGTAAACAAGAAATGGATAGAAAAAAGAAGTCCGGTGTACCGGAAGAGAAATCTTCGGT
>FWPV01000387.1_pt1 | contig 142565 bp, 124 predicted proteins | sample 2228371 | NCBI WGS metagenome assembly FWPV01 (sample SAMEA103939776, study PRJEB20133) | metagenome | reverse complement strand
AAAGTGACCATTTGAAGGGTGCACAACAGATTGTTTGGTAGCCTTTTTATGATCTGCTGGAATTCAATTGAGGATAGTAATATGGATATGGCATCCAAAGCTGAAGAGAAATCAGGGAAGAATTCACTGCCTTTTTGGCCTTCCCGCAGGAAACAGAAAAATCATTTTGATCCTGCTACTTTTGATCGGACATCAATTCAAGAACCTGTCCTATCCAATCATTTGATCAAGACAAAGTCCAATCGGGGGTGATTCCGACATCCTCATATTTTCTAAATTTGCCTCCTCCCATATCCGAAAAATGAGTCAAAAACCAACCATCTGGGCTCTTCTGCTAACTGGGGTAATTTCTTCCATAGGCGATCATCCCTCCTGTGAGTAATCCCGCCAAGATTATTCGGGCCTTCTTATTCCACTTAAAAGCAAATTGCTCAGCATAGCTTTTGGTTCTAAAATTGACCAGTATCATGATTTTCTCCTTGAAATGGGACAAGATTTTTTCAATGTATTTGGCGTTGGTGCGATATCCACCCGGATTACCTCGGAGATCCACAATAAGTATCTTGGAATCGAAATGTCCTCGAATAGAATCTGAAATCTTTCTGGCATCAGCTATCCCTTGGGCAAATGAACTGAAACTTCCAATTTTCAGATACTGAACTGAATCATTGAGCAGCTTAAGAAAGCTGGTCTTGGAAGGTTCTTATTCCTCATGAAAGGTGCGGTCGGTAAGAATTTCTTTCTTGATATTTGCTTGCATAAAAAACCTCGAATCAAAATATTCCTGGGCGTTTATCAACTTTTTGTTAACGGGGTGCCCAACTATCATTTTATAACGGCTCCCAATTTGGGGAATAAGACGAAACAATAATTCTCCCCGGGTCCAAGGCTTCAGCTCGGTTTCTAAAATGTATCCATTTATAAAATCATTTTCTTGGACAAAAAGGAGCTTGGAATGGTCACCATACTGATAGATCCCCTGGAAACTTTTAAGACCAGCTTCTTTGAACTTTTCCTCCCATCAAATTTCTTAACCTTCAAAAGTTCCTCAGCGGATGAGACCGATCCTAGTTAAGAAATGTGATCGGGAGAATTAGTGTTTTTGCTGGTCAAAACCGGATTATCTCCATTCATTACTTTTTGATCGGCCTTCAAGATGAATAAAAGTCCTGAATTTCAAACTAGGAATAGGCCAAAATCAACTTTACCACCTGGTATTAACTATTTTTTTCCCATCTATTGATTTGTATAGTTCCTTCTTCTATTTTGGATAAAGAAACGATTAGACAAAAACTTCTCTAAATAAATTTTCCTTTTCCGATTTGGTAAGGAAAAGAGCTTTTTGGGAAGGGCATCGACTCCGTTTTCATTTTGAATGCTTCACTGTTCCCGTTGAGTAAAGTCCACCTTCCAATTTCTGTTTATGCAAAAATTAAATGTAACACTGAGTCCGGAATTTAAGTCTCAGACGATCAAAGCTGTTACCGCCATCATTCTTTTCATTACTACCTATTTTATCCTGCTTCTCTTGGCTTTGGGACTGACAGTTTTGTGTATTCTGGGAGGGATCCTCCTGATCTCGTTAAAGATCACATTTATCACCATCGCATTGGGGATTGGGTTGGCAAGCTTTGGCATTTTGATTTTGGTGTTTTTGACCAAGTTCCTGTTCAAATCACATCGTACCGACCGTAGTCACTTGATCGAAATCACCCGAGCGGACCAACCTCAAATATTTAAAATGATTGAAGATATCGTCCAAAAAGTGGGAACCACCTTTCCCAAGCGCGTATATCTTTCTTCAGAGGTGAATGCCTCAGTTTTTTACGATTCCAACTTTTGGAGCATGTTTTTTCCAGTCAAGAAAAATCTTACCATAGGCTTGGGGTTGGTCAATTCAGTTACTCAGGCAGAACTGAAAGCTATCCTGGCGCATGAATTCGGTCATTTCTCCCAAAGGTCAATGAAGGTGGGAAGCTATGTTTACCAGGTAAACCAGGCCATCAATAACATGCTCTATGACAATGATTTTTTCGAAGAGATCGCCTACAAATGGGCTTCATTCAGCGGCTATTTTTACATTTTCGTCAAGGCTGCAATTAAGGTTCTTCAGGGAGTTCAATGGATTCTGAAGCAACTGTACACCGTCGTCAACAAGCAATACCTCGGACTTTCCCGTGAAATGGAGTTTCATGCCGATGAAGTGGCTGCGCATATCACAGGATTTGAACCACTCAAAAACTCTCTGATGCGAATTTCCTTTGCCGATTCGGCTTTCGAATCTGTCTTTGACTTTTATAATGGTAGAATGCAGGAAAATCAACGTAGCCAAAATCTATTTTCAGACCATGGAGTGGCACTTTCCATTCTGGCTACTGAAAATAATCTACCCCTAAAAAACAACTTTCCCCAAGTCACTGATTCGGAACTCAGTCGGTACAACAAGTCCAAACTGGTCATTAAAGATCATTGGGCTTCGCATCCCAGTACAGAAGATCGAGTCAAAAAACTCGAAGCTACAGGCCTTCAGCAATCTGGACTATCCGAGGAGCCCGCCAATTTCCTGTTTGAAAATTTGGAAGAGGTCCAACGGCGGCTGACAAATCAGATTTTTGAACCGGTCCGATACAGTTCACCTCCGGAGTTATTCCTTCAGGATGAATTCACCAAAGCATTTCGGGAAAAAATCGAGTCCAATACATACCCCAAGATTTTCAAAACCTACTACGATGCCAAAAACCCCGCCTATTTTCCTCCGGGCGATGAATTTGCTGAAATTGAAGCTGAAATTTCAGATTTATATTCTGATGAAAAAATAGATTGGGTTTACACTGCAAGAGCGCTGGAGAATGACTTGGACACGCTGGAACAAATACAAAAAGGTCAGCTAAAGTTAAAGTCATTTGACTATGATGGGCAAAAATACACTGCTAAAATGAGTAAAGAGGTGGCAGGTCGGCTCCAAAAAGAATTGGAAACCATTAATGCCAAACTCGATCAAAACGACCTTCAGATCATCTCATATTTCAGAAAGTTAGAGAAGGAAGGTGGCAAACTGGAGCACTTGTTTCTAAATTATGAGCAATACGGCAAGAACTATTTCAACTTCTATAAAATCTACGAAGAGCTCAGTAAAAAGCTTGAATTCATCAATGAAACCACCTCATACGAAGTTATTCGACTTAACTTTCAGAGCATCAAACCGTTGGAATCAACCTTAAAAAAAGAGATCAGGGAGCTGATGGCAGATGAAACTTTGGCAGCCGATATTAATCAACCCATGCGGGAAAATTTTGAAACTTACCTGTCTCAGGAATGGATTTATTTCGGAAATGAGACCTATTACAATGACCGGCTTGGATACCTGTTCCAAGCCAAAAATGATTTTGCCTACCTACTCTCTCGAGGATATTTCCTAAGAAAGAGAGCCTTGTTAGAGTATATGGCTTCTTTAGCAGGAATAAAGAATTAGAGAATCATTTTCAAAGTCAAGGTAAACAACAGTGGAATGCTAAACCTGTCTTTTAAATTATTCTCTAAATTTTTAAATCGAATAATCCCAAAAAAACCAATGAGCCAAAAGCCCATTGGTTTTTGTTTTTAAGAAACCAGCTAAGATTCCTTATTACCCAATCAAATTAGCTCATGGTTTAAATGACCAAAGTTCTGTTTTTCTCTTGAAATACAGTGTTCCATCCTCGCCCATAACCAATAAAGCCGCTTCTTTGGCTAATTCGGTGAATTCAAGCGTTTTCGGGTCGAGTTTGAACAGCTTTTCCCAATCCGTACCATAGATATTCCCGTCGGGATGCAGCACCATAAAGGCACTTCTCCAGATATGGCTTTTGAAAGGCGGATAGTCAAAAAGCTTGGTTACAGACTTCAATTGCCTGCTTTTTGGATCAAAGATGAACAGCTGACCGTCACCCATCCCCCAAATGCTACCATCCGGCATGTTGAGGAAACCTGTCAAGGCAGTAGCTCCTGGAACAGGAATCAAATCAAACAGCTTCTCCCCGGTATCCGGATTCCAGCCCACTAAGTGCGCTTCTTTAGTTTCAGGCGCGACACCCAACCCTCCTGAAATAGTTGTTCCGACCAAGATATAGTCTCCGGTATAGGCCAAACCTGCAATCGCCTGCTTCTCCACCGGACTTGGGAAATAATCCAGTTTCTCGGTTTGCTCATCAAACTTAACCAAAGCGCCGCCTAGCTTTCCATATTCCGGAATCATACCAAACACCACCTGATTTTTGTCCTTCAGCACCGCATGGGCAAAAGCCCTACTTTGATTTTCAAACTGTCCAAGAAACTTGGGATTGCCTTCCTTAGGAGCCCAAGAGGATTTGGTGTCGTGGACATAGAATTTCCCCTTGGGATAGATGCCAAAATAGATCCTGTCACCCAAGACCGACATTCCCTCGGTTTGGTCCAAACCCGGGAGGAAAGTAGATTTTCCTGTTTTCGGATCGAAGGCTGCATTTCCACCGGCCAGGTAGCCGCCTGACCAGATTCTCCCATCAGGACCGGTGACCAAAGAATGGATGGGAATCGGTTGTCCGGGAATTTGAAGCTTGTTTTTGCTCAGCGAGTTATCCTTGGGATTGAAGGAAAACAGATTAGCTCCTGAGGTGAGGAAGTAGACTTTCCCGTCCTCCGCATAGTGGAATGCCAGAGCAGTGCCGATTTCTTCGCCCAGCACTTCTGCCGTTTGGTAGTTTTTGGCAGAATCAAATCGCTTCAATTGGGATTTGGAAGTCAGGTAAACTGCCTTTCCATTGGGGTCTCCGGTGATGGCCCGCATGTCCATCCCCTCTATTTCCTGTTCAAATTCACGGGTTTTCAGATTGTACACCAAGGTGATACTTCCATTGGTAATCAGCGCAAAAAGCCGGTCATTCCCATCCACTCCAGGAACGATTTCCAATCCATAGACAAACTCATAGTTTTTGAATTTTTCAGGCAATAATTCCTTCTTTTCACCTGTCAAGGGATTGAGTTCGATCAGGTGAGCTTTAGAACCGACTCCTGCGTAGAGCATACCTGTTTTGGGATAGTAGGCCAGGCTTCGCACATAGTTTTCTTTTTCTACCAAAGGCCCTTTACCCACATCCGAAAATCCGTCTTTGGGATGATAGCGAAACACCCGGCAACCCGGATAGGTAGCTCCAAAAACCTCCCCATCCACTCCGGCAGTGAGGTTCCAAAGGTAGTTTTCACCTTCCAACACCACTCCCAAATCCTTGACTTCCTGAGTTCCGGGCGTATGGGCAAACAAGCTTCCATTGGCCCCGGGAGCGTAAATGGTGCCATCACTGGACTGAGCCAAATCCCATGCTCCATCCGCCTTAGGTAATGCCTGATCGATAAGTAATTCCCGAGTTTCAACATCGTATCCGAGCAAATGCGCCGGTTCCCCTCGCACTACGGTATATACCAAAGCCCTGCCATTTGGTCCCTTGGCAAAGACACTTCCCTGAATCATGGACGCAAAAAGCTGGGAACCATGGTTGGTAAAGCGAGTGGTATCGACTTGCGCTTTGGTAGGTAGGGAAAAAGTGAACAGCAGTAAAACCAACACTGTACCTTGGATTAACTTCTTCATGCGTCTTAGGATTGTTGGGTTAAAAATTGCTTCACAAAAGCATCGTCATGCAGCTCTGGATAATCGCGATAAACTCGATCGATTTCCTCCGACTGACCCGGAGACATGACTTCCTGTGGATTGAGACACCAAGTCCCTTTCAGCAATCCTTGTCGGCGAAGGAATTCATGCATTCCCGGAATGCAGCCATGAAAGTGATTCGCAGGATCAAACATGACCGCATTGACATCCGTCACGGCAATCCCCTTAGTCAAGAGTCTGGCCCAGTCTGCTCCGGTACCCTTGGCTTTACAGGCTTTGATTTCTTCCAAAAGCTCGACCGCTTTTTGAGTCCACACCGCCCAATGCCCTAACAATCCTCCGACAAATTCTTTTTCATACACTTTCCCTCCCACTTCAAATCGATAAGTGGTCAGCAAATCGGCCACGATGTTGTCATCATTTCCGGTGTACATGGCGATCTGATCACGGCGGCTGCTTTGGGCCACGGCACGCATCACATCGAGGGTTTGGTAGCGGTTGAAAGAAGCGCATTTGATGGCCTCCACGTTTTTGATTTCGGCAAACTGCTCCCAAAAACCATAGCTAAAAATGCGTCCTCCCACAGAGGGCTGCAGGTAAAACCCGAATACCGGAATAACAGCTGCCACCGCTCTAACCCGATCCAAAATCTGGGCTTCGGTCCAGCCTTGCAGTCCTCCCATACTGAGCAGTCCCATGTCGTAGCCTAGCCGAAGAGCTGTTTCTGCCTCTGCTATCGCTTGAATTGTAGGACCACAGATACCGGCCACTTTAACAAAAGGCCTTTTCAATTCGGCTTTTTCAACTTCTTCTGCCGCATGGGCGAGTACTTTTTCGAAGAGGTTGTGCTGGGGTTCGCGTATTTCAAACTGGGTGGAATGCACGCCCACCGCTACTCCTCCTGCACCGGAGGCAATGTAGTAGCGGGTGAGTTGACGCTGCATGGCCTCATCCAACAGACGGTTGGCATTGAGGGCCAAAGGATGGGCGGGGATGACCGTGCCCTGATGAAGGTGTTGTTTTAAAGTATGATCTAGCATAGTAATTAGAATTTTCCTCCTCTCTCTTGAAAATGGGTGGCTTTGCCAAATTCCTCACCTCCCTGTTGCATCCAGGTGGCAGTGATGTCGATGATCTCTCGGATGGTGACACGTGGATAGCCAAAAATCCGATGGCATTCTGAAGCGTTATTGAGTAAGGCTGTGCCCGTGGGTTCATTGACAAAAACAGGCTCCTTGCCAAACTTAAGCCCAAACTGATGGGCTAGCCATCGGGTGGAAAGGATCTCCGGTCCGGTGACATTGAGAATTTTGGCGGGAGTCTCGCAGTGCAAAAGTGATCGTACGGCTATTTCATTGGCGTCTCCCTGCCAGATGACGTTGACATTTTCGGTTCGCAAGTCGATGGCTTTGCCGTCTCTGACCGATTTGGCAATTTCCATGACTACACCGTACCGGAAATCCACCGCATAGTTGAGTCGGTAGATCAGCGTGGGAGTTTGGTACTTTTTGGAGAAATACTCAAAAATCCGCTCACGCCCGAGGCAGGATTGGGCGTATTCACCTAGGGGATCGGGAGCCGTTTCTTCCGAAGCTCCTCCCGAGGTCACGGGCACAAAAGGCAGCACATTTCCGGATGAAAAAGCGACGATATTGGAGTTTTTGTACTTCTCTGCTACCCGCCCCGGAAGGTAGGCGTTCATAGCCCAAGTGAACGATTCGTTTCCGGTAGTGCCAAATTTATTCCCTGCCAGATAGATCACATTGGGGGCATCAGGCAGGGCTTGGAGTTCAGCATCATTCAGCAAGTCACAGGAGATGGTTTCTACGCCATTGGCTTCAAGTTGGGCTTTGGCTTTTGGGTCGGAAAACCGGGAAATGCCGATGATGCGCTTGTTGACTCCGGCGGCTTGAGCAGCCTGAACGGCCAGTTTTCCCATACTGGGGCCCATTTTTCCACCAATGCCAAGCAGGATGATGTCACCTTGGATGTTGGCCATGTCCTCAATCAGGGCAGTTGAGGGTGCGAGAAGATCGTTTTCGAGTTGGGTTAGAGATTTCATTGTTAGGAGGTTTGGGGGTTAGGAGGTATGAGAGTTAGGGGGTTTGGAAGTATGGGGGTTAGGGAGTTTGGGGTGGTTAGTAAGATATTGGTTGTCTTGTTGTCGAGTTGTCCAGTTGTCGGGTTGTCAGGGTTGTCGAGTTGTCCAGTTGTCCGGGTTTTCTAATTTCTTGGTATAAGATCTTCAGTCTTGTATCTTTTGTCTAGCTTCTTGTGTCTAATGTCTTGTGTCTTGTGTCTTGCGTCTCACTTCAAAAACAATTCATTGAAATTCCAAACTGCCAGGCCAGACAGCAGCAGTAATCCGATCGCCCCACCGATTTTGGCAAAAGGGGAATTGACTTTTTTATCCATTATTTCTGTGTCATTAGCCACGGCATACATGGCCAGCCCGATAAAGGGCACCAGGAAAATGGTGACACTTTGGGCGAAAATGATGAGTTCGAGCGGGAGCTTTCCGAAGATCAGCGAGATGCTTGCCCCACAGATCATCACCAAGGCGATCAGTCCCCGAACAGCCTTTCCACTTAGCTGATTTCCAAATCCCAAGGCATCCCCGAGCAAGCTACCTCCTACCGTGGCATTGCCTACCAAGGAGGAAAAGGAAGCGCCAAATAGCCCAGCCAGGAATAAATGTGCGGCATAACTGCCAAAGAGAGGTTCGAGTGCTTTGGACATTTCCGAAGCGGAATTCACTGAAATCCCCTGAGGCTGAAGGACAGCAGCGGCACAGATGATCACGACCGCACTCATGATTCCGAGGATGTAGATCCCTGTTGCGCTGCGTTTTGCACTTGTTTGTCCTGAACCGGATTTTCGGCTTTCCTGCACCAAATAGGCCTGATAGAATGCCCCGACGATGGAGAAACAAGAGGCCACAAAAGCAATCAACAAGCCGGCAGATCCCAAGGGAATCGAAGGCACAAAGCCCTTGATGATACCGCTAATTGAAGGCTTGCTGAGAAAGAGTGTGGTCAAAAATGAAAAGAGCATCAAGCCTACCAAGGCAATCATCAGCTTTTCCAGCGTCTTATAAAAGCTTCTGAAAAAGAGCAAACCCATGCCCAAAAGATTGAATACCAAAACCCACAACCAAGTTGGTGTGTCCGTAGCCTCAGCCACCGCAATGCCTACACCGATGGAATTGCCTGCCTGAAAGGAGGTGGTCACCAGAAATACACCGAAACCGATGACAATACCTGCCACTTTTCCCCATTTCTGACGGATCAGCGAAAGGAGGCTTTGATCCGAGCTCAGACCGATTCTTGCTCCCATTTGAGTGAAAATGAGCATGAAGAAAATCGCGACCACCACCAGCCAAAGTGTCTCATATCCATAGCTAGCCCCAAGCTTGGAGGTGAGGGTCATCTTGCTGGGACCAAAAACCAACGCTGCGGTAATGATCCCCGGACCGAGCGTTTGAAAGAAGGGAATGAGTTTGGATTGGGCAGTCATCAGCGTAGGGATTCGATTTGGGTGGAAGAAATGGGACTGGCAGTATTGCCCCAAGCCAAGCGGATATAGCTCAGGATTTCGGCAGCCTCCCGATTGTCCAAAAAGGAAAATGCAGGCATGGCTTGAGCACCATTGGCCGAAGCCTTTCCTTGGAGCAAAAGCCCGATCAGGGGTTTGGGATCGCCGATTACCAATTGATTTTTTGCCATTGCTGGAAAAACATCCTCCACTCCTGCCCCATCCTCTTTGTGGCAGGAAGCGCAGTAGCTTTGGTAGAGTTGCTTGCCGTCCAAGGCCACTACTTCGGTGGCTTTGACCGGGGAAATGGAATTGGTGCTCTGCGTTTGGGTTGGACTGATTTTGAGGATTTTATCGTCTCCGGGAAGGGGAAAGCCCGGCTGTGGATTCCAATCCTGATTGCTTGTGCTGAGGTAAATGGCTCCATCAGACCCAACCGCCACATCCCGAAGCCGACCATAGAGATTTTCGAAAAGGACTTCTTCCGAATCAATGGATTGACCGTCTGGAGTCAAATGAAGTATCCGAAGGCTTTTCCCCTTCAGCGTAGTCAGCAAAAGCGCATTTTCCCACTCAGGAATTGCATCAGCCCCATAAAAAGTCATTCCAGCCGGTGCAATCACCGGAGTCCAGGATCGGATCGGTTCGATAGTTTGGTTGGCTGCCGCAAACTCCAACTCAGCGGGTAAATCCTGCTTCCCTTCGATGGCCGGCCAACCGTAATTTCCGGATTTTTGGATCAGGTTTACCTCGTCCTCGATAGCATCTCCGTGTTCGGAAGTGTAAAGCAAACCCGAAGAGGAGAAGGCCAAGCCCTGCATATTGCGAAAGCCCCAAGCCCAAACCGCACTTTTTGGATCAGGATTGTCTGCCGGGATGCTACCATCGGGATTGAGACGGAGGATTTTTCCATTTAGCTTTTCCCGGTTTTGGGCATAGGTATAATCGTGCTTGTCTCCGGTCGCCCAATAGAGCTTTCCATCCGGGCCAAAAGCCAAGCGGGAACCATTATGAGAGGTGCTCCCTTCGATCTCCAGCAAAACTTTGGGCTCGATGAGCGTATCTCCTTTATAAGTATATCGGACCAGTTTGCTTCGGATAAGCGAATCATTCTTGACCGTGTAATTGAAGTAAAGGAATGGGTTTTTGTAAAAATCAGGATGCGTAACCATTCCCAAAAGCCCGGAAGTTCGAACTTTCCAAACCTCAGGAATCTGAAGTAGATAGCGCTGCTCCCCGGTTTGCAGATTGATTCGGGACACTTTTCCCTCCTGCTCCGCAATCCAGAGAAAGCCTTCCGAATCCACCTCGAGATCCCAAGGGACATTCAAGGAATCGGCCAACACCTCCACTTTTAGCGAAGAGGTGGCGAGTTGGATGGTATCCAATTGAATCAAAGAGAGCTCAGGCAGCTTGGGCTGGCAGGAAGCCAAAAAGGCCAGGGCAAAAAACCAATTCTTACTCATTTTCTGGACTTGGGTTTGATCTGAACTGGCTTGGCAAAATCTGCATTCATCTCAGTAGGCAGGAGAAATACATTCCCATTTTTGTCTGAGAAATAGAGCTGGGAAAAGGACTTTTCCCTTCCGTGACCGTCCGCCCAAAAGGCGAAGAAATCGGGATCCACATGGACCGGTCTGCGCGCATAGGAATGATTTCGCTCCGAACCCGCGGTCATGATCTTACTTTTCCATGTTTTTCCTTGGTCCTTACTGATCCACAGGACCATTTCCCCTCCGGTATTGTAAGGCTGAGGCCCGGTGGCGGTGGGCCCGATGATACGCCATTCGCCTTTGGCATCGATGTAGAGCGAACCCATATCGTAGTTATTGTCTGACCCGGTGACGGGAAGGATTTCCCATTCCGAACCTGTAAATCGGGCAGTGTGCCAAGTGCGCGGCCCTTTTTCAGGTCCTGCTTCATAGCCTTTGCTCGTGACAAAAACGATCACAGGACGACCCTTTTCATCATAGGTCAAGTCATTGATATAGACCAAAAGACCTTTGGATTCATATTCGGCAACTAAGGCTGGAGCTTGGACTTCGGTCACAGGAAGCTGGACTTTTTCTCCGGAGGCTGTTTGCCAAGAGTCTCCAAAATCCCGGGTTTCGAGGTAGTAGAGGTTAGTGCGGAAGTTCAGCCCATTGACTCCTTCCTTGATGGGATGGTAGTTGAAGGCAGTTCCTAGTGTGGTGCCTTTCATTCCGCTGGTTTGGTAATGGCCTTCGGAAATTGCGGCTAGGTCTTTCCATTCGGAATAGTGAATCCCGTCTTGGCTACGCATAAACCCAATGGTGCGGCGAGGTTTGGAGGGTTGGCCTGGGATTACTTTCCTTTCATAGTGAGTAAAGAGGTTTAAAAATCCTTTTCCGGATTGGTACCAGGACTGGAGATAGGAAAAATTGTCCATGGGTACGGTTTGTCCCATGACCTTTTTGGTGACCTGAATGCTCTCAAAGGCAGAAATATCATAAGGCTTCTTGCTTCGGCTGATGTATGCCGGACTGTTGGTGCCGTGTGCGGTGGAGAAAATCCAAATAAATCCCTCCGCATCGATATTCATCACCGGGTTGTCGTGGGCATTGTCTGTTTCTTTGTCCAGCACGATGGTGGGACGGGGAACCATTCCAGTTTTGTGGTCAAAATAGGACACCATGTGCAGTAGGGTATTTCCGGATGGATCGGCTCCTCCGTAGCAGAAAAAGGTTTTGTCCACTTCCTTCACATAGATGGAGAACGGATAATGATTGGCGGGATAGGTACCCAGGCCACCGCTGTATTTGTACACGTACTCGTCATTCGAAGGCTCGTTGCTGTACCAAATGCCCCGATAGCCCGTATCCGGCTGATTGAGCATCTTCGGATTTTGCCCGAGTAGTGGGAAGCTCAGTGTGAGGAGAAAAAGTAGGATGATGGGTCGCATGAGGGATGTATGGGGGTTGGGAAGTTTGAATGTTTGGGAGTTAGGAGGTATGGGAGTTAGGGAGTTTGAGGGAGGCTATTGAGATATTGGTTGTTTTGTTGTCGGGTTGTCAGGTTGTCCTGGTTTTCTAATTTCTCGGTATAAGATCTTCAGTCTTGTATCTTTTGTCTAGCTTCTCGTGTCTAATGTCTTCCGTCTTCTTTTTCCCATTCCATAACCCAAACCCCTCCCAGCCTGCCCATCCAATAGGGATTGGACAGGCTGGAAAGTAGGATTTGAGAAAAATTGAAACTAATTAATAACCAGGATTTTGAGTCATGACACCAGGGTTGATATCAATTTGGCTTTGAGGAATCGGGAACAGCGCCTGATGCGCCTGCATTCCTTTGGATGCCATCACTTCGATAGCCCGATCGGTTCTTACCAAGTCAAACCAGCGATGACCTTCAAAAGCGAGCTCGAATCTGCGCTCATTTTCCACTGCCAATCTGAACTTAGCCTGAGAGTCTATTTGTAGGGAAGGATCTTCATTTACCGCTGAATATTCAGGTAAACCAGCACGGATTCTGATTTGGTTGAGATAGTCGAAGGCAGGACCATTTGCCACAAATCCCTGTTCGTTGAGTGCTTCCGCATACATCAGCAAGACATCTGCGTATCTAAGAACAATCCAGTTGACATCTGCATCCAAGTAGGCAGCAGGAGTACTTTGATATTTTTTGATGTAGTTGTGACGGACCGTATTCCCATTGAGGACATAGCTGGTATCCATGGAAACTGCTCTTCTCAAATCACCCTCTTGATAAGCTTGAAACAGCTCATCTGTGGGGATATTTTGACCTAGTGGATTTCCTACGGGAACCACTGCTGTTCCAGAACCTATTGGAGCAAACTGGTTAGAGAATGGGCTTCCTTCGCCATTAGACCCACCCTTAAACTGTACCTCAAAGATGGACTCCGCGTTGTTTTCATTGGCAGGACCAAAGATATCAGCATAATTATCCAAGAGTCGGTAGTTAGCCTGTCCGGCACTTTCGACTACCTGACGGAGTTTATCTGCGGCCAAGGACCATTCTTTTCGAGTCAGATACACCTTGCCCAACAACGCCATCGCAGCGCCTTTGGTAGCTCTTCCTAGATCTGCGGCCGGATAGGTAAAAGGAAGCACCCCTTCTGCCTCCGTGAGGTCAGCGATGATCTGCTCATAAACTTGCTGACTGGAGGATCTTCCATACGTATATCCCTCCTGTGGGTTATTGATTACTGAGACCACCAGTGGCACATCTCCATAGATTCTCACCAAATTGAAATACATCAAGGCTCTGAGGAATTTAGCTTCTCCGATATATCTGTTTTTGAGATTGGCGTCCATAGTGACCCCATTGATTCGGTCTATCAAAATGTTCGCAGCCTGAATTCCCTGATAGTGTGCATTCCAAGTGTTAGAACTGATAGAGGTCACCGGAACATTGGTAAAATCATCCACAGCCTGCTGATCTGCGCCTGCCGCAGGATTGGTGATTTCAGTGTTATCCGAGCGAAGCTCACCTATGATATGGAGGGAAGAGTAGTATTGTCCTCCATACTGCAAGGACCCATAAACTGCCGTGAGGGCGTTTTTCATGTCCTCGGGAGTTTTATAGAAGTTATTCCCGTTTTCTTGAGAAATAGGAGCCAAATCAAGGAAGTCACTGTTGCATCCAGTGGCTGTCATTAGCGCCAAAGCTCCCGCTGTGATAAGAATTTTATACATTTTCATCTTTAAGATCAGGTTAGAAGCCAACATTTAAACCAAACATGAATGAGCGAGCCAAAGGATAACCCCCGGCGTCCACTCCCGGAACAAGCGTACTCCCACCCTGAGCACTTACTTCAGGATTGAAGCCTTCATATTTAGTGAAGGTGTAGGCATTTTGGACGGTGAAGGAAAGACGTGCACTGGAAAGCTTCAACTTTTCTAAAGAAGCCTGGGGAAGATTATATCCCAAGGTGATGTTTCGAATTCTCAAGAAAGACCCATCCTCCACAAAAAGCGAAGTCACATTGTTGACCACATTGCTACCCGCAAGGGAGTTGAAATTTCTGTTGATCTGAGGAGAAACCCCATCACCGGGGTCAGCTTCAGACTTCCAGCCATTTGCGGTGCTGCGAAGCACATTATAGGTGCCCGAATAATTCCCATAATACCTTCTTGCCATATTTAGGACTTCGAAGCCCTGAACCCCTTGAAGGGTGAATGCAAAATCAAAATTCTTATAATTGAAGGTATTGGTCATCCCGTAGGTAAAGTCAGGGAATGGACTGCCTAGAATAGTTCGGTCTGAAGCATTGATTACCCCGTCACCATTGATATCGGCAAACTTGAGTTGACCAGGCTTGGATTGTACGGTACCGTTACCGTTTCTGATGACAGGACTACTGTCGATGTCCTGTTGATTTTGGTACACCCCGATCACCTGATAGCCAAAATAGCTACCTGGTTCTGAACCGATCTGGGTAATATGCGTAGGTGCTGAGGCTGAAGTGGCTTGACGGGAAATGATCGGCGAACCGTCGGGTCCCAAAGCTTCAACACGAATTTGGTTGGTAGAAATATTAAGGTCAGTGGTCCATTTGAACGCCCCAACTGTATTTCTACTGGTGACCGTAAATTCTAATCCCTTGTTGAGAATTTCTCCGACATTCTGAAGCGCTGTAGTATATCCGGTCAAGGTAGGTACCGGGACATTTAGGAGAAGATCAGAGGTTCTTTTTTGGTAGTAATCTGCTGATAGGTAGAATCGATTTTGAAGAATACCCAATTCTAGTCCAATGTCAGTCTGACGATTAGTCTCCCATCCAAGCCTGGTGTTTGGAATATTGGAAAGTCGAATACCGTTATTGACTACACCGCCGTTGAGACCGAAGATGTAGTTTTCAGGACTAGTCAATCCGATTGCACCGTAGTTAGCAATAAAGTTATTCCCAGTAAGACCGGTGCTTGCACGGAGTCGGAGTTCAGAGATCCAAGAGACGTCGCTCATGAAATTTTCCTCCGAAATTCTCCAACCTAAGGATACAGATGGAAAGAAACCCCATCGGCTATCCGCACCGAATCTCGAAGACCCATCCTGACGGAACGTAGCCGTTAGAAGATAGCGATCATCGAAATTGTAATTTACCCTTGCCAGATAAGAAAGCAGAGACCATTCCTCCTTGGTGTTGAATGCACTGGTAATCAGACCTGCAGCGTTGATTGTCTTGATGTTATCGTTAGGAAAGTTGGTTCCTGTTATCCGATTGATATCCTGCAATTCATTTTGAGCGGTGTATCCTAATACTGCATCCACGTTGTGTTTCCCAAATGACTTCGCGTAACTCAGGGTAAATTCAGCGAGCCAGTTTCTGGTTTGGCTGGAAGCATTGGTGCCCACAGCAGGTTTGGTTGGGTTGACACTGTTGGGATTGATCAATGAATTAGAAAAAATATCCTCACGGAAGTTTCGGATATCACCACCCACGAGGGTTTTAAACTTCAAGTTATCTACCAAAGAAAACTCTGCAAAGGCGGTTCCCAACAGTCTCAGTGTTCCTTGCTGATGAAAGTACTCACGAGCGATTTTTACTGGATTATCCACCTCAGAGAGTCCGATCCCCTGTCCCGTCACTTTGGTATAGTTACCGTCAGCGTCATAGGGCGTTAGGTGAGGCGCAGCCGTGATCGCAGATTGGATGATCCCTCCACCTTGCCAGTTGCCTTCCGCCAAAGACTGATTGGAAAAAGTGTAAGTAGGGGTAATATTGGCACCCACTTTTACCCTTTTGTTCATTTGTGATTCCACATTGACCCGGAATGAATAGCGCTTCAAATCCGAATTGATGATTACCCCTTGCTGATCCAGATATCCTGCAGAGACAAAATATTTGGTCTTGTCATTTCCTCCTGAAAAGTTGAGTTGGTAATTGTTCATCCGAGCTGTGCGGAAGATCTCTTTTTGCCAGTTGGTTCCTTCTCCTAGAGCATCAGGATTTTGAAACACCTCAGGTAGAAGGTACATCACGTTGTTGCCTCTTACCGAATTAGGATCAGTAGGAAATCTATTTGGTCCGGAATTTACCCAGGCGTTGTTTCGTGCTTCATTCGCATAAATCGCAAACTCCCTGGCATTGAGCACATCGACATACTTTTCCACTTGCTGTACTCCTGAGCTGACATTGAAGTCAATGCGTGAGGTACCGGTCTTACCAGATTTGGTCGTGATAAGAATTACCCCGTTTGATCCTCTTGATCCATAGATTGCGGTAGCAGAGGCGTCTTTCAAAACTTGAATATTGTCAATATCGGCAGGATTGATCGTGTTGAGCGGGTTGTTTCGCTGATCAAAATCATTGGTAACCGGAAATCCATCGACCACATAAAGCGGCTCATTTCCAGCACTCAAAGAACCAGCACCTCGGATACGTACACTTGCCCCGCCACCTGGGGCACCTGTGGCCTGGGTCACCACTACACCGGCCATTTGACCTGCCAGGGCCAAATCTAAACTGGGAACTTGCTGATCTTTGATTTTGTCAGCGTTGATTGCGCTCACTGAGCCAGTAATATCCTTTTTCTGGATAGTTCCATAGCCAATGACGACTACTTCCTGAAGATTGTTTTCATCCTCAGACAATCTGACATCTAAAACGGATGAAGTCCCCACCACTCTGGAGGTAGTCTGAAACCCAATAAAGGAGAAAACCAAAACTTGGCCTTCGCTGGCTTCGATGGAATATTTTCCATCAATATCCGTCACTGTACCCGTTGTAGTTCCTTGGACCACGATCGTCACACCGGGCATCGGAGCACCGGTATTGTCGGTCACTGTACCGACGATCGTAGCTAGTTGGATTTCTTTGGTAATTAGTTCTTGGGTTTGATTGCTAACCGGAATTACAGAGATGGTATTGTTGACCTGCTTAAACCGAAGGTTGGTCTGTTTAGCAACTTGCATCAGATGCTCTTCTACACTTCCGGAGGAGTTGATGGAGGTCAGCGAGGGTGAATTTTTGATCACCTGCTGGGTATAGAAGAATTTGAATTCAGTTTTTCGCTCGATTTCCTGAAAAAGTTGAAGGAGCGAGTAACTTGATTTTTCCAATTTCAGATGCACTTCGTCGATGCTCTTCACCTGAGCTTCAGAGGTGCTAGCCATGAGTGGACTCAAGGTCAGGCAGAGGATTGCTACTCCCCGAACTAGCAGCTTAATAGACATGACTATTAACGGTAGGATTTTTTTCATAATTTGGAATGGTAAGTTGGAACATAGAAATACCCTCAGGATGCCAGACCGCGAATCTTCAATCCTTGGGTGCCGTGTTTTGATTTTCACAGGAGCGTATTGCCGTATGCTCCTGTTTCTTTTTTTACTGCTTTCATTCTGTCATAGGCAGGCTTCAGTTAAAGTGAATGAGTACTTGCTTTTCATTGAGTGAGTAGTCAAAATCCATTGATTCACTGAGCACGTGAAGGACATTTCTTAGAGATTCATTATTGTCAAAAGTCCCCGTGGCCAGATCTGTGGTCGGTTTTCCGTTGATCTGAATAGACACTCCATACCAACGCTGAAGAATATCGACCATCTCTGAGAAGGAGGTGTTTTGAAACCTGAGCACCCCATCGATCCAAAGGATTCGATCTTTGGTGTTGACCGTATATTTTCTGGGATCTGCTTCGTCCACAGCCAGCAGTGACTCTTCTCCGGGATTCAACTCCAAAGCTTTGGAGCTGCCCAGTTGCTGAAGTTTTACCTTCCCGGTAACTAGGGTAACTGACACTTTATCCTCACGATTAAAAGTGGAAATATTGAATGACGTGCCAAGAGCTGTAGTGGTAATGCCTTTGGACTCTACCGAAAAAGGATGCTCCTCATCCCGAGCCACTTCAAAAAATGCCTCCCCATCAAGAGTTACTTTTCGATTGGTCTGAAAATCCTCCGGATAGGTAACTGAACTGGCAGAATTGAGGTAAATTGTTGAACCATCCGAAAGTAATATTTTGGTTTTTTGACCAGAAGGGTTGGTTCGGGTGATTAAATTGGAAGACAAACTAACCTCTGTGGGGACATCAATTCCGGTTTTTTGTTTGGAAGAAAAATATACATAACTGGATATTGCTAGGAGAAGAATTGCCGCCGCATATTTTGCCCAAGGCCACAAAGATTTGGTAGGCTTAGATGGGGTAGATTTGGAAATAAAGGGTTTGGAAAATCCTGATTTTTCCGCATTTATTTTAGCCCATAATGTTTGATTATTCCAGATAAAGTCCTGGGAACGCAGTTTGTCTCCCCAGAGCTGAATAATCTCTGCGGAAAGAAACTCTTCAGCTTCCGGGCTTTCAAGCCATTCCAGAAAATCTTTTGCCTCCTCGGCAGTCAGCTTTCCGGCATAAAAATCCTCGATACGTTTTTTGTGATCCATGAGCGGTGTAGTGCTGAGTACTATACCCTCAAGTCATCCAAACTACTCACTGGCAACTCAAAGAAATATTGAAAACTTAACAAAAAGCCAATATTCCTATGGAATAATCAATCGATTAAGGATAAAATCAATGAATCAGCAATAAAAAACAAAAGGCCTGATGAGATAATCTTGATCTTGGTGAGTTTTTCCCGAACAAAGGAAGTGGCTCTAAAAATCTGATTTTCCACAGTTCTCTTCGAAATCTGAAGTTGATCGGCAATTTCAGCTGTACTCAGATTTTCGAGGTAGCGGAGTTGAAAAATCTTTTTTTGTGCTGGGGGCAGCTGCTCGATAATCTCACGAGTAAGCTGACTGAATTCGGAGAAAATAAGCTCATCATCCGCTCCTGGGCTGGTAAGCTGTTGAAGCAAAGGGATTTTGTATTGCTGAAAAGCAAAAAAGCGAGCATCTTTTTTTGCCTTTTTGATCACCAAGGAGCGCACTATGGCTATCAGATAGGCATTGATAGAAAGTTCTGGATCGAGCTTGGATCTATTTTTCCAAATTTTCAAAAACACCTCCTGCACCACGCCCTCAGCATCTTCATGAGAGAGATTCATCTTTCTGGAAATGTGATAAATTTTCTCCGAGAAAAGCCTATAAAGTTCCTCAAAAGACCTTTCATCACCCTGAGAAAGGCTGATTACTAAGTGGCGATGGGGGTACGGGTCTGAAGTAGGCTTCATTTTGGAATTAGCAACAATTCAAATGAAGCAATTTAAGTCGGTTGATCAAAAATAAATATTTATGGGAGGCATAATGAAAAACTGCGAATAAGTCATATCTGTGATCATTACTAAAGTTTTTGCAAATCTTTAGTAATAGGCAATCATTAAGATTAATTCGTGCCCAAAATTGGGGAGTCAATACCTGGAAAATCAACAGATTATCCGCAATAACATCAGTAGCCTTATTTCCTTTAATTATTTGGAAGGAAGACCGATGACGGAAGACCGAAGTTCCCCGAAGTTGAGCTTCCACCCTTTTTTGGCCGTTCAATTTTCTTACTGGTAAGATTGCGGATCTACATAAATTAAATATTTATCCCCTTGGATAGTCCTTGAATTTGTGGAAAAATCAATGTTTTAAGAATCTTTTTAATCGATCAACCATTTCAAAATATCGGGTAAACAAGACCAAACACTGGGATTTCTAAGCGTCTTAGAGTGTTGAAAATCTGATTTTTACGAAAAGCGTAAATCTTAGTGTCATCAAAATTGGGTAAATTTTAGTACTGGTAATCAAGCACTAAAAGAAAAGACAGGAGTCCTTTGCCCTCTGCAAGCAAAAGCCCTAGCTTTCCACATTACAGAAAGTTAGGGCCTTATTTTTTAGATTAGCAGCAAATTCTAAACCCCTTCCTGCTGATAAAACTCCCTCACGAAGGCTAATAATTGGTTTTCGGTAAGCTTGTCCGAACTGGCAACCGATAGCCATTTTCCCTCAAAGGCTTTTTTCTCCCGAAGTCTGTTTTTCATTTTTTCCTTCATCGTCCCCGGACCGAAAAGCAAAATATCCTCATATGGCTGAAGCTTTTGTTCCATCAGTCGGAGATATTCATTGATCTCATTTTGTGCTGTGTTGTTTTTGCGATGCTCATTATTTGAAGCATGCTCGGCATTGGGAGAAAATCGGGTGGTATCTTTTCCCTCTCCCTCTATCCGCTTGACACTCTCATAGGGCGAATCTACTGTTTCCAAAAGTTGGGCTTTCCCCTGATTAAAACCGATCAGATGGGCTTTGGAGTGGTCAATCCACACCCCGACTTGCTTGTAATTTGGCATAGGTATTTGGGTTTTAGTGGGTTAAAGTATAAGCATCCGGCTTCTTGAAGGCGTTGAAAAAGCCTCAAAAGCTAAACACTATCAGATAGTTAGTGAATTTATTGGAAAGAAAAAAGTGTAAGCCGGATCGTTTTTCCCGATCACTCGAAACTTCCAAAATTCAGCTGACTCTACCCTCAGAAAACAGATCATACGCTGCCACTAGAGTCTGAGTAGCCGGAGATTCCCCATACTTTTCATAACTTATGATATCACTTCGCTCCTCCACAAATACGGGCAGGTATTTGCCCTCGATCTCATCCCACACAATCAGCAAGTAGGCATAGGGAATGATGCTGTTCCTTCCGATTTCAAACCAAGATTCAAAAAGTGACTCGGACAAAGACTCGGGATATTCGGGACTGTCAAACATTTTGAACTCGATAGCTATTTGAAAACAAAACTAAACAAAAGTAAATACACTCCTTCTACGTGGACTTAACCTTACTAGTAAGATCACCTCCACAACCCTCTTCTCGCAGATCTCGCTTCCCGTTCCAATTTTTGAAAAAGCTCCTGATACTTTACGTTGGGCGGATAGGTAGCCACTCGGGCATAACCATCTCGCACCAAAAGCGCATTGATCATCATGCCGGATTCCAAGTAAGCATAGGCTAAGGTCCGCTTGTATCGGTCATATTTCTAAACGTCAAATTCCAGTTTCACCCGCTTATTCAGGAGTAGTTGCTTGGCGTAGGCACTCGCCTCTTTGCCGAAATACTCCACATTTTTGTTGCCGTTCTTTCTCGACTCCGGCGAATTGATTCCGATCAGGCGGATTTTCTCTACCTTTCCTGATGGATGGGTCACCCAAAATGTATCTCCATCAGACACTTTGGTCACCAAAAGGAGACCAGTTTTGCTTTGTGCAATTCCATTTAAAGGACGAATAACAGCAAGCAGTAGGAATAAAAAGAGTATAAATTGGGAAGATTTGGAAAGATTCATAGGGTAAACTAATCCACAAAAGGAATTTGGACTCCAAACTCAATGGTTAAATAGTTGACATAATGATCAAGGAAAGTCTATCCTGAACTTTGAAAATCGATCAGTGCCATTTTGCTCATTTCCTCAGTTTAGGGATCACCTCCTCGCCGATAATAGCGATGCTTTCCGCAAGCTGCTGATGGCTCAGTCCGGCATTATCCATCTGGAAAGTAAATCGGTCAATTCCTCCCAAAGACTCGCTGTGAAGAAGGATTTTCTCTGCTACCTCATCCGAATCACCAACCAGGTAGGCTCCCCATTTGGAGTTTTGAGCCTCAAAGTGTCCACGGGTCACCGGAGGCCAACCACGCTCCTTACCGATTCGAGTAAAGGTCTCCGCATAGCCGGGATAATAATTTTCGACTGCTTCCTCATGGGTTCGCGCCACATAGCCAAGTGAATGAAGTCCGACTTTCAGCTCGCCCTGAGAAAATCCGGCTTTATCCCCTGCCTCTCGATAGAGATCAATCAAAGGTCTAAATCGATGTGTCTCCCCACCGATCACCGCCACCATCAGCGGCAGTCCGAGAGAACCTGCCCGGGCAAAAGACCCCGGAGTACCGCCCACTCCCAACCAAATCGGCAGTTTCTCTTGTACAGGGCGAGGATAGATTGGTTGATTATTCAACGCAGGACGAAATTTACCCGACCAAGTCACTACTTCCTGCTCCCGAATTTGGAGTAAAAGCCCAAGTTTTTCGATGAATAGTTTATCGTAATCCTGAAGATCAAGTCCAAATAGCGGAAAAGCCTCTGTGAAAGACCCCCGACCTACGACCATTTCGGCACGGCCTTGTGTTACCAAATCCAAGGTTGCAAATTGCTGAAAGACCCTTACCGGATCGGCTGCACTTAGCACAGTGACAGCACTGCTTAGGCGGATTCGCTTAGTCATTCCTGCGGCTGCCGCCAAAATCACGGAGGTTGCCGAATCCAAAAATTCCTTGCGGTGATGCTCCCCAATGGCAAATACATCGAGTCCCTTTTCATCGGCCAGCTTGATTCGCTCAAGCAATTCTCGCATGGCATCCTGAGCCGTACCTACCGGATTTCCATTTTTATCCGTTACAAATGCTGCAAAGCTGTCTATTCCGATTTCCATCGTTTTTTCCTTTCCGTTTGATTGAGTGAAAAACCCCTACAGAAGCAAAAAGATTCAAGGAAGGCGACATCTTAAGTCTTTAGAAATTCCAGTAAAATCAGATAGAGTCCCTGCCTGGCAAAATCTGGAAATCGAAAGCGACCAAAACAAAAAAACTTACTTTTACCCTCATGAATCCCGAAATCCTCATCGACCTTGTGACCAAAACCATGCCCTTTGGCAAGTACAAGGGCCGCCTTCTCTGCGATATCCCGGAGGAATATCTGGTATGGATGCACGGTAAGGGCTTTCCCGAAGGCAAACTGGGCATGTGGCTCAGCACGCTCTATGAAATCCGCCTCAACGGGTTGGAGGAAATCCTCCGAGAGCTCAAAACCCGATATCCGGTCAAACGATAATTTCCACCTTTTAATCCTTCGCTAATCTCATTCTATCCACTCCTCATAAAGGATATTCACAGCCTCTCGGATCACCCGAATATACCCCTCCTCCTCGGCGGGGTCGCAGCCGTTGGTAATGACCACAAATCCGTACTTTTTCTCCGGGTCAAAAAACATCGCCGAATACAAGCCATAGGCGGAACCCGTATGCCCGGTCAGTTCCACTCCTGAGATCAATTTATCGGTTTTCCAAAGTGCCAAACCATAGTTTTCATCTGAAGAAAGGGGCTTTTGCATCTCCAAAGCACTCTTTTTGGAAATGATTTTAGCCTTTTCTCCTTGACCATAGTTCATGTGCATGATCATGTATTTAGCCAAATCAGGAGCGGAAATCTTCATCCCTCCGGTCGGAGAAAAAATCGGGGTACTGTACCCCATTTGATAAGAAGCCAATTCCTCTTTTCTTGAGGCATAAGCAGACGGCGAAGGTATAAATTTGGCAGAGTCTCGGGAATAATTGTAAAGTGTCGCGAAACGGGATTGGTCCAGTTCGTCCACATTGTACCCTCCATACAGTCCCAAGGGATCGAGTATGTGCTTTTTGACATACTGATCAAACCGCTCTCCGGAGTACTTTTCTAGGATCGTCCCGACCATGTTGAAGTTCAGGTTGCAATATTGATAGCCCTCACCTGGCTTGTAATCATTGTACACCTTGTCGGAATTGGGGTTTTTGGCGGGATTGATGGCATCGAGGGTAAAGTATCCCTCGGAATCATTCAGGCTTGAAGTGTGCGAAAGTAACATTCGCAACGTAATCACCGTCTCGGGAAACTTAGGATTCCTGACCTGGAATCCGATCAGATCGCTCACATCCTCATCCAAGCTCAGCTCTTTCTGTTCGACCAATTGAAGAATAGAAGTCGCCGAAAACGACTTAGAAATCGAGGCGATCCGAAACATATCCGAAGTATGAAGTGCTACCTCACCCGCCACTTTCCAGCCCAACGCATCGGTGTAGATCAACTTTCCGTCTTTCACTACTGCCACCGAAAGCCCCATCACGGGATGGGTTCTCATCAATTCAGTCAGTCTTTCCTGCGATTTATTTTGAGCAAAAGTCTCAAAACTGAGGGCCATCAGAAGAAAAAGCAGAGGAATATTTCTCATGGGAAGTAGGAAGTTTTAGTAGAAATCAATTTGTCCATTTTAGGCTCACAAACTGGATTTGGTATCCAATATTAGGTGTGACTTTGCTAAGGAAATTTAACCGATTCACCTGAAAATAGATGTACAATTGAAAAAAACAGATAAATCAACCCGCAAATCTGTCAATATGTGCCATTGGAAATTTTGAATCCTTGGGTTTCCGGTAAATCTATCTTTATTTTTATCACTTAACCCAGACCCCAATACTATGAAAACCAACTATTTCCTGCTTTCCTCATTGATTATTCTCATTTTCCAATCCTGCAATTTGAGTATCAAAAAAAACTATTCTGAGAAAATCAGCGAAGAAACCCCTCTTCAAAATATCACCAAAATCAGACTTAGCGGAGTGATGGATTTTCATTTGATCCAAGGTGATGAGTCAAAAATCAAGCTGCATGGTGACGAGAAACTCATTGACAAAGTGCAAATATCTCAATCATCGGGTCTACTGGAAGTGAGCCTGACAGACAAGGATTTGGAGCTGTTTGAAAATCACACCCTGGAAGCTTACATTGCCATCAGCGATCTCCAAGAACTTACTTTTGAAGGTGTAGGACAATTGAAATCTGACAACATTTTGAAAACTAATATCCTGACTATCAAAGGAGATGGAGTTGGAAAAATTGACCTTCAAATCAACACCAATGAACTCCAAGCAGAATTTAACCTCTTGGGGGATGTCAATCTGAGTGGCAATGCACAGCGAGTTCGCTTAATCAATAATGGAATGGGACGCGTAGATGCTTCCGACTTAGAAACCCAATGGATGGATCTCAAAAGCGACGGTATAGGCAAAGTCTCTGTCAACTGTACTGAAAAACTTGCCCTAGAAGTCAACGGTATCGGAAAAGTGACCTATAAAGGAAATCCTGAAATAATCCGGCAAGAAATCAACGGCATAGGGAAAGTAAGCAGGGACTAAGAAGCCAAAAAAGCCGAGAGCGATAGACTTGCTCCCGGCTTTTTTATTTGATGCGATCCTTCTGCAGCCGATCAAACTCCTCCAATAAAGCAATCAGCTTGATTCGGACATTCTTATCAGAGATATCCAGTCCCATAGCCGAAAATTGGGTCTGGATAAACTTCATGGCGTTGAAAGGAGTCACGCTGATTTTGTTAAATGCGGCTTCCTCCGGAGTCAGGATATTGTTATACATATCCATGAGCACATAGCCACGGTCAGAGTTTCGCAAGACCTCGAGGGACTTGTCGATCACAGAGTTCCATTTCATTGAGATGTGTGTTAAGTAGTGTTGAAAAATCAGGGGATTAAGCCCTAAAAATAAAGACAATGACCAAGCTCAACCAAGCAAATCAGTGAATTTATAAACAGATACTATTTTTTTGTGAGTTCATTTAGTGGGAGTTATCCCAATGGCAGGGCCAAAACAATGAATTAAAATATTTTCCCTATCGATTTTATAGGTTTTAATTATTCCATAAAATTTCTTCATATATTTGTCACACTAACTATTGGTATGACACAAGAACTATTCGCCAAATACTCCTTTCTGCTTGATCGCACTGCCCGCAAGGTGAAGCAGTATGCCCAGCAGCAGTTTAAGCAAGGCGATTTTGATGTCACCGTGGACCAATGGCTTGTATTGAAAAACCTTTCTGAAAATGGCCCCTTGAGCCAGACCGAATTGGCTAATCTGGTTTTCAAGGACCAGCCCACCCTTACCCGTATCATCGATTTGCTTTGCAAAAAGCGCTATGTCGAACGGGTTCTTCATCCCACAGACCGGAGGAGCTTTCACCTTCACCTTACAGATAGCGGGTTGACCAAAGTCTCAGAATTGAAACCTCAAGTTTTGCAGATTCGCGAGAAAGCTTGGGAAAATTTAACCGAAACTGATTTCGAGGAATTTAAGCGGATTTTGAACACAATCTATCAAAATTTGGACGGCCAAACGCTGGAAGAATAAAAGATAGTTAGCACACTAATTATATTTGCACGAACAAATTAAACCCCTGTAGGTTTTCCAAAAAAGCAATGAATACAAACATGATCCATACAGACCTTTGCATCATCGGGGCGGGACCGGTGGGCCTTTTTGCAGTATTTGAAGCAGGTTTGCTCAAAATGCGCTGCCATCTCATTGACGCTCTGCCTCAGATCGGTGGTCAGCTTTCGGAGATTTATCCCCAAAAACCAATCTATGACATCCCCGGCTATCCGGAGGTGAAAGCACAGGATTTGGTGGACAACCTGATGGAGCAAGCCAAACCTTTTCAGCCTACCTTCACATTGGGTGAGCGAGTAGATCACTTGGATAAGCAGGAAGACGGCAGCTACATCGTCACCACTAGCGACAAAACAAAGGTACATGCCAAAGTGATCGTCATCGCAGGAGGTTTGGGCTGCTTCGAGCCTCGAAAACCTGTATTGACCAATCTGGAAGAATACGAAGGAAAAGGAATCTCCTACATGGTCAAAAATCCAGAAACCTATCGGGACAAAAATGTGGTCATCGCTGGTGGTGGAGACTCTGCGCTCGACTGGACCATCTTCCTGGCCAAAGTCGCAAAAAGAGTAACCTTGGTGCACCGAAATGAAACCTTCCGCGGCGCTCCAGATTCCGCTTCTAAGGTGTTTGACCTTGCCAATAACGGTAAAATCGACCTGATCCTCTCAGCCAACCTCAAAGAGGTAAGCGGAAATGGGAAACTGGAAAAAGTAATCCTCGAAGATAAAAACAAGCAAGACCTAAGCATCGATGCGGATTACTTGATCCCACTTTTCGGCCTTTCGCCAAAGCTTGGGCCGATCGCGGATTGGGGGCTTAGCATTGATAAAAACGCCATCGAAGTGGACACACGCGACTACTCCACCGGAGTAGAGCGAATCTATGCCATCGGGGATATCAATACCTATCCAGGCAAGCTGAAGCTCATCCTCTGCGGCTTCCACGAAGCGGCCATCATGATGCACTCTGCATTTAAGTACGTCTATCCTGACCAAAAACTCAGCTTCAAATACACCACTGTAAACGGCGTCAACGCATTCTAACACCAACCCCAGCCATGATCAAATTTACCGTAGAAGACCACGACGGCAACCGCCAAGAAGTAGAGGCACCTGATGATATGGGCCTCAGTCTGATGGAAATCTTAAAAGCATCCGAGTACCCTGTGTTGGCAACCTGTGGCGGAATGGCGCTCTGTGCTACCTGTCATGTGGAGATTTTGGAGGGAAAAGACGGACTCGGAGATGCTACAGATGTGGAGCTCGATCAGCTTGAAAATCTTCCTGAATACTTCCCTACTTCGCGCCTCGCCTGCCAAATCCGGATTGGAGATATTCTCGAAGGTGCCGTGGTGAAGCTCAGAGGGGAAGACGTCGTGTGATTTGAGATTATTAAGTCGAGATTTGAAATTTGAACCACCCGGAGACGGGTGGTTTTATTTTTTTGAACTATCCCGTTTGGAATCAAATTTCAAACTAAAAAACTTAATCAAAGCCGCCAAAATTACATTAAATAGACCGGTTTAAATTATGAAACTTGGATCATCAGGGAATTTGAATAGTAAGAATGTTCCGTTTTATCAATCTGTGAGGATCGTTTTTCGTAGGTTGGAAAAAGCAGCACCAAACAACCCAGGAAGCCGCACACTCAAAGTTGCGAAAACCAAATCCCTCAGTGATGACATCGCACTCGCAGACTGCTGCAGCAGCATCATTTCACCTAAAGGAAGCCTGCGAATCATGGAGAGCAGTTTTATCTGATCCAAAAATCAGGTCAATGGAAAAACGCTGCGATTCGAACTATGAATCCCAACTCAGGTAGTTAATTTTACATAAATCGTCTGTAGCATTCCACATCCAAAAATCGTCTTTATCCAAAAATTGGAACCCTAATGAAAAAATGGCTTAACACCATTGCCTTGACTGCAATGCTCACCTCATGTAGCCTGTTTGGAGAAGAGGGAAAGCAATATCAGCTGGATGAAATCGAGCAGCTGGAGCAGGAAATCATCGCACTATCGGAATCTGTTCCCTGTACCAATTCCTCCGAATGGGAATTTACCGCGATGGGGAGCAAAGCCTGTGGTGGCCCCACTCGCTACATTGCCTTTCATCAAAGCGTTTCTGATGAGTTTTTGGATTTGGTCAGCCAATTTACCCGACTTCAGGAAGAATACAATCTTCGCTACCACGTAGTCTCAGACTGCATGCTAGTCGCCCCCCCCAGATCTGTCACCTGTGAAGCTGGAAAACCCGTTTTGGTGTACTAGACTCACGAAATGAGACTTTTGTCACAAAGCTTTTAGCGAATCAATTGGTATCATGGGTTTCAAATGCGAAACCCAAGATTTTACCTGTACTTATCTATTCTGCTGGTTCATTTCCACACCCAAACAGCAGCCCAAACTGTATCTCAACAAGCAATTTGGTACGGTTATAATATCCGTTCCTCACTTACCGAAAAGTGGTATAATGAAACTGAATTGATGGAGCGACACCTGATCAATCCATTTCTCCAAAGCCAGTTTTTTGTCCGAACCCGCTTTCACAAAAATCTAAATCCAAATACCAACTACGGACTTGGCGGAAGCGTCTTTCTTTTTCATCATTCCGTAAAATCAAAATTTAACCAACCAGAATTCCGACCCCATGGTGAATTGAACCTGCGTGCAAAAATGGGGACTATGAATCTGGAAAATAGATTTCGGGGCGAACTTCGTTTCTTTCAAAACATAGATCAACAAACCGAACAATTGGAAAACGGACACCACTTTGCTGCAGCAAGGTTCAGGTATCGGCTTCAAGCCCTATTTTCGATTTTAAATTGGTCTAAAAACAAATCACTCAATTTCAAAGTGGCTAACGAAATCATGGCCATGGCAGGAGGACAAGTCAACCAGATGACATTTGACCAAAACAGGATCTCGGCTGACTTATCCATCCGATTTTCACCCCAGATGAGTTTGGATCTCGGCTATGTAAACTGGCATCAGGCCAGAACTCAGGGCGGATATCTGGACCAGCATATTCTCAGAACGGTAATTAAACATCAACTCGGCACCTCTAAAAAATAAAGGCCGGTATTCCGGCCTTTGACGTAAACAGAAGATGTGTTAAGCTTTAAAATAATTCAACTCCTCGGGTGATCAACAACTCGGTTTACTCTTTTCCCTGTTTAATTTTTTGTCTTTGAAAACCCATTGTTTCAAAGTGAGACAATATTAATTGCTTCTCCGGAAAAATCCTATTTAATTAGAACAGAATTAGGATCTACCATGCCGCTTCCCGAAGTCTCCCAATACATTCCTCATATCGCCTACGACTCAGTTGTTTTTGGTTTTTCTAAAGGAAAACTCAAAATACTCCTGATGGAATACCATGCCACAGGCTGGTTTGCACTTCCGGGAGGATTTGTCCGAAAGTCAGAAAACCTTGAAGATGCGGTCAAGCGCGGACTTTTTGAACGAACGGGCTTAAGAGAAATTTACCTGGAGCAATTTTATACGTTTGGGGACACCGACCGATTTCAACCCGTAGTGATGCGCCGGATTTTGGAAGCCAATGGACATCTCATTCCTGAAAATTACTGGATGCTGGATCGGTTTTTTTCTATCGCATACTATGCGCTGATCGATTATGAAAAAGTCACCTTGATGCCGGATGCATTATCCGACTCGATTGCATGGTTTGAGGTGGAAAAACTCCCCGAGTTGATCTTTGACCATTCTAAAATCGTTCAAAAAGCCCTTCAGACTCTCCGTGAAAACCTTGATCGTAAACTCATCGGAGGCAACCTTCTTCCTGAACGTTTCACCATGAATGAACTTCAGGCAGTCTATGAAGCGATTTTGGGACAAAAACTCCGTCGCACTAGCTTCCAGCGGAAAATGCTCAGCCTCGACATCCTCGATCGCCATGAAAAGCTTTTCACCGGCAAAAGCCATAAAGCGCCTTACCTCTACAGCTTCAAAATCAATTAATCCATGTCCAAAATCCCCTTTCTGCTCATCGCTATGATGGGCATTATTTTTTTCTCCTGCGGAAAAGCGGAAAAATCCACCGAAGTCTCAATTCAATCTGTGGCTGTGGAGGGAGGTTTGATTTCCGGGAAAACCGACTCCAGCGGACAGGTCAAAATCTTTAAAGGAATACCATTTGCCGCCCCTCCTTTGGGGGAATTGCGATGGAAAGCCCCACAGCCTGTCCATCCTTGGGAAGGAATCAAATCCTGTACAGAAAATCCTGCCGCACCGATGCAAAATCCACCTGTTCCGTTCTTTGCCTGGTCGGAGGAATTTCTGATTCCCAAAGAACCTATTTCGGAAGATTGCCTCTACCTCAATATCTGGACAGCTGCGGAGCAAACGGATGAAAAGCGTCCCGTCATGGTATGGATTTATGGAGGCGGCTTCAGTTCCGGTGGTAATACCGTTCCGCTTTATGACGGAGAATATCTTGCGAAAAAAGGCATTGTGGTCGTCGCGCTTAACTATCGAGTCGGCATGCTTGGATTCCTGGCTCATCCGGAACTCAGCGCTGAAAATCCCGATCAAACTTCCGGAAATTATGGTCTCTTGGATCAGATTGCCGGTTTGGAGTGGGTGAAAAAGAACATCGTAGCTTTTGGTGGCGATCCGGACAATGTCACCATTGCAGGCCAATCTGCAGGTGCTTTCAGCGTCAATGCCTTGGTCGTCTCTCCCAAAGCAAAAGGACTTTTCCACAAAGCCATCGCCCAAAGCGGCGGAATATTTAATCGGGGTACGGGTTTGGTCACAGGCCTCCAAGGCGCTGAAGAGCGGGGAAAACAATTGACCGATACGCTTGGAATCTCGTTGGCAGATCTTCGCAAAATTCCCGCGGACAGCCTGTTGAAAATTCCGGGAAGATTCGGCCCCGTAGTGGATGGCAAGGTTTTGCCAAGCGTAAGACAGGCTTTCGAAGAAGGGACTTTTTCTGATATTCCGCTGCTTACAGGTTGGAATGCCGACGATCGAGTTTCCGGAAATCCGCTCACCACTCCTGCCGAGTTCAAAGCCAACGCCAAGAAACAATACGGAGGCCGAGCCGGGGAATACCTGGAACTTTTCCCAGCAGGAAATGAAGTAGAACTCGAAGAAACCCTGAAAACCATCGGAGTCCTCGGATTCGGATTTCAGAATTATACCTGGGCAAAGATGCAGACCGAAAAGGGTCAAAAAGATGCTTATGTGTATGTGTACTATTTCACCCGAGTACCTCCGGGAGAACCCAATTATGGAGCCTTTCATTCGGCTGAGTTTAGCTACGCCCTTCACACGCTGAGAAACTGGAATAGGCCTTTTGAGCAGGTCGATTATGACTTGGAAAAAACGATGTCGGACTACTGGGTCAATTTTGTAAAAACGGGCAATCCAAACGGGCCCAATTTACCCGAATGGCCCCTTTTCAATCCGGAAAATCCCCTGGTCATGGAATTGGGAAAGGAAGTCAAAACCCGGGCAATGCCCTTTTGGCCCCAGATGAAATTTATGGAAAGTCTGAATCGATAAATCATGCTAGCTTTTCTCGGACTGCTTACCATCTTGCTCTTGCTCTTTTTGGTCATCACCAAAAAAGCCTCTCCGGTGATCGCATTGACCCTCGTTCCGATTTTAACAGGAATGTTAGCGGGCAAAACGACCGAACTCCCCGCCATGATCGGTGAAGGATTACAGGCCATAGCGCCGACCGGAGTGATGTTTGTCTTCGCTATTCTCTTTTTTGGAATTCTCCTAGATGCAGGCACCTTTCAGCCCATCATCTCCCGATTGCTGAAAATGGCCGGAAATGACCCGGTCAAAATCGCCTTAGCCACAGCAGTTTTGGCTATGTTGATCCACTTGGACGGTTCGGGTGCGGTCACCTTTTTGGTAGTCATCCCTGCATTGGCTCCGATCTATGATCAGTTGGGGATGAAGCGGATTACTTTGGCCTGCATCGTCGCCCTATCAGCTGGCACCATGAATATGGTACCTTGGGGAGGTCCGACGATTCGGGCAGCCACCGCACTCAATGTGTCCGTCACCGACTTGTTCAACCCTATGGTAATCCCCCTGCTCACGGGTTTGGCGACCGTTTTTGGGATTGCTTTTTTTCTGGGAAAAAGAGAAAAGAACCAACTCCAATCTGAAACTCTCCTTTCAGAAGAATCCTATGAAGTGAATCCATTGCACCGCCCCAAGCTATTTTGGATCAATGTCCTTTTGATCTTAGTAGCTATCACCAGCATCATTCTTTCCTGGGCGCCCCCCTATGTGGTGTTTATGGTGGCTTTTGCTTTGGCCTTATTGATCAATTTCCCGAAAGTGGATGAGCAGAAAAAACGAATCGATGCCCATGCCAAAGAAGCCATGCTGATGGCAAGCATCCTATTTGCCGCAGGCTGCTTTACCGGCATATTGAAGGGAAGCGGCATGATGGAGGCCATGGCAGGCACCGTACAGACCATCCTTCCCGAGGAGCTAGGAAGGCAACTCCCGCTTTTGACAGGATTGGTGGCCATGCCGGCAAGTATGCTTTTTGATCCCGATTCCTTCTATTTCGGTATTTTGCCTCTGCTATCTTCTACCGCCACCAACTTTGGAGCAAGTGCCTTGGAGGTAGGGCAGGCTGCGATTTTAGGACAGATGACAACCGGATTTCCGGTGAGTCCGCTGACTGGCTCGACCTTTTTGCTTGTCGGTTTGGCAGATGTGGAGCTGGGCGATCATCAGAAAAAGACCATTCCCTTGGCGTTTTTGGTCACTTTGGTGATGCTTTTGGTATCTGTTTTACTCGGAGTGATTTCTATTTAGGATGAAAGAAAAAATTAGAATCGGATGCGGAGCAGGCTTTTCGGGAGACCGATTGGAGCCTGCTTTGATCCTGACGGAAAAGGGGAATCTGCACTACTTGGTCTTGGAATGCCTCGCCGAGCGGACCATCGCATTGGCGCAAAAGCGCAAACAGCAAGACACCAATGCCGGATATGATGTGCTCTTGGAGCGAAGAATCGAGGGTTTGCTTCCACTTTTACTCCAGCATCAGACTCGCCTGATCACCAATATGGGTGCTGCCAACCCCATCGCAGGAGCTAAAAAAATCCTGGAAATCGCCAAAAATCTAGAACTGAAGGTAAAAGTCGCGGTCGTATTGGGTGATGATGTTTTCGAGCAACTCAACGGAGAAGAACTTAGTCTGGAAGGAAACAAGCCTTTGGATTCCTACGGCAAGCTGATTTCTGCCAATGCTTACCTCGGGGTAGATGCGATTATTCCGGCTTTGGCCACTGATGCGCAAATCATCCTGACCGGAAGAGTGGCCGATCCCTCACTTTTTTTGGCTCCGATGATTCATGAATTGGGCTGGGCTAGAGAAAATGCAGACCTGATGGGCAAAGGAACCGTACTTGGACATCTCATGGAATGCGCCGGACAGATCACCGGAGGCTATTTTGCCGATCCGGTCACCAAGCCTGTTCCTGACATGGATATCCTTGGGCATCCCATCATGGAAGTTTACCGGGATGGAAGCGGCATTATCTCCAAAGTAAATGGTACAGGAGGATTGATTCACACCCAGACCGCCAAGGAGCAATTGCTCTATGAAGTCCTTGATCCGGGAAATTACTTCACGCCCGATGTGGCAGCAGATTTTAGAAGTGTCCGGTTTGAAGAAGTCGGACCAAATGAACTTAGAGTCACGGGAGGGAGTGGGAAAACCAAGCCCGAAACCCTCAAGGTCAGTGTGGGCTATCAGGCCGGCTGGATCGGAGAAGGGGAAATTTCCTACGCGGGCGCCCATGCGGTAGAACGGGCAAAATTGGCTGGAAAAATCATCGAAAAGCGGATTGGAGATCGCTTTGACGAGTTTCGGGTAGATTATATTGGATTAAGTTCGCTTCATGGAGAAAGCCTTTCTCAGGGTTCTGCTTCGTATGAAATCCGACTCCGAATTGCCGGAAAATCCAAAATCAAAGCCCTTGCCCAACTGGTGGGAGAAGAAGTGGAAGCCCTCTACACCAACGGACCCGCCGGAGGTGGCGGAGCCAGAAAATACCTCCACGAAGTCATCGGTGTCGTCTCTATCCTGATGAACCGAAATCAAATTCTGCCAACCATTCAAGTCTTCGAATCATGAGCCAAAAACTTGCCGATATCGCCCACAGCCGCGCAGGAGACAAAGGAAACACATTGGTACTTTCGCTTTTTCCTTTGGATGAAAAGGATTATCCGCTTTTGGCAGAAAAAGTCACTGCCGAAAAAGTCAAACAACACCTCTCCCACCAACTCAAAGGAACCATCATCCGGCATGAAATCCCGGAGTTGAAGGCTTTGCTTTTTACCTGTGAAAATGCATTGGCTAGTGGGGTCACGACCTCATTGGCGATGGATGCCCATGGAAAAAGTCTGAGTTACGCGCTTTTGGAGATGGAGCTTGGGTAACAAACCTCCATTTTTTATAAATACCTATAAAAGTTTACTATCTTTTTGATTCATATACTATGAATTCTTGTAAAGATCAAACTTTAATTTTAACTCGTAGACCATACTATTTTTAAACGAAACACATGCTAAAAATCACCATTGGATTGATCGGCTGTGGGATTTGGGGCCAAAAAATCCTCAGGGACTTAGTCTCGCTTCAGGTTCAAATTTGGGTAGTCGATAACGATCCTAAAAAACTCCAAATCGCTCATCAAATGGGCGCAGCTAAAACTTTTCTCATCACTCCAAAAGACCAGCTTCCGGATGGCTGGGTCATATCCACTCCTGCAAGTACACACCACGATGTATTAATGGAACTTTTCCCTTTGGGTAAGCCCATTTATGTCGAAAAACCCCTGACTTGCAGTGCCAGAGAAGCCAATCTACTGCTGGAAAAGGCAAGTGTCCCGGTCTTTGTCATGCACAATTGGCGGTACCACCGGGGCGTACAGCTTCTTACTCAAATCGCCCGATCCAAAGAACTGGGCGATTTGATTTTTATGAAATCCAATCGCTGCAACTGGACAAGTCCACGATCGGACGTAGATTCAGTCTGGACGTTGATTCCTCATGACATTACTATTGCCTACACTATTCTCGGATACTTTCCAGAGCCTTTGGCGGCAGTCGTGGAGGAGTATCAGGGAGTACAAAGAGGCATGACCGCTTTTCTGGGCAAAAATCCGTCATGCGTCATGGAGGTGTCCAATCGATATGCTGATAAGCGGCGGGAGATTCGGCTTCATTTCACCGAGGGGGTAGCCGTATTGAAAAATGAGATCGTGGACCACATTGAGATTTACCACGGCGACGATCAGAGCAAACCGGAAGATATGCGTATTGAAACACGAAAATTTGACCCTATTCCCCCACTTTTGGAAGAGTTAAAGTCATTTACAAAATATCTTCAGGGAGGTCCAGAGCCCTTGACTCCTTTAGCCGAAGGAGTAGAAGTCATTCGAATCATAGATCAACTTAAAAAAATAGCAGCAAAACAATGAGCGCACCACTTTTTACCATTATTCTTCCCACCTCCATAGATAGAGGTCTCCTTCTTCCCTACTCGATCGGTAGTGTTCAGAAACAAAGCATTCAGGACTTCGAACTTTTTGTGATAGGGGACGGGGTCAATGATTTTACCAAGGGAGTCATTTTGGATCTGCAAGCTCAGGATTCCCGAATCCGTTTTTTCGACTTCCCAAAACACCCTCGAAGAGGAGAAGAAAATCGTCATCAGGTGATGCAGGAGGCAAAGGGGAGATATGTTGCCTATTTAGCAGATCGTGATTATTGGCTTCCCCACCACTTGGAGACGTTGGCACTTTATCTTCAAAATTATGATTTTGCTTCCACTCTAAACTATGACGTGAAAGAAGACTACCTAATCTATGGCCATAAAAATCTTGATTCATATGACGCTGCTTCTTGGCTTCTTTCCTGTGTAGGACATAGCTTAGAAATGTATAAGAAACTACCTTACGGCTGGAGAACTACCCCAAAACACCTTTATACAGACCGTTATATGTGGAGTCAATTTATAGACTTCCCGGAATGTCGATCCTATTGCGGGCTAGAACCTACAGTCCTATGGATCAAGCGAGGTGATCACCCGGGCCTTTCTACACAGGAAAGAAAGGAAGTGCTGATCAAATGGATAAAAATCATGGAAGACAGAGCTCTTTTTCAATTGAAAAAAGACCATGCCCTCCATGAAATGATGTGGGATTATAATTTTCTCCACCGCAATCATCCCATCCTGATCAAAGGAAGGACTCCCGACAAAGTGCCCGCTGAGATCTGGAAAAAGATCAAAAATCTCCTATCGCCTCGATAAAAGAATCCAAATCCGGAAAATCTCCTGCCCGATTGGAAATCACCGGATGGGTAAATCCCCAAGGAATCCCCAATGCAGGATCTTTCCAATAAACTCCCCAATTATCGTCTTTTCCATAGTCGACATAAGACTCTGATACAGCCTGAAGGTGAACTGAAGGTGTGAAAAAATACCATCCATGCAATAAGCCCCTTGGAAAAACCAGCGCAGCCAGATCATCTCCATGTAGCTCATATAGCTGCCAGTTGAGATAGGTGGGCGAGCTGGGACGCATGTCCTTAAGTCCTAGCTGACAGCGGCCACTCACGATGCAGAAATACTCATCGTGACGCTTGTGAAAGTGCAGGCCGCGAAAAACATTGGCCTCAGACTTTACATAACTCCACTGCACCGCCTCGAGGTCAAGATTCCATCGGTGATTATAGACCTCCGTGAATGACCCTCGGTGGTCCACATTTTCTTTTAGCTTTTGCAAAACTACTCCCTCAATGTCGCTCCCAGCGATCAGACGAGAGGTACGCTCAAGATTTTCTACCATAAAAAACCAAATAAAGAAGAGATTTTACCTTTATATATACACAAGAATGTAATTCCCACCACAAATAATCCATAAAATAATGGTTTTAGTAAAAAATACAGTAATCGGCTTGAAACTTTCTGAAAAAAATTCATTCCATACTTTAGCGGTGCTTCTTCCCAAATGAAAAATTTTTCGGAATCCAAGAATCTCAAAAGATCTTCAAATCTCGAATCAGCCGAATACCTGATTTTTTTTCCTCTCAATTCATCCCAGGGTAAAATCAAATATCCCCCCACACTAATCAGAAAGTAAAAGATAAAGGAAAGCTCGCCAAGTGTCAGCACCAGCATAGACAAATGAAATAGTTGAATCAGCAGAAAAAGGAGTACAGTTTTCCTCCCGATCAAAGCCCAAATTCCAAAGGTCAATTCTAAAAAAATGGTGGTCCACGATAAAATTGTGCCCAAAACTTTCAGCTCAAAAAGGCCTGTTAATACTCTGGAAATAGGATTGACATAGACCTCAGAGAGAAAAAACTCAAAATACCTTCCTGACAGCCAGTCCGGATCAAAAAGTTTATTGATCCCTGCGCCCAGATACAACAAGGCGATCTGAACACGAAAAATCCACTCCAGCCCAGGACGATACACTCCAATCAAAATCAAGAGACAGCCTGAGAATAAAAAACTGTTTGAGAATTGAGGTTTTGCTCCCAAAATCACAAACAGCACCAAGGCCCCCAGGATCATGGAAAATTGCTGAAATCGAATACCTGCAAAAACAGCAACCAGTGACCCCCAGTAAAGCCAATCCAATAGCGTGTAAACCCAGGGAAATTCTCTGAGAATTTCCATCCCCGGAATGAACGGCAAAAAAGGAGGCAGAATGTGTTTCATTCCTCTAACCCAAATCAAAAAAATCACCAGCATCCTCGCCGCAAAAAGCAGGGGAATTCTTGTATTTTCAGGGGAGCTTGAGTTCCAAGAAAACCTTATTTGTTTTTGAAAGTCCATACTTCAGGAGATTTCCCGTTGGTCCTATATCTGACAGTTACCTCAAGGGTATCCAATAGGTGAGAAGTAGTCTCAAACTGCTTAATTTGATCAAAGACGTGGTGAATACTGCGATTTTCCCGACCACTCAAAAATCCATATCGTGACTTTACCTCCGCTGGGGTCAGGGCAATAGAATTTTTTTTGGCTGTAACTTCATAAAAATTGATCTGATCAAATGGTGCCCAGGCAAAATAACGGGTATCCTGAAATCGTGAATAAATCACGGCGAATACTTGCATTCCAAAAAAGAAACAAATAAAACCCCCTCTCATAAATAAATTTCCAATAGAATATGTGGCTTTCCCGAAGATATTCAAAAATTAATAAGAAAAATCAAAAACACTTTATCGAAACAACAGCCAGGAAGCCTATCTTCCTCAGTGGAGTCAAATACCATTTCTCGTTGACCCAAATGGTATTTTGACTCCTCTCAATTGGGCAATCCAGCTTTTGTAAGGTACCTAGCATAGAAAAGAACCTATTACTCCATCAACTTCTCTAGAATCTTAGTCGCCGCCTCTGAAAGTACCGTACCCGGCCCAAAGACGGCTGCCACTCCCGCTTTTTCCAAAAACTCATAATCCTTGGATGGAATTACCCCTCCTGCCACAACCATGATGTCGGGACGGCCGAGTTCCTTGAGCGCTTGGATCAATTGAGGAATCAAGGTTTTGTGGCCAGCCGCAAGCGAGGATGCCCCCACGATATGGACATCATTTTCTACGGCTTGCTCGGCCACTTCCTGAGGCGTCTGGAAAAGTGGCCCGATATCCACATCAAAACCCAAATCGGCAAAGCCGGTTGCGATTACTTTGGCTCCGCGGTCATGCCCGTCCTGACCCATTTTGGCCACCAAAATTCGGGGACGACGACCTTCCAATTCGGCAAAGCGATCAGAAAGCACTTGAGCTTTTTTGAAGGTTTCTTGATTTTTCACTTCTGAGGCATATACTCCGGAGATGGATTTGGTTTGGGCCTTGTGCCTGCCAAAGGCCTTCTCCATCGCATCGGAGATTTCTCCCAAAGTAGCTCTTTTTCGTGCGGCATCAACCGCCAAAGCCAACAAATTGCCAATCCCTGAATAAGCTGTTTGGGTGATTTTCTCCAAAGCCAACTCCACTTCCGCTTGTTTTCTTTTGGCTTTGACTTCCCGTAAACGCTTGATTTGGGATTCTTTAACCGCCTGATTATCTACATCTCTCACTTCAATCTCAGAGATTTCCTCGACCTGATAGCGGTTGACTCCTACGATGATATCTTTTCCGCTGTCGATTCGGGCTTGCTTTTTGGCGGCGGCTTCTTCGATTCTCAGTTTAGGGAGTCCCGCTTCGATAGCTTTGGCCATACCGCCCATTTCCTCCACCTCCTCGATCAAGGTCCAGGCTCTTTGCGCCAGCTGATCAGTCAAATACTCGACGTAGTACGACCCACCCCAAGGATCCACCACTTTGGTGATTCCAGTTTCCTCTTGGAGCACCAGCTGCGTATTTCGTGCAATTCGAGCCGAAAAATCTGTGGGTAAGGCAATCGCTTCATCCAGAGAATTGGTGTGTAAGGATTGGGTGTGTCCCATGACTGCACCCAGTGCTTCGACAGCTGTCCGCGTCACGTTATTGTAGGGATCCTGCTCGGTCAGCGACCAGCCTGAAGTCTGGCAGTGCGTGCGCAAAGCGAGGGATTTGGGGTCTTTGGGATTGAACTTCTTTACGATCTTGGACCAAAGCAATCGGCCGGCTCGCATCTTGGCGATTTCCATGAAATAATTCATTCCGATTGCCCAGAAAAAGGACAACCTCGGTGCAAAATCATCAATATCCAATCCGGCTTTGATCCCGGTTCTCAGGTATTCCAATCCATCCGCAAGTGTGTAGGCCAACTCCAAGTCTGCCGTGGCACCCGCCTCCTGCATGTGGTAGCCTGAAATGGAAATCGAGTTAAACTTAGGCATGTATTTCGAAGTGAATTCGAAAATATCCCCGATGATCCGCATGCTGGGCTGCGGGGGATAGATGTAGGTATTCCGGACCATGAATTCCTTCAGAATGTCGTTTTGAATGGTCCCGCTGAGCTTTTCAGGACTTACACCCTGTTCTTCAGCCGCCACGATATAAAAGGCCAAAACCGGAATTACTGCTCCATTCATCGTCATGGAAACGGACATTTCGTCTAAGGGAATCTGGTCGAATAGAATCTTCATGTCCTCGACCGTATCGATCGCCACACCGGCTTTCCCCACATCACCCTGCACTCGGGGATGGTCTGAATCATAGCCTCGGTGTGTGGCTAGGTCGAAAGCTACCGAAAGGCCTTTTTGCCCTGCGGCGAGATTTCTTCGGTAAAAAGCATTCGATTCCTCGGCAGTCGAAAACCCCGCATATTGACGGATAGTCCAGGGTCGCTGCACGTACATCGTACTGTATGGGCCTCTCAAGAATGGAGGAATCCCGGCAGCAAAATGAAGTTGCTTGAGCGAATTGATTTTACCAGTATCAAACGTATCAGGAACAGTAATCTGCTCAGGAGCATCCCAAGCCGAAGAAGATTTGGATTCCGAAGCCTGGTTTCCGATTTTCCAGTTGCTTAGGTCGGGTCTCATGGTTGGGTCAGCGTTTGAAGTTCGACAAGGTAAGTAGCTCGGGTAGCCTTGAGCTCGTGCATTTTTTCCTGGAATAGTTCTAAATCCAGATTTTTCTGAAGCTTTTCAGATGCAGGGTATTTGTTTGCACCAATCTTGGCAAGCTGATTTTCCTGCACTTGATTCTGGATTTTCTCCCGGCTGGCACGGACGGCGGCGTGGATATGACCTTCTTTGAGGGCGTTTTCAAAACCTCCCTTTTCTTCCAAAAGTGACAATTGGACAGGAATAAAATCCAGAATCTCGGCGGTGATATTTTCCAGGTAAAAAGATCCGGCAGCGGGATCTTGGACTTTATCCAGATAACTTTCCTCTCTGAGGATCGTGGATACATTCCGAGCAATTCTCCGATCCAAATCTGTGGCACTTTCTTCCTGAAGGGGTTTTACCCAAAGTAAATTTGCTCCACCGAGCACTCCGGCCATTGCTTCGTAGGTCTGACGAATCAGATTGGTATTCACATCCAAGATCGATTTGGACCAGTGTGAAGTCTGAACAGAAAGCACTACATCTTCCTCTTTGATCGGAACTTGGTACAGTCCCGCAAGACTTACTACCGCCTTCCGAAAAGCTTTCAGCCGGGCAATTTCTCCAAAATGGATCTCCCCAACCGAGGCCTCCAGAAGTGCCTTTTGAAACAACTCCTGGGACTGCTTACCTGATTTATCCAGTATTTCCATCAGTTCTCCCAGTCCGAAAACCAAGGCATCGAGAGGATTCCCGCCTGATTCGGTATAGCGCGAAGTTTGGATTGCGAAAGCCTTAAAATTGGGATAAGGCTCGGTCATTTCGACCAGCTCATTTAATATTTCGAGTGCCAAGCCAAAGGATTCATTTTGATCATAACACAAATCCGATGGAGTCCAAAGCATCCCCCCAGACAACTGATCTGGATTGGCACCTGTGGCATCAGCCCATTCAAAAAATCGGCTAAGGGCCTGTACGGGATTGCCTACGGGTTTGATTAATATCGGAATATACTGGGGAAAAACCCCCTTGAGCAATTCGTCCAGATTTTCGACTCCATAGAGATGCAGTACCAGACCTTCTGCACCATGCTCTAGAGATTTGAGCACTTCCTCATTGGAATCTCCCGACACTACGCTTACCATATTAGTCCAAATTCGAGGAGGCAGTCCGGGGAGTTCATTTTGGATATGAAATCTACTTTGTGTAGCCAACGAGGGACGATCTCCGAGGGTATAAAATGGCTCCTGCTCGAGGGTATCCCAAAGCCTGGAAGTCAATGTTTGATGAAAATCTTTCCCCTTGAAATCTCGAGTGGCCTGAGCAATCCAGTCAGACTTAGAAGTAGGGTCAAAATCCAAAAATAAATCGTTGGTCATATTTGGGTGATTTAGAATTCTAAATTTGGTGACCAAAAATAACCAATACTCTGGGTTTTGAAATTCAAGAATGAAATGGCTTTGTTTCGAAAAACAGATTCAACCTAAACCACTGATGATCAATAAAAAGAAAAATCAGGAACATAAACCTTTCTTTTAAATCGGTTTATATGCCTCTTTGCCAAAAAATCAAAATCTCCCCTTTCAAAATAGCCCAAACACCAAACAAAAATTTGACTATTAAAAAAGGTGTTTAATCATTCACTTTTTCAACCCGAAATCGATTTTTTATTTAAGTTAATTTTCCACAATTTTGACCCCCTCCCTTTTCTAGGATCCAGTTTTCAAGCATTAAGTTTAGAATGAGTTCAGAAGCCAGCGCAGTATGGAATGAGTGTTTACGTGTCATCGAACAGCACGTGAACGAGCAGAGCTTTTCCACCTGGTTTAAGCCAATTCAGCCCGTAAAACTCGACGGCAGCAGTCTAACTATTCAGGTTCCAAGTCAATTTTTCTACGAGTGGCTGGAAGATAACTATGTTCAGATCCTGAAAATCGCCATAAAAAGCACGCTTGGAGCCAACGGACGCCTGGAATACGCGGTAGTCGTGGACAAGGGCAATTCCAACAATCAGCCCTATGTAGTCTCCTACCCGCAGGGAAATAATCAGCAAAAGAAAGCTCCTCAGACGGAATCCAAGACCCCATTTGAGATCCCCTCTCTGGACGCTGACCTCCTCACGCAAAGTAATCTCAATCCAAACTACACCTTCAATACCTACATTGAAGGAGACTGTAACAGATTGGCGCGCTCAGCGGGTTTTGCGGTGGCTACCAAGCCTGGCATCACTTCATTTAATCCGCTAATGGTTTACGGAGGTGTGGGTTTAGGGAAAACTCACCTTGTACAGGCCATTGGTAACGAAATCAAAAACGGTCCAGAAGACAAGTTTGTACTCTATGTGTCTTCCGAAAAGTTTGTGAACCAATTCATGGATTCTATCAAAGATGGTAACGTGAAAAGCTTTACCAACTTTTACATGCAAGTGGATGTGTTGATCATCGATGATATTCAGTTTTTGGCTGGGAAAGATCGGACCCAAGAGATGTTTTTCCACATTTTCAACCATCTCCATCAAAACAAAAAGCAAATCATCATGACCTCCGACTGTCCTCCCAAGGACCTCAAAGGTTTAGAGGAGCGTCTGCTTTCCCGATTTAAGTGGGGATTGACGGCGGATTTGCAGATGCCGGATTTTGAAACCAGGGTAGCAATCATCCGTCGCAAAATGCAATCGGAGGGAATCTTCATCCCGGATGATGTGGTCGAATATTTGGCCTATACCGTAGACACCAACGTCCGCGAACTTGAGGGAATTCTCATTTCACTAATCGCCCATGCTTCCCTCAATCGAGTTGAAATCAATCTTGAACTGGCCAAAACGGTCATCAAAAACTTTATCAAGGATATTGAGACGGAAGTTGGCATCGAGTTTATCCAAAAATCGGTTTCAGAGTACTACAGCATTCATCCAGACGAGCTAAAAGCCAAAACTCGGAAAAAGGAGATTGTGATAGCCCGTCAGGTGGCGATGTATTTTTCAAAGGAATTTACGCAACACTCTCTCAAGTCAATTGGCTATCATTTTGGAGGTCGTGACCACAGTACTGTGATTCATGCGGTGCAAACGGTAAATGACATGATCGAAACCGACGCCAGCTTCCGCAACGCAGTCAACGAACTGAAGAAAAAGTTTAAGATGAGATCGTATTGATTTCGGACCGGAAGTAATAGTCCGGATTAAAGCTCACCACCTCACCGCATCACCTAGTTCCTCCCGGGTAAATTCCAGCTCGGTGTAGCCCAAAACGTAAGGCCCGATTTCATAAGGCACATAGACTATCCAAAATTTCCCATCCCGAAATCCCATTGCATTCGCCAGGAAAAACCCGGTTTCTGGAAGAAAAAAACGACCATCATCTGCAAGACTTTTTCCTTCCTCTACTTCGTGATAGGCTCTGAATTTTTGCTCGGCAAGGTTGAGAAGTTTGGTTTCATCTAGAACCAACCGATCCGTACTCAGGTATTCTCCGGTCATGATATCAAAATTCAAAAAAGTCACCAGGCTGTTGGGATGCGCTCCGCCCAGATAGTTGAATTGGGTAAAGTGAATCGAAATCGTACGGTCAGACTGATAGCTGACCGAACCTTCCGCCTCGATTTCCCAGCCGCCATAGCTATCCGGAAACTCCGCTTTGAAGGATTGAAATGTGGTGAAAAAGTCCTGAACCATAGAATCTAAACCCACGCTGACATCCTCACCGTATTGCATCAAATAAATCAACTGCTCCTCCACCGCTCTATTGATTTGATCGGCGCGCTGATCGCCTTCTGCGATTGGCCAAACCATTCTCAACTTGGCACAATTTTCTCCTACACAAGACTCCTTGACCAGTGAATCTGTCCGGAAAGTCAATCCTGAATTTTCCGTAATTCCTCCTTCAAGTACCGACTCCTTTTTTCCGCAGGAAATCAATAGCAACACCAATAACCCGAAAATCCACTTCATACCTTATTACTTTTGCTCAAAAACAAACCGATCAATCGCTGGGCTAAAACTCCGGGATGAAGCTCTCCTGACCTGACTTTCGTTTTTTCGAGTTCCAAAACAGATTTCACTTTTTCATTTCGCAGAAAAGCCTGCCCGAGCAAATCCTGAATCTGATCGTCGAGCCAGTTGACACGTTGGCTAGCTCGATTAGCCTCCCAAAATGTCGAATCTTTCATTTTTTGTTCATAATCGAGGATCAAGTCCCAGACTTTTTCCAAGCCCATTCCAGTCAGAGAAGATGCCAAAAGGACTTTTGGATACCAGTTTTTTTCTGATTGGGGAAAAAGGTGAAGTGCATTCTGATAGTTAGCCTTGGCTTTTTTGGCCAAATCCAAATTATTTCCATCCGCTTTATGAATGACCAAGGCATCGGCCATTTCCATGATTCCTTTTTTGATCCCCTGAAGTTCATCTCCCGCTCCGGCCAGCATCAGGAGGAGAAAGAAATCAACCATATTTTTCACGGCAGTTTCACTTTGCCCTACGCCTACCGTTTCCACCAAAATCACATCAAACCCAGCCGCTTCACAAAGGAGCATTGCTTCCCGAGTCCGGGCACTGACGCCTCCAAGGGTATGCCCAGATGGGCTCGGCCGGATAAAGGCTCGTTTGTCGACTGCCAAGAGTTCCATGCGGGTTTTGTCCCCAAGTATGCTTCCCTTGCTGAGCTGACTGCTGGGATCTACTGCCAGCACGGCTACCTTTTTCCCAAGACCTAAAAGCATTTTGCCAAAGGCTTCGATAAAGGTGCTTTTGCCCACACCCGGGACACCGGTGATTCCTATTCGGAGTGAGTTTCCTGTTAACGGCAACACTTCCTGGATCAGCTGAGAGGCAAGTTCCCGATCGGTATCGAGGGTGCTTTCTACCAACGTAATCGCCTGACTGAGAATGACTCGATTACCCGAGCGAATACCGGCTGCATAGTCTTGAAGAGTCAGTCTTTTTCTCATGGATTTATAACCAAAAATTTACGCTCACCCATTGGAGTTTTTTCGTATTCGGCTATTAAAAGCGAACGGAACCTTGAGTCAAAAAATGGCTCCTTTGGACTTAATGTGATCTGGTCGGTGATTTTCCCAGAAAAGAAAAAGACATGCGTCCGGCCGTATTTCGAGTGAGGCTGCGCATCAGCAAATGCCTCCATCCAATCCGGATTTTCATCTAAGACACGTACCGCAACTACCCTGACCACTGGCCCGGTATTATTCTCGTTTCGGTAAAATCCTAGTTCCTCATACTTCCCTTCCCACTGCTCGAGTCCGGGCTGAGAAAGACTGGCATTGATGATCAGATAGATCACGATACCGACCAAAAGTCCGAGTGCATAGAGAATGACCTTGTTCCTTTTCAAAATCTTTAGCGGGTTTGTGGTGTTTAGGCCTTAATTTAGCCCAAAAATCTGACAATGGGTTTCGAGTACATCAAAGCACTTCATATCATCTTCGTAGTCACTTGGTTTGCCGGGCTTTTTTATATCGTCCGCCTGTTTATCTACCAAACCGAGGCACTGGAGAGACCTGAGTCGGAACGAAATATTCTGAAACCCCAACTTGACCTGATGGCGAGTCGGCTTTGGTACATCATCACCTGGCCATCGGCAGTGCTGACTTTGATTTTTGGGATTTGGGTTCTGAGTTATCGCTGGGGCTATATGCAGCTTGGGTTTATGCATGCCAAGTTGGGATTTGTATTTCTGCTATACCTCTACCATGGATTTTCTCATGTGATTTTCAAAGAATTGCAAGCGGGCAAGGCACGTTGGAACTCCACTAAACTGAGGCTTTGGAACGAAGTTGCCACAATTTTGCTTTTTGCTATAGTATTCCTGATCGTGCTGAAAAGTACCATGAGCATGCTGCAAGGCATCGCCGGATTGGTGGGATTGGCCGTCTTGCTGATGCTGGGAATCAAGCTTTACAAAAACTATAGAATAAAAAAAGGAGAATGAAAACTACCCGAATGTTGATTGGATTGATGTTGATCTGGGCTGCAGCGTGTAAACCTGCCGGAGAAAACACCTTTTCCCAACAAAACTTACCCATTTTGGGAGAGCGTTACGTAGATGACAACAAGGATACGGTCTATCATCAGATTGCTGATTTTACCTTTGTAAATCAACTCGGTGATACAGTCACCAATGCCGATGTCCAGGGAAAAGTGTATGTAGCGGACTTCTTTTTCACCTCCTGCCCGACCATCTGTCCCATCATGAAGAAGGAGATGCTGAGAGTTTATGAAAAATTCAACGGCAACCCTAATTTCAAAATACTAAGCCATTCGATCGATGTGGCTCACGATACTCCTGAAGTCCTGAAAGACTATGCTGAGCGTCTCGGGATCAATGATGCTTCCACTTGGAATTTTCTGACTGGAGACCAGGAAAAAATCTTTGAAATCGGACAGACCAGCTATCTCACCACGGCTATGGAAGATCAACAAGAACCCGGCGGATTTTTGCATAGCGGGGCCTTTTTACTCATCGATCAGCAAGGCCGAATCCGCGGGGTCTATGACGGCACCAAATCAGATCAAGTGGATCGGCTGATAAATGATATCCCAAAAATTCTGAAGTAATGAATAGATTTTTGGTAGGATTGGGACTGCTGATGGCAATATCCTGCAGTCCGAAGCCCTCAAGTGAAGAAAATACCTTGGCGCAAATTTCTGATCCAGAAGTCATGAAATATGCCGTCAATGGAAAACGACTTTATGAAAACTACTGCGGAAACTGCCACCAAAATGACGGCAACGGGCTTGGAAAATTGATCCCACCACTCAGAAACGCGGATTATTTCCAAGCTAGCGTGCACCGAACTGTTTGGATTATCCGAAACGGACAAGAGGGATCGATCACCGTCAATGGAGTGGAATACAATCAGAAAATGCCCGCCAATCCGCAACTCAAGCCCTTGGATATTGCTCAAATCACCACCTACCTGTATAATATTTGGGGAAGCTCCGAAGGGGTCATCACCGCTCCACAAATCGAGCAGTATTTAATGGAAAAGCCTGAGGGGCTTTAATCTTTCATAAGCGAATCAGCCTTTATCAGGGCATTTTTGATGTCATCATTGACCTTTTGGACTAGTATCATCTGCTCATCGAGGTAAGCTTTGACCTCCTCGGGAGTTGCATCGCCGTCTTCTCGTTCGTATTGGCGCATCCACACCATCATGCCCTCAAAGGCTTGGTCGAGTTCGAGAGCAAGAGTCTTATACGCTTGGATTTGTTCGGTTTGTGTGGAGTCTTGCACTGTAAGATCCTCTGCTTTTTGAAGTGCTTTTTTTTGGAGAGATTTCAACTGGCCCATTTTTGGCATCACCTCATCATGTACGGCTATGACCTGAGTTCGAAACTGATCGTTTTGCTCCTGAGGAGAAGGCCCACAAGAACCCAAAAATACGATGAGTGACAGAATAGCCGAGTTGAGCAAAGACTTCATGAGGTTCATAATTAAAATTTTATGCAAGTTAAAATTTAACCCTTGAACGGCCGCTGTTTACGATAAAAATAACCACTATTCGATTACTTTTGAGATTAAATCTGATGACCATGAAACCAATCTGTTTTGCAGACGGGGAATTTATAAAAAAAGAAAAAGCCACCATCCACCCGGCTGATTTAGGATTGATCAGAGGCTATGGAATTTTTGATTTTTTTAGGACAGTGGATTATAAACCGCTTTTTCTGGAGCACTATCTCGACCGGTTTATCACTTCTGCAGAAAAAACCTATCTCCCCATTGGCCTAAGCCGAGACGAATTGCGGAGTAGTATTTTAGAATTGATCGAAAAAAATGACCTCCGCCAAGGTGGCATCCGGATGGTCTTGAGTGGCGGACTTTCCGAAAATCATTTCTCGCCTGCGGAAGGCAAGCTTTTCCTATTCGCAGAGGAATTAAGCTTCCCAAGTCCTGAAAAATACGCTCAGGGGATCAAACTTCTGACACTGGAGTATGTAAGACCCATAGCAGATATCAAGACGACCAACTACACCCTGCCTGTTTGGCACAGTGTCCACTGGAAAAGACTCGGTGCCGAAGATGTGCTCTATCACTGGAACGGCTGGGTGAGTGAAAGTTCGAGAAGCAATTTTTTCATCGTAAAAGATGGAGTCATCCATACCCCGGATCAACATATCCTTTTTGGAATCACCCGAAAACACATCCTTGAAATTGCTGATCAAGTAGTCATCCGTCCGATTACACTGGAAGAGGTCTGGAGTGCAGACGAGGCCTTTATCTCCTCCACCACCAAGGTACTACTGCCAGTCACACAGGTCGATGATCGTCAGGTCGGAAATGGAAAAGTGGGTCCGGTAACTCAGGGGATTTTGGAAAAATTCCGGGATTTTGAAAAAGTGACTGTATCCTAAAGAATCCACTGTCTTGAAATGAAAAAGCCCCGTTTGATGCGGGGCTTTTTGGTTTTATTCGATCAGTTGAGCATCCTTGAGGATATACATCAGCTTTTCGGGATCTTTGGAGTTGAGCGTGAGCTTACCCCGCACTTTGACTCGCTTGGAGGTGTACTTGATTGGATTGGTGAGCATGACTTCCATCACAGTTTCAGGCCCGCCTGAACCGCAAAAGAAGCACTCGGCCAAGGGCAAACTGGACAATATGATATGCTCAGGCTTAAACATCCCCTCAAAAGGAATGATATAACCGTCAGCCTCCACGACTTTCCCTTCTAGCTTTTTGATATTGTCAGAGAAAACAGGAACATAAAGCTCTCCAAACTGGTCTTCGCTGATTTTATAGGAGACTTCAGCCAGGTTTTTCCAGACACCTTGAGCATTTGCCTGAGATACTAATCCCAGCAGAGCAAACACCGATAGCAACATCCACTTTCGCATATTCTAAAATTTATTTTTCGCTAATTACGCCTTTGTCAATTGCTTTGCAATACTAGTTTGATAAGCTGACCAAGCCGGGATAAGAGAGGCAATCAGCCCTGTCAGTAACGCATAGACGAGGATCAAAAGTTCTTGGTTCAGAAAAACCCAAGGCTTCAAAGTTGCCAAAGCAGCCTGGTCGCTGGTGGCGACCAAAGCAGCAAGGAAGGAATGCCCGAGTAAAACTCCCAAAACCGCTCCCATACCTGTCAGCATCAATCCCTCCAAAAAAACCAAAACCACCAATTGAAGCCTTGTCGCGCCCATCACTCGGAATATTGCGAGATCGTATTTTCGCTCCTTGAGGGAATTATATAGCGCGATGAATATCCCCAAACCCGAAATTGCGATCAACACAAAAGCTATCCCCTTCAGCAAGCTCACACCCACTCCGAGCAACTCAAAGAGTCGATTCATCTCAAACGAAGGTGATGCAGCCTGCATGGAGGTTCCTGAATTGATCATACGAGGAAGCTGAATAGCGGCCATGGGATTACGGAATTGTAGCAAAAGCGTGGTCACTTCTCTTTCTTGATCAGTGACCGGAAATCCACTTTTTGCTACCGGAATTTGACTTTTATCCCGTGCGTGATCGTGATTATGATCTTCTCCTTCCTCATGGATATGGGGCTCCGATTCTTCCTCACTTTCTCCCTCCTCTTCATCATGTGAGAACCAAACCGACTCAATACTGGTCAAAATCAACCGATCGATGACATTGCCTTTTGGCTTTAAAATACCCGTCACTTCAAACAGAAATGCATCGTGATCATGACTTCCTACACTGATGCCGTGACTGCTGGCAAACTGATCCCCGAGCTGGAGCTGGAGTTTGCGGGCTACTTCCGCACCAAGGGTAACCTGAAACGGCTTTTCCCAAGCCTCACCTTGGGCAAATTCTGCCCCATACAATTCCAGGTAATCGTGATTGGAGCCGACGAGCCGATAGCCTTGGTAGTTGTCACCGAGAGCGAGTGGCACGATTTGTTTCACCAGCCGATTACGGGAAAGTCGCTGTGCCTCCTCCATTTTGATGTTTCCTGTCGGAAAATCCAAGTGATAGACCGAGGAGAGAATCAACTGAAGTGGACTTCCTTTGGCACCGACTACCAAGTCAATCCCTGTTGCATCCTGGTTCATCTTTTTTTCAAACTGATCCTGAATCAACAGAAGCACCGTGATCATAGCCAATCCCAGCGCCAAAATCAGAACGTTGAGCCCTGTGGACAGGGGCTTATTAAAGAGGTATTTCCAACTGATTTTGAGCAAGTTCATGAGGATTTCACTTCGATAAAGTTGGCAATCTGATTTTTGACACGCTGATCGTGAGTCACGATGACCAATGCAGCCTTGATTTTGGCCGCTTGATCTACCAGAAGCTGAATGACCTTCTGGGCATTTTCGTCATCGAGGCTAGAAGTGGGCTCATCTGCCAGAATCAACTGGGGAGAATTAGCCAAAGCCCGGGCGATGGACACTCGTTGCGCCTCACCTTCACTCAGCGTGGTGATTTTTGAATTTGCTTTGTGTCCCAGATTCAGTTCATTAAGGAGATCTGTAGCTGATTTTCCTTTCTTCCGGGAGAAAAAAGGTACTAGTTCCAAATTTTGACTGACACTCATCGCTGAGATCAAATGTGGTTTTTGGAAAACAATTCCAAGATTTTGACCCCGAAAGCGATCGAGCTGCTGGCCCGAAAGGCCAGAAATTTCTGTACTCCCAAGATGGATAGTTCCAGTCTTGGGCACCAATAGTCCAGAAAGCAGGTTGAGCAAGGTAGTTTTACCACTACCCGACTTTCCCAGAATCAAGAGTGGCTGACCTGGTCTGACTTCAAAGTCAGGAAAATGAATCGGAGTCTGCCCGGGATGGGCATAGCTTAGCGAGGAAACTTTTAATGACATGGATTAACTTACCGGAATGGAAACATGAAAGGTGGTTCCTTTGCCCACTTCGCTTTCAAAAGTAATGTCTCCCTTGAGGACTTCCACACATTTTTTGACGATAGACAAGCCTAAACCTGACCCTTCGGTGATCCCGACATTTCCCGCACGAAAAAACCGGTCAAAAAGTTTCTCCTGTTCTGCTTTGGGGATGCCGATCCCCTTATCGCTTACTGAGGCAAGGAGCTTGTTATCTTGGATAGCCAAGCTGAATTGAACTTCCTTGCCATCTTTGGAATATTTCACAGCATTTGAAAGCAGGTTTTCAAGTATCTGATAGACCAAATCCGGATCGGTGTTGATTGTCTTGGGCAAATCTCCGATATGCGGGACGATTTTGACATTATTTTCTATCCCTGCATTGACTGTTTGGATTAACTCTTTGACAAAAGCAGATGTAAAGAATTTCTTCGGCTTAAATTCCAGCTTGTTTTCATCCGCCTTACCAAAAAACAAAACTGAAGTCAGTAGATTATTGAGGGCCCTGACCGAATGTTCGATCTTACTGGCGTGCTTGACGATTTTTTGCTTAAGCGGATGTTCCTTCTCGGCATACAATTGAAGCAGCTGGGCAGAACTAAGGATGGAAGTCAGTGGAGTTTTGAATCCGTGGGAGACATTGAGTACGATACGGGACTTGAGCTCATTTATTTCACGCTCCTTTTCGAGGGCTTTAGTGAGCTCCTTGTTTGCCTCGTAGAGTTGGGCAGTACGTTCCTTCACTTTTTCCTCCAACTCATTATTCAGCTTTTGAAGTTCTTTTTCTTTGCGGTCCTTAAAAATAGCCAACTCGATGACCATGTTCAATTCCCTGATATTAAACGGCTTGATCACATAAGCGCTCGGATTGGTTCCGACTACTTTATTCAAGGTCTCCGCATCGGAGCTTGCACTCAGATACACCACCGGAATATCAAATCGCTCATTGATGATCTCAGTAGTTTTGATTCCGTCCAGTTCACCTGCAAGATTGATATCCATCATGACAATATCGGCTCCATGCTCGTCAAGGATTTCGAGTGCTTTTTCTCCCGTATCAGCGATTCCGATGATTTGATGGGAGTTTTTTTCAAGGGCTCTTTGCAGGAGAAGGGCTGATACAGAATCATCCTCTACTATAAGAATTCGGAGTGTAAACATGTGGGTGACCGAAGGGAATTAGATAAATAGGATGCTGAAAATACAAAAATTACGTTTGAGGCAAAGGGATTTCCAATTTTACCAGCGTTCCTTCATTGATTTTGCTGTGGATCTCAATCGTACCATGAAGTAGAACCAGCAGATTTTTAGTGATGGCCAGCCCCAACCCTGTCCCATCGTACTGCCTCCTGTGACCGGTACTTTCTTGCTCAAATGGTTCAAACATTTTTCGCTGGAAATCCTCAGAAATGCCTTGTCCCTGATCTTCGATTTTCATCTTCAGCAATTCCCCTTCCACCCATATCGACACTCTGATGGTTCCGGATTTGCTGTACTTGATGGCATTCCCGACGAGATTGTTCAGGATCATCTCAGTAAATCTCCGGTCGATCATGCCCACCCCTGCTGCACATCGCAGGTCTTCCTCGATACATAGCTGCTTGAGTTCGGCTACTTTTCGCAGCGGTTTTATCAGTTGACCAAAATAGTCCTGCAAATCTGTCGGCGTGTAGATGACCTCCATTTTGTTGGCCTCGATTTTGGCTAGATCCAGTAGAGAATTGATCGTGGATAGCAGCCGCTCTCCACTTTGGAGGATAATATCCAACTGGGATTGGAGTTTTTCATCGTCCGGATTTACCATCATAATATGCTCCGCTCCGCCGATGATGCCCGTCAGTGGTGTTCTGATCTCATGGCTGATATTGGATAGCAAGGAAGTTTTAAATCGGCTTGCCTCCTCTGCCTTTTCTTTGGCTTCCTGAAGTCTGGCCTGCACGGACTTTTGGATGGTGAGATCCCTGAAAACAGACAAAATCAACGACTTCCCCTCAAAATCTTCCTCCACGATGACCGAGGAAACTTCCATTTCCAGTGGGCCTGTTTTCCAAAGAAAAGTCCCCTCCAGTGTAAATCCTTTTGACCCCGCATTTCGGATTTGATTTAGAATTTCCTCACTTTGAAGTTTGTCTTCATCCGACACTTTGAGAAAATCAAAGAAATCCCGGCCTTCGAGCTCCTCCAGCCGGAGCCCTAGCATGCATGCAAATGCCGGATTAGCAGTGAAAATCCGCTTGCCCTCCAGAGTGAGCAACATGGGATCTTGGGCGTTATTCCATACATTTTTAAACTGTAATTCGGCGAGGTTTTTACTCTTTTGCTCTCGTTCCACTCGGCTTTGGAGCAAGCCTAAGTTTTTGAGCTGTTGATAAAATCTGGAGAGCAGTATTCCCAACCCGACTAAAAAAAGCACCGCGATAATCAAAAACCAAAGCTGAAGGTAAAAAGGCTGAAGAACCGTCATTTTGGGGGATACAAATAAGGAGGAAAAGTCCTTGCCATCGTAGGAAGCCTGGACCTCCAGCTGATATTCGCCCGGAGGAAGATTGCTGAAGAAAAGTTGATTGCTATCGGGGTTTTTGATGATTTGCCAGCTTTCGTCTTTTTGACCGAGTAGGCGATAATGAATCCATAAGTCCCGGGATTCATTAAACGCCGGGGTAATTAACTGTGCTTGAAGGAAGTTTTTGCCGTAGGCGACCTCAAAGGGGTCATTACCAATGACCAGATCACCTCCGAGTGTGAGATTTCGGACATGAAGATTAGGCGGTCCCGCAGCAAAAAACTCCTCCTGAGGCAAAAAGATCGAAAGCCCCTTTTGGGTTCCGATCAGCACTCGGCCATTTTGGGCCTGAACAAGTGCGCCCCGGTTGATCTCATCACCTACAAGTCCGTTTGATTCACGATATTGAACCAACTGATTATTGCTCAAAACAAAAACTCCCTGATCTGTACCCACCCAGATTGCCCCATCTGGGGTCTTCATCAGGGTGTAAACCGGCTGTGTGATAACCTGCCCCGCATATTGGTAATAACCCAAATATCCTGACTGAAAAACGCGAAGACCAGACTCCGTTCCGATCAATAAGCCTCCATTGTCCAGTTCCATGACATCATAACCCTCGGCAAGCAAAAACCCGTTCTTTTCAATTATAGGATACTTATTTTCGAGTTGACTGGCTCGGAGGATCACGATTCTTCCGTCTTTCAGTAATACTGCTTTTCGATAAAAGGCAGGCACTCCACCCAGGAAGGAGGTAATCTCTTGGGTGATTTCGTTTTCAAAAAGCCGATCCAAACCATCCTGGAGATTAGCAATAAAAATATTCTTTGAACCTACCATTAGCAGGCTGTCTCCATAGGCAAAGACCGCAGAGAAACTTACTCCTTTGGGGGTTGGGATTTCCCGGACTTGATTGGTTTTTGCATCGATGTAGCCGAGCCCCAGTTGATTTCGTGAAAACCAAACCCTGCCGTATTTGTCACGGGAAAAATTCATGATTCGTCCAGCCGGTGAATCTTGCATGAAGGTATCTTTCAGTACCTCCTCAATGCCGTAGCGGGCCATTCTCTGAATCCCATTATTGAAACCAAGCAAATAGCTCCCCTGGGCAATTTCATGAATGGCAGTCACCTCATTGCCCAAAAATCCGGTCTCTCGGGATGAGTAGTTTTGGAAAATCTGGCTATTGTTGCTCGCCAATCCTCTGCTGCTCCCCAGCCAAAGAATCCCTTCCTGGTCAACCATAAAAGTCTGGAGCAGAGGGGTCTGGAAAAGTGGAAAAAGGTCAATTCGGAAAATTTGATTCCTGCCAGGGCTGTATTTTCTCAGCTGTGAATTGAAGTGATAGAAAAGGGCATTTTCGGAAAATTGCATACCGAAAAACGGCTCTTCACTAAAATCGTAAGCACCAATCCCCTCATCGATTAGCTCAGTGGGAAAAAAAGGCTCCATTCCTCGATAGAGGTAATTTTTCCCCAAAAAGTAATAGGAATCTCCAGCTGGAGAAGGTGTAATCTGGACGGGAGGACTAGGGAGTGGTACTCCTTTCCAATTCACCTCCCTTAGCTTTTCCTGGTCAAAGGTCATAGTGGCCTTTTCAAAATTGAGGACAAACTCGCTGTCAATAACTGAGGCATGGAGCAAGTGACCATAATCAAGCCGGGTATTTTCCAATCGCTGTTTGGTCCCACCTTTTTCCCAAAAGATCAAACCCTGCTGTGTATCCAGGAGGAAAAGGGTAAGATTGCCCCGCTGCAGGCTAAAGAAGCGATTACGGTCCGAAATCACCTCCGGGTCAATCAACTCGATTTTTTCTTCAATCCAAGAATTTTCCGTACCCCGGAAGAGGTTTGGGGTACCGGTGGCATTGTAAAGCCAGATTTTTCCATCCGGATCTTTAAGGATGGCAATTCGATAGGAAAACTTCCGTACTAGGGTATCGGGCAGATTGTGAGTGTAGATTCCGTCGGAATAGACCACACCCCGAGAGGTGGAAAACCAAAGCTGACCAAGAGTATCCTGCTCAATATCGAGGATGTTCTGTACCGGGAGATCGATCCCTCTGGGCTTAGTATTGAAATTAAAGGACTGGGAAAAAACTTCTTCTGGCAGGAAAAAAATCCAAAAACCAAGCAGAAATACCAATCCAAACCTTCTCATGGTACTAATATTCAAAAAAGAATCCGCCCACCAAATAAAAGGGAGATTGTTGTCATTTTCTTTTGTCAGCGGGTGGTTTCTCTTATTTTTGCACCAAACTTTAACAAGCGCATCAATGAGTGTACTAGTCAATAAAAATTCGAAGGTAATCGTCCAGGGATTCACTGGTTCTGAGGGCTCCTTTCACGCCCAGCAAATGATCGAATATGGCACCAATGTAGTTGGAGGTGTGACTCCAGGCAAAGGTGGCAGCAGCCATTTGGACAGACCCGTTTTCAATTCTGTGGAGGAGGCCGTACAAAAGACTGGTGCCGACACTTCCATCATTTTTGTTCCGCCGGCTTTTGCCGCAGACGCAATTATGGAAGCCGCAGACGCTGGCATTAAAGTCATTATTGCGATCACAGAAGGCATTCCGGTAGCGGACATGATGCGAGCCAAGCCCTATATCAAGGAAAGAGGCTGTGTTCTGATCGGGCCAAACTGTCCTGGAGTTATCACTCCGGGAGAAGCTAAAGTAGGCATCATGCCTGGTTTCGTATTCAAGTCCGGCAGAATCGGTATCGTATCCAAGTCAGGAACTTTAACCTACGAAGCAGCTGACCAAGTGGCAAAAGCTGGTCTCGGTGTTTCTACTGCCATCGGTATCGGTGGTGACCCCATTATCGGAACTTCAACGAAGCAAGCGGTAGAAATGCTAATGAATGATCCTGAAACAGACGCTATCGTCATGATCGGAGAGATCGGTGGAAACTACGAGGCAGAAGCTGCCAAGTGGATCCGTGACAATGGCAACAAGAAGCCTGTGGTAGGATTCATCGCAGGACAGACAGCACCTCCGGGCCGTAGAATGGGACATGCTGGGGCAATTATCGGCGGTGCCGACGATACTGCTGCTGCCAAAATGAGAATCATGAGAGAAAATGGCATTCATGTCGTAGAATCTCCGGCAGAAATCGGAGCTACTATGGCCAAGGCATTGGGAGTGACTGCCTAATTGAGATTTATCCATGGCCTAATCGCCGATTTATACAAGCCGCTTCGGAAAATCCGGAGCGGTTTTATTTTTTGTTCCCATCAGACCTCTTCCTTTTGTAACTTCCTGATATGCAAACCCCAACCACTTTTGTCTTAGATCAATTTTACTCCAAGAAAGTTAAAGACTTGCTGGTGCGAAGTATCCGATGGGCCATGCCGGAGACCTCTATCCGCGATTGCGCCAGACTGATGGCGAGCGAGCAGGTCAGCTGTCTTTTTATCGGAAGTGATGCGGAAAATCTTCACGGATTCATCACCGACTTGACACTGAGAGACCGGGTTTTGGCTGCCGGACTGGACCCGACACTTCCTGTAGCTCAGATCACCGAAAAAGGGCTTATAGACATTCAGCCTGAAGCCACATTGGTCGAAGCCCTCCTTCTCATGTTTCAGACCAAGGCACGCTATCTATTGGTCAAAAGTTCCCAAGGGTACATGGGGTGGATCAGCAGAACCAAAGTACTCACCGAGCAAAGTCAGGGACCATTCCTCTTTATTCAATCCGTAAAAGAAGCCCGCCATATCAGCGAGCTTCAGGAGAAATGGACCAGAATGCCCGATCTCATCCATCTTTTGGTCAGCAGAGGAATGAAGGCGGCCTTCGTCAATCAGATCATCACCACTGTGGCAGATACCATCACGCAGCGAGTGATCGAGCGAGTCATCAAAGAAATAGGCCCGGCACCTGCTCGGTTTGTCTATTTCGTAGTAGGAAGCGAAGGCAGAGGCGAACTGACCCTAAAAACCGACCAGGATAATGCCATCATCTACGAAGACAAAGCCAACGAGCACCGCGAGGAAGTACGAGAGTATTTTCTTGATTTTGCCACTCGGGTATCAACGGCTTTGGATCAGATCGGGATCGCATTTTGCAAAGGTGGCCTGATGGCGATGAATCCCAAATGGACCCACTCCCTGTCTCACTGGAAGCGTAACTACGAACAGTGGGTCAGCGATGCCTCACAGGAAACTGCGATGAACTATTCGACTTTTTTTGACTGCCGGGCGATCTTTGGCGAGGTTAGCTTAATCGAAGAGCTGCGCATGCACATGGACCAGTTGATCGAGAAGGCTCCTGAGCGATTTTTTATCAACTTGGGACACAATGCTCTCCAATTTGAGCCACCGCTGACTTTTTTTAGGAAAATCAAAACAGAAGAAATCGATGGAGAAAAGCAACTCAACCTCAAGCAGACCATGAGACCGATCGTAGATTTAGCCAGAGTCTATGCGCTGAAATACCGAATCTGGGAAACAGGAACAATTCCCAGAATCCACTCTCTGATGCAAAAAAGAGTATTCTCCGAGAAAGAAGCCCAAGAACTCATCCATGCCTTCGAATACCTGATGAGCTTAAGATTGGAAAATCAGGCTTTGGCCATCCTTGAAAAAAATCAAACTCCCAATAACCACCTTCAGCTCACCCAACTAACCAAAGTACAGCAAGTAACCCTCACAGAGATTTTTAAAGTTATCGAAGAATTCCAAGCCCGGATCAAATTAAGCTTTACGCGTAGTCTATAATTTCCATCAGACCTTAATACTTTTTTAATTTTTTTATAAAAGTTGATTTTTATTTATCAAAGTTTTTTAATTTTGAGGAAAATAATAAATTCGAGAAATAAGCCGATAAATTAAAAAAAAATAAATAGTTATAGCTTTTTTCGAATTTTTATTCTGCATGAATTCGATTGAATGATTCAGAATATTTGGAATCCGGATAAAACAAACACAATACTAACTCTTACCTAAACTGTCAACCCAGTATGCTCAGTAAGTATCCCCTCTCCGAAGTAGAAAAAGCCTTTCTCGCCGAATCCGGAGTAGAAAAAATCTCGACCCTGATCCCTTACCTTACCGTGGACAATTTCCCCAAGCTGGGACTGCTCACCGCTTGTCGTTTCTTGGAGTGGGTTTCGGCCAATCCTGAGGGAGTGATCAGCTTGCCGACAGGTAAGACTCCTGAATTTTTCATCAAATGGACTCAATACTTACTCGAAAACTGGGATACCAAAAAAGGCAAAGAAGTCCGCGATAAATATGGCTTGGGTAAAATAGCCAAGCCCGTGCTCAAGGACCTGACTTTTGTGCAGATCGATGAATTCTACCCGATTTCATCCAAGCAGCACAACAGCTTCTACGACTACGTCAATAAGTTCTACATTCAGGGCTTCGGACTTTCCAAAGAAAAAGCCATTCTGATCAATTCGGATGAGATTCCATTGGCAGATGGCAAGCATTTCAGCGAGATTTTCCCAGATCTGAAAGTCGATCTTTCACTCAGATTCAGAGACCCAATCAATGAGCTGGAGAAGCTCCAGCAGAAATCCATCTACCTGATCGATCAATGGTGCGGAGACTACGAGCAGCGTATCCGGGACAAAGGTGGAATCGGATTTTTCCTCGGAGGAATCGGTCCTGACGGTCACATTGCCTTCAATACCCGTGGTTCTCACTTATTTTCAGTCACTCGACTGACAGAAACCAACTTTGAAACTCAGGCGGTAGCCGCAGGAGACCTAGGTGGAATCGAAGTTTCTGCCAATCGATTGGTGATTACCATCGGTCTCGATACGATTGTGTATAATCCTGAAGCGGTGGGTATCATCATCGCAGCAGGTGAAGCCAAGGCAGGCATTGTCAAGGATTCGCTAGAAACCAAAATGTCCAATGTGTATCCCGCTACTGTATTACAAAAACTGAAAAACGGACGCTTCTACCTGACCAAGGGCGCAGCCGTCAAGCTGACCGACTCCATGGATGCCTATTATCAGAAAGGAGAGTGGACTTTTGAGAAAACAGAGCGGGCAGTCATTGAGCTTTGCAAAAAGCTCCACAAATACGGCCATCGTCTGAAAATCGAAGACCTCAAAGCTGACAACTATTGCAAACTTATCCCTGGATTGTCCGAAGACACGGTCAATCAGGTCATGAAAAGCATTGAAGGAAAGTTGTCAAAAGGGTTGGAACAAGAACGCAATGAAGTGCTTCTCCATACCGGACCACATCACGATGATATTTCCCTTGGAATCCTTCCTCATATCACCAATCAGCTGCACGAGCCTAGCAATGAGGCGCATTTCTCGGTATTGACCTCCGGCTTCACCGCCGTGACCAACACTTTTGTAATAGAGACTTTGCTTCACACCAAAAAACTCCTTGATGAAGGCAAGATCCAAATGGTCAATTTTGATGACTTCTTCGAAGTCGGCTACAGCTTGAAGACCGACAAGGACGTCTATCACTACCTCACCAATGTGGCTTCCGAAAATGCAGACGCCCGTAAGCGAGGACTTTCTCACCGGGTAGTCAGAGCCTTGGTCTCAGTGTGGGGAGTCAAGAACAAATCCCAACTCCGTGAGACGATCAATGACGTGATCAGTATCCTGAGAAATTCCTACGATGGCGAAAAGAACCCTTCCAAGATCCAAAAACTCAAAGGAATGATCCGGGAGTTTGAAGAAGAATTGGTTTGGGCGCACTTCGGTGTGCAGGTAAAAAATGTGCATCACCTCCGACTGGGCTTCTATACCGGAGATATATTCACGGAGCAGCCGGACAAAACACGGGATGTGGAACCGATCGTGGAAATGTTCAGAAAAATTAAACCTACAAAGATTAGTTTGACACTGGATCCGGAAGGTTCCGGCCCTGACACCCACTACAAGGTACTGCAGGCAACTGCTGAGGCAGTCAAAAAGTGGGGAGAAGAGCATGACACGAGCAAACTACGAATCATTGGATACCGAAACGTCTGGTTCAAATTTGAACCACATGAGGCCAATGTGATCGTACCGGTGTCGCTGGGAGACATGTCTGTAATGGAGGATTCCTTTGCCAACTGCTACCTCAGTCAGGTCAACGCTTCTTTCCCAAGCTACTCGCACAACGGGAAGTTTAGCACGGTAGCCAAGCGAACCTGGGTAGGACAGCTCAATGATATTCAATTGCTGCTGGGCAAAAATTACTTCTACCTCCACGAGCGGGCCAAAGTCCGAGCCAGCCATGGCTTGATTTTCTTCCGTGACATGAATGTGGATGAGTTTTTGGCTACTGCCAGAGAACTCGAAAAGTCCATCGAAGGGATGCTTTAAGCCACCTTTTGAAAATAAAACAACCAATCAGAAAGCGCCCGTAGACTCCGGATGCTTTCTGCATTTTGAAAAGAACCATTTTATCAACCAGACAACAGACCAACGCGCATGCAAAAAGCCATTTTGGGATTAGATATCGGAGGCACCGGCATCAAAGGCGGGGTTCTGATCAATGGTCACCTGGAGGACATCCGTTCCATCGCCACGCCGGCCTTAGAAAGCAAGGAATTTATTCTCGAGACCATCTCAGACTTCATCCGCACGTACCTTCACTATGACATCATGGGGATAGGCATCGGCATCCCCGGTTTGGTTGACACAATTGAGGGTGTGGTACTGGGTCTGGCAAATATCCCTTCATTTCAGCATGTAGAGTTGAAAAAATTCCTCAGCGAGCGATTTGGTTTACCGGTTTTTGTGAATAATGATGCCAACTGCTTTGCTATCGGCGTACATAAGTATGGCGTGGGCAGACCTTTCAAAAATCTCGTTGGAATCACCCTCGGCACAGGTACAGGCGGTGGCATCGTGATCAATGGCCAACTCTACTCCGGAGTCAATTCAGCTGCCGGTGAGTGGTGTAGCGCTCCCTACCTGGACCATAATTACGAATATTACTGCAGCGGGAAGTTCTTCCATAATTTCTATCACAGCAAACCCAAAACCCTGGCAAAGGCTGCTTTATCAGGAGATCCTGTCGCGTTGAAAGCCTTTCAGGAATTTGGTCATCACTTGGGTGAATTGCTGAAAGTGATCTTGTACTCTTTGGCACCCGAAGCTATCGTATTGGGTGGATCGATCCGAAAAACCTTCCCCCTTTTCAAGGATTCCATGTACGAAACCCTCCACACATTCGCCTATCCCACCGTATTGGAAAATCTCAAAATATTAATCTCCGAGCTGGACGAGACGGCCATCCACGGAGCGGTGGCACTGGTCGATGTAGAAAAAGACATGGTCTCGCTCTAAACTCATTTTGGTTAAAGAAAAAAGTTGGTTTAGTTAGTCAAAAAGGGCGGTTTCTGAGAGGCCGTCTTTTTTCGTTTTAGAAAAAAATCTAATTCATCTCCTCCCAAAACCCCTTTTTCAATCTTTTATCCCGATCAAAAAGCAAGGCATAATTGGTACGACCTCGCACCGGCCAATTATTTAGCCAGCTACGTCCGTCATGCATACCCCAAAAAGTAACTCGCTGCATCTTATCACTGTGCTTTTGAAATAACTTCATCAAATCGGCGTAGCGCTTGACCAATTTTTCTTCGACTTCTTGCGGCAGCCCATCCACGTATGGATTCCATTTTGGCGAGGCAGCAAAATTGATATTCAAATCCGCCCCATCGCTGTCACTCGGACGAGGCAAAACATCCACATCGAGCTCCGTGACGTGCACCTCAAAACCCGCCTCATGAATATCGGTAATGGCTTTTTCGATTTGCGCTAGCGAAGGAAAATCCAGCCGATAGTGCCCCTGCATCCCGATGGCATCGATTTTCACCCCATTGGCTCGGAGATTTTTGGCCATAGCCAAAATGGCGGCTCGCTTCTCGGGTTTCCAGACATTGTAGTCGTTGTAGATCAGCACCGCTTCGGGATCGATTTGTTCGGCCTTTCGAAATGCCATCTCGATAAATCCTTCACCCAAGATGGTGAACCATGGACTTTTCCGCCAGGTACCATCGTCCTCAAAAGCCTCATTGACCACATCCCAAGCTTGAATCCGACCTGCATAGCGCCCCATCACGGTTTCGATATGCTGGTACATTCGCTGAGCTAAAGACGCCGAATCCAAAGGACTGCCCTGTTCAGTTTGAAATACCCACTTGGGCGTCTGCTGATGCCACACGAGCGTATGCCCCACGATATAGGATTGGTGCTTTTCACCCAACTCCACAAATGCATCCCCAAAAGCAAAGTCAAACTGATCGGGCTTTGGCTGAACCAAGGCCCATTTGAGTCCATTTTCTGCCGTGATCGAGTTAAAATGAAGCGCCAAAAGCGAATCTGCCCCGGCTTCTCTTCCCATGACCTGCGGCAAGTTTACCGCCGTACCCACCAAAAAATCTCGTTCAAAATAGATTTTCAAGCCCTTTTCTTCTCCAGTTTGGAAGGACGAAAAAAGAGCTAAAGTGAACAGTAGAAACGGTTTTCGGAGCATGGATTTATAGGTTAGTTTGGGGAAAAAGCGCTTTTTTAGCTTCCTCCGCTGCCCTTGAATTGGTCTTCTTTGTAGGCAAAGAGTACATTGAACGTCGTCAGTGATCCGTAGCAGCGAGTGATGTATTGTTGCAATCCTACCCGATCTTCATCATCAAGCTTGGGATGGTTGTTGATGTTTTGTTCCAGCACTCGGAGCTTTTCGCGAACCATGACGATTTTATGGAAAAAGGTCTCGATCGGAATCTCTTTGGATTGGAGGCTTTTGTCGTGGGGTTCCAAAATGACATTTCCGCCCATCCACTTTCCTCCCAAAGGCACCAAAGGAGCTCGCTCGCTCGTGGCTTGCAACGCTTCCCGAATAGCCCGCTCCAGGTCTTTCATCGTGAGCATGGGAAAGTCCGGAACTTTGGCTTCCTCAATGGTATACCCTTCGTAATCCCGGGCTAGCGTCTTGACCTCTTCAGTAGCAGAGAAATATATTTTATAAAAGCTACCATCCACAGCCACGATGACTCCTGACCCAAACTTGGGATGGCCGATTCGGCTTCCCACACCCAATTCGCTTGTTGACATATTTTGAAAAGATTGATTGGTTAAAACTGGTTTCGATTCTACGAGAGCAATTACTCCCCCGAAAATAAAAGTTTTAAACAAAGGTTCATGGTCAATTCATCAAATACTCGAGAAAACCTACCCCCAAAAAGGCTCATTTGATTTTTACTACGAATCTTTGTTTTGGCGACAAATAAAAAAGAACTTCCACTCCCGATCCGTTACACCATGACCGACCCGAAACTCAAAGTTGCACTAGCCCAAATCTCTCCGGTATGGGGAAAGAAAAAGGAAACACTGGAAAAAGTCTGCTCCTCCATCCGACAAGCTGCTGAGCAAGGTGCCGAACTGATTGTATTTGGCGAAGGACTCGTGCCCGGTTATCCTTGGTGGCTATCGGTGACTCAGGCCTCAGCTTGGGACAACCGCATCCAAAAGGAAATCCACGCCCACTATGCCCGGGAGTCCGTTCAGATTGAACTCGGTGACTTGGCAGAAGTGTGTGATTTGGCCCAAAAGCATCGAATTGCCGTCTATCTCGGAATCATCGAGCGACCTACCGACCGAGGTGGACACAGTCTGTACTGCTCCTTGGTATATATTGATTCGGAGGGGAAAATCCGCTCGGTTCACCGCAAACTGCAACCTACCTACGATGAGCGCCTCACTTGGTCACCCGGTGACGGACATGGCCTGCAGGTTCATCCGCTCAAAGCTTTCACCGTGGGTGGGCTGAATTGCTGGGAAAATTGGATGCCACTTGCCCGCACCGCGTTGTATGGGCAGGGTGAAAATCTCCACATCGCCGTGTGGCCGGGAGCGGTGCGGAACACTGAACTGATCACCCGATCGATAGCCCAAGAATCCAGGTCATTTGTCATCTCTGTATCGGGATTAATGCGAAAAAGTGATTTTCCGACTGATACGCCTCATTTGGATGTGATTTTGGAAAAATGCCCAGAAATTTTGGGAAATGGGGGCAGTTGTATCGCCGGACCGGACGGCAAATGGATTTTGGAACCGGTAGCGGATACTGAAGGCATTTTCTACCAAACTTTAGACTTCAATCGAATCTTGGAAGAGCGGCAAAACTTCGATCCAGTTGGACATTACTCCCGTCCCGATGTGCTCCAGCTTAGCGTCAATCGAGAAAGACAGCGTTCGGTTTTGTTTGGAGAGTAAGGAACCTTCAGTTTTAAAGCCCTGAATATCTGTGTCTAAAAAAGACTGATTAGAATAAAACTATTCCACTATTCGTTTATTCTTTCCAATGATTATTCTGGAAAACTAGGAAATCAACCCATCCTAACTTAAGATGTGTTTGAAAATCAAGAAGAACCAGTTCCAGAAAATCACTATTTTCGTAAAAAGAATTCAGAATGACTTCGCTTTCCTTATACACCAAACTAGAAGCCTTACCCTCCGAACTAAAAGAAGAGGCGAAAAAGTTTATTGAAAATCTTTTGAAGAAGGATCAGAAAAAAAGTGGATTTGACCCCCAAAAAGCATCGCCAAAATTCGGGTCACTTAAAGGTAAAATCCATTTATCTCCAGACTTTGACGAGCCTCTGAATGAATGCTAAAAGAGCCAAATTTTAGGCTGTATTCTCAAACTCAACTTTTTTATCGCAAATGCTACCTCTTTCCAAAGCTTTGAATAGTTCCCCAATTGGATTAAGACTGACTTTTCTTCATCTTGAACCTATATTTGAAATTGAACGATGAACAAATTCGGATTTGGGTTTCTGATTGCCGCATTTCTTTTTGCTGGATATTGGTTTTTTTACAAAGGCAAACAAGAGCGCGAAGACCTTCGAGCTTCTTCCGAACTCATCCAAAAGCAAGTCAATCAAGTCGGCAAACTCATCGTGACAGAAGGCTACTTTTCCAAAGTCTTCACCTTCAAAAACTCCCAAAGTCTCTTCCTCAACTTCTGGACTTCGGACAAAAAGGCCCTCGTCGTCGTCAATGCCAAAGCCACCGTGGAATATGACCTTCGCCAACTGGAAACCGAAATCGACGCCGAAAACCGGACCCTGATTCTCAAAAAAATCCCTGCCCCCATCCTCAACATCTATCCCGAGATCGAATACTACGACGTGACGCAGGACTACTTCAACGCCTTTGGTGCAGCCGATTACAACAAAATCAAAAACTCCGTCACGGCCCAAATGCGCGCACAGATCGAAAAATCTGACCTCATGGAAAACGCCCAAGACCGCCTCCTCGCCGAACTGACCAACTTCTACATCCTCACCAAATCCCTAGGCTGGACCCTGATGTATGAGGAGATGGTGATTGAAAATGAGAAGGGCTTAGAAAAGATGAGGAAGTGAAGCTTTTTCTTTTGGAAAGGATTGGGCTAAAGCCCTCATTTTATTAATAATCTAACTCTCCTCCCGCTAAAGCAGTAGGCAAATCATAGTTTTTGATCAACCATTTTTCCAAATTATTTGATGGGGAATCAAACTTAATCTATCCTCTGCGTCCTCCGCGCCTCTGCGGTGAATAAAAATCCCGCGAAGCCTCCACCCCGCGGGATCCAATTTTTTAGACTTCTGACTTCATCTTTCAGCCTTTTTAAGCCCCTCTCCCACTCACAGCCAACGGAATATCCGTCAAATCCTGAACTTTGATTGGCTTGCCTTCTTCGATAGACTTACGGGCGGCGATGCCCACGAGACAGGACATGGCTCCGTCCCGGCTTCCAGCGGATTGTCTCCAAGGATCGGGCGCATTGGTATCGAGAAACAGCTTGTTTTTCAACCTCGAATCTCCACCTCCGTGTCCACCACCTCCATGAGGAATGGTGATCACGGATCGCTCCCCGAAGTTTTTCACCAATACGATTTCATCTTCAGCCTTCTCATCCCAAGGCTGGCTTTCCTTGATCCAGGCTTCCAGTCGGCCTTTGGTCCCGTTGAATGCGATGCGGTAACCTTCATAGGGCGAATAGGTCGTCAGGGAGTAGCTGACCTGAACGTTGTTTTTGTACTTGATTTGCACGGCCATCTTGTCGTAGATGTCGATTTCCTCCCGGAATACACAGCCGTCTCGATAGTAGCCATCATACTTTTCATTGTCCACATAGAGCTTGGTGAGGTGCTCGCTTCGGGTGATATCCCAGTGGAAATCACACTTACTGGCATGCGGACATCCTCGGCAAGTGGTAGATCGGAATGGGCCATTTTTCCCATAAAACTCCAGAGAACCATAAGCAAATACCTCCTCAGGGTCAGAATCCAGCCACCAGTTGAGCAGGTCGAAATGGTGCGTAGATTTATGGACTAGCAGTGTACCTCCAAACTCCTTCCTTCCATGCCATCTGCGGAAGTAGTCGGCTCCATGGGAAGTATCGAGATACCAGTGAAAATCCACCGAAGTGATGTCCCCAATTTCCCCGGCACGGAGAAGTTCGTACAATTTTTGGCGATGAGGAGAATAGCGATAATTGAAGGTGACGATGAGCTTTTTACCCGACTTGCGCTCGGCGTCGAGGATGGCCTGCATCTTTTGCTCGTCGGTGGTCATGGGTTTTTCGGAGATCACATTCATCCCCGCCATGAGTCCCTTGACGATAAACTCATGGTGCGTGCTGTCCATGGTAGTCACGATCAGGACATCCGGTTTGGTCTCGGCGAGCATTTGGTCCGTATCCAGAAAAGTCGGACAGCTTACGCCAATATAGGATTTGCCATAGGCGAGTCGGCCTTCATTCTTGTCAGCCAAGCCTACAAATTCGATCTGATTGGCATAGGCACGGACTACATCCCGGCCCCACATTGCGAGGCCACGAACTCCGGTGCCGACGAGTGCGAGTTTCATTTTTTGATCCGGCTTGTCAAAAATCGATAATGCCTGGGCCACCGGATGGAGAAATAGACTCCCTGCGAGTGCACCTCCCGTGGTGGCGATAAAGGTCCGGCGGGATTGTAAAGTTTTGCTATCCATAGGTCATTAGGGTTTAGTAGTTGAATTCAAGTTAGGAAAATGACCTTTGGATTCTCTCAAAAGTTACGGAATCGTTTTTTCTCTCGGATGATAGGAGAAAAATCCGGTCGGAATCGGTTTTCCCCTTATTTTCGCAGGACATGAGTGGACAGGAGCGAACATTATCTTTTAGGGGACTTTTTCGGATCAGCAGGCCGATCAATTTGCTGTTGGTTGCCTTTGCCCAAGGGATGACTGCTTTTTTTCTGATCGAAACCACCGCTCAGGGCTTGCCGGTACTACAGGATTACCGCCTTTACCTGTTGATATTTTCTACCGTGATCATCACTGCAGCAGGCTACATGATCAACGACTACTACGATGTCAAAATCGATTACATCAACCGACCTCATGAAGTGGTAGTCGGCAAAGGAATCAAACGGAGGGTGGTAATTTTCCTCCACACCATTCTGAACTTCACGGCGATCGGGATGGGATGGCTGGTAGCCCCCAGGATCGGTATAGTCAACTTTTTTGCCTGCTTCTTACTCTGGCTATATAGCAATCGACTTAAAAGAGAACCCTTCATCGGTAATCTGACAGTTGCTTTTTTGACTGCGCTTTCGGTCTATCTGATTGCCTTTTACTATCAAAAAAACGAGCTCTTTGTGCTCACCTATGCCATTTTCGCTTTTTTTCTCAACCTAATCCGTGAGATTATCAAGGATATCGAAGATCGTCCCGGCGACCGCAAACACGGATGCCGTACCCTTCCCATCGTGATCGGATTCCGGAAGACCAAGCAGGTGATCTTCGCCATTGCAATAGCCTTTGTAGGAGCGATTTTGACGGTTACGTTTAAAATCAATAATCCTCACCTGTTCGTTTTTTTTGGGGTTTTAGGGGTGGTCTTTTGTCTGTTTATGTGGAAAGTCTATCGTGCCGATCGAAAGCAGCAATTCACCGAACTCAGCGCTTGGGCCAAAATCCTGATGCTCGTGGGGACGATGAGTATGGCGTTTTTGTAAATTACGATTTACGACATTTCGACAGGCTCAGTACAAGTTTCGGATTTACGACCTATTTAGGAACTCCAACCCCCTATTTCAGCGCGAAGCGCCTTATTTCTATTGTATTTCCATCGTATTTCCAGAGTTTTTCAAGATAATTTCCACTACTCGTCTCAAAAACCATTTTTTTTAGCAACTCCACACCAAATCCCTTACTTTCATGCAAATTTTCTAACAAATGCTCGATTCCAAAGTAGCTGTGATCAAAATCGGATCCAATGTCCTGACGCAGTCCAATGGTCTTCCTGACTTGGACCGGATGGCACATTTGGTGGATCAAATCCAAGGTTTGATTTCCCAAGGAAAAAAGATCGTACTCGTAAGTTCGGGCGCGGTTGCATTTGGACGGCAGTCCATCCCCTTGCCGGACAAACTCAATCCTGTCTTCAAAAAGCAAATTTGGGCCTCCACCGGGCAGATCAAGCTGATCAATCAGTATCAAGAACTTTTTGGCAAATTGAATCAGCCTATCGCGCAGATTCTCGTGACCAAGGAAGATTTCCGTGACCGCAAGCACTTTCTCAACATGAAAAATTGTGTTGAGGCGCTGCTTCAGCAGGGCATTTTGCCCATCATCAATGAAAATGACACGGTGACCATCACCGAGCTGATGTTTACCGATAACGATGAGCTAGCCAGCCTCACCGCCGCCATGATCAATGCGGACACGCTGATTCTCTTGACCAATGTGGACGGGATTTTCACCGGAAATCCTTCCGAGCCGGAGTCCCAACTTATCGAGAAAGTCGCGTCCTCCATGCCCGAGGTGAGCAGCTACATTTCTGCGACCAAGTCTTCCTTTGGGCGGGGTGGAATGCTGACCAAATATGCCATGGCCAAAAAATCAGCCGATCTGGGCATCCAAGTCATTATTGCCAACGGGAAAAAAGACGGAGTGCTCAGCGCTTTTGCAGACAAGTCACTAAGATGCACTTGGTTTGAACCACAAAAGGTGAAACACGCCGCCAAAAAATGGCTGGCTCACGGTGCTCAATATTACAAAGGCGAGATCACGGTCAATGAAGGTGCCAAAGCTTCTCTGACCTCCTCAGTGATTCGAAGCCTGTTGCCTGTGGGAATTGTGAAGATCGAAGGGGAGTTTTCCAAAGGCGATATTCTGCTCATCCGAGACGAAAAAGGCGAGAAAATCGGTCTTGGCCGTGCCGAATACACTTCCAAACTAGCCCTCGAACGAATGGGACAGAAAAACCAAAAAGCATTAATTCACTACGACTACCTCTACCTTTTTGACCATGACTGAGTACCAAACCATCTTCGAAGCCGTCCAAAAATCCAGTCGAAAGCTTATCGGCATCCAAGATTTGCAGGTTCGTCAGGTGTTGGACGACCTGGCTGAACTGGCGGAGGCGCAGATTCCTTTTTTACTGAAGGAAAATCAAAAGGATCTCGATCGGATGGAAAAAACCAATCCCATGTACGATCGCCTGCTTTTGAGTGATTCGCGAATCAAAGGCATCGCCGGAGAAATCCGACAAGTAGCTAACTTGGAAAGTCCTTTGGGGATTTTGCTGGAAAAGCGAACCCTGGAAAATGGACTGGAGCTTAGCAAAATTACCGTGCCATTGGGCGTGATCGGGATCATCTACGAAGCCCGACCCAATGTGACTTTCGACGTATTTACCCTTGCACTCAAATCCGGCAATGGGCTGGTACTGAAGGGTGGTTCGGATGCAGACTTTTCCAATCGGGCCATCATGACCTTAATCCATCAGGTTTTAGAAAAACATGGACTTCCGGCAGAGGCTTTTCAACTTTTACCGCCTGACCGTGCAGCTACCAAGGCGCTTTTGGAAGCGGTCGGTTATGTGGATGTAATCATACCGAGAGGTTCACAGGGTTTGATTGGCTTTGTGCGGCAGAATGCTAAAGTACCCGTGATCGAAACGGGCGCAGGCATTGTCCATACCTATGTGGATGAGACGGCGGATTTGGAAAAATCCAAAGCCATTCTTCATAATGCCAAGACTCGCCGTCCCAGCGTCTGCAATTCCCTGGATTGTCTGATCATCCATGAAAGTCGATTGAAAGATTTGTCAGAACTCATCCTTCCGATGCTGAACAGCGGCGTAGCGGTCTTTGTAGATGAAAAGGCTTTTGCCTCCATTTCAACCAACCCTCAAATCCATCCAGCCCAAGCCGAGCACTTTGGAACCGAATTTCTCAGCCTTAAGCTTTCCATCAAGACCGTCCAAAACCTGGACGAAGCTTTGGATCATATTGCCACCTATTCCTCCAAGCATTCGGAAGCGATACTCTCCGAAAACCCGGAAGCCATCGAGCGATTTCTCAACGAGGTCGATGCCGCAGCTGTCTATGCCAATGCATCCACGGCTTTTACCGATGGAAACCAATTTGGATTAGGTGCCGAAATCGGGATTTCTACCCAAAAACTCCATGCCCGTGGCCCCATGGCACTGCGAGAACTGACCAGCTACAAGTGGGTAGTGAGAGGAAGTGGGCAAGTCCGAACCTAAACTTTGGACTTTGTGCCGAAGGTCACCAAAAATCGGTAGGTAAAATTTCTAGTTTTGCCCCCAAACCCTTGGAAAATGAAAAACGCATCCATTCTTCTTTTAGCCTTTATTCTTCTGTTTTCTTCCTGCTCTTCTGAAAAATCCAATCAGGAGGCCGCTGTACTGAGCGAAGTAGCGTCAGTACACAATCTTTCGCCCAAAGAATTTGCGGAAAAAAGTCCAAACGGGGTCATTTTGGATGTCAGGACTCCGCAGGAGGTAGCTCAAGGAAAGCTCGCCAATGCGGTAGTCTTGGATTACTATCAGGCAAACTTTCTGGATAAAGTTTTAGAAATTCCAAAAGACAGAGAGATCTACATTTACTGTGCAGTCGGTGCCCGAAGTCTGGAAGCTGCTCAGCTTTTGACCCAGCAAGGCTATACCAAAGTATATCATCTCCAAGGTGGAATTCAGGCCTGGTATCAAAATGGATTGCCGATCGAATAGTCCCACTTTGATAATCCCACCGGCAAAATTCAGTAAAAAAGCCTGTCAAGTTTGAAAACCTGACAGGCCTACTTTTTTTGAAAAACCCAATCAATACACCTCCAAAATATCAAACCGAACCCCACCGTAAAGGAAAGATTGACCTGCTTTTTTCTCTCTCATCGCCCGGTAGATCGGAGCTTTGACTGAAATCCCGATCACAGACTGCCCCTCCACTTCGATCCGTTCGATAGAGGTGGAGATAAAGAACGTGCGTTGATTGGTTACAACCACTGCGCCTAGTTCTACTTCTTCACTTTCCTCATCAGCTTTTAGCTGCCGTAACACCGACATCTCATAGTTCAAAAACTCCAACTCGTGCTCCATTCGCAACTTGAGCTCCTGTCTCTCCGGAGATGGTCTTTGCTCCTGACTTTCAGTTTCATCCCGCTCGTATAGTTGAATCTTGAGCTCAGCTATTTCTCGCTGGAAATCTTCGATCGTTTGCTGCTGTTTGGCAATACAAGCCTCGATAATTAGGGCTTTGGAGAGTCTGAGGGCTACCATGGCTTTCAAAATTTATTTTCCAATAATAGCCTGAAAATCAATCATTAACACTGACGAAAATCAGTCCGAAAACTGGAAATAATCAGACTGGCCCGTGAAACCTTTTTCTGCTGCGTACTTATCAAATCACCACTCGCTGCCCCGTACGGGCTGACTCCAAAATTGCCTCCACGATCCGAATATCTTTCAATCCCTCTTCACCGGGCACTATCATGGGTTTGCCAGCCTTGATCGAAAGTGCATCTTGGTCCATCTGATTGGCTTGCTGAAAGGGGATCTCATAGGGAAAGTTGATCTCGCCCAGCGGACTTTTGCCCTTATTGCCGGCGTAGGATGAGAAAGGCTCCATTTCGAGCTTGCCGTTTTCACACTCCACCGTGAGATAATTTACATTTTCATAAAAGCTTGTTTTGACTTTTCCGGTCACTCCATTTGGAAATTCTAATTCCGCCTCCACGATCTCGCCCAGTCCGCTTTGATAGATTTCAGGTCTTTCGGTCCAGACTTTGGCAGATTTTACGGCGATGGGTTCTAGCTGTGTACCGAGTCGGGCACCTTGAATGGCATAGACTCCCATATCGTAGATGACCCCACCTCCCATTTCGGCTTTTTGCTTCCAGTGGTCGGTTCGGTTTTCCCGATATCCTGCCGCACTATCTACCGAGAGTACTTTTCCGAGTTTCTTTTTCCTGATCAGCTCCACATAGGCTTTGGTATTGGGCTCATGCTGACACCGGTACCCGATAGAAAGGCTGACACCATGAGACTTGCAGGCATCGATCATAGCCTGACATTCTTCTACTGTTACCGCCATGGGTTTTTCGCACCACACGTGCTTTTTGGCAGCAGCAGCGCGCTCCACATATTCCCGGTGCATGGATGGAGGCAGGACCACGTAGACCACATCGATGTCCGGATTGTCCTTGATGGAGTCGAAGTTTTCGTAGTTATAAATATTCCCGTCCGGGATGTTATACTTGGTTTTCCAAGCTTCTGCTTTGGCTGGTGTTCCGGTCACGATTCCTGCCAGGTAGCAATGCTGAGTCTGCTGAAGTGCGGGAGCAAGCAGGTCAGTGCTGTAGTAACCGAGCCCCACCAAGGCAATTCCGAGTTTTTCTTTGTTCACTGGCTTACCATATGCCAGAAGGGTCATGGGCGAAAAAAAGCTCATTCCACCAGCCAGACCGAGGGCTTTGAGGGTATCACGTCTTGATGTCATAAGTGTAAGGTTTAGCGTAATAAAGTTATAGGTTCTGCTTTTTCAAAAAACTGAATTACCTTGAATACGAGAAGAAAACAGTTCAAAAAGTTTTAATTCAACCCATAATTAACCCTAATCGATATGAAAAAGCTAATTTTCTTTTTATGGATCGCACTCCCGGTCATTGCCTCTGCGCAAACCAAACCCATGCTGACGCTTGCTGACGCCGAGCGGATTTCACATGCCGCAGAAGTAAAAGCCAAATCCGAAGGTTGGAATGTAGTCATCGCCATTCTCGATGATGGCGGCCATTTGATCTCCTTGAAACGCATGGACGGAGTCCAAATCGGATCAATTGATGTAGCTCAGGCCAAGGCCAAATCAGCCGTCTTTTTCAAGCGCTCGACCAAAGTCTTTGAAGAAGCCATGAAGGGCGAAGGAGGCAGCCGAATCGGCACGCTACCCCATGCCGTAGGAGTGGAAGGCGGTCTTCCGATATTTAAAGACGGGGTGATAGTCGGCTCGATCGGCGTATCGGGGGTGACGTCTGCTCAGGATGGAATCATTGCCCAAGCGGGCTTGGATGCATATTGAGGGAATCATAAATCCTGATAAATCACTGAATTCCTGCATTTTTCACCAATCTGGCCACTTACTTTCCCAAAAAGTCAAATCTTAGACCCATGATATCAATCAGACGTCTGGTCCTCTTCAGTTGGATCTTAGTTTCGCCAATTCTTCTTTGGGCGCAAGATTCGGTAGCGACTTTTCCCTTTAATCTAGACTCGAAGCTGTTGGTTTTCGAGGGGAAAATGAATGGAGTACCGACCCAATTTGCCTTTGATACCGGGGCAGGCATGGGCATGGCCAATTCGCTCAGCGAGCCTCTGGGTCGACTGAAAGTGAAAGGAAAAAAAATCCGCCTTCGTGATTCCAACAACCAAATCCAAAAAGTCAAAACCGGACTGACCGATGTATTGGAAATCGGCGGATTTCGATTTGAAAAGGTCAGAAGTCTGGTAAACGACATGCGGTTTCTATTTTGCATGGATTACTTCCTGCTCGGTCAGGATGTCATCAAACAGTTAAATTGGGAGATCGACTTCGAAAATCATCTCATTCGGGTATCCAAATCCCCTTTTCCCACGCAACCGAACTGGAAATCCTTTGCTATCCGCTATAGGGGCAATCGGCCTTTCGTCTCCTTGAATTTTGAGGGTGATATGCAGCCTGAGGCTTTGGTGGACTTTGGATACACTTCGGTGATGGATTTTCCGGATCATTTGGAGGGCATTCAAGCGTTCCTTTCCTTCAAAGACAGTCTCGGACTGAGTAATCCCAACCTGAGCACTTCTATGGGAGCTTTGGGAAAAAACACCTTCCCTTCCCGTACCATTTGGGTGGAAAAAGTAATGCTGGACAGTACAGATTTCCCCCGGATTCCGGTTGACTTTGAGGCAGGAAGCTACCCCAAAATCGGCTTGGGATTTTTCAGCACGCTGAGTTCCAAAACCGTCCTCAACCACAGCGAAATGAGGTATTATCTGGCAATGAAGCCTAATCCAGTATTTGAGCGGCCGACTCATGTGGGCGTCCTCTACGAAAACGGGAAATTGATCCTCAGCGGCAAACCCAAGGGATTGATTCCTGAAGATGCTCAGATCGAGATTGGGGAAGAAATCAAACTGGTCAATGGATTTTCAGCTTCAGATTTTGAGGACGAATGCAGTTTTTTCAGCTGGTCGAATACTCAAAAATCCAAAGAAATGGAAATTGTCAAGCTCGACGGAACCCGACTTTTATTCCCAAAACTCCCGATCAACTAACCCCAAAATGAAGGCCTCCTACCGAGATTATTACTGCCCACCCGCTCAAATCCAACTCAAAGATATCCCCAAACCCACTCCAAAAGGGGATGAAGTCCTGGTCCGAGTGAGGGCCACGACCGTCAACCGCACGGATGTGGGTGTGGCCACCGGAAAGCCCTATGCCATCCGGGCATTTGCGGGGCTCAGCCGGCCTAAAATCCCGGTGACAGGAACAGACTTCGCAGGAGTAATCGAAGCGGTAGGGAGCGAAGTTCAAAATTTCAAAATCGGGGATCGGGTATGGGGATTTGATGATAACGGTGCAGGAACTCACGCCGAATGGGTCGCCTATTCGACCCAAAAAGCCTTGCTCAAAATGCCGGAAAACAGAGATTTCACGTTCATGGCAGCCTGTGCCGAAGCAGCTCATTACGCGGTCAATTTTATCAATAAAGTCAAGCTCAAACCCGGTATGCAGGTTTTGGTCAATGGCGGCACAGGTGCGATCGGATCGGCCGCGATTCAGATTCTCAAAGTCATGAAAGTCGAGGTTACTGCCGTTTGCTTCGAAAAGGATCTCTCCCAGGTAAAAGCCCTTGGGCCCGATCGCATTATAGCATTAGAACAGACAGATTTCACCAAAGAGGACAAGGCTTATGATTTTGTATTTGATGCGGTGGGGAAAAGTCGATTTCCGCTCTGTATGCGGATCATGAAACCGAATGGAGTTTATATCTCCTCCGAACTGGGTCCAAATTGGGAGAACATTTGGCTTGCATTGGCGGGAAAATTCAGTTCAGGCAAAAAAGTAATCTTTCCGATTCCCGCCGATATTCTGGCGAGCATGAAGTATATCCAAAGCTTGGTGGAAGCTGACAAATTCAATCCTTTGATCGATCCGAAAACTTTTTCTCCCGAGCAGATTTCGGAGGCTTTCTCCTATGTCGCTTCCGGAAAAAAGACGGGCAATGTGGTCCTGCGTTGGGATTGAAAACTTCCTTTTTTCCTTGAACTCAATCACCTGAATTCCTGACTTTTATCATCGGTTTTTGAGCTCCGTATGTTCAACTTAGTGGCAGTAGAAATAACGTATTCACTAATTCAAAACAACCTACAGCCATGAGCGCATTAACCAAAAAGAATCGGGGTTTTTGGCCACACATGGTCAAAGACTTTTTCGGAACGGAAAACCCATTTGGCTGGGAAGAAAAATTCTGGTTTCCGGAAAAATCGGTGGAACTCCCCTCCACCAATGTAATCGAGAACGAGAAGGAATTCAAGCTGGAGCTTTCGGCCCCAGGCTTTGAAAAATCCGACTTCAAAATCGATGTGCATGACGGTGTGCTGAGTATCAGCGCTGAGAAGAAAAATGAGATCAATGAGGAAAAGGAAAACTACCGAAAGAAAGAATTCTCCTACAGCAGCATCCGCAGGTCATTTGTACTCCCTGAGGAAGTCAATGAAGAAGAGATCGATGCCAACTACGATAAAGGAATCCTCAAGCTCAGTCTTCCCAAAAAATCAAACCTCACCTCCAAACCCAAAATGAAGATCGAGGTCAAGTAACTCAAGGGATTTTTTAATAGAATTTTGGTTAGTACCCGGCCAAGCGACATGGCCGGGTTTACTTTTTCTATTTCAAAACAAGCCTGAGATCTTTCCTTCAGCATCGATATCCACTGACTCAGCTGATGGCACCTCAGGCAAGCCCGGCATGCGCAGGATTTCACCCGCGATCGGAATCACAAATCCTGCCCCTGCCGCAATCTCAAATTCCCGAATCGTAATCTTAAATTCCCTAGGCCTTCCGATCAGCTTCTCGTTGTCACTGATGCTTTTTTGGGTTTTTGCGATGCAAATAGGTAAATGGGTGAGACCGAGTCTTTCGATTTTTTTCAGTTGGCTTTTGGCTAGGGTAGAAAATTCCACTCCTGAAGCCCCGTAGATAGTTTTGGCCACTTTTCCGATCTTTTCCTCGACTGAATCCTCCAAAGAATAGGTAGGATTGAACCGATTTTGACAGCTTTCAGCTGCTTCGACGACCAATTCACCCAAATCTTGGCAACCTTCACCACCTCTAGCCCAACCTTCGCTCAGGGCAACGGATACTCCTTGTTTTTGGCAATAGTCCAAAATCAGCTTTTTCTCAGCTTCCGAATCCGAACTGAATACATTGACCGCCACGACCACCGGCACTCCGAAGCTTCGCAGGCTGGCCAAATGATGCTGCAAGTTGGGCAGCCCCTTTTCCAATGCCTCCACATCCTCGGAAGTGAGTTCTTTGAGCGGTTTGCCACCATGGTATTTGAGAGCGCGGATGGTAGCCACCAGCACCACTGCTTTAGGAGAAAGTCCGGCTGCTCTTGATTTGATGTTGAAAAATTTCTCTGCACCCAGGTCCGAACCAAAACCAGCCTCCGTCACCACGTAATCACCCAAACTCAAGCCTATCTTGGTTGCTAAAATGGAATTGGTACCCTGAGCGATATTGGCAAAAGGCCCACCGTGAATAATCGCAGGGTTGTGGCCAAGTGTCTGGACCAGATTGGGCTTGATCGCTTCTTTCATCAGGGTAGCCATCGCACCTTGCGCGTTCAGGTCTCTGGCAAAAACGGGCGAACCATCAAACCGGTCTCCGATATAGATTTTGGCAAATCGATCTTTCAAATCTTCCAAATCCTTGCTCATACACAAGATCGCCATTACCTCTGAAGCGGCAGTGATATTGAAGCCCGTTTCCCGTGGAATTCCACCATTTTTCCCTCCTAAACCTACCACCACATTTCGCAATGCCCGGTCATTCATATCCATGGCTCGCTTCCAAAGCACTGTCCGGGGATCGATGCCGAGATTTCGGGTTTTGCTTTGGATCGAATTATCGATCAGGGCAGAAAGAAGATTATTGGCTTTTTCGATCGCATGAAAATCACCTGTGAAATGAAGGTTGATGTCTTCCATGGGAATCACCTGAGACCAGCCACCTCCTGCCGCGCCTCCTTTGATACCAAATACGGGACCCAAACTTGGCTCTCGGATGACCGCAATTGAAGCTTTCCCTAATCCATTCAGACCATCATTCAGCCCAATGGTAACGGTCGTCTTTCCCTCCCCTGCCGGAGTCGGCGTGATCGCAGTGACTAAAATAAGGTTGCCCTGCTGCACCTTCTCTTCATCGATCAGATCCAGAGGGAGTTTGGCTTTGTATTTTCCGTAAAATTCAAGTTGGTCAGCAGAGATTCCGATTTTCTCAGCGATTTGCTGAATAGGTTTTGGGCTCACCGAATTGGCGATCTGAAGGTCATTCATGGGTGTATATTTTTTCTAAAAGAAGCAGAAAAGAAAAGGGAAAGTGGTGACCAATCTTACCTAAAAGACTGATAGAAGTCAGAGAAATTGGATTCTCCTTTTAGCTAAACCAAACCGACTACTTATTTTCTTATGAAATCGAAAATGGAGCATGACCAAGAAAAGGAATACTTTTTAACTCAATCTGCGTAAATCTGTGCCTTTTTCTGTGAAGATCTGCGGGAAACAAAAACAGCAAATCAAATTCCTTCTTGCTCGATCAAATAGACCAAAGCCGCCATAGCAGCCGCACCCAACTCCAATTCCCGTTGATCTACCGCCTCAAAGACGTCCGCTTCGGTATGATGGTAGTAAAAATACCGCTGCGAATCCGGCAGAAGTCCGATCAAAATCGGTCCCTGATCTCTGAGTGGACCGATATCGGCCCCTCCTCCTGGCTTTTGCAGATTCCAAAGCTGGTAAGGTCTGAGCAAATCTGCCCAAGAAGCCAATTTGCCACGCTGTGCATCCGTGCCCGTGGATGAAAATCCGATTGGTAAAAATCCTCCCGAATCAGATTCGATGGCGGCAATGTGTTTTTCGCCTTTTGCCTTCGCCACCCGGGCATATTCCTGACCGCCACGAAGACCATTCTCCTCATTCATCCACATCACTGCCCGGATGGTTCGCTTGGGTTTCCAACCCAATTGCTTGTACAGTCTCAGCACTTCGATCGCCTGCATGCAGCCGGCCCCGTCGTCATGCGCTCCCTCACCCACATCCCAAGAATCCAGGTGTCCACCCACAGCGATGATTTCCTCAGGCTTTTCGGTTCCACGGATTTCTCCGATTACGTTGTAAGAAAGCTTCTCGGTTTTCATCTCTCCATGGGACTCAAGATAGACTTTCAAGTCTGCCTGATTTGCAAGCAGTTGGCTCAACAATTCGGCATCAGCCGTACTGATCGCCAATGCAGGAATTTTGGGGAAATCAGGATTGTAGCGCTGATTTCCGGTGTGGGGAATATCATTGATGGTATTGCTCAGCGAGCGAACCAAGGTGCCAATAGCCCCAAGCTTGGAAGCTTCAGCAGCGCCCGAACTCCGCTGTCCAGCTGCGCTACCATAAGCCTGAAACGAGTCGATCATCTTGGGATCCATGGGCCCGTTGAAAAAGACAATTTTCCCTTTCACTTTTTCACCCAAAGCCTGAAGTTCTGGGATACTTTTTACCTCGACTACTTCCCCAACCAGCCCTTTGGCTCCGGTTCCCTGTGTATTCCCCAAAGCCAAAGCATTCAACTCCACCGTGCCGTGCTTTTCGGAATTGACGATTTTGACCATGTCCTTTCCACCTCGTTCCCAATGCGGAACCATCACCGGCTGCAAATAGACGGTATCAAAGTCATAGCTTTCCATTAATTGTTTGGTCCACTCCACGGAAGCCGCAGCACCCGGAGAACCCGCCAATCTATTTCCGACGACTTTGCAGAGGTAGCGGAGATTTTCATAAGTATGCCCGGAGGAAAGCTCGGTATCATAAATTTTTCGGAGATTGGATTCGTGATTTTGACCGAATGCGAGAGCGGGCACAAAAGCTAAGGCAAAGAGAAATTTCTTCATGTGTGAGGTACTTTTTTGAAAAAATAGAAAAAGGAAAATTGTCCTGAAAAAGATTTTGACCAATGGTTATTTTTCTTTCAGACTTCATTCTGGACTTTCTTTCGAAAAAGCGGCTTTACTCCAAATAATCAATCAGTTCCATCGATCGCTCATCCCCAAAATTTACCGAAACAGCAAGAGCGTTTGGTAGTTCGGCTTCTTTTGTCCAACATTGAGACAATAGAAAAACCTACTCATTGATCTGAAACCTATGCGAAACCATTTACCCTTGCGAGCTTTTTGGGCCTTGCTGTTGGGATTGGCAGTTTTTGCCTGCAAAACCGACCCTTCAGACGATCCCAACATCAAACCCGAAGACAACCGATTCACGAAGGTAGTCCTGACCGAAGGCATGGATGAACCCATGGAAATGACCTTTCTACCCGGCAATCGCGTGCTTTTTGTAGAACGAAAAGGTGGGGTGAAAATCCTGGATGAGAATACAGGAGAAGTGACTTTGGTCGCTACCATCCCAGTCAACACCAAATACACCAACAAAGCCGGAGTCACCCGCGAGGCAGAGGAAGGGCTGATGGGCGTGATTGCTCACCCTGACTATGCCAATAACAACTGGATCTATATGTACTACGCCGATCCAACTGACACAAAGCATGTCTTGGCTCGCTGGGAACTCAAAGGCAATGAACTGGTGGAATCCTCCAAAAAGATCGTACTCGAAGTACCTACTCAGCGGGAAGAATGCTGCCACACCGGTGGTGGGATGGTCTTCGATGCAGAAGGAAACCTGTACCTGACCGTGGGAAACAACACCGTCAATCCAAGAGAGGGCTCCTCCAACCTAGATGAACGACCAGGAATGGAAAATTCCGACGACCAACGCGCTCCGGGAAACACCAATGACCTGAGAGGTAAGATCCTCAGAATCCATCCCGAGGATGACGGAACTTACACGATTCCAGAAGGGAACCTTTTCCCTCCCGGCACAGAAAAAACCCGTCCGGAAATCTACACCATGGGCCATCGTAACCCATGGAGACCAACCCTGGACAGTAAGACAGGCTACCTCTATTGGGGTGAAGTGGGACCGGATGCTTCTGTGGATTCCATTTGGGGACCCAAAGGATATGACGAGTTCAACCAAGCCAAAGGCCCAGGATTTTTCGGTTGGCCGTACTTCATCGGGGATAATTTCCCCTACAACAGGCACAACCATGCGGACAGCACCTATGGCGCCCCATACGATGTCAACAATCCGGTCAACGAATCGGTGAATAATACCGGTTTGCGAGAACTTCCGACCCCGGTTGTACCTGCAATGATTTACTATCCTTATGGTACCTCTGAAAAATTTCCTGAATTGGGAAGCTCTGGTCGAAGTGCGACCGGTGGACCGGTTTTCCGCAAGGCGGATTTCAAAAAGGATGCTCCATACGTCTTCCCAGCTTACTACGAAGGCAAATGGCTGATCGTAGACTTTATGCGAGGCTGGATTTTCGCGGTCAGCATGGATGAAAACGGGGACTACCAAAGCATGGAGCGATTCCTGCCTAATGAGACGTTCAGCTCAGCGATTGACATGGACTTCGGACCAGATGGTTCCTTGTATGTTTTGGAATATGGATCGGCTTGGTTCCGTGGCAATGCCAATTCCCGATTGATCAAAATCCAGTACAACCGAGGCAATCGTAAGCCAAATGTCAGTGCAGTGGCAGACAAAACAGCCGGAGCAACACCTTTGACGGTGAATTTCTCTTCCGAAGGCACCAATGACTTTGATGAGTACGACCAAGGCAAGCTGAAATACGAGTGGAAAATCACCAACGGTTCCGGGTTCAATCAAACCTTAACCGAGGCCAATCCAAGCTTCACTTTTGCGGAGGCAGGCACCTACCAAGTCACCCTGACCGTCACCGATACCAAAGGCGAAACTAATTCGGCATCTCTTGAAGTGACCGCAGGAAATGAACCTCCGGTGGTCAGCATTGACTTTGGCGGACACAACCGCAGCTTCTGGTTTGGAGACAAGGAACTGGCCTACAGCATCCTAGTAAGTGATCAAGAAGACGGTAGTTCCGCTGACGGAAAAATCAAGCCGGAAGAAGTGGCGGTCACCTTTGACTACGTTCCTGCAGGTTTTGATCCGATCGAGGTCGCTTCCAAGCAGAGTGGAGTGGAAAGTGTCGCTATTTTGAATCTAGGCAAAAACCTGATCGAACAGAGCGACTGTAAATCCTGCCACCAATACACCGAAAAATCCATCGGCCCAAGCTACCAAGCTGTAGCTGAGAAATATCCAAATTCGGATGAAAACACCAAGTACCTCGTGGGTAAAATCATCAACGGTGGTGCAGGAGTTTGGGGTGACCACGCCATGAGTGCCCACCCTTCACTCAGTGAGGCCGATGCCAAGCGCATGGTAGATTACATCTTGGCTATGGATGATGTCCAAGCAAATATCGCTTCGCTTCCATTGAGCGGAAAAGTGAATGCGGTGATTCCTGAAGGAGAAAATGGGCAGGGTAGCTTCCTTCTTCGGGCATACTATTCAGATAAAGGTGGTAACTCCATCGGCTCTTTGAACGGAGTGGATTTCGTTGCCCTAAGAAGTCCATTCGTAGATCCTCAGACTTCTGTGGATCGCAAAGGGGTTCAACTTCTTACTACGCCTCGAGTGAGCTTCCTGGTGGCAGGAGACAATTCGCAGTTTGCGCTCAAAGGAATCGATCTTACCGGAATTCAGCAGATTGATGTATTGGCTGCGATCAATCAACGAAATGGAGCCATCGGTGGTGCGGTGGAAATTCGTTTGGGCTCTCCGACCGGTGAAGTCCTCGGCACATCTGAAAAAATCGGCAGAAAAGAAGGCGGAGGATTCCGCCCACCTCAGGGAGTGAGTATGCAGGATTGGATGCGAATGAACTCCAATCGAGCCCAGGTTAAAATTAAACCTACTTCGGGCGTTCAGGATCTCTATTTTATCTTCAAAAATCCAGAGGCAAAACCTGAGCAGGTATTGATGGGCATCAACGAGATCGAGTTTAAGAATAAAGCTGAAGAGTAAACGTTTTTAATCACCTTAGAAAGCCCCGAATCGCAAGTTCGGGGCTTTTATTTTGCAATCAATTCATCACAACCAATGCCTGACACAAAACCCGAAAGGGATTTTGAAGGTCAAAAACATTTTCAAAAGCAGCATAATCCACCCAAACAAAGCCCTGATCTCCCCATCCTTCGCCCCAAGAATTGACCAGCTTGAAGGCATTGTACTGATCCGAGTAGCCGACCACGAGCATGGCATGGGCCCCATAAATCTGCTCCTTATTGACCTGATGTGGGCGATATGCACTTAGTCCCAAGGCATCCTTTTTCCCAAACTCCGGATCCAAGCCCATCGCCACCACGATGGGATTTCCCTGTGTCAAAAGGGTCTTAACCTCAGCGACCATATTTTCTCCTGACAAAATCAGATAATCCTTCATTTTGAAATTGCTGGCATTTTCCCGCTGTGCAGCTGTCGGTTGCAGATTGCATCCTGTGGATTGGTAAGGGAAAACTTCCCATTCGCTGGCTCCTTCATCTACCAATAGCTGAAGCGATTGGATAATCGAAGTCCCTTTGCATTCGCCTTTTGTGATCTGATTGTAAATGAAAGAAGGACTTAAAGTGACTCCCTGAGTACGGGACGAATTCTGACCAATATTATAAAGGAGACTTCTCCCGTAATAAGTCGTAGCCCATGCCGTGCAGGACCCCAATCTTCCTTGATTGCCTACTTCCGGCAGAAAATTGGAAAGATCAAAAGAGGCAGGAAGGTCATTGGGAATGGTAAGGTTTTGGAGCGTTTTCAGGCTTTCCGGAACCCCTCCCAAAAACCCATAACAGTACGAATTCTCACAGCCCATCCAATATTCTTCCCCGTCTTCAGAAATAAAAACCTCGCCGTTTTGAGTCAGAGGGTCAGTTCCAAGAGCGGTTACAAATTCATTTTTTTCAAGGCATCCTATAATCAGAAAAAGGAAAATGGGAAAAATCAAAAATTTGCGCATAGGACATTCATTTAGTTATTGGCTAGACGGCCATACTTCTGCTTTCGCTACTCGACTCCCAAATAAAAAATTGACAACCCCATTTTTTACCAAGCAAAGGACTGTTTTTAGACATGAAAGCCTTATATTTTTCGAGCTTAACCTCATTCCATGATTTCTTCTTTGCTCCATAACCAAGTCACTTTATTCCCATTTCATCCAGTCCTTGGAATGGGATTTTCACTTCTGGAAAGTGGCTTTTGGCTAAGTCAACTTTTCGGCCGACTTCACCCGATGCTGGTTCATTTTCCGATTGCCTTGCTCCTGGTGGCTGCCGTGATGGAGCTTTTTACTTTGGGAAATTTTCGGCATTCCTTTCGGTCGGGCATCCGGTTTTTGGTCATTTTGGGAGCTATTTCGGCTGCTACCTCAGCTGGAATGGGTTGGTTATTGGCCGAAAATGAGGGAATCACGGGAAGCACTTTAGATCTTCATCGAATCCTAGGCCTTGCCAGTGCAGGATTGAGCATTTTCCTTCTGGTTTTGCTTCGAAAAAGTGAAGTGAATCCCTCCACTTCTTCGATCAAAACCTACCGATTGATCCTGTTTCTCACCAGCATGGGAATCGGTGTATCCGGGCACTTCGGAGCAGCTTTGACTCATGGGGAGGATTACCTCACGGAGGTTTTACCGCAAAATTCCGATCAGGAAGCTCCCCAATCCCTGACGATAGACTTGGGCACTTTCGCTTCTGAGCTTTCTCCGGAAAAAGAAATCCAACTGGTGACCAATGTGCGCTCAGTCCTCGCCCACAACTGCTACAAGTGCCACTCAGGGGCCAAAATCGAGGGCGAGCTGCGATTGGATGAAAAGGAATTTGTCTTTGCCGGAGGGGAAAACGGACCCATCATCGTACCGGGAAACCCCGGTCAAAGCGAATTAATCCGCCGCATTTCCCTTTCCAAAAACCCCAAAGACGTGATGCCCGAAAAGGGCAAACTCCTCAGCAAAGAGGAAATTCAACTGCTTACCCTTTGGATCGAAAAAGGGGCTCCTTGGCCCGATGGAGTGGCTCAGCAGTCGGTGTATCGTGTGGCAGCTTTAGCGCCCCGAAAACCAAATCTACCTCCAGCAAAAGCTGGCCTGGAAAATCCTATCGACCTGTGGGTAGATCAATATTTCCAACAACATCAACTCACATGGAGCAAACCAGTCGATGACCGAACCTTTCTTCGCAGGGTATACCTCGATATTATCGGACTTTTGCCTTCTCCACAGGAATTAGCGGCTTTCCAGGCAGACACCAATCCCCAAAAGAGGGAAATCTGGATTCAAAATCTCCTTGACCGCAAAGATGATTTTGCCCAGCATTGGCTAACGTTCTGGAATGACGCGCTTCGAAATGACTATACCGGAACGGGCTATATTACTCGGGGTCGATTTGCCATCACAGATTGGTTATACACTTCGATTCGGGACAATAAACCTTATGATCAGTTTGTCAAAGAACTAATCAACCCCAACGAAAAGTCAAAAGGCTTTATCGAAGGCATCCGCTGGAGAGGGACTGTCAACGCTTCTCAGCGCACTGAAATGCAAGCGGCCCAAAATGTAGGACAAGTTCTCCTTGGACTCAATCTGAAATGTGCCTCCTGTCACGACAGCTTTATAAGTGACTGGAAACTGGAGCAAGCCTATGCCTTTGCCAATATTTTTGCTGACTCCACCTTGGAAGTAAGCCGTTGCGAGCAACCCACCGGCAAACTAGCCCAAACCAAAATCCTCTGGGAGGAACTCGGAGAGATCGATTCCTTGGCTACCAAAGCTGAAAAACTCCGCCAACTTGCCGACCAACTCGTCCAACCTGCCAACGGAAGGATGTACCGTACGGTGGTCAACCGCATCTGGAAACAGCTCATGGGACGAGGCATGGTAGAACCCGTAGACGAAATGGACAATGCACCTTGGAGTCAGGATTTGCTGGATTGGCTGGCCGTGGATTTTATGGAAAATGGCTACGACCTCAAGCGACTGATCTATCAGATTACTACTTCAAAAATCTATCAAAGTCCGTCCGTGACAGTCCCTTCCGCCGAAAAACTCCTGGACGAAGACTTCAAATTCCAAGGAGTCATCCGTCGGCGCATCACGGCAGAGCAATTTGCAGATGCGGTGGCTGAAATTTCTGCCCCGCTCTTTGACTCGGTTGAAGTCAAATTCCGCCCCTATCAGCTGATCCCCGAAGCGAAAACTAATCTAAGTTTTGCCAGAGCATCTTTGGTAGCTAACAATGAATTTCTAAAAGCACTCGGTCGTCCCAATCGGGAAATCGTCTCCACCAGCCGGGATTCTCAGGCGAGTTTATTGCAAGCTCTAGAGCTCAGCAATGGAGAGAAACTCAACAAGGCTTTGGTTAAAGGAGGAGAAAAATGGGCATCCACATTTTCAGATCCCATGGTCTTAACCGAGAATCTGTACACCAAAGCCCTGCTCCGAAAACCCAGCCCCAAAGAACTCGAGGTCGCCCAAAAAGCCCTTGGACCCAAGCCTAATCCGGCAGCCGTCCAGGATTTACTTTGGGCAGTCTTCCTCTTACCCGAATTTCAATTGATCTATTGATGAAATTATCTTATACCTATACTTCAGGACCAATCGTGAAATCCCTCTTTTTTCCTTGGACGGAAGACAGAAGACGGAAGAAAACCCTTCGGTCATCGGTCTTCCAGCCCATAATGTTGAAGATGACTACAAATTTCTGAATTCTGCAGATAGTTAATAAGAACTACAACCTATGAAATACCTCCAAACCCGACGCGACTTTCTCAAAAAAACCAGTGCGGCAGCCATCACAACAATGGGGATGGGAGCTCCATTGGCCGGTTTGCTTTCCTCCTGCGAAAGCAAAATCCCCACCACCGCCGACTCGGTAATACTGCTTTTCATGGCCGGAGGAATGGCTCATACGGAGACCTTTGACCCCAAAAAATTTACTCCTTTTCGAAAAGGAATGGAAGCCAAAGAAGTCCTAAGTACCTTTCCCTCCATCCCCACCAAATTGGACGGAATATTCTTTTCCGAAGGACTGGAAAACATCGCCTCCGTAATGGACAAAGGCACCTTGATCCGATCCTATCAAGCGGCTGATCTGGGACACATTCTCCATACACGCCACCAATACCATTTTCACACCTGCTACGAACCGCCACAATCCGTGGTCGTGCCACATTTGGGAAGCTGGATAGCCAAGGAAAAAGGCCCGCTCAATCCGGTCATCCCGCCCTTTATCAATATCGGGCAAAATTTCTCCGTCGGAGAAGGCGAAGAATTGAAAGCCTTTCACTCTGCCGGATTTTTGGGTTCGGAGTATGGGCCATTCTTGATTCCTGATCCTTCTGCCGGATTGGACGCGGTGAGACCTCCTGTAGGAATGGATTACAAGCGTTTTGAAGGGAGAAATCAGCTCTACAATGACCTCATCGCTGCCAGTCCTATAGGAGAATTTGGATCAGATTACCAGAAGGAATCCCTCAAAAGATCCATGGAACAGGCCTATATGCTGCTCAATTCTCCCGAGGCCAAAGCCTTTGACCTCAGTCAAGAACCCAAGGAAAGTTATGACCGATACAATACCGGCCGTTTTGGTCTGGGCTGTCTCTTGGCAAAAAGACTGGTTGATCAAGGTGCTCGGTACATCACGGTGACCACCGAATACGAACCCTTTTTCGGCTGGGATACGCATGACAATGGACATACCCGACTCAAGGACATGAAGAAAATGATCGATGCTCCCATTGCCCAGCTCATCAAAGACTTGGACCAAAGTGGAAACCTAGACCGGACGATGGTCATCGTGGCCAGTGAATTCAGTCGGGATATGCTGACCGAAGGACGTCCCGACCTCAAAGTCCTAGACCAGGTGGAAGTACCGGATATCATCGAAGACATGAAAAACTACGGCATGCACAGGCATTTCACAGATGGTTGTTCGGTCCTGATGTTTGGAGGGGGAATCAAAAGAGGGCATGTCTTTGGAAAAACGGCCGACGAACGTCCCTGCAAAACCATCGAAAACCCGATCAAAATCGACAGCATCCATCAGACGATTTACCACGCCTTGGGCATTCCTCCGGACAAAAACTACGAGATCGAAAAGCGGCCTTTCTACACCACTCCCGATGGACATGGGAAGGTGGAGTATGGACTTTTGATAATAGGCTAGTTCATGATAAATCGATAAAAATCAGCAAATTACTAAAAACCGAAATTTTGAATTTAAGCCCTTTTATAACTAAATATATTATTTTCTAAAATTTACGTTTTTATGATTTATATCAAAAAAAGCCGATTCAATAAATCGGCTTTTTCCTTGATGATTTATTATTTACCTTTCTTTTTAAACTTGAGACTATGAAACTTATAACCTAAGGTCATGCTGAAGAAATTCCATCGATTCTCAAACGGATAATTTTGCCCATCCACTTCAATCTCTCTGGAGTAGTAAGATGTTGGTTGCCACTTAGCCCAAAACACTATTCTGTTGGCATAATCTATAGACCCACCATAGACAAAGTTGGCTGTAATTGGTATAACAGAATTTTCAAAAGAATTGTAAACAGCGGAAAGTTCTGGCAATCCACGATAAAATTCATCCGCTTGCTCCTTTGTAATGTTAGCAGAAACATTCATCCCGCCTAAAGCATTCAAAGAAACCTTCCCTATTTGAACGAGTTTCAATTGAGGTAAAACTTCTAATGAAAGCCTTCCTGTTGGATGACCTCCAGCTTTTGTTTCATAAAATCCCGGGACATTTGGAAATACGGGTTTGCTTTGGTCATAAAATGCATAATGCGTAAATACCCGCGAATACGTCACCTTATTGTGGATTGCCAGCCGATTGGATAACTCAAATTCATAAAAAAGACCAAACAACCTAGTCCTTGTTGTTCCGCCGCCAATAGGGCCGACTATAACATTTCCAATTTGATTAATATTGCCGAAGCTATTTTGATCCACTTGGCCAAATTCTATTCCGAAGGAATGCTGGGAAAAGGTATCCCAATGAATCAATAGACAAATCAATCCAAATAACAGTCTTTTCATTTAGTTGGTTAGTTTATATGTATTTTAATGGCTTATTGTACTTGGAAAAACAACCCACTTGTGCTGTATGTAAATCCATCTGTACCTATTCCATCACAATATTCAACTACTGATTCCCCAAGATTATCTGTGGCATCTGTAGTCGCCCTCGAAAAACTAATATTACTTGTAATCGAGTTATTCGCATCAATTTTATAGGTATTGGTAAATGAAGAACTTCTAGTTGTTGTGGTTCCGGGGTCATACTCACTCCATGCAAAATGCATATTCTCCCCATAAAGACTTCTATTCCAGGTAATTATTTCAGCATCATCATATACCCACTCAGTATTACAATTGAACACTCCACAATCCCTAACATCGCTATTGTTAAGATAGAAGACTTTCGTGATCGAAAATGGAGCGCCATTTAGCGGTGCAACAGTAATTGAAACTTCCATTTCTAAATCCCCATTGATCCAATTGTCTTTGATTCTATCAAAAGTCTGCATGTCTTTCAATTTAAATCGGTACAACCGCTCTTTTCCCACTCTGCTTTCACGCTCGCAACCAGACCCCGGTCCCGATCCGATAGTTCCGCCTCCACCTCCACCACCACCATTTATAATACAGGTGTTATTTGATTCCAAAACATCCTCTCGCATATAATAGGTATTCTGTTCATTTTCGAAGACTGCTTCAGCAAGAAATGGACACTCTTCCAAAACTCTACCAGACACATTTTGATTTTTCGGAATAGCGACGATTCTTTCATTCTCACTTAAAACGATGACAGGTCTTGTTGGAGGAAAATTAGCATTTAGCTCAAAATAATTACCGTCCTTATCATAGGCGGGAACTATATCATCTTGCATGATGCTTGGCACATACGCAACTAAATAGTCTTCATCAGCGGAAAAATCAGTATTATTAGAGAACTCAGGCATGTACACTTGCAAAAGTGGATGTATTCTGGCTAGAGAATCTAATAAACCCTTGCCCTCCGCTGTTCTTTTGGAAATGATATCAGTACCTGCAATTATTGACCCAAAAGTTCTAGCCCTTTTGTTGATGCCATCAGGATTAGTATTGATTGATTCATTCCTATTAAACTCAATAAGAAAATTGAAATCTCCATCAAATCTCTCACTTGCTTTTAATCTTAAAAAATCAACGACTCCTGGGTCAGCCAAACTTGTCGCTAAATTTTTGGCGACTTTTGATGCAAGTTGATCTTTTATCGTACTGGAATAAGAAATCTCACTTTCCTTCCTCAAAAGAATAGAAGGATCTGAGTCGCCCACTAACTCTTCTTGACAAGAAAACAAACCCAAAGAAATTACAATCAAAAATAGTCCTTTAAGGGTTAATGTGTTTTGTGTTTTGTGTTTTGTGTTTTGTGTTTTGTGTTCTCATAAAATTAATTATTAGTTAGGTAAAACTAGGCGCCCAAAAACTAAAAGTAAATACCTAGCGCTAGGTATTTTTGGGGTGTTTTCTACTTTTTTGGGATAAAAGAAGGTTTTTTTTGGAAAAAAAGATTAAGCGTTAATTCTTCGTTTTGTTGATAAAGAATGAAACAGAAATTGAACCTGAATAGGGGCCCGAAATAAGTAAAAGCTAATTAATTCATCAAAGAAGCAAAAACTACGAGATCGAAAAGCGGCCTTTCTACACCACTCCCGATGGACATGGGAAGGTGGAATTTGGACTTTTGGCAAAATCCTGATTATCCAACCAAAAAACCTCGATTTTGACCATTGGTAAGATTCAGCGAACCTAGGATTGGAGGAACGTTAAACAATTTGAAAGAAGGATAGTCTAATAGCTTGTATTTCTTCAAACCGTTTTAAACAACCAAAATCATCTCAATATGAAACTGATTACCACTTTAATCCTAAGTCTTGCAGCTGTTTTTTCGCTAACCGAAAATCCTGCTCCTGCCACCGTCAACAAAGCTGAAAGCCAAGTGCGTTGGGAAGCTTCCAAAGTCACCGGCACCCATTGGGGCTACGTTCCTATCAAAAATGCCAATCTCGATGTAGCGGGAGGTAAAATCACCGGTGGTTCCTTCGACATGGACATGGTCAACCTGACCGTGGAAGACCTGAAAGAAGAGCCTTCCAAAGGCAACCTGACCAAGCACTTGAAGTCTGATGACTTCTTTTCCGTGGAAAAATTCAACACCTCCACCTTCAAAATCACCGAAGCAAAGTCCAGCAACGGAACGGACTACACCATTTCGGGAACGTTGACCATCAAAGGAATCAGCCAACCGATTTCTTTTCCTGCGAAAGTGACCATGGCAGGTGGAAAAATGACCGCAACCGGCCAAATAACGTTTGACCGCACCAAGTATGACATCAAATTTCGCTCAGGCAACTTCTTCGAAAACCTAGGCGACCGAATGATCTATGACGAGGTGAAACTTGACGTGAAATTGGTCGCATCTGTTTGATCGGATTGAAAAATTGGAATTGTTAAAAAATTAGGCCTGAACGCAAATCCAGGCCTTTTTCTTTTTTCCACACTAATCATCAATGAGTCAATTGGTTAAACCTGTCAGGTTTTGAAAACCTGACAGGTGTTTCCCTAAATTGAATCAAAACGTTTTCTCCGAAAATCGGAAATCTACTTTTCCAACAAACTCGCTAAAAACACCGCAAAGGGACGAATATTTTGATCCGCACTGGCGGACTCCAAGTCACTCATGTATTCTTCCCTGCGCGTCACCGGTACAATCGTCCAGGGATAGCCTCCCGAAGCCATCAGCAGATTCATCAAGAATCGGGCAATCCGACCATTTCCATCCACATAGGGATGAATATAGACAAAGGCAAAATGACCCAATACGGCTCTGACTGCCGCGCTTTTTTCTGATGAAAGCAAGTCAAAATACGCTGGCATCAGGTCCCTCACCTGCTCCTGAGAAGGGGGCACATGCTTGGATCGGCGGATAAATACCGACTGATTTCGATAGCCCGCAAGGTCCGAAGCCCGGATAATCCCTGCCTCCACACTCGGCGCAAACAGCTCCCGATACCAAGTTCGATGGGCCTTTTCGGCTACCTGACCCGGTTCTGCTCCGGAGAGCACTTCTTCCAAGGCCCTTTTGACCGATTGGAATGCCTGCCAATAGCCTCTTGCTGCCATCGCATCCCGATGCTGTCGGTCTGCCTCATGCAGCTCCGGTTGCCAACTTCCGGCTTTGATCCTCTCAATCAAATCTTCCGAAACCCGATAACCTTCGATCGAAAGGGAGTTGTAGGCGTCATTGACAAATAGCTCATTGACTCGCTGAAGGTAGGAGGAGGGATCTGGAGGTAGGCCCGGCTCGGCTGGAAAAACCTCCAAAACCGTCTCCCGCATGCTCATCCACATCAGTTGAAGTCGATTGACATGGGGCAAAACCTGTCTCGAAGGAATCAGTAGCGTACTCGGACTGGCAAATGGATCCTGTTCACTGACCGCATACCCCACACTTCGCATCCCTGCCAAAATATCATCCGCAATCGCATCCCGTCCGATATTCCGAAATGCTCCCGCCAATCGGCCCGCCACCACGCTATGTCCCCCATCCAGCAGCCTTCGGAGCAAATCCGTGCCATCCCGAAAAGTACCCAAGACCGCTCTGGCATCTACCGGGTTATTTCGGAAAAAAGGCTCTGGGCAGTATATCAGCGCAGATTCCAAGGTAAACAAGCAAAGACCATGAGGATCAATCACCAGCTCTTCCTTCTCCGCAATTCGCGCTCGCGTCTCAAAGATAGAGGTATCATGAGGCAGTGAAGTCGTCTGATTTCTGGCACCTGGTGCACGCACCAAAAGCTGTCTTGGCACGGTCAGATTACCTGCATGGATGAGGACTGACTGCTCTGGGGAAAGGCTCCACTCCTGCCCGAATCGCTCATTGAGGTAGGCCGCACAGAAATACCAGAAGGAGGTGTACCAAGAAGTGCTTTCTCCAGCAGGTTCATCAGGTCGGGTCGGAATATACCATCCCCGCATCACCTCTTTCAAAAAACCCGACCTGATCAAGCGCTCCCGATGGGTACGGCTGAGATCGGATGATTTGACGGCGATCTTTTCCCCTTCCTGAAGATCCTTGAGTATCGTCAGGGAGCTAGCAAGTCTTTCGGAGATCGTAGCCATTACCTTTTAAATTTACTCAAAGGTAATTTAGCTTTTACGGTTTTGCAACTTTTAGCTTATAATGTTTTATTATTTTTAGCTTTTAATGCTTTTTTATGTTTAGCTTTTATTGTTGTATGAAGAAGACTTGGGAAAATTTATCCTTCAGCTAAGAAAGAGAACCTCCTTGAACCACCAGCAAATCCGAAAAACCCATTCTTCGAAATTCAATGACTCTTCCATCTTGGGTCTCCGATCCCCCAGCTTAATCACAAATCATACTTCACCGTCAGCAAGCCATACCTGGGCTGGACAAGGTAGGAAAAAGTGCTGATCAGGTTTTCATTGAAACTGTCTCTGCGAATGGCTCGGGTGTCAAACACGTTCCATACCGAAGCTTTAAATTCCCAAGGGCTGGATTTTTTTCGATACATCAAAAAGGCATTGAGGAAGTCAAAATCACTCCGTGTGGCTGTCGCCTGATTGAGGTAGGTATTGTAGGTGTAATCAGCCTTGAGCTTTAAGCCTTTGACGATATCCAAGTCGATTTCGAGTCGTGGACTGTGGGTGACAAAGGTATTTTGAAGTTGTCCTGAGGTATAGTCATTCGCAGTAAAGGAATATCCTGCCTTGATTTCCAAGATCTTGAAAAAAGTAGTCGTGAGCTTGGTATCATAGGTCTGGGAGAATTGCTGATTCTGCGCCGGTCGATCATCCAAGATCAAATTGGTGGAAAAGGCATTCCACCTCCCGCCGATTTCGAATTTCATCCGATTCAAGGCTTTGTCCAGACGGACATCCGCATTGAGCGTCTCATTCACCGGTCGGATATTGATCAGGGAAAGCAGCCGGTTGATCCCTGCAAAATCAGTCGTAGTCGTGATTTCATTTCGCTTACGCTGGTAATTGAGATTGCCAAACAGCGTCAATCCCGAAAACATGTCGAAATGGGTAAAACTCAGGTTATGATTATCAAAAAGCCCATTATCCAAGGCTCGATTTCCCTGAAAAACCGCATTGTAATCCTGTAAAACCAAACCCTGAGCAAGCTTTTGAATGTCCATAAAATTGGCTTCTGTCTGGAAACGGTAGGTCAGGGACCGGTTGGATTTGATATCCCATTTGGCATACATTCCGGGTAAGGCTAAGACTTTACTATACTCGAGTTGACCGGCGATCTGCCGATCTCTCCAGCCATAGCGATGGAGAAAAACAGAAGGACTTAGCACTCCTTTTTTCCACTTGGTCTTCCAGGTAGTACCCAAATAGACATCCTGCAAACCAAACTCGTTTTCATTTTTGAAGGCATCAAAGGGCTGTGTAGAATTTTCTTGACGGAGCGAACCGGTTAAACTTTGGGAAAAATTCTGGTAGCCGAGCGACCAATTCAGGTGGTTGGTGGGATTGAGGATGAAGTAATAGTTGAAAGCGCCCTCTAGGGTATTGGTCCTCAATTCCTGAGATTGAAACAGGCGGTAAGTCTGTGCATCAGGAATCACGTACAGTCCCAAAAGAGGCCTCAAATTGGTCTGCAAGTCGAAAAGCGGATCGGTAAACCTGCTTTCCCAATTGATCTCCGTGGAAAAGACGTGCTGCTCGCTTGGAGCATGAAACCACTCCAACTTTTGCTGCAAAGAATACGGAGTACGCGTATTCAGCGAGGCAATATTTTGAATGTTTTGCCCGAAATTCGACTGCTGTTGATTGCTGTTTGCGATCTCCGAAATCTTCCCAAACAGGCTGTATTTGACATAGGTCTCGTCCTTGGGAGTAAAGGTCAGTGTGTATTTTCCCAACGCAGACTTATTCTCTACCTGACTGACAGAATTTAGCTTTTCCTGCACGTTGTCACCCACATTCAGGTAGGTGCGGAGGGAATTGCTTCCCAGTTCATTGTCAGAAGCAGAAGCGATCAAAAAGCCGGTATGCCTCCACTTTTTACTTGGCGTGTAGTTAAGATTCAGGGCACTCAGATGGGTCTTGAGTTGGGCGGCATTCGTGCGGTCTGCCAAAGGAATCCCAAGATCGTCTCCATTCAACTGAACCCGGGAACCTGCCCGACCTCCCAATCCAGCCATTCCTCCGCTAAAGCGAAAATAATCACTCAGCGTAAAGGTCTGCTCGCCGACATTATTGCTCCCTCCGATCAGGTTGACATTGAGTTTTGGAGCATAGTAAAACACGTTGGCGTGTCCGAGGTAGCGCTTTTGAGGCCCGACTCCTGCCTCCAAGTCCCCAAAGACCATGTTCTTTTTCCCGTCTTTGAGCTGAATGTTCAAGGCAAGTTTTTCGTCATTGTCCAGCCCTCGAATGGGCGAAACCTCATTGAAGTTTTTAAGCACCTGAACACGATCTACAGCATTTGCAGGAAGGTTTTTGGTAGCGAGCTTGGTATTTCCATCAAAAAACTTCTTTCCGTCCACCAGCACTTCATCTACTTTTTTGCCCTGGACCTTCACATCCCCATTTTCATCTACCTGAAAACCCGGAAGCTTTTCCAATACATCGCTAAGTTTTCGTTCGGTTCCGGTGGTGAAGGCATCTGTTTTATAGGTCAGCGTATCGCCTTTCATGGTGACGGGCATTTCCGAGACCACTTCGACCAGCCCCAACTCGGTATCACTTTGCTGTAATTTGATCTGAAAGGAGACTTCGGAATCCCAGTCTTTTATAGGCATTTCAAACTGACGGAAACCCACAAAGGAAACCCGAAGCAAGTATTCTGCCCCTGGAGCGAGCGTAATTTTAAATCTACCCTCGTCATTGGAAATCCCAAAGCCTCCGATTCGTTGGGTACTTTGATTGATGGCGACCACATTGGCGTAGGCAATCGGGCGGTTGAGCGAATCAAGAACCTGCCCAATCAGGGCTTTGCCCTGCCCGAAAGCCGAGAGGGCAAATCCCAGAAAAAAGGCAAGAAGGATCAGTCTTTTGGAAAAAGGCATAGTTGGTTTAGTCTTCTAAAGTTGAAAGTGTCAAGGTTGCAAAGAGGATTTGACTTTGTCCAACCTTTTGTTATTCATAAATCGGAAATGGACAGACTTCGACTTACACCACTGCGGGCAAGCCACTCAGACCGACATCGGTCATCCGACATCTGACATCCGACTTCCATCAATTTCCTATTCTGATTGTAAACTGATTCCCATCACCGGGCTTGCCTTGGTAGCGATTCATCATCTGCTTCATACTTTCCTCCTGGATGGTTCTAAACTCCTCCCTCGTCACTTCCTTGCCTCGCTTAGGGCGAATGATGACCACAGGTTCAGCGGATGGATTGAGCTCGATTTTTTCGCAGATCAACGTTCTTCCTGAGTTTTGCACCTCCAAAATCAAACCCGGAAGGCCAAAGAAATTTTCAGGACCATGCGGCACAGGGATGTCCTGGGTAAACCAAGCTACCACTTGAATGGTATCTTTCACTTTTTCCATTTCGGTCATTCCGGTAGAAAATCGCTGAGAGTCGATAATTCTCGAATAAGTCGCTTTTTGCGCGGTGTAGTTGCCGATTTTCTTGGTTTCACCGGTCAGTTCCCATTCGGCAGGTTCAAGGGCATCTTTGATCAGAAACTCCTTGCCCATCACATCCTGTTCCTGCTCGTAGGCCTGCTCGGCGATGTTTTTATACAAAATCCTATCCTGACTCCCAGTATTGATCACCATGGTCATCCCTCCGGAAGAAGCCGTAGCCGGACCTCCACCAAGGCTCTCGACTTGCTTCCAATTGGACTCGATAGGAGTAAAGGAAAGTACATACTCCCGCTCCATCTGCTTTTTGAGTTGAGCTTGGATTTCGGCCATTTGCTCAGGAGCCATTTTGGTAGAGTCCATTTGAAGCTTGATTTGGGAAGAGGACTTATAATAGGCACGTCCGGTAAGTCCTTGGGCCAGACTAGTAGTGAGCGTTACCGTCCCCACTAGGACCGAGGCGAAGAGAAGTTTGAGTTTCATAGCTGCTTATTTTTACTTCACAAATCAAATAGAGTGATGGCAAACACTGCGTTAAGCACTGTTAACGAGTGTTAATCCGGGTTTTTCGCAGAAAAATATCCTCCTACCTTCGTAAAGTGAATAAGCTGGAATTCAAACGAATCGGAATTTTAATCGGAGTGACTTTACTCTTTGCCATTGTGATCCAAGGCTGGCGGATGGTTTCCCAGTTTGAATTAATCCAAACTCAACTACAGGCCGACATTCAGGAAAGCCTGGACAATGCGGTGGAGAATTACTTTGCGGAATTGGCGAAAACCGATGTCATTGCCATGACCGATATGCCGTCCGGGAAAGTCCGGCTTTCATCGGATAGTCTGCCTGAACCCAGTCAAATCACCAAAATCCAAATCGATCGATTGGACAGTGCGGGGGGATTTTTTGATCGGGTGACCAAGAGTGATCGGATTTTTCAAACCATTGAGAAAATGGAAAGCGGCGGATTTGATTCTGCATTTTGGAATTCTATCCGAGAAGATTCCACTTCAGGCTTGATTTTGCTGGACTCCTCGCGTAAAATGGCTTTGGATCAAAAAAACAGACTTCAGGTTTTTTTCGGAAAAGACCAAGCCGACAGCATAAATAACCTAAAGATCTTCACCAGCAAAATCATCATCTCCATCACCCGGGACAGTCTGGACTTTGATCAAATCAATGCATTCCTCTTTAGTGAACTTGATCGCCGAGGAATTGACATCAATTACCGGCTGTACCAACTTTCTGGCAAGACCAAGGAGGACAGCATTTTGTTGAATTCCAACGGAAAAATGCCCTTTCAGGTGACTTCCCGATCCACTTTTCTCCCGCCGGGACAGATCTTGGAAATGCACTTTGAGAATACAGCAAAGACTGTTTTGAAAAGGGGGTTGACAGAAATTTTAATTTCCTTGGCCTTTTTGGCCATCATCGCCTATGCGTTCTTCTATCTCTACCAAACCATCAAAAACCAAAAGGAAATCGCCGAGATCAAGCAGGACCTGATTGCCAATATCACCCATGAATTCAAAACACCCATCGCCACTACGCTCTCTGCGATCGAAGGAATTCAGCAATTCAATCCGGAAAATGATCTTTCGAAAACTGACCGATATCTGGGAATCTCAAAAACTCAAATGCTCAAACTGAACCAAATGGTGGAAAAACTGCTGGAAACTGCCACACTGGATTCGGATCAGTTGGTATTAAAAAAGGAGCAGATCGAACCCGAAGCCCTTCTGCGGCAGCTGGTACAGAAGTTTCAGACTTTGGCGCCGGAAAAACACATCGATCTGACCATTCCTGCTCACTGCAAACCCATTTTCGCGGATCCGTTTCACTTCGAAAATGCGCTCTCCAATCTCCTCGATAATGCCGTCAAATATGGCGGGAATCAAATCCGAATCAGCTTGGATCAAAATGGAATGCATAAAATCCGAATCTATGACAATGGTGGGAAAATCAGCCCGGAACAAAAAGAGCGGGTGTTTGAGCAGTTTTACCGCATTCCCAAAGGTGACCTTCACGATGTAAAAGGCTTTGGCATCGGATTGTATTACGTGAAAAAGATCCTGGAAAAGCACGAAGGAAAAATCGAACTGGAGACAGGGAAGAATTCTACCACCTTTAGCACTTACTGGCCATGAGCAAAATCAACGTACTGCTTGCCGAAGACGAATTGGCCCTTGGAATGATCATTCAGGAAAGTCTGGAAAGCCGGGATTTCAAAGTGCGCCTTTGTCCCGACGGACAAAAAGCCTGGGAATCCTATCAGGAGCAAAAGCCCGATGTGCTGGTCTTGGATGTGATGATGCCGAAGAAGGATGGGTTTTCGCTCGCTGCCGAAATCCGAAAAATCGATCCACATACTCCGATTATTTTCCTGACTTCTAAAAGTCAGACTGAGGATGTGGTGAAGGGTTTTGGCTTGGGCGCCAATGATTACGTTCGCAAACCCTTCAGCATGGAGGAACTCATCGTACGAATCAAGGCGCATCTGGATAAAATCCGGGTTCGCCAAAGTCAAAGCGACTGGATTACTTTGGGGAAATATGAGTTTCACCCAGCCCGACAGTTGTTGAAATTCGGAGAAGCCGAGCAGCCACTGACCTCAAGAGAATCTCAACTGCTGCAAATCTTATTGCAAAATGCCAATGACATCACCGATCGCACGGTGATTCTGAATCAGATCTGGGGTTCGGACGACTTTTTCAACGCCCGCAGCATGGATGTCTTTATCACCAAGCTCCGCAAAAAACTACAGGATGACCCTGATATCCAGATTCTGAATGTGCGTGGATACGGGTTTAAGTTGGTGTGTTGATATTCGAACTTTTCCAAAGTTTCGAACTTTGGAAAAGTTGATAAGGTGTTTCTTGAGATTTCAACGCGCAAAGTAACGGGGGTAGCGAAATTTAGTCTATTCCTGATTTTGCTTTAACTTTTCAAAGGTTCTTGTAATCTCTTTACCATAAATGGGCTGTACAATTTGTTTTCCTTTAAGGAAAGATTTTGCTACATGTAAGTCCAGCGAGGAAATAGCAGTCCTTATCAATTCCAACTCGGCTTCGTCTTTGGCTATAAGCCTTACTTCATAGCCCTTTTTATAAACTTGTGTTCTTGATTCTTCAACCTTTGAACTATTTTTTATTCTCACATAGCCATTCCGTAGAAATATTTTCTCTAGTAATTTGAGAGCCACATTTTTTGACATTGTATTCATAAAACTTCATAAGGTATTGGTTTGACTCCTAGTTCTCATCCATGTAAGAACTAAAAATGCGAATTTTCATGGTTTTATCGAAGGTCGAATGGCTTTTTCTAAACTTTCTATATTGCTTTGTTTATAACCACGCTCCTCCAAAAACCACAGGATGACCCTGCCATTCAGATATTGAATGTGCGGGGTTATGGGTTTAAGCTAGTGTGTTGATTTTCGAACTTTGGAAAAGTTGGACTCAATACTTCAAGCTCTTCAAATAAGCAATGCTTTTCGGTAAAGCCTCCAACTCGTGATCACCTTCATCCTCGATAAACATGTGCTTGATGCCAATCTTATTGGCTTCACGAAGGATGGCAGGAAAGTCCAGTTCACCCTCACCAAGCGGCACATCATTTTCAGGCCCGGTCAGACCGGTCATGTCTTTGGGAGCCCCTTTTCTGAAATCCTTCAAGTGAAGCGAAACCCATCTTTTCCCGTATTTTTTCAATAATGCCGCCGGATCGCCTCCCCCAAAATGCGTCCACATCACGTCCATTTGCAGGGAGACGTATTTCGGATCGGTGTTTTCTACCAAATAGTCAAAAAGTGTCCCCTTGCCATAGGGCTGAAACTCATAGCCGTGCACATGGTACTTGAAGGTAATCCCATTTTCTTTTAAGACTTTGCCTCCCTCGTTGAAGGCTTTGATCGCGCGGTCAGCATCTTCTTTGGAAAACTGCCCCCGTTTATGCGGAATCCAGGCACACATCACATACTTGGCACCCAAGGCCTTGGCCCGATCGGCCACTGCCTGAGGGTCGGATTCGAGTTGCTCGAAACCTGTGCCGGTAGACGGCAATGAAATCCCCCGATCAGCCAGCATTTTCTTGAAGTCCTCGATACTTACGCCTTGGGGCGCTCCTCCTTCAAACTCGGTAAAACCCATTTGCTGGATGATATCGAGCGCTTCAGGAACGCCATTTTTCCATTGATTTCGGAACGTGTAGGAAGCAAAACCGAGCGGTACCTGAAGCATTGGGTCGCCTTTTTTCTGAGCTTGAGATTCAGAAGGGGTGATGATCCAAGCAAATGCGAGGATAACTAGTAGAATTGTCTTCTTCATAGGTTTTTTGGGTTATGAGTTCCCGCTGATAAACGCAGAAAAAATCGCTGATTTTCGCAGAATGATCAGCAAAAATCAGCGCTTGGAATCTGCGCAGATCTGCGGAAAATCTATTTTATAAATTCAATTTTTTCAATTCCTCTACTGCATAGTTAGCAGCTCGGGCGGTGAGGGTCATAAAGGTTAATGTTGGGTTTTGGGTGCTGCCACTGGTCATGCAGGCCCCATCCGTCACGAAAACATTTGGACAGGCATGAAGCTGATTGTACTTGTTGAGCAAGGAGGTCTTGGGATCATTGCCCATGCGTACGCCACCCATTTCATGGATATCCGAACCCGGAGGTGAACCCCGATCGACCACATTGATATTTTTGAAGCCCATGCGCTCGTACATCTCGGTCTGCTGCTCCACAAAATCCCGGGTCATCTTGTCGTCATTCTCTTTCCACTCCACGGACATGATGATTTTGGGAATGCCGTATTTGTCTTTTTCCTCGGTAGAAAGTCGCATGTGATTGGACTCTTCAGGCACCATTTCTCCCTGCATCCAGGCCGCCATGCCCCAAAGCCCATACTTCGGATTGAGAAGACTGTCTCGCAGGGCATCTCCAATCAGTTCCCCATTTCCATCCAACTGACGGTTGGCGGACATCCCGATGGCATAGCCACGGAGGAAGTCTGTCTCTTGTCGATAGACATTCCGGAATCGAGGCACATAGGCATGGCCGGGATTTCGTCCGTCATTGAACTTGTCCAGAAAGCCTTCAAAGGTCGCGTAGCCACTCCCACGATAATTATGACAAGTGATGAATTTGCCCATCAATCCATTATCATTTCCGAGTCCGTTCGGAAATCTGGAAGATTTAGAATTAAGCAGAATCGCATTGGAATTAATCGTGGAGGCATTGAGGAAGATGATTTTGGCATAAAACTCAATCGCCTCGCCAGTCAGTCGGTCGATCACTCGGACTCCAGTGGCCTTTCCCATTTGCTCGTCGTATAGGATGGATTCCACCACCGAATCAGGCCGAATGGTCAGATTTCCCGTCTTTTCAGCCCAAGGCAAGGTAGATGCATTCGCCGAAAAGTAGCCTCCATAGACACAGCCCCGGTTGCACATGTTTTGGTTCATGCACTTATTGCGTCCCTGATCTTTATGAATCTGCTGAGGATCGGTCAGGTGTGCACATCGTCCCTGGACCAGGTGACGGTCCGAGCCATAGAGTTCCTTTAGCTTTTCCTTGTAATACTGCTCTACACAACTCAGCTCAAAACCCGGCTGGACTACCTGATCGGGAAGTACATCCAAACCATCACGGCTGCCGGCAAAGCCCACAAAAGTCTCTACATAGGTATACCAAGGCTCCATGTCTTTGTACCGAATCGGCCAATCCACTGCATATCCATCTCTAGCCGGACCTTCAAAATCAAAATCTGACCAGCGCTGTGTACCCCTAGCCCACAGGAGGGATTTGCCTCCGACATGATAGCCACGAAACCAGCGGAAGGGCTTTTCTTCGATGTAGGGCTGTTCGTCTTGTGCCAAAGCCCAATGCATGGTCTCTTCCCTACCCCAATTGGCAGCGCCGATTCCTGATCGCTTTTCGATGGGCACCACGCCGCGGAATTCGAATTCCCAAGGTGCTTTGGAGGCAGTAGGATAATCCTCGATATGGCGCACCATCCGGCCACGCTCCAAAACGAGGGTTTTGAGTCCTTTTTCGGTCAGTTCTTTGGCAGCCCAGCCACCGGATGCCCCCGAACCGATGACAATGGCATCGTAGGTGGTATTTTGCTTGGCTTTGAGGTTGAGGTTTGACATGGTTTTTCGGGTTTTCTTTTTATGGTTAGGGAATTAACAACTGACCAGAAAATCAAATTGCATTTCACCTATCGATCATATTTTCAATACTTTAAATCAGAACTTTCCTATTAAAAAATCCATTTTTCAGATTGCTTTAGAAATTCAGATGGACTTAAAATCTGAGTCTCTTGAAATGGGTTAAGTTTCAAGAGGTCAAGGTCACCAGTAATCAGATAATCCGCTCTCCCATCAAAAATCAATTGAAGAAACTTGTCGTCTTTTGGATCTCGACATACCTCAAAAGAACCTTGGGTCTGAATGAAGATTCCCAATTTGGAAAAAAGGGAGAGTGCTTCTACCCTGATTTCTTTGGTCAGATACCTATCAAACTTGGGGCGTTGGATTACAAATTCGAATTCCTTGATTGTTTCCTCTGAATAGAGAACCGAACAATTTCTAAACGCCAAATCAAGCGCTTTTTTGGATACTGAATTCTCCAATAAATGTGCGCTGATGAGCACATTGGTATCCAAGACCACTCTTTTAATCCTCAAGTTTCAAAAGTCGGTCTAATTCTTCCTCAGTAATTCCCTTCCGCCCAGCTTCTTTAGCCATCTCATTTCTAAGTCTTTCATATCGATCTATTTCCGAACGATTGAAGCTTGCCAAGAGCTGAAGAACACTTTCTTCAAATCGCTCCTTCTCTTTAGAATCTAGACTTTGATAGAGATCCAGAGCTTCTTTATTTACTTGGATTTCAATTTTTTTCATACCCTAATCTACGATTTAAAAGCCATTGGGATCTAAAAGAAGATTTTATGAAACAGGCACATCCACACATCCTTTGTAATATCCTGGCGCTACTTGATACTTCCTATAGTCCACCATCACTTCTTTTACAGTGGTGAAGCCCATGACGGTATTGGATCGCATCAGCTGGTAGAATTTCTTCTCTTCTTCCACTTCAGAATCTTTCAAAGCAAGGAGGCTTTGCTCCTTTTCCTCCTGAGAAAGGTCCATAAATCCCGCTTTACCCAAGACCTTCAACTGGGCTTTGATCAGATCTTGATCTTCTTTTTCGTAGCATTTTTCGAAGAGCTTGATCAGAAATTGATCTGTGCCGGTACTCAACGCACCGATAGGCTTGGCGTCTGCTGAAGGCAAAATCGGTGGTAAACCATCCGGGATAAATGTCTCCGCAATGGCAGAAATCAATTGCTCCTCTTCAAATGAAAAGAAGCCCGCGTGAGTCAGGCGATCCACGATCTGCCATTTCCAGTCGGCAAAAACCAATCCGGCAATGCCTGCGACAGATCCACCGATGATTTTGAGGGATTTCCGTCTATCCATAAGTGGGTTGGGTGAGGAGTAAGACTTTTACAAGTTAGATTTTTTTGAAAAAGACCAAACGAAAAAAGGCCGGAATTCCACCAACGGAGCCCCAGCCTTCTTAGGAATCGATTTTACCAAATTTTATTTTCGGTAATCCAAGGGAGGCTTTCGATCTCCCACCAACGCCTCATACGTAAAGTTAGCACCTCTGCGCTTATTGAGCTCTCCGAGGGCTTCGGTAGTCACAGATGGGTTTTTGAAAATATCCATAGCTGTCAAAGTCAAGGTTTTGGCAGCTACCATCATCCCTTTTTGCCCGATGCTCATACCGCCAGCAGCAACGGCCTGCCAAGTATGTGCAGATGTACCGGGAACCCAAGTAGCCGTACTCAAGCCGGCAGTAGGCACCAGCCAGCTGATATCTCCTACATCAGTAGAGCCTCCACCGCCGGTTTCCTCCACTTTGAAAGGGACAATTTTAGCCGCATCACCAGGAGTTGCCAAGACTCCCTTTGGGAAAGTCTTGATGATTTCCTCAGCAAACTTCTTTTCATCTTCACTGTAGTTTACCCCACCGATCTGCTCCAGGTTTTTGTGCATGATTCTGGCGAGCGTCTCGTTCGGCATCAAGTTGTATACTCCGTTGATCACCTCATATTCCATTCGGGTTTGAGTTCCCAAAGCCGCCCCTTCGGCAGCTTTGACCATCCGGTCAAAAATATCCTTCACCACCTGAGCATTAGGATGTCTGACATAGTGATAGGATTCTGCGAAAGCCGGGACCACATTTGGGGCTTCCCCTCCTCGGGTGATCACATAGTGCATTCGGGTCTCCATCGGTACGTGTTCACGCATGAGGTTGACCATGAAGTTCATTGCTTCCACGGCATCCAAAGCGGATTTACCCCGCTCCGGTGCGGCTGCGGCATGGGATGCTTCACCGTAAAAACGGAATTTGGTAGAGATATTCGCCAAGGAAGATGTGGCTCCGGCGGCATTTTGCGATCCGGCATGCCAGTGAAGCATCGCATCGACATCATTGATCAATCCTGCTCGGGCCATGTAGACTTTGCCTCCTCCGCCTTCTTCGGCGGGCGTTCCATAAACGCGGATCGTTCCCTGAATTTTATTGGCAGCCATCCAGTCTTTCACTGCAATCCCGGCAGCTACTGAAGCAGTGCCAAACAAATGATGTCCACAAGCATGACCTGCGCCACCTTCTACGATAGGTTGTCGAAAAGGAACTGCATCTTGCGAAACACCCGGTAAGGCGTCAAACTCCGCCATAATCCCGATTATTGGCTTACCCGAACCAAATTCGGCGACGAAAGCCGTGGGAATTTCAGCTACCCCGGCAGTCACCTTAAATCCCGCATCTCGAAGAGTCTTTTGCAGTAAAGAGGAGCTTTCGGTTTCGAGGTATCCCAATTCAGGATTGGACCAGATTTGGTTGGCGATATTACCGTAAAATTCAGCTTTGGAATCAAGAGATTTCAAAACATCTTGATTTTGGGCTTGAGTAAATCCAAAAGCCAATACCAGTAGAAAGGTGAGTAAATGTTTTCTCATGTCGTAAGGTCTTATTTGCTGCAAATTAACCTTACCTGGAAATTTTCAAGGAAAAATATTGAAATCTCGCCCATAAGCTAACGTTTATATTATTCGATTTTTGAAAAACAATCCCTTAGTATGATTCAAGTTTAATCAGGAAAAATTCAATTTTTATTTTTTAAAGCACTCAAATTGAATAACTTACTATACCCATTATTCAATTTGAAAGCACAATGAAAAAACTATTAAAAGTCACCGGCTATTTAGTGGCCGCATTGATCCTGATAGGAATCTGCGCCTTGGCCTTTTTACAACTGGGATTCCCCAAAGTCGATCCTGCCCCCGAACTCTCCATTGACTACACACCTGATCGAATCGAGCGGGGAGCCTATCTCGCCAATCATGTGACGGTCTGCATGGATTGTCATTCCAAGCGGGATTTTTCTCAATTTTCAGGTCCTCCCACACCGGGAACTATCGGTGCCGGCGGAGACCGATTTGATCACAGTATGGGATTACCGGGAGTATTTTATGCGAAAAACATCACCCCATTTGGCATTTCAGAGTATTCCGACGGGGAGCTATTCCGCTTGATCACCACCGGCGTCACCAATGACGGAAGGGCGATGTTTCCGCTGATGCCCTATGCCTACTATGGAAAAATGGACCCCGAAGACATCTACGATATCATCGCCTATATCCGCTCCCTTCCTGCTGTAGAATCCGAAATCCCTGATTCAGAAGCAGATTTTCCGGTCAATCTCCTCCTGAGAACCATGCCCAAAAATGCTGAAATGGTAAAAAAACCCAACCCATCTGACCAAATCGCCTATGGAGGCTATCTGGTCAATGCATCTGGATGCATCGAATGTCATACCCAAGTGAGCCCTCAGGGGGTCATCATTCCTGAGGTGGCTTATTCGGGAGGCAGAAGTTTCCCGTTCCCGGATGGGTCGGTAGTCACGAGCTCCAATATTACTCCTGATCCAGAAACCGGAATCGGAAGTTGGACTGAAGAAATGTTTGTCAGTAGGTTTAAACAATATGCGGATTCGGGCTATGTGAATCCCAAAGTAAATCCCGGAGAATTCAACTCACTGATGCCGTGGACAATGTATGCGGGGATGAAAGAGGAAGATTTAAAGGCAATTTTTGCTTATCTGAAAACCCTGAAACCCATGAAAAACGAAGTGATCAAATTCACTTCATCGAGAGAATAACCGAAAATCTAGATTTATTTTTTAGAAGGGCCAAGTCAGATTTTGGCCCTTTTTTGATCCTTTGTGACACCTGTCACCAAATTGGCTCTTCCAAAGATTCTATTTTTCGAAAGATTTTGGGGAAATATTCCCAATCCTATTTATCCATATCATCATTCGCATAAGCCCAGAATTGCCCGTTTCATGAAGTCATCAAGAAGAAAATTCATTGCTCAACTCGGAGCTTTGGGAGCCAGTACAGGATTGGCGACCATGGCAACAGCCTCCCCAACTTCGCAGAAAAAAGAAGCCGAAGTTCCTGCCTCCTTTACGCTGAATATCCTCCAAACCACCGACGTGCACTGTCAGATTCATGCACATGATGAATTATTTTGGGAAAACGGAAAATCAGTTTTTCGAAAAACCGGAGGGTACGCTCATCTCAAGACTTTCTTGGATCAGCATCGCGAAAAAATGAACCACAGCTTCTTGATCGATACGGGAGATATGTTTCAGGGCTCAGAGCTCTCGGTGAAAACCACCGGTGAAGCCATGGTGCCAATATTGAATGCACTGGATTACGACCTCTATCTTCCTGGGAATTGGGAGGTGATCTATTATAAAAAGTCCATGCAACATCTCATGGGCTCATTGACTGCGCCTAAGGTTTGTGCGAATATGTATCATGATTTGGGTGAAGGTAAAAGAGGCGAATTGATTTTCCCTCCTTACCATATCTGGACGGTAAATGGGGTGAAAATTGGTTTTTTGGGCTATACCGATCACTTGGTGCCCATCCGTCAGTCTCCAAACTACAGCAAAGGAATCATTTACACCAAGCCTGAAGACAACCTCGCTCACTATGTCGATGTGCTTAGAAATCAGGAAAAATGTGCCTTCGTAGCCATTGTAGCGCACTTGGGACTTTCCCAGCAGATTCATTTGGCCAATCTGCCCGCCTGCGAGGGTGTGGATTACATTTTGGGTGGGGATACGCACGAGCGGGTCAGAAAACCGATACAGGCTAAGTACGCCAAAGTAGTGGAGCCCGGTGCTTTCGGATCTTTTGTCGGCAACCTTGAGCTCAAAATCGAAAACGGAAAAGTGGTCAGCGACCGCTATGAGCTCCTGGAGGTGGATTCCAAAAAATATCCCGAATCCAAAGTGATGAAGGAGGTCATAGCCAAGTATGAAGGCCCCTATTTGGAAGACATCCAAAAAGTGGTCGGCTACAGCACCATTCCGCTCTACCGCTACTTTGTGATTGAAAATACCATCGACACCATGATCCTCGACGCCATCAATTGGCAAGTCCCGGATGTGGACATTGTGCTTTCCAACGGGTTTCGATTCTGCCCACCCCGGTCCACTCCGGATCAGACCGGAAATATTCCGATTACCAACGGATTCATTTTCGACATGCTTCCTGTGGACAGTACGATTCGAACAGGAAAAGTCACCGGAAAGCAGATCAAAGAATGGCTCGAAAGGGAGCTTAACAACGTGTTTGCAGCCGATGCTTCCAAACGATTCGGAGGCTGGGTGATCAAATTCAAAGGCATGGAAGTAAAATTCAACGCATTTGGAGAAGAAGGTCAGCGGGTCCAATCAGCACTGGTTCATGGCAAAAACCTCGACATGGAGAAAGTATATAAAATCTGTGCCTGCGAACGCGATGGAGATCCTGATGATATGCTTTGCCGATTCAGAGGCGTTCAGGAAACTGAAAACACCCCATATACCCTTCATCAAGCCGTGAAAAGCTACCTAGCCGAAAACTCGCCGGTAACCCCTAACCCTCCACAATCCGCCGTGGCACTCGATGCTCCGGCCACCTTGCTGACTCAGGTAAGTGGAGTAGATTATGAGTTCAGATAATTAAATGCCAACTCCGTAAAATGGAGAGATAAAAGTGTTTAATCACCCCCGAAAGCCGGCCAATTGGTCGGCTTTTTATTTCCTGTCTTGGAAAAACAGGTAAGCCAATGCTCCTACAACCATCCCGACCCCTACCCCTACGGAGAGCCAAAGTCCAAAATCTCCTTTCAGCAGACTAAGTACCACTCCAACGATCAATCCTAGCAACAGCCCCCCGGAAATAAACATCGGAAGGTATTTTTCTTTTTTATTTTTCATCGTCAAAACTAAATAAGTCTTCTATGCTAACTCCAAAAACTTTGGCCAAATCATAGGCTAAGCGTAGCGATGGATTGTACTTGTTTTTCTCCAAAAACACGATCGTCTCCCGCCGGACATTCACCTGCTTGGCCAAATCCTCCTGAGTGAGTTCCTGACGCATTCTGAATTCTTTGATCCGATTAGTCATTGGGCACTCCTCTAAAATGAAAATACACCCAACTCAAGGCAAAAATCAAAGCCATTCCCAAAATCCCAGTACCCAAAAGTTCTTCCTGCTCAAACGCTACCCGATCCTTTAGCCACAGCAAGAAGACCCAGAAATAGAGCGAGATATAATACGAAAGTGAGGAAGTTCTCAGCATTACCTTTTTGCTCAGTTCATCCTCTTGGGGCTCTCCTGCTTTCCAACTTTTGATTCGTCGGATCAAAATAAAAACGGCAAATCCGACAACGGCCAAAATCACCCCCAACGAAGTCAACTCCTCGACTCCAAGGTTCTCCTTACCCAGCCAAAGAAACACGGTCAAGCCCACCAAGGCAAGAATGATCACTAATGCAGCGACATTTTTCATTTCAATATGTTATTTATTTCTAACACAATGTTAGATTTATTTAACATCAGCTCCAAGAGTTTATTCAGTTATTTTGAAAAAGATTTTCCGTCTAAACCTTACCTTCCCATTGGAATTTCTTCAAGTATGAAAAAACTGATTTCACTTTCCATCCTGATCACAATCCTCTTTTCCTGTCAGCGAGTCCTCCGGCCTTCCGATTGGGATATCAATCAGGTAGAAATTGCCCGGGACGAATTTGGAGTACCGCATATTTTTGGAAAAACCGATGCCGATGTAGCCTATGGATTGGCTTGGGCTCATTCGGAAGATGATTTTGAGACAATCCAAAAGACGGTTTTGGCGGGAAAAGCCTTGGCTGGAAGAGTCTTTGGAGAGCAGGGTGCGGGAATTGACTTTTTTGTTCACCTCCTCGAAACCCGAGAAATCGCGCGAGAAAAATACGACTCCAGCTTTTCTCCGGATTTCAAAAAAGTCTTGGAAGGCTACGCTGCCGGACTCAATGACTATGCTTATCACCATCCCGAGGAAGTGCTCTACGGCCCGGCTTTCCCGATCAATCCCAAAGAAATCATCTCCGCTTACATCCTTTCCCTAGCCCAAATGTCCGGAGCAGACCGAGCGGTTCAGGCGATTGTAGGTGGAAATGTGGATCTCATTCCCGAGGATACCTTGCCCAAAGGCTCCAATGCCATCGCCATTCATCCTAGCCGAACAGATTCCGGGGAGGCCTTTTTGGCGATCAATTCCCATCAGCCACTCGAAGGTCCGGTGGCTTGGTACGAGGCGCATCTCCATTCTGAAAATGGCTGGAATATCCTGGGAGGATTGTTTCCGGGAGGAGCGATGATTTTCCATGGAGCAAACGAACACTTGGGCTGGGCGCATACGGTGAATTCTCCTGACTTTTTGGATCTGTACCAGTTGGAAATCAATTCGGAAGACGGGGACGAATATCGCGTGGACGGAGAGTGGCTGGAATTGGAGTCCCACATCGTTTGGCTGAAAGTCCGGCTGTGGGACTGGATTACCTTGCCTGTGCCGAAAAAGGTTTGGAAGTCCATCTATGGCCCAACTTTAGTCACCGAGCAAGGCGCATTTGCGATTCGGTTTGGAGCATTGGACCGAGTCGGAGCACCCGAGCAGTGGTGGAGAATGAACAAGGCGAAGAATTTCTCCGAGTGGAAAGCCGCCATGTCCTCCATGCAGCTCACCAATTTCAATACCGTCTATGCCGACAAATACGACACAATCTTCTATGTCAGCAATGGACTTTTACCCAAGCGAACTCCTGGTTTTGATTACAGTGGAACAGTCCCGGGCAATACCAAAAAGACCCTTTGGACGGAATACCATTCCTTCACCAAGCTCCCGCAACAAGTCAACCCACCCTCCGGCTACCTCTACAATACCAATCATTCGCCTTTCAAAGCCACAGCATTCGAAGACAATCTTTTCCCGGAAAATTACCCCATCGAAATGGGCTTTGACCTCCGGGACAACAACCGTTCCCTGAGATTTCGGGAACTGATGCCCGACACAGGTAGAATTTCCTGGGATCAGTTTGAGCGAATCAAGTTTGACCAGACTCTACCCCAAAACTTGGCTTTCCGCACGGATCTGAGTTCGCTCTTTGGGCTGGATTCGGCTGCCTATCCAGAAATAGAAAAGCAGATCAAGGCCCTGAAAAACTGGAACAAAGAAGCAGCGGTGGACAGTGAAGGGGCTGCCCTTTTTGCCTTTGTGTATTACTATTGGTGGGATGAGTTTGCCAAATCTGGAAGAAGTTTTGAAACTGTATTGACCGAGGAAGAAGCCGTGCAGGGATTGAGAGCGGCGAAGAAGCATTTTGAAACCCATTTTGGAAAAGAACTCATTGCCCTCGGAGAATATCAGCGGCTCGTCAGGGGAGAAAAATCCCTTCCCCTTTGGGGCTTGGATGATGTCTTGGCGGCGATTCGCTCTACCCCTTGGGAAAACGGTCGCCGAAAAGCCGTACAGGGCGAATCCTACATGCTCATGGCCCGATTCGGGGAAGGGCTTCCCATCCTCAAGTCCATCAATGTCTATGGTGCGAGCAACCGGCCCGATTCCCCTCACTATGCCGATCAGATGGAACGCTTTGTCAACCGTGAATTGAAGACGATGACTTTGGACAAAGATCAAGTCCTGAAAAACGCAGTACGGGTCTATCATCCCGGAAAGAGATAAACCGGCCGAAACCTATCTGCTTATTCCAATCATCCAAGGTAGGTTTGTATCTGATCTTCCTTTTTGTATCTTGAAATCCTCACTCCTTAACCCAAAAACCTATGAATCAACTGAATCGACGAGATTTCATCAAAGGCTCCAGCGCCATGATGACTTTGGCCAGTTTTGGCCTGCTTGGCATGGACTTCAAAGACGCCGATGGCCCGCTCAAAGTCGCCCTGATCGGCACGGGCTGGTATGGCAAATCCGACCTTTTTCGACTGATCCAAGTAGCCGATGTAGAAGTGGTCGCGCTCTGCGATGTCGATAAAAATCTGCTCAAAGCCGCCGGAGACCTCGTTGCCCAGCGCCAAAAATCCAAGAAAGTTCCTGAGCTGTTTGGAGACTACCGTGAACTCCTCAAGAAACACAAATGCGACCTCGTGCTGATCGGCTCGCCGGATCACTGGCATGCACTGCAAGCGATTGAAGCCCTTAAATCGGGTGCTCATGTCTATTTGCAAAAGCCGATTTCAGTAGATGTCATAGAAGGTGAAGCCATCCTTGCAGCCGCCCGAAAGTACAATCGCAAATGCCAAATCGGAACCCAGCGCAAAAGCACACCTCACCTGATCGAAGCCAAAAAACAGATTATTGACACCGGCAAATTGGGCAAAATCAGTCATGCCGAAGTTTGCTGCTACTATCACATGCGGGCCAATGGAAATCCTGCCGTGGAGCCTGTTCCTGACTTTTTTGACTATGAAATGTGGACCGGACCTGCGCCGATGCGTCCCTACGATGGACTGCCGCATATTCGCTGGTGGAGGACCTTTATGGAATACGGCAACGGAATCACCGGCGATATGTGTGTGCACATGCTGGACACCGTGCGCTGGATGCTCAAGCTCGGCTGGCCGACTCAGATCACCTCTACAGGTGGGATTTATGTCCAAAAAGAAGGAAAATCCAACATCTCAGACACTCAGACCGCCATTTTCGAATTCCCTGAACTGAATGTAGTGTGGCAACATCGCACTTGGGGCAATCCGGTAGATCCGGAGTACCCATGGGCGTTTAAGATTTTTGGAGAAAAGGGTATGCTCGCAGGCAGCACTATGCAGGCAGACTATTTTCCATACGATGCCAAGGAAGAAAAAATTCACTTCGATTGCGTATTTGAGCGAGAGCAATATCCCGAAGACCTGACCGAAGACCGAATCGAACTCAATGCCGCTCCTGCTACTCGACTCCACATGAAAAACTGGCTAGAATCCATCGAAAAAGACACCTTGCCTGTGGCCGATGTAGAAGATGGACATATCTCGACGGCTTCCTGTATCCTTGCCAATATCTCTATGGAACTAGGCGGAAGACCGCTTCGCTACGATCCTAAATCCATGACAGTAATCAACGACCCTGAAGCCACCTCAAAACTGAGAAGACCTTATCGCGGACCTTGGGTACATCCGGAGCCGAATAAGGTTTAAGATATGAGAGAATAAGAGATTAAGAGAATGAGTCCCGGACATGAAAATGTTCGGGATTTTTTTGTGGGTAGTCCAGACCTTCCAGGTTTTGAAAACCTGACAGGACTAATTATTGATTTTCAATTAGTTGAAGATCATCCATCCCCGATATTTTAAAATTGATTTTTAAAATATCGGGGATGATCAAAAGAAAATCGAAGGAATTGACAAAAAATGTCCGTGTGATTGGACTAAAAGGCTTTTTGGAAATGCTGGATCAGTCTCGCTGACTTTTCCCCCAACCCAAAAAGAGCCAAATCCCGTAAAAAGGGAAAAGCCAAGCTTATGAAGAACATCTTACTTACCCTTATCTTTTTCTTACTTGGATGGACTGCCCAAGCTCAGTTTTTCATCGCCGGAGGGCATTTCAATGGAGGGATAGCAAACGGACGGCTTAAACAGAGAACCGGCGGACTTTTTATCCCAACTTTCTCGGGAATTATTCTCCATGAAGCACGAACAGCCCCGATTCAGCTGGGAATCGAGCTTGGCTATGGAGTGTATGGAAGCAAAATGGAGCGACGAACCGACCTCTACGAGGGATTCTCGGACGAGCTTAGACTGCGAAGGAATAATAACCTGGCCACAGGCATGGTGGTCATGCGCTATCTTCCCAATCCACAGGGAAAAGTGATGCCCTTTGTTGAAGCTAAATTTGGCACCAATTACCTCTATACACGGTACAAAATCCGGGAAAGCATCCTTTCCGAAGAAACCCTTGAAGCGGGCAAAGATCTGGAAGACTGGACGCTATCCTATGGATTTGGGACTGGTGTTCAGATTCCGATTCCATCCAGCCCCGGCTTGGTTTTGGAGTTTAAAGCGAATTACCAAACAGGGCTGACTGCAGAATTTCTGAGAAAAGGAGATGCAACTTTTGACCCATTACCCAATGGAGGCGGAACTTTTGACTATCAAGTACGAAGGTCTCCCCTGGAAATGGTGACTTTATCAGTAGGACTTCTGGTATATGATGCGTTTCGGTAGAATTAATTTTTAAAAAGGACTTTATATCTGTAAAACACATTGTAATCCTTTTCGACTTCGCTAGTGGGCTTGATATAAATCACATCCTCTTGATCGATAAAATGAATCTCGCCTTCGATCGGCAATTTGGTGATAGGAGATTGATTTCCTTTTTCATCAATCAATAGATATCTGGATTTTCGATAATTTTTCAAAAGCGCTGCAAAATCTGGATTTCGGCTAGTATTCACTTTCCCATTTTTCATGGCCAAATAAGGTTCTCGGGGAACCTCCGTATAAAAATGAGCCAAGAAAATCGTCCCTCCAGCCTTCAAATCAAAAAAAACTGGATATAGAAGCGGTTCATCCTCTACATTAAACTCCAAATTTCGTTTTCGGTCAGGATGATTGATCAGGACTTCCTGATACGGAATCAGCTCATTTCCTCGCAACTTGAATAAAAACAATTGATCTCCAATCCGAGGAAGAACTGCAACGAGCTGGCTTTTCGTAGTGACAGTAAAAAACGGACTTGCCACGCCTACCCATCGCCCTTCTTTTTTGGGCAGCCAAGAATCCGGATACAGGTTGAATTTTTGACTAACTCCTGTCTGGGAATCTATGATAAATCCAGACTCAGCAAGGGAGTAGAAATTCGAATTCTGGGAATCTTTCCCCATCAGTTTGGGCGAAACCGCATTAGCATCCGCTCCGATGAGCAGGGTTTTCCCGTCAATTTCGACTGCTTTAACTTGATTTCTCAGCGGGGCCACTTCCAGCATATTAATTCCTTCAGCTAAGGGGTCGGACCGTAGGATTTTTTCCATGGTAGAATTAAAAAAATGCACTCGCATCTCCGGTGAGATTTCCTTGATCGCTATGCCATCTCCCCAAAATGCCAATTCCCAAGGTTGTGCCACCTGATTGGGCCCTTCGCCTTTGATATTGGGTTTGAGTAGCACCTTACCCTTGGAATCAGTCAAGAGAATCTCCTTGAGCCGTTTCTCTTTGAATAAAAGTTCGCCGGTTTCAGCATTCCGGTCCACCAAATACAATTCCGAGAGTGACTCGACTAGGATGGAGTCCAGCAGTTGAAATTGAACTTCTTTGGTCTGGGAGGTAATCAAATCGGAGGATGAATTGCAGCTAAATAGGAGGAATGAAAAAGCAAACCCAAAAATCAATTTTACCATAATCTCATTTTTATAAGATTAATCGGTTGAAAGTTTCATTTATATGACAAAACGCAAAAATAATATGATCATCCGCTTCTTTTCCAGTAATCCAAAAAAGCCTCGACTTCGCTCGGCCACCGCTCTTGAAACTTGAAAGAGGCTGGGTTAGAAAAAGAAAAATACCAAGTCAACTCATACTGACTAATAATATCTGCGAAAATCAGCGTCTTTATCTGCGTTGATCTGCGGGAAATTTTTCAACCTTCCTCCACATCATCACCGGCAAAATCCAAAATACCCCCAGCATACTAAAGACCAAGCCGCCGATAGTCCCGATAGCCAGCGAAAACCAAAAGATCTCATTCTGTCCCTCGATCAGAAAAGGGACCAGACCAAAGCAAGTCGATAGCACCGTAAGCAAAATGGGGATTGCCTTTCCGGCAATGGACTTCAGGAGTCGGCGGTTATCGTTTTTCCCGGGTCGATTATTGAAGTCATTCAAGATAAAAATCCCGGCATTGACCGCTAATCCACCCAGCATCACAAATGCCGCAAACCCTCCCTGATCAAAGGAAAATCCAAACAGGGAAAAGATCAAAAACAGCCCAATAAAACTGATCGGGATCAAGAAAATGATCAAAAAAGGCTGTCGGAAATTTTCAAACAGAATCGTACAGATAAAAAAGATCCCCACGATCAGCAAGGCCAAAAGCCCATACTGCCGCTGGGCTTGCTCCGTACCCCATCCCCAAGTCTGTTTTTTAGCCTCATAGCCGATCGGCATTTGGGCTTTCATTTCCTCCAGCACTTCGGTCAGGTATTCATCGCCAAACTTATGCGAACCCATGTATTCGAACGAAACCACACGAAGGTATTGACGATCTTGCTTATGGAGTGCATTGGTCGTCGTCTCTAACGTGAGTCCTCCGTAATCGGAAATTTTCAGGATTTTATCCTCGCCACTGAAAAGGCCTTTTTGCTCCAATTCGAACTTGGAGAAATTATCAGACTGCTTTTCCTTTAGCATCACTCCGTAATTTTGATCTTCCAGTACGAGATAGGAAGCAGGATTTTGGGGCTTGGATAGATCCTGCAAGGTGTTAACCAGCTCGTATTGTGAAGTACCTCCGAGTGCGATTTGGTTTTGGTCAAGCCGGAGGACATATTCTTGCGTTTTTTGCTCGTTGTAGCTCAGACGCTCGTTGGTATTCACAGTTTGGATCCGCTTGTGCTTCAGGAGTTTTTCAGCTAAAATATCCGATTGCCGCTCGAGTTCGTCGAAATTATAACCGCACATCTCTACCCGAAAACTCGGTATTCCCTCTCCTCCACCTCCGGTGTAGAAGCCCTGTCCGACCCCGTAAATATTCCATTGCGCGCCACTCCAGTCGGTTGATTTGACGGATAGTTTTCCTTTCAGCTGATAGGGCAAAGCTCCCCGTTCATATTCCTCCTTGAAAGTGATCGTGATCTGAGCACTTTGCCCTGATCGGACATAGGTCACAAACTGATCGATGCCCTCGACGCCTCGGAGGTACTCCTCAAATTCCCGCATGATAAAATCCATCTGCTCAAGCGTATTGCCAAAGGGAAGTCGGGCCGAGACATAAAGCCGGGTTTTCTCCGGTTCGCGATAAGACCGTTTTTCATACACCCCACGAACAAACATTCGCAAAGAACCTCCTAATGCCTTGTCCACATAAGGCCGGATATTCTCCTGATAGTAGGCGTTACCAATCGTTTGGTTGTACCATTCCTGACCCTCCCACTTGGCTGGAAGAAAGAAGATCGGCGTTCCAAAAAGCAATAGCACCAAAACTAAAAATGACTTGCGAAACCGTGCCGTACCCCCGATAAATTGCTCGTATCGGCTGAGCCAGCGTGCTCGGCTTCTGAGTTTTGGCAGCTTCAACTGCCGGCCTTTGACAGCAGATTCTTTGAACAACAATTCATAAAATGCCGGAGTGAAAAGCAAGGCGATCAGCAAGCTGACACCGAGCATCACTGAGACCACGATGGAAAATTCGGTGAGATTTTTCCGATCTTCCTCCGGCAGCAAAAGCACCATCAGCAAAGCCGCCACGGTAGTCAATGAGGCCGCTAAAAGCGCCAAAAACACTTTTCGATTTCGGTATTTATGCAGGTGATCGACCATCACGATGGCATTGTCCACCACCAGCCCAAAACTGATCGTCAATCCCGCAATCGAATACAAATGAATATCCACTCCCAAGAAATAGAGCACCATCGCCGTCAAACTTAGGTTGACTACAATGCCCAAAAACAAAATACTGAGGTACTTGAGATTTCGGTTGATCAGAAAAATAAAGGCGATCAGGATCAGGATCGAAAGCCCGGAGCGCTTATAGATTTTGTTGAGTTCCTTCTCCAAATACTCCGTGTCATCCGTTTCCAATCGCACTTCAAAACCCTGAGGGAGGTTGATTTTGGCCGCTTCAATGGATTCCTTGAGTGCCTTGGCCAGCAATACTTTATTGACTCCGTCCCGATTGTAAACCGAGAGCGTCACGGAGTTATTGCCATTGATCCGATAATAGTAGATCGGTTCGGCCTCCTCGAGTGTCACCTTAGCCACATCGCGCAATCGAACTTCCAAACCACGCTCCTGCTTGACGATGAGATTTTCCAATTGATCCAGACTGGTCAGCTTGCGGTCGAGCGTGACAAAAAGCGTCTCACCCTGATTATTGTACACTGTACCGGGAAATTGCTGCCCAAAAGCCCGCGAAAGTTCCTGACTGAGCATACTTCGCGTCAGACCAAATGCCTGTAGTTTTTGCCCATCAAAAGTGACAAAAAGCTGGAGATTGTTCGCTCCTCGGACTTGGACTTCCTCTACCTCCGCAAATCGGGTGATGGCCGGCTTGAGCACATCCTCGGTGATTTTTTTGATTTCGAAGGATGCAAAAGGACCATTGACGCTGTAGGTCAAAATCGGGTTTTTGACATCCACCCGAGACTCCGCACTTTGGGTGACCACGGGATAAGTCATCCGTTCATCGAGCTGAGGATAAATCTGCCGAATCAGCGACAGCACCTCAAATTTCTTCATCTCCATATCCGCCTTCTTATCAAAGCGAAGGGTAATAGAGCCCTGATTGTAGTTGGAGACCGAGGTGATTTCCTTGAGTTCGGTCAGTTGGGAAAAAGCCCCTTCTAGTGGAGAAGTACCGAGTTTTTCGATGATTTCGGGAGAGGACTGTGGGATGGAAAATCCAATCGAAAGTACAGGTTCCCTTTCTCTCGGATTCAAATCCACCGAGAGCAAAGGCACGGTGGCAAATCCCAAAATCCCCAACACCACAAAAGCGATCAATACCCGAAACGGCGTCATAGCTTCTCTCTTTTTCCTACCGTCTTGTCAAAAAACCAATACATCAAGGGTACAAAATACAGCGCAGTGGCTGTCCCGATCGTCAAGCCTCCGATAACCGAATACACCAGAGGCCGCTGCAAATCTGCTCCCAAACCCGAACTGAAAATAATCGGAATCAAGGCCAAAATCGTCGTAATCGAGGTCATCAAAATCGGCTTCAGTCGAATTCGACCCGCCTCATGGATGGCCTTATTGCGGATTTCCTTTTCAGTCAGCGAATTATCAGAGGCAAATTCTACCTGAAGACGGTTGATCGTATCGATTTTCAAAATCGCATCATTCACCATGATCCCCAGCATGACGACTAGCCCGATAGCCGACATCACATTCAGCGACGAACCCGTTACCAAAAGAATCAAAAACGCCCCGCCAATCCCGAGCGGAAGCGTAAAGACCACGATCAGCGGCTGGACAAAACTCTCAAACTGTGCCGCAAGGATGAAATAAAGTAACAACACCGAGATCAGCAGGATGCCGATGAGCTGACGGAGGCTTTCCCGGTCTCGGAAAAATTGTCCCTTGGTCTCCACAGCAAGATCATGCCCCACGCCCCATTTCACATAGCTTGCTTCCAATTCATGGGGATTGGATTCCTCGATCTCTACACTTTGATAAATGCCTCCGCGATCGGCTGTGACATATTTATACTGATTGGAATACTGGAAATCGACAAATTCACCGAGCAGGTATGAGGTGCTGTCCGATGCATAAATCCGGGTATTGCGGAGCAAATCTTCGAATCGATCCTGATTTTCCTTCAGCCGAATCGGTGTCACTTCTCCAAATCGACGAATATCCGTGATCGTAAACACCCCGAAAAGTCGGGACAATTGCTCCTGAACGGATTCAACCTGTATCTGATATAAAGCCAGCTTTTCTGCCAACAATGAAAAAACCACGGAGCTTTCCTCCTGAAGTCCCGGTCCTGGAGTCCAGGATTGGGTCGGGAAATCCTGTAGCCAACCCTTCATCTTTTCCGCTGGAATCGGCTTTTTCTGAGTCAGATCTTTCCATCTCACTTCATAGTAAGGCAGATTGCTGGAGAAAAGCTGATCGAAGGCATTGGGGGCATCACCGAGCACATAGGTCGCCAAGGGATAATCTGCTACCAATTTTGCCCGGAGCGATTCGATTTGGGTATTTTTTTCCTCCTCCGAAGGAAAAAGCAGGTACAACAGGGACTTCTGTATCGAATTATCCCCGTCGAAAAGCAAAAACTGTCTCACGCCGACATCGGTCTCGGCTTGTGAATAATTGCGGATACTCTGGATCAAACTCAGCATCCGATCCCGGTTTTGGGCGGCGGAAATAGGCTCATTCCAATCGATCTCCAACGTGGCATCGGGCTTTTCGATTTCAGGAAGTCCTTCCGACGGGAGCAACATTCCGATTCCCAATCCTAGAGATATCAAAATCGCAAAGGCTCCCAAAACCATTTTCTTTCGCTCAAAAATCCAGTGAAAAACTCGTTCATAGACTGCCAAAGCCTTCTTAAATGCCGGAGGTTCGCCTTTTGGATCGGCTTTTTTTCCCACCCTGAAAATCAGCCAATACAACAGGGGAAGCAAAATAAAAGCGACTAGCAGCGAAACCGAAAGAATCGCCGCCACTGCCACCGCCTGATCATAAAATAAAGCGCCCGATATTCCGCTCAGGAACACCAAGGGCACAAAAACAGCCAGCGTCGTCAGCACCGAGCTGATCAAGGCTCCCATCACTTCATTAGCCCCTTGCACACAAGCTTCGAAGAGCGGCATGCCACTATCCCGCTTTCGGGTGATATTATCCAAGACAATGATCGCGTTATCAATCAGCATCCCGATCCCGAGTGCAAGACCCGAAAGTGAAATGATATTAATCGATATCCCGAAAAAGTAAAAAACCAGAAAGCTGATCAACAGAGATCCGGGCAAACTCACCCCCATAATCAAGGGAATACGATAGTCTTTGATAAAAAGGAAAAGCACAGCAAAGGCGAAAATGCCCCCAAAAAGCAAGCTGGTTTGTAGATTGGAAATGGCGGCATTAAGCAGGTTGCTTTGATCTTGGGTAAGTTCAAAGTCCACTTGAGGATAATCTTCCCGAAACAGCTCCAAGGATTTTTTCAATTCTGGAATCAGCTCGTTCATTTTGGCCGAGGCCTGCTTATGTACTGTGATGACCAAGCCTTCATTCAGCCCAAAAAGGTGGTAGCCCAGCATTTCTTGGGTTTCGTATTGCGCTTTGGCGATTCTGCCGAGTGGCACGATGGCACCATTTGGAGAACGCACGGGCAGCGACTCGATATCAGCAGGAGTATCCACCCGAGTGGCGAGGCGGAGGAAATAGCGAAACTGACCGTCTTTGACACTGATGCCCGGGAGTTCGGCATTGCCGGCTTGGATCGCCTCGATCAGATTTTGCTGAGTCATGCCCAAAGCCGCCAAGGCATCATCATCTGGCTGTACGGAAATAATCCGCTCCCGCTTGCCGTTGATATCGACCAAGGACACTCCCGGCAGTTGCTCGATCCGCTTTTTCAGGACATTTTCCGCCAGGAGACTGACCTCAATCGCATCTGTATTTTCCTTGGGAATCACCTGAACCCGAGCCACAGGAATATCCGAGGTATTGATGCGGATGACTTCGGGCCGAGTCAGATCTCTAGGAAGCTGATTGACGAGTCGGTCGATTTTTTCATTGACATCGATGTAAGCCAGCTCCATTTTGGTCCTGTAGTCAAAAGTCAAGCGGACGGTCCCAACTTCAGAGCCGGCTTTACTTTCCATTTCCTCCAGACCATTAAGTGTGATCAATCCCTCACGGATTTGCTGCAGGACATTTTGCTCAATAGACTCCGGCGAGGCATTGGGATAGGTGACCTTGACCACGATCTGAGGCACATCGATCGGCGGCAAAAGCGAAATCGGAAGCAGTCGGAATACAATGACCGAAAAAACCATCAAGGCCAAAAAGGACATCATCACCGCAATCGGCCGCTCCAGCAAAAATCTGATCATGGCTTATTCGGTTACGATTTGTACGGGTGCTTGATGGGCGAGCTGAAGGTTATTGGTAGTAATCACGGTACTGTTTTCCGGTATGCCATCCAGCACCTCGATCTCCCGTCCGTTGTCTCTTCCCACCTCAACATAGTTCCATTTGGATTCTTTACCATTTTCGATCGTGAAGATGACCGCTCTTCCCGAACGATAAACCACGGCATCCTTGGGAACTACCAGACTGTTTCGTTGCGGAGCTCGGATAATCGCTCGGGCATTCATGCCGGGCAGCAGGTTTTTGGATGATTTCAAGGTGAGTGTTACCTGAACGAGTCCGTTTTCGTCCACTTTGGGATTGATGGCCATCACACGGCCTTCGAGCGCATTTTGCGGATCCGAAATCGGATACACTTCTGCAGTCTGATTGGAAGAAATCTGCGGAATATCCGATTCCAAAACTTTGACCCGAAGCTGAAGCTGATCTGTAGAGAGGATCTCGGCAAACTCGGCATTTTTGGCGACCAAACTACCTTCCCGAAACTTAATATTAGCGACACGGCCTGAGACAGGAGCGCGTACCTCACAGCGTGCGAGGTTGAGTTCGGCTTCTTTAAGCTCCACCTCCGCTAGGGAAAGTCCAGAGGTCACGAGAATCCTATTTTTAGTGTTTTCGACTACTTTGGCATCTTTGGATTCGAGGGCAAGCTGGAATTGAGCTCGCAGCACATCATATTCAGACTGGGCTTTGACGAGATTGATTTTGGCTTTTTCCAGAACGAATTCAGCCTCTCTTTTATCAATTAGGGCGATGATTTGGCCTTTTTCCACGAATTGTCCTTCGACCACTAGGACTTTTTCCAGGAAACCTTCCCGCTCAATAAGCGCTTTGACTTCAGATCGAGCCTCCAGCTTGCCGGTGGCATTGATCAGGTAATCAAAACTTTTCCGCTCGGCAGTGGCCACCCGGACTTCCGTAGCTGCTACTTCATTTCGGAAGGACTCGGAAGGAATCTCCTGGGATTCGGTCTTGAACTCTGTACAGCCCAATACGCTGAAAATCAGCAAAAAGAGTAGATAAAACGATAATCGCATGTGGTACGAGTTGAAAGTAATGGAACTAAATCTAAGAAAAAAATCACTTAAAAGAGTTCAAATAAAAAAAGATTAGCTTTCCCATCGTCTAAATACCCCATTAAGTAGTTATCATTCTCATCTACGGCAACATTGGAAACCTCCCGATCTAGTTTTAATCTTTTAACAAGTTCACCGTTCCAATTATATACTAAAACTATATCACTGTTTTGATACTCATTATCAGTTCTTTTCCCTGAGTACAATACATACAAATAGGAATCAGAAGAAGTTATCGATAAAAATCCCCAAACATTACTATTGTCAATAGTAGCGCCAATCAATTGCCCAGTATTTTCAGATGAGAAAATCGGCAATGTTGTTCCCGAAACTCTCTTGACAACATCAATCTTACTAGATTCAAATGAGAGGATATCCAATGCAGGTGAAGATCGTGTCGCAAAGGCGACCCGTTGTATTTTTGAATTAGTTGTAAAGTTCCCCTGGAATAACATTGCTTTCTCTTCGAATGAAATAGGAAGCTCATCATTAAAGGGATAATCAAGAAATATAGAATCTATTGAATAATTAGTTGAATTTGTTAATACATACCTCCCATCGAATAATCCTGCACCCAAAAACAAATTCCCTTTCAACTTTACTAATTTCTGAAGATTGAAATCAAAATTCTTTGTTTCACTTTGACAAAAAATTGAATCAATATTAGTAATTGAAAAATCAAGGTATTTAAAATTATGGAGATCAAATACTCCAACGGTAAAATCATCTATTTTCTGTACATTAGAATATGGTTTAATTTCACAAGGCCCCTCTCCCAATCTTCCAAATCTCTGGATAATTTGATCAGATTCAATATCAACCACCTTAAAATAATACGAATCTCCAAAGTCAGACAGAATTAATAAATCTCTTATAAAGAGAAAGTCTAAAGATGAGCTAATGGAATCTGAAACAGCTAGCCTTCTAGACTTAATCACTTCAAATTCTTCCTTATCTTTTTTGCAAGAAAATAAAGTTAAGACAATTAACAGTTGTAATAATATTTTCATACTTATATAAAATTAACAGAGCTCCCATATGGGAGCTCTGTGAAATTAAAATTACTGTTGTGGACACGCTTTTTTCTCTCCGTGGAAAATAGTTACTCCCTTGTCATGAATAACTCTGTAGCATTCAGGAGAAGAACCAGAACAACTCGTACAACCCTGAGCTTGCACAAACATGGGGCTTACACTAAGTGCAAGGCAAAATAATGATGCCAAAACAAATTTGAAATTCTTCATAATCAAAATAAATTAATTTAAACACTCCTTTCGCACCCTGCAGGGCGAGATTACACTCCCTAAAAAATCCAGACTTCGGCGCCGACCTTGATCTTTCGTTAACCAAACTATCTCGTAAAAATAAAAAAAAAAAAAAAAAAAAAAAAAAAAAAAAAACGCGTCTAACATCTAATAAATTGAAAATCAGTTAGAAAAATTTTGTTTAATCAGGTATGTAACGGACTACAGTTAAGTCTAACGTCCTCTTTGGTATTCCAATACCCTGATAATAAGGCCTAATGCGTAATCCCAGATGTTCCTTGTCGGCATAATATTCGACAAGTTGGTCGAGTTGGTCCAGATCTACTGCCTCAATCCGTATTTTCCCTATTTTTATCCGCATAGGGGATCTAAATACCCAAATTATCACTTACAATCACCAAAACTAAATCAAACTTAGAAAAATCAATTGTTGATCAGAATTTACTTCTAATTTGGATCTCAGGACTAGATTACCTCACGCCTTTGGCTCCGACATACTTATTGATATAAATATTTTTTCTGGCATCAATTCCAGAATCTGTTCACCTCATGAAATCTAAATTGATCCGTCTGGCTATCAAAAGTGTAGATTTTTTCATTGGCAAAATCAAAATCGAAAGAAGTAAAAAAATCATTAAACAAAAGTTTAGTAACAGGATTCCCATCCCAATCAAAAATTAGGATTTCAGGGTAAGATTTTCGCTCACTAGCAAAATTCTCCTCCAATTCATTGAGATGAAGTAGCGCAAAGAAATCATCATAAATCCGAACATCAGAAAAGCGATATTTCTGTTCCATTCTTGGAGTATTTTCGAGAAGACTTAGATCATTTATCGTAGGTTCAACAGCAATTGTTTTTTTCAAAGTGCCATCTAAGGCATATAAATTGAAATAATTCAATCTAAAATACATTTCTAGAATTTTCTTGGAATCTGGACTAATTCTAGTCATGGAAGCCATTAAGGACATATTCATCATCCCATTGGAAATTTCTGCCCGATTGAGTTGGTCTAATGCGGCATTGCTAGTCAACTGACCGGAAGAAAGCAAATAACGATTTTGCTTGGTTTCCTGATTTTCGGGTTGCCTAATGAAGTAATAACTCGAATCAATGACCAAAAAATCAAAAAGAAATGGTGGCAAATCATCCTCGATGAGTTCAATGCTATCTTTCCCCATTTTTACGGATTGAGTGATATTGAACTTCAACAAGTGGCCTTTTGAAAATTCATAAATCAAAGCCGTTTTGTCATTATTCTCCTGTTGATATAGCACTTTGTCAGAAGGAATAGCTTGAAAAGTAAACTCTTTTGGTCCTTCGCCTAAGGATAAAAAATTACCTAAAGAATCAAAATTTGGCAATTGATAAATACTCCAAAATTTTTGAAATCCGGTTGAAATAATCATAAGATTATCCACAATTTCAAAATCCTTCATGCCGATGAATTCTTTATCCAGATGTTTTCCTTTCTCTACGGTGATGACATTTGGAAAATTAGTAACCACTTCAACCGAATCAAAGGTCATAAAATTAGAAGTTTGAGACACCGCCTGTACATAAACTCCTTTTTCTGAATTTTGAGTACAAGCCACAAATCCACCTGCACCCAAAAAAGTTATTAATTTAAATATTGATCTGATTTTCATTCTTTCAATAAAGGAAAGACAGAACTTAGTAATAAAGGTCTGTCAAGTAACTAATTTCAACCTATTTCAGGACAAACATAGCAGAGTCCAGTTGCTGTACCCACCCCTTCACTATTAGGAATATAGGTACAAGTACCACAATACATAGCTGGAAAGCCATTTCTAGACGTTATAGTCTTCCAACATCCAGTTGGGATACAATCACTTTGGGCCTCTACTTCCTGAGGGATCACAAAATAAGCAACTCCGAACAATAACGTTAAAATTCCAAATCTCAGAATCGTCTTGTACATTTTATAATTAGGTAAGATTACAAGCCCTTAAAACCGGAAGAGCTTTTACCGGTCGAAAAATACTTCGATTGGCCAATTCCTCGATCTTTCGTTAGCCAAACTATCTCGTCAGAATTAAAAAAGCAAGTGAAAAAAAAATAAAAAAAAAAAAAAAAAAAAAAAAAAAAAAAAAAAAAAAAAAAAAAAAAAAAAAAAAAAAAACAAACACGTCTAAAATCTAATCTATTGAAAATCAGTTAGAAAAATTTTTGTTTAATCAGGTATGTAACGGACTATAGTTAAGTCTAACGTTCTCTTTGGTATTCCAATCCCCTGATAATAAGGCCTAATGCGCAATCCGGGATGCTCCTTATCCGCATAGTACTCCACCAAGCGATCCAGTTGGTCCAAATCCACTGCCTCAATTCGCACTTGAGCTAAGCCGTCACGGATCATTTCTAGCCGCTCGGCAGCAGCCCGACTGACATCAATCTGTCGCTTGGAATAGCTGGGCAATCGATCATTGATCCGAACTACCACCGAATTGCCGTTTTTCAGATTGATTACGCGAACTACTGTCCCCAAAGGCAAGCGCTTATGAGCTGCAGTTAGGCTATCGATGGAAAAAATCTCCCCATTCGCAGTCTTTCTTCCATGAAACCTCCGACCGTAAAAGCTCGCAGTTCCCTCCTGAATCAGCAAAGAATCTACTTGGGCAAAGCCTTCCACTGCAACAAGAATGACGAAAAAGAAGATGACTAGTCGGGTGAGCACGTTCGAAGCTAACATTTTCGCCGAGCTTCCCAATAAAAGTGCCAATTCCTGTCTGAGCTTTACTTTGGGTTGGAGAACCTAGCCTCTTAACCTATCTTAGTACCTATTCTTTAGTCAGAAAAAGGAAACAGAATCTGACCTCAAGGTCAACTTTTCTCAAAACCCTACCAACTGCGACTGAAAACGGAACCCTACCATGCTAAAAATCCTCCATACCGCCGACTGGCACCTGGGCAAGCGCCTGCAGGAATACTCCCGCCTCGAGGAGCAGAAGCTCGTCTTGGACGAAATCTGCCAAATCGCCGATCAGGAAAATGTGGACCTCGTCCTGCTCGCAGGAGATATTTTTGACACCTTCAATCCTGCTCACGAAGCAGTAGAACTGCTCTACAAAACCCTCCGACGACTGTCCAAAAACGGTACCCGGCCCATCCTCGCCATTTCCGGCAATCACGACAGCACCCAATTTGTAGAAGCACCCGATCCTTTGGCACGAGAACTAGGCATAATCTTTTACAGCCGATATGACTCTGTCATTCCCTGTGGAAAGCTGGACTCCGGAGTAGAAATTCTGAAGTCCGAAAGCGGATTTGTAGAGCTCAAACTACCTCAAGCCGAGTTCCCCGTCCGGGTAATCTTGGCCCCCTACGCCAATGAGGTCAGCCTGCGCACCTACCTCGGCGAAGAAAACCGGGAAGAAGAATTCCGGAAATTACTTTCCTCCAAATGGCAGGACATAGCCGATCGACATTTTGATGAAAAGGGGCTGAACCTCTTTTTGGGCCATTTCTTTTTTATGAAAGAAGGGGAAAAGCCCGAGGCCGAACCCGAATCCGAGCGCCCCATCCTTCATGTGGGCGGTACACAAGCCCTTTTCACTCAAAACATCCCTACCCAAATCCAATACGCAGCCCTTGGCCACCTTCACCGCTACCATGCTGTGGGACATGACTCGATTCCGGTCGTGTATTCGAGTTCACCGCTGGCCTATTCCTTTTCCGAAGCCGATCAGGAGAAAAAAGTCGTCCTGATCGAGGCCTGGCCCGGTCAGCCTATCAGCTATCAGCCCATCGGACTCAAACAGGGCCGACCGCTGTATCGCGTCAAGTTTGACAATCTAGCCGATACCCTTGCTTGGCTGGAAGCCCATCCCTACTGTTTCGTGGAAATCACCTTTGTAGCCGACGAATCCATCGATGCCACGACACGCAAAGCCATCCTAAAAGCCCATGACGGCATCGTGAGCCTCATCCCCCAACTCAAAAACACAGGGGAACAAGAGTCCTTTGCCCTGCATGTGGATGACTTGGGTAAAGATATGGAGACGCTGTTCCGCATGTATTTCCAAAGCGAAAAAGGGCAGGAACCCAATGCCCAACTGCTCGGACTTTTCAAAGAAATCATCAGCCAAACCGATCCCACATGATACCTGTAAGACTGGAAATTGAAGGACTCTACTCCTACCGCGAGCGGCAAACCGTGGAGTTTGAAACGCTTACTGCTGCCGGACTTTTTGGAATCTTCGGTGCCGTGGGCAGCGGCAAGTCTTCGATTCTCGAAGGCATTCTCCTTGCCCTCTACGGCAGCACCGAGCGACTGGCCACCACCGGCGAGCGCTCCAGCATGGTCAACCTGCAGAGCGATCAGCTCTCGGTCAACTTTACCTTCCGTGCAGGAAAAAATAATACCCAAACCTACCTCGCCCGCTATTCGGCCAAGCGAAACAAAAAGGATTTTGAAAAAATCGACACCGCAGAGCATGTTTTCTACCAGCTGAACCACGGCAATTGGGAGGCGATTCCGGACAAAGCCGAAACTGTGCTCGGCATGAGCAAGGAGCATTTCAAGCAGACGATCATCATCCCTCAGGGCAAATTCCGGGAATTCATCGACCAAAAACCGCTCGAGCGGGCCGAAATGATGCAGCAGCTCTTTGGCTTGGAGCGATTTGATCTCGCAGCCAAAACTGCATCGCTCCGAAAAGAAGCCGAATTGGAAAAGACCCGATTGAAAGCACTTTTGGATAATCTGGAAGGCATTTCGATCGAAAGCCTCAGCGAAAAAAGGCAAGAAACTGCCGACTTGGAAGTTGAAAATCAAAAGTCCTCCAAAGCATTGGCAGAAGCAGATCAGGAATTCCGCAAACTGGAACTTACCCGAAAGTCCTTTCTTCAGCTTCAGGAGTTAAAAACTCAGTTGAGCACTTTGGAGCAAAAACTTCCGGAAGTGGAAGAAAAGCGACAGCTGCATAAGGAATTTATCACCGCCAAAACTTACCTCAGACCGGTTTGGGATCAGCTACAGGACCGAAAAAAGGATCTGGAAAAGTATCAGGTAAGCCTGAAGGACTGTGAGCGATTTAAGGAAAGTTTTGAAAGTGAAATCGCAAAACTGGAGGAAGAGGAGATCAAACTCAAAGAAAAAAATGAAGAGCGCCCCGCCCGGGAAGCCAAAATCCGTGACCTCAGAAAAGTCATCGAAATCCAGGAATGGAACGGAAAACTCGAGGTCGCTCAACAACAGGTGGAAACCCTTCTGCCCGAGTTGGAAGCCAAAAAAGCCAGCCTAAAGAAGTTAGAAACTGAAATCCAAACCTTGGATAGCCAAGCTGAAAACCTTCCGGCAGCTGACCCCGGCCTTCTCTCCGACCTAAAAACCATCCAACATCAGCTCAAAACGAATCAAGAGCGCTTGACGGATTTGCAGCGCATCAAAGGAAATTTCGAACAGGAAACCGGCAAAATCAAAGCCTCCTTGGAGGACATTAATCATCGGATTCCTGCACAGGAAAAGAGCCTTCAAACCTGGACCGAAACCCAAAAGTCCATCATCCGAGGCATCGAAACCGAACGCGAAAAGCTCCTGCGAAAGCAAGGCTTGAATGCCCACGCGCACCTCTTGGTAAACGGTGAACCCTGTCCACTCTGCGGATCCATGGAGCATCCCCAGCCTATCCGGGAGGAGTCCGACGAACCACGGATCAAGGCTATGGAACTCCAAATCTTCCGGGAAAAGGATGAATTGGAAAAAATCCTGGCCCTGATCCAGAAGGAAAAAGTAGAGCAAAACAATCTGGAAAACCTGGGCCGAAACCTACAGGAAAAGCTCAAGGAAATCAGCAAACTGGAACTCCAGCAGGAAGAATTTTGGAAAAAACTCAAGTCGATGAGTATCCAAACAGAGGAGGAATTGAGCATTAAAATCACCCAGCTTTCCCAAGCCCACTCCCAAAAGGAAAACCTGCTTCAGCAAATCCAAACCAAGCGAAAGTCCGCAACTACAGGTCGCGAGCAGGTGGATAAATCGGAAAAAACGCTTCAATTGGCTCAGTTGACCGTGCAGGACTTGAATTCACGAGTTCAATCCAAGCAGGAAGAAATCAAGGATCCGACCTTCTGCAAGCCTTTTTTGCAGAAAGACTCGCAATCTATCCTGTCGGCTATTGCTAAAGTGGAACGGGACATCGCTGAAGCCATCGAACTTCTCCAAGGCAAACAAAAGCATCTTCAGGAACGAAAAAATGCCCAGACCAAAAACCTGGCTGACATTGAGAACTATAAAAAACTAGTTCAGGAAAATAGCAGTAAAATTGAATCCCTGTCCGAGGAATTTGAAGGGTTGAAAATCCAATATGATTTTCAGGATGAGGATGCTTTGATCCGACTTTTTCACCACTCACTTGATGCGGAAAAAATTGCGCTGGAAATCCAGCAATTCGACCAAAAACTGGCCATCACACGCTCCCGAATGGCAGAAATCCAGTCCGAAGCTGGAATTGAGACCTTTTCCGAAGAAAGCTACCAAGCCAAACACGCAGCACTCGAGCAACTTCAACTTCAATCCAAAGCCCTTCAAAACCAACTTGCGATCCTACAGGAATCCCTAAAAGACATGCTTCAAAAACTGGAGGAAAAGGAAAAACTGACTCAATCCTTCCAGCAGATCGAAAATCGGGAAAGCGGGCTTAGGGAATTGGAACGACTGTTCCAAGGCAAAGGCTTTGTGAAATACGTGAGTTCGATCTACCTCCGCGAGCTCTGCAACACGGCCAACCTGCGCTTCATGAAGCTGACCAAAAACAGCCTGAGTCTCGAGATCGATGACAACAACACCTTTTGGGTGGTGGACTACCTCAATGGAGGCAAAAAGCGATTACTGAAAACACTGTCTGGTGGACAGACTTTCCAGGCATCTCTGTGTTTGGCTTTGGCCTTGGCCGAAAAAGTCAAAGCCCTCAATCAGGCCGATCAGAGCTTTTTCTTCCTGGATGAAGGGTTTGGAGCCCTGGACCGAAACTCCCTTCGGGTGGTGTTTGAGACGCTCAAGGCCCTTCGCCACGAAAACCGCGTGGTCGGTATCATCAGCCATGTGGAAGAATTGCAGCAGGAAATCGGCGTCTTCGCCCAAATCGAGCTAGCCCCAGAGCGCGGCTCGCAGATCCGGTATTCGTATTAGTTTTAGCCACAAAGGTCTCAAAGATAAAATGGAGGGCACAAAGGGCTTCTAGCAATAGAGAGCCTATTTGGAAACCAAATCAGTGAAAACCTACCTACCGTAGGCAGGTCAGTGTCTTTTTCTGTGAAAACTTGCCTGCTGCAAGCAGGTCTGCGGGAAACTTTTTCCAAAAAATCTCCTTTCGTGCCTTGGTGACATTGTGGCTAAAGTAATCTATTGAGTAATTTTACTCAGTATATTGAGTAAAATCTTAAAAAGTGAACCTACTGATTGACAACCAGTTACTTATAAAATAATTTTTAAGCAAAAAAGACAGCCAAATGACTGTCTTTTAAGCCGCATTATGCATTAGGATCCGTAGTGAGAGTTCAAAATGCAAGAAAATCAAGCATTTTACAAATGAGCCATAGCACCGCTCTGGTGAATGAGTTAAATGCAGCAAAGCGATTGATTTTGAGGCATTTTGAGCTCGGAATAGGAAGTCTAATGCATATTGCGGGTTTAAGCAAATAAATCCAATACATTCATCTGTAGGAAGTCTTCCCAAGGGATCCCATCAGTGCCGATGACCAGGGATTTTTCGGGACGGAAAGCTTTCGCAAAAGCATTTAATCCAGCCAGCCCTCCGACTTTGGAGGTCTTTACTTCCATGGCAATGATCCGCTTTTGGTATTCAACTACAAAATCCACCTCATCATTCCCTTCCCTCCAGTAGTAAATATTCAGCTTTTTGATCTTGAAGGATTGATTGATCAGGTGAGCTCCCACGGCAGACTCCACCCAGCGACCCCAAGCCCGATGGTCGGCCTTGAGGGTATCGAAGGTATCATTCGAAATCCCCGACATGATAGCCGTATTGTGCACTTGGAATTTTGGACTGGAAGAGCGCTTCCGCACCAGATTGGGGCTGTACTTTTCCAATCCTCCCAACAGCCCTGCCTCATTGAGAAGTACCAGGTAATTGGACAGCGTGGTAGTATTGCCCGCATCGGCGAGTTGGCCCATGATTTTGGTGAAGCTGAGTACCTGACCGGAATAGGATGAACCGATTTCGAACAGGCGCTTCATCAGGGCAGGCTTATCCACCCGAGTCAGCATCAGGATATCTCTAGAAATACTCGTCTCCAACAGAGAATCCCGCACATAGGCTTTCCATCGGTCTTCATCATCTTTCAGCGTGATCGCACCGGGATATCCCCCAAACCAGATGTATTCCTCAGGCTGAAGCCCGAAAGCCTCCTTCATCTCCCGATACGACCAATGCCCGAGGTAAGTCGATTCAAATCTCCCTGCCAATGACTCAGTGAGCCCCTGCTGCAGCAGCAGTCGAGATGAGCCCAGCAAAATGACACGGATATCCCGCTCCTCCATCGTGTCCCGATCCCATTCGGCTTTGACCTGCTCGCTCCAGTTGTCGATTTTTTGGACCTCATCGATCACGAGCAAATAGGGACTTTGAGGAGAAAGCTGCTGCTTGGCACGGGCATTTTCCCATTGCTGAGCGATCCAGACCTGATCCGTAGCAGCTACTGCGTCAGCAGCTACCAAGGAGTGCGGATAATTCAAATCACGGATGATCTGACGCACCAAGGTGGTCTTACCCACTTGCCTTGGCCCATAGATCACCTGGATGAACCTCCTTGGCTCATCCTGAAGTCTTCTTTGAATCGTCTCTTTTTCAGCTCTTTGGTAGCTCATTATAATTTTTACTTACTTTACTGAATAAATTTACTCAATATATTGAGTAAATTCAAAAAATCTATCTTTTTTTATTGTATATCAACTACTTACAAGATAATTTTTAGCCGGATCATTAGACGAAAATGCAAAAAAATACCCCGACAACCTGCCGGGGACTTTTTAAACTAAATAGACCTTACAAGAAAATCTTTATGTCTTTGAGACAGTTACACCTGATCAGGCGAATATCTTTTTATTTACCAGTGCTATTTCCTCTTCCCTGATCGTATGGTTAGAATCGTCAAATAATTTTACCGAAACCTCTGCTCCCATTTTTTGCAAAAGGTCTGCGGAAGCGTTGATTCGGCTAGCAGGCACGTGAAAATCACGGTCACTGCTTCCGATAACTATTGGAGTTGACTTGAAATCTCCCTGATACTTTTCTGGCTGAAGTTTTTCACCAATCAATCCTCCGGTAAAAGCAGCCACTCCGCCCAGTTTTTGTGCATTTCTTGCGGCAAACTCGAGGCTGAGACATGCTCCTTGAGAAAACCCTACCAGAAAAATATTCTCGGCAGAGATTCCCGACTCCACTATCCTATCAAACAACTCCTCTATAAAAGCTAAAGACGATTCCAGTGCAACAAAGTTGCCTTCATCTGAAGCCATAAACCCAAACGGATACCAAGTGTTTCCGTTCGCTTGTGGGGCAAGAATTGCATAATCGGTCAAATTGAGGTAAGAACTGAGCGATAAAATGCTGTCAGCGGTAGCCCCTCGGCCGTGAATTAGGATCACTGCCTTTTTAGCTTGACCGAGAGGAAGTCCTTTTTCGATGATTTTATGCATATTTTTCAGGATTTAAAGTGACAGGAACGAGACCAGCTTCGATCCGCTTTCTGCTTGGCTCAGCCCATTCCGGCAATTTGATCGATTCGCCTAAGTGAGCTTCGTCCTCATCAATCGCAAATCCCGGTTCGTCGGTAGCGATCTCGAATAAAACTCCTCCCGGCTCGCGGAAATAGATCGACTTGAAGTAATTACGGTCTTTCACTTCTGTGACCTGATAGCCGTTTTTCATCAGTATTTCCTGAATGGCTAACTGGGTTTGGGTATTGGCTGTTCGGAATGCGATATGATGAACTGTTCCGGCACTTTGCATACCTCGATTTCCGGTTTTGTCGATCACAATATCCACGATATCCCCGGGCTTACCTTCGGTACCGTATCGGTATCGGTCGCCTTCTTGCCCGATAAATCGATAATCCATGTGTCTGGTAAGTAGTTGCTCAGTCAGTTCTTTGGCACGAAGGTTCAAAGTTCCTCCATAGAATCCTTTGATCGAATGCGCTGCGGGAATTTGACCATAGGTCCAGCCCGGACGCTCATCTTGATCGTTTGCTACCAGTTCGATGCCCATGCCATCATGATCCTCAAAACGGATCAGGGAATCACCAAAGCGAGTCAACACATCTGAAACAGCAATTCCAAATTTTTTCAAGCGCTCCTTCCAATACTCAAGAGAATCTTTCCCGATGGAAAAGGCCGTATAGGTCAGTTCTCCGGTTCCTTTGATTCCTTTTCTCGCTCCTGTGAAAGGAAACGTGGTAAATACCGTACCCGGACGACCGAGTTCATCCCCGAAATAGAAGTGGTACACATCTGGCGCATCAAAGTTGATGGTCTTTTTGACCAATCTAAGTCCCAAAATTCCGGTATAGAAATCTATATTCTGTTGGGCATTTCCGGCGATAGCGGTGATGTGGTGGATACCTGTGATGTAGGGTTTCATGATGGTAATGAATTGTGGTGAACGAAAAGAGTTGAGTAAAATAAAACCCCAAAGGTGCGGAGACCTCTGGGGTTTTTGGCTACCTCAAAGGTTTTAAATTAAGCTTGTTTTACGAGCTGCACACTTAGGATCAAACGAACCTGATCAGAAACGACTACGCTTCCAGCCTCAGTGATCGCTGACCAAGAAAGTCCGAAATCTTTACGATTTACTTTTCCTTCGATTTCGAATCCAGCCTTAGTCTGTCCATATGGGTCAGCCACAACACCGCCGAAAGTCACATCCAGTTCTACTTCTTTGGTCACCCCTCTCATAGTCAGGTTACCTACTAGGCTGTAGTCACCACCATTGTTGGCTATTTTACCTTCGAAGGTCAATTTAGGATAGTTGCCTGCATCAAAGAAATCTGCAGACTTCAAGTGGTTGTCACGGTCAGACTGATTGGTATCGATGCTGTCAATATCGGCGGTGAAAGCCACTGTAGCCCCGTTGAAATCTTCGGAAGCCACTTCAGCAGCTCCTTCAAACTTGCGGAAATAACCGGTAACAGTAGAAATCACCAGGTGCTTTACCTTGAAAGATACCTCAGAGTGAGTAGGGTCGATGATCCATTTGGTGGTGCTCATAGTTTTGTTTGTTTTAGTTGATGAAATTTGTTTTGAGTATTTACATTTAGTGTATAGACATTTTTTCAGGCAAATTTTTTAACCTCTCAGTTTGTCTAGAAGATCATTCAATTGAATGGCTTCTTCCTGAGTAAGTCTGACTAGGTTTATATTGTCTTCTTCGACTTGCTTTTCGAGGGTTTTGAGAAGTTCGAGGCCTTTTTCGGTAATAATTACATCTACTTGGCGCCGGTCGGTTGGACATTCCTCTCTTCTAACCAAGTCCTTCATTTTAAGCTTTTCAACCAATCTTGAGGCATTTGACATTTTATTCAACATACGCTCCTGAATGGAAGACACGGTCGTGGGCACCCCATTTTGACCGCGAAGGATTCGAAGCACGTTATACTGTTCCGGAGAAAGATCATGAGGCTTAAACAGCGCATTTTGAGCCGTCACCAGATAGCTGTGGGTAAACAGAAGATTGACCACTGCCTTGTTGTAAGGATCTTTGAATTCTTTTTGCTGAATAGCATCTTCGATCTTTCCCATTTTTTAATTACACTTGAATTTAATGTATATACATCAAATGTAGCCAAAAGGTTTTGATCTAATGAAAAAAATCTGATTTTTTATTTCCACCCAGAAAAAAACCGCTTGGAATCAGTAGTTTAATCCATCTGATTCCAATTTGACCTGAGATGTATCTATCCCGACCAGTAGCTGACTCACTTACAGATCTAGCCACTTTTTTCTATCAGATGAAAAGAGAAGCCATGGATCCCAGTCATCCTGGAGATCTATTGATGCCCTCCGGAACGGGGATTATGGCGTTTCACTTGGCCGGGAGATATGAGGTGGAGGCGTACTCATTTTATAGTGGGCCCTTACCAAAAGACTATTTGATCGGACAACAGACTGTAAGCTATCGGCTGAAGGTGTGGCAAGAAGACGCAGATATTTTCGGCATTGCACTCCATCCCATGACAGTTTGGAGACTCACGGGGATTTCCGCTGCTGCGTTTGCCAATAGGCCCACACCACTACGTTCTCTATTCTCTGAAAAATATTCAACTCGGTTTGAACAGATCGAAAAAGCCAAAGATTTTGAGGAGCGATGTAAGATTGCAACTGCGCTTTTGGAAGAATTCAAAGCGAATATTGATCTCAAAAACACCCTGGTCAATTATGCTTTAGAGCTGATTTTTGGAAAAAAGGGATGCATCAGCACGAGGGAACTTTGCAAGGAACTCCACGTGAGCGAGCGCCATTTGCAACATCTTTTCCGGCAGCAAGTGGGCGTCTCCCCGCTTCAATATGCTCGAATCACTCGATTCAATGCCCTTTTTGTGGAATTCACCCGGACAGAAGCTCCTCGGGACTTGGCCTTTCTTACCTCTTTTTACAATTACTATGATAGCTCGCATTTTTTCAAAGACTTTAAGGCTTACTCAGGCGAAGCACCTAGCAAATTCCACTTGGAAAAATTCACTTTGCTCAAGGAGTTGGTGGAAAACGAACCTTACCTCACTCAAGTTCAACAGATGAAACGAGGCTAAAAGCCGATTTTGGCGGTTTTTTACATGAGGTTTATTGGGTATTGGGGTAAAATGAAGCCTCAATTGACCATTTACCTTTTCCTTATTCCCTTTTATGAAAACCTCCACACTGGCACTAGGTACGGCGATGATCGGCTTTCTTTGCTGTTTTTCAACAGACATAGCGGCCCAATCCAAATTTCTCAAAGACCTCAAAAAGACAGCAGAAGAATCCGCAAAGCGGACTGTCGAGCGCAATGTAGAACAGAAAACTGCTGAAGCCACCGATAAAGCCTTTGAAAGTGTAATGGAAGCTCCAAATATTTTCAAATCGAAGAAAAATCGAAGCAAAACGGAAAAAGGCCAGCCTACTGACGAAAAAAAACGGACCGAGTCGGATTCTTCGAGCCCAGGTACAAACTATGGATCCAATTCTTCAGGGGCTGGCGCTGAGATCTCCATAGCGGGTCAGTTTATCCCTAACGGTCAAGTGATGTATATTGACAATTTTGAGCGGGATGCCATAGGAGACTTTCCTGCCAAGTGGGAAACTAACTCTGGCGGGGAGATAGTCACCGTGGATGACTTTAAAGCTTTGAGAACCTCGGGCACCGGTTTTTTTGTCCCCATGCTTCCCCGGGAATTGCCTGAAAACTATGCGGTGGAATTTGATCTTTTCACCTTCAATCTAGAATATAAAGGCACCACTGCGCTAAGGTTTGGGATCCACCTCGTTGAAGAACCTTTGATCTCAAAAGCAAAAAAAGGTGCCGAAATCGAGATGCCGCTTTGGTACAAAGGCGCCTCTGATTACTTCATGGTAGAAACGTATGGCATTCCATCCAAAATCAGTAATAAGATCCCATACGACTATACCGAGAAACTGAATGATATTATCCATTTCACTTTGGTCAAAAACGGGAAGCGAGTTCGGCTATTCCTTGATGAAACCAAAGTCGTGGACATCCCTTCACTGGCTGCCGACCAACTCGGAAAATACATCCAATTCTACGTTCGTGAGGTAGATCTCCAAAAAGACCTGGTAGTAGCTATTGCGAATCTCAAGATTACCGAAGAAGGGGAAGATCTCCGGTCGAAACTTTTGAAAGCCGAGGGATTCAGTACGACCGCGATACTATTCCAAACTGCTTCAGATAAGCTTCAGCCATCTTCATTTGAATTTTTGGATCAGCTCGGTGAGGTGTTAAAAGCCGATGAATTTATTCGAGTACAGATCATCGGGCATACCGATAGCGATGGGGATGAAAGCAGCAATCAGATTCTTTCGGAAAAACGTGCGGTCTCAGTCGCTAATTACCTCCAAGAAAAATTTGGAATAGCAGCAAACCGACTTCAAACCTCCGGAAAAGGCGAATCGGAACCACTCAACACAAATTCTTCCGCAGCGGAGAAATCTGCCAATCGAAGAGTAGAGTTCAAGAAATTTTAATCAAATACTAAACTGTCATGAAAATCCTACTTTTAATTCCCGCTCTAATTTTGGGCATAATTGGAACCTCATTCGGTCAATTTACAACTACCAAAATCCCTTCATCAACGGTCAAACCCACTACAGCTTTGACAAAAGCCAAATTGGTGACCAATTCAAAGCTTGATCCAAAAGCCTTGGACTCAAGGACAGCAGACTATTATATTTCTAAAACTATCCCTGCCATTCCATCTAAGGAAGAGCTGGAGAGGAACCGAATAAAAAGTTGGGTAATAACCCCAAGCAGACCTGTAACTACAGGAATGGATGTGCGGATTTCCGGAGGATACAGTAAAAATGCTTTTAGAGTTTCGCCCGAAATCGTAGGTAGTCGAGGATATTTTTTCCCGATCTCTAACCGCCTTACGACGAATATGGCTATTGGTAAAGACTATAAACTCACATTAGAAATCAGTGATTTTTTAGTTTCGACTAGGGCTTTTATTTTATTTGAAATAGGAGCAGAAAAAGGTCTTGAAGTTGAAGTCAAACAAGGACAAAAGGAAGCCGTCTTATTTTTCACCAACAGTATCCCTGGACCTCAGATAATTGGGTTTGGACCTATTATCTATAATTTCATGGGAGGAGAGGCCCCTACTGGATATAATATCACTTCTATTAAACTGGAAGAACTCGCCCCTGCTCAGTAGCCATTTAATCGTCTTTTTTATATATTGTATCAAAACCTCGGCATTTTTTTGCTGAGGTTTTTTGGTTTCTGACATCACTTCTTCTCACATTTTTACAGATTTGGCTTGCGTCATAGAGGCACTTGAGGCAACAGTTTTAAGGGTTGAATATTCCTAAAACGCTATCCTCTCACTCCCTAAAAATCTGAATTACACCCGATCAAAATTTGGAAAATGGTATAGGTGCTTAATGAAATGAAAATAGGCTCAAATCCACTCAGAAAGCATTTTTTTACTTTTGATGAGTTTTTGATGTATTTGTTTTTCCTTAAAGATGAGTTCTTGTAGGTCTTCCTTTTTTGCATTGCTAGGATAAGAAGGAGACTTTGGGGTAAAAATTAACTTTATGAGAAAACTATCTATCAAATTATCAGCTTTTGTCGCTGCACTAAGCATCCTCTGGGCGTGCGACAATTTTGAGCAGGTTCCTGTGATCGACTCCCCACCTAATATCAGTTTGGGAGCAATCACCAGTAGATTGACAGAAGGTCAAGACTTCAGAATCACTGTAACCCTGAATGACGGTGTGGACAATGGTGCAATCAGTACGTTAGCCACATTTGCTTACACAATCACAGGAGGGAGTCAGACTGTTGCCTCTGGATCTCAAGATCTTTCAGGCGACGATCAAGTAGTTACAATTCAGGTACAGGGAGGATTCGATCCGGGCCAATACAATCTGGACATCATCGTTACCGATTCCAACGGCAATGAATCTACTGAGAATTTAACATTCACGGTGGCTTCCTCCAGACCAGCTTTCGATATCACAGGAACTTGGTCAATGGAACCTGTAGCAGGCTCGATGGCGGTAGGACCAACTCCAGGAAGTGCTGAGTGGTATCAAATCGGAGCCGGGGATGTAATTGCCCGGGCTTGCTTTTATGACGACACTTATACATTTGGAGCTGACGGATCATTCACCATTGACATGGGTGATCAGACTTGGCTAGAGACTTGGCAAGGTGTAGCTGCTGACGGCTGTGGCGCACCAGTAGCGCCATTTGATGGTTCAGCTACCTATTCTTACACTTACACTACCACAACCTTAACTTTGATAGGGGAAGGTGCTCATGTGGGACTATCTAAAGTCAACAACGCTGGTGAAATCTCAAATGGCGCAGCAGTCGCTGATCAAATCGCATACACTATCGTAAGTCAGACCCAAGAGGGAAGTACTCGAAGAATGACCCTTAGAATCGAGGCTGGTTCTGGCGTTTGGTGGGACTTCAAATTAATCTCCGGAGCTCCAGCACCTACAGCAGCAATCGTAGGCAACTGGAAGATGGAGCCTGTAGAAGCAGCGATTGCTGTTGGCCCTGCTCCTGGAAGCCGGGAGTGGTATTTCAACTCGACCGCTGATGTGACCACTAGAGCATGTTTCTTCGATGACGTGTACACCTTTGGCGAAGATGGCTCATTCTCCATTGATATGGGTGATGCTACTTGGCTAGAAAGCTGGCAAGGCGTGGCTGCAGATGGCTGCGGTGCTCCTGTGGCTCCTCATGATGGATCAGGTAATTACACTTATGAATTTGGCGGGGGCACTTTAAAGCTTATTGGCCAAGGTGCACATGTTGCTTTGCCAAAAGCCATAAACGGAGCAGAACTTTCCACCGCAGGCGTAGCCGTCCCAAATGATGTTACCTATCAAGTGGCTAGCCTTACAGAAACAAACGGTGTCAAGCGAATGGAACTTCATATTGAAGTAGGACCTGGAATTTGGTGGTCATTCAAATTGATCTCTGAATAATTACTTTTGGAAGTGCTCGGAGAAAATCTATCCTCCGAGCATTCTTTTTTTTATTCTAACACTAACTATTCATGCTGAACAAAAAGCTATTATTTACGCTATCTGTTTCCCTTTTAATCCTAGGCGGATGCGACTCTGACAACAATGATGCCCCGTCTGGAGGAAATGGTTCAGGCTCGGTAGCAGTCACTATTCCTACGGGTGGTGCTACATCGCCCACCTCCTATGACGGAATGAACTTGGTTTGGGAAGATGAATTTGAGGGAAATGCACTCAATCCTGCCAACTGGACACACGAGACGGGCAGGGGCCAAAATGGATGGGGGAATAATGAACTCCAATTTTATCGTTCTCAAAATACCTCGGTCCAAAATGGATACTTGGTCATCACTGCCAAAAAGGAAAACTTCAGCGGAGCCGAATACACCTCCTCCCGGATCATCACGAAAGACAAAAGAGAATTCCGGTACGGAAGAATTGACATTCGGGCAGTTTTGCCAAAAGGTCAAGGCATGTGGCCAGCACTTTGGATGCTTGGTGCTAACTTCAGCGAAGTCGGCTGGCCAGCTTGTGGAGAAATTGACATCATGGAAATGGTGGGTGGAAATGGTCGTGAAAACACCGTTCACGGCACCGTGCACTGGCTGGCAGCCGGTCAGCGAGCAGAATTTGGGGGGTCATATCGCCTCAGTTCAGGGACACTTGCTGACCAATTCCACGTTTATTCCATTATCTGGGATGCAGGGAGAATTCGCTGGTTGATCGATAATAAGGAATACCATGTTATTGACACGACACCGGCTGAGTTAGATGAATTCCGCCGACAATTTTTCTTCATTTTCAATGTCGCAGTGGGCGGAAATTGGCCCGGGTCACCGGATGCAAGCACCACTTTTCCGCAGCATATGATTGTGGATTATGTGAGAGTATTTCAAGCTCAATAAACAAAATGAAGGCCCTTCGAGGCCTTCAACTTTTCTCAGCAATCCAGTCCGCTAGGAGTTGATTGACGATTTCAGGCTTTTCGATACAGCTGCTGTGCCCAGCCCCGGTTACCACATGGAGCTTTGCATTGCTGATAGTCATTTGAATGAATTTTGCCTTTTCGGGCTTGGTGGCTACATCCTCATCTCCTACAATGACCAGTGTAGGGCAGCTTATTCTAGCCAGTTCATCTTCTACCCCTTTTCGATAAATCACCCCCTCGACAGGCCCTGTAATCGATCGTTTATTTGCCATCACTACTGTCCGACTAAAATAGAATAGTTGGACATTTCTTTTTCTATCTGTCTAATTTCGCGGTTTTCCGGTCTGTTTTTTAAA
>FWPV01000386.1_pt1 | contig 142799 bp, 112 predicted proteins | sample 2228371 | NCBI WGS metagenome assembly FWPV01 (sample SAMEA103939776, study PRJEB20133) | metagenome | reverse complement strand
ATTAGCGCAATTCGCGGTCAAAAGATTCGTTGATGAGACCGCGAATTCCGCGAATGAAAGCGAATTCCGCGAAGCGATCTTTAGCGCTCATGGCTATTCCGAACAAGCCATTCGCTTAATTGGCTCAAATTAGCGCAATTTGCGGTCAAAAGATTCGTTGATAAGACCGCGAATTCCGCGAATGAAAGCGAATTCCGCGAAGCGATCTTTGGAACCAATAGAATTGCTCAACAAATCATTCGCGCAATTCGCCCCAATTAGCGCAATTCGCGGTCAAAAGATTCGTTGATGAGACCGCGAATTCCGCGAATGAAAGCGAATTCCGCGAAGCGATCTTTAGCGCTCATAGCTATTCCCGAACAAGCCATTCGCGTAATTGGCTCAAATTAGCGCAATTCGCGGTCAAAAGATTCGTTGATAAGACCGCGAATTCCGCGTAGCGATTGTACAGTCAATTTCAAAAGAGGTGAACAATGAACCTATCTACCCGCTACGCATCTAAAATCAACAAACTGGTGATCACGCTTTCCCTTTTTACTCTGCTCTGGGCAGGATGTTCAAATCAGCAGGTGGATCATCAAAAAATAGCGCCCCCAAAGGCCAGGAAAATTCCTCAAGAGCTCACGATCCACGGGCATACTCGAATCGATAATTATTTTTGGTTGCGCGACCGGGACAATCCTGAGGTGATTGCCTATCTTCAAGCCGAAAATGATTATAAAGATGCTGTGCTCAAACATACGCAAAAGCTCCAGCAAAAGCTCTATAAAGAAATTATCGGCAGATTCAAGCAAACCGATATGTCCGTTCCTTACAAGGATAACGGCTACTATTACTATACGCGCTACGAGGAGGGGCAAGAGCATCCCATTTACTGTCGCAAGAAAGGCAGCCTGGATGCAGATGAAGAGATCATGCTGAATGTGAACGAACTGGCCAGAGGCCACGATTACTACCAGGTGGTTGGGCTGAGCGTAAGCGATGATAATAGGTTTCTCGCCTTTGGCGTGGATACAGTGAGCCGACGGAAATATACCATTCATTTCAAAAATTTGGAGACCAATGAGATCTTGCCCGATGCACTACCAGTCACGTCTGGCGGCGCAGCCTGGGCAAGCGATAACCGCACGGTTTTTTATGCTATCAAAGATTCGACCCTGCGGCCGTTTAAGATCATGCGCCACGTTCTGGGGACCGATCCTGCCGAAGATATCGAAGTGTTCCACGAAAAAGATAGCACGTTCAATACCTATGTTTACAAATCAAAATCCAGGCAATATATCTTAATCAACTCGACCAGCACGCTGTCCACTGAATATCGCTTCCTGGAGGCTGATAATCCCATGGGCGAATTTAAGATCTTCACTCCACGGGAACGGGACCATGAATATAGCATCGAACACTTCCAGGATAAGTTCTATATTGTCACTAACTGGAACGCCAAGAACTTCCGATTGATGGAAACACCGATCGACCGCACGAACAAAAAGCATTGGCGCGAGATTATTCCCCATCGTCAGGATGTCTTGCTGGAAGATATCGAGGTGTTCAAAAATTTCCTGGCTGTTGGCGAACGGAAAAACGGGCTGCGGCAGATCCGAATCATCGACCAAGCCAATGGCAGCGAGCATTATCTGGATTTCGGCGAGCCAGCCTACACAGCTTATGCTTCGGTCAATCCGGAATTCGATACCGAGTGGCTGCGTTATGGCTACACATCGCTCACGACGCCCAATTCGACTTATGATTACAACATGCGCACCAGGGAGAAGACGTTGCTGAAACAGGAGGAGGTTTTGGGCGGTTTCGATCCAAAAAATTATCGCACGGAGCGGCTCTATGCGACCGCACCAGACTCCGTTAAAATTCCGATTTCGCTGGTCTATCGGGTTGGTCTGGCCAAGGATGGCAACAATCCGTTGCTCTTATACGGCTATGGCTCCTACGGCGCGAGCATGGATGCCACTTTCAGCTCTGTGCGGCTCAGCCTGTTGGATCGCGGGTTCGTCTATGCCATCGCCCACATTCGCGGCGGGCAGGAAATGGGGCGACAGTGGTACGAGGATGGCAAGCTACTGAAAAAGAAAAATACATTCACGGATTTCATCGCCTGTGCCGAGTATTTGATCGCCGAAAAATTCACCAATCCGGAAAAGTTATTCGCTATGGGCGGCAGCGCTGGCGGATTACTGATCGGCGCTGTCGTCAACATGCGTCCTGAGCTGTTCAAGGGCGTCATTGCGGCTGTGCCCTGGGTCGATGTGGTGACTACCATGCTCGATGAGAGCATCCCGCTGACCACCAACGAATTCGATGAATGGGGTAATCCCAAACAAAAGGAATACTACGATTACATGCTGTCCTATTCGCCTTACGATAACGTTGTCGCTCAAAATTACCCCAACATGTTCGTCACCACCGGGCTGCACGATTCGCAGGTGCAATATTGGGAGCCAGCCAAATGGGTGGCGAAGCTAAGAGAGTTGAAGACCGATAACAATATTCTCGTCCTGCATACCGATATGAAAGCCGGGCATGGCGGCAAAGCCGGCCGCTTCGAACGGCATCGGCTGACAGCGATGGAGTATGCATTTATACTGGATTTGTTGGGGATCAGGAATTAGGTGATTGGGTGATTGGGTGATTGGGTGATTGGGTAATTGGAAATTGGGTGATTGGGCAAGTAATCTAAATAGTTTATTTCTTGCCCGAAGAGCAAGAGCTTTTTGACCGCGAATTACACGAATTATCCGAATTACTCGAATTTTCTTTTTGCTAATTGGCGGAATTGGATTAATTTGCGTAATTAGCGGTTCAAGGTCTTTTTGAACCTGGTTTGTCGAGGTTGGGTGATGAGGCATTTCGTCTAAACAGCCTATTTCTATCCCAAGGCACAAATCTTTTCTCCCACAGAAATGCCATCCCACAGAAATGAATTTCTTTTTTTAATTCTGTGGGATAACAATTCTGTGGGAGAGAGTTTTTTACTTTTTGGCTTGTCGAGGTTGGGCAATTGGGTGATCGGGCGATTGAGAGGGAATTTTTATAGGAATTAGTCGTTATCGTAGGCCGAGTTGTCTGAACCGTAGAGAAGGTTGATGACCGTCCAATACCATAGAAAGGTCACCAACAAGTCCTACAGCATCGACAGGTTAACAACCTGTCCTATAGCATAGACAACTTGCCAACCTGTCCTACAATTCAATGGAGGATTAAATGACACGCAAAATCGTCTCAGTCCTGATGCTTTTTATATTACTTCCTGGCGCTGCTCTCTCTCAGGTTAATACCAATTTCAATGGCCAATGGACATTGTTACCAGAGAAAAGCAGCGAGATTGGGCTATATGGGACATTATCGATCGATTTCACAGTGAAGGATCAATCGGTCCGACTCATTCAGAAATGGGGTACCAGCCGCAGCTTTTCGGATACGATTGAAATTGCCACCGATGGGTTATTGCGGGAATTTCCCATTCGGGATCGGGTTTTTCCCACCAATGTCTTCATGGGGCTGGCAATGCCGGTGGGCCGCTCCAGGCAAATCAGCGCCAGATGGGAAAATGGCGGCGCAATTTTAAAGATGGAATATCGCTATGATATCCGCGGTTCGCAGGGATACACGCCAGTGATCGAATCCCACAGCTATCAGCTCATTGAGGGTGACGAAGTGTTGCTGTATCGCATCGAGCGATCCACCCGACCGAAAAACTCGCCGCTGCAATATCAGCTCAAGCGCGCTGGGTCAAAGCAGGCCTATTTCATGCGAATAAAAGATGAATGGGAAGTGGCTGGTGGTCTGGACCGCAATGCCCTGCTGATCAGCCTTCAAGGCAATGCCAACCGTTCTGGTCCCAATTTTTATTTCATCTATCCTGAAAATTGGCCGTTCGTCTACACTGAATCCTTGTTCGACTATTATCGAAATAAACGCAATTACACCTTTACTGAATTATCGACCATCCAGCAGGCGCTGAGCATTTTCAAAAGCCACATCAAAGGATACGTGGTCTGGGATAAATCGGTGCGCACCTCGTTGATCGTCGCGTTTACGGTTGCGGGATTGGACAGCGCTGTGGTCGTCAGTTCCGATTTGATCCCGCTGGTTGAGGATGCTGGTTTAAAAATGATCGAAGATTTTCGGGGCAGATTTGTTGGTCAAAGCGACCATGAAATTTATCGCTGGGCCTACGATCAATACTGGCATCGCTGCAACAAGCGGGTTCATCGTCTGGCTGGGCGGCGATGCTGGCAAAATCATGAAGCCAGGCGTGGCCGATTGGGGCATCTATCAGCGGGTCTTCTTTCAGGATTTGTCCACCAGGAAAACGGACACGCTTGAATACCGTCTGGCTAGCCAGTTGCTAAGCGAGATGGAACCTGGCTCCATTGTGATGGGCTGGCATTCTTATGCCAAAGATCGGGAGCGCGACCATGTGAAATTGACCTCGAAATTCGGTCACGTTGTCGAGGGGCTGCATACCCTGCCCAATTTCAGCTTTGACCACCAAAACCCCTTCGCGCCAGGATTCAGAATCAAAAACAACCATCACATCATCCCTGGCAAGGATTACGTTCCCAAGAATAAAGTCTATATCACCTGCATTCAATCCGATGGCATGGGGATTGGCGCCTGGCTCCGTCCTGGCCGTGGAGAGATCCCGTATGCCTGGGAGATGATCATGAATTACGTGTGGCTGGCGCCTGTGCTGCTCGAGTATTTCTATACCATGGCCACGCCCAATGACTACTTCATCGGCTGCCTTTCTAGGCCGGGCTACATGTACCCCAAGGCTGTGCCGCCTGAATTGCTGCCGGGCCTCATCCAACGCGCCAATGATTTGATGAAGCAGCTTGATCTGCGCGTGTTCGAAATTATGGACTATTCAGAGGGCGCCACGGTAGAAGGCAATACAGAGCTGACCCGGCAGGTCGTCGATGCCTATTATGAAAATATGCCAGAGGCCATCGGCTTCGTCAATGGCTATGCGCCAGCCTATACGTTTACTTGTCGCGATGGCCGGCCGCTGATTTCCTACGACTATTACCTCTCCCCTACCATCCCTGAAGCCGAGGCGGTAGCCGACCTTCAGGAGTTAGCCCGGGTTAATTCAGTTCGGCCCTATTTCTTGCTGGTGCATGTGCGCGAATCCAGCGATGTGAAACGGGTCAAGGGCATTCTGGATAAACTGGGACCGGAGTTCGAGGTCGTGCCGCTGGATATTTTTCTCAAAATGGCGGGGAATAAACCGACCTTCAAAGAGCGATTCTTGGAGCGATGATCAGCATCGGCTACGTGACCGTCACTTCGGAGGTGACGGTCACGCAGCTATCGTAGGTATTGAATACCCCAAAGTATAGAACAGGATGCCATCCTGTCCTTATCCCTATGGGACAGGATGGCATTCTGTCCTACAGGTGTTACAATTATTTCAATTGACTATCAGCGCAAAAATGTTTATCTTTTGCGCTATTGAGTTGTACCTCTCAAAAAAATTAACCTTCCACAGAAACAAAACCAGAAATCGCCGAGGCTTTTCTGTGGGAATAAAGTGATGCGGTCATCCATTCAGATGAAGAGTAAACACACATCATGAACTTGCACCTGGGAAATCAACAGACGAAGTCGCGCATTGCTGGTTTCGTCCTGGTCGGAATGATCGCCAGCTACACCACGATGATTGGCACCTGGTCGGTCAATCGGTTCATGAGCTTCAACGCCACCTTGTGGGACATGGGCCTCATGGCTCAGGCCATCTGGAACACGGCCCATGGCAGAATTTTGCATGAAACCATCAACCTCGGATATTCCGCATCGCGATTGGCAGTAGCGCACTGGGAATTCATTTACCTGCCCCTGGCGGTGATTTATCGCTTCATCCCCTCGATACCATTGCTGCTCTACATTCAAGCGCTGATCCTGGCCTGCGGAACAATCCCGATCTATCGATTTGCAGCGAACAAACTTTCATCTCGAACGGCCGGAATATTGATTGCCCTGGCCTATTTATTCTATCCTGCGTTGCATGGCGCCAATCTATTCGATCTGCATGGCCTCACCCTGGCAACGACCTTCTTGCTGTTCACCTTCTATTACCTCGATCAAGGGAAACAAATCCAGACGCTGATATTTGCCTTATTGAGCCTGGCCTGCCGCGAGGATGTCGCTCTGATCGTATTATCTTTAGGTCTATTTGCCTGGTTCAGAAAAAAGGAACGCCAAATTGCCATCCCCTTGCTGCTGCTCGGCATTGCCTGGTTGGCTATTTTTTTCCTGCGCTTTCAGTTCATCGGTTCGACAGAGCTGGCAGAAAAAACCAGCATGGTGCCGAACTGGGAACATCTGGCATTGAAAAATTTCTTTCGTTCCCCCATTCGAACCATATTGACCGTAGCGCAGCATCTATTATCCCCAGTAAATATCCAATACCTGCTGAAATTGGTGCTGCCGATCCTTGGCCTATGTTTCTTATCATTGGATGTCCTCATGATCGCTGCACCGACGTTGCTTTTAAACCTGATGAGCCAATGGCCCCAGATGCATCAGATCGAATATCATTACACCGCAACCATCACGCCGTTTGTATTTTTGGCGGCCATTAATGGATTGGCCAGGTTGCGTTCGCAACTCCATCGCATCATCCCTCGAACTGCGCATCGGATGCCGATCGTGCTCAGCGCCATGATTGCCCTGGCTGCTATTCTCTCGACCACCCAATTTTCCATTCTGCGTTTCCATAAGAGCTGGCAGGTCACAAATAACCATCGAAAGCTATCTCAGCGATTGTATGCCCTCCCCTCCGAACTTTCGGTTTCGGCGACCGCTCGGGTCGGAGCCCATCTGACCAATCGCTGCGATCTCTATCATTTTCCCGAGCGCTTTTCAGAAGCCGATATTATCGTTTTAGAGTTGAATCGTCCTGAAATCGAGATCAAAAATTTTACAGGCAGGTTTCGTACGCGCAAAATCGCCCCAATGAACGAATGGACTCGCGCTGTTCTCCAGGATAGCACGTTGAAAATGCTCTGGGTTGAAGATAACGTGTTCTGCCTCCAGAGGGAATCGGGCCACCTATCGCATGAGGATCAGTTTTTTACTCTTGATACCCTCCCAGATGATGCAGTAATAATCAACAACCTTGCTTTTAATGATGGATTGAATCTCATTGGCTGGCAGCCTGTTTATATCGGCAAGCAACAGGCTCATTATGCGCTATATTGGAAAAAAAACAAACCGATCTCCTGCCCAGCTCGGCTCAATTTTTACTTCAGTGCTGGGGATTCGCTTCACATCATTGATCATCAACCGATCTTTGGCCGAGTTCCAATTCAAAATTGGCCAACCGACAAAATGATCGTCGATCACCTGTTCATCGATCGTCTCGATAATGAAGCAGCAATAACATACTCGGTCGTGGCATCGATTTCCCATAATGACGATCCCCAACTGCAACACTTATTCAATTTCAATTTTCAATAGAGCCGTGACCTTTCAAGCTACATTCTATTAACATCCTCACCACCCAATTATCTGATTCGTTATTTCATCAGCTCCCCAATTAACTTATTTGATGATTTCCCAATCGGCTAATCAAGCACTTACCAAATTTAGACAAGCCAGAACCCATATAATTTTCTCCCACAGAAATGCCATCCCACAGAAATGAATTTCTTTTTAATCCTGTGGGATAACAGTTCTGTGGGAGAACAATTCTGTGGGAGAAAAGCTTTTGTGCTTTGGGTAAGAAAAAACCTGCTTAGTCTATTTTGCTAATCGCCCAATCAACTAATTCCCCAACCTGCACAAGCCAGAACAATAAAGAAAAAAATTTTCTCCCACATAAATGCCATCCCACAGAAATGAATTTCTTTTTAATTCTGTGGGATAACAGTTCTGTGGGAGAACAATTCTGTGGGATAACAGTTCTGTGGGATAACAATTCTGTGCGAGAACAATTCTGTGGGAGAAAAGCTTTTGCGCTTTTGGTAAGAAATAAATTGTTTAGACTATTTGCCCAATCACCCCATTTCCCAATCGCCTAATCACCCAATTGCCCAATCCACCAAAAAACGCTTGCTTTTTAGCCGAATTGTTCTAAATTAGTAGGCGATTTTTTCAAACAGCTCAGGAAAATCAGGATGAAAATCAGCGGCTTCTCGTTTGTCAGAAACGGTATCAAATTGTATTATCCAGTGGTCGAATCGATCCGCTCCATCCTGCCCATTGTGGACGAGTTTATCATCGCGGTCGGTCAGGGCGATCCCGACGACACCACACGGGAGCAGATCGTTGCCATTGGAGATCCCAAAATTAAAATTATTGACACGGTTTGGGATGAGCGATATTTCGAAAAAGGCGTGATCAACGCTATGCAGACCAATATCGCCAAAGCCGCCTGCTCTGGCGATTGGCTGTTCTATCTCCAGGCGGATGAGGTGGTGCACGAGCAATATCTGCCAAAAATTCTGGCGCGCTGCGAGGAACTACTGCCTCATCAGGACGTTGAAGGTCTGTTGTTTCGCTACAAGCATTTTTGGGGGGATTATGATCACTATCAGGCGGGGCATGGCTGGTATCCGTTCGAAATCCGAATCATTCGGAATCGTCCCGATATTTATTCCTGGCAGAGCGCGCAATCGTTTCGGCGATTCGATTATTATGACAACCCTCGGCAGCCCGCGGGTCATCATAAATTGAAAGTCGCCAAGGTGGACGCTGAAATTTATCATTACGGCTGGGTTCGGCCGCCGCATTTGATGCAGAACAAGCGCCGGGCATTGGATTCGGTCCATTGGGGATCGAAGCGCGCCAGGGAATATTATGAGAAAGCTCATAGAGAATTTGATTATGGTCCATTGGATCGCCTGGCTGTGTTTCAAGGTTCGCACCCGCAGGTCATGGAGGAGCGGATTGCCCAGATGAATTGGAAGGATAAATTGCAATATTCGGGCAAGCCCAATCCCTATCGAGAGCCGCATAAACATGAACGGTTGAAATATCGGCTGCTCTCTTTTATTGAAAGACAGCTATTGGCCGGCAGGCAAATCGGTGGATTTAAGAATTATATTTTGTTGAAAAGTCTTTAACCTGATCTTGAATGGAAAATGAAATGTCTCATCCGCTTTCAGTCGCTATCGTCACTAAAAATGAACAGCACAATATCGAGCGCTGCCTGAAATCCGTGCAATGGGCGGATGAGATTGTGGTGGTGGACAATGGGTCAACCGATCGCACCCCTGAAATCTGTCGGCAATATGCGAGCAAAGTGGTGTTGCAACCCGAATGGCCGGGGTTCGGACTACTTAAGCAACTCGCTGTGAACTCCGCTGCACACAATTGGATTTTGTCGATCGATTCAGACGAAGAAGTGAGCGAGGGATTGAGGTTAGAAATCCAAAAAATTTTGGAGCAACCGATGTATCGGGGCTATCGCATCAAGCGACAGTCGTTTTATTTGGGTCAGCTAATCCGTTTCTGTGGCTGGCAGCGGGATTATCCGCTGCGACTTTTCGATCGTCGGTTCGGCAATTTCAATGACAACATCGTTCATGAATCTGTACAATTGAATGGTCCTGTCGCCAAGATCGAGCAACCGATCCTGCATTTCACCTATCCGACCGTTCGCGCTCATATCGAGCGAATGAATCGTTACACAGATTTGGGCCTGTCAAAACTCATAGCACAACGGCGATCGTCATCTGTAATCGGCGCAGTGATGAGAGGCGTCGCCAAATTTTTCAAGATGTATTTGTTACAACAGGGTTTTCGGGATGGTCGGATCGGATTTGTTCTTTGCTACAACTCGGCGTTTGGGGTTTATCTAAAATATCTGAAGCTATGGGAGAGTCAGCAATAAAGGTTTTACATCTCGACACGGAATTGAGCTGGCGCGGCGGTCAGCAGCAAGCTGCCTATTTGATCGAAGCGATGCATCGCCGGGGTTGTCTGACCGCATTGGTGGGACAGCCGAAATCGGCGATTGGGGCGTTCTGCCTGGAGAAAAGAGTGCCGTTCATCCCGTTGCGGATGTTGGGGGAAGCGGATATCGTCGCTGGCTGGCGGATTGCGAAATTATGCCGCCGCCATGGCTTTCAGATTTTGCATTTGCATTCGAGCCACGCGTTGGCGATCGGACTGTGGGCAAAACTATTTCTTCGTTCATTGAAACTTATTGCCGTTCGCCGGGTGGATTTTCATATTCAGCAGAACCGATTCAGCCAACGCAAATATCGACATCCCTGGCTGGATCGGATCGTCTGCATCTCTGAGGCCATTCGCCAGATTCTAATGGAAGATGGGATACCAGCCGAAAAATTGGTGACCATCCATAGTGGGGTCGATATCCATAAATTTGACCATGTAGATCCTGGCTCCGATTTTCGAGACAGATTGGACATCCCGACCGATCACGTGCTGATCGGCACCATCGCCGCCATGGCTGGCGAAAAAGATTATCCCACGCTGTTGCGCGCGGCGAAAATCGTCTGTGATACGCTGGAGCAAGCCACCTTCTGCGCGATCGGTGATGGAGCAGACCGGGAGAAAATCCTTCAGCTTCATCGTGAACTCGGCCTGGGCAAGCGGTTCATTCTGCCAGGTTATCGAACGGATATCGGAGAATTTCTCAAGAGCTTCGATATTTTTGTGCTGGCTTCGAAACAGGAAGGGCTGGGTACTTCAATTCTGGATGCCCAGGCAGTAGGATTGCCGGTCATCGCATGTCGTAGTGGTGGCATCCCCGAGATCATCGAGCATGGCGCTAACGGCTGGCTGGTTCCAGCGCAGGACCCGGCAGCCCTGGCCGGCGCCATCATCCGAATGATCAACGATCCAGCCCTTAGGATCAAACTGGGGCAAAACGCTTTGCGTTCAGTCAAAAAATTTGATATCGCTATCACGGTGGAAAAGAATTTAAGGCTCTACCAAAGCGTGGTCGAAAATAAATCAATGACACTGTGAGTAGCGAAAATAGATGTTCGCTATGGGTTCAAATTTCAGACCCACTTGATTTTCCGTGAACGCAGGTCTGTTTCAATACAATGGATGCCTGCATGCGCAGGGATGTAATGAGTAAATTTTTGCATTGAGAGGGAAATCGATTCGTTTGCTATATCGAAAATTTAAAAGAATGTTGATCATTCAAACCGCGTTTTTAGGCGATGTTATTTTGATCACCCCATTGCTGCGCGCTTTGAATGAAATTCTCCCCAGCACCCGTCTGGATGTTTTGCTGATCCCAGAGACCAGTGCGCTGTTGAAATACAACCCTTATGTCCACGACATCTTGACGTTCAATAAGCGAAAACTGAGGAATAAATTTTTTTCTTTTGGGCGATTGATCTTTGAAATCCAAAAACGGCAATATGACGCAGCGATCTCGGTACAGAGCTCGATGACCTCGGCATTGATAATGGCATTGGCTGGAATTCCAACCAGGATTGGTTTTTCCCGCCAAAAGTTATTGACTCATTCGGTACCGCATGTCGCTGGAGTCCACAAAATCCAGAAGGTGTTGCGATTGCTGGAGCCATTCACCGACAAGAAGTTCGATATGCAGACCGCATTGCATTGGTCCCCGGCCGAGGCCGCCCGGGCAGATGCAATCATCGCTCCATTGCGGGACAACCACGCGCGGATCATCGGAATTGCCCCAGGTTCAATCTGGTACACCAAGCGTTGGTTGAAAGAATATTACGCCGATTTGGTGATGCGGCTCGAACGGGATCATATTCAATCGGTGATCATCGGCGGCAAAGACGATTGGGAGCTCGGCGAATTTGTTCGCGCTGGATCGGCTGCAGTGAATTTGGCCGGCAAATTGAGCGTGCTCGAGTCCGCCGCGCTCATCGAGCGCCTGGATCTGATGGTCACCAACGATAGCGCTCCGCTGCATATCGCCAATGCCGTGAAGACTGATGTAATTGCCATTTTCGGCCCCACCGTGACCGATTTCGGCTTCTACCCGTTCCGGGACAATGATCAGGTGATCGAAGTCGAGCTGGCATGTCGGCCTTGTAGCTCTCATGGCGGGAAAAAATGTCCCTTGAAGCACCATCTCTGCATGAAAAATATCTCGCCAGAGCGGGTTTTCAATGCTGTCAAGGCCAAGCTTCAAGGCAAGGGTTCCTGATAGAAGCCACTGGTATGCTCACAACTGCTCTCGGCTGGCAATTTGTTTCGATAGATGGATCGAGTTCTGGTGGCGAAGCACACGGTTTTCCACATAAATTTCTAAATGAAATTTATTCCAAAATGACAGAGGATGTTTGTGAAGCTTGATATGCTTTTGGGCTCAGAGACCCCGAAGCATCGTCGAGTTCACTGAGCGATAATTTCGAATCCTTTGCTCAGTGAGCTTTGGGATCGATTGGTGATCTTTGGGTCCAATAAAGATATTTTCGAAATGATGAGTTCTTTTAGAATTTCAGGTAATAATCAATATTCAATCAAGCGATCGCTAACTGACGAAAGCCTGAGATTTGCCAATTCAAAAAAGATGTAGGAGAAGATATATTGTCAAAAATTAAGCTGCTCTTCAAGATCGGTTATGCTTATCACAAGGCTGCTTTTGATCCGATTATTGAATATTTGATGAATGATGAGAAATATGATATCTGGTTTTCTCTGGATCAGGAGAAAAAACGCTATTTGATTTTCGATATCCCTTATCGCGAGAAGATCATTGAGGAGTGGAAAAAGCTGGGTTATCGCTTCACCAACGAGACACGGGGATTCGATATTGTGATCACGGGCGACACGCTTCGCAACTCGAAGGATTATGGCAAGACGCTGCTGGTATTTGTCAATCATGGCACTGGGATCAAAACGATATTGTATCGTAATCTGGCGCGCGTGCCCCATGATCGCTATCAGATCTTTGTTGAGGGACCGCATCGGGTCGAGTCGTTGCTCAAATCGCCATCGCTCGGCAAAAATGAGGTCCATCTGGTAGGATTGCCAAAATTGGATTTCTACTTTCAGGGTCGTTATCGCGATAAAGCTGCCATTTTGCAGCGATGGGGATTGGATCCGAGCAAACCAACGGTGCTATTTGCGCCCACTTATAAGCCAACCTGTCTCTATCAGGTCAAGGACGATATCTTTGAGCAAACCCGAGATTACAATTTGATCGTCAAATTGCACCCATATAGCTGGATGGGCAAATACGCACCCCATAAGCAACATCGCATCTATGAGCGCCGTGTGAAGAAATATGATCACGCGGTTCTATTGCCGTTCGAAGAATATAATATCGTCCCCTATTATTCCGTGGCCGATGTGGTGCTCAGCGAAGCCTCTAGCACCGTGTTCGTTTTTCTGGCGTTGGAGAAATTTGGCATTGTTTTCGACCTCCCGTGTGACCGCTTAAAACATTCTGATGGTCAGGCGCTATTAGAGATCGATAACCGCGAGTTTCTCAAGGGGGCATTCGTTCACATCGACTCGGGAAAACAGATCAGGGATGCGGTGGAGCGCTGTTTGAATCCGACCGCAGAGATGATCGAGGCGGCGAATAACTACCGGCAGCGATTTTTCTATCAATTAGATGGCAGGGCAACTGAGCGATTGGTGAAAAAAATGGAGCAACTTTATGAGGAGGGTGGGCATGAGAATATCCCAGGGGAGGTGTAGATGAAAGCAGTGATCGTGGCAGCGGGAATGGGCAGCCGGCTCTGGAATCAAAACGATCAGATGCCCAAGACTTTGATGCCGTTCAACAACAAAACAATCCTGGCGACGATCCTGCACAATATCGCTGCCACAGGGGTGCGCGAGTTTGTGATTGTCCTCGGCTATCGCCAGGAAATTATCATCGATTATCTGGAGAAGAACGACAATTTCGGCTATCGAATTGAACTCATCGAAAATCCAGAATGGCAACGCGGTAACGGCATCTCGGTATTAGCCGCTGAACCAGCCGTGGATGGCAGGAATTTTCTGCTCTCCATGTCCGACCATATCGTATCGGTGCCAGCGCTTCAAAGGATCGTTGATCATCCCAGTTCTAAGAATTTGTTGCTGGTCGATCCTCGTATTTCAGAAGTGTTCGATCTGGACGATGCCACCAAGGTGAGGGTCAATGGCCATCGCATCCTTGATATCGGCAAAGAGATTCGGCAGTACAATGGCATCGATTGCGGCGTGTTCAAATTGACGCCACGGTTCTTCGCTGCCATGCGGGAGCGTTTGAAATGGCACCAGGAATCCATTAGCGCTGGCGTCCAGGGGCTGATCCAACAGGATGATATGGAGGCCGTGTTGATGGAACCGCAAGATTATTGGATCGACATCGATACGCCCGAGGCGTATCAACATGCGCTTAAGACTTTCGTCAGGTAATATTATCATTTGTCCGATGGAATTAATCAGCATCAATCCCAGCCATCCAGAACCGGAACTGATCGAGCGGGCAGCTCGGGCAATTCTATCCGGTCAGGTGATCGGCTATCCAACCGAAACGGTTTATGGCCTGGGCGCCGATGCATTCAATGCGAAGGCGATCGACCGGGTGTTTCAATTGAAAGGTCGGGACCGATCGCGGCCGATTTTGGTGATCGCTGGAGATATGACCCAGGTGAAGCGCATGGTGCAGTGGTCAGATTTAGCCGAGCATCTGGCGCAGCAGTTCTGGCCAGGCCCATTGACGCTGGTGCTTCCAGCGATGCCTGGCCTGCCCGAGGCCCTGCTGAGCGCGGATCAGACCCTGGGGATTCGGATCCCAAATCATAACATCTGCCTGGAACTTGTCCGGCGGTGTGGCGTACCTGTCACGTCAACCAGCGCCAACCGATCGGGCCAGCCAAATCCGGTTACCGCCAGAGATGTTGTCGACTATTTCGGCGATCAACTCGATCTGGTCATCGATGGCGGTCGCTCCAGCTCCGCGATCCCCTCAACGGTTTTGGGCATCTCTGGCGATCGATTGATTTTATTTCGTGAAGGAGCAATTTCCAAATCAACAATTGAACATTCTATTCATTTAACAGTCCATGAAAGATAAAGAAAATTCCACTTATACTGTATTGTTCGTTTGCTCTGGCAATAGTTGTCGCAGTCCCATGGCCGAAGGGCTATTGAAAAAAAAGCTCTACCCGATCTATAAATCCAGGGTTCGGGTGGAATCGGCTGGCACTTTAGGGATCAATGGCAACCCGGCGACACTGCACGCGATTACCGCAGCAAAGGAGAAAGGGGTCGATATATCCAACCATAGTTCCCGAGGAGTAACCGAGGCACTGGTAGCCCGCGCCAATATCATCTTTGCGATGGAAGAGCATCACAAGGAATTTTTGGAGCGCTATTTTCCCAAATATAAAGAAAACGTTTTTCTGCTGAAGGCGTTTAACTTAGAAGACAAAAGGGCGAAAAATCTCGGAATCCAGGATCCGATCGGTGAGGGATTGAAAACCTATCGCCGGGTGATCAATCAAATCGACCAGGAATTGGAACGGATTCTACCCCAATTGAAAAAATTGATCGACCAGACGTTATCTGAGAACGAATCACCGCAGAGGTAAAGCATGGGCCCAAAATGGATCGACAACAAGGGACTTCACCCGGACGCACTTCATCATCATGGGTGCACGCTGGCCCGATGCGCTGCGGTGTTCCTGCTGGTCATCGCGCTGCTAAGCAGCGATATGCTGTTTGCGCAGCAGGCTTCAAAAAAGACCACGGGCTCACAACCGGCCCGTTCAGATACCTCGACGAAGCAATCGCCGCAACAGACACTAAAGCCCCAGGACCAAACCCCGCGAGGCGGGAGCAGTCAACCGAAACTGGACGAGCGCTATATCGATTCGAACGACACGTTGTTGACCGACGACAACATACCGATCCCAACACCGCTGGACACAACCAATAAAATTCGGCTGCCTGTCAATCTGAAAAAAGATAAATTCGCCTATTTCGATGCCTCGCAATCCATCGACCGCATCGTTCCGAATCCAGCTTTTACTGTTGGCGAAAAATTGACTTTCGCGGTCCGCTATGGCGCGATCGTCGCAGGGACAGCCATCATGTCGGTCCCTACGATCACAACCATTCGGGGCAGAGAGGTCTATCAAATTGTGACAGAGGCACGTTCGAGTGCTTTTTTCTCAGCGTTCTATCGGGTTCAGGACCGAGTGGAATCTTACGTCGATCGGAACGGGCTGTTCACCTGGCGCTTCAAAAAAATACTGCGCGAGGGCAATTATAAGGCCGATCGGCTGGTCGAATATGACCAAATCCATGGCTGGGCAGTCACCAATCAGCGCGATAGTATGCGCATCCCACCTTGCGTTCAGGATGTCCTGTCCTCATTTTACTTCGTTCGCACCCAAAACCTGGAGGTCGGCAAATCCCTGTTCATCGACAATCACTCGGATAATAAACTCTATCCCATGGAGGTGAAGGTCCACAAAAAAGAGCGCATTCAGGTAAGGGCTGGCGAGTTCGATTGCGTCGTGGTGGAACCGATCCTTCGCGCCAGCGGGCTATTTAAGAGCAAAGGCAGACTCATCATCTGGCTCACTGATGACGATCGCAAGATCCCAGTCCAAATGAAAAGCAAGATCCCGGTCGGTTACATTACTGCGGAGCTAAGGGCGATGGAAGGCGTGATAGGAAATAACAAGAGGCGGGCCAATTGAACAAGCCGCTTTTCAGCGGTTCTCGCTTTGACAGCGCAAAGGAAAGCAGACATGTCGGACTACGAGCAAATTGACTTAACCAGGATAGCCAGCTATTCGATCCTCCAAAGATTGAGCAAGGTGGCTGTAAGCGATTTTGCCCGACCTTATCAGGCCGGCGCTTCTTTCAAGCAGTTTTTCGACTCATTGCCCGAAATCTTGGTCGGTGGCGATTTCAAACAAGTGGTGCAGATCGCGGTGCAGGCGTACCATGAAAAGCGCCAGATCATCGCCATGATGGGAGCGCATGTCATCAAATGCGGGCTAAGTCCACTGATCATTCAACTGATGGAAGTGGGGATTATTCGCTGCCTGGCGCTCAATGGCGCTGGCATCATTCATGACTGCGAGATCGCCAATTGGGGGACAACATCAGAGGATGTGGCCGAAGCTTTGCAGGATGGCAGTTTCGGCATGGCGGCAGAAACACCAACTTTTATCAACGAGGCAATGCGGGCAGGCCGCAGCCTTCAACTTGGCCTGGGAGAATCGTTGGGGCAGAAAATCTTGCAGAGCGATTGTCCGTTTAAGCATTTGAGCCTCCTGGCGGCTGGCAGCCGGCTCAAAATACCGGTAACCGTTCATGTCGCCATTGGCACCGATATTATCCATCAGCATAGCAGCACGGATGGCGGAATCGTTGGAGAACTCAGCTATCGGGATTTCAAAATTTTTGCAGCCCAGGTGGCTAAATTAACCGCGGGGAGCCTGGTGCTCAATTTCGGCTCAGCCGTCATCTTGCCCGAGGTGTTCCTCAAAGCGCTATCCATTGCTCGAAATCTGGGTCATCCCGCTCATGGCTTCACCACCGCCAATTTCGATATGATCCGGCATTACCGTCCCCAGGTCAACGTGGTGCAGCGGCCGACTCAAACCGGGGGCAAGGGCTATTATTTTATCGGCCATCATGAGATCATGATCCCATTGTTGACAGCCGCGATCTTAGAGGCTTTATGATTTCCCGGTTTTAAAATGCATTTCGGCCTCAATTTCTAACCTTTCGCCAACTGGCCTCTCCCTTTTATTTTCACGCCTTCGATATCGAAGTGGACGCGAAGCCAGCATGTGCCTGGCGCATCGTTACTTGCTCCTCATCGGCCACGAGTGGTTCGCCTTTATTGAATGGTTCGATCCAATCCGCCATCTCGATGTAAGCAACAGATGGCGAGATGAAGCGATGAAAAAATCATTGCGCGCGTTGATCGTAAAACTGCAAATGGTACAGCGTCTGATAGCGTGGACAGGTTTTCAACAGCTCCGCATGTTTTCCCATGCCGACGATTCGGCCCTGATCCAGCACCACAATTTTATCCGCCGAAAGGACAGTGGAGAGCCGGTGAGCGATCACAACCACAGTCCTATTCTGGGTAGCCTGATCGATCGCCTGCTGCACCTTTTGCTCGGACTCAGTGTCCAGGGCACTGGTGGCTTCATCGAAGATGAGGATCGGGGGATTGCTGACGACCGCGCGCGCGATGCAGAGCCGTTGCTTCTGACCACCAGAAAGATTCGCTCCCTTCTGATACAGCATTTCGTCGTATTGATGCGGCAGCTTTTCAATGTACTCATCCGCGTAACTGATGCGGGCAGCCTCTCGCATTTGCGCATCGGAGATCTCCTGAAGCGAGCCATAGCGAATATTGTTTCCAACTGTATCGCTGAACAGAATCGAATCCTGAGTCACCGTGCCAAATAGCATCCGCAGATCCTTGAGATCAATGTCCTTGATATTGATCCCATCGATCAGGATCTCGCCCCGTGTAATATCATACATCCGCGGCAACAAATTGACCAGAGTGGTTTTGCCAGAACCGCTGCTGCCCACCAGCGCCACTTTTTCGCCTTTGCGAATCTCCAGCGAAATATCTTTCAATACATCAGCGCCGCTGTCGTATGAGAACCATACATTCCTCAGTTCGATGCTGCGATCGAAAGTCTTCTTCGGAATCGCATCGGGGCGATTCACGATTTCGGAGCGTTGGTTGAGCACATAGAAAATCCGATCCAATGACACCTGCGCCTTCTTAATATTGGCATACGCCTGGGTCAACTCTTTGATGGGATGTTGCATGGAGAAAATGGCCAGAAGAAAGGCAGTGAACGATCCCAATTGAAAATTGCTTCCCGGAGCCAGGATCAAGCTACCGCCCAAAATAATAATCACCACGCCGATCAATGTGCCGGTCAATTCGGACAAAGGGACATTGATCCCAGCATAGACGACGGATTTTCTCCAGAACCGGAAATATTTCATATTGATATTCTTGAAGCGCTCCAGCTCTCGCTCTTCTCGGGAAAAGGCCTTCACAATCCGCATGTTGTTCAATACCTCTTCAATGTTGGAAAACATATCCGAGAATTTGGTCTGTATCCGCTTGGAATATTTTTTCACCTTCTTGCCCAATTGCGAAAGTAGCAACGAAAAGATCGGAAGGATCAGGAGGCTATAAAGAAACAGCCTGGCATTGATGGAAAGGGCAATCGCGATATAAACAGCCAGCAAAATCAGATCTCTTACCACGTTGAACAACGGAAAAAGCATCATATCGTTGACAATATCAACATCGCTCACCATTCGGACGATGGAATCGCCAACTTTATTGACGTTGAAGAATGCCAGCGATTGTTTCAGATATTTCTCGAACATGGCATTGCGGATCGCCATAATGGTTCGCCCGCGCAGATTAGCGAACATGATCTTGTTGAGATAGAAGAACAGGTTCTTCACCACCGTGATGAGGATTACAGTCCCGCAAACAACATACAGCAAAAATAGCGGATCGGTGTGCGCCATGATCTGCTTGAGTTGTTCGGTGATTGGTTTGAGATCCACAGAACGATTGATCGAGAACAAATTGCCAATTTGAGCTTTGATCATAGCGAGCGGCTGCCGCAACGCCTCGAAAAGCTGGGATAAATTGTGATAAAGCGAGGCTGTGTCGTGCGGCTTGAACACATAATCGAACAAAGGAATCACCATGGTAATGGTTACTCCGCTCAGCACCGCATAGCCGAACATAAAAATTAGCCCAGCTACCATATAAACCCAGTAGCGGAGCATGATTCGATATAGTTTAAAGAAATTTTTCATCGCTAACCTATCGGCGCCCCCTGGCCGCCCTATATTTCAATGTACCATTCCATTGTCAACTCCACCGTCCGCGATCCCCTCCCTATTGCGACCCACTGATCACTGATCACTGATTACTGATTACTGATCACTGATCACTGGAAAGACTATTCCCCGCCGCTACCTTCTCCCCCTCAACCACCTGCGTTTTCCATCGGCGGTGCATCCAGAACCATTGTTCTGGATATTTTCTGATATAGCGCTCCAGTATTTTATTATATTCGATGATGAATTGTTTCACGCCCACCTCATCATCGGAAAATTGATCAATATCAGGAAACGGTTCGAAGTGAACCCGAATTTGGCCATCTGGCTCTCGAACGCCAAACGCCATAACGATCGGAACGCGATGTTTAATGGCGATGATCGCTGGACCAGGGTTGGTAGAAGCCGGCCTTCCCAGAAAATCGATCAACATCCCCTTTCTGCCAGCATCTTGATCGATTAAAATGATGACCAGCCCTTTTTGTTTCAGCGCGCTCAATATGCCTCGGGCTGCGCCGCCCTTCACCTTGAAGGGCTGCAATCCAAGCCCCATCCGTACTTCCTTGATAATCCCATCGATCGCCAGGTTCTTCTGTTCTTTGAACACACAAAAAGCAGGCACGCCCAGGTTGGCCACCGCTGCTGCCATATACTCCCAGTTACCGAAATGGCCGGACATCACAAACAGGCCGCGTTGTAATCGACTCGCCGCCTCGAAATGTTCAATGTTCTTGACTGGAATTTGCTCTAATATGTCAGCCCGCTTGAAAAGGGGAATCCGAGCAAATTCCATTAAGACGCGGCCAAAATGCCGATAATTTTGGCGCAGAATCCGCTGCAAAGCGCGGGGGCTCTTTTCATTAGCAAAGCTGCTGATCAGGTTCTGGTACGCCACATTGCGCCGGATCCGAACGACATAGAAGAAGAGATCTCCGATCAGATCGCCGATGCGATGGGCCAATTGAAGTGATGTATGCCTGGCAAACCAGCCCACCATTCGGCTTAACAGATATTCGATTTTGTATTGAATCATTATGCGACTCAAATTTGTCAACCCATCAGATCAGCGGACGTTCGTCCTCGCTGCTCCATTGCTCAATAATGCGCCGGTTGCGCCGACGGATCAGGATAAAACCCGCGACCAATAATAACAGCACGAATACCCAGAGGTAATTATCAAAATCGACTAAAAAATGCCAGCGATATTGTTGTCTGATATACCGCAGCCATTCCTGCTCAAATTCCCAAAGATCGCTACCGATCACCTGCACCAGCGCCTGGTCGAATTGTTCTTCCGCAGCCAATCGATCGATGATCTGACGGATGGCCTCTATACCATAATTTTTAATCAAGAACACCACGGCCAGATAGCTCTGCTGATAGGCCAATTGCGCCACATCTGCCCGAAAGGTCAATACATGATCGATTTCATCCAGGGAGAGCAATGATTCGGTCAGCAAGGCGCGGGACACCTGGCTGCTGGAGGCATAGGCCTTGTCCCCGGAGTAGTAAACCGCCAACCCTTCGTCGAGCCAGCGAGGAATTGTTCGATCTTTCAGCGCACGATGAAGCAACACGTGAACCAATTCATGAGTGGCAATACCAGCTAATTCGCGACGCGGGGCACTCCACGTGGGGGATTTGAGGACAATCATATTGCTCGCAGGAAGGGTGATAGCATCGCTCCAGGCTGGGACTGGATGACCCACCAGCTCGTCAAAACTCCGCTGCGATGGAGCTAAATAGACGGCAACTGGTCTGTCCAGCTCGATCCCCAATTGCTGAGAGAGCTGTTGAGACGATGAGGCGAGGCTAGTCAATAGCTTCTGGCAGACTTTGATTTCATTGTTTTGAAAATAGCAGATGAAGCTCCCCTCCGAGATCTGTTGCCAGACCTGAGGCGCGGTAAATCCAGAGGGAACCGTGCAAATCAACAATGACAAAAACATTCGGCAGATCCAGCGACTTCTCATCATATCACAGTTGGGTCCGTTGTTTGACCAATCGAATATATCCCCAGATCGCCTGCACCATCACATCCACCTGTTCTTTTATTTTTTTGCGCGCACATTTCGAGTTCAAAAAAATGCATTGCGATGCCTTGCACTGATATAAGCTGAACGAGCAACGCTGCTGTAATTGATATTCAGCAGAAGGGGTCATTTTGCGCGTAATTTCTCTGCGATCGAAATTTTTTCCATGGCAAATGATCCCGAACTCCACCGTTTTCTCCCACAGAAATTTCTGAAGGCCGCTCACACCATGATCGTCCAATTTGTCGATCAAATCACTCACCTTTTCGCCATGGAACAAATAATAGATAATCTCCAGGCGGTCACTCAGTCTCAATTCTATTCTCGATTCCAGCACCATATATTACCCGACTCCGTAAGGCAGAGGATTTCCTGTTCTGCAATCATCTGCCGTTCAAGATAGACCATTTTCGAACCAATGACCGAAAGAAATGAAGCGATGGTTCGTTTGACCAGCCTAAGCTGTTTTCTCGATAAGCATATTAATTAACAGCCGCACGATATTTCGAGCACTCGGGGGATCATCGATTTGCCCGAAAGTAAATTTGCAGCCGGTAGATAGAGGGATGCCTTCAAGTTGAAAAAAACGTTCTGGGATTGGAGGATCTTTTTTATCTTGAATACTGGCAACAACCACGATAGGCGCATTAAAGTTTCTGGAACAATGATCGAGGATCGATTTGGTGAACTCTAGAGCTTGCTTGTCTTCCCAATCGAAAATAATGATGAAGCCCAGCGCTTTCTGAGATATCAGGTCTAATGAGCGCAAATTTAATTCGACGCTGATCCCATACAGGTGCAGCATCAAATTTTCGTTCACTTCCAGCCGGCCAAAGCTGACAGACTTGTTACTAAAATCGATCCGCTGACAAATCGCTCGAATAAAGGCTTCGGCTTCATGAGACGCGTGACTGATGATTGCAACTTCCCCGATCCTCAAAGATAGTCCCTCCCCAGTTCACCCACAGTAGAATTCACTTCATGCCTCATCGATTTGACAGTTAGCTCAATCGCTCCCGAATCATTAGTAAATCCGCCTTTGTCAAACGAATCTGGTTGGATTCTTTCAACCGATCTTCACGCCGTCGGCCATAGCGGCGACGGTCAGGGAGTTGCCTTTTTTCGCTGAATGGCTGCTCGGTCCGCGAATTGTCAAGCTGTGAATTTTTGAACACATTAGCGATAATCGCTGCCACCCGTTCCCGAGGCGATTTCGCCTGGGAAGCCCGTTGTTTGAGACGCGCTAAATAGTTGTCGGTATAATTGACAAAATTATCTTCCGTTTCCTCCAAATAGCCCTTCTGATAAAGCCGCTTGATAATCGCCAGCGAAGCGACATCGCTTAGCCGGCTCTGCTCGATAATATCGGAAATCTTCTTGGCTTTGTCGATGCCCGAGAGAATCTCCTTCTCCTCTTCACTTAAATCTTCATAGGAATTGACCCCGGTCCGGCCAACAAAGGTATTGAGCGGCGGCAGCCCTTTTTTAAGCTGCTCCCACTGACTCATCTCCCGCATTCCCAAAGCGATCAACTCTCTGTTCGGCTTTTGCAGCCGGCGCTCGCACGTCACCATCGTCATCTCCACCGCAAAACTGCCAGTATTCCAGCTAAACATCTTCATCAACCCCTGCTCAGGGGGAAAATTCTCCAATTTCGCATCGACCACCTCACCGTCTTTGACATATACGAAGCCTTCGCTCGAATCATGCGTCAATCTCACAATGGCCGATTTCTTGCCCAATTCCAGCGTCTGCAGCAGATCGACCAGATTCATCTCTAACAGGCTACCAGAAAAGCCTTTCTCCGGCTGAGATTGCGACTCTGTAAGCTGCGAAAGCTCAGCAAACAGGGCATCGACACGCGCAACCACCTCCTCGATAAAGAACGGCTTCGTAATATAATCATCCACTCCCAGCTCAATGCTTTTGATGCGATCGTCCACCCGCTTCTGATTGCTGATATAAACGTATGGGATCGATTTGAGGGACGGATTGGATCGGATCTCCTTGAAGAATTCATGACCATTAAATTGGGGTAGCTCGACCTCTGAAATCACCATATCGGCTGGCAGATTTTTCACCATCTCCATGGCTTTTGATCCGTCCTCCCAGCAGGTCACCTCATAACCCGCTTTTGTCAACGCGGTCCGCAGCGGAACCGTATAGCTCGGATCGTTATCAATGATCAAAATCTTCTTCATCTTCTCGAGGTCTTCCATTTCCACCACCTATCAAACCATCTGTTCCCAAAATACATTCAGCATTCCACTATCATCGAAATTCAAGCATCACTGGTGCATGTTGAAATCCTACAATATGGCGGTTTTCAAACGAATATCCTTGATAGCGGCTTTGCGCATCACTGGCTCAGAAGCCATGCGCGTTGCCGCGTTCAAGATTCTCCGGATCGACGACTTATCAACCGCATCCCAGGCGATCAGGGGGACCACCTCATCCAGCCGCAGTTGATAGCGGATCACATCCATGGTAATCTTATTCTGATCGTCGAAATTCATCACGGCTACCACGTACGGCAATTGGTAGCGCGCCGCCAATGAATGAATCAGATAAGAGCTGTACTCCCAGGTCTCAGGACGGGTACAATCAACGGCGAACAGCAAACCGCTCAGTTTGGGCTTCACCGATTCCAGGAACACATGAAACGGCTTATCCACGGAAACTGCAATGATGTGATAAGCAGTAAACCCATCGAACCGAATTTTGCCAGCATCCAACTGCATATTGCCCAGTGCCTCGATCTTGGTGGATGAAAAATGATCCTGGGTCAAAATTTCCATCAATTCATCCTTGCAATCATCGTCCACACTGATCAAGACGATATGATTTCTCGACTCCGTTGGCTCAGGCGGTGCCGCTGGCTTCTTTTCATATTGGTCCGATGCGGATGCGCGATCCGCAGTTTTGGCCCGATCGGTGAGCGAGGGAATCACACGCGGCTCGGCTTCAGCCGTCGGCTCGGCCGGCCCAGCAACTTGATCGTGACGCGCTGGGACTTCTGTCGGCATCTCAGTTTCACGCGGCGCCTTGGGCCGATCCTCCCGCGCACTGATGCTATACTGCCGAATGAACTCCTCATCCACATAAGTGACATCAGAAACATCCGTCTCCTCTAATTCAGAGTCGGCTGCGCTGGAGATCTCCTGGGTTTCAATCATCTCCGGCTCTTCAGGTGCCGTCTCTTCCTCTGGCGGAATCGGCCTCGCTTCAGCTTGATCGCTTTCGGCCCTGGGGACCATTACGGCGCGCTTCTCCTGCTCGATCCGCTCCAGGATCGGCTTGATCTCCTGCTCGATCTCTTTAAACTTTGGAATTGGTTTGCTTTCCAGTTCGAGTTCATCCACCAGATCGGCCTCCAAAGATTTACTCTCAGCCAATTCACGTTCTCGAATGCCGCTCGAACCAACCGGCTCAGATGTCAATGCGGCTCGCTGCTGAGGCAATGGCTTGGCTTCTGGCGGTATCGTTGGCTTGATAAATCCCTGATGGTATAATCTCACGATCCGCTTCAGCGCCACCAGATCATCCAGGCCGCTATCCTCGATAATTTGATCGACCTCCCGTTTGCCATCGAACAGCTTCACAAAATTGGCGATTTCACCATTTACGCGTCGTTTCTGAATCAGCATTCTAAACGTGGGCGTAATTGTAAAAGCGGTTCGCGGCGAGGACAACTGGCTGATCAATTGCTCGCGGAGTTCCAAACGCTTGATCCCATGGAGCAATAACCCCAGGTTACTCACGGAAATTTCATCCGGCACATCAATTTCCTTGAAGATCATGGTGAAATAGCCCCGATTCCAGGTAAGCATCTGATAGATCGCGGGCTCTTGTTTGATTTCACCCAGGCTCGCATTGACCACAGCGCCATCACGAAAATAGACATGCCCGGTCTTTCGACCATTGCTCAGCGTCAACACCCCGGTCTTTCGCTCCACCCCGAAGCTCTCAATTAAATCGGCCAGGGTAAGCTGATCCAGGCGACCTGAAAATTTCATATAAGCATCCAACTGCTCGCTCTTTCGTCGTTCTAATCGTCGCAGCACCATCCGAATGTGAGCTACGACCTCTTTGACATGCAGCGGCTTGACCAGGTAATCTTTCGCCCCCATTTCAAAGCCGCGCACCCGCTGCTGAATATCGCGCTGATTGGTCAAAAAGATCAGCGGGATCGACTTGGTATTGGGATCAGCCTGAAGCCGTTCCAGCAATTGAAAACCGGTCAAACCCGGCAAATTCACTTCGGTCAACACCAATTGCGGTGGGGATTGCTGAATCTCCTCCCAGGCCTTATTGCCATTGGAGGCGGTTACCACAACAAAACCCGATGCCTCAAGGTTCTCTTTGAGAATCTGCAAATTCTTGGCATCCCCATCGGCTACCAGCACTGTTGGATTCATCATACCATCTTCTCGCTATATGGATAAACTCGAACTCTCTCACCATGTTTTTGGTATTTCCAATATAATTAAAATTCAATCCTATGTCAAGCATTTTTTTGAAGCAATTCGATGCATCGCCCCCAGCAACCTACCAAAGACTTTTGCGCACGCACCCTGATAGGCCGTCTCGCTCCCAATCGCAGCCCCATGCTCGCCATAGAAAGAGAGACTCGTTTTATCCCTTCCAGCGTGACCGTTCTGTTTCAGACCAACATCAAGTGCCATCTCCCATCTGAAAATCAACAATCATTTCATCAAAGTTTATTCTTACTGATGAATCTTATCCTCACTTGCTAAGCCTCAACATGCTGAGTCAAACCACGGCTTCAATTTTCGTCCAGAAAAGAACAAAGTTAATAGCAGCCAATTTGATCCAAGAACCTCATTTCTACCCAGCGCCATCATGTTTCTATCCCATCCCAAACAGATTTCGCTCTCATACGAACTATTTTCACTGGCCATTGCGGGAGGATCAATCTCGGACAGCAAAGAAAAAAACGCGATTGGCAATCATGAGGATTTAATCGCCAAGATGAAAATTTCTCTTGTAAGATACCCAAGAAAAGCACGAAAACACACGAACAGGCGCTTTTGCCTCTCAAGATTTCGTGATGATCCTTCTATTCTGTGGCGAAAATGTCTTTATGTTTCACTGCGATGGATCATTTTAGAAATTTAGATTTGTTCAAAATTTGTCCAGGCAATCGTGCCGTTCCATGGGTTGGTTACGATGAAAATTGCCCATTAAATTCAGGCAATTCCATCGCACTTCGGATTCATTTGTTTTCTGCTTTTGGTCCAGGGCGATAGATGTAAACCGTATCGATAATTGTTTTGTAAACGAAGATGCAGTCGTAATACGTGCTATCCCCAGCAGAAAACGAGTACCAATCCCGTCGGCCTGGTTTCGATGAATCGGCAATTGTCTCAAATCGCAAGGCCGACTCATTATAATCCCACATCTCGAACATCACCGTAGTTGAATCGCGTTCCAGCTTGAGTTTCATCGGGAGGTCTTTGTAGTTCTTATCCAGGCTTCTCAATAATGATATGAAAATGTTGTAGGCTGGTTTTCGCTCGGTATAATCGCTCACCATATTCGGATCCGAGTTTTGGGCTACAATTTGAAAATTGGCTTTGAATTCCCAATTGTTCATCAAATCCTGAGCCTTCTTGGAGACGAATTCCACAAAATAGATCTCGTCTGAAGGATAGATCCGCACCAGGTCCTTGGGGCCAAAACCATTTCTCCCCACATCAATGATCTCCATCCGTGTTACTAACGTCTCAGGTATGAAGAATTCATCCATCAGCAGTTTGATAAGGCTCTGGTCAGTTATGGACATCATCGGCACGCTGATCTGGGTTACTCTGCCCTGGGCTTTGTCGATATTTTGGGCAAAAGACCATGGCGTGCTCATGAATAAAATGATAATCAAATGGACTGAAAATCCCTTCATCTTTATCTCTCCAGAATTTGCTTTATCCTTGATTGCGACAATCCCCAGAGCGGATCAGCTTCGCTTGCAGCCCTGAGATAATTGATTCATCCAAAATTTTGGCCAGCTCGTTCGATGCAACTTCTTGTTAGGGTTCGATCACGAAAAGAACCCATCTCTGCTGGCTTAACGGGTCATCATCATTTATATTTAACCGACAACTCTGACCGGTTTCATCGTCAGAAAGCTGTCGGTTATTTCAATTCATTCCTTAAACCAATGAAGCGATCAATTCAACATGAGCAAATCGTCGGCTTCGAGAGGAATCATTTGTTTAACTTGGCTTGATCCCACCATGTCAAGAAGACCTGATAGAATTCCATGGTTTTCTCTTCATTGGCTGGAAACTGGCTGGTGCTGAATGCAAATATTTCACGATCCCTGGTCCGAGAGATCGCCCCAGTTCGCAGGTAGTTGCTCTGCTTCTTAAAGCCGCTGTCAATTAGCATGCTCGATTGATTGCCCTCGATGAGGCATACCCGAATTTCTCTGCGATTTGGCTTGTACAGCAAATAGAGCTCAAATCGGCGGTCCTTATGCGAGAACGTTACTCGGGACGTGAGATCTCCGACCTCGTACATCATGAAGCTTTTCACCACAGGAATGAATTGGCTGGGATGTTTTTTCATCCATTCCATTAAGTCATCAATGATTACAGAGAGGTCTGTGCGGCTTTTCGCTTGGTCGCGGCTGATCAGTGGGATATTAAGCGGTCCCGACTCCGCAACAGGTTTATCTTGGGGAATGGCTGGACCATCAGGATTTTGAATTCTCGGCCTTTTACTCGTTGCCTCCTGATGAATTGGATTCTCATTAATTGCTACTGTTGGACCCACTTGAGTCGGCTCGACTCTTATATTCGGCAGAAGCTGCGTCGCATTGTCCCGCAAAATATCTTTAGATTGCTGTAATTGAATGGATGTCAGATCGTCGTGGATGGTGGGGGCCTCGAAATGCCTTGTCTTCGTCCACTCTGGAACAGTTTGTATGCTGCGAGGCGGTTGTTGATTGATTACCGATGTCACATCCTGCGTCAGCAAATCAACATCGGCAATTTCCGTTCGCTCCGCTTGTGCCAAGCGACCATCCTCATTCGAAACATTCGGCATCGGTATCTCATGCTTTTTGATAAGCTTGACCCGCTCGGGTGCAATTTTCGTAATATCGATCTCCTTATAGGTTCTGGTGAATTGTACATTCAACGGCGGTATCTCCGACGTCTTCAGAAAAATGTACAACAAAATGAAGAATAGCACCATCATGAGGTCGCTAATACGGCGATGATTGCTGATTTTACCTTTCAGTTCACCCCAATTGTACCGATCGATGATCCACTCCATGGCCTTATCCCCTGCTATTTTTGTTCCAGATCGATCGACGGATAGGACAACTGCTTCAGAATCTGATGTCGCTCGCAAATATCCATCACATCGACGGTGGTTTGAATCATAGTTTCTGCGTCCGGCTCGATAACCAAGATCATCTGCTTATTTCGCTTCTGATAATCATTATTGAGCTGAACCATTCTTTTTTCTAATTCAGATATCCCCTCGATTTCCGCTGGAATCCCCAGTTCGTTCAGCATGAACCGATGGTCATCACGAATGCTGAGAAACACGATCTGTTGCTCCACCTCCTTTTGCATCTGGCCATAATTAGAAGGCAACTTGATCTGGCTCTTGTTTTTCACATCGGTGATGCTTAAAAATCCGAACAGGACGATGAGCACGACATCGATGAGACGAATGATTGTTCCTGCTTTGAACATGCAATTATTCCTTGGGATAATTACAAACTACTTTTTGCTCTCCAGAATCACATCCACACCCTTTGGGATATGTAATTGATCGCACAGGTTGGCTACTGCCAGGGTATACTTGATGGGCGTATTCCAATTGGATCGGATCCGCACCCGAGTTTCAATTTTGTTTTTCAAATTCTCCGCTTGTTTGCTCTCGACATAATTCCTCAGCATGGTGAAATCCGAGATCATTTTGCTCTCATCTTCCACCAAGAATTTCCCATCGCTGGTGATCCCGACGATCAAAAGATCCTCTTTATCTGGATAAACGTAAGCCATCTGGGTGCTTTTCGGCAGTTCCAGCACACTCTTGCTGCTGATTTCACTAATAGAGATAAAGCCGAACAACAGGATCAATACCACATCGATCAGGCGAATAACTGTTGCATTTCCACTGGTCATCTTGTTCGTTCCTCCTGGTGGTTTAGCCTTGGCCCAGGGCTTCGAACTCCAATCGAGCCTTTCGAATCCCTTTAGCGGTCACCTGAACCGAATTAAACCCCGGTTTACTGCCCAGAGTAAAGTAGGCTTCGGCAATGCCATTCTCATCCGTTGTCGTGATGAAGATGTTCTTCTTCTCAGGAAAATATCCTTTTCCCTTGATGACCTTATAGGTCACTGGTAAATTGGGGACAGGATTATCGAATTTATCAACCACTCGAATCACAAAGGGATCTTTCAGCTCTTTTCCTGCGGCTGAGTTTTGGTGATTGCCAGAGACATAGATCATTCGATCTGGATCGGTGGGCTTGCCCCAGGCGCTAAAATAGATCGCTGAATTGCTGCTCTCTTTCAGCCGCACTTGCACGCGATTTTCTCCAGCAGCGCTTCCCAAAATCAATTCAGTTTGGGCCAGACCGCTGGCATCGCTGATCACCTCCTGCTGTTTGCGGCCATTGGCCAGCTTCCCATTGCCACTGACCACTTCAAATACCAGGGTCTTATTGGCAATTCCGTTGCCATTGCCGTTAGAAATCTGAACCACCAGAGGCTTCTCCAGTCGACTGTTCACCATCACCGCCTGGTTATCCCCTGAAATCGGAATCAACTTATAGTCGTTATTTCCATTACGAGGATTGGAAATCAGCGAAGAGGCCACATCAAAGATCGGCTCTTTGGATTTCAACTGACGATCCACGGCTGCAATCACCGCATCGGAGAGCTCGTATGCTGGATTTTCCACCGGCGGCCCCATTTCCGATTCATCATCTGGAATAGAATTATCCAGTGTCTGTTCCATCTGATGCAGTCTCAACCGGAATTGACCGGCCAGATCTGTCACCCGATCGATTCGTTTTCGAAAATAGCTATAGGTCTGGGTCGTAAACAGATTTAAGAACACGCTGACTACCAGTCCCATCAATGTGGTAACCAGAGCGACCCCCATTCCGCTGAGGATCTTATGTTTCTCAAGGTCACCGCCGAAAAAGGTGAGAAACATCCCCCAGACCGTGCCCAACAGCCCCAGCGCACCTGCCGTATCGGAGAAGAAAGCCATCTTGGTCTGAAACGTCTGAAATCGATTCTGCTGGATTTGCACGAAATCGACAATCTCATTGCTGAATCCCTCAGCCGATCGCCGCGTCTGATATAGATCAAGCATGTGCTTGAACAATCGGCTCAGCATGCTATCCTTATTGTTCTTGATCACGCGCATCACATCGACCAGCGTTTTACGGCGCAAATCGAGCCGCTCCAGTTCGCGAGCGTGCTGCCGATCTAACGCCAGTTCCGTAATCTTGTAGAAGATGGTCATCATCCCCAATATAAAATCTGCGATAATGATGTACCGCCAAAAACCTGCCAAAAGCGTAATGTCCCACAGCGATCGCAAATCCCGAATATTCGTCAGCAAATCGGGATTCACTCCCCTACCGCTCGCCTGCGCGGCAGTTGAGTCGCTCATCGTTGTCTGGGAGAATACGGCGAAGGTTTGGAATAGTGCCAATAGCAGCATGCTCAGAATGGCAATTAATGCAACTCGCTTGTTGATCATATCTCTGCTCCTCAAAAAATGGATGCTAATTTACGAACTTAATCTCTACGATCTCCCCCGGCTCCACAGCAGGTTTGGGCTGAGATCGAACGTCGATCTCCAACTTCCGGGAAATTTTTTGAACATAAAAAGTCTTTTCATCGCTCTGATGCCACTGTCCATCTTCATCCTGCCAGTGGATGGCATAGCTGTATAGATCAGGGCCGATCAAATTACCGTGATCATCTCTCCAGTCCCAATCAAGCCATTTGGGCACCGGTGTTTCACCAGCAAAAGTTTTAACAACTTGATGATCGCCATCTCGGATTTCCAGCCTCCATGGCCTTTGATATTTGCGCATCTTAATCGACGAAATATTAAAGCGGACCGATCTCGGTGTGAGCTGATAATTTTGTCGGCTGCTCGGTCGCTGCATATCCCGCTCAATTGCTGGTTTCGGTGCGACTCTGAGCATTGGCTGAATTTGGATGTGATCCGCTAAGAACGGGGCATGATCGATCATAAAATTGCGCAAATTCTTTGCCCGTTCCACAGCGTTCTCCTCGGGAATGAAGCGCAATGAGCCGATTCTTTTATTCAACAGGTTGTCTGCCAGCCAGGACTCGTATTTCTGCGAGTATCGCGGCGCCGTGAACCAGGCTGGTACCCGTTGATAAGTCGCCCCACCATGATCGTACAATTTCGAGACCTCCACCAACGAATCATCAAGGGCCAATTCAACTGCATTAAGGTTCTTAAGCGCGCTGCTGGGGACATCTTCGGCAATGTTATGCTGGATCTGCTGCGCCAGGATCTCCAATTTATCCGTCTCGATGGTCACAAAAAATTGAGGCTCCAGATCAAATCGTGGAAAATGCCCTTTGTCGTAGGGACTTCGCGTCAGCTTCAGCAGGTCCTCATCACGGCTCAATTGATACACAATGCTGATTTGGTGGCTGCCACTGCTCAGCCGATTGATCTCGTAAAGCGGATAATCAAAAGCATAGTCGAAGGTCAGCCGAGGCGAAACTTCAATCCGAGCTCCAAATTTCACAGCCTGCTGAACCACCCCAAATTGCAGCGCTGAGAACGCCAGCGGCCGCGCCTCTAACGACCAGTTCGCCTGCCAGTGTCCCTGCATATAATTGAAAGCGATGGAACTGGTGAACCAACGCCACGAATACCCTATCCCCCAATCGTAAACCAGCGGCAGGCGATAAACATCCGCGGAGAGGGATACATCGGGACGATTGAGATGATCGCATGAGAAGCCAATCGAAACTGTCCTCCAGGGGAACAAAATGAATCCGATACCAATGCTTTGGGCAAATTTGGTCGTTCCGGCTGCAAAGACTGGATCCCCCGGATCGACCATTTCGAAATGTCTTTGATGATAAGATTTGGTGAACAAATTATATTTTAGCCCAAAGGAGATCCGCTTGATCGGCTGCTTGGCCAATAACAACGATAAATTTGTCTGCCCGTACAAAGGCGCTGTAAAATTCTGGCCGGTCACGGCCAGGCTTAACCATCCCAGCAAATCCTCCGGCACAGAGTAACTGATATAGTTGCTCCGAAGACCCAATTCATTGCTTTTTAAAAAACCCAACTGGTAAACCTTCATGCCCACCGTTACCCGGTGAGGGTGAAATGGAGCCACTGCTGGGTTAATAAACAGCGTTTCCACGGTGTAGCTGTGGGACGGATCACCAGATATCAAATTTTGGGCAGAAACGGCTGATATCCTCAGCAATAGGACCACGGCCATCGCTAGCAAAACCCAACATGCCTTCCCTTTTGTCCGCTCCTTCTCCATCGCCCTTTGTCCTAACAAATTGATAGCCTCCTCGATGTTACGCTGTATTGGTGATACGACTTCGTCTGAAGAATAATAGATCGGCCGTTGCTGCCTCCCCGCTCGTGCCCTTTTTCCACCATAGCAACCATTAGCGCCGCTCGATTCATCATCATGACTGAAATTCAATCTGAACCCATGCCGATTCGTTCAGATCGCCCCAGCCGGACTTGCCCTGATTATCGCGCCGCGAACCCATGGATCGATGCAATTCGATTTTGGTGCAATACTTCTCATGCGAATGACCAGTCGAAATTTGATGCGAGTGATTTTTTGGCCGCATGCTAATTAAGTTGCATCTGAAATTCTAATTTGAAAAATTGCATTTCAAGATGCCTACGAACCACACGAAAATACACCAAAAGAGTTTTTGGTCTTTGAATCGTGTGTCATGCCGTGTATTTCATAGGCAAAGAATTTTAATCTTCAATCTTCATGGTTCATTTTAGAAATTTGGATCGCAATTCATCGGTCATGTTGAAGCGTTACTTGCCGAAATAATCCGCATATAAAACACAGGGTTGCTTCGTCGCTCCGCACCTCGCAATCACTGCTGAATTCCAAAGTCAAAAATGTTGGCCAAAAAACGAATAAAATGATTCTCAATTACCGTTTCAACACAATGTCATTGCGAGCGAAGCGAAGCAATCTCTTTTTAACAGATTGCTTATCCCTTTGCGCCTGGCAATGACGGCTGATTTCCAAATTTATGCGTTTTCGCCAAGACAATCGCTTACCATTTCGTGCTTAGAGGGACCTTTGATATTCATGGGCCATTTCTATTGGCCAATCTGCTATCGCGCCAATACCACATAACCATGGGCAATAATTCGATCTTGATCCTCCAACACAAAGAGATAAACACCAGGCTGCGCAGGATTCCCATAGCGATCGTTCCCATCCCAGAGAAATTCATATCCCTGACATTCCCTTGTGGTTTTTATCATGCGACCTGAGATATCGAATAGCTTCAGTACTGGGGCGACCACGCCCAATTTTTCGAAATTAAAACTCACCCGGTCATTAAAGCCATCCTCGTTCGGGGTAAATGGATTGGGCCGGACCACCAGTTCGCCCTCATATACATCGATGCCCACCACCGCCTGATTATTGTCCTCATTGGATTCTTTGATGATATTGTTCGGATCGACCATCAATTTGATCTGATGAAACGCACGATCATTGAAGCTGAGCGTTCGTTCGATTGGGAAACTGCCTGGAAATCCCGATACCCGAACAACCGTATCGCAAATGACCCGCTCGTTATCCCAAATGACGATTTGAACCGGATCGATGATCGGCGCAGTATGCCATTCGATGAGTGCCTCCAGTCGTACGGGCTGATGCACCATGACCCTCTTTTCGCTCAACGTGAATGACTGAATGAGCAGATCAGGATAGACATCCTTGATATAGAAACTAAATTGGTCCTGCTTCATCCGATTGCTGGGATGCGAGAGATCTGCCGCATCGATGGTGACATCCACGCGCTGCCCAGGCCGAAAACCAGTCGGATCGGTGTAGCTGAGCCGATAAGCCTTTGGCGAACCAGTAATGGTCGGGGAAACTGCCATCCCCATCACCGTCATTCGGAGCGAATCTTTGGCAACGCCAGCGACATCGTCCTGGATTTCCACAAGGATCTCAGGATTGAAGTCGACTCCTCGGGCATCGGGCGCCGGCACTCGCAGGGTAATATATGGCGGCTCCCGATCTTCGGTCGTATAAAACACGAATAGGCTATCTCGAATCCGGTTCGCTGGTTTGGCCAGATCGCTGCCAGTGATCTCCCATTGCAATTGTTGATTGTATAAGAACGCCCTGTCTGGCACAAAACGCCATTGATAGCTGCTGCGATCGCCACTGATCTGCGGCGTCACGGTCTGACCTTGAAATTTGAATCGAAGCGAGCTTAAATCCACCCCGGTGTGTTTATCCCGAATCAGCGCTTCGAATTCTGCATCCAGTGGAATATGCGAACCAGGCGGCCCTGGCTTGATCCAGACGATCTCTGGTGGCAGCCGATCGAACACCGTGGTAAATTCGCAGCTATCGGTTTTCATTACATTGGGGCCATCCTTGGCCAGATCCTGAGCGTCCACTTCGATAAGCACATGCTGGCCATACTCGAATGGCACTACGGGGCGATATTCCACCCGATAATCCAGGACCGTGCCGCTCAGCTCTCGGGGGACAAGCTGGCCATTCACGCGCACCCGGATGGAAGCGCTATCAACGCCGCTGAGATCATCTTTGACATGGAACGAGATGACACAATCGACCGGCACCTCAAGCTCCCCCTTGCCCGGCCGGTAGAGCGTCACATAAGGTGGAGTTAAATCTTTTTCTCGCATGATCCGAAATCGATAGCGGCAGGTATCGGCCGCATTGGGAGGATCACTTTGATCTTCAGCATAGATCTTCACCTCGATCCATTCTAAATAATTCCTCGGCTGAAAGAATTGATAGCTGATCTGATAATCTTTGCCCTGGGCTTCCTGGACAAAATCAACCAGCGCTCCATTGATCCACATTTTGATCGAACCAGCATTCACGCCAGCCCGATCATCGCTGATTTTGGCCCTTACCACGGGGGTGGGATTCACCGTGGTATCGCCAGGCATCGGCGCCAACGGCGTAATGATTGGTGGCTGCGTATCGATTTCGGTTTTGAACCAAAATTCGAACGGCTGCATGCTATTCGGCTGCCGCGCTCGATCGCGGGCGTTGAGAACCACATGCAAGCTATCATTGTAGCGAAATCGTTTGGTCGGCCGATAATTGATCCAATAATCGCTGGAATCTCCCTTCAATTCTGTCTGCACCTTAACGCTGTTAACCATCAATTGAATCGAACTACGATCCACCCCGGTAAAATCATCCACCAGCTCGATCACAATACTGGTATCTGGCTTCACATCCCGCGATTCATGCAGCGGCGCATAGTATTTCACCCACGGCGCTAAAGAATCCCGTGCAATGATAAAATAGAAACTGGAATCCAAAGAATTGGATGGCCTCACCAAATCAGCGGCCCGAATTCGTACCGACACAGAATCCATTTCTTTGAATGCCGGCCAGAACCGATAGCGCACCGAGTAGGCTGATGGTGTCCCATCTATCTGAGGTTCCACTGAACGGCCATTGATCACGAGCTTCAATGAATCTTTGTCGACCCCGGATTGTTGATCGGCTACGGTAAAGCTGAGAACCGTATCGGCCGGGATTTGGCGCGCCTGGTGCTGCGGATAGAGATCAATGATCTGCGGCGGCGTAAGGTCTCTTATGACATAAAACCGATACGAATCTGGCTTCATGAAATTGGGCGTGAAGGCCAGATCTGCCGCCCGGATCACGACGGAAACAGTATCGTTATAACCGAAATCTGTGTCTGGATCATACATCATGGTAAATCGCTCAATGGTCCCTGTGATCTTTGGCTTCACGCGCTTGCCATTCACTTCCATTTCGAGCGAAGTGCTATCGACCCCCATATAATCATCCACCACATCGACCTGAATATTGGTATTAAGCGGGACATCGATCGCACCGGGCGCTGGCCGGTGGTTTTCTGTGTACGGGGGCACCTTGTCTGGATACATCTCCCCCAATCCAATATAGGTGCACACAATATGGACCTTGCCGGGCGGCACGGTCACAGGATACCACCACATCGCGACCGCGCTATCGTGCACAATCCCCAATTCACCATTAGTATCATAATGCCATTTCGATTTAAAAATGTTGCTCCAGTTGGCGATCACAAATCGATTCGGTGGAGTAGCTCCATACCCTTTGATGGTCCCCTGGGCTGAGAATAACACTTTCCGCTGCTGCCCCTCAATGGCGATCCACCAATTGGGGACGCTCGCACCGCTAAAATCCTGTTCAAACCCTGTGAAAGGATAGTTGGAAGTGCGGATTAAAGCACTGTCGTTCTGCCCCAGCATGGTATCGAATAGCACCCGAAGGCCCACCTGATGGGGAATATTATCATTATTGATGATGACGTATTGAAGTTGAGCTGTATCCTCATATTTGGTCTCAGACCACTCACTGACCACCAGCGATACCTTTTGCTTGATCTCAATATTTCCATAACCCCAGCTTCGTTCAATACTCTTATTGTCTCTGGTGATATAGGGATCATCTAACAGTCTCCCTTCCTGGCTCCCATAGATTGCCTCTTTGCCGTCGATCTGGACAGTAGTAAATGACGTATAGGGATGCGGATGCCCAAATAAAATTGGCTTGTTATTATCATAAGGCGTGACAGGTAATCCCCCGGTAATTCCCTGTGTGAAATTCGTGCCAGGGTAACGATCGCTCACCGCAATTTCGATGAAATCGTTTCTGAGTTCGACCCGTTTCACAGGCTTCAAGCTGAAATTGATGCTCCAGGTCGTATCCTGACCTTTCACGACCACGGGCTTTGCCTCCTGCGGGGTGATTGCATTCTGATAGTATTCATTGTGGTAGCGCAGTGGATCCACGCTATAAATCTGAACACGATAGGTGCCAGGTCGTAAGCCGGCCGCGCAATAATATCCCCGCGAGTTGGTGAAGCATTCCGAGCTCCATTCCCCGTTCTCCCAGTTGTTCACCACGACCCATGCATTGGCCACTGGCGGACGATCTGGCTCATCTCCTAACACCAGGCCAGCGATAGCGCCGCCCTTTTGCAGATAGAAATTCACATTGGCACTGGTATCCCCAACAGTCACTTCAATGGCCTGGGCACTATCCTGAGTGCTCACCTGCGGGTAATAGGTTATCATATAGCCGCTCGGCAGCGCTGAGGCTTTCACGATATGCGGTCCAGATGGCAGCGCTGGGCTGATATAGCTGCCATCGGATTTGCCATCGATAAAACCGCGCAAGCTATAAGTCCGGGCATCGAAAAAACCGATGGAACAATTTTGAGTGATCGGCTTTCCTGAGGCATCGAAGATGCGGCCAGCGATAAATCCCCCTCGATCCAAATAAAAATCGACACCACTCACATGCTGATTATTGTTGATCTTGATCAGCGTGGCCTCGGATTTTTCCAGAACGTTTTTATAGTAATAATTCAAATAACCAGCTTTGTTCTGGACGCGGACAAAATATTGCCCAACCGGCAGATCGGGAATCTCATAGCTGCCATCTTCTCTGGAATAGGTGAGGCGTTGAAAGTAGGGCCCTGTAAAGGCAATGGCGCGTACTTCTACTTTCGCCAGTGGCTCGTGAGAGGAATTATAAATGTGGCCAGAAATGCTACCATTTTCAATCGTTGCTGCATGTGCTATTCCGCAATAGCCCAATATTGAACACAAAGCAATCGTGTAAACCATCATCCGGCGTTGTCGTGCCCGTTGCCAATCCATGCTTCCACCTGCTGTTGCAATACCTGGTTGTCCCTTCACCCTTATTGGTCTCTGAACGAAAAGCGTGCTGTGTGACATCATCCCGTGGATAAAATGGTAGGATGATCGCCAAAATGGTCCCTGCTGTTACAATCTCGCCTGCTCAATCTGATCGTTTTGTTTGAGCCTGATCAAATTGTGAATCATGAGGATTGGAGAAATTCGTAGCGCGTTCACCATAAAGACAAATTCAAAGTAAAAAATCAAACCGGAAAAATCAAGTCCTTTTGGGTCGCGATACCAGAAATCATCGAAACAGCGATTACATTTTGGGAATCGACATCGCATCCAATGGACATATAAAAGACCGTCCCAATTTGAAAGCGCTCTTTTGCCTTAGAAAGATCGATTCATCAGAAAAAAATCGAATTTGTCCTGCCAGTGATCGGGCTGCTACTGGTTAAAATTTGACCACATGATTGGTTCAAATCCGCGACTTTCGACCAAAACAACTGCAATATTCGGTCGTCAACCTTGCGGTTTATGTAGTTTTCCTGATAATTGAGCTTCGCTCCCAGTAGATCATTGCTGATGGTTGGATGTCCCTCACTTTTTAGCGGAATAGATGACTGGTAAACCGCATTAACGATCTGCACCAATCTGAATATCGAGTGCAGGACGATGTCCCCAAAAACTGTCTGAAACCTGATCTGGAGGCAAAATGGCGAAATCGACCAGTCAAAAAAGCAAAAATCGCCCCGTAAATTAGCTGGCATTGCACCGCCTGGATTTGAATTTCCTTTTTTGCTCAACCCAAGAAAATCGGAATTTTTGGTAGAACACCAGATGCCACATGATCCCCCAACATCGCGTTTAACTAAGCCTTGCTGAGTCGCGCTTGGGGGACTTATCAAGCACAGATCGCTCGGAGAATCAAAAGCGATGCCATCGTTTTGCGATCATGAATCCCTTTTATATGGCTTCGCCAATCTGGAAAAAAGTCAGCGTCCCTTGGCATTGCGAAGCTGCACTTCACCGACCCCAGTGGTCAATATTTGGCCGCCTTGCTTTTCTCCACCTCCCTACTGGTTCCCCAATACACCCGATCCAGGGCTCTATTCGCATTTATTCAGCCGCTTAATGCTCCGTTTCAGCAATAATCGTCCCAAGACTTGCAATTTCCATGCCGATGATCGTAAAATGCTAATTGATGCTCGCCTGGTTCATGTTTGATCAAAACTTGATTTGCTCACTGCTTGTATGAGAAGATGTATTGAAGACTGGAGAGGAATGATATTACGATCCATCATGCCAATCACTGCTGCATACTCCATCAAACAATATTGAAATTGAAAAGGGTTTGGAGGATAATGTTTGAAAGTCTTTTTACAATTTTTTCTCGATGAAGCCGAATTAGCGGGCTACATGCATGGTTATCGATAGCGAACTGAGGGTAATTTGAACAACTGTTCGAAAATCATTCAGAAATTTCACAACTGTGGGTCGAAACGGATGCAATCGTGTCGTGCACAGCTACGAGTTTCGATCGAGACAGCATTCGAGAAGATTCATTCATGGATGCATTTTCGAACCGCTCCCCCTTCAGCTCCTGGACAAATAGTGACCGCTGATCAACACTCATTGATCCACGTGCCCGTTTGAATTGCACCTGAAATTCTAATGAAGATTTAATTTTAAAAACGCTCAAGGAACACACGAAAACATATCGAAATCATTTTTCGTTTTTCTTCTTTAGCTTCTTTCGGTCTTTTTCGTGGGCATAGAATCTTTTTATTCCGCTGCCGCGGTTCGTTTTAGAATTTTAGGTTTCAGAGAATCCGCGCTATTTTCCTCATGAGCGATCGTGCCATGAATCTTTCTGATGTTCCCTGCTATTGATCGATGCTTTTATTTATGATGCTCGACCCATAAAAGATTTTTGCAAGCGCAGTTATTGAATGCAATTTCAAACCAATGGACATTCAATGGGAATCCATCCATCAATTGGGGCATTCCAGTTGAGCGAAAGTCGTAGAGTTTGCATTTCAATAATGTCCAATGAGCGGCATCCTCTTCCCTATCGCATCAGCATCATTTTCACCAATACCTGGGACCCTCCAGCGGTTATTCGGCAGAAATAGAGGCCACTGGTCAAATCCGAGGCGTCGAAAACCAGCACATGCCACCCGGCGGTTCTCTGTTCATCGACTAAATCCCGTACCACCTGCCCGCGCAAATTGTGCACACGAATGCGCACATGATCGGCCCGAGCCAGCCAGTAGCGAATTGCCGTGGAGGAATTGAATGGATTCGGATAGCAGTTCGCCAATAAGAACGCATCTGGTTGATAATTTCCCTGCAATGGCTCAATGGCACTGGCGCTATTCGGGTCATAAGATACGATCCGTACAGCATCCGCGACGATATAGGTCCCGATGGTCCCCGCATTGGAGACAATGATCGCGTCGCTGGAATCGCCCGACAACGAGTAGGTACCGATGCGGTTCCATTTCGAGCCATTGGTTGATTGATCCAGGCGCACGGTATCGGCGCCGCTGGCATGGAGCACGATGAATGGGGTGTTCTTGCAGCGATTGGACGCCGCCACCCACCAGGCAAATAGCTCATAGCGCGCTGCCGCGGGAACGTTCAAGCTGAATTTCGCATAGCGATCGCCCGTGCCAATATTGTTCAACATCGATGGCGTGCTGCCCCAATAGCCAGCATTGGCCGTGGGGAACCAGCCCAATCCGACCAGCGAACATTCGGGATCAGCCGTGTCGATGATCTTCTCATAATAGATCGTCTTGGGAAACGCCAGCGAATCCGCGTGAACCACGGCCAGAATGCTCGGCACCGGCCGCATGTAGGTTCCGCCTTCGGGCCGATTGATCAATTGATTGCCGATGGCCATCTGGGTGGAGCCGCCGCCATCTAAGTTCATGGCTTCGACGCAGCCCAGTTCGACCAGCATCTGCGCCAGTTCGGGCAAGGTAACGCCTTCGCTGGCCGCCTGTCGTCCATCCACCACCAGCAAAATGGCGTGATTGTCGGCTGTCACGCCCGCAGCCGTCCTCGGATTTTTGGTGGCATAGCCGATGCCCGATTCCCAGAACACCTCCTCGTCGTGGGAGATGGAAACGACCCCATTTTTCACCAGCGTGGGACCACCGCCGATTCCCGTCAGCAATTTCTCATACGGCCTGCCCTGGGATTTGGTGGGAATCGGCGCGGGATTGCCTGGCGCATTGGGCGTGGGCTGATCGAACACGTAGATATCCTCCACCCGACTGCCGAAGTGATAGATCCAATCCACGGACAGCATCCGCTCCGTGGTGAGGCCGAAAAAGCTGCGGGTGACGGGATAGGCCACGCCGCCCCGCGAGATGGCGCTGAGGTTCTGCGCCATCACCTCGCCAGGATAGACCACGGTCGAGTACGAGGTAGAACCATTCAAATCGAAATAGCCGCCGTTCACCGCGGCGATGGCGCCCACCCGCTGCACGAACGGCGCCACGCCCTCTTTGCCGCCTGGCGCCTGGGACAGATACGACCGAACCGCGATCTTCTGTTGCTGCAAATCCACCCGCAGATACCAGGCTTTCAGTGGCGGCGATTTTTGTTCGCCCTGGTAAATCTTAACCCCTTCGGACAGGGTGAATTGGGCGGTGATGTCGGTCCAGGTGAGGGATTGGGAGAAGAGGGAGGAGATGAAAAATAGTGATACGAATAGAAGAATGATTGATTTTTTCATGATGATAGTCTCACGATATTTCATTGATACAGGAACTATTTTCTCCAACGGATAGAAACAACCCAACGGATGAAATTCCAAATGACAAATCCCAAATCCCATATCCCCCATCCCAATTTTCAGATTTTTAGATTTGTAATTTTGAAATTGAATATTGAATTTTATTTGTATTTTGTCTTTTGAGATTTGGAATTTTTTCCAATCCCCCTCAATGGTCACTGCTCACTGATTACTGATCACTGCTTACTGATTACTGCTCACTGCTCACTCCTTAAATCTCCCCCAGCTCCCTCCGACACCGCTCCGCCGCAGCGCTATTTCCCGCCCGCTCGAAGTAATCCGCGGCCTTTTGCAGACAGGCGCGCTGGCGGTCTTTATATTTTTTGGGGGGATAGCCCAGCGCCTGCCATGTTAAAAATAACGCAGCATTGAAATAGTGAGGCAAGGATTCCAGATAGCCGATGGCCTGCTCGAATAGCTTTTCGCCCTGCTCGATGTTGTTTTCGGCAAACAGCAGCCGCGCCAGACTCGCCTGAGCGCCCGCCACACTAAATCGATCACCAAGTGCCTGGTACAAAGCCAGGGCCTGGTTATAATAGCCCCGCGCCGACTCATTATCACTCATCCGAAAACTCAAATCCCCTAAACTCTTTAGACAATTGGCTTCGCCCAACTGAGCCCCCAGGCCGCGATACAACGGCAAGGCCTGCTCCCAATAGCCACGCGCCGACTCATTATCACTCATCAGAAAACTCAAATCCCCTAAACTCTTTAGACAATTGGCTTCGCCCAACTGAGACCCCAGGCCGCGATACAACGGCAAGGCCTGCTCCCAATAGCCACGCGCCGACTCATTATCACTCATCCGAAAACTCAAATACCCTAAACGATAGAGACAATTGGCTTCGCCCGTTTTGGACCCGACCCGCCGCGCTGCAGCCAGACCTTTGCTCAGATACTCGATCCCCACCCTGCACAGGCCGTTCCAACCATAAAGATAATTGCAATGGTTCACCATCTGCCACAATCGTTCACCAGACTGAGCATCGGTTCGGGACCAAAGCAAATCCGCCGCCGCATGAAAATTGGGATATTGCGCGGCAAATCGGCGCAGCGAGTCTTTACCCCGATCCGCCATGATATCTTCATGCCACGCCTGGGCTTTGGCCTCGTGATAGCGGATGAACGCTTCGGTCCAGTCGTTCCGCTGGGCTCGTTCGCTCAATCGGGCGGCTGCATAGGCGCGCACGGGCCGCAATAGCCTGTATTGCTCGTCCATTCGCAATGCCAGGTGCTTGCGGGTCAACAAAAAGGCGGCGTTGCGCCAATCCTGGCCATAAACTGCCGCAATGGCTTCGCTATCTGCACCAGCAGGAAACAGCGACAGCACGGCAAAGAGGTCGCGGGCAGGTTCGGAGAGCGTCTCATAAGATAGCGTTAAGGATAGGTTCACGCTACGGGTGCGGTCCAGCTCATGGTCTTTCCGTAAGGGATCGCGCAACAGGTCGGTTCGGCGCTGGTCCCATTCCTGGCGCAGCTCGGCCAGGGTAAGATCGGGCAATAGTTCGGCGCAGAGGCAAATGGCCAGGGGATAGCCCTCGAATTGTTCCAATAAATAGCGCAGATGAATGTGATCCTTAGCCGCAATGACATAGCCTCGATCCTCGGCAATGGCGCGGAACAGCGCTTCGGCATCGGCATCGGACATGCGGTCCAGGTCGTACAATCTTTCGCCAGGGATGGATAGCGCCTCACGGCTGGTGGTAAGCAAGAGTGGCAGATCGGTCTTGGCGCGCAGGGTTTCGGTCATGGCCTGGAACGCTGCTCGGTCATGGTGCAAAACCGTTTCGGCATTGTCGAACAGCAGCAATAATTTTTTGCCCTGGAGGAAGGGGACGAGGTGATCGATGCTATCGATGGCCTGGCTCTGCAAGCCCAGCTTTCCGATGAGGGTGCCCAGCACGGCTGCCGCGGAACTGGCCGCTCCACAATCGACAGTGAGCACGCCATCGCTGAAGCGGGGATTACCGCTCAGCCGCTGCGCCACCCTGCACGCCAGCGCGGTCTTGCCGATGCCGCCCAGACCCGTGACCGTGACAATGGCTTCGTTGAGCACCAGGGCTTCCAGCTCAGCCAGCTCGTCTTTGCGGCCGATGAACCGCAGCGGTGCGGGCAGATCGCAAATTGGCGGCCGTTCGCCTGCGCGATGTTCGATGAAAAATTCCTGGAGAAATTCCTGCAGGTCTTTTTTCAATTGCCTGCCGAAATCTCTGGCATCCTTGGGCTCGTACCAGAAACGGCCTTGTTTGAAGTCACCGACCTCGCGGGCAAATTCTGCCTGCTGCGGCTCTTTATCGCCTTTTATGTTATACACAAAGATGAGCCGATTGTTCACCAGTGCGGTCTGGTACTCAAATTTAGTGACCGAGGTGCCGTCCTCGAATTCAAACCCGAAGCGGCGGCCCAGCACCAGCACGTAAATATCGCTGCTTTTGATCTTTTTGCTCAGCGTGGCCTGACTGGACATGGGATAAGCGCCCATAGTGCGCTCGGACATGATCGGCTCCATGCCCAGGCTACGGATAGCCTTTTCGGCCGCATCCCGCTCGGCGTTCATATCGTAAATGGTGGAGCTGACGAAGACTTTGATGGCTGGCATGGTTGATCCCAATTTAAGCTTTTTCCGTGAGAATAGTCTTTTTCATTTTACTGTGTAAGCTTTAATTTAGCAGCTCAATGAATTCTTCCACCGTTAATTCCGCCTGTTCGATAATGCTCAACACAGTTCCCTTCTTTAAGTCGTGTGAGTGAATCGGAACAGTAACTCGCAGATGATCTTTCTTGAAAATTTTGTGACTTCCCTTTTGCTGATGCTCTACAAAGCCAGACTTCTCCAGAGCTCGGATAATTTCTCTGCTTTTAAGCGACGGCAGCCTGGACATAGGGTGCCTCGATTTCAACAATGAGATGATTTTCGTCGGGAATGGGAAGGCCGTCCGCTTGTAGGCTCTCCAGGTAAAGCGCTATGGCTTCTTTTATATTTGCCAGCGCTTCATCGTAACTATCTCCCTCTGAGATACAGCCTGGTAAAGCGGGAACGGTTACCGTATAGCCACCTTCTTCCTGAGGATCGAAGATGACTTTATAATATTTTTTGATCATTTGTTGTCCCTCTAATTTGGATTGCTGGTACTGATTTTAGTTTATCAGCAGTTCAAATTAAAAATCTTCTTGTTTCAGAAAATTTACTTTAAACAGCCTCTGCCAATTGAACATTTTCCAACTCAACGGCTGGCAATATCCCTTTGCCAAGCACCTGTTTGGCATCAAGTATTTCAATCCCAACCAGCGTTTCGCCAGGACCAATGTTCAGGGCAATTTCTTCATTTAACCGAACGGTGCGGCATTCGTGTTTGCCCTCGATCAGACGAATATAGAGGGCATCTATTTCTGGGTCATAGCTTATTTTCATACTATTCTTCTCCAACTAAAAATAAAAAGTATAAACAGTAATGACCACTAGTTCTTCTCTCTCTTCCTTTATTACAGGAGCGACCTGCTTAATTGCATAAAAGTTACCCTGCCAAAAATCATTGTAATCAAAGTTGAATCGATATTGTTCTCTGCCATGTTTTGCAGGTTCATGTGCCCCATCTCGAATGGCTTTTATAACTTCAGCTTCGGTTGCACCGCGCTCGCTGCACTGCTCTTTGGCATGTTTTGTCATACGAATGGGTTTCATTTAAATTATAACCTTGAATTCAGGTTCTACATCAAGATTCTAAATTCCTCAGAAATTTTTCAATAGTCCAGTTAGCATCCCTTGCTAATTCTGCTATCGATGAATTGAGATTTTTAAAATATCAGTAAATCGATCACATGCTGAATATGACAATAAAATCTTCTTGTTTCACATTGATTATTTTCATATCTTAATATAGCCAAATTTTTTTGAATGTCAAGCCAAATCTACTGATTTCATCGCTCCAAGCGATGGAATCAGTATCAGGAGGGAGCATGAAAAAATATCTTCTCATCTTACTGACTTTCATTCTTTCAAACGCAGTTCAATTTATCTCGCTCTGGGCCAAGTCCCCCACGATTTACGTGGTCACCCGCAGCACCAAAGTCTTTCGGCTGGCGAACAAAGACAACCCGACGGTGGGACTTTTTTCCACCAGCGACAAAGGCAAAACCTGGCAGCATTACGGCTGGAAATACATCAAGTGCTTTTCCGTCTCCCTGGCCAGGCTGAAGGATCGCCAGGTGTTCTACCTCTCCTGCGGCAATGGCGTCCACCGATCCACCGACGGCGGAAAGAACTGGGTCATCACCACAGGCTGGAACATCACCGAATGCCTGAAGACCGCCATCGATCCATCCAATCCCGATGTTGTGTATGCAGCCACAGCCTACGGCATCTTCAAAACCACAGATGGCGGTCAGACCTGGGGCGAGAAAAACAGGGGCTTGACCAGCACCTTCACACCGACGGTGGTGATCGATCCGAAAGATCACAATCTGCTCTTTTGCGCTACCGAAGCGGGCGTGCATCGCAGTCGGGATGGCGGCGAAAACTGGGAGCCCATCGGCCTGCTGGGGCTGGGCATTCGCACGCTGATCCAGCATCCTGCCCAGCCGAACCTGCTGGCTGCAGGTACCGAGGACGACGGCGTTTTTCTGTCCGAAGATTATGGCAGGACCTGGCAGCAGAAAATCAACGGCCTGACGCATCGCACGGTTTATGCCCTGGCCTTTGCCCCGCAAAATCCAGCCATCCTGTATGCGGGCACGTTTCGGGGCGGCATTTTCAAGAGCACGGACAGGGGCGAAAATTGGCAGGCAGTCAATAGCGGCCTGCGGGTGTTGGACATCCATGCCCTGCTGGTGGATCCCAGCGACCCCAATACCATCTACGCAGGCACACTGGACGATGGCCTCTGGCTCAGCGAAAACGGCGGCGCCAGTTGGCGATTTATTGGGCTGGAGACCAGCCAGGTGTGGGACCTGACTGTAGGGCAAATTGGCAATTTGCCCTGACAAATTTGGTCTCAGAATTGAAAGGTCTCAGAAATAACAGATTTTTTTCAGCGACCTTTCGTTTCTGAGACCAATTATCAGAAACGCTTTCAAAGCTTTTGAAGCGTTGGAAGGATCTGAAATCATGATTAGCACACGGATGACACAGATAACGCGGATTTGCGCTGATAAAACCAGTTCAACAATCCGCGAAGATCAGTGTCATCTTTTTTGGTCTCAGAATTGAAAGGTCACAGAATTTTTTTTATGAGCCCTTTCATTTATAAGAACAAATAGCTGAAATCAGAAATCTTTTTCTGAGGCCTTTCATTTCTGAGACCAATTTACAACCATAGCAATGAAATCCCACAGAAAAAAAGTCGATTCTGTGGGATAACATTTCTGTGGGAGAATGCATTTTAAAACGAACTGAATCAGAACATGAGGAATGTTTATCATGAACCTTTTAGTCAAAGTCCTATCATTAATCTTCGTTTTCCTTTTTCTGAATGCCACCACTTCATCTGCAATTGACACTGGCTACCACCAGCGCATCCAGCAGGTACTGGCCTGGGCGGATACGGTGCAGACCGATAATTTCATCATCGCCGCCGCCAAAATCCGCAATCCCATGACCCGATCGGATGGGCTAAAGATGTTCGAGCGAACTTTGCAGAAAAGCCAGAACGTCCCCGTCGGCATGTTCAATTTCTTTCAGCTCATGGTCGGCTACCTGGCCGCTCAGGAGCAGATGCCGCCAGCACTCAAACAGCAGGTGCGGGACTTCATCGGCAGCGGCAAGTTCTATCGCGGGGACACCGAAAACCACCTGACCATGTACTACATGGGCCTCTATCTGGCCGCGCAGACGTTCACCGACCTGCCCGCCCATAAATGGTACAATGGTAAATCCGCCGCCCAAAACATGCAGGAGGCCCAGGGCTGGTTCGATTATTGGATGAAGATCACCACCACCATTGGCCAGGGCGAATTCGACTCGCCGACCTATATGGCCGTCTTTCTGGCGCCCATGTTCGGCCTGTACCAGTTCGCTACGGATCCCGCCATGAAGCAGAAGGCGCTGATCATGCTCCACTGGCTGATCGCGGATTTTGCCGTCGAGCATCTCAATGGCATCTATGTCGGCGCTCACAGCCGCGACTATCCCGACCGCGTGGTCACCCCGCGGCGCAAGGATTCCGAGATGACCTATTGGGCCTGGCTCCTGTTCGGCCAGATGGATATGCGATTCAATTACACGCTGTTGACCGCCGCGCTGAGCGATTTCGAGCTGCCCGAAATTTTGTACCAGATCGCCACCGATCGCAGCCAGCCGTACGTCCACACCGAGACCAAGCGGGTGCGCAACATCATCCGACTCGGCGATCAGCGCAATCCACCTGTTTACAAATACACCTACATGACCCAGGACTACGCGCTCGGCTCCATGATGGGCGGCATCTTGCAGCCGATCCAGCAGCACACCTGGGACGTGACCTACGTGACCGATAGCCCCTACATGCGGATTTTCACGGTGCATCCCTACATCGGCGCACCCGATCTGGGCATGTTCTTTCCCGAGGAGATGAAATTTGCCTTCGACGAAGTCTCCCGCGCCCATACCTATTATGGCAGCGAAAACAAATGGTCAGCCACCTCACCGTACGAGCAGACGTTTCAGCATCAGAACGCGCTGATCGTTTTGTATAACATCCCCAAAGGCGAACGGTACGAGCACATCAATGGATTCTTCCCCAAAGATCTGGCTCGCCGTGAGGTCGATCCCTCGGGCTGGATTTTCTGCCAGGGCGGGAAAGCCTACATCGCCTATTTCCCGCTCCAGCCCTACCAATGGATCGAGGAGAAGGACTGCTTTCGCTTGCGCAGTTATGAGTTGAAAAACGGCTGCGTGGTGGAAGTGGCGCAGCAGGACGAATATCCCTCATTTGAAGCGTTCAAAGCGCAGATCAAAAAGAACACCCTGGTGCATGACACGTTCGACCGCACGCTAATGGTCAGCTACACCACCTCTGCGGGCGATGTGATGACCTTCCAGTACGGCGGCGCCCGACGCTTGAACGGCCAGCCCGTCGATTTTGCCGACTACAAGCTGTTCCGCGGCCCGTTTCTCAATGCCGAGGTGGGCAGCCAAAAATTAGAAATCAAATATCATGAGAAAGGAATGGTGTTGGATATGAGCCAACCAACAGGTGAAATTCTCCCCCTCTATGTCTGCAAAAAAATCAACAGCGACTTTCCGCTCACGGGCAAACTGGATCACCCGCTCTGGCAGCAGTCAGTTCCCGTGCCCCTGGTTGATGCCATCACGGGGAAGCCAGGTCGTTATAAAACCGAGGTTCATCTGCTTTACAGCGACAATTACCTCTATGTGGGATTCTATTGCGAAGACGATTACATCTGGGGCACGGTCACCGAGCGCGACGGCCCGATCTACGATGAGGAATGCATCGAGGTGTTTCTCAATCCTGCGGATACGAAACATCAATATTACGAAATCAATTTGAGTCCCAACAACGTGGTGTACGACGCCAACGTGCTGAACAGCCGCACGCCTGAAAATGCCTTTGGCAAGTTCGTGGCGCAGCCGCAGTGGTATCTCGAAAATTTAAAAACCGCGGTCTGGATCAATGGCAAGCTGAATGAACCAGGCGCGGCCAAAAGCTGGACCGCCGAATACGCGATCCCGCTGGCTGATCTCTATGATGCGCCGAATATTCCACCGAAGGCTGGCGATACCTGGCGCGTCAATTTCTACCGCATCGATTCACCGCAAAAGGATCAGCGAGAGCATTACGCCTGGAGCCCCACAGGTCGGGCGGCGTTTCATTTGCCGTGGAAGTTTGGGTATTTGCGGTTTGGGGAGTAGCATGAACCTGACCGTCACCTTGGAGGCTGATCGTTACCTATATCTTTTATTAGAACGCGGATGACACGGATAACGCGGATTTTCGCGGGTTATTTCTTTCAACTATACAATGACAGCAAATATAAAAATCAAATATCCTAATTGGATAAATTTTGTTAAACAAAAATCCGTGTAAATCCGTTAAATCCGCGTCCTCCGCGTTCTATTTCGGCTTTCATTTTGTCCCTTATAACTTGTAGGTAATGAAAAGCCTCGGAGGTGACGATCAGATTGTCAAAAATTTATATTGACATCGGTTTTTTAATTTGATATATTGAAATGAATTTTTCAATAATCACAAATGCTTTTAGTTTATCTCGATTGAATGGAGTGAAAATTTATGAGCGTGGCAGTTACAGCAAAATCGATAGCCCTGGAAAAAGATGACGATGGAGTTTTTCGAGTCGGCGGAACACGGGTAACGTTAGATACAATTATCTCCGCATTCAATGATGGAGCTACGGCGGAAGAAATTGTCTATCAGTATCCCGCTTTAAATTTGGCTGATGTTTATGAAGTAATAGGCTACTACCTTCGTAATCGTTCTGAGATTGAAGCGTATTTAAAGCAACGTCAAAAGGAAGCAACGCAAATTCGCCAACAGAATGAAAACCTGTTCGAACCGCATTGTATTCGTGAGCGTTTGATGGCTCGCCAATCAAAGTGATCAAGTTTGTTGCTGATGAAAATTTTAGCTAAGGATTCTTTATTATGTTCTGCGCCAAAATCAATGCCGACTGCCCACGGCGAAGCTTTTAGCCAAAAATAAAGACTATATCCGAAAAAAAGATAGAGCTATTGAAGAAGCATAAAAAATGACCCTTTAAAACATGACCGTCACCTTGGAGTCTGATCATTACCTACATCTTTTATTAGAACGCGGATGACACGGATAACGCGGATTTTCGCGGGTTATTTCTTTCAACTATACAATGATAGCAAATATAAAAATCAAATATCCTAATTGGATAAATTTTGTTAAACAAGAATCCGTGTAAATCCGTTAAATCCGCGTCCTCCGCGTTCTATTTCGGCTTTCATTTTGTCCCTTATAACTTGTAGGTTATGAAAAGCCTCGGAGGTGACGATCAGATTTTCAAAAATTCATATTGACATCAGTTTTTAAATTTGATATATTGAGACAGAATAGTTCAATTGTCCTACTAAAGCCACAATTTGAAGTGGCGTAATTTTGAAAAGAAAACAAGCTCTTCAATTGCGAGGTGTATAATGAGTCTCGACGAAGCAAAAGCATTATACCCAGGGGAGTGGATCGCTTTTGATACCTCTGATGACAGTGACAATCCCCAGGGAAAAGTGGTATTGCATCATAAGGATCGCAGGCAGTTTGATCGGGAATTAATTTCGAGGGGGCTGGTCAATGTTTACGTGACGTTTGCGGGACCACTTATCCCAGAAGGCTATGCGGTGTAATCGCAAGCGTGCAGGAAGCGCGGAGCAGAATTATTATGGAGCAAGAAAAATGGCAGCGAAGATAAAGCAGACACAAGCGGATTTGGTTAAAGCCATTGCTGACATCGCTTCAACCATGCCGCTGGTACGAACAGTGCAACTCTATCAATTCGCACTTTTCCTCAAGAGACATCCGCTGCCCACCGAAGAAACATTCGAAGAAATAGCAGCGGATGAGGCAGTTTGGGACAAGCAATTTGCGGCAACAAACGATGAAAAGCTGGCTGCACTGGCAGCGGCAGTCGAGAGCGACATCAGTGAAGGGAAAACACTGCCGATGTTCGATGAACACGGAGAATTCATCGAATACAAATGAAGTCGCAAACGACCCTATCATTCTGGAAGCATTTCTGGGCCTTGCCCCCAGAAATCCGGCAGCGTGCCCGACAGGTCTATAAGTTGTGGCGTGATAATCCAGCGCATCCGAGTCTCTTCTTCAAGCGGGTGAAAGAAAGTCAGCCAATCTATTCGGTGCGTGTTGGCCTGGGATATAGGGCCTTAGGCCTCCTCAAAGCGGATACGATTACCTGGTTCTGGATTGGCACCCACGATGACTATGACCGTCTTCTCAAGTGATCTATGCAATTTAGACATCCCATCGCTCAAGCGCAGCCGTTAGGTGGTGATGTGATCATTGCGAAATGGCACTCGAAAAGGCTTTAAATAATACCTGAATTTCTAAATTCAAGCTACCGAAAAGACGTCATTGATGCTGGTTAAATCATATCTGTTTTTGGACTCAGAGATCAGGGAGAATCACTGCGGACAAAGAGAAATGAATAAGAATCACTTGCGCTGTGATTGCTTTGTGCGTTCTGTGTCCCACAAAAAATTTTTGATGAATGATCAGCTCATTTTGGAATTTTTGATAATATTAAGAGCTTCGAACAAGGTTCAGGCTCTTCGATAATCAAGCATATTTTACCATTTTCGAACTGTGATCGACTATAAAACGGGTGAACTTGAGATTTCATAACCACACCAAATAGTTTTCTCAGATGAGGACGACCATTCATGTTCTGCGCCAAAATCAATGCCGACTGCCCGCATCGGGTGATTCAGGATTCCAGCTATGTGTTCGTGCTGATGCCATTTGAGAATTCGGCCTCGATTTTTGATTGTATCAAACAGGCGGTGGAGAATTTGCCGACCAAAAAATTTACCTGCGACCGCGCGGATGTGAGATACACCAGTTCCGATATCTGGTGCCAGAAAATCTGCCGCGCCATTCGACGGGCAAAATACTTGATTGTGGACACCACGGGCTTGAACGCCAATGTGTTTTATGAATTGGGCTTTGCCCATGCCCTGGGCCAGACCCGCAATATCATCATCACCCAAAAGATTGAAGAGCTGCCGTTTGATGTGAAAGGATATAGCGCCATTCTCTATTCCGAAAAAAATTTCCCCAAACTGCGAGAAGATCTGCAACGGGCGCTGACTGATCTGGAGGCGGAAACCGGCCAGGAAACTCCCGCCACGAAGACGCCTGATGAGATCATTTCAGATTTGAAAGCCCAGATTCGGGCCGAGGAGGAACGCTCGGAGAAATTCAAACAGCAGGCGCGGGAGGCTGAAATAGAGATCGAAAAGCTAAACCAGCGGATCGAAGAAATCCAGGCGATCAAGCGAAATCCCAAGGCCGAGGCCAAGAAGCTAATTGCGGAAAAGGATCGGGAGATCGAGAAGCTGCAACAGGAGCTCAACCAGTTCGATCAGCAGAAAAAAGAGGAAATGACGCTGTTGCAAAAGCGGCTGGAGGAGGAGCAACAGCTCCGCCAGCGATTGGAGCAGGAGCTGGCCAGATTTAACCAGACAGGCGATACGCAAAAATTGACCCAGACGACCTCGGATGCAAAAGCCAAAGACTGGCAGGCTGAGCTGTTAAACACGGGCAAAAAATTGAGGGACGAGAAAAAATACGATGAAGCCATAGCCATTTTTACCCAGATTATTGATAAAGCGTCCGATAACCAAAGGGCTTTTTGGTATCGTGCTTCCTGCCTATATAGATCAAAAGATTATGAAGGAGCAATTTCAGATTATACTAAAGCAATCGAGTTGGATTCAAAAGATGAAACTGCATTCAATAACCGCGGGCTGGCCTACGCCGCTTTGCAGGACTATGACCGCGCCATCGCTGATTACAGCCAGGCCATTGCATTGGATCCCAAATTCGCCGCCGCCTTCCACAACCGCGGCAATGCCTACGCCGAGCTGAAGGACTATGACCGCGCCATCGCCGATTTCAGCCAGGCCATTGCATTGGATCCCAAATTGGCCCTGGCCTTCAACAACCGCGGCACTGCCTACGCCGAGCTGAAGGACTATGACCGCGCCATCGCCGATTACAGCCAGGCCATTGCATTAGATTCCAAATTCGCGCTGGCTTTCATCGGTCGCGGGCTGGCCTACGCCGATCTGAAGGACTATGACCGCGCCATCGCTGATTACAGCCAGGCCATTGCATTGGATCCCAAATACGCCGCCGCCTTCTACAACCGCGGCAATGCCTATTTTAATCTGAAGGACTATGACCGCGCCAGCGCCGATTTCAGCCAGGCCATTGCATTGGATCCAAAATACATCTCAGCATATCAGGATCTGGCAGAACTTTTGATCATGGCTGGCAAAGCCACCGATGCCGAGCAAACTGTCAGACATGCCTTGGGACGGGCTATAACAATACGAGACCAGGCGATCATCCAATACTTATTAGCCGTGGCGCTGAAACTTCAGGGCAAGAAAACAGCGGAGCAGGATCAGACATTGGCGCAGCTCTGCAATCAGGAGTTTGAGTTAGGTTGGTCATTTGAAGGGTTTGAGAGCTGGCTGGCCGAGGCAGAGCTTGCAGCAGATGTCAAAAGCTATATCCAAGAAAAAACAGAGCTATTGAAGCAGCATAAAAAGTGACTTATTAATTCAAAAATACCTGACCGTCACCACTGAGGTGGCGGTCAGGTAATAAATGCGTTCCTAAACCTGCCAGGTCGCCACCATAGCTTGGGTGGCAAAAAATTATAGGATGAATCTCTCAAAAATACATCACCAGTGGGTTTATATCGATCAGTCCACTCTAAGAAGCTTCGAACCGCGAAATTCACCAATGAACACGAATTATATTTTTGGAGTTTGTCAAAACTTGAATTTGTGAAATTCGTGCAATTCGTGGATTTTAAAGTGAACTCATCGATGAATTGAGTAATAATTTATGAGCGTGGCAGTTGCAACAAAACCTCTATCCGTTGGATTCATCTATCCGCTGGGGCAAAAAATAAGTTTAAATGCCCAACGGATAGATGAAACCAACTGATTTTCAAATCAGACAAGGGTGGTGAAGCGCCCTGGATTTGACTGGGACGGCCGGATCAACATGATGCCTGGCCTCAGCGTGCGCGTTCACGATGCGTATGTGGCCGGCGAGGGGGTCCTGAACGCTTCCTTATTCGGCTTGATCACGGTCATGAAGTTGCCCAGCACATCGGAGTTGGCGCGGGGGGAACTGATGCGCTTCTTTGCTGAAATGGCGTGGTATCCAACCGGACTGTTGCCGAGCCAGGGCATCGGATGGGAAGCAGCCGATGATCGATCGGCCAAAGCGACGCTCCGGGATGGCGCACTGACGCTCACCCTGCTGTTTCGATTCACCCCAGACGATTTGATTGAATCCATCCGCGCAGAGGACCGAGGCCGTGCCACCAAAGGGCAGGTGATCTCAACCCCCTGGGAAGGTCGCTGGAGCAATTACCAGGTCCGTGATGGGATGCTCATCCCCATCGAAGGCGAAGTGGCCTGGATCTTGCCAGAGGGTCGGAAGCCCTATTGGCGAGGTCAAATCACCCAGATCAGCTATGAATTCGCCCAATAGTCGCGAACAGGAAGACTGTTTCTCGCAGGCAGTCGGCTGAACCACCGGCGCGCGACTTGAATTCGATTTTTGCGGCAAAAACCGCCGGGGCCTTCTTTTGAGCTCTCAAAACCAGGCCATATTGCCATGTCTGTCCGCTAACTGGTAGGGAAAGCAAATGTCCCTGCATCCGCAGCGAGTTGCAAAGCCCAATCCCAAGAAATTTTCGAGGTCGGCCAATTGGTTTTATCTCCTGAAGTGACCATGCTTGGGGCTGCGCTCGCCTTGCGATGTATCGCATTTGAAAATCCACAACTGAGGCAAAAATCTTCGATGGACTTTCTGCCAACAACATTTGGTGGCCTCGAACCACCCCCTCACCATATTTAGTGAGCGAAAGGGAAAAAGTGCTTGACAATTGAATTTTTATGTATTATATTTAGGGCGCTTTTTGGGGATCGATTTCGGAATGGGATATCCGCTCGGGGCACCTCGGTTATTTTTGAGAGGGTGGAAGATGACAAAAGAAGACCTGGCCTATTTCAAACAGCTTCTTGAGGAGAAGCAGCGCGAAATCCTCGAGGAGTTGGGCTATATTCGAGATGTTTCAGAAAATAGCTCCGAAGAGAAATTTGGCGAAGATACCACGTATTCAACCCACATGGCGGATCATGGCACGGACGAGCAGGAACGGGAAAAGCGGTTCTATCATGCCTCACGGGGAAATAAGTTTCTCATGTATATCGAAGAAGCTCTGCAACGAATTGAGAATGGCACGTATGGTATTTGCATCTCGTGCGGAAAGGAGATCCCTAAAGAACGTTTGGAGGCTGTTCCCCATACCCAAAAATGTGTGCCCTGCAAAATAGCCGAAAAGCAGGAATAATCTCCTGCTTCGGTTTGTTTGCCTTGATCGCTTGCCTCAATCAAGCTGGGAGCTTTGGTCCCCCGAAGGGGACCAACACAACCCGGCTAACCCTTTACACCAGCCACCTGAAAATATGCTGCACCCCAAATCAAAGCCTCTTCTCAGCCTGATCCATTTTCGAACCATTTCCTGATAGATCAAAATTTCGATCGACCACGAAGGTTCAACAGGATAATCGGCACGGCATTGTAGCATGTGCCCATTGACGTCATCTTCGACTATTCGCTTTCAGCAAGATCTGGCCGGATCTGATGCTCCTTCATGTACCATTGGGTGGCATCCTGCAACAGCGAATGAATCCCACTGACCACGCTATGGGGATCAGTAATGAATCCATCCTGCAATTGGACGCTGTAGAAAAGCTGCTCCACAGCGCGCGTGAGATAATCGGCTTTGGGGTCGCTTTTAAATATCGCCAATAGATTTTGGATCAAGGGATGCGTGCCATTGATCTCGAGGATCTTTTTGAGCGGCGGCGTATCCTTCTGAATCACGTGCAGGATCTTCTGCATCTGACTGGACATGCCGGTGTCTTTCGACACCAGCACCGCTGGACTATCGATCAGCCGCTCCGATAGTCGCGCCTCTTCAATCCGATCGCCCAAAATATTCTTGATCCGCGTGCATAATTTCTCCAGATCACGTCTGGATTTCTTCTTGAGCTCCTCTTTGGCTTTGTCTTCTGGGGTCGCCTCGCTTTTAATCGCCTCCAGCGCTTTCAAATCTGCCTGATCCGCAGAAACCAGCCGTTTCTCCTTGTATTGCCCCATGCCAGAGAAGACGAACTCATCGATCGGATCGTAAAGATACAACAGCTCGATGCCCTTCTGCTTGAAAATTTCGATATGCGGATCGCGGGAAATGGATTCCCGGTTCGCACCAGAAATATAATAGATCTCCTTCTGGCCCTCTTTCATGCGGCCGATATAATCGTCCAATGAACACAGCTCTTTTTCATCGGCATGGCTGGAGGAATTGAACCGAAATAGCTCGGCGATCTTCTCGCGATTGGGATAATCCAGATAGCCCTCTTTCAGGATGCGACCGAATTCGTTCCAGAACTCACGGTATTTCTCAGGTTCATTGCTGGCCATTTCCGCTAAATGCCCCAGGATCCGCTTGATGAGCAGATTTCGGATCTTGATGACTGTGGTGTTCTCCTGAAGCGTCTCTCGGGAAATGTTCAATGGCAGATCTTCGGTATCCACCACGCCTTTGACGAAACGGAGATATTGGGGCAACAGGTCCTTATTGTCGGTTTGAATCAGGATGCGTTTCACGAACAGGTTGACGCCATGCTCCCTGGGACTGAAGCCCATAATTTCGTAATTGATCTTTGGGAAAAACAGCAGCGCGCTCAATTGAATGGGCGCATCGGCCGAGAAATGGAGCCAGCTCAATGGCTCTTCATTGGTATTAGCGAAAAATTTATAGAACTCCTGATATTGCTCGTCTTTGATGGCGGTCTTTGGCTCGCGCCAGATCGCGGAAATTTTATTGATCTGCTCGCCATCCAGCTTGATGGGGAACGGCACGAAATTGGAGTATTTCTTAATCACATTTTGGATGCGATATCTGTCAGCGAACTCGACCGCATCGTCGCGAAGATGCACCACAATGCGCGTCCCTCGCGGCGCTGAATCGATCGGCTCGATGGTATAGCTCCCGGTCCCATCGCTGCTCCAGCGACAGGCCTCTGCGCTCGGCAAATAGGATCGCGTGATGATCTCCACATTCTCGGCGACCATATAGACGGAGTAAAATCCCACACCAAATTGACCGATCAAGGTCGGACCCGCCTGCTCGTTCTCAGCCACTCGCTTCAAGAATTCGGCTGAGCCGGAATGGGCAATGGTACCGATATTCTTGATCAGCTCCTCGCGAGTCATCCCAATCCCGGTATCTGTGATGGTGAACGTCTTTTTATCCTTATCCAGCTCGATGCGAATCTCAAATTCCAGCTCCGGTTGGTACAGCTCGGTCCCTCGAATGCTCTCGAATCTGACTTTATCCAGCGCATCGGCAGCATTGGAGACCAATTCGCGCACGAACACCTCCCGGTTGGTATAGAGCGATCGCGCCAATATGTCCAATAACTGCTTGATCTCAGCCTTGAATTTATATGTCTTCACACCAGTCTGCCCTTCATCCGACATAATTCACACCTCCTCATTTTCCGATAATCACCTGTCCATTTCAATCAATCGCGAACAACAGTTGTGCGTCGTTCCAGACGCGCAAGACAACCGACACCTGGACCGCGCCGATTTTGAACTCGAAATAGAGATCTTGGTTCCGTATTGATCATTTGCAACGCTTTTTATGCACTGGCTTCAAGCGAAAAGGCGTTTTTCAATCGAAGACCGGGCCAATGGCCCTTTTTGAAGGTGATAACAATAATGATTTCGGGCCAAAAAGTCAAGAAAAATTATTTAAACGAGGGTTCATCGATTGGCCAGATCAATCTCACAGTATGGGCAATTCCACCGAGATTGGTGAATTGGAAATGAGAGGACCGGGGCATTGGCAATCGCCTGGCGAAATTAGCGGATTCTTCTTTTGAGATAAAACATCGCTAATTCAGAAGGGAATATCATTCACGATGTTCCTGGAGCATGTGACCACAGGTCGCGTGGGGCATACATAAGCGGGTGCCTGCCTGTGCAGGCACCGCGATCCATTTTAGTTCATCAGGCTCCAAAAAAGTTGACTGGTTTCTCCAGATCTCTCATATAAATGTCTTTGTCTTCCCCAAAGGAGCTCTGCAAGCGCTTCTTCTTATAATCAACTACAAAAGTCGAATGAACGCCATAGATACGATTAAAGATCACGACATACTCGTGGCCGTCATCATCGACCATTTTGATCTCTGCCAGATCGTCGTTATAATGGGCATTAAAGCTGCGATCGCAACGAGGATTGGGGCATCGGAACTCCACCTTGGCGCCTTCTTTAAGTTTCACATGCGGATCGACAATACACCCGTACTTGCCGATGGCACCAGGAAGATAGAAATTAGCAGCGCATTCGAACGTTTCGCAGCTCAGCACGCCTTTCATTTTCACCACCGTCCCATCCAGATGGGACAGCTTCTCGTTGCAATACGGACAATAGAATTGTTTCATCTTCTTCCTCCCCGAAGTTGTTCAAGGCCGCGATCGCCGTCTCGCATTGATCTGATTAAATCGCTCTATTTGATGAGCGTGAATTGAATTGAATTTTCGGCGAATTGTTGATTATGGAGATCAGTGACTCGAATTTTCAACTCGATCAGCCCGCGCGACAGGTTCCTGAGATCGAACGAAATATATTCGAAAGCGCTATTGCCATCCCCTTCGCGACGCACCTGGGTAGCGATCCTGTTGCCTGGTCGGCTGTAAAATATCCGGCCGATGCTCCCCATGGTTCTATCCCAAAAATTGCGCTCCGGCTGGATCGTGGTCAATATATAACTCACTTCATAATCGTTTCGATGGCGCTCATCCACGGTGAGGTTATAGATCTCGAAGTAAACGTGGATCGGTCGCGATCGCATCACCCGGGTAAATGGATATGGCAAGATCGAAAGATTATTTTTGATGATCGATTGATTGGCGCGATTGGCCGATTCAACAATGTTCAAAGAAAGCTGAATATCGCTCATGGCCAGCTTTGCGCCACCGAAGTTCTTGACATAAAGACTGTTCTTTTGGACGCCCTTAGCCGAATGATCGGGGTTGCTGATCACCGCTGCCAGATGATAAGGCCCGGGCGGCAATTGAACATTATTCTGGAGCAAAAAATGTCGCGCAGCTACGCTGCTCAAATCTTCGACTTTAATTGAATAGCGCTCGGACTGCTGATGCGCTGGATTGAAATTGGTATCGAGCACTTCAATAAAAAAATTGACGAAATACGAATATCCCGAACCTGATTTATCAAATTTCAGCCCTTGCATGGGGAATCCAGTGTACAGCTCGACCCGGGTTTTGGCGCTGTCGCCGCGGAACTGTGCCCAACGAGTGACAAATGGGAAATTCTCCGCATGAAAATCATGGATATAAATTTCCCCAGGATGTTTTTTCACCGCTGCCGCTCGATTGTTGCGGAGCTGATTGATCCGGTCCCAGGAGAACCCGACCGTGAGATTGCTATAAGCCGGGCTAAGATGACCGCGCTGCTGATAGAGCTGAGAGGCAACGGCTAACCGGCTATTGAAATCGAATCCTGGTAATGCTGCTTCCGAAAGATCGTCCACCAGCCGATAATAGCCAGACTCAGACACAAAATCGAACACCAGCCCTTTCTCGATGCTCTCATAGCTCCACGATTCATTGTCTTTGGCTGGCAATGATCCCACTGGCGAATTATAGCGATCATCTGGAGGACCGTATTTGATATAAATTTTGCCGCGATCGTCATAGTATGGCGGGGCAGTGAAATGGAAATTATCTCGCGCGAACATCACCCGACGAAAATGCTCCATCAACCGTTCGTTCTCTGGCGTGCTGGGGTCTGGATCGTGCTGCTTCCAAAATTTCTTCATCAGAACCTTTTTCTGATCATAGCCGGCAGCTTCGAACTGGTTCAATTCAAATGGCGAAAGGATCACTTTGAGTTCATCGAACAATTCATCGAGCAGCGCTGGGTCTTCGAGTTGATCGATCCCCTCGAAAAAGCTCTCCGTGGCGGAGCGATAGTCACCCAGTCCATAGAACACTTCGGCCAGCCGAATTCTGGCACGGCCATAATCGGGTGAACGAGGCCTGATGCGATGAAATGTCTGACGGGCGAGTGATAATTTGCCCAGTTTCTGATAGCAATATCCTAACTGATAAATCACATCGCGATAAAAAGGCGGCTGAGCCGCTAATCGAGCAAAGATGTCGCTGGCTTCCTGTAAACTATTTGGATCGCCCCTGGCCAGATAGGTTCTGCCAAGAAAATATTGCGCGGGCAGATACTCGGGATTGATCGCTAACGCCTGTTTGAAGCTTTTGATGGCGCGCGATTTATGATCCTGTTTGATCAGTTCTTTGAATTTTTCGAACGGAATAATTTTGCTCGGTTCACGGTGAAAATGCACACGTCCCAATCCTGTCAACGCAGCTACCGAGAGCGAATCCAATTGCAGCGCGCGCTGAAACGCTTGTTCGGCGTCATCCAACTGCTCTCTTTCCAGCAATAATTCGCCCAATCTTAATTGCCAGGCAAGATTGGAATCGTCCTGCCTCAGCAGGCGCTTCAAAATCAGCACCGAATCGGTTGGCGTTGCGACGGACGTGTCCGTGCGGACATCGATCACAACCTGCCCCACTACATCGCTGCCCCATAGCCAAACCACCAACCAAAGGCTTGTCAAAACGCTGAACCTCATTGTTCCTCAGGGATAAAAATGATCCCGGTCGTATCGGCCTGCTGCTTCAGGTCCTCGGGAATCCTTGGATCTTTCAACGCGCGTTCGAACAGCGAACTATCGGGCACGATCGGTTCCTGGACCGGGGGCTGCGAACCTCTCAAATAGACTGGCGTGTCGACCAATTGGTCGTACTCCTCTTTGGTCAGCAGCTTTGCGTTTCGCATGAGCTTCAAAATTCGGATCTGTCGTTTTTTCACTGCTGGCCAATTTTTGAACGGGTTCAAGATGATGGGATTGGGAAGCATGGCAGCCAAGACGGTCGCCTCTGCCAGATTGATCTGAGACGCGGGCTTATCAAAATAGAAATAGGCAGCCGCTTCCGCGCCGTAAATATTATCCCCCCATTCCACAATGTTCAAATAATATTCGAAAATCCGCTGCTTGGTCCAGATCTGCTCGATCCTTTTCGCCAAGATGATCTCTTTGACCTTGCGGATAATGGTCTTTTTCTTGGTTAGAAACGCATTGCGCGCAACCTGCATGGTGATCGTGCTCGCCCCTCGAGCGTAACGTTTCTTCTTCAGATTCTCCTGAAATGCTTTTTTCAGCTCGGTCAAATTAATGCCAGAATGCTCGAAAAACGTATCATCCTCGCTGATGAGCACAGCGGTCCTCAGCTCCTTAGAAATCTGTTGGAGCGGCACATATTTCTGGACTGGAGCAACAACCCTCTTGCTCCAATCGAATTGACTGAGACGAGATACCGTCGACTCCGGCTTAAAATTTTTGATCTCCTCTTTACTCGGCAAGCTCTCGATCAGCAATCCGATTCCGACGAACATCAACAACAGGAGCAGCCCGATCCATTTCAGTATGTTACTTTTCCGATTGGCCATGATGAGAACACAGCAACGTGGATCAAAAAAAATGAAGCCCATCCCAAAAACCGAAGCATCCGCCACGCTCCAATTCACCAACTGATGCCCGGTGCTCCAGATCCTTTTTGAAACAGGCAGGGAATTAATTGGTTCTTTTCGGCTCGATTTGCTCTCAGCCTGGTGCGACTAAGCGATTGGCTGATTGTACCAGCCCTAAATATTATCTGAATCCGATTTATGCATCGGAAACAATTTTAGTTGATCAAAGATAGCTGAGACCTGAAATTCGAAAATGAATTCATCACTTCTAAAATATTTCGCCCGGACACTGAGATCCCTAGGCGATCACAAAGATCCCTGAGCACGGGATTCGAATTTATCACTCAGTGAACCTGGAGATTCTCTGGGGGCTCTGTATCCAAAGGCCAATAGAATTTAACAACCACCATTAGGCGTTTTGCAACAAATTCGATTTAAAATTTCAGGTCATATTCAAATTTATCCCTTCTGCTGGCCCTGGCGAACATCCCCACAGGCTGACCCATTTTCGCTACGGTCGCAAATACCGCTAAAGCGATCTTGGTCGAGGCGTTGACAACCGAAAACAATATACATATTCACTCATAAATTTTCAAGCGAAAATTTTTCTGTGCCAGCCGGGCTTTGGTCAGATTGCACTTTTTTTATTTGATTGAAGCTTATTTAAAGCGTACCTGATGCCTCCTCTTGCTAAAGACCAGCCAGCAAAGATCACGCGCCGATAATGCAGCGAAGCAAAAACTTTGGAAATGGGATCATCGATTCGGCGATATGAGTCCGTGAGAGAAATCCTTCTGTGCTGGAAACCAGTCACCATTTGGTGGTGGCTGCGGCTTTCAAAATATCTAAAATGTCGATGACTCGGGCGAGGTAAATGGCTTTTAGCGCCAGTTTAGAATTCCCTTCGCCCTTTAATTCTCGCTCAAAACAATCCAAAAATTTGTACAATCGGCGTTGATGGATCCCGAGCTGCGCCTGAATAGGGTCGGTCACAATTCCTGCAAATGAGGTGACCAGAGACATCGCAGCCATAACGGCCCCGGTGGTCGCAGCCACCAACCCGAATGAGGCGGATACGGGGAACAAGCTGTACCAAAGCGAACCGATCGTGGGCCCTAAAATAAAGTTGGAAACGGCGACGTGGTTCGCGATAGCAGTGGCAAGGGCAGTGCCAGTGGCCATGGCGCCAGGCGTCATCTGTTTGAAGGCAGCAGCCCCGATCGACAGCGTGATGATCGTCCCGGCCAGATCAGCAGCAGCGGTGCGACTGGTCGCATATTCCATCAGGTTTTCCTCTAACCGCTCTCGAAAGCCAGCCAGTTGTGCCTTTTGGGCGATGGTCGTCAAATTGTCGGATATCAATTGAGCCGCCTCTGGTTGCTGGAGAATCGCCTCGAGCAGCGCGTCCCTGGTGGACCGTCGCTCGCCTTGCTCGAAAGGCAGTTCCAGCAGCTCGGTGTAAATCAGCCATTTCACCTCTTTTTGCACATTGGTTTCGAACCCTGGTGGTAGCTTTTCGATCCACTTCGGCAGGCTGGTGACTCCAACTTTCTTCAATATGGCTGCGCCAGCTCGCAAAATCGCGTATGGCACGGACCATGAGATATTAAATGGACCTTTGTAGAGGTCGCTGCCCAAAGCTTTTTTATGGAGCTGCAACGCCCCACGCATCGAAAAATGTTTGTTGACGAAGCCTGGCACTTTTTCGCGCCGCGATCGAATGTACTGGTCAATTGCCCGATCGATCGCAACAGCGACCACTTCATGATTTTTAGCGGATTGAGCCACTCCAAGATCCATTGCGATCCGCCTCCTGCAGTTTGCTTCTCATTGCACCCGAAAATTTAAAATGAAAATTTCTTTTTCAAATTGCCCACTAAACACACGAAAGGACACAGAGAGATTTTTTTATCTGTTAAAATTCCGTGCCATTCCGTGCATTTCTTGGGCAGAGCACTTTCGCCTTCAACGGTCATGGTACATTTTAAAGACCCAGGCGATATTTAAAACCCTTTTCCGTTGCAGTTCTTTTTCCCTGGCCCAAAATTTAGGACACAGAAGCAGAACCGCCACGGAAATCTTTATTTGAGCAAAGGACATTTCTTGATTTCGAATGCCGTTCTCACGCCAACGCCTATATCAGCAAATGAAACGAGGCCCGAAAATTTAAAATGAAAATTTCCTTTTCAAATTGCCCACCAAACACACGAAAGGACATGGAAGGATTTTTTATCTGCTAAAATTCCGTGCCATCCCGTGCGTTTCACGGAGGAAGAATTATCACTTTTGATCGTCATGGTTCACCTTAGAAATTTGGGTCGCGCATGGCATTTGAACAATAGGAAGCGATCACAAAATCAACATTGATGGTGATCCAGAGATCCAACTTTCGATATCTTTCATTTCCCCTTCTGCTTTTCTGGCTGAATCTTAAATTTGAGCTGTCGCGCCTTGCCATTCCGCATAATTTTGAAGGCGATCTTATCCCCCCAGTCTTTGAAGCTCAAATATTGTTTCAATTGGGCCATGTTTTCGAATGACTGGCCGTCGATGCTCAAGATGATATCACCGACCTGAAAGCCGTATTGCTGAGCGAGCGTCTCTGGCAGAACGCGCCTGACTCTGAAGCCCTCGGTCGTTCTCTCTTCCACACTAAATCCAAAAGATGGATATTTCTCCTGTTTTGTCTGTGGCACTCCCCAAAGAAAATCAGCCAAGCTGCTGATAACGATCCGATAGGGAGTCTCCTCCATGGGTCCGCCGTGCATCATCGCCATGGTGGATTTTGCCCGGGCAGCGACAGAATCGGGTCGCGAGGGTGTCCCCTTCGGCTTGATGCTCCCTTTCACCTGCATCATGACCGATTGCTTCACTGTATCGGGGACATCGACCGCTATTATCGAGCAGAACGGCAAATCGCTTCGCTTTTGGATGATTTTCCCGATGCCGAGATTATAGGCCACATGTCCGCTTCCCACCAAGATCAGCACAATTGATTCAGGGTGTAGCTGGGCAATTTCAATCGCCCCAGTCCCCATGGCAGCATCCCAAAGACATTGAGCGGCATAAAGCCTCCGAAACTGTGCCGGGGCAACGGCATCCATCCCCTCCATAGCGACCTTGAAATAGAACCGATGCTCCACATCGGTGGTATCGATCTCTGGAACTCGCTCGCGTTCTGCTTCCGAAAGAGATTCGACGCCCGATCGGCTGATCTTCGACGCCAGGCTTTGTTCGATATTCACTCCATGCATGGGAATTTGCTTTTCACGGGCGTAATCGAATATTGGCTTATAATAGCGATAGTTGTGCCCCCACGTATTGAAATAGTCCGATTGGACCAGAAATTCCTGCTCGGTGATTTGGCCTGTCCGATAACGTTCCAGCGCGGTGTTTTGGGCTGGGGTGAACATCTCCAATGCCAGTCGCACCGATGCGCCCGATTCCACCAGGCCTCGGATGACGGCAAGCTGCATTTGGTGGTGTTGCTCATTGGTATGTGTCTCTCCCAGCATGATGATGCGATAGTTCTGTAGCTTCTGAATTAATTCCGCTTCGGAAATCGTCCCCCCTGCATCGGTATCGAAAATCGCATTCAGCTTGACCGCGCAGAAATCATATTTCGTGCGAACATTACCAACAGGAAGCCGATCGGTATTGAACTCATCGGTCTGGGCGATGGCAATAGCGCTGCTCAACGCGATCAATAGGAATAACAACCTGTTCAGCATATTCTACTCCGTCATTTTCGATTTGAATTTTTTTGTCAAACATACAAAACGAAATAATAAAATGCAAGCAGTTTGTCTTCGGGCTGATTGAAACCCTGCGTTGACCAGATCCAATGGTTCGATTCTATCTTAAAATCGAATCCAATCACCCGCTTTTATTTTGCGCGCTGGATGTCGAAAAAAATCCGAATACAAAAATATACACATGGAGTGGGCATCCCTGTCTCGACCGCATTCTTCGCGATTGGATCATTCAAGAAGAATGGTCACAATATAAAAGGGTCTTATTCGCGTTCGTTAAAATTGGTCATCGATATTTCGAAAACGTGGGCTGGATAAAAATTCAGATCATCACCATCATCGATCTGATAATTTGCTTGATTTTTATAAAAAATTTCGGTAAAATACCGCCGAAATTTGGGCCGTGCATGATCGAGCATGGACATGATTCGATAAATCTCCTTGACGGGTCTGAAATGCAATATGACGTCAGCACTGGCTCGCAACATTGGATTGGAGTTCGAATGATTCAACATGTTATTTTTGACCTGGGACGGGTATTAGTTGAAGTTGATCTGAAACCATTTACTGCTGAATTCTGCCGTGAATTCCACATTGACCCATTGGCTTTGAGCAAGGATGAAGGCAATGGCGCTTATCTCGATTTTCAATTGGGCAAAATTTCTGGGGAGGAATTTCATCAACTGACCTGCGCCCATTATGGGCGATTGGTGCCCCTTCCCCGTTTCAAAGAGATCTGGCTGAGCATGTTGGGCGGTCCTGTACCCGGTACATCAGAACTGGTCGATCGCCTGTACGAGCGCGGCCTGTCATTATCGTTGCTATCCAATACAGATCAATGGCATTTTGAATACTGCCAAAAGAATCTTTCGGCACTTCAGAAGTTCGAGCGGGTGTTTTTATCTTATGAAATGAAAATGAAGAAGCCTGACGCGGAGATCTTTAGAACGGTCGCTGAGGGACTCAAAGCAAAGCCGCAACAATGCTTGTTCATCGATGACCTGAAAGAAAATATCGAAGCGGCAGGACGATTGCAATTTCAAACCATCTTGTTCCAGAATGCAGACATGTTGAGGGAGGATCTAGAACGGCTGTCACTTATCTGACCGCATCATTTGCTATCGAATTCCCATCGGAGTCGCCCGTGGCTCACGAGCTGGCTTTGCTTCCAGCGGGCCGCAGGGAGACAATTCTGGCTTGCTTTTTGGGAGCAAGGTCGGGCGCTGGGGCTTCTTGCTCCGCGGTTTCAGGCTCTTTGGGCAATTGAAAGCTCGGGGCAACCACCTTCTCAATCCTGATGGGTGTGCCGGCCATCGTGAAGTCAGCTCCGCGGATCTGATCGTCGTCCAATATCCAGGTGGTTACCATGAGGGGGATCTGGAGGATCAATAGACGAACGCGCCACCAGCCCTTTTTAATGTCCGGGCTGATGTCTTCGATGCGAGCAAAGAAAGTTGGATTGTTTTCTACATAAACCAAGACAACATCTGTCTCAGAGATCGTTTCGCGAGTTCTATTTGCCATATTATTGTTTCTCCGATTTTGTGAGAATTTACAAATTGCGGATTAAAGAGTCAAGTTTTATTTTTTGGAGAACAAAACATGCCAAAAAAACTGGTAAAATGGGCGTGGCTAATATCTCTGCTGATGGTCGTGCTAACCTCATCGCTTTCGTTTTCTCAATTTGAGCCAGAAACCCAGCCGGTACCGAGAAAACCAGATGAGGTGTCGACCACAGGCAGCAGTTCATGGCTGCAGGAAATTCCTCCCGAGTATTGGTTCAGCATCACTGCCCTGAAAACCGTATCGATCATCATTGTGCTGTTGGCCTTTATCCTTGGCTTTGTCAGCTATTTCATTGGAATGGGTGCTGGTGCCAGGATCAATAAAAGAGAAATTCGCAATTCCATCATCCCAGCGCTGGTCATTTCCATTCTGGCGAGACCAATTCCTATCATGCTTCACAAATATTTGGGACTCGGCTTAGGTTACCTGATGCCAGCAAACTACGCGTTCGGTTTTGCAGGGGTCATCGTTTATATCCTTTGGATGCTCTATATCATTGCGATCCCGGTATTCTTGTACGAATCGTTCGTGGTCACGGCAAAAGAAGCCCATCCAGCTCAAACTTAGTGATCGATTCAAAACTTTTTTCTGGCAATTCAACATTCTTTTTTGTATATTTGTCCGTTTTAAATTTTGCTGATCTCGAGGACAAAGAGGTCGACAAATTTTGACGGTAATTCACTTCTTTTCAGAATGGTTTAATTTAGGAGTAATGAAACATGGCGAGTAAGATTCAAGAGTATTTGGGAGCAGAAGCAAGCTATTTATTGGATTATGAATGCAAAGGGATCAAGAAAGAATCGTTGCATTTACCTGGCCCTGACTTTGTGGAGCGTGTTTTTGTGGCGAGTGACCGTCCGGTGGCGGTGCTGAGAAATTTGCAATTGATTTTCAACACGGGTCGATTAGCGAAGACCGGCTATCTTTCGATACTTCCGGTAGACCAGGGGATTGAGCATTCGGCTGGGGCGTCATTTGCGCCGAACCCCATTTATTTTGATCCAGAAAATATTGTCAAATTAGCGATAGAAGGCGGTTGCAATGCCGTGGCTTCGACGCTCGGCGTCTTAGGAGCTGTGGCGAGAAAATATGCCCATAAAATTCCGTTCATCGTGAAGATCAATCATAATGAGTTTATCAGCTATCCCAATAGTTATGATCAAATATTGTTTGCCGACGTGAAACAAGCGTTTGATTTGGGGGCCGTGGCGATCGGTGCAACCATTTATTTCGGTTCCGAGGAATCGAAACGCCAGATCCAGGAGATCAGCGAGGCGTTTCAATACGCGCATGAATTGGGAATGGTGACCGTGCTATGGTGCTACTTGCGGAACTCGGCTTTTAAGACCAAAGAGAAAGATTATCATGTGGCAGCAGACCTCACTGGCCAGGCCAACCATCTTGGGGTAACCATTGAGGCAGATATCGTCAAACAAAAACTTCCTGAGACCAATGGCGGCTATACCGCTCTCAATTTTGGTAAGACCCACAAACTGGTTTACGAACAACTTACCTCAGACCATCCTATCGATCTCACCCGCTACCAGGTGGCCAATTGCTACATGGGCCGAGTTGGCTTGATCAATTCGGGCGGGCCTTCTGGGAAGAACGACTTCGCCGAAGCGGCGAGAACTGCTGTGATCAACAAGCGCGCTGGAGGCATGGGATTGATCTCTGGGCGCAAAGCGTTCCAACGCCCCATGAGTGAAGGCGTCAAACTGTTGAACGTTATCCAGGATGTTTATCTCGATAAAGAGATCACCATTGCCTGATATCGCAGGACAGCCGATGAACCAGTGCCGCAGGCTCTTGATCCAGAAACAACTGTCCGACGAAACGCGGACGGTCGGTACACCGTCCGTGTTTCGATTATTTCATTGGTATCATCAGCGCCTCATGCTAAAGCTTAATTGCGCTTGCCCAACAAAACCATTGAAATTCAAGAAACAATTCTTTATATTAGTAGCTTTGAATTGAGCAAAATAAGTAGCAAAAGCCAGCGTTTTTTTCTCTGAAAGAACGGGATCAAATTGAAGGTCGCTCAGTTCCATTGAATCGAACAAGGGAAAAATATGCATGCAAGCGATGGAGAGCGATTGATGGGGGTGTCCCAGAGATCAGAAGCCAAAACATTTGGAATTGCAATCGATATGTGTGAGTTTGAGGAAGTAGCTAACGAGGAGGATCATAGATGGATGTCAAATTAGACAGCCTCATCGAAAAAATCCGAAAAGAGGGGATCGAGCAAGCGCAGCAGCAGGCGGATGAAATCTTACGAGATGCGAAGCAGAAAGCAGCAGCGATTGTCGAACAGGCCAGGCAGGAAGCTGAGAAAATCGTCTCTGATGGCAAGCGGCAGGTCGAGCAGTTTCAGGCCACGGCAGAAGTGGATCTGAAACAATCGGCGCGAAATTTCGAGCTGCTTTTGAAAGAGAAGATCAATGCGCTATTCGACCGTGTGTTTAAACGGCAGGTGGCTGCCACGCTGACCCCTGATTTTTTAAAGGAGATGATCTTGAAAATTATCGACGCGTGGGCGAAAAATGGGACTGTCGAGGTTGCGGTGAGCGAGCAAGATAAAACCAAGCTCGAGACAGTGCTGTTTGATGGGATCAATGATGAATTGAAAAAATCCATCCAGCTCCGTGTGAGCAGCGATGTGGCCAATGGCTTCCGCATCGGCTTGAAAGACGATCAGGTCTATTATGATTTTTCTGACGAATCCATCGCAGAGGTCCTGAAATCGTTGATCAACCCAAAATTGAAAGCAATTCTGGAACAATAGCATGGACAAGTACTATTTCCTGGTCGCTGAATTGCCAACGCTGTTTTTTGGCAAAGAGCCAGCGATTTCAATAGACAAATTTCTTGACGAAGCCCAGAACTGGATGGCCCCGCGCGATTACCAGGTGCTGATGCGTGTCAATGTGAACGATTGGGAGACCAGCCACCCGCTCCATCCAGTTTATGACGATTTTAGGAATTATGAGCAAAAGCTGCGCAGCGACATCGCCTTGTGGCGCGAAGCGCAAAAGCGGGATCAGGAATACAAGCCCACCAGTTTCCCGGTGGCTTTGATCAAAGATGGCAATCCGTTAGAGGTCGAGGTCAGATTGATGGAATTGCGGTGGCGCTTCATCGATGAACTGGAGCGGGAGCATCATTTCGATCTGGGTTTCCTGATTCTGTACTATTTGAAGCTGCAGATCTTGCGGCGGTATTTCACTTTTAATAAAGAACGAGGCTTGGAAAAATTTCAGAAGCTGTGTGAGGTTAATATATGAGCCTAACGACAGGTAAAATCATCGGCGTTAGCGGCAACATGGTCAAAGTGGCGGTGACTGGAAATATCATGCAGAACGAGGTCGCCTATATTCTTAAGGGCAAAGAGCGCTTGAAGAGCGAGATCGTTCGCATCGGCGATGGGGTAGCGTATTTACAGGTATTCGAAAGCACCAAAGGATTGCTGATTGGTGACACGGTAGAATTCAGCGGTAAATTGCTCTCGGTGCAATTAGGGCCAGGATTGCTGACGCAGATCTATGATGGGTTGCAGAATCCCCTGCCAGATATCGCCAAAGAATATGGCTTTTTTCTCCCTCGCGGCGTTGAACTGCGGCCGCTGGATGAAGAAAAACTCTGGGAATTTACGCCTGCGGTTCACGTGGGAGATGTCGTCGCTGCCGGTCATGCAGTGGGACATGTCCCTGAGGGCATATTTCAGCATGCGATCATGGTGCCATTCGATTTCCAGGATGAATATGTGGTGGAGGAGATTAAGCCAGCCGGGCCGTATAAGATCACGGATACGGTATGTCGCGTCAAGGACCGTCATGGCAGAAGCCGCGATATCACCATGACGTTCAATTGGCCGGTCAAAGTGCCCATCAAGGCATATCGGGAGAAATTGGTCCCCAAGGAGCCATTGGTCACTCAGGCGCGAATTATCGATACTTTTTTCCCGGTGGCCAAAGGGGGGACATTCTGCATCCCAGGGCCGTTCGGTGCTGGGAAGACGGTGCTCCAGCACATTCTGAGCCGGCATGCCCAGGCGGATATTATCGTCGTGGCAGCGTGCGGCGAGCGCGCGGGTGAGGTGGTGGAATTATTGCGCGAATTCCCGAGGCTGCAGGACCCGCGGACTGGCAAAACCTTGATGGATCGAACCATCATCATCTGCAATACCAGTTCAATGCCTGTCGCAGCGCGGGAGGCTTCGGTGTACACCGCGGTCACATTAGCGGAGTATTATCGTCAGATGGGGTTGGATATTCTGCTGCTGGCCGATTCCACCTCTCGATGGGCCCAGGCCATGCGCGAGCTCTCTGGTCGCCTGGAGGAAATCCCTGGCGAAGAGGCGTTCCCGGCCTATTTGGAATCCCGAATTGCGGAGTTCTATGAGCGCGCTGGGCTGGTTCAGCTTTATAACGGCAAAACCGGCAGTCTCACCATCGGAGGGACGGTAAGCCCGGCTGGCGGCAACTTCGAAGAGCCGGTTACTCAATCCACGCTTAAGGTCGTCAGCGCTTTTCTGGGTCTATCGCGAGACCGCGCCAATGCCCGGCGCTTCCCTTCGATCCATCCATTAGAGAGCTGGTCCAAGTACGAAAGCTTTATCAGCAAAAAGATGGTCGAGGAAGCACGAAATATTCTGAGAAAGGGCAATGAAGTCAATCAGATGATGATGGTGGTGGGCGAAGAAGGGACGTCGATCGAGGACTTTGTGTTCTATTTGAAGTCTGAGTTTCTCGATAGCGTCTATCTCCAACAGAACGCGTTTGATCGAGTGGATGCCGCTTCCAGCAGCGAGCGTCAGAAACATGTCTTTCAACTGGTCAAGCGGGTACTGGATACGGATTTTCGACTGGACACCAAGGAGACCGCTCGAGCGCTGTTCTATCGATTGCGCCAGTTGTTTATCGATTGGAACTATATTGATATGAAAACCCCCGAGTTCAAAACCCAGGAAGAGGAGATTAAAAAATTAATTGAGGAGTACTCGGAAAATGAGAAAGGTGTATAATAAGATTTTGAACATTGTTGGCAACGTGATCACGGTGCGAGCGACCGATGTGGCGTACGAAGAGCTGGCCGAGATTACCAGCCAACGCGGGAAATCGCTGGCTCAGGTGATCAAGCTGGATGGCGATATGGTTTCGTTGCAGGTTTTTGCTGGCAGCCGGGGAATTTCAGTAAACGATGAAGTGCGATTTCTTGGGCATCCCATGATGGTAACATTTTCCGATGATATGTTGGGTCGCATTTTCGATGGCGCCGGAAATCCGCGCGACAAAGGTCCGCTCCTGACCGAAAACCTGATCCCAGTAGCCGGGCCACCCGTCAATCCAGCGAAACGGATAATCCCCAATCGCATGATCCGAACCAATATCCCAATGATCGACGTGTTCAACTCTTTGGTCGTTTCTCAAAAATTGCCGATCTTCTCAATTTCTGGTGAACCCTATAATGAACTTTTGGCACGTGTCGCTCTCCAGGCGCAGGTTGATATGATCATCCTCGGTGGCATCGGTTTGAAATACGATGAATACATGAAGTTCAGAATGACGCTGGAAGAGGGCGGCGCGCTGTCGCGCTCCATCTTCTTTATCAATACCGCATCTGATCCCATTGTGGAAAGCCTTATGGTACCAGACCTGGCACTGGCAGTGGCCGAAAAATTCGCTCTGAAAGGCAAGGACGTGCTGGTCTTATTGACCGACATGACCAACTTTTCGGATGCGCTCAAGGAAATTGCGATTACCATGGAACAGGTGCCTTCCAACCGCGGTTACCCGGGAGACCTTTATAGTCAGTTGGCCGCCCGATATGAAAAGGCTGTGGATTTTGAGGACGCTGGCTCGATTACGATTTTGGCCGTCACCACCATGCCCGGCGACGATGTCACTCATCCCATTCCCGATAACACTGGCTATATCACGGAAGGGCAGTTCTACCTCCATAACGGATATATCGACCCGTTCGGTTCGCTGAGCCGGCTGAAGCAAAATGTCAATGATGAAAAGCATAGCCGCAAAGACCATCGGGCCATTATGGATAATATGATCCAGCTTTACGCCCAATATGTTGAGACCGAGGAAAAACGTTCCATGGGCTTTCGCATGAGCGCCTGGGATCAGAAGCTGTTGAAATACGGCGCGATGTTCCGCTCGCAAATGATGGATTTGTCCGTCAATATCCCGCTTGAAGAAGCATTGGACCGCGGCTGGCGCATCCTGGCTGAATGTTTCAAGCCTGAAGAAACGCGAATGCGGACCGAACTGATTAAGGAGTTCTGGCCGAACGGGAAGAAGTAATCCCGAGCCCAGCGAAAAACCAAGGCTTCTCAGCGTAATCAATCGATGACCTCCTGGAATGGTCCCTATTGTGATGGCGTTTGCAAGGAAGGTCTGTTGAGGCAAATTTATGCAATAACCCTCGTTGATTCAGTGCAAAATCCGATAATGAGCCGGCTGTAGCTGGGCTTGAGGCGAATGAGTTCACACGAAAAAAGCGTTGATCATCTGGCGATGGCAGGATCAATGAATCTGAATTGATATTCTTGAACGTCTGATTAGAATTGCTATGGCAAAAATCAAATACACCAAAAACGAACTCAAGAAACAGAAGGACAATCTGAAGCGGTTCACCCGCTATTTGCCAACGCTGGAGCTGAAGAAGCAGCAATTGTTGGTGGAGATCCGGCAGATTCAAAACAGACTTGAGAAGCTGACCGAAGAAATCGATCAAATAGTGGCTGAGGTGACCAAATGGGCGGATGTTTTTGCGGAAGACGTGGATCTGCATGATTTTTTCCAGGTGCTGGAAATTACCACTGACACTGAGAACATCGCGGGGATCGACATCCCCACGTTTGTCGAAGTTGTTTTTCTGGATAAGGATTATGACCTTTACGCCACTCCGCTATGGGTGGATCGCGCCATTGCCGTGGTCAAGGAGCAAATTCGACGACAGGCAGAGTTGAAGATCACCCAGCGCCAGGAAGAGATCCTTCGGGAGGAGCTTCGGATCACCATTCAGCGGATCAAGCTGTTCGAAGAGGTGAAGATCCCTGAAGCCAGAGAGAATATCCGGGTCATTCAGATCTTCTTGGGGGATCAGATGACGGCGGAGGTGGTCCGAGGCAAAATTGCGAAAGCCAAGATCGAAAAGAAGAAGCAAGAGGTGAGCACCGTATGATCGTCCCCATGAAAAAAGTGACGCTTCTGACCAGCCAGCACCATCGGGACGCGACCTTGATCCAATTGCGCAAGCTTGGCGTGCTTCACATTCAGGACGTCAAACCACCGGTCTCAGAGGATATTCAATCGCTCGAAAATAAATTGGACAATGTCGAGCGGGCACTGCAAATTATTCCAGCGGACGGGACCTCGGGTCAGCCAATGGCAGTGGATCAAGCGCCAGCGATCGTCGATCAAGCCTTGTCGTTGCATCGTCACAAAGAGGGATTGCAGCGCGAACTGGCGGAGCTATATGAGATCAATTCCTGGTTCAATCGCTGGGGCATGATCTCTTATCAATCGGTTCAACTATTGAAAGAAAAAGGCATTTTTGTCCGTCTCTATGTGACCGATAAGAGCTTCTTGAAACGGCTCCCCCCGGATAAAATCATCCATATCGAAGAAGTTGATGGACAGTTTCATCTGGCTTTATTCGGCCAGCATGCGGAAGATCGTTTGGAATTAAAGGAAGAGCCGATCCCCACAGTCGAGCCGGATCAGGTCAAAGCGCGAATCCTGACCCTCGAACAGGAGATGAACCGGTTGGATCAGCAGTTGCGGCAATTGGCCGATGCGCGTGCCGGGCTATTGGCCTATCAACAGGACCTCAAGAAGCGGTTGGAGCTCAATCGCGTCAAGCATGGCATGGGCGAAGAAGCTGGGATCGCCTATTTGCAGGGATTCTGCCCGGTGGACGTGGTCGCTGATGTGCAAAAAACCGCTGAACGGGAGGGCTGGGGCTATGTTATTGCAGATCCGGACGACCCCACGGAGGTACCAACGGTGATCCGCAACCCGAAATGGATCCGCATCATCGAGCCGCTGTTCAAATTCATGGGCACTTTGCCCGGCTATCATGAGCAGGATGTGAGTCTGGTGTTCCTGGCGTTTTTCAGCGTTTTCTATGCCCTCATCGTCGGCGATGCCGGCTATGGGTTGATCTTTCTGACCGCCACTTACCTGTTCGATCGGAAGACCAAATCCACTTCGCGAGAGTTCTTTCGGTTGATGTATTTGGTCAGCTTCGTCACGATCATCTGGGGGGCAATCACAGGCACCTGGTTTGGCTCAGAGCGTATTGCCCAATTGCCCTTCTTAAAGATTTTCATCTTTGAACCGCTCAACAGCTTCAATCCAGAGTCGACCAATTTGATCATGCAATTGACGTTCACCATTGGCGCGATCCATTTGAGCATTGGCCATTTGCTCAGCGCCGCCAAAAAGAGCAATTCAATCACTGCCCTGGCCGACATCGGCTGGATTTTGGTGCTATGGGGCGTCTATTTCATTGCAAATAATATCGTGCTCGGAAAAGAGCTTTCAAAAGCCACCATGCCATTGATCATTGCTGGCGCCTCGATCATTTTGCTGTTTGCCAATTTTCAGAAGAATTTCATCAAGGGCATCTTGATCACTCTGGGCAATTTGCCACTGAGCATCATCAGCTCGTTTTCAGACATCGTTTCCTACATCCGACTATTCGCGGTCGGGCTGGCCACCGTGATCGTCGCCACCAGTTTTAATGAAATGGCCATCGGTGCTGGGATCAATTCGATTTCGAGCGGCATCATTGCGGCCATCATCTTGTTGCTGGGACATGCCATTAATCTCATCCTGTGCGGCATGTCGATTTTGGTGCACGGGGTACGGCTCAATATGCTGGAATTTTCGGGACATGTCGGCGTACAGTGGACGGGAAAGCCGTATACACCATTTAAAGAGTGATTCCGTGAAATTAGATAAATAGCAATACTCAAAAATCAAATAATATTCACTATCGAATTTTCAAGGTTCAAACCTGCGCTGCCCATAGAGAGATTTGAAACATTGAGAATTGGGATTTGCCTTTCTTCGGTTTTTTGATTTTTGAGATTTGAGAAATTGATTTTTGAAGTCGATTTGATGTTTGAATTTTGAGGCTTAGAATTTTATCCAAGTAAAAAGTTAATTAAAAATGGCAAAACAAATACAGGCTTGAAAGGAGCAATAACATGGTATCTGGATTTGGAGATATGAGTCTCTCGCTGGCGATTGCAGCAATAGGATCGGGTCTGGGAACAGGAATTGCGGGCATGGCAGCCATCGGAGCCTGGAAACGGGCATTCATGCAGAACAAGGCAGCCCCGTTCATTTTGGTCGCTTTTGCTGGCGCTCCGCTTACGCAGACAATCTATGGCATGATCTTGCGCAATGCTATTCGGGGCGCCAATCTGCCGCCAGAAAGCTATCTGCATCAGATCATCCTTGGTGCTTTTGCCGGCTTGGCTATGGGCATTTCCGCCTATATGCAGGGCAAGGCCGCCGCTAAGGGCGCCGATGCACTGGCAGAGACCGGCAAAGGATTCGGCAACTACCTGATGGTGGTCGGAATCATCGAGACGGTGGCGCTGTTTGTGATGGTGTTTACAATGACAGCGATACCGAGTATGTAATGAGCAGCAGCTTGGATAGCGCATTGAGCATCATCAATATCGCTCGAGCGATAGGCCATATCTGCCGTTCTGGTCAATTCGGTTCGAACAATTATATCGAAGTAAAATTAAACTCCTGAAAGCGCAAGATCAATTCGATCGTTCTGTGGATTTATATTCTGCTACCGGGTGCTTCGAAATTGTCAGTCTCCCAGAGATTGTCTGAACCTGACGTCTCTGGGAGCTTTTTTTGAATTCATCAGAGCGATCCAATCAGCTCCATTAGAATTTTCAACACCAAAATGTCGAACATCGGCTTATCGATCATTCCTTCACAGGCAGGCATCTCTGCTTTTTGACCTCAAGTCCGCTCTTAAAATAACCCAGATTTCTAAAATGGACCATGACAATGAAATGCTAAGTCATTTTCTTTTCGGATCACTCCGAAGCCTCCTTGCATAAAGAATTCCTTCAACGCCTTTTCGCATGTGTCGTGGGCAAATGAAAAAGCATGTTCTCATTTTTGAATTTTTAACATCATTTCATGTTGAAAAAAGTGTTTCGAGCGAAAATGGGCATTCGAAATCAACAAATGCTCGTTGCTGAAAAAGATTTCCTTGGCTGTTCCGCTTCTGCGTCCTAAATTTTTGGCCATGGAAAAAGAACTGCCCCAGAAAAGGATTTAAATATATCACCTAAAATTCTAAAATGAAAACTTGATCTTTAAAACGCCCATCGAACACACGAAAATATATTGAAAGAACCTTTTCTTTTTTCGCGTCCTTCCTTGTGTTTCGTGGGCAAAACATCTTTACTCAGTCTTGGTTTATTTTATAAACATTGTTTTTTGTCTCAGAAACGAAAGGTCTCAGAATTTTTAGATACGGAAATAGAACTCACACGGAAGGAAGCTTTTCGGAATTTCATTTCTGTGCCAGTTCCAATTCTGTGGCCCCAAAAATTTTTATTACCTGAAATTCTAAAATGAAGATTTAATTTTTAAGATGCCCATCGAACACATGGAAATACACTGAAAACATTTTTCCTTTTTCTTTTTTCGCGTCATTCAATGTGTTTCGTGGGCACAGGGCTTTTAGATTTCATTGCCAGGGTTCATTTTAGAAATTTAGGTATCAATCAAATATCTGAAATGAGCGATCGCAGCGAAAGATTTTGAGATACTCTGCCCGCTGAATAAACGGATTGGCACGAAATCTTAATAGATCAAAATTTCTTTCAGTGCATTTTCGTGTGTCTCATGGACGACTTATGATCATCATCTTCATTTTGGAATTTCATCGAGAATACTTATTCGCCAGCCAGAGGCCAGAGTGAGGTTGATTAACTAAAATTGTATCTTTTAACAATGATAAAATGATGCTTCCATCCAGAGGAGGTATTAACAAGTCTCGATCTCTCATGCATAAGCACGAGCTGACACAAAAAACTTTGGCGCCATGAAATAATCATTGACTTTCTGATTTTAATTGATTAATTTATTTCTCGCAAACATCTACAACGATTCTTTAAGATACTCCTCTGAACAGAATTTCGGAATCGAGAAACGATTAGACTCTACGAAAAGGTCGACGTTTCTGAAGAAATTTACCGCATTGAGATTGCTGCGAACGCGTCAGCGAATATTTCTGGTGTTCAAAATGAAATATCAATCAATCGAGCATTAAAAAATTCAAAACAGCTTTATTTGGTTTAACACGCAGGTCTTTTATTTGGATGCTGACATCAAAATTTTAGCCCAGAGCGATAGTCTCAGGCCTTGCTAAATCCAATCTTATCCCATGACTTCTTTCTCCTGGCAGGAGAAATTTCCTTTCCTTGTCAGGAGTGAACCAGTGTGAGCTCAAAAACAAAATTTCTTTCTGACCATGGATTAAAAACTTTTTTTTGAAACAGAATTATTCGCTGGTTTATGCTGTAAAAATCGGATTCATTCCGAGCGTTTCGGTTTAGTGTGAGCGAAAATTCGGAATTAACCTGTTATCCCGCTAAAGGTGGGCCATGAAAGCTTTATCGATAAATTTGACGGGTATAATCCTGGCGATCTTGCTCGTTCCGACGCTGATAATTGCCCAACAATCGGACGACATCTGGACCATCTTCAAAGGTGCAGATGGCCTGGCCAGCAACGTGGTGATGTCGATTCTGGAATCCTCCGATGGTACGTTGTGGTTCGGGACCGCTTACGGAATTAACAGTTATCTTCAGGGACGATGGACGACTTACCGGGCTGGGCTTGCGAATCTAAATATTCACGCGATTTGTGAAGCGAGGGACGGGTCGATCTGGTTCGGGAGCGACAATGGCGCTATTCGGTATTATTATGGTCAATGGACCAATTACACTGCTGACAGCGGTCTGGCAAACTATCCGATCCGCGCGATCTATCAATCCCACGATGGCGCCTTGTGGTTTGGCACCGATGGCGGTGGAGCGTGCCGCTACTTTGAAGGCAAATGGTCATGTTTTACCACGAGCGATGGTCTGGCCTCGGATCATGTTTTGTCCATCGCCGAGACGCCTGATGGGATGATTTGGTTCGGTACCGACGGCGCTGGGGTGGGTCAATTTCATCAGGGCCGATGGACGAAAATCACTGCTGGCATGGGATTGCCGGATAATTATGTTTATGCGATGCTTCTGGCATCGGATGGCGCGCTGTGGTTTGGCACCGCCGCCGGCGCAAGTCGCTATCAAAATCGGTCCTGGACAACTTTCACCACGGCCCACGGTTTGAACAACAATAGCGTGAGGGCGATCGCCGAGGCCTCAGACGGGTCATTATGGTTTGGGACTCTATTCGGTGTCAGTCGCTTCCGCAACGGCAGGTGGAAAAGTTACACCACAAAAGATGGATTGCCGGCGAATCATATCCCAGCGATTATCGAATCGGCCGATGAGGCGATCTGGTTCGGCTCGATCCCGAATCTCGGGGAACCGGGCGGCGTCAGTCGTCTTCAACCCAGCCTCTGCCAGCGGTTCACAACCGATCATGGATTGATCTCCAATTCGATCACAACGCTCTTGGAGGCCTCTGACGGCACGCTCTGGATCGGGACGAACGCCGGGATTAGTCTTCTTTATGATGCTAAATGGACAAAGATCACGACTGACAACGGATTGGTGAACAATAGCGTCCGCTCCATCATCCAGGCACCTGATGGCGCGGTCTGGATCTGCACAGATAGCGGTGTGAGCTGCTTTAAAAAAGGCCTCTGGCAAAACTTCACCAAGCAGAGCGGATTAATTAACAACAAAATCAACGCCGCAGTGGCGACCTCGCGCGGCGAACTTTGGTTCGCCACCCCCAAGGGCGTAAGCTTGTACTATCAGGGCAATTGGCAGCAATTCACCACGATAAACGGTCTCCAAAGCGATTTCATCTCCGCCATCGTCGAAGCCAAAGATGGCGCGATATGGTTTGGCACGCCAAATGGCCTGAGCTGCTACCGGGAGGGGATAATGACTCAAGTGATTGTACCAGGAAGCTGGGCTGACAATGATATCCGCACTTTATTGGCCGCCTCCGATGGGTCATTGTGGATCGGCACATTGGAAAAAGGTGTAAGGCGCTATCAAGACGGCTCCTGGACCACCTTTCGGGAGCAATTGCCATCAGAGTCGGTTCGATCATTGTACGAATCGGCAGATGGCGCAATTTGGGTGGGAACCAGCCTGGGCGCCAGCCGCTTTTTTTGCGGAGAGTGGACAAATTTCTCAGTTACCTGCGGACTCTCGTCCAATTACATCACTTCAATTGTCGAATCTTCCAGTGGCGAGCTCTGGTTCGGGACTAAAGAAGGTCTGAGTATGCTGAGACCAGATCGCAAACCGCCCAAGGCTTTCTTCATCGAAGCACCACAACAGGACGAATTGATCGGGATATCCAATCCATTATTTGTTTTTGCCGGGATCGATCGAAGCAATGAACTCGGCCGGCTCAAGTACGCCTGGTATCTCACGGATGCTAATTCGAATATGATTTCTGGCGACCCCACGAATTTTCAGCCCCAGACCATTGTGTTGCCGACCATAGTCGAGAATGGTCGGTATCACTTCAACGTGGTTGCGCGGGATGCCTGGGGAAATTCGGCTACGAAGCCTGTGATACGTAGCTTTGAGGTCGATATGGCACCGCCCACCATCACCATCATTTCGCCTCGCACCCAGGATGTCATCGCTGGAGATATCCCCATTATTGGTTCTGCGTACGATAATTCGCCATCCAGCGATCTCGAGGAATTTCGATTGCGCTATGCGGCCATTCAACAGCCACCTATCTGGTTTGAAGATCGATTCAGCTACAAGCAGGATCCGAATCGGGAGATCCGAAATGATACATTGGCGATCTGGCATACTGAAGGGCTGCCGAATGGCAACTATTGGCTGCACCTTCTGGGGCGCGACAAATTGGGGCACATCAGCCAGGAATTTGTTCCAGTGGAGATTGTTAGCGCTTGCAAGGTGATCCATTCTCCAGAGGGTGGACATCTGGGCAGCGCTGCTGGCGTAGTAACGCTCTACGTCCCGCCGAACGCCTTGGCGCGGGACCAACAAATTTATATCCAAGACACGACCCTGGCCTCATCCGATCTGATCCAGAACCCTCAAATCCAGTTCATCACTGGCTGCTTTAAACTGGCGCCAACCGACATCGATCTCAAAAAGCCGGTTACCCTATCGATCAGCTATCGCCATGTGCCGGTCAGCGATAGCCTCCTCAATGGCATGGCTATCTATCGCTATTCGCCGTCGAAAAAATCCTGGCATCGCCTGGGTGGGACGGTTTCGCGCGACCAAAAAACGATTACCACTACCAGCTATACATTCGGCATCTTTGCCCTGTATAGCGATGTCACGCAGGGCGCTGTTCCCAGCATCGGGAATGTCGATTGCCAGCCACGGATCTTTTCGCCTCAGGGCGGCGGATATGATTCCAGAACCGCTATTTCGTTCAATTTGGGCGAGCAAGCGCCAGTGACCCTGAAAATCTACAATGCCGCTGGGAGATTCGTTCGCACACTGGCCGAAAACCAACTGATGTCCTACGGCAACAATGTGGTCTATTGGGATGGCAAGGATCAATGGGGCGAGTTTTGTGTCAGCGGTTTATACATCGTTACCATTCAAGCTCGAGGCAAATCGGAAACCAAGACCGTTGCGGTGCTGAACAAATAATCCCACCAATTGTAGTAGGCAAATAATCATTTTGGGATAGAAATGGACAAGCTGAAATACATTATTCTCCTGATTTTTTGCAGCAGCATGGTGCCGTGCGTTGCATCGAATGCCCAGGTGCAAAATCAGGTCTTCGTTGGTGCCAGACCATTAGGCTTGGGAGAAACCTTTGTGGCCATAGCCGATGACGGCAATGCCGCCTATTGGAATCCTGCTGGTCTGCTGTCCTTGCGCCATTTGGAAATTAATAGCATGTTCGCCAATCCATATAACATTCCCGGTTTGAAAAACGCCTTTCTCAGCTTCGTTTATCCTGTTACCGATCGGCAGATCCTCGGCCTCAGCTATTTTCACTTCGGCTACGACGATCAGGAATTGCGGTTTATTCAAACCAAAGCCATTTTTTCTATTGGTACCAGGGCGATAAAGAATCTGTCTCTCGGGTTAAATGTGAAGTACCTGCACAATAGTTTTGGTCTCGATAATTTGACAGTCGCAACTGCCGATGGATTGGGATTCGATTTGGGTGGGCTGTATTGCCTGCAACTCGCGCCCAACCAGTGGTTGAAGCAGATCAATTTTGGCATCATGGGTTATGATGTGACCGGGTCCTCATTGAAATATTCGGGCACAAGCAAATCCGAGGAGATTTTTCCACAGAGCCTGCGCTTTGGACTGAGCTTCATTCCCAAAGATCAAATTCGACTCAAATGGCTTTCGCTGAATGACGCATTAATCGCTCTGGACATTGACGACCGGGCTCATTTCGGCGCTGAAGCATGGCTATCTCAAAATCTGGGTGTTCGGGCAGGTGTTCAAAAAGACCTGAAAACCAGAGAGTCTAGCACTTATTGTTTCGGCGCCAGCCTGAAATTGCCCTATCTGGGTGCGCAATTGGATTACGCTTACATTATTCCACCGACTCTGGCACCCACTCACGTATTCTCTTTAGGTCTTTTCACCACAGTTTCCCCTGTGAAATTATCCGACATCGAACTGGACGACCTGTTTGCGTCATTCTATAAGACCTACGCCAATAAACCGATCGGAAGCGTCACCATTCGCAATGATTTTGACAAGGAGCTTCCGATGACGCTCAGCATCTCCATCCCCGGCCTGACGGACATCCCGACCCAGGAGCGGCTGGTGCTGAGACCATTTGAAAGACAGAACGTCGCTCTTAAAGTGGTGCTATCTGATGCCGCGCTCGAACAACGGGCATCTGCTTTCTATCAGGCAAAGATCAGGGTCGATTATACCCTCAAAAATGAAATGAAAGCCACTGAGGCCACTAAGAAATTTATGCTCTACGGCCGCGGGGCCATTACCTGGGATGATCCTGGCAAAGCTGTGGCCTTTATCACGCGACTGGATCGGATGGTGGCGCTATTTGCTCTGGCTGCCACCAGCGAATTGCCCTATCGTTGTGAGCTCGAGCTGGGCAACCTCTTCACTGCTGCCACGTTATTTGATGCGCTGGGCGTGATTGGCATGAAATATCGGGAAGATCCAGATAATCCGTTCTCCTCGCTCCGAGGTGGTCGCCAGCAAGTGGATTACATCAAATATCCAGCCGAAACATTGGATCAGCGAAGCGGCGATTGCGACGATCTCACCGTGCTCTATGCATCGCTGCTGGAACATTGTGGGATTCGAACTGCGCTGCTCAGCATGCCTGGCCATATTACGTTGATGTTCGACAGCGGCATTCACGCGCGCAATTGGGGCGTACTGCCTCTTGGTGATACCCTGGTGGTGGTTAAGAATAATTCGTTGTGGATCCCGGTGGAAGTGACCTCCATCGGACAGCCCTTTATCAACGCATGGCAAGAAGGTGGCAAAAGATATCGAGCTGCACGGAAAGAGGGGGAATTGCAGGTCGTGATGGTGAGCGATGCCGAAGGCGTCTATTTGAGCGCCCTGCCGCAGGATCTGCAATCCCAATTACCTCCGCTCCCAGAGCGAGATCAGCTCAACCGCTGGCTCAGCAACGAATTTACGATGATCGAACAACTCCGCACCAATAGGGTATTTGAACATTATCAACAAGCGCTCAAAAAACATCCCGATGATGTGAAATTGCGCAATGAACTGGGCATCATTCTGGCGCAGCGGGATTCTCTGGCGGCAGCCAGGCGCCATTTCTTGCACATCCTCGATCGCGATAAACGAAACTTTCCGGCACTCAATAATTTGGGCAACGTGCACGCCATCCTGGGAGAGTATCCATTCGCGGAACAATGTTATGTCGAAGCTGCCAACGGTCTGCCTGACGCCCCAGGGGTCGCCCTCAATCTGGCGATCCTTTACCAGCTCTGGAAGTTCGAACTGCCTGAGGATAGCAGTCGCCTTCAAATGCAATCTGAAAAATGGCTGCAACGCGCTTTTACTCTGCTGAAAAGTGATGCTCAGGCAGCCCTGGACCTCATTGGCATTGCCCTGACCGATGTCGAGTGGCAAGAAAAAGCGGATTTCAAATCCGATGTCAAACAAAAGGCGACGGCTGTGGCGAAATTTATCCGAAATAGCGCTGCCCAGCATTTGTTCAACAGGCCGCTCAAGGGCGTTCGGTTAGAACAGCGGGCTGTGAAACGTGGCCCAGATCGAGACCGCGGCCATTTGCTCTGGTGGGCCGACTTGAAGTAATTGGAAAGATGTAGTCCATCTTTGAGATGGACTATATCTGGTCAGAGAGATGTAGCCCATCTTTGAGATGGACTACATCTAAGACTAAAGGCGACGCATGAAATCACGATTTATCCTGGGCATCAAGCTGAAAACCTATCTGGTCGGTTTGCTTCTGTTCATTAGCGCTGGCATCTTGATCGGTGTGATCTTCGAGATCCCATGGGTCCATGGACTCGTTGAAACGATCGAGACGTACATCTATTTTCAACTTTTCGATGCAACCGCCACTCCCCACGAACATGTGCTGATCATCGATGAGGGCGAACGGGCCTATGAACGACGCGATTACGCCCGATTAATTGACGGCTTGAACCAGCTCGGCGCCAAAGTGATCGCCCTGGATGTATTATTTATCGGAGAACGCGATTCGGTTCAAGACGCTTTATTGGTCGTAGCCACCCAGACAGCAGCCGACAAAGTGATCCATGCCATGGCATTCGTCGATGCTGAGAAGCATGCCAGTATTCCCGATCGATTTCAATTGCACACCCATCAATCCCTGCCAGGGGACCGTTTCATCAAGATCGTCTACGGCGCCATGCTGCCGATGGACCGGCTCCTTCGGGTCACCCACCAGCTCGGCGCGGTGACTGCCAGCACCGATATCGCCTATCGCGATGATCAATACTTTCCGATGATCTTCTGCTATGATGATCGACTTTATCCGTCATTGCCGCTCATCGCCGTGATGAAATATCTGGACATTCCCCCAGAAGCCGGGCCAATCCTCACGGACGATCAGATCATTCTAACAAAACAAAATGGGAAGCGCTGGGCTATTCCCATTAATCATCGCTGTCAGACCCTGATCAACTTTATCCCTGCCGCAGAGTTTTCCTCCAAACGTATCTCGTTCAGCCAGGCCCTGGAGTACATCGACCGATCCGATCCGTTGTTCAAGGATAAATTGGTGCTGGTCGGTAATGCCACCGAATCAAAGGAACAGCAGACCGGTCCGCATTTCAGCTTCTACCCAAATCTATACATCCATGCGACCATAATTAGCCAGATTTTGAATCATGAGCACATTCGCGAAGGCATCTTGGAGAGCCTGGCAGTGGCCTTTTTGCTGCTGATAATGGGGATTGGTGCGATCCTGTTCTTTGGTTCAAAATTCCCATTGTTGAACAAATGGTATTGGCACTTCGCGACATTGGCAGTCATGCTAATTATCGCCAAGATCGGCTTTCATTTAGGGATCAGGTTCTTTGTCCTTGTTCCGTATTTAATCTTGCTTTTTTCCCTTCATCTCACCCGAAAATTTCATGATCGCTGGCGCCGGCTGGTCATCCAGCGACCGGCGTTGCCACTGGATTTTTACATTGCCATCAATCCAAGAACCGCTAAAAGTGATAGCTATCCCGTGATTCTGATCACCAGTCCATCAGGTGAAGATTCTGGAGAAATGAAGCTGACCATTCGGCCATCGACCATCCAGCGAATTCGGGAACAAATGGCGCAACAGTTCAAGATCGAGATCAAGCAGCTCAAAGAACTTGGCGGGCATCTGTTCAACTCATTATTTCAACCCTGGCTTCGGGATCAATTCGAAAAGAGCCTTGGGATCGCCTTTACCCAGAAAACCGCCTTGCGCATCAAACTCCGCATCGATGCCCCTGAACTGGCGAGCTATCCGTGGGAGTTCCTCTATGATGGCGATCAAACCCATGAATTCTTAGCGCTGCAGCGCAATGTGGTCATCACGCGCTTCCTGGCGGTTCAGAATCCATTGCAGCCCGTGATCACCAGCCCTCCTTTGCGGATGTTGGTCATCATCGCCAGCCCGACCGATCCCCAGTATCCGGCCATCTCAGCCGAGCAGGAGAAAAGCTCGATCAAGCAGGCACTGCGACATCTGGTGAAACAGGATCTGCTTCGGATCCGCTTTTTAAAATCGGCCACCCTCGCCGAGCTGGAACGCGAGCTGAAGCGCCGGGTGGATATCGTTCATTTCATCGGGCATGGGGGCTTTTGTGAGGCGCTGGGCGGCGGATGTCTGGTTTTTGAATCAGAAGATGGCGGGCCAGAATTGATCAATATCGAGCGCCTCAGCAAATTGATGGAAGGCGCCCAGGTACGGCTCATGGTCCTAAATGCCTGCCAGACCGCCACCATCGCCAATTCTGATATCACCCTGGGCGTGGCCCACGGTCTCGTGAAAATCGGTATCCCGGCTGTCGTCGCCATGCAATTCAATATCCCAGATGCCAGCGCACTGATATTTGCCAGGCAATTCTATTTGACCCTGGCTGAAACGCATCAGGTGGATCGCGCCGTGGACGAAGCGCGACGAAAATTGTTCATCACGCTTGAAAGCGGCCGCATCGACTGGGGCATTCCAGTGCTGTTCATGCGCAAGGACGATGGCGTCATCTTTTAGACCAACCCATTAGACACGCTCAAACTTCTCAAATAAAATCTTTCTTGCGTGCATTTAGTAGATACTGGCATTCTAAAACGAAACCCTATCTTTTAATTGGCCCACGGAACACATGAAAATTCACTAAAAGGACTTTTCGATTTAACAATTTGGTGGCAATCAGTGTATTTCGTGGGCAAAGTGTCTTTATTAAAATGCAGTGGCTCATTTTAGAAGCTGGGGAGAATTCAATCCGCCTCGAAAAATATTTTCATAACCTCTGGAACTATTCGCCCAATCTCTGGTCAAACTTTTCTTGATAATCTCAAAACAATAACTGCAAAAGTTCTTATGTCCCAATATGGTTGGGTTTCATTGCTGTGTGAGCATATCGCGCTCCTCCTTCCCACAGCATGGCAATGCCCCAGAAGAACATCTCTGGAATAGCAGAAAGGTGGGATAATCGTTCAGCTATAAAATCGAACGACCCGACGTGTGGTGGTTTCTATCAATCGTGTATCGAATGAATCCTTATCAATACAGCTTTGCTACAATCACAATTCGGTTACAGCAATTTTTATTTTTGACTTGAGGAATAAATCTTATGCCCGAACTCCTCCGACGAGACAATGAAATTTTCACGCTAGCCAATGGCAGGCAGCTTGGCTATGCCGTATACGGCGATCCGAACGGCTGGCCGGTGCTATTCTTCCACGGCATCCCAGGATCGCGACTGCAGCGCGATCCCGATCTCTCAGCATTGGCCGATTTATCGATCTGCGTTTATGCGCTCGATCGGCCTGGCACTGGTCTCTCGACCTATCAAAAGAGGCGGACCCTTCTAAATTGGCCCGAGGATGTGCGCGCCTTCTGCGATGGGCTGGGAATCGACCGATTTGACTGCATCGGCATCTCCAGCGGCGGTCCGTATGCCCTTGCTTGTGCCTATCGCTTATCAGATCGAATCGGACAGGTTGCCCTTGTGAGCAGCCTGGCCCCGCTGGATCGCTCTGAGCTTTTCGAACAGCTCAATCCGAGAATGAAGCGCTTGTTTCTGTTCGCACATCGCCATCCTAATCTTTTGAACAAGCTGGCTGGCATGCTCTTTTGGATTTTTCAATCGCGCTTCGATAAGGCATTCGAACATTTGGTGGCCGACCTGCCCGGCAGTGACAAAACGCTGCTCACCCAGCCAGCGATCGCTGAGATGTTCAAAAAAGACGTCGGCCAGGCGTTTCGCCAAGGAAGCCGCGGGGTGGTAAGCGATATGAACATCCTGTTCAAGCCCTGGGGATTTGATCTGGAACAAATTCAATTGCCCGTGCAGATCTGGCATGGTACCAGCGATACCATCGTCCCCCTGCCGCTTGCGCGGTTTAATTTCGAACATCTGCCCAAAGCCCAGGCGCATTTCATCGATGGGGCTGGGCATTTTATGGCATTAACTCGAACCAAAGAGATTTTTTCAGCGCTTCGCCGAAAATGAACATCGAATGCGCTCAAATAGATCTGAATGGTTGAACCAAATCGCCCTGAATTTTTACGCAAAGGCTGATTTTCGCATCTCTGGCTGCAATGCAATGGCGGTGGGCTGAATCAGTTTTAGCCCTGTTCATCCAATCAAAGAAGCGCGATCTTCGATCTGAAGTTCGAAATTGAAGCCCTGTGGTTCCAATTTGCCATTCAAGACTTTCAAATAAGACCAGAAATCAAACGAACATTGCAGCAAAATATCACATCTCTTTGCCCACGGAATACACGGAACGACACGAAATAAAAAAAACGCTTCGAGTGCAGTATCATGGGCTTCGTGGGTATCTCAAAAAGAATTTTTTTTTCAGATTCTTGGTTCTCGCTTCATCTGCTAAGACAGGCTTGCATGCAATCACGGGCATTAAAAATCAAGAAGTGCCTTTTACTCAAATAATATTTTCTATGGCAGATCAGCTTCTGTTTCCTAAATTTTTGGTCATGGAAAAAGAACTGCACGGAAAATGATTTTAAAATATCGCCTAAAATTTTGGAATGAGGCATGACGATCTAATTTGCTTACTTTTTGCCCGCGGAATACACGGAACGACACGAAATTAAAAAACGCTTCGGGTGCAGTTTCATGGGCTTCGTAGGCATCTCAAAAAGAAATTCTTGTTTTAAAATTTCCGGTTAAAATTAAATGTGAGGAGATGATGGAACGTTGTCCCTGGCCAGGCAAAGATGAACTATACCTCCGGTATCATGATGAAGAATGGGGCGTCCCGGTACATGATGATCAGAAGCATTTTGAATTTCTGGTGCTGGAGGGAGCGCAGGCTGGCTTGAGCTGGCTGACCATTTTGAAGCGAAGGGAAAACTACCGCGCTGCTTTCGAGAATTTCGATCCTGCCAAAGTCGCGCAATTTGACGAATCCAAAGTAGCCGCACTGTTAGCGGATCCAGGCATCATTCGCAATCGCAAGAAGATCGAATCGGCCATTCACAACGCCCGATGCTTTTTAGATGTGCAAAAGGAATTCGGCAGCTTCGATAAATATATCTGGAGCTTTGTCGATTACAAATCCATCGTGAATAGTTGGAGGACGTTGTCCGAAATTCCAGCCCGGACCGAGCTATCGGATCGAATCAGCAAGGATCTTAAGCGGCGAGGATTTTCATTTGTCGGTTCGACGATCATCTACGCGCACATGCAAGCCATTGGACTGGTGAACGACCATCTGGTGAGCTGCTTTCGCTATTCGCAACTGATCAATCTTTAGGGATTCGGCTTTCGAATTTTACGTCAGGAAGCTTATTCCTCTTATGGATGAGCTCATTTTAAAAAAGCCTGGTATCCCAGAAATTCTTAATCGCCAGTCATTGCAAGGTATTTTTTGTCGAAGCTATTTAATTGAAGAAGAGACTGTATGCTAAAGAGCACGTTCGACTTCGCTCCTGCTCTATTTGGCCGATCAGCTCGTTGTGACATCTCCTTAGAATTTTTTTAAAATGGACTCATATATCGCATCGAAAAAATGCAACTGTCATCTGAGCGAAAATCCATAACGCTGAAGACTGCAATTCGCGCGCTGACCTATCGGAATTTCCGATTGTTTTTCATTGGCCAAAGCATCTCACTGATCGGGACGTGGATGCAGAGAATCGCTTTGGGCTGGTTGGTCTATCGCCTGACTGATTCGGCGTTTCTGCTCGGTTTTGTGGGATTCGCGGGCCAACTGCCAATATTTCTATTCGCGCCGCTGGCTGGAGTATTGGTCGATCGGATCGATCGCCATCGTTTATTATTGATAACCCAGGTGGCTGCAATGGTCCAGGCGCTATTGCTGGCCCTGTTGATTTTAACCGACCTCATAGCCATCTGGCAGATCATCGTGCTGAGCATTCTGTTGGGATTGATCAATGCCGTCGATGTTCCGGTCCGTCAGGCGTTCATGGTCCAGATGATCGATCGCAAGGAAGATCTGGGCAATGCCATTGCACTAAATTCCTCCATGGTCAATGGGGCGCGGCTCATCGGGCCCTCGCTTGCAGGGGTATTGATTGCAGGCTTCGATGAAGGCTTCTGCTTTTTGATCAATGGGCTCAGCTACGTGGCCGTCATTGTGGCGCTGGTGATGATGCAATTCCCCCAGCGCGCAATCCCCCTTCAACAAGCCCGGGTGTTTCAGGACTTAGTCGTTGGGTTTCGCTATGTATTCGGTTTCGCGCCGATCCGCGCCATTTTGTTGCTGCTAAGCCTCGTTAGCCTGATGGGAACGTCGTATGTCGTTCTGATGCCAGTTTTTGCCAGGGACATATTGCACGGAGGGCCGCTGATGCTCGGCTATTTGATGTCGGCCGCCGGTATTGGGGCAATGATCGGCGCGTTGTCTCTTGCGCTCCGGCAGAGTGTTATCGGTTTGGGTAAATGGATCGCCTGCGCCGCTGCAATACTGGGGGCTGGTTTGACACTGACCGCCTTGTCCCGAGAGGTGTGGTTCTCCTTGGTGTGCATCTTGGTGGTAGGATTTGGTATGATGGTACAAATGGCGGCGAGCAACACGATTTTGCAGACGATTGCCGATGATGATAAACGGGGCCGCGTGATGAGCTTTTATACCATGGCCTTCATGGGCATGACCCCGTTCGGAAGTTTGATCGCAGGGTCTTTGGCCAGCAAGGTAGGTGCACCAAATACTTTGATTGTTGGCGGTCTGAGCTGCTTGATCGGTGCTGCCATCTTTGCCAGTCGATTGCCATCGCTTCGAACGATGGTGAGGCCAATTTATGAGAAAATGGGGATCATTCCTCCTATTGCCCCATAAATTGCCCTGATACTGTTGCAAACCACTCCCGAAACGATTTATTGTGCCAGCGGCGATCCTGCTTCGAAGGTTTTGCCTGGTTGAAGTGTTTAAATTGGAGCAAAATGATCGTACCAGGTTCAGCGAAATGGCTTTTCATTTTGGTCTGCTTCGTTCGCCTCTGAGCAGATGCGTATTTTTTTGATGTCATCGAAGCGATTGGCCAGTAGTGATCCATAGTTGCTCAGCTCACTGGCGCATCGCAACGAGAACTAAAGCAGTGTTTGACCTATTTTTTCATGCATGATTGAATTAGTCGAATGATTGTGCATTTTTCTATTCCAAAAACAACTTGTAGCCGTGATGAATGATGTGAGGGAACAGGATCCGATGAAAAAGAAACGAGTATTGATGATAGTTGGAGCGTTATTCCTGGCAGTTCTCCTGTGGCGAATCGTCCTGCTGGTGAGTGGAAGTTCCAAAAAGGCCTCGAACCGATTTGCCCGACCAGCCGTAGCCGTGGATGTGGATAGCGTGCGGTACGGTCCGATTCAAGAGGTGGAGACATTTGTGGGGACAGTCACACCGATCTACCAATATATCCTTGCGCCAAAGGTGTCGGGCCGGGTAGTTCAAATCAACAAGCGCATTGGCGATTGGGTGAAGCGAGGCGAAGTGGTGGCCCGGCTCGATGATTCAGAGTATCAGCAGGCGGTGCGCGAGGCAGAGGCGAATTTAAAGATCGCCCAGGCGTCGTTGCGAGAGGCTACCAGCCAGTTTGCGCTGGCCAGGCAGGATCTCGACCGAGTGCAATCGTTGCAAGAGAAAGGAATTGCGTCGCCCGCAGAGCTGGATATGGCGCAAACCAATTATACAGCCCAGAAATCGCGCCTGGAATTGGCCACCGCCCAGGTGGAACAGCGGGAAGCCGCGTTGAAATCGGCGCTGATCCGCTTGAGCTACACTTCGCTGGTCGCTACCGAGCCAGGGTTCATCGGCGAACGCTACGTGGATGTGGGCAGCCTGTTGGCACCAAATGCCCCGGTGGTTTCTATCATTGGGATCGACACCGTGATCGTTCAGACTACGGTCATTGAACGGATCTACGGACGGGTGAAAATCGGTCAATCTGCCGAGGTACAGGTCGATGCATATCCCCATAAGGTCTTCTCTGGTAAGGTTTCACGCGTTGCTCCAATGCTGCAAGAGGCTTCCCGTGTCGCCAAGATGGAAGTAGAGGTGGCAAATGATTCGCTGCTGCTAAAGCCAGGGATGTTCACGAAGGTGCGCGTGGTGCTGGCCTCGAACGATAGCGCTCAGTGGGTGCCGAACCAGGCACTGGTCAATCGGGCTGGAACCAACATATTATTTGTGATCCCGGATAGTGCGGCAATTGCCAGGCAAGTACCAGTGCAGGTGGGGATCGTCACGCCAGAAAAGGTCGAAATCATCGCGCCCAAAATTCAAGGCCTGGTAGTGACGTTGGGCCAGCATCTTCTGGAGGATGGCAGCCCTGTAATCCTGCCCCGGCAGTACCAGCGGGCTCCTGGGCCAAAGCCACAAAAGTAGCATCATTCGATTCTCATCTCAATTTGGTGGCACAGCGGGTTTGATTTTTCTTCTAAAAGCGTGTCTGTGCATGAGGCAATCATATAGCGAGGAACAGAAGCATCGCACGCGAAACGGCTGAAGCCTGATTCGCATGGTTATTTTGATGAGATGCGATGAGATGAAATGAAAAGAGCCGATCCCGCGCGATGGCCATTTTTATTATCGCGAGAGAGTGTTTTGGCCGATTTGTGGGTCGTTCATGGAGAAAGTTATTGCATAGGAAGTGAATGTATGAATCTTGCAAAAGGATCAGTAAAACGCCCGATATTGACTTCAGTAATTTTTCTGATCATCATTACATTGGGCATCGTATCGTTCTGGCGTCTTTCGATTGATTTGATGCCGGAGGTGACCTATCCGACCATTTCAGTGATCACCAATTACAGCAATGTGGGGCCGCAGGAGATGGAGGAGTTGGTGACGCGCCCAATTGAGGAGGCACTGGCAGCGGTCCAGGGCGTTGAGGAGATCACCTCCAGTTCTAGTGAAGGGACCAGCTCGGTGCGGGTGTCGTTCGCCTGGGGGACCGATCTGGATGTAGCGGCCAATGACATTCGGGACAGGATCGATCGGGTCATGGGACGATTGCCCGAGGACATCGATCGCCCAATGATCCGCAAATTTGATCTGTCTGCGTTTCCAATCATGATGATCGGCATTTCCAGCAATATGAACCCGCTGGATCTGCGGCAATTGGTCGAAGATCAGGTCAAATATCGGTTGGAGCGCGTCCCTGGGGTCGCCGCTATCGATATCCGAGGCGGCTTGTTGCGCGAGATCCATGTGGACCTTAAGGCCAGCCAGTTGAAGGCCTTGGGCCTCTCAACGGAATCGATCATCTCCGCGCTGCGCAATGAAAATCGAAATATCCCAGCCGGGCTCTATCAGAGAGGCAATTTGGAAGTGCTGGTGCGGACCCAGGGCGATTTTCGCTCGTTGGACGAGATCGAGAAGACTGTGGTGGCTCTCAAGCAGGGAACGCCGATTTTGATCCGCGACATCGCCGATGTATCTGACTCCTGGCAGGAGGTGCGCGATTTGGTTCGTATCGATGGCAAAAACGGCCTGCGCATTTCGGTCAACAAACAGTCTGGCGCAAATACGGTAAAAGTGGCCGATGCAGTCAAGCAAGAATTAGCCAGAATCAATCAGGATATCCCCCAGATCAAATTGATCCCTTTGATGGACACATCCACTTACATCAAGCGATCGATCAATAACGTCGGCCAATCGACGCTGATCGGTGGCATTCTGGCGGTACTCATTCTGTTTTTGTTCTTGCGCAACGTCTCCAGCACCGGCATCATTGCCACCGCCATCCCGATCTCCATCATCGCCACGTTCGGGCTGATGTATTTCGGCGGCTTCACGTTGAATATCATCACATTTGGTGGATTGGCCCTGGGCATCGGGATGCTGGTGGATTGTGCCATTGTGGTATTAGAAAATATCTATCGCCATCGGGAGCAGGGCGAGGGACCGATTCCCAGCGCCTTAATCGGCACTTCGGAGGTGGGATCGGCCATCCTCGCCAGTACACTGACAACCATCGTGGTGTTTTTCCCGGTGATCTTTCTCCGCGGCATCTCCGGCATCATGTTTCAGCAGATGGCTTTTGTCGTCGCCTTTTCGCTGCTTTGCTCATTGCTGGTCGCCTTAACCCTGATCCCGATGCTGGCTTCCCGGTTTCTCCGCTATCAACCGGTGGAACATTATTCGGGCGAAAATTGGCTGCACAAAGTTTATGCGATGAGCGAGACCACCTTTCGACGGGTTGAGCAACAATACGCCCAGATTTTAAAATGGGCGTTGAGCCATCGCCGGATCGTCGTATTCAGCACTCTGGGGCTGTTTATCATTTCAGTCTTTTTGATCCGATTCATTGGCGTAGAGCTCATGCCTGCGGCGGACGAAGGAGAGGTGAGAGTGAATCTTGAGATGGCCGTGGGCACACGACTGGAGATCATCGATCAAGCAGCGCGAACCGTAGAACGCGTTGTCGAACAGGAGGTGCCAGAGATGACTTCGATGGTGACCCGAGTGGGAGGCGGCGGCTGGGGTTCATCGGGCGGACATACGGCTGAGGTGCGCGTCTCACTGGTGCCCCAAAAAGATCGCAAACGCAGCAGCGAACAGATCGCCAATGACCTGCGGAAGAAATTGGTTGGGTTGCCGGGCGTCATGGTTCGGACCCGTGCTGGGCAGGGATTGTTCATCCTGAGAATGGGCAGCTCAGCCGGGGATAATGTCAGCGTTGAAATTCGGGGATATGACCTCAAAACCGCTCATGAGCTGGCCCAGCGAGTGGAACAGATCGTCAAGCGTGTGCCAGGAATTACCGACACAAAGATCAGCCGCGAAGAAGGTAGTCCTGAACAAATTATTCGCATCGACCGGCAGAAGGCAGCAGATTTGGGACTGTCAGTCGTGCGAATTGGTAATACGCTGCAAACAGCGATCGGCGGTACGCCCGCTTCCTATTTTCGAGACGCCGGGAAGGAATATCGCATTCGGGTTCGCCTGAGCGAAGAGGATCGCAAAAATCTGGCCGACCTCCTGGACCTGACCGTGGTCAACACCCGCGGTGAACCGATCATCCTGCGCAATGTGGTGGACGCCGTGCCCCAGGAGGGCCCGGTGCGCATCGAACGCAAAGACCAGGAACGCATCATCACCATCAACGCTAATTTCACTGGCCGCGATATGGGCTCGGTCATCGCCGACATCCGCAAGGCGCTTCGCGAAGTTCCTGTGCCAAAGGACTTCGCGATCACTTTTGGTGGCGATTATGAGGAACAACAAAAAGCGTTTCGCGAGCTGATGTTCGGCTTCGTATTGGCTATCCTCCTGGTCTATCTCGTGATGGCCGGCCAATTCGAGTCCTGGCGCGATCCATTCGTGGTGTTGTTCTCGATCCCCATGGCGGTGATCGGCATCGCTCTCACCATGATCCTGACCGGCACAATCTTCAGCATGCAAGCCTTCATCGGATGCATCATGCTGGCTGGCATTGTCGTCAATAATGCCATTCTATTGGTGGACTACACCAACCAACTGCGGCGCAACGAAGGGCTATCGCTGATGGAAGCCATTGCGCTCTCCGGCTCGCGCCGACTTCGCCCCATTTTGATGACCACCCTCACGACGGTACTGGGCTTGCTCCCCCTATCGTTTGGTATTGGAGAAGGCGGTGAGACCCAAGCTCCGCTCGCTCGGGTCGTTATTGGCGGCTTATTGAGTTCCACGCTCATCACTCTGGTGCTGATTCCTGTGGTCTATTCCATTTTTGAGCAGAAACTGTTTCATAAGAATAAAAGAACCACCGACGCGGCCGTTGTTTGAATCTAAATTCTCAGCGATTCCAATGCCAAAGCGAAACAGGAGAAATTCAAATGAGCACGATGCGATCCTTTTATCGGCGATCCATTCTGTGGGAATTCAATTTTTCGAGAGCATTATCAGATTTTTGTTCTCGAAGAACCGCCAGCCAACCATCCGCCAAATGGAATTGTGTCGAAATATGAGCCAAAACTTGAAATCAAACTTACTGGGGAACTATTACTTTTTTCAGGAATTCAAAATGAATATGAAAATGGTGATATCGATATTTAGAAGTCCGTTTTTGCTGCTCCTCATCATGACGCTGCTGCCATTTGAATGGGGTTTTGCCGATGAACCGATCGATCAAAATCCCTATCAGCAGCTCAAAACCAGCGATACGCTGAAGATCGATCTGCAAGAAGCGATTTTGACCGCCCTGGAACATAACCCAAGCCTGTCCATCCAACGGCTGACACCAAAAATCAGTCGGACGGTGGTAAAGGAACAGGGTGCAGTTTATGATCCGACGATAAGCGCCAGTGTGAATAAGACCAAGACCAAGCAGCAACGATTTCTCGGTGCACGACCAGAGCCGTTCGAGTTGATCACGGATCGTTCGCAGTACGACGCTGGCCTGTCTCAAAATCTGCCCACTGGAACGTCGATTTCGGCCAATGTCGCGATGTCCACGGCGCTGTCCAACATTTACACCGATCAATATTCTGGGAATGTAGGAATCACCATTACTCAGTCGCTATTGCAGGGATTTGGACTGGCTGCGAATTTGGCCAGCCTTCGCCGCGCCCGGCTCGATTATGAGATCTCCCGTTCAGCGCTGCGTCGCGTCGCAGAAGAGACCATCGCCAGTGTCGAGAAGGCGTATTGGGATGTCTATCTCACCCGCGAGGAGATCGACATCCAACAACGATCGCTGGAGCTGGCCAATAAACAGCTAAAGGAATCGCAGGAGCGGGTTGCCGTGGGCAAGCTGCCAGAATTGGAGCTGGCCGCGGTCTACGCAGAAGTGGCTACCCGAAAGGAAGCACTGATCGATGCCCAAAGCCGCTATGAACAGGCGCGGCTGCGACTGCTCTATCTATTGAATCCGTCCCAAAAGCCTTCCTGGTCCACTGTGCCATGGCCGACCGATCGACCATTTTTCCCCACCGACACGCTGGATGCCCTGGAAATACACGAACAACTGGCAATGAAATATCGCCCAGATTTGGAACAGGCGCGCCTGTCGCTCAAAAAAGGTGAGGTTGAAATTGCTCGAACCAGAAATGGGCTATTGCCCCGGCTCGATTTTTTTATCACCTTTGGCCGAACCACCTATTCGAAAACTTTTCGCGAGGCCATTCCCGATGTGCAAAGCCCATTCTATGAGATCAATGGTGGCCTGAGCTTCAGCTTTCCATTGACCGATCGAAAGGCAATTGCCCAATATGCGCGCGCCAGGTACAGCCAGGAACAATTGGATTTGGCGTTGCACAATATGGAACAACTGGTCCAATGGGACGTTCGCGCTGCTTATATCGAAGTGCTTCGCTCGCGCGAACAAATCTCTGCCACTCGGGTCGCCCGAGAACTGCAATCCAAAAAACTCGATGCGGAACTGGAGAAATTTCGGGTGGGCAAATCGACTAACTTTTTGGTCCTGCAAGCCCAGCGCGATTACACCGCCAGCCAGCTCAACGAAGCCCGCGCCATGGTGGCTTATCTCAATGCGCTGGTAAACCTGTATCTCATGGAAGGGACGTTACTGGAACGAAGGGGCATTGTCGATCCATCCAAATATGAATAGCCCGCTCGCTGCGTTCATCCCGCACTGCTGGATAGAATCAGTAGCTAAGGCTGATTGAACGAACCGGAACTCCTTTCAATCAGACGAACATCTGCTGATTCTTATATTCAGCCTTGCCCTCTAATTGGGGATGCTGGGGAAATCCAAATTCTGTCATCTTTTTCCGAACATATTTAATCAGTTCGGCATAGCTGATCTGATAATTGGCATTGCGAATGGCCTCCAGAGCAAAATATGTCAGCGCTCCGTGATGGCAATTGCCAATATTCGCCTCATAGGAATATTCGATGTCAGAGCAGGCGCTGATCAGCAGTTCCTTCATCATCGATTCTGGATATTTCTGATAACGATTCGGCTTGGCGCGGATCGAATCGTGAAGCTCGCGTACGCCGCGCAGAGAAGGATTTAGAAACCGGCGTCGACGATCCTTGGGGACAATGATGCGCGTGACCGTACCCGAATAGCAGGAATCCGCAATCACCGTCAATTTCACCCCCTGGGGCAGATCCGCGAACAGCTCCCGCAGTTCATCATCCACCACCACATTGTCTTCCACATCATAAGGACAGATCGCTTCGTCATAGCGATCTTCATCACCATCCCGATCCGGAAGATATGTTCCATGGGATGAATTGGTGAACACCAGGACATCGCCAGCCCTTGCCTTGGCGAGCATAGCTTTCAGAGCGGCCATGACTCGTTTTTTGGTCGCCTCTGCATTGGTGAGGATCTTTACATTGGAACGCGGAAAGTCGAAATGCTCAGTCAACAATTCTGCCCAGGCAAAAGCATCGTTCACACATCCTTTCAGATCCATGTCCTTATAGGGATAGTCATTGATACCAATGCACAGCGCTCGTTTGCTCATGACATTTTTCTCCTTTTGAAATGAAAATGGATCAGGATCGCATAAATCAACCCGATCTATTATCACCCATCCGATGGATTCTACGCCAATTTAATGGATATCATCGTCATTGTCAAGTGCAAAAATGGACGGAGGCTAAATTTTGCTTGATTTTTATGAATGCAATTGCTACATTTTTGTTGAGATCGACACTGAAAGTTATTACAACCGAACAAAGTAACTTCAAAGCTGGGTCAGATCCAACTTGAAATCGCGCAACCAATCCATTTAGAGCAGCTACCTTGAATTCTTACATGAAAATCGTCATCACGGGAATCTGATAGTTGACCCGGCCGAAAAGAACATGATGCCCAGCATTCGTGCGATATTTTCTCCTCACTTCTTTGTTGAATGTTCATTTAATCAACCAAAGCTCTATAATAAAAACGTGGTGCTGATCCAGGAATAATGTCCAATTTTGGGGCTTGCAGCGAGCATCGGCGGCGAGATAAATCGATTCGTATGGTGCAATCATTCTCAGTCGAAAGAAAAGGAGCGTGAATATGCCCCCCAAAACGACCAAAAGAACCTCTCCCACTCAAATTGAAATTCGGCCTCGGTTTCCAGAGAAAATCGAATATATCATCGGTCCAAAAGCTGCTCTTGATGTCATCCACGAAGCGCTGGAGCGCATTCACGGCTATCGTTCTGATCGACTTCATATCTTCAAAACCCTTATCGGGCCGCTGGTCCCAGAGGCCATTCGAAGCCGAATCGAAAAGTTACATTTGGATGAGGTCTCGATTTCCTATGAAGCTTTGATCAATTCAGTCGGCAATGTCTTTAATGTTTTTCTCTGGCTGAATCTGGAGGAAGATAGCGATAAGATCAAGAGCCATTACCGTTTTATTGTGCTGCCCTACCTCGAATTGAAATTGAAGAAAAAGATCGAGCACCTGGAAAGGCAGCGGCCGTTCGGCTGGCGCATCGCCCGGAAATTTTATCAGCGCAATCTCGATGACCTGAAACCGCTGGTCGACAATTTGGTCAATCTGGTGACGCTGGCCTGGACGTTCTGCCCGGCCATTGGTGAGCCTGAGGCCGAGACTGGTTTTTTCAATCGCTTCGTGTTCACCAGTAATGGCGGCTTTATCGATTTGGGGCACTTCTTCAATTGCTCGATTATCAGTTATCTTTATGATACCGAGCAAGCCGATCGCCGAGCCGAGGCCACCGAGATCGCCCAGCGCAGGCTGCGAACCAAACGCTGGCTGGTCACGCTTCGGGAACGGAATTACCTCAGGCTCCTGACCAACTTATTATGGGGATATGCCACCAGTGCGGATACCATCGAGGATCGCGCCTCCGATAAGCTGGGGATTCATCTGGGAACGCAGATCAGAAAGCTCAAAGACAATGCCAGGCTGATCGACTATTTTATGACGCTCTACCCTAAACTGGTGCGCTCTTCGCTCAGGGTCTTTGGCAAACAATCGTGGCTTCAGCAAAAGCTGGAAGTGCTCTGGCTGATGGTTCAAAACCTGTTTTATACCGCACGCCAAAGCGCCACGATGGATCTGGAAGCCTACATGAAAGCGTTTTTTGATGAATACGATGCCATCGATCCGGAGGACCGCTCCGTTGTGCCCGTGGGGCTATTCAAAAGCGTCGTCGATTTTTACACAGAAAAATATTTTGGCGAAGAGTGGGACAACTACACCTGCCCAGCATGGGAGGTTGTGATCCCTCAGGACCTATGGGAGCAGGTGGTTAAAGGCCGACCCAAATTTGGGCCGCGGTTACTGCCGATCAAGGTTCAATTGAAAGCGACCGGGGAACGCGTGGAGCCATATTAAAGCAAAAAGGCTCAGCGTGTTCAAAAATCGTCAGGTTCTGGAAGCGCCAAAATGCTTCCCAAAGCTGTGAGCCGAGCGGCATCGAAAGCATTAGCGCTTTCACCCAGGGCAATATGCTTCTTTGTAGTGAGGCACTGAAAAAACTATTTCCTATGAAACGCTTGAATGAGAACGCCCAATTTCTGTACCCCGGTCATTGCGAGCAGAGCGAAGCAATCCCTTAATCCCGATAATTTTAAAAGATTGCTCATTCACCAGCAGACGAATTGCAATGACACCAAAGCCAATAACTGATGGTTTTTCGCTCCAGCACGAAGTCGATCAATCATCGGAATGCAGCGCAGCATTATTCGAAAGGTTCTAACTCACCCATGAGCGTTATCGACTCAATTCTCAGCGATTTGATCGACGCTTACACGAAATTCAAGACCAGCGGTGAGCGCCCTCAAATTTTATCTGCCATGAAATCCACACTGGATCAATTCATTGATACAATGAAGCAGCAGGAGGATGTCGATCAAATTTTCAGCCGACTCAAAGAGGTATTAAAACAATACCAGGCCCAGGCGAAGCAAGTGTATCCCGCTTTGTGGAAGGAACTGGAGGGGAAAGAAGCATTCGATTGGCGACAATTGGCCCAACTGGTGGCGGACCTGGCGCAAGAGCTCAGCCCAAATGCATTTCAGACATTGCTGGAATTGTTGTTGCAGAGTACAACAGAGTTAAACGACCTGCTCGGAGAGCTTGCCCGATATTGCCAGGGTGAACCAACAGACCTGAAAGGACGACTGGCCAAATTGTGGGGGCCAGTACTGGCTGCGGCATTGCAATGGTGTGGGCCAGAGCGGCTGGCGAACGCGCTGAACTCCCTATTGACCACTACCGATGCTTCGTTGCAACAGCGCTCGGATTTGAACCAATCAAATCTGTTCCCGGAATCCTCAGCTAATCCGTTGTTGCGTGAGGTGCTCGGCCGACCAGATTTTCAGTTGTCGTTCAGTCAATTGTTGAGCAGCCTGGGATTGGAGTATCTCATACAACAGGCAGCACTGGATAAGCAGGTGGCTTGTTCCGATCGCTCAGCGCAGTCCGCTGGCAATCTATTCGCCCCCATTTTGCAGACCATTCGACAAACGAGCTTTCAATCCCCTGGCAACCTGGATGCGGTTTCGGTCCTTCGGGTGTTTATTGAAATGATCCGACAGGCGCGAAACAACGAGGCGTTGGAATGGGAGCTGATGAAAATGGCCCGGTTTGCGCCGGTTGGGATATTTTTGATCATCGCTGCCATCCTCTATTGTGCGCTGACCAACCCGTTGCCCTGGTGGCGGCTGCTCTTCAATGAGATCGAGGCCGATCCCAATTTCACCGTCAAACGGCTTCCTGCCCCTGCGCCAGATGGGCCAAAATATCTGATCTTCAGCGATATCCATCGCGACGCCCGCTCCGACCAGCGCGAGCCATTGGAGTTCGGTTCCTTCGATCATTTTTCCAAGAATCAACAGCTCTATTGCGACCTGTTGGATTTCGCGCTGGAGCATGGGTACACGGTCCTGGAGGTGGGCGATTGCGATGAGCTTTGGTACTATCGGGATTTCAGCAGAGGTCCAAAAGAAAAGCTTGAGGAGATCATTGAAACGCATCAACCAGTTTTTCAGCGGCTGTTACAGTTGCACCGGGCAGGGCGCTATTTTCGGCTCTATGGCAATCATGACGCGGCGATCCGCCAGCCCGAGGTCTTCGAGGTCCTAAAAAACTATTTCGAAGCGGCACCAGGAAATGGTCCCTTTCAGGTATATGACTTCGCCATTATCGAAGGGGTCAAAACGATGGACGAGTCCATCCTTAACTTCGGACTCGACGCTGAACCATATAAATTGAAAGCCCCAATGCTGGTGGCACATGGCCATCAATGGGATTTTTGGAACTGCGACGAAAATCACATCATTGGCAAGCTTATTGTTAGCGCGATCGCCACGCCGCTGGATTTTTTGGATGACCCCTTCATTGATGCTGGGGGCATTGCCTATTCTGGGACGCCAGTCATCAATTTTTCGGAGTTGCTGTCGCATGCGCTGGTGTTCAGCAGTTTCCCGGCCCATTTGCCAGCCAGAAAATTGGCCCATCGGATTGAGCATCTGGAGGACCATGAGCGCTGCACCGAGGACGATGCGTTCTTTCTTGAAACGCTGGCAGCATTGACCGGCGCCACCATCGCCATTCGGAAGACATCCGATTCGAAAGAAGTGCAGCGCAATAACCTCATCTGCCTGGGGCATACCCATTCGCCCAAAAGCCAGCCATTTTACAACCTGAAAAAATTGATCCCCATGTTGCGGCCCTGGCTCAATAAAGTGGAGGCCGAAATCGCCGAGAAAACCCGAGGCATCATCAAGCCCGATCTGTCGTTGATCAAAAGCCGTTACTTCAATTCTGGCACGGCCGGCTGGATGGAAGGGGTGATCTGGGCGATCCAGATCGATGAGACCGGGCAGGCACGACTGGTTTATTGGACTCGCGATACGCGGCCGGATCGGCCACAGACGATGGATTGGGAGCTCCCGACCATGCCCCCATCGCTCCGAGAAAAGCTGAAAGCAAAAAAGGGCCGATTGCTCAATACCATTGAGGAACTGAGCACCTACATCGACCCGCTCATCGACTCGGCGGTCAGCAGCATGATTCGCTCATTAGCGGCACCATTTGAAAAGCTATTGGAGCTATTCGGCCATTCAGCGCCTGCCAATATCCAACTTGACCCGTCCGATTCGATCGCCGGCCCGCTGTGCCATGTTTTTTTGTCAATGCTGAGCGCGAAACAACCGCAGACCCATTCGATCAAGATCAATTTGCCCGAGTCGCTCCGACAACCGCTCGTTCAGGCCTACCAGTCTTTAAACTCAATGCCCGAGCTCACCTCAGAGCAAAAGATGCGATTGGCCTGCGCCTGGGTGCTTGGCAGTCAGAGCATCCCCTGCCTGCTGGCAAGCCGGAATCGCTTGCGCACGGCCGATTCCGACGGGCACGGTCACTTCGGCAGTACCATTTCAGCGCTGGCGCTCGTGCTATTACTGCCTGGAGAATCCAATCTCTCGCTCCCGATTCAATCCCGGGTTCGATTGGAGGGCTCCACGCTGGCTATCGAGATCGATACATGGCCATCAATGAGCAAACGCGGCCGATCCTTCCTTCCAAAGATCCCTTTGCACGATGTCATCTGCTACCCTACCGTGCAATTGCTCTGGAAAAACATCGTTCGCCTGCCAGACAGCTTCATTGATTAGATCAAAATCCGGGTTAATTTTATCTTCTCAAAGAAATGGCCTTTTGGGCAAATTGGATCACAGAAAATCTCGCCTAGCAAATATCGCAGAGCAGAATCCTATTGCCAATCATTCGAGGAAAATTTCACTGCGGCATTTATATATTCCCATCTATTGTTTTGCTGGATAATATCCGGGTAAAAGATGCATCACATCATGGTGGTTTTGGGGGGAGAACAAAGTTCAATTTGCTTCCAGAAGCGGAATCCCCGGCATGACTGAACTTCTAAAATGAAAAATCCTTTCTTTTAAGACGCCCACGAAACGCATGAAAAGGCATGGAGAAAATTTTATCCTCTACATTATCCATGTCATTCGGTATATTCTGTCGGCAAAGCGTGTTCATATTCAATCTTCAGGGTTCAATTGAAAATTCAGGCCATATTTCGAAACCTTATTCCGTGGCGTTTCTTTTTCCCTGGCCCTAAAAAATTCAGGACGCAGAATCTGAACTGCCCCCGAATCTTTATCTGAGCAAAAGGCACTTTTCGATTTTAAATGCCTATTCGCGCTAAAAGCCCTTTCATACAAAATGAAATGATGACTGAAAATCTAACATGAAAATTTCTCTTTAAAGACGCCCATGAAAAAGCACAAAAAGGATTTTTTATCTCCTTGTGTAATCCGCAGGCCAAGATTTTTTTATACTCAATCATCAGAGTTCATTTTAGAATTGTCGTTTGAAAAATCATCAGGGCGAAATGGAAACAGATTGAGCATCATCGTTTCAAACACGCCTGCATCGTTTTCTGCTGCAAAATGCCACCTTATTTTTTGGGCATGAGCTGAAGGTGATAGGGAAAAACTTTCTGCACGGTCTCGACTCGCAACGGGATTTGAATATAATCCCCTTTCAGCCATAACGGCACTTGATCGGCGAATTGGTCGCTTCCCAGCCAGCCATCTTCCCCACCAAGCAGGACGAAATAGTTTTCATCCAGATCCCGCATCATGGCGATGAAACGAGAGTTGGCGCCGTAAAACGTATCATGCCGCTGATTGGTGATGGCATGAGCCGTCTTCATGGCAGAATTGTAGCTCCCATCTGCTGGATAATTGCCAAAACGGAACCGGGCGCCGATCAGGGGAATCCGCCCTAAAATATGGCTCACATTGAGCCGATGCATTTCACCCCAGGTTTGAAACTTTCGCGCATCATCGATCGCGCGCGGAATCGCCTGCCTCAATAAATCTGTCACGAGCGAGTCCCCCTCGGCCTTTAAATCTTGCCACAGAAAATTAGTCGCATGCTCAGAACCGAGCAGCGCCTCCGCAAAATCTCTGTCGTATTTTATCTCATAGTAGCCCCGAACCAGATAATACGCCAGCATCTGAAAAACCACCGCGCCCTTCGAGTGCTGATCATAGTTACCATCCCAATGGCGTAGTTGGCCCACAAAGTCCTCGCTGTTCGCATCGACCAGTCCGAGTTGATCGATTTTTTCCACCAATAGATCGCGCAATCGGATTGCGGATGGCACATACACATCTCGCTGGATCTGCTTCACATCATCGAGGTCGATTTTGGGGCGCAGCCTGAGCAGCTCGCTGATCCGCTCCACGCGATCATTGGCTGAAAAGAAGTAGCCCATTACCGGATCAAAAACAAAAGGGCGATTGTTGGCCGAGACAATGAACCCCTGAGGCGGATCAAAGGCAAAGGGGAGCTCCAGCGTACCGACTAACCCATTCCATAAATGCCGGGGATTCTCTGGGTTCAAAAGAAAGTCATCGGGCTGCAATTGGCGGCGTCTGGGGATCTTTACCGCAGGCACCATGCCGATATGTCCCTGGTCATCGGCATATAGGAAATTTTGCCCTGAAACGCCGTAACTCTCGAACGCGTGCCGAAATTCGGCCCAGTTGGTCGCTCGATTCAACCGATAAAAGGCCGTGTATTCATCCGTAGCCTGGTAGCCCACCCATTTCATAGCAAAAGTTCTGTCATTATTTTTGAAAAAGGGAATATCCGATAAAACCGGCCCGAAAGCTGATGAGCGAACGACCACTTCTTTATCCTTCCACCAGCGAACCCTGATCTTCTCGGTCCGGCTATTAAGCTGGCCGACCAGTTCGCTGGACAACTCATAGAGATCGCTGCTGGCGCTCCGCATATTGGTGCCGCCCCAGGCGATATGAGGGTTGCGGCCCACCAAAACCATGGGTACCCCAGGGAACATCAGCCCGACCACGTGGAATGAAGGGCAGCGATAGCCAGCGATCACCCAAATATTGGGCAACTGGAGGCCCAGATGGGGATCAGTTGCCAGGATGGCATGACCATCGGCTGAGCGGTTTGCCGCGATCACCATGGCATTGCTTCCCGATCTTACGGCCGAGGAAATGAAGCTGAGGCCCGGCTGGAAGCTGGGCGTGGACATGAAGCCCAAATCCAAAAATCGCTGCCACATTTCTGGCCAATAGGGCTTATCGCGAAATTTGAGCCATTGAAACCAGTTGAACCAGTTGACATCTGCGGATGCCAGGCGCCCCAGCTTGACGATATCTATAATCGTCCAGGGCTCTGGCTCGATGCCGAGCAATTTGAATTCCAATGGCCTCTCCCCCATCTGGTTCTGGTAATAATTGATCCCAATTACGAAATTCTGCAGCCAGCTTTTAGTTTCCTGAGGCAAAAAGCTGACAATGCTATCGGCACTGGCACCGAGGTTTACGATCCGTAGCGCATGATCGATATCTGTCGCGATTGGGCCAGCGCTTTCTGCCAGTCGGCCCTCAACGACCCGGCGCACTAACGTCATCTGCGCCAATCGCAGATGCGCATGGACCATGCCCAACAAAAAAGCGCAATCCTCATCGCTGGCAGCATCAATAAATGGGATCAAATGATCATCCCAATAAATAGAAGCGCTGTCCTTTAGCGGCAAATTTGCTGTGGGAAAAACCAGCAATCGCTCAGCGAGATGTCGCTTCTTCGGCCTGGCAATCATTAAATTCATACAAGAGCCAAGCAAAATGATCGAGAGCACTCCTATTATCAAATAGAATTTCATCCTCATAATCTTCATCCGTATGATGATCGTTGGATTCATTATTGCTTTAAGTGCTGTTGAACGCTCCATGCGCTGTTCCGTTCCTGAAACGTTCACCAGACCCGGGACATTCGGCGAATTTCTGGGTCACCATCATCCGAGAGATTTTTAGTTAATCAATACTCTGCTCGGAAGCAAATTTGCAAGATTTAGCTTACAAGCTTTGCCAAAGAGAGAATGGCCGGAGCGGGATCAGGATTCTATTCAGTTCCAATCGAATCCAGAGAAAATGGGCTCCTGGAGCGGATGGGAGGCTTTGAGACAAAATCAGGATTTGGTTATCATCGTTGGCGTCCAGAATGAAGTCTTGAGGTATGGAACTTCATTTCGCTTCAAATGCATATAGATGAGTTTCAAAACCAGTTTTTTTGACCTAAAATTCTGAGATGAACCAACGCAGAAAAATATAAAGACCCTTGGCCCCCGAAACACACGAGATGACGCGAAAGAGAAGAAGTGCTTTCAGGCTATTTTTATGTGTTCCCCGCGCGTCTTTAAGATTGAATTTTCATTTCAGCATTTCAAGGTGCAAAAATTTTTCAGGCCACTGAATTGTAACTGATGCAGAAATGAAGTTCCAAAGGGCTTTTTTCTGTGGGAGTTCTGTTTCCGCGTCCAAAACTTTTCTGATCACGGAAAAAGAACCGTCACGGAATGGCGCATTAGAAATTGTTTCGGTATTTTGTGCAAGACTGGGCTAATGAACTAAACAATCAAGCGAAGACAAAAATCTTTTAGCAGCGAAGCTCCAAATAACGCCCGCTGATCCATCGCCAAGCGCTTAACGATCACCAATCGCTTTTACAGAGCAATCATGCCATGATTAGATTTCATCGATCAAATTGACCTCGGCCCAATGGCCCGAAGGTTCGATGCGCACTGTTTTGATTTCAAGGGCACGAAACGATAAATCGATCCGCAGGTCTGGCTGATGTAATTTTATCGCTGCCTGGGAAGCAAACCCAGCGTTTTCTTGCAAGCGAAGGATCAATGCCTTGCCATCCCAGCTCGATTTGCAGGCCAATAACGAGATGTTATCTGGCGAAATCGATAGCAACGATCGCATTCGAGCGGATGAGGAGATCTCCCCAGCTAATTTATGATGAGCCGAAATACCATCAATTGGCAAATGGGCCATGGCTATTGCCGGGGCATTAAGCCAGGTGGCCAGACTCGGGAGCGAACAGCGCACCGATTCCGCAGACCCAATGGTTACCAATAGCCGCACTTCGTGCACGCCCTGATCCATGAACTTGCGCGCGGGGTATGGATCCAACTGAAACCCACGCTCGTGGCAATAAGCCGCACTGCGCAACACCGAAAGCCGCACCTCACCATCCCTGCAATCGAAGCCATGTTGGCCATTGTTCGCAATGCCGATCGCGGCTTGCTGTCCCCGGCCGATCATCAACCAGCGGCCATGGACATGCTCCTCGCCATCCGCAGGCCGGCTGATCATTCCCCCAGGCACTTCGCAGAGGAGATGATCGGGATTAAACACGGTGGGAATCGACAACTTCAATCGTCGCCGTTCCTCATTCCACTGGATCCGTAATCGGTATTCGATCACGGGAAAATCCGTGTAGGCAATAGTATGCATCACTATCCGGCTATGGTCGAATCCAAACACGGATTGATAGATCGTGCGAATTGGTCCGCTCTCAAGAATTCGAAAGCTACTCGGTTCAAGCTCAAATCGGCCGATGATGTTGCGATAAGACCAACATTCAGTTCCCCAGGAATCGCCGTTATCCTCCGCCACCAATGGTTGCATAAGCAGGCCTGCGAGACAATTTTGTCCGCTCGGGCCATTTAGCTGTGCAATCAGTCCCGCGTTTTCATCGAATTTGAAGTTCAGCATTGGGCTGGCGCCTTCGGATGGTCGCTCGCCTTCTATCGGCTGCAAGCAAAAGTGGGTTGCTCCGATGCCGGATAAATCGGCCATAAAACTGACCTTTCTGCGCCAGCCATTGAACGGCAACAGTGCCTCGGGCTGTTCTTCCTGACAGGCTATCTCGGTTCCATCGATGTTGAACAGTTTGAGGTGCCATACCCCTGACCATTTGGGCCGATGGGAGATCATGCACTCGACCTCGACCGGCACTCGGGTCAGGTTGGGGTTGGTGTTCATTACAGTGATCGGAATATGCCCCTGCATAGAGCATGGCGCATGGGGCATCTTGGGGTTGGTTTGCATCGCTTTCTCGGGGATGAAATTATCCCTCTGTATGCTGTGGTTAAAAGCGACAGCCGCTGCCAGGCGCAGCCGGCGAATGGCTTCACCAACCTTCCCGTACAGATCTAAAGCATCCCGTTCGGCGGGCTCAATGCAGGAGCCAGGCAAAATGTCGTGGAAATCGTTGAACAGATGATCCCGCCAGGCCTCTGCCAGCTCAGATGCGGGATATTGTTGATCCAACAACCACCAGCTTGCCGTTCGCAGCGTTTCGGCCTGCACCAGGCGATGCAGGCTTTTCATCGCGCCGCGTTTGATGCGAGACAGCGAGGTGTAGCAGCCCGTAAAAATCCGCTGGAGATCGCCCTTCACCACAGGGGCATTTTCCGCTGCTTCTTTGACTGCGTCATAAAATTGATCGGGCGTGCTGTGGATGATCTCCACCCGTTTTTCCCGCTGCTGAAATCCTCTGATCCGCTCCAGATCCTCCCGCGTCGCGCCGCCGCCGTGATCCCCGATGCCCCAGAACACGGGCACATCCCGATTCAACTTCAGCGCCAGCTCGACGCCTTCTCGTAGCCGTTGCTCGAGATTGTCAAATTCGGTGTGATAGAGCCCCACCGCAATGCGATAGCCGATGATCTCCGAGCCATCCACACCGCGCCAGCGATACAGATCCGATGGCAGATCCAGATCAGGAATCTGCGGCCGCAGGTGAATGTACATTTGATAGCCCGCCTGTTTGAGAATCTGCGGCAAGCCACCACTGTGACCGAACGAGTCGAAATTGTAAGCCACCCTGGGCTGAACACCGAAATGCTCTCTGAAAAATCTCCTCCCTTCGGCAATATGCCGAATGATGGATTCTGTGCCAGGCAGATTGACATCGGGCTGCAAATACCAGCCGCCGCTGATGCACCAGCGGCCCGCTTTCACCAGGTTTTGAATCTCGGCAAATAGCTCGGGATCGTATTTCAAGACCCACTGGTATAGCACTGCTTCGTTGTGGTTGAAAATGAACTCGGGATACTCGTGTAACAACTGCACCGCGGTTCTGAATGTCGAAAGCGTTTCCGCACAGCCCTCGTCCCAGCGCCACTGCCAGACGGGATCGAGATGGGCGTTGCAGATGAGGTGAAGTTTGGGAAGGGACATATTTTTTTGCTCCGTAGCCGAAAGAAATGACCGTCATCTGCGAGATGACGGTCATTTCGGCGTTCATATTATTTTTTTAACTCATTAAATTGCTCTTCATCAATACCTGCCTGGCGCAGCATTTCATAAAACAGCCATTTTGGGATGTCTTTTTTATGTTGATGGGAAATCCGAACGCGAAGGATGGCGCCATTGGGCAAGATCTTTCTCCAGGTCTCGTGTTTTGTGAGCGGATTTTTTCAAATCCCAGATTCTTGAGCAATTTCCGAAATTGATCAAACCTATAAATAGCCATATCGAATCTCGCTCATGCTCTTCAAGTCCCATTTATTTTCGCAAGCTGCAATCGCTCGAATATAAGGATAATGATGGCCGCGATTAGGGCTATTCCGATACAGCGCCAACTCCGCTAAATATTCACGAGCATAGTCATGCATGGCTTCCAACAGGTCATTCAATGCTGCTTCTTCAGTTTCCATCTCGGTGACCAGGTCTAATTCCGGACAGGAGGCGCAAAAATGGCCATTATCCTGGGCCAGGAGAACCGTTAATTTCTTCTCATGAATAGTGATTCTGGGTATTGTTTGAGGCTCTGAAATATATGTACTCATAAGGGTGTTTGCCTTTCTGATGATCAGTTTTGTTCACAGAAATAGTCTACATCCTTGCAATTCAGTGGTAAATATATCAAACGAACGTGACAAAATCAAGACCGAATATTTTTTGCTTTGTATGAAGAAATTAGGTTTTTAATAAAAACCTGGTTTCTGATGGGTTTTAATGATGGATGATAATTCCTTTTTTGCCCCTTGATTGCCAGGCTTTTAAAAATTCCAGCATATCCATCTGTAGCTCTTTTCCTAACGCGGGCTCTATTAGGATGATATTTTTCCCTTCAAATCCGATGACAACGACAGCATGAGATCCAAAATCACCATAAAATAGATGTTCCGCTCCCAGGATGACAATAACAGGTTCTTTGTTTAAAACAGATGTGAATAATTCATCCAATGATCCATCCAGGATTTGCGTTACCTCGTATCCAAAAGATCGAATCGCGTCAACAGCATTTCGAAGCCGGGTTCCAGCTTTGGTTGTACCACATATAGCAGCAATTTCATTCTCGGGTATTTCATCACCAAAATGGTTCATGATAATACGAATGCAAGCTGGAAGGCAGGTATAGTCAGTTTCTTGTTTGAACGCTTTGATTTTAATTTTCATTCGCTCGCTCCAGCAGCGTCGCAGGACTATCGGATTCCTCGATGATCAAATCTCCTGAAGAGGTGAATGAGAGTCGCCCCAATTCCTTTTGTTGGTAAGCCAGAACCACTGGCACGATCCAATGATCGTTCACTCGATATGGGGTTTTGACTGCTACGGCGTCGCCAACATGTTCCAACAGGTAATTGCAAGCCACATCCGCAATATCAACGCCGGTTAATTCCTGGGGATAAATTGAAATCATCCGTCCATGATTTTCAACGATCACTTTTGCTCCTTCGCGCCAGCCCCACTTCTCAAATAGCGCTTTCGGTAGATGAAGCCCCTTCGAGCTAATTTGTTGAACAACTTTACTCATCGGTGCAATCTCCATAATTCTAATTCGCGTTTAATATAACAAACCGATCTGATAAAATCAAGCTGAAATGTTTTGGTAGCAGCTACTAAACAATCATAAAACATGAAAAGCTCTTTTTACTCATCTTTTGAAATCCTTAAGTAGTTGATAAATCCTTTGGGTTATCACCCCTCGAACGAATTTTCAAATATCATATTGACAAACGAATTAAATTTTAGTATATCTATTCAGCTTCAAATTAAAAAATGGGAGCTAATATTGCACCTTGAAAAGGATCGGCGATATGGAAAAAACATTATTAAATCGAATCGAGATAAATCCTGAGGTGATGTTGGGCAAACCTGTGATTCGTGGCACTTGAATTATTGTCGAGCAAATCTTAAAAAAGCTGGCTCAGAATATTTCAGCGGAAGAAATATTAGCTGACTATCCCAAATTGAAACGGGAGGATATTCAAGCCGCCATCGCTTATGCGGCGAGGTCGCTCAGCACTGAGGATATTTTCCCACTCGAGGCGGTGGCAATTTGAAATTTCTGCCCGATGAAAATGTCGAAGCGTCCATTGTCAATATGCTGCGCGAAGCGGCCACAATGTGCTCTACATCTCTGAATTCACGGAACGATCTATCGATGATCAATTGCTGGATCAAGCCAATGATGAAAAATCATTCAAAGATATCCGTTGGCTTCATCGATCCGTTGGACAAAAAGCATATAATTTTTCCCCAATGGATGGAAACAACTCAATCGAATAAAAATGATTCAAAGACATTCGTTAGCCCCTTCGACTCCCTGGGCAAAAAGCATATAATTTTTTTCTGCTGAATCCAACCAACTCGACAAATTTTAATTTTTATGAATTCGATCTAAAATTGAAAATGTGTAGGGCAATGGTGGCGACATGACCGTCACCTCAGAGGTGACGGTCATGTCGTTGAGAGAAAATTCAGGAAAAAATGCATCTCCCTGAAATTCTTGCTGGACGGTGGTCAAATAAATTCGTTTGGCCAGCGGCAGCGCCAGACGAAAGATTTGCTCCCCGCCAATGATAAAAGCCTCGGTTTCATTGGGAGGACAATTTTGCAATGCGGCCTCCAGGCTATGGACAACGAGGCAGCCAGGGGCGGAATAATTTTGCTGGCGGGTAATGACAATATTGGTGCGGCCTGGCAAGGGCTTGCCGATGGATTCGTAGGTCCTTCGGCCCATGATGATCGTATGGCCCCAGGTGATTTGTTTGAACCGCTGTTGTTCGCCGGGGATGTGCCAGGGGATTTTTCCCTGATAGCCAATTGCACGGTTGAGCGACATGGCGGCGATGATAGAAATAAGCATGAATTCCTCACTTGTAGGACAGGTTGGCAACCTGTCCTATACATTGGACAGGGGACAGGATACCATCCTGTCCTACAGACCTGGCAGGCTGGCAACCTGATCTACATTGTGCTTCGATAGCTTAATCCCTTCCTTCCACGCCAGGAAAAATCCAACAAGAAACACTGGGAAAAAGTTGATAGCATGAACCACAATAGCATAACTTAGGCCGATAGCCCGCGGAACGTCAAATAGTTCTAAAGACACCTGGCACAGCCAATGGTATGTGCCAACATAGCCAGGTGACGAGGGCACAACGACGCTAATGGTGGTAATCACCAGCAGCACCAAACCAGCCAGCGGCGTCAGGCTGTAATCGGCTACCAAATTGAAGGTGTAAAAATTCAAATAAAGCACGCCCCAGTAGCACAACCAAATCAAAAGAGATAACACCAGGATCAATAGATAATGCCACCATCGGGGCATCAGCTTGAGGCCATCTAAAAACGAGCGGCTGAGTTGCTCGACTTTTGTTGTTATTTTTTGCGGGAACGGTTTGAGCGCGCGCTGGATGAATTTCATCGTCGCTGCTGTATAGGCCTTCATGAGGATCAAGAAAACCAGTAGCATTACAGCCAATGCGAACATGATATAGCCGCTTTTCTTTACCCAGTTGGGAAAAGGATAGATGACCAGTGTAAGAGCCATGAGGAACACCAGCGTCAGCACATCGATGATTCGTTCGACAACAATGGTCGCCAAAGCCGAGGAGGCTGGGAGGTTTCTCTTGCGGCCGACCAAATAGGCACGGATCAGCTCGCCGAGGTGCGCGGGAAGGATATCATTGGCAGCATAGCCGATCAACAGGGCCGAAAATAACGTACCGTTTGGAATGGCTTGCATCGGTCGGAGCAGAATCTGCCAACGGACAGCGCGCAGCCAGTGGCTGACGAACAATATGACCAGCGCTGGAAGGAGCAGCCAATAATTTGCCATCGCAAAGGCGTGCTTCATCTGGTCAAAATCCAATTGTCGAAACGCCAGGAGCAAAAACCCAACGCTGATTAATAATCCCAAACCAATTTTCAATTTGTTCCTCGGAAGCTTCATATTACCATGACCCTCTTATTAGGCGTTCATCGCTGACCACTAAGGAAACTTCATTCTCTGTTCATCCCAAAAGATCGCGCTATTCGATCAATTGGCGAATCCAGCGCACGCTCTGCTCCACATAATGGATGAAATTCTGGGGATCATCGATTTTATGGGGTACGAGCTCCAGGTTCAGGATGCCAGAATAGCCAATTTCCATCAATAGCGCGATATTCTTTTCAAACGGCACATCGCCCATGCCAAGCGGTAGATGCGTTTTTTGGTTGAGGCAATCATGGACATGGCAATGAACGACCTTTTTCAAGAATTCTGCTGGAGGAAGCTGATCCTGAAGCCCCCGTTGATACATGGCGCGGGCATGGCCAAAATCCCAACAAATACCGAGTTGATTGTCGCATTCGTTCACCAACGTCACAATCTCGGCGAAGGTGTCCCCGACATGAGTCCTCTCCCCATCGGCACGGTTTCGCAGATTTTCCAGCGCAAAGGCAGCCAATCGGGCAGAAGGGGACGCCAAAATTTTTTTCAGATACCCGATCGTCCTGGCATAGATCGCATCGCGCGGCTCTGTTTTCGAGTTGAGCGGATGGATCACCCATAAGGGCATGGTGCAAAATTGTTGCGCCATGTAATTTGTTATCGTCGCGATGATTGCAGATTGATGTTCCAATGCTCCAGGGAATTGAAATCGACCGGGCGCGTGCAATGTCACTCGAAACCCCAAACCAATGAGTTTCGCAATAGCTTGAAAGACCAGCGGTGCGTCCATCTCCTCAGTGAGCTTCAATTCAATACTCTCGATCCCCATCGATTTCAGATCAACCAGGGCTTGGTCTATATCTGGCATTGCAGCCTGCCAGACCTCGGGCCGATTCGGTTCATCCAATCCTAAGATCATTTGCCAAAACAACGAAAATCCGATTTGCACAAGCAACTCCGTTTCAAATTATACCTCTGCTCAGCCATCAGCCCATGCGACCTCAATTGGCGAGTTTTTTGGAACCCTTGAGTGATCTGCAGATGTGAGCACTTATCGCCGGTGTGAAATTTCGATGAAATTGCGGCCTAAAATAGCAAATTATGCGATCAGAAGCAAGCTTTTTAACACGCCGAAGGCTCAAAACCCTATTTGAAATTCTAAAATGAAAATGAATATCACTATTTCCCCCACAAAAGGCACGAAAATATACCAAAGCCGCTTTTTATTCTTTGAATTGCATTTCATCCTGTACATTTCGTGGGCAAAGAGTCGTCGTTTTCAATCATCATGGTTCATTTTAGAAATTCTGGCTTAACTTGAAGCGCTTTATCAAAATTGAACCATAAAAAAATAGAGACCAATTTTTCCTCATCAATCCATTTCCCTATGAGTTCAAATTTTGGACCCAACATCTTACTGATCACGAAAGAAGAACTGTCACGGAATAGCGCTTCAAAATTTGTCTCATTCTTTTGGGCAACAGTGACGCTCGATATCAATGCAAACTTCGGTCGGGCAGTTCCATCAACCCCATGACCGAGGGCTAAAATTGAACGATGGTTGGCGCCAGGAGGGCAACCATATCGGATATATTTTCAATCGTCGCGTTTTGACATTGCACTTCCCGGGTGCCTTCAATTTGGGCAGTCTCCACGTTCACCAGCTTCACCGTAATGATCAGCAGATTTCCCAATTTATTGATGCTGCCGATGAGGATATACTGGGCATTAAGATGTTGCCCTACCTGGACCGCAGCAGAGGTGGTAAGCCCGGTCATCTGATAATTGAGCTCGGATAAAACCGAATTAATTTGATTGCGTTCGATGAGATCGACATACGGGCTATTGCCAAGTTTGCCCTCCAGCAGGTAGCTGGTGGTTCTGGCCACCTCTTCGCCCAAACCAGGACTATCGAAATACATCACGGCGATCCTTTTTCGGCCACCCAACTAGATCAGCGGCTGCTGCGGCGTGGTTATTTTCATCGCCGCTCCAAAACCGGAGCTCCCTTCAGATTTGATCGGCGCACCCATGGCGAAGCGTTGATAACCGTCGATTCCAGAGATCTGCCATAGATTCACGGCACTTGTGTTGCCATCGGCATCATACGCTACCGCCAACCACTTGCCGTTCAAAGCGATCTCAATTGCGCATATTTTTCCATCGATCGGCTGGTTATGATCAATCACCCCGGTTTTAATGTTCCAGATCGAGAAGCGGTTCTGCCGAAGCGTGGAATTGTCCGTAATGGCATAATTTTTATCTGGCGAAATGGCAAAGAAATTGATATCGCACTTGTTGCCTTGAATCACCTCGATCTCACTGCCGGTCTTCCATTCATAAAAGCCCAGATTGTACTTAAAAATCATCTGTCGGCCCCCTTTGGCGAGCACCCGCTCCTGCATACCCACTCCGACAAAATATTTATCCGGACTGAACGCAGCGGAACGCACCTCAATCCCAGAGTTGTTCATTGTCCTGGAGGCAATCTCACTTTTGCGCACTGGCTGTTGCTTGGCAACATCCCAAACGATCATCAAATTATCTTTTCCAACAGAAAGCAGTTGATCGCCACTCAAGCTGAACGATAAAGCGATCACCCCTTTTCTATGCCCTTTCAGCAGACCCCTCATTGCGCCAGCAGGAAAATCCCACAGCCCGATCTCATCACGATCCCCAGCAGCCGCCAACAATCTATCGTCGGGTGATAGATCGACGCTAAGGATCGAAGCCTTGAAATCGCCGATCGAACTCACCACCTGGCCAGTGTACAGATCCCAAACGATGATCTTTTTATCATCGGAACCAGAGATCAAATACTGATTTTTTGCATCGAATACCAGGCCATTGATCTGGCTCGTATGGGCTTTGAATCTTCGAATAAGCTTTTTCGCCGAGATATCGAATAAATAGACATTGCCCGATCGCGCACCGATCGCCAGAAACCGCCCCTCGCTGTTGATCTTGAGGCAGCTCACATGTTCGCTCTGCAATGGAATTTTCTGTTCCAAATATAGCGAGAATTGTGCAGTGGCGGTATCAAATAAAAAAAATATCAATAACCCAAATATCATCATGGTTCTCATTTTCATGGATTCTAATCCCTCGTAGCTTTATTTAAATTTGATGTCAGGGCAATGTTGCTGCCTCAATCATGAGCACCCAGAACAGGATGAACGATGCGGTCCAAATTTGCCCTTAGAGGCCAGCAAAATGATAAAAATTTTTATTCCCAGCGAAGCGAAGAATCCCTGATTTCTTCAAACAATAAAAAGAATTCTTAGTCGCTCCGCTCCTGTCGATGACTTGCTTGTGATATTTTGCGGAATTCCAATTCGCACTGACAAAGCAGATCGACAAGCAATATCAAACTAAAAAATAAACGATAGTCCGCTCATAATGGTTAATAAGCCGCCCTCGTTATCGGGATTAAGCGAAAATCCGTATGTGATCGATGTATTGAGCGCAGCATATTGGTTAAAGAAATTGCGCAGGCCGACACCAAGATTGATATAAGAATAGTCGATGAAATCCCCATATTCAGGCGAAAAATCCCTTTGATACCATTGGCAAGACACATAAGGGATTAACCGGGATGCGCTCGAAAAATTATAGTTGATAAAAGCAGAGGCACTGAGCTGCGTGTCAACTTGATCGGAAAATGTGGTCGTGCTGATTTGCGGCGCAATGCCAATCTGCAGTCGCGAAGTGAGAAACCTGGCATAGCTCAATAGAATGGTTGAATTCCCCATCCTAAAATCTTTGTACATCATCATGATGTAGAAAGCAGCAAACTGGACTTCAGAATCGCCTTTTTCGATTCCGACATCGCCAGGCCCACTATCAAAGCTCGATCGTGACCGCTTCGAATTGTCCGCTTGTTCCGCACTACTGGATATATCGATAAAATCGCCAATGGCGATGGGATTTTTCATGTTCTGGGTGACGATTTTTGCCGCACATTTGCCTTTGACGAACTTCACGATTTCAACTTCGCCGATCTTTTTGGCATGCCCTGAACCCTGGCTGCGGTATACTGGAACTCGCTCTCCAACTACCAGCCCAGAGTTCTCGTCGAGATCTGTGATCAATACATACTGTTTGACGATTTTTACGATTTGCTGGGCCGCAAGGGTATCATACAGCACCAGCACGAAAAGACAAAAAAACAAAATTCGGTATTTCATATTCGCCTCCTGGCATTTGAATAAGCGGATGAAGTGTCAATAATAGAACAAATCAATGGGCTGAAATATGCCTGCGTTTTACTGGAACAGCCTGAGGTAATGATTGCTGATTTTGATCAAGGTCTCTTTTCTTTCCTCATTTTGCACGGATCAAAGAACGCATAAATTATTTCCTTTGCATCCCATTCCCACCAAGTGGATTTCTTGAGAGCTAAAAAATGAAGGATAGGCCGCTAATGATCATCAGCATCCCCAATTTGGAGTTTTTGGCCATCGAAATGCCGTAGCTTGCAGCCGTATTGATCGCTGCGTATTCGGTGAAAAAATTTCGGATGCCAACCCCAAATGTCAAAAATGCAGCATCAGTCAAATTGCCACTCGGAGGCGAGAAATCCGATTGATACCACTGCGAGAAGATGTAGCGGATTGTTTTCGAGTCCGTATTCAAGTTAAGATTGAAAAATGCTGAAGCACTCAGCTTCACTTCTCCGCTGCTGTGATAATAGGCAGAGGAATATCCTGGGGTAAACGTGACCTGCGGTCCGATGCCGAGCTGGAGATAGGAGCTGACAAAATAGCCGTAGCTGAATTGAATGATCCCCGTTCCGCCAGATCTGTAATCAGTCCCCACCATGGTGGAATAATAACCAAGGAAGCTAATTTCAGAATCCCCCCGCTCAATTTGGGCTGATAAATTGAGCGACCACAGCAGCATCATAATGATGCCCATCAGAGTTCTTTTCATATCTGCACCTTCTGTTAAATTAAACTGCTCGCCCATTCTGGAATTTGAATGCACCAGATCGGGATGTTTATTGAACCGCAATCCCCCCAAAGCAAAGCAACATCAAATATACTGACTATGCCTCGCTATTACGGAAAATTTGGTTTTTTACAGAAGGTATAATTTTTGTCATTCCCGGTGCTTGGGAGACTTAACAAATTAAATAGCTCGAACTCAACCATCCATCTACAGCATTTGAATCGTTAATATGTCTGGTGGATGAATATAAGAAAAATGGGGAAGGACGGCGATTGTGACTTCCAGATTCAATAACCTTGTAGCAGAATTTGAGAAGACATAGAGAAGAGCCAAATGGGATGGAATAAGCATCGCGCTCAAGCATCTGGTAGAACGATTCTCAACCATCGTTACAACACGACGTCATTGCCAGCAAAGCGAAGCAATCCCTTTATAGTTGACAGATCGGTTCGTCGCTTCGCTCCTTGCAATGACTCGCATTTTGCTTTGATGCAGAACTCTATGACACGAAATCATAGGATGTAAAAAATTCTTTGACTGCATCTTTGTGTGTTTCGTGAGCACTTCAAAATTTCATTTTAAAATTTCAGGTTATTTTCAACTGATCATTCATATTATTGCAAAGATCAAGTTCAAATAAAAGCCAAATCATTTCGTTTGCGGCGTGTCAAAGAAAAAGCTGTGTGGAATTCCGAACCGATGCCAAGTAAAAATGTAAATGCCTGGCCGTCAGCAAGGACCAGGCATGATGGTTACGCCGATTTTCGGCATTCTGCAAGGCGAATAAATTGTGCTATCGGTAGTGATTCTATCGTTCTGGTTCATCAATGATCATCGGTTCTGGATATTGCTCATCCGGTCCACCTGGGACGTCGCTCAAGGGACCCAAGGGGCAAGAACAATGGTTCTATCCAGTTGCATCGCTGGTTACATTCAGCGATCGAGTTTGTTTCTCGATTAAGGTTTTCGTTGCGCTTTTTGCTTGAAATTCTCTTTATCAATGCCATATCGGGTGAGTAGCTTATGCAATTGCCGTTCGCTGATGCCAGCTGCTTCGGCGGTGGCGTTGATTCTGCCCATATACTTGGTCAGCAGCTCGGTCAGATATTGCCGCTCGATCCGTTCGATCGCGTGTTTTCTCACCTCTTTCAGAGTGCGACTGGTATCGATGACATGTCGGTTCTTCTTGGTTCCATAGCTGAACAATTCCATGGGGAAGCTTTTCGGTGTTAAGATTGACGAGGTTTCTAATATGTAAGCCCGCTCGATGAGATTTTCAAGTTCTCGAATATTTCCAGGCCAGGAGTATGCCTCAAATGCATCCAACACATCGGGATGAATATCGGAGATATTTTTTGCATTCAATCGATTCAATCGCTTCAGGATATTATCAACAAGGATGGGAATATCCTCGACGCGATCGCGCAATGGCGGGATTTCCAAGGGAAACACGTTTAATCGATAATACAGATCGCTCCGAAACAGCCCTTGATCGCACAATTGTTTCAAATTGGTGTTCGTCGCGGCAATAACGCGGACATCGGTCTTGATTTCAGCCTCTCCGCCCACTCGAGCAAAAGTGCGATCCTGCAGCACTTGCAGCAATTTGATTTGCATCGCCGCTGAGATGGTTCCGATCTCATCGAGGAAAATAGTCCCCCCATGGGCGATTTCGAACTTGCCGAGCTTGCGCCGCACCGCCCCAGTGAACGCCCCCTTCTCATGCCCAAACAGCTCGCTTTCTAATAGCGTATCTGGAATTGCTCCACAATGAACGCTAATGAATTGCTTGGTGCTTCGCTGGCTATGCTTGTGGATCAGACGCGCAATAACCCCTTTGCCAGTCCCGGTTTCTCCAGTCAATAGCACAGTACTTTCAGTCGGCGCCACAGCCTTTACCCGACTGAAAATTTCTTTCATTTTAATCGAATTTGTCTGCAAAACCGATAGCGAATCAGTTCGCCAGAAACGATCGCGCAAATAGTCCAGCTCCAAATGCATCCGTTTATATTCCTGAAGGCTATCCACCACATATTTCACTTCTTCAGGATTCAAAGGGAAAGTCAGATAATTGCTCGCGCCTGCTTTCACAGCATTCACAGCGTCGCGAATCTGCCGGGGCAAAGCCAGCACAATGATCTCCACATCCGAATTGATCCGCCAGAACAATTGTAATTGGTTCTTATAATCGTTCTCGGTCTTGAGCGACTTCAAAAGTGCGATATCAATGAAAACGAATTCAAAACGTTTCCGCTGAAACAGTTCCACAGCTTCTTCCAGGGATTGCACTGGCTCGATCTTGTAACCTGCCTCAAAGCAAATTTTAATAATATCGATTGCATCAACTTCACTGGTTGCAACAAGTATGGACTTCATAGCAATGAATCTTTTCCTCGATAGTTTCCCACATGATCAATTGCTTTTTAATAAATTCGTTTCTTCTCCAAAGCGAATCGGTTCTCGATTATTTTTCATTCTGATTTGCTGCTACAATTTGATCAAACGCGAGGTTGAACCCTCTATTCTTCTGAAAACAAAGCTCATGATCTTCGAATGAACCCCACCATCGAACTTTTGGGGCCTCACAGCTATTTTAGCAATTCGGCTGAAAAATCTTACCTTGTATCTGACCGTTCGAGTTGATTTTGCTCATCATTCTCAAACAAAGTTCATTTTGATGTACCTGGAAACAACTTTTATTCTGGGGGCAGATGATGTGAGTTTGTCGCGGCCATAGGCAGCGATCTGCTGAATTTGACCTCTGAAATTCGCTCCCGAGCATATCTGGCGATCTGAGAGGAGATCTTTCTGACAATCTCATCCGGAACGCCATCAAAGTGGATCGACTTCAGCCGCATATCACAAATTTCGTTGACATAGTCGACCACAATAAATTCATAACGACCATTCATTGCGATTTCCGTGGAGAAAAAGTTCAGCTTAATGAGGGTTGAAATTTTTTTTACAATGTCAAATAGCGGCTGCAATTGAAAATTGATGATATCCTCAGGGATCAGCGATTCATAAACATGGGTGAGATCGTTCCACCAGGCACATTCGATCAGACCACAGCAATAGAACCCCCGAAACCAAAATCGCTTATAGTCTTTCTCCAACGGGATCACTTTTTCTTGCAACAGATATTTATCGTCACCGAACTCCTTTCTCGCCTGCAAAATATCCTGCAATGTTTCTGCCCCATTGACGACTCCAGTCCCCCCGCCGGTCGTATTCGCAGGTTTAATAATGAACGGCCGCCCCAGTTTGGCCAGATCTGCTACGGATAACAATAAATCTGCTGTGGTGCTGAACGGCGGGATGATAATCGTATAAGGCGTCATGAGCCCGTTCGAAATGAATTCGAGATGCATGGTTGCCTTATCCGATGCCCATATCAGCCGTTCCAATGGGTCCAAAACTGGGATGCCGCGCTCCACCAGCAAGCGATGCAGCTCTAAAAACTTGGGAGTGCTATCAGAACCTCGATCAAACAAAAAATTGAAGGCCAATTCATGATTGCGAAGTTTCCGAATCGTATCCTCCAAGTTGAACGGTTCTACGATATAGGTGCTCAGCCCCTGTTCCTGTTGCGCGAACTGCTGAACCAGTTGCAAAAATTCCCTATCGTATTCCCAGTCAGTAGCAATACAAAAGTCATAAATCTGCGGCATAATATTATATCTTAAATTCGAAACTCCCATGCCATCTGGCATAATGAGTGTCGTGTTACGAAACCACCTGGTTCAAGCCGAAAATGAAATTGCAATATTTCTTCCCCCTGATTCAATCCATTCGCAACCAAGTCCAGGCGCCTCACTTGGGCAAAGCATCCCATCTTTCAGAATTACACCACCAGCAAACGGATCGTTCAGCAAACCGATATGACCATCCAAGTCAGCATACTTTACGCTCGGCTGGCTTAACGCCACGTGCAACCCAGCGGCGATTCCCAGGACAGACTCGTCCATGCAGCCGATCATCGTCGCTGTGTTGCTGGCACCTGTAACCGCACAAATTTGTAGCGCCTCAGCAATGCCCCCCATTTTCATCAGCTTCACATTGATCAACTTCGCCCCATCTGCTTTCACCAATTGCCAGGTATCCGCAAGATTAAGCACGCTTTCATCGGCCATAACGGGCAGCGGCAGGTGCCCGGTCAAATATTTTAGCGCATCATGATCTCCGACCGGAGTTGGCTGCTCGATGAATTCCAGATCAGCCTTTCTCGTTTGCTCGACAAATTGAATTGTTTGCGTGATTGTATAGCCTTGATTTGCATCGAATCGAAGCGCAACCTCCTTTCCAACAGTTTCCCTCACCTTCATGACGCGGGCCACGTCAGAATAGATATCCAATCCTCCCTTCAGTTTCAAACATCGAAATCCCTGGCAGGTCCACTCACGGGCGAACGCTACCGTCTCCGCTTCGGGCAAAATTCCAATGGTGATGCTGGTCATGATGCTATCCCGAAAACCTCCCAACAATCGCCACAATGGCAATTTGGCGTGCTTGCCCAACAGGTCATGCAGGGCAATGTCTGCGGCAGCCAGCGCAGCGTTCTGCTCCCCGATTGCAGATTTGATCTGCTTAAGCAACCAGGAAATGCGCAATGGATCGGCACCAATTAAAATCGGGCCAATCGCATCCTGAATTGCTCTCAATACTGTGAGTTCATTTTCGCCCGTCACATTGGCATCTGGCGCAGCGCACCCAAAAGCGACCAAACCGACATCCGTCTCGATCCGCATGATCACGTTAACCACCGAATCGATCGACTCATAGGCAATGGAATACGGCTGGCTCAGCTTGAGTTTGACAGGCCAGGCTTCAACTTTTATGATTTTCATGATGGTGCAAATAGCATCGTAAAATCGTCACGATTGGGTCAGCGCCAGTCAATAATACATCATACGCCGGAACACCGGTCTCCTTCTCGATCTGTTGACACGCTGTTGGGATTTGCTCCCGATTTAAATTCTCATGGTTAATTGTAATGGCAATGACTGGCTTACCTGAGACGATTTGAATGGCCTGGAGTTGCTGGTCGAGCGGGTGAATTCGATAGCCCGGGAATCCGTCGTAATCTCGTCTGGCTGGTGCGTGCTGCAATACAATGACATCTGGTCGACCTGCGGCGAGGATTTCAAATCCGCCGGGATAAGCTGGATTCAACAGGCTTCCCTGGCCCTCGATCACGATCGCATCTGGGTGGAGATCGTTCCAGGCTGACCAGATCGCATGTTCAAGCTCGCCAGAGACGAAATCGTTGATGATCGAATCCAGAATGATGCCATATCTGGCGCCCTGCATCCAGGCGGTCTGCCCGGTCCCAATCAACTCCGCCGAATATCCCGCCTTGTGCAGCGCATCGACGATCAGCCAGGCGGTCGTTCGCTTCCCTACGGCTGAATCTGTTCCCAGCACCGCTATCTTCAATGAATCTACCTGCTCGATTTTGCCGCTAAAAAAGTGGAGCTGGTTTCGGGGCGGCGTCTTTCGGACATCGTGCAACCGCACCCCGTAACGTTCTGCCAGCGCCGAAATCTCGATATCTTCACTCAAAAAATCGTGCAAGCCTGCATCGATGCTCAATCCCAATTCAATCGCTCTTTTGACATCGGTCCGCGCCTTGGCATCGAGACGCCCTCCATCCGGTGCCAGCCCGATCACCAATAGCTGCGCTGGAGTATTCGCCTTCTCAGCCGCGATGAACGCCGTTTCAATATCCGAGTAGATTGGAATTTGATTGGCTTTGCCATCCAATATTTGACCGGCATCTTCACCAGCTAAGCGCGAATCCACCACAGATAATATTTTATATCGGCTCGTACGCCGTACCAATCCATGACAAGTTTTACCCGTAGGGGTATTAAAAGCGCCTTCACAGTAGACAATCGCATTGCCTTCAACTCCTGTGATCATCGTACCCCCATAAAATTTCGGGTGATTAAAATAAGTCTGGAGAAGTCGTTTGCCAAGCAGCAATCGACAGACATTCGCGATGCTTCCTTCCGGCAAAGCGGTGGAGGCTCGTCAGTGGGAGCTGTGGATGAAGATGGCGACTCCGCCGATGACGAATGATGATCCTGAGCATTCATGCGTTTCAACCCGAACTCACCCAATAAAATCGCTTCCAATCTTCTCCTTGGCTGGAAGCTCTGCCACTCGAATCTTGACCCAATATTAACCATTTTATCACAAAAAAACAAGGGGAATTTTTATTTTTTAGCCTTCGCGCCCGAAAATTCCTTGACTGTGAAATCTAAATTCATTATCATTATTTCCCATCAAGGAGAGAGAATATGAAACTATCGAGGATCACCGCGTGTCTTTTATTCTGCCTAATTGCATCCGTCGTCATTAGCGCAGATGAAAGTTGGAAAGTTTTTGACGACACCGCTGTTGGAGATGTAAAAATCATTATCGATCCTGCCTATTTGAATTTTATCTTAGATCCTTCAAATGCCAAAAGCGACAGCTTATTCCCAGCCACCTTCTGTTACCGAAATGCGATTATTCCGGGAGACACTGTGCTGCTGGTTGGATTTCGCATTAGGGGGAATACCTCTCGCTATTCCGCCAAAAAGTCGTTCAAAGTGGATTTCAATCATTTTGTCCCGGGCAGAAAATTTCATGATTTAGAAAAAATGAATTTGAACGGCGAGCACAATGATCCCAGCATCATGCGGTCGAAACTGTGCTGGGATCTGTTCCAGCAAATCCGTGTCCCGGGCTCCCGCGCCAATCATGTGCGGCTTTATATTAACGACAAATACTTCGGATTGTACATCAATGTGGAGCACGTGGACGATGAGTTCGTCCAGAAACGATTTGGTAACCAGAATGGCAATTTATATAAGTGCCTCTGGCCAGCAGATCTGGTTTATCTGGGCGCTGACCAGCAGCCCTATAAAAAATTCTTTGGGGACCGCCAGGCTTATGAGCTGATGACCAACAAAGACAAAAACGATTATTCCGATCTGGTGCGTTTCATCGATGTAATCAATAATACGCCAGCAACCCGGTTCAAAACTGAGCTGGAAAAGGTCTTCAATGTCGACAATTTTCTAAAATGGCTGGCGCTCAACGTGCTCGTGGGCAGTTGGGATGACTATTGGTATTTGAAAAACAACTATGATCTCTATCACAACACCGCCACCGATAGGTTTGAATTTATCCCGTATGATTACGACAATACGTATGGTGTGGATTGGGTCGGCGGCGATTGGGCCACACGAAATATTTACCGCTGGGGCAATACTCAGGAGAAACGTCCATTGGTGACGAGGATTCTTGAGATTCCCGAATACCGCTATCGCTACACCCTGTACCTTGAAACGTTCATGAACAACGAGTTCAGCTTCGAAACCCAGGAGCCTCGCATCGATCAGCTCAAAGCCATGATCACGCCATCCGTTGCCGCCGATAGCTTTCGAGAGCTGGACTGGGATTTTTCTTTCTCCGATTTTCTTCTATCATTTGATGCCGCAGTCCCCACCCAACATAACCATGTCCCTTATGGCATCAAACCGTACATCAAGCTGCGCATCGCCAGTGCCACCGCCCAATTGGCCACGTTTTATCCGCCGCCAGTGGTCATTAACGAATTCATGGCCAGCAACAGGCGAACCATTGCTGATGAACACGGCGAATACGATGACTGGATCGAACTATACAATGCCGATACGCAACCGTTCAACGTGCACGGCATGTTCCTCTCCGACGATCCTGCCAAATCGACCCGCTGGATGTTGCCCGACACCACCATTCCGCCGAAGGGATATTTGCTCATCTGGGCGGATGGCGACCCCAGCCAGGGAAAGCTCCATGCCAATTTTCGCCTATCTGCGGATGGGGAGCAAGTGGCGCTCTTTGCCACCCTGGCCGACGGCAATTACCTGATCGACACCCGCACCTTCAATGTCCAGCAAACCGACATCTCTTATGGCCGATCTCCCGATGGCAGCAAAAAATGGTCTACCATGCCGCCGACGCCTGGGGCACCCAATAAAACCGCAACGCTGGTGGCCGATCGAAAATTAGCATTGCCCGATAAATTTGAACTCAGCCAGAACTATCCCAATCCGTTTAATGCCTCGACTCGCATCCAGTTTTATTTGCCATCCCCCCAACGGGTCACGCTAACGATATTCAATCTTTCGGGACAGATCGTCACCATATTGAAAGATGGACATCTCTCTGCAGGGTCTCATGCAATTGATTGGAATGGCCAGGACGCATGGGGCAATGCGGTGACAAGCGGGACATATTTTTATCAGTTGAGGACGGAAGGATTTGAGGCGACGAGGAAAATGGTCTTGCTGCGCTGATTGTCGGGCAAGAGGGTAGCTTGCGCTACAGACCAAAAATTTGGGTTGACTTCTTTGAAGTTATTTTTTTAATTTTGTTCGGCTGCAATTTAGATAGTTTTATGGCAGACGAAGTCCATCTCGCTTTACTTGTTTGCATTGACGAATGATTATCCAGCTTTCAAATTATTTCTTGACAAACACTTCAAATTTGATTATATTCCACTCAGTTATTTGTGACTATCTCATCACAAATCACTGGGTAGATTGTTATGACTATCAATAAAATTTTAGAGCTTCCGCTTTATCCTCGCCATCTGGTCAGCAAAATAAGCGAGTGGCTGGAATCTGACCATATCCTATTGATCACGGGCAGTCGTCAGGTGGGCAAAACCAGTCTGCTATTTTTGTTGATTCAACAGTTAATTGGCAAAGGCTTTCCACGACAGCATATCTACTATTTCGATCTGGAAGATTTTGATCTATTGGAAATCTGCAATCAGGGGCCGAAACGCTTCGAACAGTATTTGCGGAACCTGGGAGAAGATTTTGAAGGTCGCTGTTATGTTTTCATCGATGAGATACAATATCTGAACGAGCCAACCAATTTTTTAAAACTGCTCCACGATCATTATAGAAATATCAAAATTATCTGCACAGGATCTTCCACGATGGATATTCAGCGCAAATTTGAGGATTCTTTGGTGGGCAGGAAGCTGGTCTTTGAGCTATCATCGCTTTCGTTTGAGGAATTCTTACTATTCAAGCAGCAGGAGCCGCTGCTCAATATCTTGCAGAAATACAACCTTGCCGATTTAAAAATGGGGCGTGAATTGGAAGACTTGCTTCCTATTTTTGCCAAAGATTTTGAACTTTATTTCGACGAGTACCTCCGATTTGGCGGCTACCCTGCTGGTGCATTAGAACAGCATTACGAACGAAAGATGGTACTGTTGAATGAAATTTATCAGACCTACGTTCGAAAAGACATCAATCAACTATTCACCATTGAAAATGTATCTGCCTTTAACAACCTGGTGCGATTGCTGGGATTTCAAATTGGCCAATTGGTGAATTTGAACGAATTGGCAACCAGCACTTCTTCTGGCTGGCGGACGATTGAGAATTACCTGTTCATTCTGGAAAATACCTTTATCATCAAAACGGGTGCTACCATTTTTCTCAAATAAAAGAAAAGAAGTGGTGAAAATGCCCAAGGTCTTTTTCCTGGATACGGGCTTGAGGAACCAACTCGTCAAAAATACCAGTTCGCTAACTCATCGAAATGACGCTGGATCATTGGTGGAGAACTTTGTGTTCGGACAGTTATATCGCCATTTAGCCGTTAATGAGGAGATCAAATTCTGGCGCACGCAGAACAAAAATGAAGTTGATTTTGTCATCGAAGCAGAGGATATTATCCCAATCGAGGTGAGGTACAAAGTGGTTGAATCCCCCCAAATTCCCCAGGGAGTTCGGTTTTTCATTCAGCAGTATGATTGTAAAATGGCGTTGGTCATTACCCAAAATTATCTGGGAGAGACCGAAAAAGAAGGCTGCCGAATCATATTTTTGCCTGCCTATTTGCTTTTGATGAATCGATTGAGCGTACCCAATGAATCCGTAAGCATGGAAATGAAAACACGTTGAGGTGTTTTGAATTGTTGGGGAGTAGAGATGTAGCAACAATCCAAAGAAAAATCAGCATGAAAAACAGTGCTGTTTGCAGCACTTGCTGTCTGAGCCTGTTGACTTAACGACAGGCCCATTTTTTTTAATAGCACCTAAATTTCTAAAATGAACCATGACGATTAAAAATGATAGCACTTTGCCCACGAAATACACCGAAATCCCATGAGGGAAAAGTCCCTTTCGTGCATTTTCGTGTGGCCTGTCCGCCTTTTTTAGGGCGGATTCGTGGGGCAATTTTGGGCGTTATTTTTCATATTAGAATTTCAGGTAGCAAAATAATCCCGCCTTCTCGATTTATCGCTTGCATTTAATGAACAAGTATTGTAAATTTGGATAGTCAATATGCCAAATTCAATGAAATTTGGACAGTTTGTGTGTCAAATTTAGCCGATTGGGTGACCCATGTAGTATCAACGCTATTATGAGAAAACAATCGAGGACTATTTAACGCCTGGCAAAGTATTTGTTCTTTACGGATTGCGGCGCTCTGGCAAGACGTCGTTAATTCAAAAATTTTTGTCGAGCTATGCTGGTAGATATTTTATGGGAACGGGTGAGGATATGACGCTGGCGGAAATTTTTCAGTCGCAAAGCGTTCAGCGAATTAAAAGCTCGTTTGCATCGTATGATTTAGTGGTCATTGACGAAGCCCAATATATCTCTGAAATTGGCATGGGATTGAAATTGTTGGTGGATCATTTACCTGGTGTAAAGGTTTTAGCCAGTGGTTCATCGTCTTTCGATCTATCCAATAAGCTGGGGGAGCCGTTGACGGGGCGACAGCGGATTGGTGTGCTTTATCCGATATCGATGCTGGAAATCAAAGATCAGTTTGGGCCGATGGAAATCCTCCAGCGGTTGGAAGAATTTATGATTTTGGGTACATTTCCAGAGGTGCTGAATCTAAAAAGTGAGACCGAAAAAATTGAACATCTTATTACGCTAAGAGATTCCTACCTGTTAAAAGATATCCTCATGTTAGAAAATATCAGAAATTCCTCCAAATTGAATGCGCTATTAAAACTTCTGGCATTTCAAATTGGGCGGGAAGTTTCATTGAATGAGCTGAGCAATGCGCTGGATATTGCAAAAAATACCGTGGAACGATATCTTGATTTATTGGAAAAAGTATTCATCATCAAAAGGGTGGGTGGCTTTTCCAGAAATTTGAGAAAAGAGGTGATAAAAACAAATCGCTACTATTTCTGTGACAATGGTATTCGCAATGCGCTCATTAACAATTTCAACCATTTTGATAGCAGAGATGATGTGGGGATGCTCTGGGAAAATTTTATGTTTGCCGAGCGATTGAAGCGTAACACCTATCAACGACATTATCCGAGTTATTATTTCTGGCGAACTTACGATCGCAAAGAGATCGACTTTGTTGAAGAGTACGGCGGAGAACTCTGGGGATATGAATTCAAGTGGGGGGAGAAATCATCCAGCGCGCCTAAAGATTGGACAGAGACGTATGTCAACGGGCATTTTGAAACCATCAATCGCACCAATTTTTTGGAGTTTGTAACATGAACAGCTTTTATGCGGTAATTTGAAACCTAAATTTCTAAAATGAACCATGACGATTAAAAATAATAGCGCTTTGCCCACGAAATACACTGAATGACACGAAATCCCATGAGGGAAAAGTCCCTTTCGTGCATTTTCGTGTGGCCTGTCCGCCTTTTTTAGGGCGGATTCGTGGGGCAATTTGGGGCGTTATTTTTCATATTAGAATTTCAGGTGAAAAGAGAATATTTATCTTTTTAATCCTCCCCCAGTAGTCGGACGCTGAAGTAGCAAAATAATCCCCCCATATTTTAACCTGTTTACTTTATTATTCCAGCCAAATAAGGTAATAAGGTTCAGGTGGGTTTAGATTGTGTTTTTTACTATGGTTTAAAAAACGAGAAAATCAAACTCTGGCGCACGCAGAATAAAAATGAGGTGGATTTTGTCATCTAATCAGAGGATATTATCCCTATCGAGGTGAAGTACAAAGCGTTTGAATCCCCCCAAATTCCCCAGGGGATTCGGTTTTTCATTCAGCAGTATGATTGCAAAATGGCGTTGGTCATTACCCAAAATTATCTGGGGGAGACCGAAAAGGAAGGCTGTCGGATCTTGTTTTTGCCCGCGTTTTTGGTCACCCGCTCTCGCTGAATTTAATTAAGGGAGGACACTGTCATAAAAATTCTTCATAAAATTGTAGCGATTTCCCTGATGATCACTGCGCCGCTCTGGGGTCAAAAGAAACTTGCCACGACAGAGCCAATATTATTTATGCCGCAGGGATTTGTCCTGGCGCCGCTCAGTGGCTATGGTTATTCCAATGCTGTCGAAAATACTGTGGCTAATCTGACTGGTGTCAATCCCGCTTTTATCTCCTGCATTGGCCAATTTTCGGTGGGATTCTCGTATCACCTGGAGTCAAAGATGAAGAACTCCTGGATCGCTGACATTCATCATTATCGTCTGTCGAACTATTTGCCGCAGTCGGTTGGGCTGGTGTTGCCGCTGAAGCCCTTTCATATTGCGGCTGGATTTCACCAGTATTTTTCATCAGAATTGGATCATGGCAAGATTACCGTCATTGCGCTCGATCCGACGAGTGGAACGGGTTATCGGGAGGTCGGAGCGATTCACCCTGTTTCGAAGACATTACTAAGCAAAAATTCCTTTGCCATTTCAAAGTCCTTCAAACAAAAAACGAACCTGCTGCATCTCGGCGTTCAGCTTAATTATTATAGGCTGAGCCACGAGCGAGAAACAAAGGTTTTAGATGGGACAGGTGGCATGGATACGAATGCGCTCGATTCCAAGCTTTCAGTTTCAAAATTAGGATACACGATGGGTTTCATTTATGAGATGACCAATCTCAAATTAGGAGCGTTCTATGATCAGGGAGTGAAATTCAGAGAGCCCATTGAGGTTGGAGATTTTGAATTAAAATTACCCTCTGAGCTTATTGGCAATTTTGAAGGGATTGGCGATTTTGAATACGAGGTCGCTGGGGAAACGCACAACCGCTTTTCGCTTGGAATTCAATCTTATGCCAGTGATCGGGTGAAAATCCTTGCTGACGTGAACTACCTCTTTCGGTCGGAAGCTGAAAATAGGCAGAAAAACCGCACGGCGCAAATGGATTATGCCCTTAATATAAATATCCGACTGAATCGCTACGCTCAGGCGACCTGCGGTTTTTACAATACGAGTTATTATTACGATTCAGACGGCAGCTTTGGTGATATGAACTCAAAATTGAGAGCCACTTTTCTGATGCTGGGTGGAATCCTCACGGTCAAACGGATACAGCTTGATTTTTGCGTGGCGGATAGTCACTGGCTATCGGGTGCATGGCGCAAGCAGACGATCGTGAAGTTGGGAGTGGTGCTACACTGAAGTTTAGACGTGACCGTCACTTCGGAAGTGACGGTCACCTGGTCAATACAGGGAAGTACAAAATATATCTCGATGGTGATCCGATTAAGCTGGAAAAACCGATCGGCTTAGGGAAAAATCGGTATCTGAAACCACAAGGGCCAAAATATACCAAAATATCAGTCCTGCAAGCAGCAAAAACATTAGATGATATTTGGGGATAAAAGTCAAATATAAAAAGCAGCAGTGCCATCGATTTTATCTATTGACAAGTTCCATATAATTTTTTATATTTCATCAAACAATAAATTATCGCTCATGGAGTTCTAATATGCCGAATCATTCAGCGTCAACATTTCAAGAGGCACTCGAGGTTATTGAGTCATTGCCAGAAGAACAACAGGAGTCCCTTATCGGTATTATACGTCGGCGAATAATCGAACGAAGAAGAGACATACTTGCTAAAAATATTCAGGAAGCCAGGCAGGAATATTTAAGAGGCGACGTGAACAGGGGAACAGTTGATGATCTATTAAAAGAGCTTTCAGAATGAAAAATCTAATTTGGGGCAAAACATTCATTCGAGCGTTCAAACGAATGACCAAAAAATATCCCAATTTGAGAAGCGATATTGAATCAACTTTACGGCTGTTAGCTGAAGATCCATTCGATCCACGATAAGCAACACATAAACTAAAAGGTAAACTGGCAGGCTCATGGGCTTGCAGCATTACTTATGACCTCAGAATAATATTTGATTTTGTCACAAGCGAGACAGCAGAAGAAGGTGAACTTTTCCTGATCGAAATTGGCACTCATGATGAAGTATATTAGCTTGCTTTAAAAAACCTTGTCAAAAAGCGCTTTCAAAAAATGCCAACCCAAAATAAAAAGTCCGTCATCTTTCCCGCTCGTTGAAGAGGTTAAAATGATACAAGACCCAATTTCTCAAGTCATCCAAACAAGAAAGAATGACCGCTGGTGGATCGAATCAGAGCGTAAAGTGCTGGATCGGTATGGTGCACTGTTCCATCCGAACAATCTTGCCAATCTTACCAGAGAAGATTTTCAATCCTTTTTGCTGATCAAAAATAACTATCACTGGGAAGGGATCCATCGCCAGCAGGGATTGATTACTGCCGACTTGCCGAAGCTGAAAAAAGCGCTGGCAATCTTGCTTGACGAATCAAAGCCGATTAAATCCCGACTGGATTCTCTGTTCCCCAAAGGGGGCGAGAATTTCATCAAAGGATTGGGCAAAGCAGTGGTTACGCCAATACTGCTGGTTGTTTATCCTGACAAGTACGGCGTCTGGAATCAAAAAAGTGAAGCGGCTTTGAAAAAGTTAGGTCTATTTCCTGAGTTTGACAGGGGCGATGCTTTCTCCGATCGATATGTCAAGGTGAACCAGGTTTTAAATGACTTGAAAGAGAAATATGGCATTTCGTTGTGGTAGTTGGATGGGGTGTTGGGTTCATTGGTTAGTGCCAGTCCCTTTCCAACCATGCCTGATGATGATGAAATGCTAATAGAGGATATGAGAGAGCACGGCGTTGAGGATGTTTATAACTTCGGCATGGAAAAGCACCTGGAGGATTTTTTGATTACTAATTGGGATAAAACTGAAATCGGCAAATCTTATGAATTGATCTATGAAGAGGGGGATCTGGTCAGCCAGCAATACCCAACGGATGTCGGTCCGATTGATATTCTGGCCAGGCATAAACAGGATGGCTCCTATGTGGTGATCGAGTTGAAAAAAGGCAGGTCATCCGATTCAGTCGTTGGGCAGATATTGCGCTATATTGCCTGGGTGAGAAAAGAACTGGCAAAAGGCAAAGCAGTGAAAGGATTGGTCATCGTCCCTGAGGTGGATCAAAAATTGGAGCTGGCATTGAGCGATCAGAAAAATATTGGGTTGATGGTTTATAAGATCGATTTTAAGCTGATGGAATATAAACCACATGAGATAAGATGATGAAGATGCAATGCTCTGAAACCAATTCGATCTGGCAGAGCTAAGCAAAAAGTGGAGATTCAAACCATGAAATTACGCTTAAAAATTTTATCTGGCTTTTTCATCTTAGCACTAATGCTTTCTATTGCAGGCGTCTGGTCAATTTATGAGCTAAGATCTGTCGGAACAAAAGTTCAAGAGTTATTGAGCGATAATTATAAAAGCATTAATGCCTCCAAGATGATGATTGAGGCGCTGGAGCGAGAAGATAGCGGCCTTCTGCTACTTCTCTTGGGTAATTGGCAGCAAGGGAGAAGAATCATCTCTTCAGCTGATAGCCTCTTCCAAGCTGCTTTTATCATTGCTGCGAACAATATCACAATTCCAGGTGAACAGCGCTATATCGATTCGATTCGCATAAGATATCAGGCTTATAAAGAATTATGGCAAGGGCCGATTATCGATATTCAGAAGCAGGGAAATATCAATTGGTATTTACAAAATTTGCACGAACCTTTTATTGCTGTGAAGACTTCGGTTAGGAATCTTGGCACTTTAAACGATCAATTTATGTTCAAGACGGCATCAGAACTACAAAGCAAAGCCAATCGAGCGATTATGCCCGGGATAGTTGCCATTATCGCGGCTCTGGTATTCACCTTCCTGTTCAATTTTTTTGTGAACTATTATTTCGTCAGTCCTGTCACGAAAATTACTGAAAGCGTAAAAAAGTTTCTCGATCGAAAAATACCTTTTGATGTACAAGTGGAAACTCGTGATGAGATTTATGATTTAGCGGAATCGATCAGCCGTTTGTGTAACATCACTAGAAGAGAGACAACTGAGCTATGAGACTCAATATAGTTTTCCGATATATTGGCCTGGTGTTATTGGTCAATGCGGCATTTTTATTAATTGCTGCTATGATTTCTGTTATTTACGACGATCAAGCGTTGCGTCCTTTGCTTTACAGCTCGATCGTCACTGCGCTTTTCGGGGCGTTCCCTTTAATATTTGTCCCGCCAGCAAAATCAATCAACAATAATGAAGGATTGGTTATTGTCATTGCCAGCTGGTTACTTTCCTGTTTAGTCGGCGCATTGCCTTATGTATTGTGGGGCGGAGAATTCACTTTCACCAATGCATGGTTCGAAAGTGTGTCAGGATATACAACCACTGGATCTTCTATCCTCACCGATGTTGAAGCGCTGCCTAAAGGATTATTATTCTGGCGCGCAACAACCCACTTTCTCGGCGGCGTGGGGATCATTATCTTCGTTCTGTCTGTTTTGCCGTTCATGGGAATTGCGGGGCTGGTTTTATATCGCTCAGAAATGTCACCACTGGTCCAGGAGAGCTTTCGCCAGAATGTCCGAACGACTTTAAGAATTATATTGACTATCTATATCGGTTTAACCTGTCTTGAGACAATTGCTTTGCTATTGTGTGGCATGAATCTTTTTGACGCAATTGCCCATTCTTTTGCCACCATCGCCACTGGAGGATTTTCATCAAAAAATAGTAGTATTGCCTATTATAATAGCCTTTCAATCGAGATCATAATCATAATTTTTATGCTCCTATCGGGAATTCATTTTGGTCTTTTGTTTGCCTCTGTGTTCGATAGAAGCAGAGATATATTTAAATCTGCGGTCGTTAGATATTATCTATTAGCAATTGCTGTCGGCGTTATTTTATCAACCATAAATTTGCATGGAAAAGTGTACCAGACTTGGTTGGACGCATTGCGTTATGCAGCGTTTCAAATTATATCTATTGGAACATCTACTGGCTTTGCTACGGCAGATAGTTCTGTTTGGCCATCTCTCGCCAAAATACTATTGATCTTTTTTGCCCTGCAATGCGCCTGTGCCGGCTCTACTTCTGGGGGGATTAAAACCGATCGCATGGTCATGCTAGGAAAAGCAGTCATCAAACAATTAAAATTGTTGCAGCATCCCCGTGCAGCTTTGGCGATAAAAATTGACGGAAAGGTAATCCAAGAAGATGTAATATCGAAAGCAATACTTTTTATCTGTATCTATTTGTTGGTCGTATTTATTGCAACAGTATTTTTAATTTTGTTGGGTGTTGATTGGCTCTCCGCATTTTCTGGTGTTGTGGCCACGACAGGAAATGTTGGGCCAGGAATGGGAACTGTTGGCTCTACTGGAAATTTCAATCATATTCCATTATTGGGAAAATGGATTTTGACGACCACGATGCTGCTCGGACGGCTTGAAATATATGGACTGATTATTTTTTTTATGCCGCACGTCTGGAAGATCAAATCAAATTGGTAAATTTAGCTTGAAGCCAAGTGCAACTGCTGAAGAGGAAATATATAATTAGATAACCAGGTCCCATTCTTTGCTGGTTGTAACTGAGATGCAGAAAAATGTTCAGGCATTTTCAATAACAAAAAAGGCGACATTCGTAAGAACAATTTCATTTGAACGGCGTGGCTGTCATTGTGCAAGTTATATTTTGTGGCCAAAAAGATAAGGGATCAAATCTCATAGGTCATTCAGAATACGAAAATGATCACGGTGAATGAAATCGGTACGAAAGGTGTTGGAATGAAATGATGATCTGTCCAGCCAATAAGAGATGAACTAAATAGTAAGTGAAACCGTGACGAACCACTCACGAAATTTTTAAGAGGAAGGAATGGGCGGGCGTACGAAGGAAAATAATGATCGCTCTGGTGACTTTTTTTATCCTGGGCAGTCAAGCGTTGATAGCTCAACCGACTTCAAATTCAAAATCACAGGTTGTGATCACAGGCAACTACGCGGTTCCCAATTGCGCTGCCTGGCTGCATCAGGCGGTTTTTTACCAGATTTATCCGCAGACCTTTTACGATATCAATGGCGATGGCATCGGCGATTTGCAGGGGATCATTCAGAAGCTGGATTATGTCAAAAGTCTGGGCGTCGATGGCATCTTCGCGACGTGTTATCATATTGTGGAATTTCAATTTTTAATTCCTCTGCCCCAGATCAATTCCCTCCCTTTCAATCTATTCGTAAAAACAGGCCCTGACCCGCTTTTCAAGATTCTATTCATCATGATCGATTACGATCAACGAAATGAGCAGCTCGTAATTATATTTTTCAATGATAAAAAATATCGTTAGGCATTTGCTCAGACGCCTGCCGGCTATCTTTTGCCACAACCGTTAACAAATAGCGATCAGAACAGCGCTGACGATCGCCCCGAGCTTTTAAACCAAATAGCTTTAATAGAATCAGATTGTCGCCATATTTGGGGCAAAATTTATTGTACATTCTTTAAAGCCTGCTTTTCTATTGTGGCCATGTACTTCACATTCTCCTGAAGAAAAATCTCGGCAAGGCGAGATACTATCCTGTCCTACTTCCGCAATGACTCCACCAATTCAAAATCGATAATCCGCTCATCCAGATTCACCAGCGCTACCATTACGATGACTGGATCGCCCAACTGATACACCTGTCCGTGATACTGGCCGATCAGACGATATTTGCTCTCCTCGTAGATATAATAGTCATCCCGCAGGCTGGTGATGTGCACCATGCCTTCGATCAAGTAATCGGTGATCTCCACAAAAATCCCGAACGAAGTGACGCCGGAGATGATGCCATGAAACGTTTCGCCGATTTTATCCTGCATGAATTCCAGTTGCTTCACCTTCACCGAGGCGCGCTCTGCCTCCATGGCTTTGATCTCCTGCTCGGTGGCGTGGGTGCAGATCTTCTCCAATTGGCGTTTTTTAATGGGTTGGGCCTTCGGATCTGCCAGATATTGCTTCAGCAGCCGATGGGCCATTAAATCAGGATAACGCCGAATTGGCGAGGTGAAATGGCAATAATGCTTCAGCGCCAAACCGAAATGACCTTCATTTTTGGTGCTATAACGGGCTTTCATCATGGTCCGAATCATCACCTGGTCCACCAGCACCTGAATTTCGGTCCCCTTGATGCGATGCTGCAAATTCTGAAACAACTTTGGTGTTACTCTTTTCTTCGGCGAAAAATCAATCCCCAATGCCTGGGCAAATCGGGTGAAATCCCGCAATTTCTCGGCACTGGGTCTCTCATGGATGCGATATGGAAATGGCAACAGCTCCCCGTTTTGTTCCTTCAATTTCTGGGAAATATGACCCGCCACAATCGAATTTGCTAAGACCATGAACTCTTCGATGAGGCGATGGCTATCCAGTTGCACCAATTTCTCGATGGCAATCGGCTTTCCCTGCTTATCGAGTTTGAACCGCACTTCCTGGCTGGCAAAATCGAGGCTACCTCTCCCCTGTCGCTTTTCGATCAACTTTTTGCTCAGCTCAAACATTTTGAGGATCGTTTCGGCAAATTTTTTATCCTTCTTTTTGCCATCGATGATTTGTTGAACTTCTTCATAAGTGAAGCGCCGGTCGCTGTGGATAATGCTCTCTCTGATTTCATAATTTGCCACGTCTCCCGATGGCGTCAGCTCGATCAACACGCTGAACGCCAGCCGATCCTGATCTGGTCTGAGGCAGCATAGTTCGTTGGAAATTCGCTCTGGCAACATGGGGATCACCCGATCTACCAGATAGACCGAGGTCCCTCGATCCTGACCTTCTTTATCGATCTGGCTGCCTGGCTTGACGTAATAACTCACATCAGCGATGTGAACGCCCAGAAGATAGTTACCATTTTCCAGGATTTTTAATGACACCGCGTCATCGAAATCTTTGGCATCGGCAGGATCAATGGTGAAAGTCAATTCCTTTCGCCAATCGAGTCGACGCTGGATTTCGGCGTCAGGGATGGTATCTGAAATTTTTTCTGCCTCTGCTATGGCTCCTGCCGAAAATTTGCCGGCCAGATCGAACGAACGAGCCACAGAAATGATATCCACCCCTGGCTCGCCAGCATCGCCCAAAATCTCAACCACCTTGCCGATGGGATTGCGATGCACGTCGTCCCATTCCAGCAGATTCACTACCACCTTCTGCCCCTCCTGGGCGTTCATGGTATGCTCGGGAGCGATATAAAAATCCCGCTGAATCTTCAAATCATCGGGGACCACCGTGCTCCAATATCGGCCCTGTTGAAACGTTCCAACAATATTCTTTCGCGCCCGTTTGATGACCTCAACAACCTCACCCTCCTGAGTTTTTCCCTCGCTCAGGCGAGCGTAAAGCAGCACCTTAACCGTATCGCCGTGCAGCGCTGTGCCCATTTTGCTCTGGCTGATGAAAATGTCAGTCTCTCCTTGCTCGGTGATCAAAAAACCGTAGCCCTGAGTCTTTACATGGAGCTTGCCAACTACTTCAATCAGCCGACGGGCAGCTCCAACTCTGCCCCTTTTCAATTTCACAATCTTGTTTTCAGCAATCAGATCCTTTATCTCACGTTTAAAAGCTGGATATTTTTGACTGGATATCTTGAGCATTCTCGCCAGTTGCTTGGGCTTAAAGCTCTGCTCTGGATCCTTTTGGAGAATTTCAAGGATTTTTTCTTTGTTCATCATTTCCTTTTTCTTTATTTGATATTTTATCGCCTGTCCTATGACCATCTCCTCGCGGGTGATACTCACCTACAAATTGCCTATTTCACGCTGATCTCCAGCTTTAGTTCATAATTCAACGACTGGCCTGGCTCCAAACTAACAAGCGTCCCGCGCTCCCGTTCCTTCGCGCGACCGCCGACATAACAATTGGCAGGCTCAATTCCCAGCACGTGAACTCCAGCGCCAGGCATTTTCCACTGTACCAGTCGCGGCAGATTTTCGGTTGCCCATGATAAACGCACCGATAAATCGCAGTCTCCACCATCTGATAGGGGAAATTTGGGATTCTCGATGACCGCAGTTGCCCAGCCTTTGTGATTTGGGTCGTGCACGAGATCTTCATGATAATAAACTCGCTCTCGATAACCAGACGTTGGGGCTTGCCATTGGTGATAGCCCTCTAGCGGCGTCTCAACTTCACGGGGAACCACCTTGCGAGACGGGAATACGATCTTCGTCTGTTCCGACATCAGCGGAAAGCCGAAATTGAAATGATAAAGCAACATCAATGGCGATGGTTCGAAACCGAGGTTCTCCACTTTGTCATGAATTAAAATGAAATTCTCACCTAATCGGCTTCGAATCTGCCGCGTTAAGCGAAGAAATTCTCCAAAAATTCGGGTTTCTTCAACGATGCCACTAATCACCATCTCATATTCATCGCCGATCCAGAAGCCCTGAGCCGCAACCTGTCGAGCCGGCGTATGATGAATCCGACCATGCAACCCTAACAATTCGCCCTGATCTTCGCTGGGAGAGCCCACCTGTCTCAAGCCACACGTCATCAATAAACCGCCGACCGCAGTCCTTAGCCATTCGAGACCGCTTGGATCATAGTAAGCCGGATGAACATCACCGTTGGGCGACTGCCAGCTAATCGGAACGCCACCAAATTCTGTTAATGAAATATCCAGACAGCGCGTCGGGGAGACATAATAGCTCAATCCCGCCCCGGTGCGAACCTGGATCTGCTCCACCTCGGCTTCTGCTCCTTCGATCAGTTTAAATCGACGGATCCCCCCAATCTGTTCCAATCTGCCAACCCGCGCTTCCAGTTCGCGCCTTGTCCAATTTTTGCCGTATAATTTCATACTCACTTTTCTCCAAATTTCATAACTCACCAAAGGGATTTCAAACCGAAAAATAAATACAGCGCTTTTTGAACACCAAATAAGGACTCAAAACGACTAGAGTTTGTAAATAGAAAAACCGCTCAAAAACGATCTAAGATAATTTTTGATCATGTCCTCATAGAATCCAATCATCCTGTCCTCACTCATGTTGTTTTCATTCATCTCAGATCACTCTTGTCCAAAATAGGTTTTTAAAAATAAGAATTATGTAGAAAATTAGAACAGGTTTCCTTATATTCTATCCATGGCCAAAAAACGAA